>Ga0101945_1000025_pt1 | contig 472795 bp, 399 predicted proteins | sample DewCreD2012metaG_2_FD_75246 | JGI IMG/M metagenome (GOLD analysis project Ga0101945, IMG submission 75246) | Hot spring sediment bacterial and archeal communities from British Columbia, Canada, to study Microbial Dark Matter (Phase II) - Dewar... ... | reverse complement strand
CCGATGCGGGAGCTCTCAATGGATCGTTTCAATCCCACCTTGGTTCGATTAGCACGGAAGCAGGCGATGGAGTTTGCGAATCGGCAGCGGAGTTTCAATCCCACCTTGGTTCGATTAGCACCCCATGAAATTTGGCCGAAAAAGGCCAAATTTCGGCGCTTATTATGCCGTCGTCCCCCGGTCCCTGTCAAGGGGGCGAGGAACGACGGCACTTAGTTCGAGAAGATGTCCCGGCCAACCGCCTCGGCGTTCCGTGAAGCCCTGATAGAGCGAGAGATCGTCAATGCTGCCTCGAACTTCCGTCCGCGCCCCACAAGTTTCTTGCAGTCTCGAGAGGGCGAGAGAACGACCTGCGGATTTCACCCTGAGGCACGCTCTCAGATGATGTCGAATCTCCAGGCCACGACTCAGGCGATGCGAGCGTACGCTCAAAGAGGCATACCCGCCGCCGACGTCGAACCTCCCCTTGAGTCTCATGGGACCATTCCTCTTGCGGCACGCCCTCCCCTTTTCCAACCGAAGTGGATTCCTAATGGACTCATCCGCCTCACAACCGACTGCCGGCAGAGCCCGCCCCACGACATTCTGAAAGCATCGCGAGCGGTCGCGAAGATGCTCAAGTCGGGAGCCCCCGCCGCAGCTTCGTCCATCATCAGGATGGACGAGCAGCAGTGCGTCACGAACCATCGGCTCTGCCACACGGAATTATTGGAGAAGCGTACCCAACAGTGATCCCAATGTTTCAGCCGGTATCCGTCTCACCCTTTTCGGCGAATGCGCGCTCTCGTCGCTCACACGATATTCTCCGTCTCCCCCCTGATCTGCCCCAGGACCTCCTTCCTCACCCATCGCGCCTCTCTCAGGATGTAGAGGTAGATGGAATCGCGCTCCTCATTGATGATGTCCCTCAATCCGAGCTTCACACGTTCCAGTTGCGCCTCGCTCAGCTCCCCCTCGAATGCGGAATTCTGCACCCAATTCAGGTAGCGGCGCAGGAACTGACAGACTTTCGCGACCCGCTCTTGCTCCACATCATAGACGAGGATAACGTACATCGCTCTCCTCCGCTCACCACCATGCGCGCAGCGCCTGATACGGCTCGATTCCCAGCAGATGTCGCACGAGCTTATAGCACTCTAATCGAATGAACCCCCGATACGAGACATGCCGCCCCAAGCGTCGGTGCTTCACTGTCGTTTGCAGCCGACGCTCGAACTCCTGTACGACGACCTTGCGCGCGCGCTCCTTCAGGGCTGCGAATCCCACCTCCGACAGGAGATCACCCTCGCCAATCATCTGCCGATTGATCAACGTGAAGATCATCTTGTCCACGATCATCGGCTTGAAGACCTCAGCGATGTCCAGCGCCAGGGAGAACCGACGCGTCCCCGGTTCATGGAGGTACGAGATCGTGGGATTGAGAGGCGTTCGGTAGATCTGCGAGAGCACGGCCGCATACAGCAGTGAGTTCCCGAAGCTGATCAGCGCGTTGATCAAATTATCGGGCGGACGCTTCACGCGCTTGAGAAATGGTGTCTCCAGCTCGAGGATCTCATTGAAGGCGCGATAGTAGATCTCGCGCATGCGCCCTTCGGCCCCCATGAGCGCCGCAATGGAGTCGGCTCGTTCAAGCTCCGCAGCCTCTCGCTCCAAGGCGTCGAGGACCTCGTGCAACGCCTTGCCCCGATTTCGGTAGTAGAGCACGTTGCGATGGAGATTGTGATAAGCGCCGCGCGCGAACTCCCGCGCGATCGTGAGCCGCTTGGCCACATCGGTGTAATGCTCCACCTGCCTCACGAGCAGGTGTCCGGAAACGTTCGTCTCTCGCGGATAGTAGGAACCGCTGTAGAACCCATAGTAGTTGAAGACATGAACCGGAATGCCCTTCTGCGCGAGAAAGTTCAGAAGCTTCGTATTCAGGGTGATCTCGCCGAAGAGGAAGAGTTCGGCGACATCCTCAACCGGGATAATCCGCCGCCGCTCAGATGAAACTGCGGTCTTACGCCTTTCGTCATCTGGCGGAGATCCGGCTTCTCCTGCGGAATCGGGCGCTCGCCCTACCTCGGCCGCCGAAGATGCTTCGGGCTCCCCGCCCGCGCGTTCCGAGGGGAGCCCGTGCCCATACTCAGTCCCCGCAGAAGATCGCTCGGCTTCGTCCACGCTTTGAGAGATCGCCGGATCTTCCCCCTCCAAATATAAGGTGTTCCCTCTTCGCCGAAGACGTCCGTTTTGGAAGACATAATAACTGCGCGCCATCTCGCCCACTCCCATCCATCATCAGCCCACGAAGCCAGCCCCATCCGCGCGATTCGCGCTTCGGATGAGCCTCGTCGGCGTCGCGATCCCCACACCGCGCTCAGCGCAGCACAAATCCGACACGATTTCAACGGCATCGTTCGATTCATCCCCAACACAACTCGGCATAAGCGCAGGACCGACAAATCGGCATGAACTCGACTTGTGGCGGCGCGGGAAGCTGCTCGATCCGACGCAGCTCACGCAACGCCTCTTCGACCTCTCGCTCGGCGTCTTCGGTCAGCCACACTGGTTCCCGTCGCCGCTCTTTGGGAAAGCGCAGCTCTCCCGTCAATCCCGTCACCCCCAGCCGCTTCAGGTAATACAGATAGTAGAGGATCTGGAGTCGGGCCGCCTCCTTCATCCGCCGTGAATACTTGATCTCCAGCACCTTCCCTTCGCCTTCCAGCAGATCAATCTTGATGAGGTTATCAATGAGCAGCTCCCGACGAGCCCGCTCTCGATAGGCTCGTTCGTGAAGCAACCGACCGAGAGCGACTCGATCGCTCTCCACCTCCAAACGGATGTCATGGCTATATAGCCACAGCTTCTTCCAGCAGACGACATAGTAGTTGACCTTAATCCCATTCGTCCTGAGTTCGGCGAATTCCTCTTCGGTCATCATCCCTCCCTCCTCAAATGATCCAGTCGGGCACGGGAGACTCGACTTCGCCTTCGCGAACATCCAGAGTCTCATAAACAGCGCGTGACAAATAGGGAAAACCTTCGGTGATCTGGCCGACCGGGAAATCGCCCAATCGTTGGATAGGCATCGAGAGGGTGTACGCCTGGAACATCGGTCGGAGCAACCGACCGAGGCCGAACGTCAACCGGCGCCCCGTCTCACGAAGGAGCTGACACGCATATTGCTTCACCCTCTCTGCTTCAATATGGAGAAATTCTCCCAATGGGCGGAACAACTCTCCCGAATCGCAGAGTTTGCACAGCAAATCCAATGCTCTCATTGGATCTTTACTCGACCACAGCTCAACAGCAATCTCCTTTAGTGACGACCACATTACCTATGAGACGCACTCACATTGGCCACCAAGACCTTGGCTAGATACCGGATGATGAAGGCCTTGGGCAAGCTGACCCTCTACCTCCTTTTAGAGGATCATAACGTCAGACTGTTGCCGGGGCATATTAACAATAATCCCACGATCCTTGTCGTACCCATAGTCGGCAAAATAGATGTCCTGGCACCAACGCAACAGTCGCTTTCTATTTGCGTCGCTCACATTTTCGCATGGTAAATCCCTCACCCACCATTCGACAGGCTGACACCTCTCAAACTGCTTGAGATTCAATGGTACTTGGAGGACAAACTTTGACAGCACTTCCGACTTGAAACGAGTATATAGCCGCCTACCATCCTTGCAGATTGCAAAAAATTTACAAACATCACTGATAAATTCTTCTTTTTTCTGAGTTGGAATCAAGGATACAGTGTAAATGCGCCGGAAAAGTTTTTGAGCTTCTTCCTTGCGATCAGACATGTAGCCAGCGTCGAGAATGTCTTTAGTCTGCAGAAACTCCGTTAGATAACGACTTTCTTCAGGTAGCGACTCGTAGAGCTTCTTTACCAAATCGTATTTTTCATATTCAGAGCAGACAAACTGAAATTCGCAGGAGAAGACCTCTCCAATGACCGATCGTATCCGATCATCAACTTTGGGATAGTCTTTCACCTTTCTAGATAACCAATCTCTGTAATCTGCATTGAGTCTACCGTTGCTTCTCTCCTTGAGCAACTTGACGGTAAGCAGAACGAGGTCGTCGTCATAAACATGATGCCGCCCAGATTGTAAGCCACGCTGGAAGACCCAAACATAAACATTGGGACTATCAGGATTATCAAGGGAAGGCACTTTCTGCAGGCCCACCATAGGACCATACCTTCTCAAAATTCTGCCCATCCGCTGCACTAGTGTGTCGAGTGGCGCGACTTCGGTAAACAGCACGTCGGCATCGATGTCCAGCGATGCCTCCACCACTTGGGTCGCTACTAGGATCTTACCTTCTTTCTCAGAATCTGGCTTTGGGTTCTGGAACTCGCCATCTATCCTTTTGTCTTCATCGCCGCAAATTTTCGTTTCCAACTCGCTGCGGTCAGCCTGAGTGAACTGCGAATGCAAGAGCCAAATTTTATTCCCAAGTGCTTTATGCTGAGCGTCTTTCTCGATCAACTTCTTGAGCCTCTCGAAAATGTCCTGAGCCTGTTTCACTGTGTTAGCAATCACGAGTACACGCTTACCCGCACAAGCTTGATCAAGTACCTCTTTGAGATTCTCTTCAGGGACGGTGAAGTTCGGTTTTTCTTCATCAGCATAGTTTTTCAGCAGCTCTACTTTGACCTTATGCTTTTTAGTTGCCTCGAGATTTTCCTTATTTTCTTTGTACAGATTGATTTCTTCAAAATTTCCCTTTCCAATCGTGTTCTCGATCTCCTTTCGCACGAATTCCGGGAGTGTTGCTGTCATCAGGAGGAATTTCCCACCCATGCGGACGACATCCTCAGTGAACTTGACTACAATCGCAGCGGCCCGCGGGTCGTATGCTTGTACCTCATCAATGATTAGTCGTGAATAAAAGAAGGTAGCGTAAATCTTTTCGTATCCCGGTGGACGTAGAGCATAAGGAAAGAACTGATCCCCAGTAGAGATAATGGCCGGGAAGGCCAGTTGCCGAGCGAGGTCGTACGCTTTCAGGTTAGCCTGCCCTTCTCCGCCGTCTCCCAGCAAAAAGACATCGGCATCGGAGTGGAGCAAGCCCGTTTTATTGTCACCGAAAATGCCTTTTGCCCGCTCGTATATCTGGTTCACGGCTGCCCGCAACGGTAACGTATAAAAGAACTTCTCACCACTTCCCCAAAGAAAAGCAAATTCCGTCTTGCCATAACCTGTAGGAGCGACCAGGATAACGTTCTTGTTCTTATATGCATCAATCTTGGCAAGTTGCCAGATACTTTCTGCGTGTTCCGGTCCTGAGGCTTGATTGCTTTTTTGGACTATTCTCTCTCTGACCTTATCCTTGACGGCATTGAAATCAGCCGGACACGCTTCTGCCTCCGCTGTCCTTACATCTTCACCTTCTTCTTCACAGAATGAAGCGAAGTGATCTGCCCGTTGGAGAAATCCGGCGATGAGGATCCAGTCGCGCATTTTCCTGTCGTCCAAACCTGCCCGTTTCGGCAGGAAATAAAGCTGGTAAGGCGGACAGGCGTATTCCGAAAAAGGCACCCCCCTACACAAGCCCTTCGCCATGTCTTCGTTGAATCCGACTAACTCATGCCAGTCGTCACCGACCTGTCGTATCTCTTCCTCCAGGTTCTTCCGAAGCTCATCTCTCCCTGTTTTGTCCAGCGCATTTAGGAGGTCGGCAATCTGTTGGTGGGGAGCACTGATAAGTTCAAAGAAACTCTCCCGCCAATGGTGATAGGCGATGGCAGAGAGCACAAACTCCCGATAGGTATCGGTATCCCGCTGAGGCAATTTTTTCCATAGCTTCTCTTCATTAATCCACAGCAGGGAAAAAAGGGAGTGAGGAAGATCGATTAGCGGAGAATTAGGAGAGTAACTCGTGTTCTTCAGCGTGCGAATCTGGAAAGCGGGAAGCACTTTCCCCCAGTCATGGCATACGATGGCAAGGCGAATAAGGTCGCACAAAGAACCATCAACCTGCAAAGAACAATCGACCCGGCACTTGATTTTGTCGAAAACCCCTAAAACGTCCTGGATGTGTTCGTGCAGGCGTACCGGAGTCCCTCCCCCTTTTTCAATGCTTTTGGCCCAGATAGGCGAAGAGTTACTCATGGTCTCCTCCAAGGTCCGCTAAGAATACGGGAAGGTTGCATTCCCTGTCAAAAAGAAAACTTTGCTCCTTCAAAAGTCCGTCGCTTAGTTTTACGGTAATGTATTCGAAAATCCGCCTACCATGACGATTTCGGGTTGCTGCATAATCCTCAACGGTCCAGAAAGTCGGAAGTCGATAGCGAAGCCCCTCATAGCGGTCAAAGTCCGACGCGCTATCTTTCGCTGTGGGCAGGTAAAAGCGCTCCGGAATCCAGAAGAAATGTCTAAAGTCAGCGTCTACCCTGCAAACCTCGAAACTCGATAATTGGCTCACTTGGGATAGTTCTTCTATAACGATCCAGTCCTCGGCTCGTCCAAGATGAAGGATTTCCAGCCGGCGGTCGGGATTTTCCAATGAAGAGCGAATATGCTCGAGGAATGAGCTGTCCTCGTGCGCCAGGTGAATCACCAGGCGGACATCGTTGAGGACATCAATGGAAATAGGAGACTGGCCGCCGATGTGCTCCACATGACCGCCGATGCGGCGATTCTCTATACTGCCGAAGCGTTCTACATGAGCCGACTTGGATAGGTTCCGAAACCAGGTATATTCCGTGGTCTTGCTCTCAAAGCGACCGGCAATGGAGATTTTGATCGCCTTAAGGTTCTTGTAGTCGTCCTTTTCCTGGTCGTCAATCCCCAGCACATTACAGAGGAACCCAATCACGGTGGAGTACGGCGGAAGAGGATAGGTATGCCGCCGCTGATAGGTGGAAGGTACCCGATAGTGTGCCTGTGGCTGGTAAATCCTGAGCCGCAGGATATGCATGATATTAGCGCTCATAGTATCCCTCACCTATCCGGCCTGCGAGCTTTCCTTCTGAGCTTCTTGATCTTTCGGTTGCTCTTCTTGCCCCCCAGACCCAGTTTCTTTAGAAACTCAGTCCAGTCTGTCAATGCTTGGCCCTTCCAATGGTTGTCCACTTTCAACCGATCACAATCCTGAATGTAGACAATCAGCTGGTCTCCATCCTTCTCCAGCCAGGAGTTCTTCAGCGCATCGCCGACGCCGATGACCTTCCATTGGCCGTCTTCTTTGCGCACATCAATGTAGGGATGGAAAATGGGCGAAGGCACTTTCACCGCCCCGGCAATGAGAAAGAGGGGGACGATTGCGTTGGCTTCGCCGCTGGATTGGGCGTAGAGGCCGTTTTTGATAGCTTCGAGGATGGCACGCGTTCGTTCTTTCTTCACCTGAGGAGCTACTTGGAAGGTCACTTTGCATTTGTTGTGTAGATTAGTAGTCCATTCCACGGTTCCTTTATCATCGAGATTCCACCTGTTGGGATTGTTGGGATCAGGATTTCCGTGTAACTCTTTTTGGTCGTTGCTCGAGATGGTAAGAACTAATCTGTTTCCCTGGCGCTGTGGCGCTTGATCTAAAATCCAGACGTCCTTTCCCATCATATCAATGTCTATAGTGAATGACACCTTGTAAAAAGAAATATGTTCCTCCTTGTTGTACAACCCAGGCATAGTTTCAGAGTATCCCTCTTCTCTTCTTCGCATGACAAGATCATGATTCGCGTAGAAGGCAAGATCAGCCTCATACGAAGCCAAAGAGATCGCCTTAGTTATGCCTAGAGGTGCTTTTCGGGTAAGGGACCGCTCACCCTCTATCGTGAACATATAGCCGAATACATCCAACTCTGGGCTGGTGACAATATCTGCTCGTGTTATATCGAGTTGCAATGTCTTTTTGTCTCCTGAGCCTCGTTCCGTGACTGGAGCAGGTTGCCACGTCTGTGAGTCCTTCTTAACCAGCGTCTGAAACAAATAATGCCGGATGGCGGGCTTGCCGATGAAGGAGCGGACCTCGCCGTTCACGTTGAGCTTTTTGATCGAGAGGATGTTGCCTCCGATTTTCTCGTCGCGATTGAGTGCCGAGCCTTCAAAGATAATCGTAACGGTAACGTTCTTGATGTTGTTGCTCATGGCTTCCTCCTTTTCGTTATTTGGTTTCTAGTTCAGATTCTTCCTTGCCCAGGATACCGCTCAGGAATGAGAACAGAAAGACTTTGAAAAGCTCGTCTGAGTACACCGGCTTGAAGGCTTCCACAAGCTGGGAAGGAAACTCTTTCTTCGCTGAGACAAAGATACGAAAAACTGCATGAAACACTTCGTCTCGCTTGCCTGCTCGGACCAGTTCCAAGATGCGATAGCCCTGGCGGTCAAAGGCATCCTTCAGGTCACGGTCTTTCTTAAGGGCAAAGCCGGTCCGCTTCAAGCTCTCCATCAGCTCCGAAGCGTTCCAGCCAGCGACCTGCCGATATAGCGCCGTAAACTTCTTCTCGTCTTCTCTCCCGCGCTGGTCCTCTGCGGCCCACTGGAGCAGGTCCTGGAGCTCGCGCTGGAGTTTTCGCAAGTCCTGATATGCCCTTTGGAAGGCTTCCAGGTTTGGTTTTCCTTCTTGTAGCTGTTTCTTCAGCTCTTCCATCTGTTGAACCAGATTAAGTTCTGGCGAAATGGATGTAGTCATATTCTTCTCTCCTTTTTTGTTTTTCTTTGATAAGTGCACAGAGCTTAAAAATCTGCTCTGCCACGCTTGCAGGATTTCGGCGGTTCCTCTCCAGGCGAAGGGTCTGATTGACGAAGTCGTTTTCCGACTTAGCTCGATCATTATAAGACCTGAGCCCAATCCGGAGGAGGCGATAGCCCATCTCCATGAGGCGGGAGAAATCCTGGTCCAGGACCCGATTCAGAATCTCGAACTCCCCGATCTGGCTCAAGAGGCTCGCAATGCGCCGGTCGGCAAGAAGCTGGACGACTTCGTAGGGCAGGCTGAAAAATTCGATTGCTCCGCCACGCCGGCTGACGATCTCGATGTTCATCCCCGTCCAGACGCCCAGGGTCGCTTGAATCTTGGTAGCGTACTCGATAACAGACATGGCCAGGAGTGTTCTTTTGCTCCGCATCTCTTCGGACGAAACCGAGCCAAAGACTTCCCGGATAAATTTGTTGAGATACCACATTACCTGAAACGATGGCGCATTGATGAAGATTTCCGAGCCGTCCGAGAGGCGGGTGAGGGCAAGGTGGTGGTGGATGATAAGGAACTTACATAAGCTACATATTTGCGTAACTGCCTTCTCATTATTTTGCCAGTATGCATTGGGAAATTTTGAAAACACAGGAAACAGAAAGCTCATTTGCGTTGCATCAATTGGTTCAACTTCAAAATTGGATTCTGAGCAAAAGCCGCAGACAGATGTTGAACTGGAGATAGAGTTGAAAACCTTAGCTGATGTGAAGAACTCTATGAACTTCTTAAGGTCTCCAAACCAATTTGGATTGTAGAGATTTTGATAAAATCCTCCTTGTGAAAAGAGATAACCCACCGCTTTCCGATAGACATAGGCATTTTTCTTTGGTTCAATCGCTTCGACTAACTTGCTGATAGCCTTTTCCACTGTATATTGAGGATTTCGCCCAAATGTTTGATTCCAAACACCGTTGATTTGTTCATTGATATCCTTGAAGTTTACCTCTTCAGCCTCATATTTGAAATCCTTACACTGCAGTTGACCCTTAAGCTGAGACCTATTCGTGGAACGCTCAGCCCTTCTTAAAATATCCGTCACAAGATCCGTGATGCTGCCGTAATTCCATTCAAAGCTGGTTTTAACATAATGCCAATGCCAATCGCGCAATTTATCCAATGGCGATTCCGAAGGTACGTTTGTGCCTTTCTCCAGCAAATCTCTGATTTCGTTTTCTACTCCTTTAATCGTACCGTCATTGAATAGAGCAGCTACGTTCTTCCTAACACTTTCTAGCACCCTCAGCAGTCCGATTACACCTGCGTTATAGAGCCAGTTGGAGGGGTATAGCGTAAGGCTACTCATGGGTTTCCTCCTCCGCAGGTTTATGGCTTGCCGTCTGTACCAACTCCAGCATACCGAAGCCCTGGCTGCGGCGGACGCCCAAGCCGACCTGGTAAATGAGGTTGAGCACCTCGGGCTGGCCGCATAGCTCAAAGATACCGACGAACCCCTGCATGTGCATATTATAGTGCCGGATGACCTTACGACGAATCGCAATGGGATAAAATTCTACGGTCGCCTCTGGTATTCCCAAAAAGGTTCGACAGATTTCTTGAACGGAGAAATTCAGCCCTTCCTCAAACCCTTCATCTCCCGGTAAGAGATACCAGTTGGCATCCCCCTTTGTGTTTACCAGCACGGGCGCCATCGTCTTAAACCGCGCTCGGTCCTGAACAATTGAGACCCTCGGCTTCAAAAACACATTTTGAAATCTGATCTTGTTTTCAAAGAGAGGGAATTCACGAATCTGGAGAAGACCGTTGTAAACAGAGACGCCCACCTCGTAGGAGCAGGTAGAGAAGTGCAAGATAGCTTTAGATCCAACTTTGAAATACTCGCCTTCATTTCCTGCCAGTTCTGGGAAGAAGACAGAAAATGTAAAGGGTTTAAGCGTATGCAAGCGCGAATAGTATCGTGCAAATAGAGGAGAGTCTCCCCTTTTAATAGCTTCTTTCAACAACGATGCAAAGCCGCGCCGATATTCTGCGGACAATGATGGATTATTTAAATGGAACAATACTTGCAATCTCATAGCTTCACCGGAGAGGAATTTTACTCCACAAGCTTCTCCTGTACAAGCGCATGCCCATTACGCCATGTGTAGGACAAGCCCAGTTCACTGCCGAACGGCTCCAGCAGGACGACCAGTCCCGTGTCCATCCAGAAATTGCCGGTGGGCGGTTGGGGTGGAGTCGGATCACGGGTGATGGCGATGTCACTTTTGTCCTCCTTGCTCGTGTGCTGATATTTTCCCCACGCATGCGTCTCGGTGTCAAGCGGTTTCTTCACCGAGCTCGCCTGCGCCCGCGCGTCGTCTCAGTACGGAGCTCCGAGCGGCGCCTTCGTCACCCCCTCATCCCTGTCCTCGCCCCGGATCGGGGGAGGGGCCTGAATCTCCAGGGGCTCCCCGTCATGAACCTTTCCGCGAATCGCAGAGCGATCGTCGCCCGACCCGAAGGGCTCTTTGCGCACGCAAGACAATATGCCGTCATGTCGTCTGCTCTCACCCGTTCAGATGAAGGAGCATGCTCAGCGCGTCGCTTCCTCTGCTCTCTCGGCGCCACTCCCGGTGTTCCGGAGGTACGCGGTCGCACTGCGGTGCATCCGGTGATGAGGGCGCGGTGGTGAGCGCCGGTTGAACTCATCGCTCCGCGCGAGATATTCTCGGCAGCGGCCGTGTCCGCCAGGCGAAGAAGCCGTGCCGGGGAGAGCGCGCTCATGCGCCGGAATACTGCGTGAGCAGAAGTACAGAGAGGAGTCCGAGCGCTTCGACTGCCGCCCGGTGGCCGAGGGCCACGATGAATTGTTGAACGAAGGTGCGAGGATGCCCTCGCGCGAGAGCGATCAATGGATGGGGACGCGTGCTGTCTGCCCATTTCGGGTCCCCCCGACCAGAAGCGGCGCGCGCCGCATGCCCGCCTCCGCTCATGCCCTTTGTCGCGAAGAGGTCGGGTGCTCGTGCGGCAGGCACACCATGCCGAAGCCCTGCGCATTGCGCTCGCCGAATCCGGCGTCATATCCGAGTCGGATGAGGTCGGGCGACCCGCTCACGCGAAACGGCATCATCCACCCGCGCACGTCGGTCTCGTTCACCCGCATCAGTTTCGATCTCGGCTCGCTCAGCCATTCGAACTGAAGCTCGCCCTCGGGCGCCTCGCCGTAGATCGCCAGGGCCTTCCGCTTCAAGTTCTCGACGAGCACGCGCGCGAAGTCGGGCTCCGCGGGCGAGAGGAATCGTTTGCGGAACCTCCCTTCAGCGTCACGGGAGCCCGTGGAGGCGAAGATGGGCGACAGGGTCACGAGCGTCATCGTCTCGGCGAACGTCGGGGGCAGAAGAACGCCGATCTGTCCCACGTGGAGCACACTGGCGCCGAGCCGGACTTCCGGCCGCATGAGCAAGCCAAGCGCCAGGGCTTCGATGAGTGACTCCAACGGCGAGGAGACCCACCACCGGAGGCGACCGCGCGCGCGCAACCCTCCGGGAGTTCGCTCATACTGTTCCGGATACAGGAGCGAGAAGGTCGCGAGCTTATAGCGCTTGCCGCCGCCGGAGAACCCCTCCTCGTGCACTTCGCGCGCTAACTTCGGTCGGCCCCGCTCCATCGCCCGGTAGAAGATGCCGCGCAGCCAATCGAGATAATCCCACGGCAGGAAGATCTCGTCCGGGGCGAAGAATTCAATGCTGATTCGCATGGCGTGCTCTCCCGCGGAAGGTCTCCTGGCCGGAGCGCATGGACCTCATATCGTCCTCGCCCTTCACGCCTGCTCCTCGCGCGACGCCGATGGAAGGTCCCCCATCCGGCGCGATCCGCGGGCAGGATAGCACACGAGGCCTCGCGCTTCAAAGAGAGCCTTCGCCTTCGATCCCTCAAGAGCGCATCCGCGAAATCGCCCATGGGGCGATCGAGACGCCGGCCCGATTCGCACTCGCGTGGCGATCGGGCGACGAACGATCCGTCAAAAGACGATCCCCAGGCCCGTGGTGAACGTCACTTCGTTCTTGCGCACGCCCGGCTGCGGGCGGTTGTCATACGCGTTGCTGACCCCGAATCGGATGGTGAACAGCCCGCTCACGTGAAAGCGCAGCGCGCTCTCGAGACGGAATTTGAAGCGCGCGGCCTCGCGCAGATCCTGCAGGAAATGGAACTGCTGCTCCAGGTGACTCTGCGGTGAGAGCTTCTGTCGGAACTCCTGGCGGAAGACGCCGGAGAGAAATTCCCGACGCGCGCCGTCGCGAAAGCTCTCGCGGGTGTAACCGCTGCCCCCGCTGATCGAGAGCGCGCGCGATTCGGAGGCGAGGAGATCGGCGCCGAAGCCCACAGCGTAGATGCTTCGCAGATTCACGCGCTCGATCTCATCGAACTCGAAATCGCCGGAGGCGAAGACGAAGAGGCGCGGCGAGAAGAACCGATCCAGGCGTCCTCCCCCGAGCCATTCGTTTCCGGCGAGGGAGCGATCCTTGAGCGCGCGGAAATACCGAGAACGCAATCGGAGGCGCCAGGGCTCGCGCTGCCGTTCGGCGCGCACGTCCAGGACGAGGCTATCCGAATCGGTCGTGCCGCGATGTCCGGCGTAGCTCACATCGAAGGCCCCGCGCCAGGATCGCTCATCCGATCTCACTGTCGCGGGCGAGGAATCGGGGGGCGGAGTCTTCTTCTCTGTGGGGAGCCGGGCTCCCATCGCCGCGATACTGTTCGGCCCCAAGCTCAACCGAAGGACGTCGCTCGAGGCCACTTCGCGCGTCATCCCATCCGCTGTGCGGAAGACGATCCGCTCCCGATTCCAAGAGACGAGCGTTCCCACGAACCGCGTGCCATCGGACAGTATGATCTCGTCCGTCGCAGCGACTTCCTGTGAGGCGAAGATGAGCAGAAGACACAAAACGCCGATCCCCATGCTGCCACCGCCTCCTCGCGCGAGAGATTGGAGAACCCGTTATGATTATGGAGGCGCGTCGAATGGAGGGCAAGCGGAGACGACGTCGCGCACCGCTTGTCTGCTCACATTCTCCGCGCTGCTGCCAGCAGGACGTCGCTCAGGCGAAGTGTGAGCGTTCGCTCTTCCCACCCCAGGCGGGCGAGGCCGCGCATGAAGAACCGCCCCAAGGGGGCGTGCCATCGTCGGAGGCGATCGGCCAGGAGCCTCAGGCTCACGGTGCGTCGCGGATGCGTGAGCGCGAGCACGCGAAATCCGTTCTCCTCCAAGAGTCGGGTCAAGGTCGCGGGCGAGAAGAAATAGTAGTGATCGGGGATGAATTGCCGCCAGCGCCGGCCGAAGAGGCGGAACCAGACCGAAGCGATGTTCGGCGTCTCAAGGACGACGACGCCTCCGGGTCGGAGCACGCGATGGATCTCCTGAAGCGCGCGTCGTGGCGAATCCAGATGCTCCAGGACGTGGAAGAGGACGACGACGTCGAACGACGCGGCCGGATATTGGGCATCGGCGAGCGTGCCGGGGAAGACGTGGATCCCGGTGTGCTGCCGAGCTCGCGCGCTCGTCGTCGGATCGGGCTCAACCCCATGCGCGTGGAATCCCGCGCGGGCGGCCAGGGCGAGAAATGCGCCATCGGCGCATCCGATCTCCAGCAGCCGTCCCGAGGCGACGAAGCGTCGCACCCACTGCAGGCGCTCCTGCATCACGCGCTCGCGAATCGGGGCTTCGCGCGCTTCGACCTCCTCGTCCACCAGTGCGAGCGCCCGCACGCGTTCGGCCAAGCGGCGCGAGCGCTCGGGATCGAACCGCGAGAACGCGAAATCTTCGCGACGTTCGCCCACGTAGACGAGGCCGCACCGCCGGCATTGCACGAGCGGTCCGTCCAACCGCTCGCACGTCATCAGGAATCGCGCGTCGGTTCTGCCGCAGAGATCGCAGGGCAGATAGGTCATGCTGGGACCCCGCGCGCGAGCGGCGATCACCCGTCCTCAGGCGAGCGCGCGCTCGGAGACCGGCACAGCGCTCCCCGCGAATCCCACCAGCCGTCGTTCGCGGATGAAGAGGTCCAAACGCCCGAGGACGATGCCGCCGAATCCGACCTGAAAGATGAGCGTCGCGCCCCCGCTCGGACGGCGGATGAGCTCCGGCTCCTTCATGAACGTATGCGTATGTCCGCCGATGATGACATCAATGCCCTCGACGGCTTGCGCCAGTTCGCGGTCGCCGATCGGAGGCGGGGTCATCCGCATCCGCTCGGATTCGTCGTAGAGTCCCAAGTGCGAGAGGCAGACGACAAGCACCGCGTCCTCTCGCTCTCGCAAGGTTCGGACCATCGCGCGCGCCGTCTCGATGGGATCGCGATAGCGTACCCCCGCACGATAGCGCTCGGGGACCAATCCCTCCAGCGCGATCCCGAGCCCGAAGATACCGATGCGGATGCCGGCCAGCTCCCGCATGACGTAGGGCTTGATGCGATCCCGAAGCAACGTCTCCTGGAAATCGTAGTTCGCCGAGACGACGTCGAACGTGGCGAAGTTGAGGGCGCGCGCGAGCGCCTCCAAGCCGCTGTCGAACTCGTGATTCCCCAAGGTCACGACATCGTAGCCGATGGCCGACATCACCCGATAATCGGCCTCGCCGCGATACACGTTGTAGTAGGGCGTCCCCTGAAAGGCATCGCCCGCGTCCAGAAGCAGCGTGTTCGGATTCTCCCGGCGAAGGCGCTTGACGAGCGCAGCGCGTCGCGCGGCTCCGCCCAATCCCGCGTATCGCGGATCATCGTCGGGGAACGGCTCCAGCCGCGAATGCACGTCATTCGTATGCAGGAGCGTGATCCGCGTCTCCGCTTCGCCGGCGGCGAGGCCACGCACAAGCTCCGGGGTGCTGGCGCCCAGGAGCACGGCTGCCCCGGCTCGAAGACCACTCGTGAGAAAGCCTCGGCGTGAGAGATTCATACGCCCCCCTCGCGCTCCGCCACCAAGGCGCGGATGGCATCATTCACAGCCTCCGGGAAGCAGAGCCGATCAATATGGAATCGGCGCAACCGGCGGATGGCCGGAGAGACTTCGGTGATCTCGCGCAGCGTGCGGCTTCCTCCGTCCACCTCGACGTAGATGCGACTCTCCGGACCCGATGTCTCCGGAGAATAGGGGCCGAGATAGGGGATGTCGCTCGCGCGATCTTCGATCAGGTAATAGCGCGGGTCGAAACCCGCCGCTTCGACGATCTGGCGCGCGCGTTCGATGAGTTGGCGCCGGCGCTCGGCATTGCTGTGCAGGTCCACGGCCTTGAAGAGGCGGCGATGGAGGAACCCACTGGCCAGATCGCGCAGGATCGGATCCGGGGCCTTCGTCCACCACTTGATGTGGAACATGACATCGTGATCGTCAAGGGCCAGATATTCCTCGGTCGAGAGCGGTTCGCGTCGCAATACCTTCACCATCACGGAATCGGGGACGACGAGTGACAACTGCCCGCTCGCCATGAGATCAATCGCGCGACGGAAGATGGAGCGGAGCATTACCTCGGCCGTCCGCAAGTTGCGATGGAAGTAGACCTGACGGAACATGTAGTAACGCGCCTGCAGGTACTCCTCGACGGCGTAGAGCCCTTTGGCCGCGACGTAGAGGCATTCCTCATCGGGAGCGATCTCCAACGTGTGCAGGATCCACTCCAGATCGTAGAAGCCGTATTTGGCGCCGGTCATCAAGCTGTCGCGCAGGAGATAATCGAAGCGGTCCACGTCCATCTGGCTGGAGATGAGCTGCGAGATGAATCGCGGCCGATAGGCGTGCTGCAAGACGGCGACGACTCGCGTCGGGAGATCGCGATCCCTCTCGACGAGCGTCCGATGGACCAGCGTCCCTCCATCGAGGATAATGCGCGCTCCCCACTCTTCGTGCCGATACCCGAGAACGGCCTCCACGACGTGAGAGAATGGCCCGTGCCCGATGTCGTGAAGCAGCGCGGCGCAGGTGGCCGTCAGGCGCGTCTCGCGAGCGATCGGGTACCGTCGCCCCAAATGGGCGAGGACGCGCCGCATCAGATGCATCACGCCGAGCGAATGCGAGAAGCGGCTGTGCTCGGCCCCTTGATAGGTGAAGAGCGCCAAGCCCAATTGCTTGATTCGGCGCAGGCGCTGGAACTCGGGGGTATCAATCAACCGGATGAGCACCCGATCATCCGGGTCGGCTTCGTCGAGGGAGATGATGTTGTGCACCGGATCGCGATAGATGCGCTCGGCCATGACCTCACCCTCTCCCGCGAAGCGCGTGGCGGCCCGATCGCGCGTCCACCTGATGCAGGCGCAGGCCGGGCTCGGCCGTCAACTCCCATCCCGAACGTTCGCCGCGCTGCAGCTTCGGATACGCGGCGGCCGCGATCATGGCGGCATTATCGGTCGTGAGCGGCGGGCTGGGGACGTAGACGGGGAGGCTCGCCTCTCGCCCCAGGCGAAACGCTTCTTCGCGCAACCGGCTGTTGCACGCCACACCACCGGTCAGAATGAGCGTGTGCGCCTCGTACTCCTCCAGGGCGCGCGACAGGCGCTGAATGAGCGTGCGCACGACCGTGTCCTGAAAGCTCGCGAGGAGATCGAGGATGATGTCCGGCACTTCCTCCCCCTCGCGCACGGGGCGAATGCCCCGCTCGCGCACGTAGCGGGCGACGGCCGTCTTGAGCCCGCTGAAGCTGAAATCGAAATCGTTCTCACTCGTCCTCGGGATCGTGAAGCGAACGGCGCGAGGATTCCCGCGCTTCGCCAACCGATCGATCACGGGGCCGCCCGGATACCCGAGCCCCAGCAGTTTCGCCACCTTATCGAAGGCCTCGCCCGCGGCATCGTCGCGCGTGTGCCCGAGCAGGTGATACCGCTCCGGCTCCGGCATCCAGAAGAGGCTCGTATCGCCTCCGGAGACGACGAGCGCGAGCGCGGGGTATCGAACGGGGGGATTCTCGAAGACGACGGAGAAGATATGCCCCTCGTGATGATTCACGCCAAGCAGCGGGCGCGAGAGCGCATACGCGACCGATTTCGCATAGCAGATGCCCACCAGCAGTGAGCCGATCAATCCCGGCCCGCGGGTCACCGCGACGGCATCAATCTCTCTGAAGGTGACTCCGGCTTCGTGGAGCGCCTCCCGGACGACGGGGACGATGTTCCGCAGATGTTCGCGCGAGGCCAATTCGGGCACGATCCCCCCATAGGGCCGATGGATCGCATACTGCGTGGCCACGACGTTCGACCGAATGAGCCGCCCATCTTCAACGACGGCGGCCGCCGTCTCATCGCACGAGGTCTCGATCCCCAAGATCAACATCGCCGTTCTCCCGGTCAGGAGCGCTCCGGGGACGATGCGCCCTCGGCGCGCATCCCTGCATCGGCGGGACTGTGCGCGACATCCGGCTGCGCGGCGAGCGCGCTCAAGCTCTCCCGATAGGGCGGATACGCGATCCCCCGCTCGGTCACGATCGCCGTCACGTAACGATGGGGGGTGATGTCGAAGGCCGGATTGGCGACGGCAATGCCCTCGGGGGCGATGGGCTGTCCGTTGATGTGCGTGACTTCGTGAGCCGGGCGTTCCTCGATGGGGATGTGTTCGCCGGATTCGATGGAGAGATCGAGCGTCGAAATGGGCGCGACGACGTAGAAGGGGATGCCGTGCTCCTTCGCCAAGACGGCGAGCGTGTAGGTGCCGATCTTATTGGCGACATCACCGTTGGCGGCGATGCGGTCCGCACCGACGAGCACGCAATCCACCAATCCGCGATACATCATGTATCCGGCCATATTGTCCGTGATGAGCGTGGCCGGGATCCGCTCCTTGAGCAACTCCCACGCCGTCAATCGCGCGCCTTGGAGGAAGGGGCGCGTCTCGTCCACGTACACGTGCACGCGCTTGCCCATGAGCACGGCCGCGCGCACAACGCCGAGCGCCGTCCCCATGCCGCCGGCCGTCGCCAGCGCGCCCGTGTTGCAGTGCGTGAGGACGCGCGCGGGGTCGGGGATCAAGGCCGCCCCATTTCGCGCCATGCGCCAATTCGTCTCGATGTCCTCTCGATAGATGTTCTGCGCTTCCTGAATGAGCCACTCGCGGACGAGCGGCAGCGGCAAGTTCCGCCGACGGGCTTCGGCCAGCGCGCGACGCATGCGCTCGATGGCCCAGAAGAGGTTCACCGCCGTCGGCCGCGCGCGCGCCATCAGGTGACACAAGGCCTCGAACTCCGCCTCCAATTCCCCCACCGTGCGCGCGCTCGATCGCTTCACCCCGAGCGCCAGACCGAACGCTGCCGTCACGCCGATGGCTGGCGCGCCGCGCACGACCATCTGGCGAATGGCCTCGGCCACCTCTTCCGGCGTGCGCAAGAGCGGATAGACCTCCTCATAGGGCAGCTTTCGCTGATCAATCACGCGAACGCCTTCGTCTGTCCATTCGACCGTCTTGATCATGGGCCGGACCTCGCTCGACAACGAGAAATCTTACCCGAAGCTCGAAGAGCGACGCAACCACACCGCTTCGCGAGGTCACCGGAGGCGGATCGCTTCCTGTCCCCTCGAGGAAGACGACCGTGCCTTCCCGGCTCGCCCTCGATCACAGATCTCCCCAGAGGAATTGGACCATGCTGAGCACGACGAGCCCGGCCGTCTCCGTGCGGAGGATGCGCGGGCCGAGAGAGAGCAGCGCCGCTCCGGCGCGCCGAGCGGCCTCGACCTCCTCATCCGCCCATCCCCCCTCCGGACCGATGAAGATCGTGAGCTGATGCGGCGGGACATCGCCCCACTGCCGGGCGATCTCGCGCAGCGGCAGCCCTCCGCGTTCCGAGCAAAAGAGCGCGGGCGCGCGCAGGCCCTCGAGCAGAGCCTGCACCGGCTGCGGCTCCTCGACCTCCACCAAGCGCGTTCGATGCGATTGCTTCACGGCTTCCAGGGCGATGCGGCGCCACCGCTGCAACCGATGAGGCGAATACCGTTCGACCACCGCGCGACGCGTCAGCACAGGAATGATGCGCGCGACGCCCAGCTCGGTCGCCTTCTGCACGACGAGATCGAACTTCTCGCCCTTGATGAGGGCCTGCGCGAGCGTGAGCGCCAAGGGCGACTCCACCGACGGCACTGTCCGCGCCTGAATGCGCACCGTCACACGTCGCTCGCGCGTCTGCAGCACGACGCCCTCATACTCGATCCCCGTTCCATCGAAGACGGCGACGAGGGCGCCCGGCTTCAACCGCAGCACGTGTCGCAAATGATGCGACTCCCGTTCATCGAGCCAGATCACTCCTTCACGGAAGGCCTCCGGAGGAGCGTAAAACCGATGTCGGCTCATATCGCGCGATGATCGTCCGCCATTCGCCCCCCGGCTTGATCTCGATGAGGCGAAAGGCCCTCGCCGCGAGCGCCTCCCGGAATCTCTCTTCCTCTCCCTCGAGGAGGCCGGAGAGGACGAGCGTTCCCCCCGACTCAAGCCGACGCGGGAACAGCGGCAACATGTTCAGGAGCACATCGGCGGTGAGATTGGCCATCACCATCTCGAAGCGCTCCTCGGGGGCGTCCTCGAGCGTCCCGCAGATCAGCGTGACGCGCTCGCGAACGCCATTGCGCGCCAAATTCTCCAGGGCGACGGCGCACGCTTCCGGATCAATATCGAGCGCGACGATGCGGGCCTCCGGGCTCATACGGGCGGCCGCGATGGCGAGAATGCCCGTCCCTGTCCCCACATCGAGCAGGGAGCGTCCGCTCCAATACTCCTCAAGCGCGAGCAAGCACTGCTGCGTCGTCTCATGCGTGCCCGTGCCGAAGGCCATCCCCGGATCAATCACCAGAAGGAGGCGCTTGCCAGCATCCGGCGGCTGCGCCCACGAGGGCGTGATGAGGAATCGCCGCCCGACGGGAAAGGGCGTGTACCCCTCCTTCCACCGGCTCGCCCAATCCTCGGCCGGAACGGCTCGCACGCGCACTCCGACCACGCGATGCGTGGGAAATCCGGCTTCGCGCACGGCGCGCCGTACTTCATGCGTCCACCAGGCGGCGTCTTGCGGCTCATCGAAATAGGCGAAGAGTTCAAGGCCGTTCTCCCCTTCCGCGAAAGCGAGCCCGCGCGTCTTCGCGCGCGAGAAGAGGGGGGCGAGGATCTCGCTCAGGTCCTCCCGAAGCCGAACGCCGACCTCCCAAAATGTCCGCATGGCGCGTGCCAGGGCGACCGATGAGCGTCATCCCATCAGCAGCCGACGCAATTCGGGCTCGCGCTCTCGCGTGACCAGAGCGACCACCATATCGCCCACTTCCAAGCGCGTCTCTCCACGAGGGATGAGCGTCGTGCCCGCGCGTTCGATGGCCACGATATTGCAGTCGGGCGGAAAGGCGATGTCGCGCAGAGCCTTTCCGGCCACCGGACAGGCCTCGCCGAGCACGTACTCGATGATCTGGGCTCGCTCCCCGTGCAGATTCAGGAGCGTGCGAATAGGAATCGTCGGCAGCTCGCGCTCGATGACCTGCTCGATGATAGCCGTCGAGCTGACGGTGGCATCCACGCCGAGCCGACGCATCACGGGCTCGTTCTTCGGATTGCTCACGCGCGCGATCGTCTTGGGCACATGGAACACGCGCTTGGCGAGTTGACAGGCGATCAGATTGTTCTCATCGTTGCCGGTGACGGCGACGAAGACGCGCGCGCGCCGGGCGCCGGCCTCTTCGAGGACGGGCCCCAACGTCCCGTCACCGATGATGACCGGGCATTCCAGCTCCGTCCGCAGCCGCGCGGCATAAGCGACGTCGCGCTCGACGAGCGCCACTTCATGCCCGCTGCCGAGCAGCGAACGAACGAGATTGATCCCGACCTTCCCCGCCCCCACCACAAGGATGAACTTCGATTCATCGGCGCGCGGGCGCGTCGGACGCGGCTCCCGCACCGGCACCACCTCCGGCCGCGCTATGGGATGCGCCGCCCATTCATCCACGCGCTGCATGATGGCATCCACCGTGTAGAGCGTGGGACAGACGGTGATCAACTGTCCATCGTCGGTGACGTCCCGATGGCTCGGCTCATAGACGCGGGCGATGGCGCGCGGCACTTGGAAGATCAGGCGCGCAACCTGCGCCGCCATCAGATTCACGTTGTCCTCGCGCGTGAGCGCCAGAAAGAGATCGGCATGCTCCACACCCGCCTGCCGTTGCACGTCCACATCGGTGCCATCTCCCTGCACCAACTTCACATTGGGGAAGTCCACGGCGCCGCGCAACCGAACGGCCTCTTTGTCAATCAACGTCACCTCATGACCGCGCTCCAGCAATTGCGCGACCGCGCGACGCCCCACACGCCCGTATCCGACGACGACGACTCGCATCGCCTTCTCTCCTCATTCGAGATGTGCACCCGAGAGCGCTCATCCTTCGGGCACCATGTCAATGATCACTTCGACGCCCGCTCGGCGCAGGATCGTCTCGATCCCGCGACCGATCGAATCCCCGGCCGCGACGCGCCGAGGATTGAGCCCGATCACGACCAAGTCCGCGTCGTAATCCGTGACGACGCTCACGATCCCCCGACCGACCTCGCGATCGCGCCGGACGACCGGAATCGGCGTGAGGTGATGCAGCCGCACCAGCTCGACGGCGCGCTCCAATGCCTCGCGCGCCCGCTGCTCCTCTTGATCGAGGGGGGTATTCAAGGGGAGCGACAGCGGGACCTCGATCACATAGGCCAGGATCACTTCGGCCTGCTGCTCCTGCCCGAGGCGACACGCCAGCTCCACGGCCCGATCGCTATACCCCGTTCCCTTCACGGGGACGAGGATGCGCTTGAGGGCGCTCACCCCGCGATAGGCGCGCGCGACCGCCGGCCCAATGGGCGCCGGCGGATGCAGCATCCACCAGAGCATCCCCCCCAAGGAGGCCGCGAAGATCACGGCCAGGATCACGCCCAGCAAGGAGACGTGAACGTCACCCCCTGACATCCGAACGCCCCTCCCTCTTCCGAGCGAAATAATAGCCGAGGACGAAGCGCAATCGGTAGACGCCCAGCAGCACGAAGCCCCCGCCCACGCCGAGCCCCACCGGATTCCCTCCCAGGCGGATCACACGATAGAGCATGATCAAGCCGAGGAGCACAAAGAGGACCCCGTAAACGATCAGCACCGCGTCCCGAAGCGAGACACCACGTGGTTCATTCATGGGGGAGCTCGGCCTCATGGGTCCGCCTCCTCCATCGGTCGCGTTCGGCCAGGGCGATCCGGTATTGTTCCAAGAGATCGTATTCCTCGGCTGCTTCGAGCACCTCCATCTGCTCCCGCTCCCAATCTCGCGGCACGCTCCGGAAGATCGGGAGCCCCCGCCGCCGGCGATACCAGGCATAGTAGCCGAAACAGAGGAGCACCCACGATGGTCCCGCCACAGCCGCGATCTCATGCGTGAAGAGCACGATCACGAGGACCGCCGTGATCCCCACAAGTCCGATGATCCCCAACACGGGGACGTGAATCGTCGCGCCCGGCCGTCTCATCGGAATATTGAACGGCACGCGATAGGGACGAGGGGTGTACGGATCGGTGAACCGCAATCGAATGAGCGAGATCAAGACGAGGGTGTATCCGAGCGTGGCGCCGAAAGCATACATGTTGGCCAGCGTGTCTATGGCGCTCTCGGTCAGGGAGGCCAGGACGACCTGCAGCGCCGCGATGGACGAGAAGACGATGATCGTGCGCGCCGGCGTGCGATAGCGCGGATGGACGTGCTCGAACCACGAGGAGATCGCCTCATACCGGCTCATCGAGAACGCCACGCGGGAGACGCTCATCACCCCGGAATTGGACGAGAGCATGAGGACGAGCACGGCCAGCGCCGCCGTCACATCCTCGGCCACGCGTCCGATCCAGGGCAGATGTCCCGCCACAAGAGCGACTGAGCGCCCCACATTGCGCTCGTCCAGAAAGACCTCCCAGCGCACCGTGCCGAGCGTCAGCACCGAGAGCGAGACGGCGAAGAGGAAGACCGTGAAGACCAACGCGATCGAAGTCCGCGGGACGATCGTGGCCGGACGCCGCGTCTCCTGCGCCGCTTGCGAGATGGACTCCAAGCCCACAAAGGAGATGATCGCCAACGACGCGCCGTAGAGGAACTGACGCGGATGGAAATTCGCGAACGTCTCGCTCCACTGAGCCGCGAGCAGCTCCGGCCGCCAGGCGAAGATCAAGCCCATGGCGATGATGAGCGTCTCCACCAGAATGATCAGGACGCCGATCAGCTCGTTGAGCAGACTGGCCTGCCGCATCCCCCGCACATTCAACCACGTCAGAAAGGCGATGAGCAGAAGCGTGGCCAGGGCCAGGCCGATCCGCACGTGCGCGAACGGTCCGAGAGCGATCGTGGCGTCGGCCAATTCCGGGACGAAATGCGAGAAATAGGTCGTGGCGAAATAGGCGAAGAGGGCCGTGCAGAGCGTGTAATCGAGCACGAGCGCGCTGCCGGCGATCAGGCTCCAGAAGTCGCCCAGGCCGCGCAAGGCGAAATACTGTCCCCCTCCGGCGACCGGATACGCCGAAGCCAATTCCGTGTACGCCAATCCCACCAAGATGTAGACCGTCCCGGCCAGCAGGAAGGCCAACGGCGCGGCTCCCTCCGAGAACGCGAAGACCAAGCCGAGCGCGACGAAGGTGTCGGCCCCAACGTCGGCGAAGCCCCACATGTACGATCCCCAGACGGTCACATCCCGCCGCAACTCGGCGACCGCCGTTCGTCCCTCCGCCATCGCGTCTCTGTTCCTCCCCAAGGCATCACCTTCCTCAGCTCAGAAGGGGGATCTCAACGGAGTCATCGTGCGGGCGAATCACGGCTTGCGCGAGGACATCGCCAACTCTTGCGCCAGCTCGCGCGCCTCCGCATCGTTCGGATCCAGGGCTAATGCCCGTTCTACGCTCAAGCGCGCGCGCTCGCGTTCGCCGACGGCCAAGTAAATACGGGCCAGTAACAGATGGGCCGAGATCAATCGAGGATTCCAAAAGGCCGCCGCCTGCGCCGCATCGGCCGCCTCGCGCCAGCTCCCGCGCCGAAAATAGAGGCGCGCCTTCAGCAGATGCGCATCGGCCTGATCCGGAGCCGTTCGCAATACGCTCTCCACAAGCCCCAGGGCCTCCTCCTCCCGACCGGCCTCCAGCAGCGCCTCCGCCTGACGCACGGCCTCAGCGGGCGACATCGCCAGAGCGCGCGAAGCCAGACCGATCGCGCCGCGCGCTTGAGGACGCGCGATCTGCAGCTTGAGCCGAGGAGCGATAGGCGGGTCGGCCATGTTCTCCCACTCGGCGAATGCGGGTAGAGACCGCCGAGCAATCGTCAACGCTCCTTGCGCTTCCTCGGCTCGCCCCAACCGCTGCAAGCTCTTCGCCAGGAGATAATGCGCTTCGGCATCGGCCGTCCGCTGCCGCACGACTTGTCGAAACTGTCCCGCGGCGCTCTCAAACTCCCCGAGTTTCCACAACGCGTAGCCGTAATTGAAACGGATGTCGGGATCGGGACCAGAACGCCCAAGCGCCTGCGAGAAATCAGCGGCGGCTGCTGCCGTTTGCCCCAACCGCAGTTCGGCGACAGCCAGGTTGTTGTACACCTCCGCCAATGGCCACACGCGCGCGAGCGCCCGATAGATGTCCACAGCGCGCGTCCAGTCTCCTTGCTGGAGGGCACACACCCCCAGATAAAACTGCGCTTCTTTGTCGACGGACGCGTCCGACGTGAGCCGATGCAAATACGGGAGCGCATCGGCACACTGCCCCTGCCGGACATAGGCGCGCCCCAACTCCAGAAGCAGGGGGGCATATTCGGCCGCCCTTCGCCCCGCCGCGCGTTCAGCGCGACGCAGCAAGGGAATCGCCACCTGCGGATCGGCCGCCATCCACGCTTTCGTGTAATACTCCAACGCGCTTGTGGGCAGAGCCGTCGCCATTTGCGCCACCGCCTGACGCGCTGATGGAGAGAGCCGATCTCCGAGCACCTCCCCGACCAGCGTCGCCAGCAATGCGGGCAAGTCTCGCAGCGGGGCGCCCAACGTCAGTTCATTCGTCAACATCCGCGCCTCCGCCACGTGAATCACCCGAGCCGCGATGGCGACGCGCTCTTGTCCTCTCGGACCGGTCACCTGATACGTTCCCACCAGCAGGCGCTCAGCTCCCAAACGCTCGGCGACGACGAGCGCCGAAGCCCGCGTCACCACCAAGCCCGTGGGCAACCGAAGCTGCTCGTAGAGCGCCCGCCGATCATCCGGGGAGACGACCGACTCTCCCGCCCGCACCAAGAGCTCCGATAGAAGCAGCGCGCACGCCTCCCCCATCCAATGGTAATCGGCCTGCCGCGTCTTATTCTCGAAGGGCAGCGCCAGCCAGGACGCTCCGCGCGCCGAAGCGCGCGCGCCGAACAAAAGGAGCGCAGCAGTTATACCCAGACTCAACCGCAGAACCCGCTGCGCCCTTCTCACGCTCGATCTCGCTGCATCGGCCATAAAAACAGATGGTGAGCCGTGCAGGAATCGAACCTGCGACCCTCGGGTTAAAAGCCCGATGCTCTACCGACTGAGCTAACGGCCCACACTGTGATGCTCACGCACGTGAGATGATAGCGCGTCCCTCGCCTCCTTGTCCAGCAGTGGATCGAGAACGCGCTCGTGATCGTGGGAGGGCCGCTCGCCCTCGCGCCCCCGAGGAGAGCGATTCACTGTCAGCGCCTCTCACCGATGTGGAACACCCCCCTCCGAAGGGGCATCCGTTGGGCTCTTCCCCATCACCCAGAAGTCCCTGATGCTCGATTGACAGCGAGACGGTCAAGCTTTAGTATTGGGTGTTTTTCGACGCGTCGTCCGAATGAGCGACGCGGACATCGAGAAAGGGGGGATCATGGCGAAACGAATCATTCACGGCGAGCATTCGCGTCAGGCGCTTCTGCGGGGGATCAACAAGCTGGCCGATGCGGTGAAGATCACGCTCGGGCCGCGCGGTCGGAACGTCATCCTGGAGAAGCGATACGGCTCGCCGACGATCACCAAAGATGGCGTGACCGTGGCGAAGGAGATCGAACTGGGCGATGCGCTGGAGAACATGGGCGCGCAGATGGTGCGCGAGGTCGCAGCCAGGACATCCGAGGTCGCCGGCGATGGGACGACGACGGCCACGATCCTGGCGCAGGCGATCTTCCGCGAGGGGGTGAAGAACGTGGCTGCCGGAGCGAACCCGATGGCCCTCAAGCGCGGGATTGAGAAGGCCGTCGAACGCGCCGTCGAGGAGATCCGACGCTTGTCTCGCCCCGTCAAAGGCGAGGCGATCGCCGCCGTGGGAACGATCTCGGCCAATGGGGATGCGACCATCGGCCGCCTCATCGCCGAAGCCATGGAGCGCGTGGGCAAGGACGGGGTCATCACGGTGGAAGAATCGCGAACGATCGAGACCACGCTCGATGTGGTCGAAGGCCTGCGGTTCGATCGGGGGTTCCTCTCCCCGTACTTCATCACGGACCCGGAGCGCATGGAGTGCGTGCTGACCGATGCGGCGATCCTCATTCATGAGAAGCGGATCAGCTCGGTGAAGGACCTGCTGCCGGTGCTGGAGCACATCGTGCGGGCGGGGCAGCCGCTGCTCATCATCGCCGAGGATGTGGAGGCGGAAGCTCTGGCGACGCTCGTCGTCAATCGGCTGCGCGGGACGCTGCAGGTCTGCGCCGTGCGCGCCCCCGGATTCGGGGAGCGGCGGAGAGCGATGCTGGAGGACATCGCCATTCTGACCGGCGGCCGCCTCATCGCCGAAGAGTTGGGCATTCGGTTGGAGAACGTGACGCTCAAGGACCTCGGTCGCGCGAAGAAAGTGGTCGTGGATAAGGACACGACGACGATCGTCGAAGGGCTGGGGAAGAAGAGTGACATCGAGGCGCGCATCAAGCAACTGCGCGCACAGATCGAGGAGACGACGTCCGACTACGATCGGGAGAAGCTGCAGGAGCGCCTGGCCAAGCTCGCCGGCGGCGTGGCCGTCATCAAGGTCGGGGCGGCGACCGAGACCGAGCTGAAGGAGAAGAAGGCTCGGGTCGAAGACGCTCTGCACGCGACGCGCGCGGCGGTGGAGGAGGGGATCGTCCCGGGCGGAGGCGTCGCCTTCATTCGCGCCTCGAAGGCTCTGGAGGCGCTGCGACTGGAAGACCCGGATGAACAAACGGGCGTCGCCATCGTCAAGCGCGCGCTGGAGGAGCCGTTGCGCCAGATCGCTTCCAATGCGGGTGTCGAAGGTGCCGTCGTCGTCGAACGCGTCAAAGCCGAACGCCACGATCACATCGGCTTCAACGCGGAGACGGAGCAATTTGAGGACCTCATCACGGCCGGCATCATTGATCCGGCGAAGGTCAGCCGCGTCGCTCTGCAAAACGCCTCATCCATCGCCTCATTGCTCATCACGACGGAGGCGCTCGTGACGGAGATCAAGGAGGAGATGGAGGAATCTCCGACTCCGCCCATGGAATTGTGAAGCGCGCCTCATCCCCGTGAGCGGCTCGCCCAGCACAGCGCGCTTTCCCCTCATCGGTGGAAAAGCCGCTCGATCTCCCGGAGCGTGAACCGCACCACTACGGGGCGTCCGTGTGGGCAGCTCGCCGGGAAGGAGGCGCGGAATAACTCCTCGACGAGCCACTGCATCATCGGTTCGGTCAACGGGGTATTGATCTTCACAGCGGCGCGGCACGCGAGGCTGGCCGCTAAGCGATCGCGAAGGCGTTCTGGCGATGCCGTGCGCCGCTCCTGCTCGGCGATCTCCAAAAGCTCCAGGATGAAGGGACGTGCCTCGGAGACGGGCACGTCGGTCGGCAACGCCGTGACCACAAGCGCACGCCCGGAAAACTCCCCGACTTCGATCCCCAGCCGCCCCAGCTCCTCGCGCACGCTCTCGAAGATGGCGTGTTGAGCCGGCGTCAGCTCGATGACCTCCGGCACCAGAATGGGCTGTGTGGGCAATGCCTCACGCGCCAGACGCTCCCGAAAGCGCTCGAAGAGGATGCGCTCATGCGCGGCATGTTGATCAATGAGGAGCAGCTCCCGCTCCGTCGCCGCCAGGATGAAGCTCCGGCGGAATTGACCGATGACGCGAATTCGTTCGGCCTCCTCCCCCTCGACCGTCGCTTCCAGCGAAGGACGCGCCAGGCACTGCGGGCTGATCGGCGGGCGATCCGGCGACGCCTCAGGATGAGGTCGCGCGGCCTCGGGCGCAGATTTCGGCGAGAAGGTGAGCGCGAGCGGCGATTGGCGTGGTGTCGCTGGAGTGAGCGGCGCCTGCAGGCGAAGGGCCTCGCGATGGAGCGCGCGCTCGGACCTCACCGCTGACGCGCGCTCTCGCGCGAAGGGGACGGCGCGCCCGATCTCCACGACAGGCCGCGCGCGCTCGAGCGCTCGTCGCACGGCCTCGATGATCGCCGCCTGAACTTGAAGAGGGCGTCGAAATCGCACCTCGATCTTCGCCGGATGCACATTCACATCCACCTCTGATGGCGGCAGCTCGACGAAGAGGATCGCCGCCGGATGCGTGCCCGAGGGCAGGAGCGTGCGATAGCTCTCGCCGAGCGCCTGCGCCAACACGCGATCGCGCACATAGCGACCGTTCACGAAGAAATATTGAGCCTCGCGCGTGGTCCGTCCCCAATTCGGCTTGGAGGCGAACCCGTGAATGCGAATCCCCTCCTGCGCGTGCTCCAGCTCGACCACGTGGGCGAGGAAGTCCGCGCCGAAGATCTGATACGCGCGGTCGCGCACCGCCTCGACCGGAGTCACGTCCAAGAGCGTCCTCCCTCCATGCTGCAGGCGGAAGGCCACCTGCGGATAGCAGAGCGCGTAATGCGTCACGAGATTCGTGATGTGGAACACTTCGGTGGCCTCGCTCTTGAGGAATTTGCGCCGAGCCGGGACATTGAAGAAGAGATCGCGCACGCACACCTCCGTCCCTCCGGCCCAGGCGCAATCGCGCACCTCCTTGATCTTCCCCCCCTCGATCTCGACCTCCGTCCCGACCAGCTCGGCCGCCGTCTTCGTCCGCAGGAGGACGCGCGCGACCGCCGCGATCGAAGGGAGCGCCTCGCCGCGAAATCCGAGCGTCGCGATCCGCTCCAGGTCTTCGAGCGCGGCGATCTTGCTCGTGGCATGCCGCTCGAAGGCCAGAAGGGCATCATCGCGCGTCATCCCCTCGCCATCATCGGTGACGCGCACGAGCCTTTTCCCCCCGAGCTCCACCTCGATCTGGATCCGTCGGCTCCCGGCATCCAGAGCGTTCTCGACCAGCTCCTTGACGACCGACGCCGGGCGCTCGACCACCTCGCCCGCGGCGATCTTGCTCGCCAGAAGGTCCGGGAGGATGCGAATCTTCCCCATCGCCTCGCCTCGGTGAATGCAGCGCAGCGCGCGGCGTCCTCACTCGCTGCGCCTCGAGATGATGGCCAAGCCCAATTCCTCCAATTGCGCGGGCGAGACCTCACTCGGAGAATCCAGCATGAGATCGGTGGCGCTGGCCGTCTTCGGGAAAGCGATCACCTCGCGAATGGACGTCTCCCCCGCCAGCAGCATGATCAAGCGATCGAAGCCGAGAGCGATCCCCCCATGCGGGGGCGCTCCATATTCGAAGGCGTCCAGCAAGAAGCCGAATTTCCGTCGCGCCTCTTCCTCCCCGAGTCCGATCACGCGGAAGACGCGCTGCTGCACATCCCGCCGATGAATCCGAATGGATCCCCCGCCGATCTCCACGCCGTTCAGCACCAGATCATACGCCTTGGCGCGCACCGACGCCGGGTCCGTCTCCAACCGATCCACATCCTCATCGCGCGGAGAGGTGAAGGGATGGTGCACGGCGCTCCACCGCTGCTCCGATGCCGCCCATTCGAACATGGGGAAATCGGTGATCCAGACGAATCGGAACTGCCCGCCATCGGCCAAGCCCTCGCGTCGCGCGATCTCCACCCGCAACAGCCCGAGCGCCTGGTTCACCACGGTGCGGGGGCCGGCGGCGATGAGCAGGAGATCGCCGCGCTCCGCCCCGATAGCGCGCGCGAGCGCTTCCAGGCGCGCCGGTCTGAGCGCGGGCGCAGAGGCGCTCTCCCCCTCGCCCAGCTTCACCCACGTCAGGCCGGAGAGTCCCGCGCGTCGCGCGAGGTCCGCTAACTCCTCCAACTGCTTTCGCGAATATTTCGCCCCCCCTCGCACGGCGATCCCCTTGATCACCCCCCCACCGTCGAGCGCCCGCCGATAGGGCGCGAACTCGACGTCCTGAAGCCAGGGGCTCACATCCACCAACTCCATCCCGAAGCGGAGATCCGGCTTATCCGTCCCATAGCGCTCGATCGCCTCCGCGAAGGGGAGGCGGGGAAACGGTCGGACGATCTCTCGCCCCACCAGGAGACACAGCTCCTCGATGAGCGGCTCAATGAGCGCGAAGATCATCTCGGGTGTGGCGAACGACATCTCCACATCAATCTGCGTGAACTCCGGCTGGCGATCCGCGCGCAAATCCTCGTCGCGAAAGCAACGCACGATCTGGAAGTACCGATCGAATCCCGCCACCATCAGGAGCTGTTTGAAGAGCTGCGGTGACTGCGGCAGGGCGTAAAATTTCCCCGGATGCAACCGGCTCGGGACGATGAAGTCGCGCGCCCCCTCGGGCGTGGACTTGATGAGCATCGGCGTCTCGATCTCCAGAAAGCCATGCCGATCGAAGTACTGGCGCACCGCGAGCGCCGCGCGATGGCGCAGGATGAGATTCCGCTGCAGGCGCGGTCGGCGCAGGTCGAGATAACGATACTTCAAGCGCACCTCTTCGGACGGCGGACTTCCCCGCTCGTCCTCAATGGGGAAGGGCGGCGTCTTCGCCGGGTTGAGGACGATCACCCGCTCGGCGACGACTTCGACTTCCCCGGTCGCGATCTTCGGGTTGACCGTCTCCGGCGCTCGGCGCACGACCGTCCCGATGACGGCGATGACGGACTCGTTGCGCACCTGCTTGGCCACGGCGTGCGCCTCCGGAGCCCGTTGCTCATCGCAGACGATCTGCGTGATCCCGTAGCGATCGCGCAGATCCAGAAACGTCAGCGGGCCGAGATCGCGCCGCCGATGCACCCATCCCATGAGGATGACGCGCGCGCCGGCATGCTCCGGACGCAATTCGCCACAGGTGTGCGTGCGCACAAGCTCCTGGCCACACTCGCTCGCCCTCATGCCTCGCTCATCCGATCGCGCGACATCCATCAGAGGCTCATCCCCCTTGTTTGACGTTCCCGCAGTCAACGGGACGCGCTCGCCGATGATGCGCGCGAGGCCACGAGCTTCTGCACGAGCGCGTCCTCCGAGAGCGCTTCCTGCGCGCCGGTCCGCATATCGCGAAGCGTATAGCGCCCGGCCGCCAACTCATCCTCGCCGATCAGCACCGCGTACCGCGCCCGCACCCGATCGGCTTGCGCCATGAGCCGCCGCAGCCTCCGCTCCTCAAAATCGTAGAGCACGATGAGCCCCTCGCGGCGCAGCCGCCGGGCCAAGCGAAAGGCGTGTTGGCGCGCCGCCTCCCCCAGATAAGCGATGTAGAGGTCCGGCGCCTCATCGGCGACCGCCGCCTCCTCGGGCAGAGCCAGCAGAAGTCGCTCCACACCCAGCGCGAATCCGATCCCCTTAGCCGGCGGTCCGCCGAGCAACTCCGAGAGCCCATCGTAGCGCCCGCCACCAGCGATGGCATTCTGCGCCCCCAGTCGCGCGCCGGTGATCTCGAACGCCGTGCGCGTGTAGTAATCGAGCCCGCGCACCAGTCGGGGCGCGATCCGATAGGCGATCCCCCGAGCGTCCAGATGCCGCCGCAAGGTCTCGAAATGCGCCGCACACGCTGAGCACAGGTGATCCACCAACGCTGGCGCCCGCTCGATGAACGGTTGATCGTCCTCCACCTTGCAGTCCAGAATCCGCAGCGGGTTCGTCTCATACCGCCGCCGGCAGTTCTCGCACATGCGCGGGATCGCACCGGCCAGCGCCTCCTTCAAGCGTCGCACGTATGCCGGACGACACTGCGCGCATCCGACGGAATTCAAGAAGAGCGCGCGCTCTCGAACCCCCAGGCGCTCCAGATACTCCTCGACCATCTCAATCAGCTCGGCGTCAATGGCCGGATCATCCGTCTGCCCGATGGCCTCCGCGCCGATCTGATGAAACTGCCGGAAGCGCCCCTTCTGCGGCCGCTCATATCGAAAGTGCGGCCCGATATAGAAGAGCTTCACCACGCTCCCCCACATCCACATCTTGTGCTGAATGTAGGCGCGGACGACCGAGGCCGTGCTCTCCGGGCGCAGGCTCAAACTCTCGCCGCTGCGATCCGTGAAGGTGTACATCTCCTTGGCGACGATGTCCGTCTCCTCACCCACACTGCGGGCGAACAGCTCCGTGCGCTCGAAGATCGGGGTTCGAATCTCACGATACCCATAGCACCGGAAGACGGCGCGCGCCGTCTCCTCCACCAGCCGCCAGCGCGGCAGCTCATCGGGCAAGATGTCGAAAGTCCCCCGTACCGTTTGGATCATCGCCCCGATCGCATCCGCTCCGCGAGATAGTGGTCCTTCAGCTCACAATAGCCTCGCCACCCTCCCTCGATCCGACGCCATTCCTCCTCGGTCAGCGCGCGCACGACGCGCGCCGGAACGCCCGCCACAAGCGATCCCGGGGGCACCACCGTCCCCTCGCGAACCACGGCACCGGCCGCGATGAGCGACCGTTCGCCGACGACGACGCCGTCCAGGAGAATGGCCCCCATCCCGATCAGACATTCATTCCCCACCGTGCATCCATGCACGATCGCGCGATGCCCGACCGTGACGCGATCGCCGATGAGCGCGGGAAACCGACCACCGGTCACATGCACCACGGCTCCATCCTGGATGTTCGTATAGCTCCCGATGCGGATGAAGTGCACGTCCCCCCGCACCACCGCGTGAAACCAGATCGAAGAATGCTCGCCGATCTCAACATCCCCGATGACCGCCGCGCTCTCTTCCACAAAGGCCGTCTCGGCGATCTTGGGCCACGTCCCGCGAAACGGTAGAATCATCGTCCACCCCTCACGCGATGCCTCACTTCACCTGGAACCCGTAAGGTACCACACGACCTCTTCGCCTGGCAAGAAATGGCGAAGACAGGGGACCTTCCGCCGATCACCGCATGGTCGAAGCGTCTTCCCTTATTGCCGTCCAAAGGTGAAGACGATGCCGACCGAGAGTCGCGCGGTATTCCGCGTCTCGCCCTCGAAGCGCGTGAAGAGATAGTCGGCTTGCAGCAGTCGAAGCGTGAAGCGCTCATTCAACGGCACATCCACACCGCCGCCAAAGACTATCCCGAAGGGGGAGAGCGCCCCACCCGTGCCGAGCAGAAAATGCGTGAAGGCCGTGACCGTATTGCGCACGGCGAATCGAGGCCCCACCGCGTACGTATGGAGGGAGAGGCCCGACCGATAATGACCGCTCACATCGGCGGCAATCCCCAACCAGGAATTTACGTTCCCCGCAATCGAGACATTCCATCCGTGGGAATTGATGGCGTCCGCCAGCCGAGCGTACGAATAGCCAGCGAAGACCTCAACACGAGGGACCTCCTGAGCAACCCCCTGCTGCACTTCGCACAGGATGAGGCCGAGAACGATACCCAACCTTCTCCGCATGTCTTCCCTCCTCGCCTCTATCGAAGGGCCTCCTCGTCCATCATCAGGCACCATTCGCCCGATGAGATGGCGCCGCGGAGGGCGCCGTCGGCTGCGCCAACGTCTTTTGGTGAGATGCTCTCGCCTGACCGACGGCACGCCCGAACGTCCGCGTCCACGCTGCGAGATGTCGCCGCAGCCTCCGCGTCACGGCGCGCGTAAAAACTCAAGACATTCTCCCCTTGTCGAAGCTGCCGCACGCGCTCGAACTCACCGTAACGCGCTGCTAAGGCGCGCTTGGCATGATGCATGACGATGAGTATGCCCTCTGGCGCGAGCACCGAGGGCGTGCGCGCCAGACGCTCCAACACGGCCTCGTAGAGCTCCGAGGCATACGGGGGATCGAAGAAGATCACGTCAAACGCCTCCCCTCGTCTCCCAAGCTGCTCCAAGGCGCGAGCCGCATCCTGCTGGAGGATCTCGATGCCCTCGCGAATCCCACAGGCGGCGAGATTTTGCCGAAGCTGTGCGATGACGATCCGCGAGCGCTCAACGAAGGTGACATGTCGAGCCCCACGGCTGAGCGCTTCAATCCCCACGGCTCCCGTTCCAGCACAGAGGTCCAGAACGCGCGCCCCGATCAATCGCGGTCGCAAGACGTTGAAGAGCGCTTCCTTCAAACGATCGGGAATCGGACGAACCGCTCGCCCCGAGAGCCCCTTCAACCGCCGCCCCCTGTATATCCCCGCGATCACACGCACGGAATCATCTTAATCGCGTCGCCCCGGAGGAGGCAATCAGCAATTGGTGAAAAAGAAAACCCCACCTCCCTCCGCAGGAGGGACCGGTGGGGATTCAAAATACAGAAGGCTCCTCCGGCTGCTCGCTACGGACCCGAGGGCACGCCAAGCAGCAGGAGCGCAAAGAGGAACAGCACTAAAAAGATCACGAGCACTAACAGTGTCGTCGTATCCATCTGCCCCCTCTCGCGCATCGCTCACTCCTCCATAATTAAAGGATGAAGCCGATGCATCCCCTGCGTCTCGCCAGCGCGATACCACAGGGGATCTCTGCTCAGAAGGCGCTTAGGCTCCGCCGCCTCCTCCAAGCAGCAGGAACAGGAACAGGAACAAGATCACAAACGCCATCACGAGCACGAGCGTGAGCGTATCGAGTTGTCCTCTTTCGCGCATATCACCTCTCCTTTGCAAGATCGAGATTCAACATCGGTCCGGAGTATACAGAGAGTCCCCGGCATTGTCAAGGAAAAAATCGCCTGCGCTTTTTCTCGTCGGAGGAGATGGGGCAGCTCGTGGGCTTCCGCACGACCTTTGGGGCTCCACCGCAATGGTTGCTATAATGCGGTGATGTGAGGGAGGCGCTTCTTGGACGAACGCGAGGCGAGCTGAAAGAGCTCCTCAAGGCGCGCGATCCGAAGCCGTACCGGGCGCATCAGCTCTTCGAGGCGCTCTATCGGCGGCGCATCACGGAGCTGCAGGCGGCGACTGATCTGCCCGCATCGCTTCGGGCGGCGCTCAGCGAGGCGTTCGTCATCACCGACGTCGAGATCGCCGATGTCTTCCGCGCGAGCGATGGGACGCGACGCTACGTGCTGCGACTGCGGGATGGGGTGCTCGTCGAGTCGGTGTGGCTTCCCGAACCCTATGCTGATACGATCTGCCTCTCGACGCAGGCGGGCTGCCCCTTGGCCTGCGCCTTTTGCATGACGGCTCGGCTGGGCTTGAGGCGAAATCTGGAAGCCGGAGAGATCGTGGCTCAAGTGTGGCTCATCCTCAACGACATCTACGGTCCGGGGATGAGGCCGGAGCGGGGTGTCAACCTCGTCCTCATGGGGATGGGCGAGCCGCTCCTGAATTACGAGAACGTTCTGAAAGCGATCCGACTCTTCTGCGAACCTCGAGGGCTGAACATCTCCCAACGGCGGATCACCCTCTCGACGGCGGGCGTCGTCCCGGGGATTCGGCGCCTCGCGCACGAACCCATCCGCCCGGAACTGGCCATCTCGCTCTCGGCGACGACGAACGCGCTGCGCGATCGGCTCATGCCGATCAATCGGCGATGGCCGCTCGAAGAGCTCCAGGCCGCATGTCGCGAGTATCCGCTCCGACGGAACGAATGGATCTCCTTCGAATACGTGATGCTCGACGACGTCAACGATCGTGAGGAGGATGCCCGGCGGCTCGTTCGCTGGCTCCGCGGGATTCGCGCGAAGGTGAATCTGATCCCGCACAATCCGGCTCCCGAGCTGCCCTTCGCCGCCTCGCCAGAGGAGCGCATACTGCGGTTCCAACACATCCTGCGCGCCGCCGGGATCCCGACATTCATCCGTCACCCTCGAGGCCGCGAGATCGCCGCCGCGTGTGGACAGCTCGCCGCCCGGCGACGAGAAGACCTCACGATGCTTCTCGCGTCGTCACCCCCTCGCGATGTCGCAGCTCGCGAATGAGCTTCTCGTGAATCCCTCCGAAATCTCCATTGGAGAAGACGACGACGACGTCCCCAGAGGTGAGTCGCGAACTGAGGTGCCGGACGATCTCCTCAACGGAGGAGAAGGCGTGAGCCGAACGCCCCCGCTCTCGAAGCGCGCGCGCCAGCTCCGGCGGGGAGAGCCGCGCGTCTTCCGGGACCACTTCGGGGCGAAACACCGGGCCGATGAGGGCGACATCGGCCAAGAGCAAGGCGTCCTCAAAGGCTCGTTGCATGATCCGAAGGCGCGAGGTCCGCGATCGCGGCTCGAAGACGGCGATGAGCCGCCGATCGGGATATCGCTGCCGAAGCGCCTCCAGCGTGACGCGCACGGCCGTCGGATGATGCGCGAAGTCGTCAATGAGGGTGATCCCGGCGACCTCCGCCTTCACCTCCATGCGACGTCGGACGCTGCGGAAGCTGGCCAGAGCGCGAGCGAGCGCTTCGCGTTCGACGCCGAGCCACGTGGCCGCCGCGATGACGGCCAGACAATTGCGCACATTGAATGTGCCGATCAACGGTGTGACGAATTCGCCCAGCGAGCGACCGCCATGCCGCACCTCGAACCTGGTGCCGCGCTCATCCTGGCGGATGCCCACGGCGCGCCATTCGGCCTCCGGCGTCGTGCCAAACGAATGGACCGGACACCATGCGCCGGCCACGACCTCGCGCACGACCGGGGAATCGAAATCGGCGATCACGCGCCCGCGTCGCGGGATGATGTTGATCAATCGCCGAAAGGCCGTCTTCACCGCCTCCAGATCCGCATAGATGTCCGCGTGATCGAACTCGATGGCGTTCAGGATCACGGTGTCCGGCAAATAATGCAGGAACTTCGGTCCTTTGTCGAAGAACGCCGTATCGTACTCGTCCCCCTCGATGACGAAGTGAGCGCTCTCGGTCCAGCGGAAATTCGTCTCGAAATTCTCGGCGATGCCGCCGATGAGGAAACTCGGGCGCAACCCGCCCTGTTCGAGCGCCCACGCCATGAGCGAGGTCGTCGTCGTCTTGCCATGCGTTCCGGCGATCACCACCGAATGCCGACCGCGAATGAACTCCTCCTTGAGGACCTCAGGCAGAGAGACATAGTGCAACTTCGCATCGAGCACATATTCGATCTCCGGATTCCCGCGCGAGAGGGCATTGCCGATGACGACGCGATCCGGATGGGGCTGCAGATGCTCCGGCCGGTATCCCCGGAAGACGGGGATCCCCAAGCGCTCGAGCAATTCCGACATCGGCGGGTAGATGTCCTGATCTGATCCCGTGACCCGATACCCCTTGGTCAGCAGGAGTCCGGCCAAGCCCGCCATCGCCGTCCCGCCGATCCCGATCAGGTGATAGTGGCGCGCGCGCATAGGGCCTCAATGCTACTGTCCGCCCGCCGATCCGTCAACGGATGACGCGATCCCCTCACTCCGGCTCCACGCAGAGGAAGGCTTCGAGCGCCTTCAGCTTTCGCGCGCCCACGCCGCGCAGGACCAGCAGCTCCTCAACGCGATGGAACGGGCCGTGTCGTTCTCGATAGCGCACGATCTCCTGCGCCAGGACAGGGCCGATGCCCCGAATGGCCTGCAGCTCCGCCGGCGTCGCCCGATTCAGGTTCACCTTCCCGGGTGAACACACCCACTCGACGGATGTTCGCCGCTCACGGGTCGCGCGCGCTTCCCTCCACCGGCGAAAGCGCGCGAGCGCGAACACGAGCATGACGAGGAGCATCACCGCGCTGGCGCCCCTGAGGCCGCGCGCGAGCGATTCGCGCCACTCGGTCTCACCGATCTTCCGGCGCGCACGTCGAGCGACAGCGGCGATGATTCCCCACGCATTCCCGATAGAGCGCCTCATAATGCGCGCGCCATTCCCGCGAAGGGATTCGCCGAGTCGGAAGCCCGCCGAAGCTGTCGCCGGACATCGGAACGCTCGACGATCCGGCGGCGCGGAGCCGTTACATCGCGCACGCCCCCGCGCTCGAAGAGCTCCGTGTTTCGACCGAGCTTGAGGCGTTCCATCTGCCCCACGCGCGCGCAGACGACCGAGCATTTTGCCGCGAGGGCCAGAGTCTCGATCCCGCCGATCCCCTCGAGGGAGAAGCGATGAACGACTACTGCGATCCTCACGCCTGCTCATGTTAGCACACGCACGCGGCGCACGATGAGGCGAAGACCATGCTTTGACAAGCACACGCCTCCCCCGTTAAACTGAAGGACTTTCGCGCGAGCGCCCTTTCAGCGGAGAGGGGGATATGAGGAGGCCGCTGATCGCCATCTCGATGCGGAGCCATCCGAGGCGGGCGCATTTTTACCTGGAGCGCTCATATGCGGAGGCGGTGCGCGCAGCCGGCGGTGTTCCGATCCTCGTCCCCCTGCTGCCGGACCGCGCCCTCCTCTTCAATTTGGTGGAGCGATGCGACGGGGTGCTCCTCAGCGGGAGTCATACCGACGTGGATCCCCGCCGATATGGGCACCCTCCGCACGCGCGTTTGAGGTCGGTGCTGCCGGAGCGCGACCAGACCGATTGGTTGCTTCTTGAGGCTGCGGAAGTCTATCGCCGACCTGTACTCGCCATCTGTTACGGGATGCAAGTGCTCAACGTCTTTCGGGGCGGCACGCTCTATCAGGATATCGCCTCGGAGCGGGAGAGGGCCGTGCGGCATGAACCGGACGCGCCCGGGGAGCCCCCCACCCATCGCATCCGGATCGCGGCAGGGACGCTTCTCGCCCATCTGGCCGGAGGGACGACGGCCGACGTCAACAGCTTCCACCATCAGGCTGTGAGAGACGTGGGGCGCGATCTGAAGCCGATCGCATGGAGCGAGGACGGGATCATCGAGGCCGTGCTCGATGTGCGACCTGATGTGTTCATCCTCGGCGTCCAATGGCACCCGGAGCTGACGTTCGCCTCGGACGCCTTCTCACGGGCGATCTTCGCGCACTTCCTGCATGAGGCGGCCAGACGAGCCTCATGACGCGGAGGCACACATGTCGCGAGAAGGACGGCGAGCGCTTCTGATTCTCGGATTCGGCCATTTCGTGAACGACCTGCATACGAGCACGCTCTATCCGCTGCTGCCGCTGATCGCGCGGAAGTTGCATCTGAGCGAAGCGGAGGTCTTCTGGCTCGCGCCGCTCTTGAATTTCACCTCCTCGCTCATGCAGCCCGTGTATGGATTTCTGGCCGATCGGTACTCGCGCCGCGCGTTCGCCATCGCCGGGCCGGCGATCGCCGGATCGTTCCTCTCGCTCATCGGCACGGCGACGTCCTATGGGATGCTCTTGCTCTTCCTCATCTTGGGGGGGATCGGCAACGGAGCGTTTCATCCGCAGGGCGCGGCCCTGGCCGCTCGAACCCATGAGCATCGGCGCCGGCTCGCGCTCTCGACGTTCTCGTCCTCGGGGACGCTCGGTTTCGCCCTCGGTCCTCTGATCATCACGGCGATCGTGGCGGCCACGGACCTGACGCGAACCTATTTGCTGATGCCGCTCGGATGGCTGGCGGCTCTCCTCCTCTATCGCTATGCCCCCCGCGACGATTGGCGCGAACAGTCCTCGAACAGGTCGCGCGCCCTCGCCGAATTGGCGGGGACGCTGCGTCGCGTCTGGCGCCCGATGCTCTCCCTCTACGTCATCACCGTCTCCCGCTCGGCCATGTATGTGATGACCAACAGCTACATGCCCTTCATTCTGACCCAGCGGGGATATGGCTTGCGCGAGACGGGTGGGCTTTTGACGGCATATCTGCTGGCCGGGGCCTGCGGGAGTTTTCTCGGAGGAGCCTTCGCCGAACGCTTCGGCGGCCGATGGCTCACGTTCGGGACAGGCGTGCTCATCCCGCTCTTGTTCGCCATGGCGGCGCTCGGACGCGGTCCGCTGAGCGTGGCCGCCCTCATCGCCGGAGGGTTCACCCTCATGTCCGTCTTCCCCGTGAACGTCGCCACGGCCCAGGAGCTGGCTCCACGGGAGACCTCGACCGTCTCCGCGCTGATGATGGGATTCGCGTGGGGAGTCGGCTCGATGGCTCCGGCACTCGGTGAACCCCTTACCCGAACGTTCGGATTCGAGGGTGTGCTCGCGGCGATGGCGACTTTTCCTTTCGCGACGTCTCTCCTCGCCCTCTGGATCCCCGAGGATCGCGCTCTCGCCCTCTCCTCCCGCGCGACCTCCCCACATCCGGCCCGATGAGGCTCACATCCAATACGCGCGATCGAGACTGCGATACTGAATCGCCTCGGAGATGTGATGCGGTCGAATGACGTCACTCTCTTCGAGATCGGCGATCGTGCGACTCACTTTCAGGATGCGATCGTAGGCGCGAGCGGATAGCCCCAACCGCGAGACGGCGTGTTCCAGGAGGCGCTCGGCCGATTCCTCCAGCCGACAGTATGTGCGGATCAGCCGGGGCGTCATCTGCGCATTGCAGTAAATCCCATCGGCCACATAACGGCGCACCTGCCGCTCGCGAGCACGAACCACGCGCTCTCGAACGGTCTGAGAGGTTTCACCCGCGGCACTATCGGCGAGCTCTCGAAATCGCACCGCCGGGACCTCGATGTGAATGTCTATGCGATCCAGAAGCGGCCCGGAGATCTTCGAGACGTAACGCTGGATCATGGCCGGCGTGCACGTGCACTGTCGCACGCGCGACCCCCAATACCCGCACGGGCAGGGATTCATCGCCGCCACCAGCATGAACCGCGCGGGGAACGTCAAGGACATCGCCGCGCGGGAGATCGTCACGCGCCCGTCCTCCAGCGGCTGCCGCAAGACTTCGAGCACATTTCGATCGAACTCCGGCAGCTCGTCCAAGAAGAGGACGCCATGATGGGCGAGGCTGACCTCCCCAGGTCGGGGAATAGCACCGCCGCCGATCAGCCCCGCATCACTGATCGTGTGATGCGGGGCGCGAAACGGTCGGGTCACCACAAGACCGCGCTCTTCGGTCAATCCCGCGACACTGTGAATCTTGGTGACCTCGATGGCCTCCTCGAAAGTGAGCGGCGGCAGGATCGTCGGAATACGCTTGGCGAGCATCGTCTTGCCGCTTCCCGGCGGACCGATCATCAAGATGTTGTGCCCCCCAGCGCACGCGACCTCGATGGCCCGCTTGGCCGCCAGTTGCCCCTTCACCTCGCTGAAATCAACGGGATACCGATTGATCTCCCTCACGAACTCCCCGGGAGAGATCTTCAGAGGAGCGGTCGAGGTCTGCCCGGTGAGCATCCGAACGAGGTCCGGGAGCGTCCGCACCGGGTACACGTCAATCCCCTCGACGACGGCCGCCTCGCGCGCATTCTCCTCCGGCACGAACAGGCGTCGAATACGGCGCGCTCGCGCGGCCACGGCGATGGGCAAGGCGCCGCGAATCGGTCGGAGGCGACCATCCAGGGAGAGCTCTCCCACAAAGAGCGCATCCTCGAGGCTTACCCCCTCCAGGTATCCGTTCGCGCCGAGAATGCCTACGGCGATCGGCAGATCAAAGCTCGACCCCTCTTTCTTGATGTCCGCCGGCGCGAGATTCACCGTGACGCGATGAATGGGGAAGAAGAACCCGCAATTTTGAATCGCCGCGCGAATGCGCTCGCGACTCTCCCGAACGGCGGCATCCGGCAAACCCACCATGATGAAGGCCGATCCGGCTTGATCCCCCGCCCGAGGAGAGAGATCCACCTCGACCTCCACCAGATAGGCATCAATGCCGAGCGTCGCCGCGCTCACGACCTTGAAGAGCATGGGGCATCGCCTCCACCTGGCGCGATCATCTGGATTGCGAGGCCACTACGGAGGGCCTCAAAAAATAAACACAGGACGACTCCGTCGGGCATCGGGTTCCCTCCGGATCACCTCCCGACGAGAGTCGTCCCATCAACGAAGATCCTCACGGTGTCCGAGCGGCCGCTCGGGCCACCTGGACACGGATGGACTTGAGCAGGCACTTGCCACCGGATTCGTCGCAGCGCGTGGTCACGCGATCGCCCGGCTTCACATCACTCAAGGTGATCGTCTGACGCGCCTTCGTGATCCGAGCGTCCGGGGCGACCTCCAGCGTCATCTCCTTGCCCGTCCGCTGCTTGATCACGATCTGGTTCTTCGCCGTGTCGACGGAGACGACCTCACCGGAATGAGTCTTGAGCGCCGGACGCGCCGCCGCTTTCGGCGCCGGTGCTTGCCCGGCTTTTTGCTCCTGAGCCCACAGGCTGACAAATGGGACGATCAGGGAAAGCGCGACACTGCATGTGATCACCCGCCTCATGGCTCCATCCCTCCTCGTTGTCGTATTGGTGGTTCGGCGGTTGCTATTTTATGGGGTTGAGGGGCACGGCGTCAAGAGCGCCGGTTGGGGAAAGCCCCCCTTCGCGTGATCCCGGGGATCACGCCCTCACAGAGGGCCGAGAGGGCGCGTCGAATCTCAGCGTCGCGACGAGGCGGCTCGCTCCGATTCGACCTGAAGCGAATTCAGGAATTCCGCGTTCGTCTTCGTCTTCGCCAGGCGCTCCAGCATGAGCTGCATGGCCTCGACCGGCGAGAGCGTGGCCAGAACGCGACGCAGGACGATGATGCGATTCAAATCCTGAGGCGGGATGAGCAACTCCTCCCGCCGCGTCCCCGACCGATGAATGTCAATGGCCGGGAAGACGCGCTTGTCCGCCAACGCACGGTCCAGGTGAATCTCCATGTTGCCCGTTCCCTTGAACTCCTCGAAGATGACCTGGTCCATGCGCGATCCCGTATCAATGAGCGCCGTGGCGATGATGGTGAGACTGCCCGCATCCTCCAGATTGCGCGCGGCGCCGAAGAAGCGCTTCGGCTTCTCCATGGCGCTGGCATCAATCCCCCCAGTCAGCGTCCGACCGCTCCGCTCCACGATGGAGTTGTGCGCGCGCGCCAAGCGGGTGATGGAATCCAACAGGATCACCACATCGTTCCCATACTCGACCAGCCGCTTGGCCTTCTCCAGGACGATCTCCGCCACGCGCGCATGCCGCTCCGCCGGCTGATCGAAGGTGGAGGCGACGATCTCCCCATGCACCTTGCGCTCCCAATCGGTGACCTCCTCCGGACGCTCGTCAATCAGGAGAACGATCAGCTTCACCTCCGGATGATTGCGGGTGATCGAATTGGCGATCGTCTGAAGGAGCATCGTCTTCCCCGTGCGCGGCGGAGCCACGATCAGACCGCGCTGCCCCTTCCCGATCGGGGTCAACAGATCCATCACCCGCGCCGAGAGGTTGTCCGGCGTCGTCTCCAGGCGAAATCGCTCCTCCGGGAACAGCGGGACCAGCGTCTCAAAAGGCGGCGTCTCGCGCCGCTTGTCCGGAGGTTCCCCGTTGATCGTCTCCACCCGCACCAGAGCGAAATACCGCTCATCATCGTGGGGCGGGCGACAGAGCCCGCACACGACATCACCCGTGCGCATCTTGAACCGACGAATCTGCGATTGCGCGACGTAGATGTCGTCCGGGCTGGGAATGTAGCCATTCTCGGGCGAGAGCAGAAAGCCATGCCCTTCGGGCAGGACCTCCAACACGCCCTCGATCAGGATGAGATCATTTTTCGTCATAGTCGAATGGGATGAAGTCTCATGTCCGGTCTGGAACTCCTCCATCCGCTCTCCCATAGTCCTCAACCCAGGAAGGACTTGAGCTTGGAACTGATCGCCGGATGGCGCAGTTTCGCCAAGGCCCGAGCCTCGATCTGACGGACGCGCTCGCGCGTGACGCCCAGATGCTTGCCGATCTCCTCCAGCGTGTATTCCTCTCCCTGCGGATTGAGGCCGAACCGCATGCGGATGATCGTCTGCTCGCGTGGCGTGAGGACTTTCAGCGATTCCTCCGTCACGCGCTTGAGGTTGTTCTGAATCGCCAGCTCAATGGGATTGTTGGAGCTCTTGTCCGGGATGAGATGACCGAGCCGGACCTCTTCGTTCTCAAACATGGGCGTCTCCAAGGAGACGGGGCCCTGCGCGGCCTCCATCAGTTGTCGCAACTTCTCGGTCGTGATCCCCACCTTCCGCGCGATCTCGGCCGGCGTCGGCTCCCGTCCCAACTTCTCACTCAGCTCCCGCGTCACTTGCCGGACGCGCTCCAACGTATCGGTCACGTGCACGGGGAGGCGAATCGTCCGCGCCTTGTCCGAGATCGCTCGCCGAATCGCCTGTCGAATCCACCACACGGCATACGTCGAGAACTTGTACCCCCGCCGATAGTCGAACTTCTCGACCGCCTTCATGAGCCCGATGTTCCCCTCCTGAATGAGATCGAGCAACGGCAGCCCCAGATGCGCATATCGCTTGGCGAAGGCGATCACCAAACGCAAGTTCGCTTCCGTCAACTCGCGCTTCGCCTGCTCCGACTGCTGCTCGCCGCGCGCGATCCGCTCCAACGTTCGAGCCGGGTCTTGAAGCGCTACCCCGTATTGCTCCTCCAACTCCCGCACCCGCCGTCGGGCCGCACGCAGGCGCGCGCGCATCTCGGCCGACTGCCGCCGGCTCCGCCCGGCGGCGGCCTCGGCTTGCGCTAACTCCTCGCGAGCCCGCCGCAACTCCTCGACCGCCTGCCGAATCTTCGCGATGAGTTTCTCGCGAACTGAGGGCGTCAGATCCAATTCCCGAATCTTGCGCGAGAGCTGAACCCGCGTCTTCTGAAATTGGCGCAGCAGCCGACGCCGACGCGCCCCATCCTTACGCAGCGTCCGCAGCCGCTCCGCCTGCGCGCGACAGCGCCGATAGAGCTTCTTCACTTCGTCCAGAATGTGCAACACCTGCGCCCTCAACTGACGCGCTCGCTCCTCGGACGAGGCCTCAGTTTCCGTATCCACGAACTCCTCCAGCTCGATCTCCCCCTTCCGAAGCCGCTCGCCCAGCGCCAGAAGCTCCATGACGGCGATCGGCGAACGAGAGAGGGCCTTCCGCACCATGCGCTGTCCGCGCTCAATGCGCTTGGCCAGCAGGACCTCCCCTTCCTGCGTCAGTAGGGGCGTCGAGGCGATCTCCCGAAAATACGTCCGAATCGCATCAACCGCCTCAACCTCCTCGATCTCTCCCTCTCCCGCGATCTCCTCCTCCAACGCCTCGCCCTCAGAGAGGCCCTCCAATCCCTCCTCAAACTCCTCCTCGGGATAGGCGAAATCCAAGAGGTCCTCACGGGAGAAGCCCTCCTCCAGAGAGGACGGGTCTTCCTCCATCAGGAGCTCGTCATCAATGGATTCCAGTAAGGTCTCCATACGCGTTCTCGTCTTCCTCAGAGTCTGCCCCACGCTTACTGGATGTCGGGTCGTCTTCGCACGTTGCTCTTCCGACGAAGCGACCGAAGTCTGGTCCCGCACAGAGGGCTCCACTCCTCCCCGGCGGCGGCACGTCTTGCCCCCACACGCGCTCTCCGACAACCCGCCGGGTGCCTGAAATTCCCACCCTCTCTACAGAACCATCTGAGTATATGGAGAAGAGGCCTCCTTTGTCAAGCACGAAAAACAAAATCCCCCTCCCCGCTCAGGAGGGGGATGACGATCCTCACTTGGCCGCCGCCTCGGCCGCCCGAGGAGCTTCTAACACCTTCACCTGAACCTTCTTCACCTCTAGCGCCGCCGGAGCTGGCATCACCAACTCCAGGACGCCATTCCGATAGGTCGCCTCAATCTGGTCCGTATTGACACCCTCAGGCAGCGGGATCACCCGCTCGAAGCTCCCATAGGCGATCTCCCGACGGATGAAGTTGGCTTCCTCGACCTTCCGATCAAAGGTCTTACGACCGCGAATCGCGAGCTGGTTGCCCGTGACACTGATGTCCAGGTCCTTCGGATCCACACCCGGCACCTCCACCCGCAGATGCAGCTTCCCCTGATCCACGAACGCTTCGACCGGAATCCACGAGCTGGAGAGCCGAGGAAGCCCCTCCTCCTCGGACCGAGGCGCGAACCACTCTTCAAGATCCCGGGTCAGATCATAGAAGACCCGGCGAAACATGTTGTCAATGTCCCGATAGAGATTGAAGAACTCATCAAACGGTCGCCATCTCGCCAGCATAGCCCTCACCTCCCAAAAGTTTCGTTTTGTTTGCTCAACTTTCCTGATATGAATATAGTGAGATTCTCTGATTTTGTCAAGAGCATGGTTGGCCTCACCCCACCTCATCCGGACTTCGTTAAACCCCAGTTATTTCAGCACTTTGAGCCTCACAACGCAGTATTCGCCATCTGACCCGACCAACTCAACGTCGAACCCGGGGGAGCTGCGAAGCTCGCGCACGTGGCGCTGTCGGGTTACAACGAGCACGGAGCCGAGATCGCGCGCGATTTCCCATAACTCTTTCTGTGAGAAGATGATGCGGACCCTCCCGTGCTCATCATAGATCGAGCGCGCATTGGTGTAAAAGGTCAACGTATGGTGGAACCAACCGTACCCGAGGAGTCTCTCCCCGGGCTGGAAATTTCTCAGAGCGATCTCGGCTACAGTTCGATAGGACTCTTTCCTCTCAATCGCGGGCTGGAAGATTGTGAGCAATATGGGCACACCGGCGACGCACAGTGAGAGGATGAAGAGAATGAGGGCCCTCTGTCGAGCGGCGAGCGCCAGTCCGATTCCGACCAAAGCTCCTCCTCTGATTCCCCACAGCAAGAGGGGCTTCATGGAGTTGACGTCCCCGAGCTCTCGTCGGGCATAAAGAAGCGCCGCCTCAGCAATGGCGAAGAAGAAGATCGGGAGTGAGGTCGCCTGCAGCTTCATTGCGCGAGCCGGAGGCGCCTCCCATATGCGGAGCAGTTCGGCAGCGGCCAAGAGAGCCGCAGCCGGGATGACGGGCAACAGATAGCCCGGGAGCTTGGACTGAGAGAAAGAGAAGAAGAGGAAGGGCCAGGCGATCCACAGGGCCGCGAACACCCTGAGACGTGCAAGGGGGTGGTTCTCGGAATCCCCACTCGAGGCGATTCCGCGTCGCTCTCTGAGAAGCCGCGCGAGGGCCGGAAGGAGCAGAGGCGTCCACGGGAACATGCCGACGAGCAGAACGGGGAGATAGTAGTAAACAGGGCCGGGATGTTGGAATCGTTCGGTCGTGTAACGTTGGATGTGGTGCTCGATGAAGAACTCATTGACGAATCGCCATCCGTGTCGCGCGAGCATGGGACCATACCAGCTGGCGCACGCCAGCAGGAATGCGAGGCCGCTCCAGGCGAGCTCCTTCCCCCGCGGGAATATCCTCAGCGACCGGCGAAGGAAGAACGAGCTTCCCATGATCAGGATTGGGAAGAGCGCCCCGATGAGCCCCTTCGCGAGGACAGCGAGGCCGAAGCAGAAGCCGGCCGCGATGAAAAGCCGGGATCGTCTTCGGGGCGCAGTCGCCTCCGAGGCGAGGAAGAGGAGGCAAAGGCCGGCTGTGAGTGTCGCCGAGAACGGCATATCGGTCGTCGCGCCGCGCGCGAAGCCGAAGGCCATGGGAGTCACAATGAAACAGCACGCGGCGAAGAATCCGTAGAGGGGAGAGTGAGCCCGCCGTCCTACGCCGTAGAGGAAAAAGGCCACGGCTGTCGCCAGCAGCGCCGAGGGCAATCGAGCGGCGAGCTCGCTGACGCCCAAGGCCTGCATGCTGAGGGCCATCAACCAGTAGGTGAGGGCGGGTTTCTCCAGCCAGGGCTGTCCGCCGATTGTCGGGGTGATGGGATCTCGGCGGGCCAGCATCTCTCGAGCGACCTGGGCATAACGCGGTTCATCGGGGCCGATGAGGGCCATCGCGCCCAGGCGGTAGAAGAAGAAGAGTCCGCACAGTCCCGCCAGCAGGAGCGGCCATAGCGTCTCCCTCTGCAGCCGGCGTGCGAGCACCGAACGGAGATTATGGGGGGAGCCTTATTGAGCGGGCAAGCTCGATGCGGCACGCGGGTGACGGAGCGCGGTACTTACGGCGGCGCATCGCTTGCTCCTCCGCATTGGGCTTCATTACACTTGACACGCGATGACGCGCGTGGCAGTCATCGGTGTGGGGCGAATTGGGAAAGAGCACGTGCGGATCTACACTTCGCTCCCGGAGGCTACGCTCGTTGGCGTGTGCGACACGGATCGGACGCGAGGCGAGCAGATCGCCGCGCAATACGCCGTTCGGTACTACGCCGATTATCATGAGCTTCTCAGCCAGGTGGATGCGGTGAGCATTGCCGTCCCGACCGAGAGCCACTGCGAGATCGCCTGCGAATTCCTGAAACATGGTGTGGCGGTCCTCGTGGAGAAGCCGATGGCGCGCACATTGGAAGAGGCCGAGCGCATGATCCGATGGGCGCGGCAGACGGGAGCGCTCCTGCAGGTCGGGCATCTGGAGCGCTTCAACCCGGCGGTGCGAGCGCTGACGGCGCTCATCGTCGAACCCAAGTTCTTCGAGGTCCATCGCCTGGGCGAGTTCACCGAGCGCAGTTTGGACATTGACGTCGTCCTCGACCTGATGATTCACGATTTGGACATTTTGCTCTCTCTGGTCCAGGCCGACATTCAGGCGATTTACGCTGTGGGTGTCCCCATCCTGACCGATCGCGTGGACATCGCCAATGCGCGGCTGGAGTTCGCCAATGGCTGCGTCGCCAACGTGACGGCGAGCCGCATCTCGCGGGAGAAGGTGCGAAAGCTCCGGGTTTTTCAACCGAACGCGTATCTCTCCCTGGACTACACCCGCCAGGAGCTGGAGGTCTATCGCCTCGTGACCCCCTTCGATCCCGGCCAGCGCCCGCGCATCGTCGCCGAGCGCGTTCCGGTGGCGAAAGACGAGCCGCTGCGCGCGCAGCTTCAGTCTTTTCTGAGGTGCGTGCGCGAAGGGACGCCTCCTCTTGTGAGCGGCGAGGATGGGCGCAAGGCGCTGGCGCTGGCGCTGCGCATTCTCGCGGCGATCGAAGACCACGGGCATCGCGTGAGGATCGGTTGATTCGGCGGCCAGCTCCGGGCTATCATTGTGAGTGTTTCGGGTCACGAGGCAGCGTTCAGTGAGAAGAAGCCGTCGGCGAAATCGCGCCGCGCGCGTCGTGCGAGGTTGCTCCGCGCACGCTCGGCTGGGATGAAAGGATGGGCAGATGGAGCGCCTCTCCTTCCAGACGGCCCTCGCCCTGAACGAGACGTTCCGTCTGACGCGGGAAGCGCGCGTCGGTGGGGTGATCTCGCTGCTGCTTCACCTGGCCCTTGCTCTCATGATCTCGCTTTGGGGAGCTTCTCCGCCACCGCCTACTTCGGCGGAAGAGGAGGGAGGCATGGCCGGATACCCTCGCGGGGAGATCATCGAGCTGGATAGGCCCTTCTATGCGCCCCCGCCGGAGGTGATTCGGCAGCTCGGAGGGGTGGAAGCTGTGCGTCCGCCACGACATCCCGAATTTCTCTCCGAACGCACGACGATCGCGCGTGGAGAGCCGAACCCGAATCCCACGGGCTCTTCCTCGTTGCCGAAGGTGAGTGGCCGAGGTCGCACGCTGCCGGAGCTGATCGAGGACAAGCCACCAACCTCTCGCCCCCTGGCCGGTTCGTCCGCTCAGGAAGCGCGGGCGGACCCGCGCCTGGCCCCGACTCTTCCGGCCCCGGGATCTCACGGAGAAGCGCTCGATCGTCGTCGCGACTCCATTCCGGAATCCATCCTCGCCGCGCTTCGCGGCAGCAGTGCTCCGGCTTCGGTGGAATCGTTCAGCAATCCCCAATCGGGCGTGACGTTGGAGGGCCCGCCGTCGGTGAATGCGCAAGCCGTCGCCGCCATGGAAGAGTATCGCGCGTATTTGGAGCGCGCGATCCAGCAACGCTGGTTCATCCCTCCGGAGGCGAACCTGCTTCAAGCCCCGGCGACGGTGATTGTCGTCTTCGAAGTCGCGCGGGATGGACGACTCCTGCAATTGCGGCTGCGACAATCCTCGGGCATCCCGGCGCTGGATCGGGCGGCCATCAATGCGGTCCGTCTGGCTGCGCCGTTTCGCCCGCTGCCGAGCGTGTACGCCTTCGAGAGTCAGTGGTTCACGGACAAGTTCATCTATTATCCGCCTCGATGAACGGACGGTCGTGAGCGTCGGTGTCGGTCGCGCGCCTGAGGCCCGCAGAGCGCGCGCTCGGACATTCAAACCAGAGGTGACCGCACGGACCGGAAGATCGGGATAGGGGGATCGGCCATGACGCGGGGGCAACGGTGGGGGGCATGGGCGCTCTTGACCGCGCTGCTGTTGCTCGGCCTTCTGCGCGGATTCTGGCCATGACCGCAGAGCGTCCGATCTTGGCCGTCGTGGGGCCGACGGCGTCAGGAAAGAGCGAGCTGGGGATCGCCCTGGCCGAAGCCTTCGACGGTGAGATCATCAACTGCGATTCCGTGCAGCTTTACCGCGGGCTGTACGTGGGCACGGCGAAGGTCCCGCCGGAGAAGCGGCGCGGCATCCCACACCATCTCATTGACGTTCTGGATCCCACGGAGCATTTCACGGCGGGCGAATACGCGCGTCGCGCGCTCTCGGTCATCGAGGAGATTGAGGCGCGGGGTAAGCTCGCCATCCTCGTCGGCGGGACGGGCTTCTATATCCGGGCGCTGCGTCAACCGCTCTTCCCCTCCCCGCCGACGGACCTCGTCTTACGAGAGCGATTGAAGCGCATCCTTCAGCGGCGCGGGCCGCCGCATCTGCATCGGATGCTCGCGCGCGTGGATCCGGAGGCAGCCGCGCGCATCTCCCCGCGAGATTGGGCGCGCACGACGCGCGCGCTGGAGTATTTCTTCCAGACCGGGCGGCGCATCTCCGAAGCGCAGCGCGAGCGTCCCGATCCGCCCTCGCTGGCGCATCGGCTGCACCTGATCGCCTTGAATCCGCCGCGCGAGGAGCTGTACCGCCGCATCAATCGGCGCGCGGAGGAGATGTTCGCGCGCGGCTGGGTCGAGGAGGTGCAGGCGCTGCTGCGATCGGGGGTTCCGGAGACGGCCAAGGCGCTTCAGGCCCACGGGTATCGGCGGATCGTGCAATACCTGCGCGGGGAGATCTCGCTCGCGCAAGCGCTTGAGCTGACGCAGCGCGACGTGCGCCATTACGCGAAACGACAGCTCACCTGGTTTCGTCGCGAACCCAACGTCATATGGTTTCACGGATTCGGCGATGATCCCCATCTTCAGCGCGAGGTGATGCGCGTGATCCGTGCGCGGTGGGGCGATCTCTTGACCGATGTTGAAAACCGGGCCGCGAGGTGTTAGGGTTAGGAGTGGTCTCATGCGAGGGGTGTTCATCACGTTCGAGGGGATTGATGGGAGTGGCAAGACGACGATGCTCGAACGCGTCGCGCTGAAGTTGCAGTCTCTGGGTTTTCGTGTGGTGGTGACGCGCGAGCCGGGAGGGACTGAGTTGGGTCGCGCTGTTCGCGACCTCGTGCTCACGCGTGAGATGTCACCGATGGCGGAGCTCTTCCTCTACGCGGCGGATCGCGCCGAGCATGTCGCGCGCGTCATTCGACCGGCCCTGGAGGCGGGGCTCATCGTCCTCTCCGATCGGTATGCGGATGCGACGCTCGCTTATCAAGGCTACGGGCGGGGGCTGCCCCTTGAGATGGTTCGCGAGGTGAACCGGTGGGCGACCGATGGGGTGATGCCAGAGCTCACGATCGTACTCGATTGCGAGATCGCCGAAGCGCGGCGCCGCAAGGGATGGTTCACGGACCGGTTCGAGCGCGGTGGCGAAGCCTTCCTGGCCCGCGTGCGGCAGGGGTATCTGGAGGTCGCGCGCCAGGAGCCCGAGCGCGTTCGCGTCATCTCCTCCTCGGGACCAAAGGACGTGACGGCCGAGCTGGTCTGGACGACGGTGGCGTCCGCGCTCAATCTGTGACCGATCACCCGTTTCACCCCGCGGGCGAGGTGGTGGACGCTCACAGCAACGACGGCTTGCGACCATCCTTGACGATGGCCTTTCGCGATCTCATCGGAAACGAACCGGTGAAGCGAGCGCTTCAGGTGGCCGCGCGCGAGGGGCGTCTCGGTCACTCGCTGCTGTTCTCCGGGCCGGAGGGCGTCGGCAAACGCCAATTCGCGCTCGCGCTGGCGAAGACGATCAACTGCCCGAATGCGCAGAGAGATCCCCTCCCCGACAGTTGCGATGCATGCCCGAGCTGCCGGAAGTTCGACCGAGGCGAGCACATGGATTTCTCCCTCATCCGCCCGGAGACGGCGTTCCTCAAGATCGAACAGATACGCGTGCTCCGCGAGCACGCGTATCGGAAACCATTCGAGGCGCGCCGGCGCATCTTCCTCATTGATGGCGCTGAAGCGATGACCGAGCAGGCGGCCAATGCTCTGCTGAAGACGCTGGAGGAGCCGCCGGTTGAATCTCTGCTCATCCTCGTGACCGACCAGCCGACCCGCCTCCTGCCCACGATTCGCTCGCGATGCCAGATCTACCATTTCGCTCCGCTGAGCACGGCCGAGATCGAGCGTTTCCTCCGGGAGCGCTTCACGCGCCCGGAGGAGGAGATCCGCCTGCTGGCCCGTTTGGCCTCGGGCCGAATTGGAAAAGCGCTCTCGATTGATCTCTCGGTCTATCGGGAGATGCGCCACGAGATCCTCGAGCTTTTGGCGGTGCTCGCGACCGGAGACCGCGTGCGGCTCATCAAGGCGGCGGAATACTTGGGGCGGCGTCTCGATCGGGAGGACTTCGAGCGTCGGCTGGAGGTCCTCGAGCAGGTGCTCGGCGATCTGCTCCGTCTGCAGTCGGGCGCGGAGGAGGTGGTGAACGTGGATGTCGCCTCGCGTCTGACCGCGCTCGCGCCCTTCTTCCCGCCGCCGCGGCTGATGCGGCTCGCGGAGAGGCTCGCCGCCCTGCGGCGAGACCTCTGGCGGAATCTCAATCGGCAATTGGCCCTGGAGGCTCTGCTGCTGGCCGAATCCGAAGCCGCCTCGCCCTAGGCAAATCGCCGCCGCTCGCGTAAAATATCCTGACTCGCTGTGGAAGGCGAAGGGGGGATATATGCGGTGGTCGAGGGCGTTCATTCCGACCCTGCGCGAGACGCCGGCGGATGCTGAAGTCATCAGCCATCAACTGCTGCTGCGCGCCGGGATGATTCGACAGCTCGCCTCGGGCATCTACAGCTTCCTGCCGCTGGCCTGGCGCGTCATGCAGAAGATCATCGCCATCATCCGTGAGGAGATGGATCGCATCGGGGGACAGGAATTCCACCTGCCCGCATTGCACCCGGCGGAGATCTGGAAGGAGTCGGGGCGCTGGGAGATCATGGGGGAGAACATGTTCCGCCTGCGCGACCGGCGCGGGAGCGACCTCTGCCTGGGCATGACGCACGAGGAGGTCTTCACCGCGATCGCGCGCCATGAGCTGCGATCCTACAAGCAATTGCCTCAGGTGTGGTATCAGATCCAGACGAAGTTCCGCGATGAGCCGCGTCCGCGCTCGGGCGTCTTGCGCGTTCGCGAATTCATCATGAAGGACGCCTACACGTTCGATCTCGATGAGGAGGGGCTCGATCGCGCGTATCGAGATCAGTACCAGGCCTATTGTCGCATCTTCGATCGCTGCGGGTTGAAATACCTCGTCGTGCAGGCCTCCTCCGGCGCCATGGGAGGGCAGGAATCGGCCGAGTTTATGGTCCTCACCGACGCCGGAGAGGATCACATCGCCCTCTGTCCGTCGTGCGGCTATGCGGCCAACACGGAGAAGGCGACCTCTCGCGTGCCGGAGATCAGAGACGCCGATGGGCTTCCGGCTCCGGAGATGTTCCCGACTCCGGGCGTGCGCACGATCAAGGACCTTGAGGAATTCCCCGGCGGCGCGCCGGCCGAGCGACAGATCAAGACGCTCGCCTACTTCTTGGACGATCAGTTCACGCTCCTTCTGCTCCGCGGCGATCACGAACTGAATGAAGCGAAACTGGCCGATGCCACCGGCGCCGCGCACATTCGTCCCGCGCAGCCGGAGGAGATCAAGGCGGCGCTCGGCGCGTATCCGGGGAGCATCGGTGCTGTGGGCGTCACGACCTATCCGATCCTCGCCGACCTCGCTCTGCGCGGGCGGCGCAACATGGTCACCGGGGCCAACCGCGACGATTTCCACTTGCGCGGGGTGGACGTCGAGCGAGACATCCGCGTGACGCGGTGGGCCGATCTGCGTCTGGTGAAGACGGGCGAGGGTTGCCCCCAGTGCGAGGGCACGCTCGTCGTCCGAAAGGGGTTGGAGATCGGTCACATCTTCAAGCTCGGCACGCGATACAGTGAATCCATGGGCGCCTATGTGCTCAATCAGGAGGGGAAAGCCGTGCCGCTGGTCATGGGCAGCTATGGCATCGGCGTCGAGCGCGTCATGGCCGCAGCCGTCGAGCTCTACCACGATGAAGACGGCATCATCTGGCCGATCACGATCGCTCCGTTTCAGGTCGTCCTCGTCCCCGTGAACATGGCCGATGACGCGCAACGCGCGGCGGCCGAACGCCTCTACGCCGAGCTGACGGCGGCTCATGTGGAAGTCCTCTACGACGATCGCGAGGAACGCGCCGGCGTGAAATTCAAAGATGCGGACCTCATCGGCATTCCCCTTCGTGTGACCATCGGACCGCACAAACTCGCGCGCGGTCAGGTGGAGATCCTCCGCCGCCGCACGCGGGCGATCGAGGACGTGGCGCTCGAAGCCGCCGTCCCGCGCATCCGCGAGATCATCGAAGAAGAGACCCGCGAGGTACTCCGACGATGAATCTGATCCTGACCAACGCCGGAAGCTATCCACGCATTGGCGATTCGCCCGAGTTGCAGGTCCTGCGCCAGACGCTGGCGCGCTTCGATCGCGGGGAAGCGACCGAAGCCGATATTCGGCGCGCTGAGGACGAGATGGTGCGTCGCGCCATCGCCGAGCAGATCGAAGCTGGGCTGGACGTGGTGACCGATGGGCAGATCCGGTGGTATGATCCGATCTCTCATCTGGCGGGGAAGCTGCAGGGGACGACGATCAACGGTCTGCTCCGATACTTCGATACGAACTTCTACTTCCGCCAACCGGTCATCGTGGGCCGCCTCGTTCGCGAGCGGCCGATCCTTCTCGAGGAATATCGGTACGCGCGCTCGGTCTCCTCGCGACCGGTGAAGCCTGTGCTGACGGGTCCCTATACGCTGGCCGTCTTCTCGCTGGTCGAGCGAGGAGAATATCGCGATCTGGAACGGCGCGTCGAGGACTACGCTACGGCCCTGGCGGCAGAAGTCGCTGAGTTGGCCGCTGCGGGCGCCGAGCTCATCCAAGTGGATGAGCCGGCGATTGTGCTCGAGGACGCGGCGTTCGATCTCTTCGCCGCCGGGATTCGCGCGCTCGTCGAGGCCAAAGGCGCCGCTCGCCTGGCCCTCTATATCTCCTTCGGCGACGTCTCGACGCGCTATGCGCGGCTCCAAGAGCTCCCTGTGGATGTCCTGGGACTGGATTTCACCTACAGCCCACAGCTTGTGGAGCGCATCGCCGTCGAGGGGTCGGCCAAGGCTCTTGGCCTCGGCCTCATTGATGGACGCAATACGAAACTGGAGCCCGAAGCCGAAGTCGCCGCGGCGCTCGAACGGTTGCTTCCGGCCATTCGCAGCGATGTCGCTTATCTGAACCCTTCTACAGGACTCGAATTCTTGCCGCGCGATCGCGCGTTTCGGAAGTTGCGGCATCTGGTCACCATCGGCATGAGGTTCAAGTCATGAGTCGAGAGAAATTGCGCGCTTTAGGCATCGAACTTCCCCTGCTGCCGACGACCGCCGTCGGGAGCTTCCCCAAACCCGAGGAGCTGCAACGGGCGCGCGCGCAGTGGGCGCGCGGCCTCATCTCGCGCGAAGAGCTGGAGCGGCTTGAACGCCGCGCGACCGAATTCTGGATCCGCACGCAGGAAGAGCTGGGGATTGATGTCCTCGTGGACGGCGAACAGTATCGCGGGGACATGGTCACCTACTTCGCCGAGAACATGCGCGGATTCGAGATCGGCGGCCTCGTTCGCTCCTACGGGAACCGGTACTACCGAAAGCCGATCATCGTCTCCGAAGTGCGATGGGAGCGACCGATCACCGTCTCCTGGTGGCGCTTCGCTCAACGCCTCACGACGAGACCGGTCAAAGGCATGCTCACCGGCCCGTATACGGTCATGGACTGGTCTTTCAACGAATATTACCCGGATCGCCGTGCCACCTGCTTGGCGCTGGCGCGCGAGATCCGAAAAGAGGTCGAAGCGCTGATCGAGGCCGGCGCGCGCATCATCCAGATTGACGAACCCGCGCTCTCGGTCCGCCCCTCCGAATTGGGGCTCGCGCGCGAGGCGATGCAGATCGTGACCGAGGGACTCCCCGCCTACTTCATCAGCCACGCGTGCTACGGCGCGTTCGAGAAGATCTATCCGGACATGCTCGCGCTGCCGGTGGACAATTTCGACCTGGAGATGTCCAACAGCAACCTCGATCTGCTCGAGCACTTCAAGCGCGTCCCCTTCACGAAGGATTTGAGCTTCGGCGTCGTGGACGTGCACTCCCATGTGATCGAGGACGTGGAGACGGTCCTGGCGCGCATCCGGCAGGGTCTGGAGGTGGTCCCGACCGAAGCCCTGTGGATTGATCCCGACTGCGGGTTGAAGACGCGCACGGTCGAGGAAGCGATCGCGAAACTGCGCGTCATCGTGGAGGCCGTCACGCGGGTCCGCGCGGCCCTGGCTTGAGCTGATCAGGTCGGCTCCTCCGCGGTCGGGAGCACGCCGCGAATCTCCTGAACCGCTCGCTGCACCGCCTCAGCATCGGCGAACGCGATCAGGAAGAACCGGACGCCGTTGTGCACGCAGATGAGTCCGTTGGAGAAGAGCCAGAGGCGATTCAGAATCGGATTTCCTCCGAGGATCAGCTCGATGGGCGCTCCGGTGAGGCGCGCCGGCGAGAGGCTCTCGGCGATGAGCGTTCCGCCCAAGGTGACGCTGAAGACGCCGAGCAACGGCGCGCCCACATACCGCGCGATCACCTGTTGGAATTCGATCCGAGCTCGCTCAGCTTCGTCCAGGCGTCCTTCGGCCAGCAGACGCTCCTGCTCGCGAAGATATGCCATGTAGCGCTCGGTCAGACGGCGCAATCCGTACGGAGCGAGCGCGCTGTGAAAGAACCAGTGATTCGCGCCGCCACCGCCCAGCAGGACCGCGCCTAACTGAGGGAAAGCACTCCCGGCGCGCACCCCCGCGATGAAGGAGAAGGTGAGGGCCGCCGTTTTCCCCGGATTCCGCTCGATCCACGCGCGCACGTCCTCCCATCCCGAGCGCAGACGCTCCTCGGCGCCCGCTGCGCGCTCGAACATGTGGCCGAGCGTCTCCGCCCGCCGATACTCGGCCTCGATCCGGCGCGCGAAGGCTTCAGCCTTCTCGCGCGCCGCGTGCGCGGCGGATTCGACGCCCTGCCGGATCTCCTCCACCGTTCGCTTCACCTCCTCCCGAACATCGGCGCTCTCGGCGGAGGTCTCGATCCGATGACGGGCCGCCTCGAGCCCATCCGCGAGAAGGTCCGCCCCCTTTTGCGCGGCCGAGGACACAGCGGCCGTCACCTCCGCGATCGTCTCTCGCACGTGATAGCGCTCATTCCACTCGCGGACCTTTCGCCAGAGGGCTCGCTTCATCGCCTCGATTCCTTGCGCCTTCATACGCCCGGCCTCCTCGACATGGTACGCCTGCTCCCTGCTCTGCGTTCCCAAGTCTATCACAGGAAGCCTGAAGGACCCACGCTCCCTTCGAGATCGAGTCGCGCCCCCTCAGGTTGACAAGGCGATCCGGCCCGTGCTATATAGGGAGCCTTCCGCAAGGTGAGAACAGGCACGGCGAGGTCATAACAATGGGATTTGCCTTAGCGCTGATCATCTGGGCGATCACCCTTGCCACAGTCGTTTTGTTCGCCGGACGATTCTGGTGGTTCCCCGAGGCGATCTCCGAACACGGCCCGAGCATTGATCGGCAATTCATGCTCACGCTCACGATCATTGGGATCGCTTTCGTCTCAGCTCAAGCGACGCTCGGATTCTTCATCATTCGGTATCGGCGCCGGGGAGAAGAGCGAGCGAGCTATTGGCACGAGAGCCGCCGACTGGAGATCCTCTGGACGACGGTCACGGCCGTCGTGTTCCTCTCGCTCGCCGTTCTCGGGCAACGGGTCTGGGCCAAGCTGCACCTGAATGCGCCGCCCCCGGGAGCGCTCCAGGTCGAAGTCACAGCTCAGCAGTTTGTGTGGAACATCCGATACCCCGGTCCGGACGGGAAGTTCGGCCGTACGCGAACGGAACTCATCAACGACGTGGACAATCCCGTCGGGCTGGATTTCACCGATCCGGCGGCGCGCGATGACATCGTGACGGTGAATCAGATGGCCATTCCCGTCAACCGCGATATTCACGTGATCTTACGCTCGAAGGACGTGATCCACAGCTTCTGGGTTCCGCCTCTGCGCATGAAGCAGGATGCTGTTCCCGGCCTGGCCATCAACATTCACTTCAAGGCGGTGAAGACCGGTCAGTTCGAGATCGCCTGCGCGGAGCTGTGCGGGCTCAGTCATCACCGAATGCGCGGATTTCTGTCGGTGCTCCCTGAGCCGGAATTCGAAGCGTGGTTGAGACAGCGGGCGAGCCAGTGACGCGCCGATCCGCCCGCGCGCTCGAGGAAGACATGAGCCGTGAGGGGATGAGAACAGTCAATGAGGAGGGAAGGCGATGACACAGGCTGTCGCGACTCACGAAGCCCCGAAGAGCTTCATCCGACGCTATATCTTCAGCACCGATCATAAGGTGATCGGCCTGCAATATCTCTTCCTCGCCATGGCGGCCGTCACGATCGGCATCGTCCTCTCCCTCTACATGCGCCTGCGGCTGGCGTGGCCGACCGAACGGTGGCCGCTCCTGGCGAAGCTCTTTCCACAGGCGATGGCCGGGGGGACGATCAGCCCCGAATTCTACCTCTCGCTGGTGACGATGCACGGGACGATCATGATCTTCTTCGTGCTGACGACGGCGCCGCTGGGTGGCTTCGGCAACTACTTCCTGCCGATTCAAGTCGGGGCGCACGATATGGCCTTCCCGGTCTTGAACATGCTCTCGTTCTGGGTCACGCTGGCCGGATTCCTGGTGTTGCTGGCGGCCTTCTTCGTCTCCGGCGGAGCGCCGATCTCCGGATGGACGGCCTATGCGCCGCTGAGCGCCATTGGGGAGATCGCCGGGCCTGGACTCGGTATGGGGCAGAATCTGTGGATCGTCAGCATCGCCCTCTTTTGCATCGCCTCGCTGTTGGGCGCGCTGAACTTCATCACGACAACGCTCAATCTGCGCACGAAGGGCATGTCCATGACGCGGCTGCCGTTGACGGTCTGGGCGTGGTTCACGACGGCCGTGCTCGCGCTTTTGGCCTTCCCCGTCCTGCTGGCCGGCGGTATTCTCCTGCTGTTGGATCGCGTGGCGGGAACGAGCTTCTTCGTCCCCGAAGGACTCATCGTCAGCGACAAGATTCTGCCCCACAAGGGTGGTTCGCCCTTGCTCTGGCAACACCTCTTCTGGTTCTTCGGACATCCCGAGGTCTACATCGCCATTCTCCCCGGCATGGGGATCACCTCGCATGTGCTCTCGACCTTCGCCCGCAAGCCGATCTTCGGCTATCGCGCGATGGTCGCGGCGATCTTCGCCATCGGCCTGCTCGGCTTCCTCGTGTGGGGACACCACATGTTCGTGAGCGGCATGAGCCCGTACTCGGCGATCGCCTTCTCGCTGCTGACGCTCTCGATCGGCGTTCCCTCAGCCATCAAGACGTTCAATTGGCTGGCGACGCTCTACAAAGCGCAGATCCGCTTCACCGTCCCCATGCTCTTCGCCCTCGGCTTCGTCTCCATCTTCGTCACGGGCGGACTCTCGGGCATCATCTTGGGACAGACCTCGCTCGACATTCCGATGCATGACACCTACTTCGTCGTCGCCCACTTCCATTTGATCATGGGTGTGGCGGCCATCTTCGGCATCTTCGCTGGGACGTACTACTGGTTCCCCAAGATGTTCGGGCGGATGATGAACGACGCGTTGGGGAAGCTCCATTTCTGGCTCACGTTCATCGGCATCTATGCCATCTTCATCCCGATGCATATCCTGGGCATCGCCGGGCACCCGCGGCGGTATGCGGAGACGGCGGGCTTCGACTTCCTCGCCCCGCTGCAACCCCTCCATGTCTTCATCACGATCGCGGCGCTCGTCACGGCGGCGGCGCAAGTGCTCTTCTTCTTCAACTTCTTCTGGTCCATCTGGAGAGGCCGACGGGCGGAGATCAATCCCTGGCGGGCGACGACGCTGGAGTGGACGATTCCCTCTCCGCCTCCGCACGACAACTTCGGGCCGCGGGCTCCGGTCGTCCATCACGGCCCGTATGAGTACAGCGTGCCGGGAGCGGCTGAGGATTACATCCTGCAAACGGCTCCGCCAACGGCGGTGAAGTCCTGAGGAGAGCAATGGCCAAGACGATCCCCTCGCTCGCCGACATCGAGACGATCACCATCGGCTCGCGTCCTCCGGGTCGCCCGGACGATGGGGGACGAGGCGGCGGGGAGAGGCCGCCGAGCCTTCCGGAGGGGAGCTACCGCCTGGCCATGCTCTTCGCGCTCGCCTCAATCGGCATGCTGTTTCTGGGCTTCACGAGCGCATACATCGTCCGGCAAGGGCTCGGGGAGGATTGGCATCCGTTCAGCCCTCCTTCGATCCTGTGGGCGAATACGGCGCTGCTGCTCATGAGCAGCGCCACTCTGCATCGCGCCCGCTCCCTCTTGCGGCGCGAGGCGATCCGAGAGTCGCTGCGATGGCTCTCCCTGACGACGCTCTTGGGCCTGCTTTTCCTTGCGGGTCAATATGAGGCGTGGCGGCAATTGACCGCTCAGGGCATTTATTTGAGCACAAATCCGCACAGCTCGTTCTTCTACCTGCTGACGGCGGCGCACGGCGCCCATCTGCTCGGAGGTCTTCTCGCGCTCGGATATCTCACATGGCGCGGATGGCGCCGGCGATTGCTCCTGATGGGGACGCCGGACCACCTGAAGCGGTATGGCGCCCTCGTGGGAACGGCGGCTCTTTACTGGCATTTCATGGACGGGCTGTGGGTGTACCTCTTCATCCTGCTCTTCCTCTGGAGGTGATGCCGATGGCCGAGCACATCGAACGACTCCGATTCGCTGAGTGGGAGGGGGGCGTCTCCCCCTTCGCTGTGGGCTCGAAGAAGCTCGGCATGTGGCTCTTCATCGTCTCGGACTCGCTGACCTTCTCCGGACTCCTGGTGGGCTACAGCTACGTGCGAATCGCGAGCGAGCGCTGGCCGATGCCCTTCGAGTTCTGGCCCACGACCGTCATGGCGACGCTGATGACCTTCTGCTTGCTCTCCAGCAGCCTGACGATGGCGCTGGCCGTGCGCGCGTCGAGTCTCGGTGATCGCTCCCGCACCGTTCGGTTCATCCTTCTGACGATGCTCGGAGGGATCCTCTTCATCCTCCTGCACGCCAAGGAATGGGCCGGGCTCATCGCCGAGGGCGTCCGAATGTGGGAGAACCCCTGGGGCGTGCCGCTGTTCGGAGCCTCGTTCTTCACGCTCACGGGTTTGCACATGCTGCATGTCGCGAGCGGCGTGATCTATCTGGGCGTCATCGCGCTCGGCGTCTCCCGCGGACGCTTCACGCACGAGGACGTGGAGATCAGTGGCCTCTACTGGCATTTCGTGGATCTCGTTTGGATGTTCATCTTTCCGCTCGTCTATTTGCTCTCGGTGAAGATGCCGTGAGGAAGGAGGGCGCTATGGAGACGACGCACGCCGGACACGCGGGGATGGGACCAAAGCTCTACTACCTGACGTGGGTGTGGTTGCTCACCCTCACCGCCATCGAGGTCACGCTGGCGTACTTTCACCTGCCGGTCGGATTGATGCTCTTTCTGTTGATGGGGCTCTCCATCGTCAAAGCCGCCCTCATCATGGCGCACTTCATGCATCTGCGGTTTGAGCGCTTGAGTCTCGTCGTCACGCTCATCCCGGCGATGGTGCTCTGCATCGCGCTGCTCGCTGTCTTCTTCCCGGACGGCGTGCGCGCATTCCGATTGGCCGTTCGATAAACGAGATGATGAGGCGACTCGGCATGGGTGCGTTGCTGGGGCTCGTCCTCGGACTCCTGGGGGAGCTCTGTCCTCTTCTCGCTCAGTGCGCCATGTGTCGAACGGCCGTCGCCGGATCACCGCGCCTGGGCGAGATCGCGAGGGTCTTGAATACGGCCATCCTCGCACTGCTGATCCCTCCGGTCGCGATCCTCGGCCTCGTCTTCTGGCTCGCCGTCACGGTGTGGAATCGCGCGGAGGACGACCGTTCAGGGGAGAGCCGGGAGATCGAAGCACATGAGACCTAACAACAGAGGCAGGTAAACGATCGAAGCCTTGAGGACCTGACGGGCATGTCCCCGCGCGCGTGTGCGGGCGGCGCGAAGGCTTTGCCGGAGGAAATACCCCCCCAGAAGGATCGCCCCGATCAGATACACCGGCCCTGAGAGCTTGAGCCACGGAGGAAGAAGGCTGACCCCGACGAGCAAGAGCGTATAGAGCACGATCTGCCGCCCCGTTCGCCGACCGTCGGGATCCACAACGGGTAGCATTCGAATCCCTCCGCGCGCGTAATCCTCCCGATACATCCACGCGATGGCGAAGAAGTGCGGGAATTGCCAGAGGAAGAGGATCGCGAACAACACCCACCCTTCCACCGTGATCTCACCGCGCGCGGCCGTCCACCCCATCAGGGCGGGCATCGCCCCCGGGATGGCGCCGATCGCCGTGCAGAGCGTCGTCCGCGTCTTCAGGGGGGTATAGATGAAGAGGTAGCTCCCGAAGGCCAAAGCCCCCAAGAGCGCCGTCAGCGGATTGAGGAAGAAGAAGAGATGCACTTCGGCGAGGATCGAAAGTCCCAGACCGAAGATCAACGCCTGATGCGGTCGCAGCCGACCGCTCGGCAGAGGGCGTCGGCTCGTCCGACGCATCCGTCCATCTCGCTCTCGCTCCAGATAGTGATTCATCGCCGCGATGCCCGCCGAGAGCGCCGTGACCCCCACGAGCACATGTCGCAAGCCGAGACGATCCACCGGATGACCCGATCCGAGCCAGAAGGCGGCCGCCGCGGTGATGACGACAAGCAGCGTGATGTCGGGCTTGGTCAGCTCGATATACGCCCAAGCTGTAGCCAGCCCGCGATGTCGTCCCAATATTTCGCGAATGCTCCTCCCGCGCGCGCGCATCAGAGGACTCTCTCCGCCGGTCGAGGCGCGATCTCCGCGCGCGCCCGTTCGCTCAGCCCAAATGTCCACCACGTGAGGATGAGAACGACAGCCAGAAGCGCGGCCCCGCCCGCCACGTGCGCGACCGTGAGCGAGATCATCGGCTCAAGCGGTTGCGGATCGAACCGCGAAGCGCGACGCGCGAAATAGGCCGCGATCCCCAAAGCGATCTGCGCGGCGAGAAGGCCCGCGGCCCAGAGCGCCAAACGGGCGAGCGCTCGAACCTCACTCGGGGCTTCGGGGGCTCGCACCGCCCTCCGCACGACCCAGACGACGCCAAGGACTGCGCCACTCACCATGATGGCTCCGAGGATGTGCGGGAGGATCCCCAACCCGCGATGACGAAATCCCGCCCCCAGAAGGAGCTGAACGAACAACCCGACGACCGCTGCGCCGCACAGCTTCGGGAGAGAAGCCGGCAGATGGACCGTTCTCGCATGAGCTTCCCATCGCCGCCATCCCGGCGAGGTGACCACCGCCACGCTCACCGTGAGGCCGAAGAAGAACTGCGCCATGAAGGCATGCATTAAGGCCAGCGCGAACCGATGCTCCAGAAAGAGGACGCGCGCGCCGCCGAGCAACGCCTGTCCGAGGACGGCCAATAGCGCCATGAGTCCCAGCCCGCGAACCCATGACCGCTCTTCCCTGCGCCACAGCATCACGTTCAGCCAGAGCGTCATCAGCGCCACAGTCGCCGCCACGACGCGATGCGTGTATTCATAGACGACGTTCCCGACGATGTGATCGAGCGGCAGCCAGCGTCCGAAAGCCGTCGGCCAATCCGGCACGGAATCACCTGCCTCGTTGCTCGTCACCAAAGCTCCCAGGACGATGAGGAGAAACGTCGCCCCCACCGTCACCAGAGCGAGCCGATGAACCGCGCGTTCTCCTCTCATGAGGCGATCCTCAGCAAAAGAAAAACATCTCGCGGGAGGGCGCGCTCAACTGCCGTCAACCCTCCCGCTTGGCGGGATCGAAACTCTCCCCGCCTTCCCCCCTCACCGCTTCGAGATGCTCGCGTGCCCCATTCCTTTCTCACAGCAGGGCAACACGAGCGCCGGCATCAGGCGCAGCGACCCCGGACGATAGGCTTGCCCCGCCGCGTAAGTGAACTCAATCTGTTTCGTCTCTTTCGCTCCCACGGTCACCTTCGCCACTTGCGCTCCATATCGCTCGTGCCAGGCTTCGATCTCGTATTCGCCCGGCGGCAAGCCCTTGATCTCGAAGCTCCCATCCTCCTTGCTCACGGCATGGAACGGATGGCGCAGGACGCCGATGTAGGCCCGCATCCACGGATGCTGATTGCACTTGACCGGGATCATCACCTCCGGGCGCGGGAAGGAGCGAATGATCGGATCCGATCCCGGTGGCTGGTTCACATTCCACTCGGGATTGTTCTTCGGCGTCGGATGGATATTGTGATTGGTCGGATCGCTCGTGATGATCTTCACATTCTGATTGGCCATGACGCCCAGCACGTGCGGACGATACATGCACCCGTTTTGATCGAGCACGACTTCCTCCGCGGGTACGGGGAAGGAGTACTTCTCCAATCCGCTCTTGACGTAGACGAAGACGTTCTGCAACTTCCCGTTATTGACGATGACGTCCTCTGACAGCGCATTGGGATTCTTCTGCGCGCAAACCGGATCGGCATCCATTTGGATGCGGCGTCGCTGAGGCGGCTGTCCCGTGAAGTTCACGACGCCGACGATCGCTCCCTCGTCGCCGGTCGGCTGATAGGTCGTCGTGGGCGCGGCTTCTTCTTTGGGCGCTTCGCTCACTTCTTCCTTCTTCCCGCACTGCAGACTCAGTGCGGCGAGAGCGAGGATCACGGCGAGAGCTGAGAGTCTCCAGGTCTTCATCGCACTCTCCTCCTGATATGAGATCGTTCATGTTCCCCCCTTTCGGCCTCGCGCGCGGTCGGAGGCCATGCTCACGCTGGGTGGACGGGCGCGCGCTGTCAGCCGCGTGGCCGCCAGCAGGCGCCGTTGTTCCTCAGCCGTCAACTGAAACATATAGCGCACCAGCAGATCCACGTGATCCCCCGGATAGGTCCGGAACGCTTCCGGCAAGGGCCCGGCGAAGACCCAGCGATCCCCCTCGCGACGGAAGAGCCCCGAGGGCATGGCCGTGCCCGGACTGATGGCTTGAGGATCAATCATCCAGCGCGCCGTCCATCCGGGCTTCAAGCGCTCGCGCGCGATCAGGAAATTCGGCGCCGTCGCTCGCTGATCGTGCGCGGGATCTCCGGTCATGTGGCAGCGCAAGCATGGGGCCGCGGGCGAGGTGAAGAGCTGTCGCGCCAGGGCGCGCTCGGTCTCCGTGATCGGCTCGAGCTTCGGCTCGATATACGGCTGCGCCTGCGCCGACAGCGCCTCGAAGAACCGCACGAGGATCCGAATCTCGTTGGGCGAGAAGAAGAAGGTCGGCATCCGAACCTTCAGGTACTCGCGCACGCCGTTGCGTTCCAGGTTCGTCTCGCTGAGGGCCGGATTCTCCAGGAATCGCGCCAACCAATCGGGGCGCACGCGCGCTCCCTCGCCGATCAAGCTCGGCGGCAACTGGTCCTTCCAATCCGGATCCTGATACCGAGGGAGCTGGCTCAGGACCGAGCGCTGTCCCGGCAGGATCGTATGGCAGCCCATGCAATTGTACTTCTTGATGATCCACCATCCCTCCTGAATATCCTTCCGCTGATCATTGGGCGTGTAGTAGTAATTCGGCGGCAGCGTGGCGTTGACGCTCCCGAGCAAGAAGGTCGTCAGCGCTCGAATCTCCTCCTCGGTGAGATTCGGATTCGGCATGCGGAGCCGATCCTCAGGGGCCTTCAGCTTGCCGCGATCGTAGATGTCGGGCTGCCGCAGCTTATTCTCGATGAAGCCCTTGTGGTTGTACCACCCCTGACGCTTCGCCTCGCGAGCCAGAAGCCCGAAGTCGAGTTGCTCCAAGGGCTTGCTCCCTTCGCGCGTCAGCTCCGTCCCGATCTTCGGCTCTTCCTCGAACCCGCTGATCTCGTGACATCCGGCGCATCCATAGCGGCGGATGAGCTGCGCCCCGCGCGCCTTCAGCTTCGGATCATCCATGAAGGGGGCCGGCGGATAGGAGACGCCCGGACGCCGCTGCGTCATCAGGAAGCTGGCAATATCGCGCGCCTCCTGCCAGGACAGGCGCAGGCTCGGCATGACCGTCATCTGCTGCACCTGCATCTCGGAGCCGCAACTGGGACACTTCGAGTGATTGAGATCGAAGCGGAAGGGCAAGCCCTTCTTCGCGTAATCCTCCGGACCGATGTCCCGACGCTCGTTCGGGCAGTAGGGACGCGCGCGCTCGCGCGGATTATGAATCCAGCGCACGAGGTAATCGTAGTTGACCTTCTCCCCGACGCGCGAGAGATTCGCGGCGAATGTCCCGCCGATGGCTTGCGCCCCTTCACCGATCGCATGACAGGCCAAGCATCCGCGCGTCTCGAACAACTCGCGGCCTCGAACCGGATCGCCCGGAGGCTGCGCGGGCACGGGATCGCGCAAGGCTGTCTGCCAGAGATAGGCCGAGATCGCCTGGACCTCCTCCGTCGTCAATCGGAATCGCGGCATCTTCGTCGTCGGGCGGAAGGCGTGCGGATTCTCGATCCAGACGGGGATCCACTCCTTGCGTACTTTCAGGCGGATCTCCTTCAGGTTCGGCCCGACCTTCTTCTGATCCTGCATGAGATACTTGGCCTGCAGCTCCAACTGCTCCAACCGATCGGCGATCTGACTATTTTTGACGCGCAGGCTCTCGGCCAGGGCATAGAGTCGGCGCGCCTCGCGATCATCGGTCGCCTGATCGGCCGCGCGCAGCGTGCGCCGAATCTCGCGCTCGTTCTCGGCGCGCTCCAAGTTCAACTGCCGAATCGTCTTTCGAACCTCGGCCAAGGCTTCGGCCTCCCGATCATAGCCCTCGTAGCGATGGCAGCCGACGCATCCCTTCAACTCGTAGAGATCGCGCCCGAGATTGAAGACCTCCGCCCCCTCCAGGACGCGATCTCGGACATGGCATTGCACGCAACCGGCCTCGTAATTCTCCGGCCGATAGAGCGGCCAGAGCCAATGCTTGTTCAACCCATGCGCCTTGACAACGCTTGTGGTGGCGCGCCCATTCCCGCCGTGACAGGGCGAGCAGCCGAACCGCTCGGGATTGTGAATCCGCAACAGCCGGGGATTCGGATGGCTGACGAAGGCCTTCCGCCCCATGATCTGTTCCGTCAGCGGCAGCGGCTCCAGGATCCCCACGTGGCACGAGATGCAGCGATCCACGAGATCCCCATCCGGGACATGGATCTGCTTCAACTCGATCTTGAAGGTCTCCATCTTGCGGATCAGGCCGTCAATTTGTTTCTGATCGAGGCCGACCAGGTGATCCTGCAAGTACTGATTCATCTTCCGCTCGATCTCCACGACGGGTTCCAGCAACCGCGCCCGCTCGGAGACGAGCTGCGCCTTCCGCTCCTGCAGCCCCAGGAATCGGCGCTGCAACTCGTCGAAGGTCAAGCGCCATTCCGCATTCCTCCCCTCCCCATCGGCGGCGATCAGTCGCACGCGGAACGGCCCCCGCTTCGCCTCTTCGATCTCGCGCATCTTGCGCGCCTTGGCGCGCTCGCTCGTCGCCACCTCCCATTCGTAGGTCAAGGCTCCGATCTTGGCGCGCGCATCCTGGAAGACCGGTCGAATGGCCTCCAACTGCCGCTCGATCTCCGCCAATTCCCGATCAATCTCCTGCACGCGTGGGGCGACGGCCTGTCGGGCAGCCACCAATTCCTGCTCGAGCTTCTTGTACTCGGGCGATTGCTTGAGCGCCGCCTCAGTCGCCGCCTGCCGCGGTCTGATCCGCTTCAAATAGGCCGTATATCGCTCCACGAACTCTCGCTGCATCGCCTTCCACGGGCGCCGCCCGTACACCTCATCGTAGAGCGCCCAGATGAGCGTACCGATGAGCACCAGGGAGGCGATCAACAGGGGACCGCTCATCGAGCGGCTCGTGATCGGATCAGGCTCCTCGACGCCCATCTGATTCTCCAGCTCGACGACCTCCCTCTCCATGACGCCCCTTCCCCCTCAGATGTTGAACCACGGCGTGATCCACACATACTTGATCCGGAACAGAAGTCGCAGCAGGATCTTCGCCGGAAGGCCGACCAGAATCGTGATGGCGAAGAATTGGAAGACCAGGTACTGAATGAGGCTCGTCCGCTCATAGATCTTGCGATTGAGCGGCGAGCGCGTCACCAATTTGTGAATGCCGAAACCGGAGACCAGATAAAAGAGCAAGACGGCGAAGAAGCCGAAAATCCCCTTCCCCCAATCGCTCGTGATCCCGAAGATGTCCGGCAGATTCCGATTCACCTCATAGACCAAGCGCGTGTGATCCCACGTCTGTCCCGGCCAGAAGAGCATCCATCCCGGCCCTCGCATCAACGTGCCCACGATGATCAGGGCGATCCAGAGGTAGAAGCCGATGAGGAACGCGCCGATGGCGACCGTTCGCTGCCGCCACGTATAGTAGCCGTTGCCCAAGGGGTTCTCATCCACATAGGGGAAGGCCATCAGCCCGATGATGATGAGCGTCGGCAAGACGACGCCGGCGAACCACGGATCGAAATAGACGAGCATCTCCTGCAGGCCGACGAAGTACCAGGGGGCTTTCGAGGGATTCGGCGTGAGATTGGGATTGGCCGGCTCCTCCAGCGGCGCATCCAGCGTGAGCGACCAGACCATCAGCAACGCCGTCACGATGATCGCCGCCAGAAACTCGATGCGCAGCAGATACGGCCAGACATGCACCTCCGTCGGCCATCCGGGCTTATACGGGAACGTCTTGCGATGATGCGTCTTGGCCAGCTCGGGATTGGCCTCCAGCTCCTGAATGAGCCGATCGTTCGCCCGCGCCTGTCGCAGCCCATACCACGTATAGAACGGGACGATGACGAGCAGCCCCACGATCGGGACGTTGTCCGGCGCGGAGATGATCTGCCACAGTTGATACCAATCCATAGCGCCCTCCCATCGGCGTCAAACCTTGCGCACCGGCCGCATCTCCGATTCGAGCATCACCGGAGCGGGACCGGAGATCCCTCCGTCCTTGCGCACGCGCCAGAAGTGCACGCCCATGAAGATGGCCGCCAGCAGCGGCAGCGCGATGCAATGCCAGATATAGGCCCGCAAGAGCGCATTCGAGTCCACGATCGAGCCACCCAGCAGCGCGAAGCGCACATCATTATACGGCGTCATCCCCAACTGCGGACCGAACGGTCCCTCATGGCCGATGAGCGGCGTCGCGCGCGCCATGTTCGTCCCCACCGTCACCGCCCAGAACCCCAACTGATCGTCCGGCAAGAGATACCCTGTGAAGCTCAAGAGCAAGGTCAGCACGAGCAGGATCACGCCCACGCACCAATTGAACTCGCGCGGCCGCTTGTACGAGCCCGTGAGCACGACGCGGAACATGTGGAGCCAGACCGTGATGACCATCAGATGCGCCGCCCACCGATGCATGTTGCGCAGCAGCCGCCCAAACGGCACATCGTGCTCCAAGTAGAGGATGTCGCGAAACGCCTGAACCTTCGTCGGGTGATAGTAGAACATGAGCAGGACCCCGGTGAAGGTGAGCACAATGAAGAGATAGAAAGAGATCCCCCCCATGCCCCAAGTGTAGCTGTAGCGGACGGCATCGCGATTGATCCGCGCCGGATGCAGATGCAGGAAGACATTGGCCAGGACGGCGATGGCGCGATTGCGCGGCGTCGTGCGCTCGTGCGGGACGCGAAAGATGGACTTCCACAGTTGCGTCCGCTGCGGCTCTCGGAGATCCTGCTTCAGCTCCTCCAGCTCCTCCCGGAGCCGCACCCTCAGATGCTGCGTCTCCTCCCGAACCCGCTCCAGGACCCCGACGCCTCCACGATTCCCTTTCTCGCGCTCCATACTCTCCTCCCCTGGTCAGGCGATCGCGCGTTCACACCGGGATGTACGCGCCCGGCTCGTTGAACTCCTTGTAGGTGTAGAGCCGGCTCACGTCCACGACGATCTGCCCTTCGGCATCCAATTCGACTTTCGCGCGATCCATCGGGCGCGGCGCCGGCCCCTCGAAGTTGATCCCCTCCATGTCATACCCGCTCCCGTGGCAGGGGCACTTGAACTTATTCTCGCTCGGGCTCCACAGGGGCGTGCACCCCAGGTGCGTGCAGCGGGCGTAGATCACAAAGAGCCGATCCGTCGTGCGCACCACCCAGATGCGATATTGATCCTGAAATCGCGTATCCACGCCCAGGCTGAAATCCGAAGGATAGCCGATCCGAAAGACGGGGCTCGGTTCAAAGAGCGCCCGGGGGAAGAAGAAGCGCAGGAACATGAGGAAATTGGTGGCCAGGAAGCCCCACACAGAGGTCCAGACCAGACGACGCCGCATCTTATTGACCATCTCCGTGAGCGGCTTGGAGTCGGCACCTCTCTCGACAGCCGGCGCTTCCCGCTCGACGGTCGAAGGCGGCGATGTCTTCATAATCCACCCCCCGAATTGAAGAGTCGGTCACCGAATCCTCTCAGACGACCGCCGTGATGACGGCACGGGATCACGACCGAGAGCCTTTTGAACTCACGGGAGACAAGGAGCACTTCGCCTGTGAAACAGCCGTTCGCTCGCCCCCATGCACACGGACCCCGGCGAATCTGCTCACCACGTTGGCACATGATGGAATGAGTGCCCCACGGTGAATCTCACCTCACTGCCAGATGAACCCTCTCTCTTGAGAACGGCACGCACGCACCTTTCCACCATCTCAACGCTCGCTACGCCTTGCCCTCTGGGCAACTGTAGAAGCTCTCTTATAATATGCCCGTCTCGGGATGTCAATATCCGCGCGGCGTGCCTGAAGGCGCGCTTGCCAATGAGCGCACAGGTGTGCTACTTCTCCGACGACATTCATCGGGAGGGAGAGGGATGAGAGACGTGAGATCTCTTCTGCTGCTTCCGCTGGTGATCTTCTCGACCGCCGTGAATGGGCGCGCGCCGTCGGCACCGGCGCCCGCTCCCGCGCTCCTTGTTCTCAAGGCTGGCGCGCTCCTGGACGTCCGACAAGGACGCCTGCTCCCGAATCACGCGCTCCTCATCGAAGGAGATCGCATTAAGGCAGTGGGCCCGACTGAGGTCGTGCTCGCGCATGCTCCCCGGGGGACACCCGTGCTGGATCTCGACCGCCTGACGGTGCTGCCCGGGCTCATTGATATGCACGTGCATCTGACGGCGAATCCTGAGCATGCGGGGTATCGGGCCTTGAGCGTCTCCGTGCCTCGCGAGGCGCTTCACGGTGCCGCCAACGCGTGGCGGACGCTTCAGGCGGGATTCACGACCGTGCGCAACCTGGGGGCTTCCGGCTACGCAGATGTCGCCCTTCGCGATGCGATCGCCGAGGGCGATGTGCCCGGCCCACGTATGCTCGTCTCCGGCCCGGCCCTGGGCATCACCGGCGGGCATTGCGATAACAATCTGCTCGCCCCCGAATTCAAACATAAAGCCGAAGCGGTCGCCGATGGTCCCTGGGCCGCCCGCGCCAAGGTGCGCGAGGTCGTCAAGTATGGAGCCGATCTCATCAAGGTGTGCGCCACCGGCGGCGTCCTCTCCAAAGGCGATCATCCGGGGACTCAGCAGTACACCTTCGAGGAGCTTCAGGCGATCGTCGAAGAAGCGCACAAGCTGGGTCGAAAAGTCGCCGCCCACGCGCATGGCGCTGAGGGCATCAAGGCCGCGATCCGCGCCGGGGTGGATTCCATCGAACACGCGAGCCTCATTGACGAAGAAGGCCTTCGATTGGCGAGAGAGCGTGGAACCTACTTGGTCATGGACATCTACAACGACGACTTCATCCTCCAACACGGGGAACGCGTGGGCATGCTCCCGGAAGCCTTGGAGAAAGAACGACAGATCGGGCAGCTCCAGCGAGAGAACTTCGCGCGCGCGGTGCGCGCCGGCGTCAGAATCGCCTTTGGGACTGATGCCGGCGTCTACCCCCACGGCGATAATGCGAAGCAATTCGCCTACATGGTCAAGTATGGGATGACGCCCGTGGACGCCATCCGCTCGGCGACGATCTGGGCGGCGGAGCTGCTCGGCTGGTCGGATCGCGTCGGCGCTCTCGAACCCGGGAAATTCGCCGATCTCGTCGCCGTCGAGGGGAATCCGCTGGAGGACATCACGCTCCTTGAGCGAGTCACGTTCGTCATGAGAGGAAGCGTCGTCGTCAAGGACAACCGGCGGTGAACGATCACCAGATGTCCACGCCGGTCAGCTCTCGCAACAGGCCGACGAGCTGAGACCGCGCGTGGGCGGCGAGCTCGGTGAACTGCTCCTCGCCCAAGTGCTCGCGCAGCTCGCGCAGACGGCGGTCAATCGCCTGCGCGAGGGGAGACGCCGCCTCCGGCACGAGACGCTGTGCTTGGAAATAACAGGCCAGCGCGTGCCGATAGCTCGCCTGCGCCGCTTGCACCTGACCGAGTCCGAACAACAGCTCGGCGAGCAGGAAGCGATCCCCATCGGCGTGGGCCGCGCGCACCCCCTCGCTGTAGGTGCTCGCCGCCTCGCCGTACTTCCCCGCCAGGAAGTACGCGGACCCGAGGCTCGTCAACACCAGCCGTCGCTCCCGGCGAAACTCCTCCCCCGCATGCCCCCGCATGCGCTCCAGCGCCTGCCGCAAGAGCGCGATAGCCGCCTCCGCGCGCTCGCGATTCAACTCGATCGCCCCCGCCCCATACAGAGCCATGACTTCCAGACGCGGTCGCCGCGTCCGCCGAGCCAGTTCGGCCGCTTCTCGAAAGTGGCGCACAGCCTCGTCGAAGCGGTTCGCGCGCGCGGAGGCGCGCGCCAGATCAAAGAGCGTCTCCGCTTCAGCTCGCACATCGAGCAACTCGCGACGCAACGCGAGCGCCCTGGTGAAGTACTCGATCGCCTGCTCCACCTGTCCCAAGGCCATGTGCGCGCGCCCGATGTTGTACGTGGTGTTGGCGACCCCCCGCTCGTCCTTCGCCTTCCGCCGCACCGAGAGCGCCTGCTCGTAAAAGGCGAGCGCCTCCTGCGCATGTCCCCGCGCGAGGAGACAATTCCCCAGGCCATTCAAGGCATTCCCCTCGGCGCGCCGATGCTTCACCTTCCGCGAGAGATCGAGGACCTGCCGATACAGGCGCTCGGCCTCCTCATTTCGCCCGAGCACATAATAGGCGTACGCCATCTGATGCAAGACCTCGGGCTCCCCCTTTCGATCCTTGATCTCGCGCTTGATCTGCAGGGCTTGCGCGTAGACCTCCAGCGCCGGCTCGGGCTTCCCCATCCGGAACAGATACGTATCGCCGATGGCCATCAGCGTGAGGCTCATCCCCCGCCGATCGCGATGCCGACGCTGAAGGTGCAGGGCCTCGTCGTAGTAGCGAAGCGCTTCCTCGAAATCTCCCAGCTCGGCCAGACTCTCCGCCGTTCGATAGAGCGTGCGCAACCGCCGCGCGTAATCTTCGACGCGCGTCTCCACCTGCACCTCACGGAACGGTGGATCCGGCGGCCACGCCGGTTGCTGCGCCCCCCACCCGACGCCCGCTCCAAAGAGGAAAACCCATAGACTCTTCGCCCGCAACATCGGGCATATTTTATCACGAACGCTCACGGCGCGCAGATGGCGTCGGCAGTCCTCGCGAGATCGCCAGAACCTCCACCTCCGGCCCCGACAACATGATGAAGTCGTCCGGATCGCGCACGCGATATGAGGCCAGCACTCGAATCCTCGAGCCGCGGGGAGCGATCCGCAGAGAAGCCCGCAACGTCTCTCCCCTCCCGATACCGTCGGCGTAGAACGTGATGCTCGCCCCCTCGCGCCCCGAGAAAGGCTCGCGCATGAATCCGAGGAAATCTCCCGGATCAATTCGGAGCACGTCGGCGCCCTCCACACGCACACGCACCTCGACAGCCCGCGACAGAAGGGCACTCTCCTGCAGGCCCACGTTCTCAACGCGCACCCTGAGGAGAGCGCCCGCGATCTCTCCCTTCACACGCAGCTTCGGCTCCAGGACACCCCCACGCACCAGACGCGCCATCTGCGCCAGCGGCAGACTGAGTCCATCATCTGCCGCGCCGGAATACCAGAGGACATAGCCGCGTCGCAGGAGGCTCGTCTGGGCCTCGAACGCCTCCAGTTGACGACGCAGCGCCCGCGCCGTCGGGAGACGACAGGCGATCCGATCCCCCGGACGAAGGACGCGATCCCCCAGCCGAGAAGTCGCGCGCGTCATGAGCACAACGACGTACTCCCCGGCGAAATCCGTGGGGACACGCATCCGCACCTCGGCGAGCCCGAGCGGATAACTCTCCACGAGTCGAAAGCCCAAGTGGCGCATGAGCCGAAGGGGAGCAACGTCGCGGAGCGGAGCGATCACCCTCCCGGCCGAATCCAGGAGAAAGCACCGCCCCTCTTCCCGCGCCTCGATAGAGAAAGGGACGCCGAGCGGCTCGAAGCGACGAATCCACGACCCCATCTGCCGAGCGTCCACGCTCGGGCGAAGCGAGGCGAGATCCGCAGGGCTTTCCTCCGAAACCAAGCGCAAGAGATAAAAGTCAAGCTTCCGCACCAAACCCGCCAGAGCGCGCTCCGACGCCCACGCCACCGGAATCGTCGCCGAGAGCGTCATCGGACGCGGCATGCGCGCTCGAAGGCGCTCAAGCACACGTCCATACCGTTCCATCGCTCCCCGCACGGGAATGTCCAGATGAACGCCCGAACAGGAGAGACCGGCCTTCTTCGCCCGATCCACGGCCTCCCGCAACAGAGTCGCCACGGACTCGGCGAGCGAAGCTTCCGGCACCCGATTGAAATTCTCGACAAAGCGCATCGTGCTCCCGATCACGAGGATCCCTTCGCTTTGAGGGAGCGAATGAGGGAACGCCGGCCCCACATGCCATCGCACGCGGTCGCCCTCGAGGTCGAGATCCCCGACGGTGAAGAAGATTCGCTGCGGACCGATCGCCCGAAGCGCCTGCTCTTCCTCCTGGCTCGCCCTCCACGCCACGCGCCCGATCCAGACGGCGCGCTCCAGCGGGCGCGACTGCTCAGACTCCGGCGGGATGCACCCGCTCACGATGCCGAGAGCGAGCCCTCCCGCAATGAGCCCTGTGAGACCGAGGCGCGCGCCTTTCGCCACCACATCGGATTATACCGCTGTCGGGCCCCCGGGTGATCCCTTGATCGCATGGGGACCCCAGGACGCCCCTCCGCCGAGGCAGCCTGTGCGCCCGGATACACGCCCGGTGCTCACCCCGCATCCCGGAGCGCGCCTCGTCTCAGCAGGCGTCCGCCGTTGACCCCCCATCGCCGAAGACGATCCGCGCTCCAGGCGACCAGAAGCCATCCGGCGCAGATCGCCACAATGCCGAACGAGAACCACCGCCCGTAAAGCCCCGTCGGGGAATACGGCTCCGTGATCTCATGGAGGTGTTCACTGTTGGGCCAGACGCCCGCCTCGGCCAACTCGTGGAAGGCGTAGATGAGGATCTGCCCGACGAAGAGGAGAAGGAAGATGCTCGTCACCTGGAAGAAGAGTTTCAGATTGATGAGATGTCCGAAGCGCCCCCACAGCAAAGCCATGAGGACCGCGGCGCCCAATCCCAAAATGGCTCCCCAGAAATACTCCCCACGAACCTGCATGAGCATGAGCGCCGTCTCCATCCCCTCGCGCGTGATCATGATGGTGGTGAAGGCGAACATCCCCATCCAGGCCGCTCGCGGCGTCCGCCGCGTCGCGATCTCCTCGATCTGCCGGTGCATGATCTGCTTCAATCGCGGTGCCGTTCGCCACATGTGGACGACGAGCGTCGCGACCAGGACCGCGGCGATCACCCCGAAGATGCCCTCCCACAACGCCTGATTCACTCCCTGTAAGAGCCAGTACCCGAGGATGGCACTCGTCACCGCGGAGAAGCCCACGCCGGCGTACACGGCCGGGATCAACCCGATCCGCCCCGTCTTTCGCAAATACGTCAGCGTGATGGCGACGATCAGAAACGCCTCGAATCCCTCGCGCAAGACGATGACGAAAGCCTGCGCCATCTCTCCCTCCTCCTTTCTCGACGCGGCCTCCCGACCGCGAGCGCAGGGAGTATAGCATAATCGAAAAGGGTTTTCAATTTCAGTCTCGGCGCGACGAGCGCCGACCCAGGTTCCTCAAGCCGGAGATCAGACGGAAGAGAGGACGGAGATCTCCGTCTCCGTCACGGAGAAGACCTCCATGCGCTCGAGCGCGCTCTCGACCAGACGAGGGAGGTCCAAGCGCGCTTCGATGGCCTCCACGCGGTCGAGGCGAGCATGCGTCTCCGGATGGCGAGGCGCGAAGAGCACGCAACAATCCTCATGGGGGAGGATCGAAATCTCATACGTTCCGATCTCACGGGCCAGCCGCACGATCTCCGCCTTATCCCAGCCGACGAGCGGTCTCAAAACGAGCATTCGGGTCGCGGCCTCCACACACGCGAGATTCTCCATCGTCTGACTGGCGACCTGGCCGAGGCTGTCGCCAGTGGCCAAAGCGCCGTAGTGGTTCGCTTCGGCGAGACGTTCGGCCACGCGGTGCATGAAGCGGCGGAAGAGGATCGTCCACAAGGGTGGAGGCGCGCAGCGCGAGACCTCGACCTGAATCTCCGTGAAATACGGCACGTAGACCGTGATCGGCTCGCCGCGCCATCGGGCGAGGATGCGTCCGAGCTCAAGCACTTTCTCCTTCGCCTTCTCGCCGACATAGGGCGGACTATGGAAGTAGACGGCGTCTACGGCCACGCCGCGCTTCATCAGCATCCATCCGGCGACCGGACTGTCAATGCCTCCTGAGAGCAGGAGGAGGGCGCGCCCCGCGATGCCCACGGGCAGACCGCCCGGCCCGGCGAGGCGTTCGGAGAAGAGGAAGACGCCTTCCTGTCGCACCTCGACCTCGAGGGTGACATCAGGGCGATGGACGTCCACGCGCAACTCGGGCAGCGCGCGCAAGACGGCCCCGCCCAACTCGCGATTGAGCGCCATCGAATTCAGGGGGAAGGCCTTGAGACTTCGACGCGCTTCGATCTTGAACGTTCGAGCTCCGCGCGCCCATGCGCGGCGAGCCATCTCGACCACGGCGTCCTTCATTCCCTCGAGGTCCGGCGGCACGACCAGCGCCACGCTGAAGCTCTTGACGCCGAAGACCATCGAGAGGCGCTGGCAGAGCGCCTTCGGATCGCCCGAAGGATGGAGATAAATCCGCCCCCACTCGATCTGCACCTGGTCCGTCGAGAGCCCGGTCACCCGCCGGATGTTCTCGACCAACCGTCGCACGAACTCCGGGCGATTCTTCCCCTTGAGGCCGATCTCGTCGTATCGCACTAGGATGGTCTGCGTCATCGTCATGAGGTCTTCATCGCGCGCGCCCGGACGGCGCGGGCGATCGCACCGTCACCCGCTCCAGAGCGCGATGGAGGGCCTGGATCGCCCACTCGATGTCCTCCAGGGTCGTGTATCGGGAGAAGCTGAAGCGCAGGCTCGAATCAATGACCTCGGGGGGCAGGCGCATGGCTTCCAGGACATGACTGCGCCGACCTTTTCGACTCGCGCAGGCGGCTCTGGTGGAGACGAAGACCCCCTCCTCCTCCAGCGCGTGCAGCAAGACCTCGGCCGGGATGCCCGGAAAGGAGACGTTCACCGTCGTCGGCACGCTCGACGCGGGAGAATTGATGCGCGCTCCCGGAATCTGTCGCACGCCCTCGAGGAAGCGCTCGCGCACGCGGTGAAAGTGCGCGAGCCTCTCCTCCAGGTTCTCGCACATCAACTCCAGCGCGCGCGCCAATCCGACAATCCCCGCGACGTTCTCCGTCCCCGAGCGCAATCCGCGCTCTTGTCCGCCGCCGGACAGAAGCGGCACAAGCCGCACGCCTTCGCGCACAAAGAGTGCGCCCGTGCCCTTCGGAGCGTGAATCTTATGCCCGCTGATCGTGTAAAGATCCACGCCCTGCAGATGCACCGGCACTTTCCCGATGGCCTGCACCCCATCGGAATGAACGACGATCTCCGGATTGCGGCGCTTCACGCGCTCGGCGATCTCCGCGATGGGGAGGATCGTCCCCACCTCGTTATTGACGTGCATGATCGAGACCAAGATCGTCTCCGGCGTGAGCGCGGCTTCGACCGCCTCGGGCGTCACCGATCCGTGAGCATCCACGTCCAGATAGGTCACGCGGAAGCCCTCGGCCTCCAAATCGCGACAGCTCTCCAGGACCGCCGGATGCTCGATTCGCGTCGTGACGATATGATTCCCCCGACGGCGCAACGCGCGGGCCGCGCCTTTGAGGGCGAGATTGTCCCCTTCGGTCCCACCCGAGGTGAAGACGATCTCGGTCTCCTTCACGCCCAGCAGGCGGGCGATCGTCGCGCGACTGGCGCGCACGGCGCGCTCGGCCTCGACACCCTTTCGATGGAGGCTCGACGGATTGCCGAAGCGCTCCCGCCAATACGGCGCCATCGCCTCCACGACTTCCGGAGCGACCGGCGTCGTCGCATTGTTATCGAGATAGACTTCGCGTCGCATAGGAGGATAGTTTAGCCCATCCGGCAGACGCCGGAGAAGCGGGCAGTTCGCTCACGCGCTGAGGGATTCGGCCGCGCGCTCCTGGGGCAGGCAGGTTCGCAGGAACTCCGGCAGCGCGTCCCACCGCTCCGCCGGAGGGATCACGTGCAGGCCCGCCACATGCGGGCGCAGCGCCGCGATCAGCTCGCGGGCGATGCGCAGCCCTTCGGTCGCTTCGTCTCCCTGTGCGCGATGCAGACGACGACGAATGGCTTCGGGGATCGTGATCCCCGGCACCTCATGATGCAAGAATTCGGCATGCCGCGCGCTCTTCAAGGGCAGCACGCCGACCAGGATCGGCAGGCGAAATGCGGCGATGTGCTGCAAGAAGACGTCGAACCGCTCCAGGTCGAAGACCGGCGTCGTGACGATGAAATGCGCTCCGGCCTGCACGCGCTCCTCGAGCTTTCGGAGCTCGACTTCGAGATCATCGGCTCCGATCTGGACGAGCACGCCCACCCGAAAATCCGTGGGGGTTCCGATGTCGTTCCCCATCAGCGTGCGCCCGCGATTCAGGCCCTCGATGATCTTCACCAATCCCGTCGCGCTCACATCATGCGCCGAAGGCGCGCGCGGCAACTCCCCGACACTGGCGGCCTCCCCCGTGAGGGCCAGGATGTTGCGAACGCCGAGCACGGCCGCCCCCAGAAGCTCCGAGTGCACCATCGCGAGCGTGCGATCGCGGCAGGAGAGATGCCAGATGGCCTCCACGCCCGCCTGCGTTTGAACCACATGGGCGAAGACCAGACCCGACAAGCTCACGCGCGCCCCCGGCGGATCGTGAATGCTCACCGCATCCACGCCACAGCGCGCGAGCTGACGGATCATCTCGATCTCCGCGCGATAGTCCACGCCGCGAGGGGGATGCACCTCGACGGTCACGACGAACTCGCGACCGAGTCGCTCGCGGAAGCGCGTCGGCAGCGAAGCGGTCGAAGAGGCGCCCGGCGCTTCCTCCCCGCCAACGGAGACCACGGCGCGCTGTCGCACGCGTCGAGGGACCTGACCCCGGACCACGGCGCTCATGGCGCGAATATGCTCGGGCGTCGTCCCACAACATCCGCCGAGGATATTGGCGCCGGCCTCGACGAAGCGACGCGCGTACTCGCGCAGGTATTCCGGCGAGGAGAGATAGATCGTCCGCCCCCCGATGAACTGCGGCACCCCGGCGTTCGGCATGATGGAGATCGGCAGCTCGGTCGTCGTCAGGAAGTCGACGATGATGTCGTAGGTCATCTGTGGCCCGCTGCAATTGACGCCCACGACATCAGCATCGGCCGCCGCCAGCGCCTCCAGCGAACGACGCAGATCATCCCCGAATTTCGATTTCCCATCCTCCAGGAACGTCATCTGCGCGATGATCGGCGTCGTGGGCGAGACCGTCCGGGCCGCGCGCACGGCTTCGAGCGCCTCCAGGAGACTGGGATGCGTCTCAATGATGATGACATCCACCCCCTCGTCCACGAGGATCCCGATCTGCTCCACATACGCCGCCGAGAGGTCGGCCAGCGTGAGATTCCCATAGGGCTTGACCAGAGCGCCCAAAGGCCCGACCGAGCCCGCGACGAAAACCTCCTCCCCGCTCATCCGAACGGCCTCGCGCGCGATCCGCACGGCCGCGCGATTGATCGCCTCCAGCTCCGACTCCAGCCCGTACTCGGCCAGGCGCAGCCGGTTCGCCAAAAACGTGTTCGTCTCAATCACCTGCGCTCCTGCCCGAATGTATTCGAGATGGATCTCCCGGATGAGCTCAGGACGTGTGAGGTTCTGCTCCATGAGCGCCTTGGGTTCGACCCCGCGCGCCAACAGCAGTGTCCCCATGGCCCCATCGGCCAGGAGCACCTCGCGATGCAACCGGTCCAGAAACGTCGCGCCCATCGCTTGCCATTGTACCGAAGGCGTCACCGCTTGGCCATGCTTTCGCGCGTCCCCTCGGCGTTCACCCCCTCGAGCGCTGCTCCTTCATCCATTCACTCGGAGGTGGTGCGCGAGACCGCGCGGAGCGAAATACGCCAGGTGCGATCGGCACGCGCTTCGGCAATCGCTCGCCCCGAAGGCGGGCACGCACCCATCGGCCACCGCCATCACGCATTGATTCACGAGACATTCGCGGGCGGCATCACCGGGGATCACGATCACGCCGATCGGGTGCGCCCATCGGCACGCGAGCAGATAATCCACGTGCCATCGCTTCGGCTTCCGGCGCCGAAGGTGCCGCGCCAGACGAGCCCGAAGACCGCGCGCGGCTCGCCCCGTGTAGACGTAGACGCCGGGAGCGAAGGCGAGCAGGCCGAGCCCACCGACGCGGATTCGCGCCTCTCGCTCAAGATGCACGACCACGCAGTACACGCCACTTCCCCCCATCATCGGGCGAACTCCAGGCGCGTCGTCTCTGCAGGAAGCGGCTCGACGATGGTGTCGCCGAGGGGTCGAACGTGGGCCCGCCTCCGACGCGAAGCCCTCGGCCGGGGGGAACGCGCGGGCTCACTGACGCGTTCCACACGCTCACCCGCTCGGGGAATCCCTGAGCGCACGAGCACCGCCTGTCCCCCTCGCCAGAGACGATAATTCTCGAAACGAACAGGCAAGCCCCGGCTCCGTATCGGATCCGGTCCGTCCATGACCTGGAAGTGCAGATGCGGCTGAGCGCTCGTCCCCGAATTCCCGCACTCGGCGATCACTTGGCCGCGCCTCACCCGATCCCCCCGCTTCACGCGAAGCGAGCCGCGCCGCAAATGCGCGAGCAAGCTGAATTCGCCGTGGCCGTGATCAATGACGATGTAGTTCCCGAAGAGCTGGCGCGGATTCTCCACCGCGGGATGCGCGAACCGCAAGCGCGTCATGACGGGCGGGCGATCCGGTTCCCCATCCACGGCGCGCACAACGATGCCTTCGGCCGGCGCCAGGACGGGGCGACCGAAGGCGTAAAAATCGGCCAGTTGCCCGGACGCCGCGGATCGCTCCTGCGCCGCCGCCGCGCGCGGAGTTCTCCCCGACATCCGTCGAGGTCCAGCAGCGGCGCGCGCCTCAGGCGGACGGCGCTCACTTCCCCAGCGCTCGTAGACGAAATCGTACGCGAAGGCTTGCGCATCGGCCCGCTGCCGATGTCCCTCGAAGACGTCGTGCCCGCGCCAGACGCGCCAGACGCCGCGGAAGGGGAGCGTGAAGCGCGTCTTCTGCGCATAGCGGACCAATCGGACGCGATGTGTCTGTTGAAACGCGCGCCCCCCCATGCGGAAGAAGAACGTGTACACGATCTCCTCGGGGGCTCCCTCAGCGCGATGCCCGGCATGATCGCGCCATCGCGCGTGCCCCTTCGGCGGCAGGTGCGTCGTCCCGCTCTCGAAGGCGCGCGCGATGGCCGCGGAATCGAGCCGCGCCTCCTCGACCACGCGTCCGCGGCTCACATACCGGACGCGAATCTCCTGAAGCTCGACCTCGACATCGTGCGGATTCGCGAGGATGAGGTGATAGTGCCAATTCTGATCCCCCTCCCGAACTTCGACGAACACCGGATCCGGCTGCGTGCGAATGCGCAAGGCGCGTTCGCCCGCGGGCTCGGCGATGACCTCCGGCGAGAGCGCGCGCGGATCGGCGTCGGGGACGCCCGTCCCGAAGATGCGGAACGTCTCGACCATGAGGCGAAAGGCCGGAAGGTACGCGTCATATTTCGGCTTCGGCGCGGTGTACACGAGCAGATAGACGAACCCCTGATGGACAATCGTGTATCGGGTCACGCGCTTCTCCCGTCCCTCAAAGGTCACCAGGTGAGCCGCGGCTCCCGAGAGGGTGAGCACGCGCTCCTCCTGAATCGTCAATCCGCCGAAGATCGTCGCCAGCGCGCCCCGGTCCATGTCGAAGAGTTGCCGGGGGTGAAGCGAGAGATCGGGCACGGGATCGAACATGTTCAGGACGGCCATGACCTCCGGTGCCTCCGAGGCCGTGAAGACGGCAGCTTCGCTTCCGGAGCCGGATTGAACCTGGAGGCGCCACTTCTCGGGCGAGTAGTAGAGCGAGCACCGATGCCGTTCGTTCACGTACCGCTCAAACCGCTCTTCGCTTCGTTCGAGGTGCAGGGGGGCGAGTCCACCGAGGAAGACGAGCAGGAGACTGAGGCTGATTGCGCTTGTGGCGAACATCATTTAAGGCAACGCGCCGCGATCAATCTTCAGGATGGTGTGCAGAAGCACGGTCGCGCCATTGGCCAGATCTTCCGGGCGCGTGTATTCCTGAGGCGAATGGCTGATGCCCCCGACGCTCGGGATGAAGATCATCCCCGTGGGCGCAATCCGCGCCATGTTCTGCGCGTCGTGTCCGGCGCCGCTCGGCAGGACCAGGAAGCGAAGGCCGAGCTCACGGGCCACTTCGGCGATCAGATCGCGCATGCGCGCATCGGTCGGGACCGGGACGGCCGTGGCCGCTATCGGCGTGAAGGTGATCGTCACGCCGCGCCGTTGCTCGATGGCGCGCGCTTCATCGCGGATGCGCTCAAAGAGCTGCGCGATCTTCTCGGCCGAGAGGTCACGCAGCTCCAGGCTCATCTGGACGCGCCCGGGGATGACATTCGGGGCACCGGGCTCGGCCGTGATCCGACCCACGGTCCCCACCTGGCGTCCGGGCACGCTCATCACCACGCGATTCACGGCGAGGATCAATTCGGCGGCCGCCACGAGCGCATCGCGCCGCTGGTTCATCGGCGTCGTCCCCGCATGGTTCGCAAAGCCCTCGACGACGACGTCCCATCGGTTAATGCCGACGATTCCCTCCACGACGCCGATGGGCACGCCTTCGGCTTCAAGTGTCCCCCCCTGCTCCACATGCAATTCGAGGAAGGCCTTGATCTCCCCGGGACGGCGCGCGGCTTCGGCGAGGCGATCCGGGTCCCCGCCGATCGCGCGGAGGCCTTCGCGCACGGTCTTTCCGCTCTGGCTGACGATCTCCAGCGCCTCCGGCGTCAAGGCTCCGATCATCGCGCGACTGCCGAACAACCCTCCCTCCTCGGCCGCGAAGACGACGACCTCCAGCGGATGTCGCGTCCTCACTCCGTGCGCGTTCAGGACTTCGATGACCTCGATCGCCCCGATGACGCCGACGACCCCATCGTATCGCCCGCCGTTGGGGACGGAATCAATATGTGAGCCGAAGACGATCGGCGGCAGATGCGGCTCGCGACCCTCTCGACGCCCGATGATATTGCCTCCCGGATCCACGCGCACGGTGAGGCCCGCCTGGCGCATGAGCGAGATAATGTAAGCCCGTCCTTGAAGATCGGCCTCGCTGAACGCCAGGCGGCTGACGCCACCGCGCGGATCCCGACCGAATTCGGCCAAGCGCAAAATGCGCTCCTCCATCCGCGCGCCATTGGCACGAAGCGCCGGCGTTTGCGCCTGAAGCGCCGGCGACAGCGCCCCACTCCGTCCCATCAGCGCGACGAGCACCAGCACGCCTCCCAGTTGAAACGAGCGAATCCTCATTGTCTCCTCCCAGATCATCGCCGCGTGGCGCATCCCCCGAAGGAGCCGTGCGAAGCGGCCCGCTGTCCGTCGGCGCGAATCACCTCTGCGTCGTCCGACGCCGATAGAGATGTGGGCTCACCCCGAGGAAGGCCTCGGCGGCTTCCATGAGCGTCTCCGAGAGCGTGGGATGCGGATGGATCACTCGCTCCAGGTCCGATGCGCGCGCGCCCATCTCAATGGCCAGGACGCCCTCAGCGATCAACTCCCCCGCGCCCACGCCCACGATGCCGACGCCCAGAATTCGCCCCGTCTCCGGATCGAGGATGAGCTTCGTGACGCCCTCCGGACGATCTACGGTCACCGCGCGTCCGGAAGCCGCCCACGGGAATCGCGCGACCGTGATCGGGCGGTTCTCCTGCCGCGCCTGCGTCTCCGTCAATCCGCACCACGCGATCTCCGGGTCGGTGAAGACGACGGCCGGGATCGCGCGCGGCTCGAACGCGGCTGCACGACCGGTGATCGCCTCGACGGCCACGCGCGCTTCGTGCATGGCCTTGTGCGCGAGCATCGGCTCGCCGACGACATCCCCGATGGCGAAGATCGTCGGCTCGCCGGTGCGCCGCTCGGCGTTCACGCGAATGAAGCCGCGGGCATCGCGCTCCACGCGCGTGCGCTCCAGTCCGAGGTCGTGCGCGTTCGGCTTCCGCCCAATACAGACGAGGACCTTATCGAAGACGCGCTCAGTCGGAGGGGGGACGGCCTGTCCCCCCACGCCTTCCAAGCGCACGCGAACGCCTTCGGCCTCCTCCCGCATCTCGGCGACGGTCGTATTGACGAGCACCGCTTCGAAGAGCGTCTCCAGGCGCCGAGCCAGGACCGACGCGAGATCGCGATCCACGCCGGGCAGAATTCCCGGCATCATCTCCACGAGCGTCACGCGGGCGCCAAGGTGCGCATAGACCGTACCGAGTTCGAGCCCGATGTATCCTCCACCGATCACCAACAGCGTGCGCGGAATATCCTCCAGCTCCAGAGCCCGCGTCGAATCCATGATGCGGGGGCTCGCGAACGAGACGCCCGGCAACTCCGCCGGCCGCGATCCCGTCGCGAGGATCGCATGCTGAAAGCTCACGCGTTCGGCCTCTCCGGCATCGGTCTCCACCCGCAGGGTTCGCGCATCCAGCAAGCGCGCGCGTCCGCGCAGGTAGCGAACGCCGCGCTGCTCGGCCAAGAGCCGCAATCCTCCAGTCAATCGCTCCACGACGCTGCGCTTCCACGCGCGCAGGCGCTCCAGGTCCACCCGCGGCGGAGGGAAGGTGATCCCCCACGCCTGGGCCTCTCGCACTTCGGCGAGCACGCGCGCGACATGCAGCAACGCCTTCGAAGGGATACATCCGACGTGCAGGCAGACGCCGCCGGGCGCCGGCTCCTGACCGATCAGGGTCACCGAGAGCCCCGCGTCCGCTGCGCGGAAGGCGGCGGCATATCCCCCCGGCCCACTGCCCACGACCGCCAGCTGCGTCGAACTCGTGCGCTCCATATTCGATGACTCCTCATGTGCGATCACCTCGGCACAAGGTGAGCGAACATACGCCATCTCCCGCGAGGCCGCAAGAGGCGCACACGCTCCGCCGCATGGCGAGATCACATCAGCATGGGGATCTTCACGCCCTTCGCACGCGCCGTCGCGATCGCCTCCTCGTATCCGGCATCGGCATGGCGCGCGATACCGATCCCCGGATCGTTCGTGAGGACGCGCTCCAGCCGCAGGGCGCCTTCTCTGGTCCCATCGGCGACGATCACCTGTCCCGCGTGCACGCTGTAACCGATGCCCACTCCGCCGCCATGATGAAAGGCGACCCAGGATGCCCCCGAGGCCGTATTGAGCAGGGCATTGAGGATCGGCCAATCGGCGATGGCATCGCTGCCGTCCTTCATCCCCTCGGTCTCGCGATACGGAGAAGCGACCGATCCGCAATCCAGATGATCGCGCCCGATGACGATCGGAGCCGCCAGCTTCCCCTCGCGCACCAGCTCGTTGATCGCCAAGCCGAACTCCGCGCGCTCTCCATAACCGAGCCAACAGATGCGCGCCGGGAGCCCTTGAAACCGCACCTTCTCGCGCGCGAGCGTGATCCAACGGCGCAAGATGCGATCCTCGGGGAACAGCTCCAACACCAAGTCATCCGTCTTCCGAATATCCTCGGGGTTCCCCGAGAGGGCGACCCACCGGAATGGCCCGCGCCCCTGGCAGAAGAGCGGTCGAATGTAGGCGACCACAAATCCGGGGAACTCGAAGGCCTCCCTGACGCCCGCCAGCTCCGCTTGCTTCCGGATGTTATTGCCGTATTCGAAGGTGACGGCCCCCTGGCGCTTGAGGGCGAGCATGGCCTCGACATGCCGCGCGATCGAGTCATAGGCGCGCCGGATATAGTCCTGCGGATTCGTGCGCCGCAAGGTCGTGGCCTCGTCCACGCTCAAGCCCGCCGGGATGTAGCCGTTCAACGGATCATGCGCGCTCGTCTGATCGGTGAGGACGTCGGGCACAATGCCGCGGCGGACCAGCTCGGGTAGGACGTCGGCGCAATTCCCCACCAGTCCGACCGAGAGCGCTTCGCCCCGCGCTTTGGCGTCCAGAACCCACCGCAGCGCTTCATCCAGATCGAAGGTCATGCGGTCGCAATAGCCCGTTCGGATGCGCCGCTCGATGCGCGCCGGATCCACCTCGATGCCCAAGTACGCCGCCCCGTTCATCGTGGCCGCCAGCGGTTGCGCGCCCCCCATCCCCCCCATCCCCCCGGAGACGACAAGCCGCCCGCGCAAATCCCCGCCGAAATGGCGTTCGGCCACGGCCGCGAATGTCTCGAACGTGCCCTGCACGATGCCCTGCGTCCCGATGTAGATCCAACTCCCGGCCGTCATCTGCCCGTACATGATGAGTCCCAGCGCTTCCAATCGCAGGAATTCCTCCAGCGTCGCCCAATGCGGCACGAGATTCGCATTGGCGATGAGCACGCGCGGCGCCCACTCATGCGTGCGAAAGATGCCGACGGGCTTCCCCGATTGCACGAGCAACGTCTCATCGTTCTCCAACTCGCGCAGGCAGCGGACGAGCGCATCGAAACATTCCCAGTTGCGCGCCGCTTTCCCCGCCCCCCCGTAGACGATGAGCTCCTCGGGCTTCTCCGCCACCTCGGGATCGAGATTATTCATCAGCATGCGCAAGGCGGCCTCCTGATGCCACCCCTTGCACGTGAGCTCGCGACCGCGTGGGGCTCGAACGACTCGCGATGTCATGACTCCCCCCTCCTCGACTGAAGTCTCATCGCATCTTCCCCAAGTATATCACCGCCGGAACGCGCGTGAATATCGAGAGCGCTGAGCCCTCGTCGTCGAAGGGCGCCCGAGGCTCGACGTGTGGTCAGGCGAGGGCGCGCATCGCCTCGCGCACGGCCTCGAGCGTCGCCTCGATCTCCGCCTCCTCGTGCGCCGCGCTCACGAAAGCCGTCTCAAACGGCGATGGGGGCCAGTAGACCCCACGCTCCAAGAGGACGTGGAAGAAGCGTCGAAATCGCTCGCGATCGGTCGTCGCAGCCGATGTCCAATCGGTGACCTCGCGATCGGTGAAGAAGATGGTCAGCATCGAGGCGATGTGATTCACGCGAACGGGCACACCGCACCGCTCGGCCTCCGCCGCGATTCCCTCGGCCAAGCGCGTCGTCAGACGCTCGAGCCGCGGATAGAGCGTCTCTCGCTCGCGCTTCAGCACGCGCAGCGTCGCCAGTCCGGCCGCCATCGCCAGCGGATTCCCCGAGAGCGTGCCCGCGTGATAGACGGGGCCTTCCGGGGCGAGCCAGCGCATGATCTCCCCCCGTCCGCCGAACGCGCCCACGGGCAGACCGCCGCCGATGATCTTCCCCAAGCAGGTCAGATCGGGACGGAGGCCGTAAAGCCCTTGCGCTCCGTGATACCCCACGCGAAATCCCGTGATCACTTCGTCGAAGATGAGCAGCGCGCCACGGCGCTCCGTCAGCTCGCGCACTTTCGACAAGAAGCCGGGCTTCGGCAGAACGCACCCCATATTCCCCACGATGGGCTCGATGATCACACAGGCGATGTCCTCCCCATGCACCTCGAATGCCTGCTCCAGGGCGCGTTCATCGTTGAAGGGGAGGACGAGCGTCTGCGCCGCCACGTCGGGCAGGACGCCGGGGCTGTCGGGCAATCCCAAGGTCGCGACACCCGAACCCGCGCGCACCAGAAGCGCATCGGCGTGGCCGTGATAACACCCCTCGAATTTCACCACCTTGCGACGCCCGGTGAAGGCGCGCGCCAACCGAATGGCGCTCATCGTCGCCTCCGTGCCCGAACTGGTCATCCGCACCTGCTCGATCGAGGGCAGCGCCTCGCAGATCGCCTCGGCCATCTCGACCTCCAGCGAGGTCGGCGCCCCATACGACGTCCCCTTGCGCACCGCCTCCTCCACCGCGCGAACGACTTCCGGATGCGCATGGCCGAGGATCATCGGCCCCCACGACCCCACGTAGTCAATGAACCGGTTCCCATCCACGTCTTCCAGATAGGCGCCGCGCGCCGAACGGATGAAGAGCGGCTCTCCGCCGACGGCCCGAAAGGCCCGCACCGGACTATTGACCCCACCGGGGATCACCATCACAGCTCGACGAAACCACTCGGTCGAGTGCGCTCGCGAAAGCTCTCGCGTCATGGTCCCTCCCCTCATGCCCTGTGGCGATCAAGCAGTAGTCTATCCGCCCTCGAAGCTGCGTGCAATCTCTGGGTCTGAGAGATTGCCGAACCCTGCGCCCAACGGGAATAATTGAGAGGCGGCAAAACATCGAGGGAGGAGGCGCGGTGATGAACCAATTCTCGATTCGGCACCTCATGCTCCTCGGGATCCTCTCGGGAGTGATCGCCGTCGGCTTGTTCGTCGGATATCAGCGCTGGGTGGATCGGCCGGCGCGTCTGTTCGGCTCTCCCCCGAGCTTCGACCTCCCACAAGCCTCGTCGGGTCCGGCGACGCTCACCGAGGACGAGCGGAACAACATCGAGATTTACAAGGCCGTCTCGCCCGGCGTCGTCAACATTCGCACCGTCACGCTCGTGCAGGATTTCTTCGCCGTCTATCCCGAGGAGGGGAGCGGTTCCGGTTCGATCATTGATGACCAGGGGCACATCCTGACAAATTATCACGTCATCGAGGGCGCGCGCCAACTGTTCGTCACCCTGGCCGATGGCAGCGAATATCGCGCGACGCTCATCGGCGGCGATCCCGACACGGATCTGGCCGTGATCAAGATCAATGCGCCGCGCGAGAAGCTGACCGTCGTCCCCATGGGCGACTCGGATAAGTTGGCCGTCGGGCAGAAGGTCCTGGCCATCGGGAATCCCTTCGGCATCGGTCAGACGCTCACCCGAGGGATCATCAGCGCCTTGGGGCGTCCCTTGCGCGCCGAGAACGGGCGCCTCATCGAAGGCGCCATCCAAACCGACGCTTCGATCAACCCGGGGAACTCCGGCGGGCCACTCTTGAACTCGCGCGGGGAGATGATCGGCGTGAATACGGCCATTCTCTCTCCGTCGCGCGGGAGCGTGGGGATCGGCTTCGCCATCCCGATCAATCTGGCGCGGCGCATCGTCCCCGATCTGATCGCCTATGGGCGCGTGCGCCGACCCTGGCTCGGCATTGATGTCTTCCCGATCCCCGTCTCCGCACTGGCTGACGAGCTGGGCCTCCCCGTGCGCTCCGGAGTGATGGTCTCGCAAGTCATCTCTGGAGAATCGGCGGATCGAGCGGGCATTCGCGGTGGGAACCAGCCGGTGCGCATCCGCGGCCGCCTCTTCTACTTGGGCGGCGACATCATCTATGAGATCAACGGGGAGCGCATCACCTCCGTGGATGACATCTCGCGCATCCTCACGCGCTTTCGCCCCGGCGAGACCGTCACGGTCACCATCTATCGGGGCCGACAGCGGATGACGCTCTCGGTGAAGTTGACCGAGAAACCGGCCAACCTGTGAGATCCTCGACCGACGGCTGTCGGGGAGGGATCCCGCCGCTGATCCCGCGCCGCGCTTCCTCTCCACAGCGCCGCGTTCGGTCCCGCGCGCCACGCTCGGCCCATTACACCACATCGTATCGCACGGTGACCCAGCGCCAGCGGATGTCGAAGCGCCAGAGGCCGACCGCGCGGGCGTAGGCGAGCGCGTGCTCGAATTCCCACGAGGTGATCCGACGATTGATCTCCCGAAAGCGATCATCTGTGCGCGCCTTCCAGGCGGGATGGTATTGGTCCATGATGTTGACGTAGGTATCGCGGGAGACCTCCTCGGCCAGGTAGCGCAAGATCTCGCGCGTATCCTCCAGCAATCCCGGCATGACCAGATGGCGCACGAGGACGCCCCGTCGCGCCAACCCATCTTCATCCACGCGCAGCTCGCCCACCTGTTCGTGCATGGTGCGGATCACGCGACGCGCGATCTCCGGATAATCGCGCGCGAGCAGGTACTTGCGCGCGTGTTCGGGATGCCACAGCTTGAAATCGGGCATATAGATGTCCACGACGCCATCCATCAGACGCAGGCTGTCGAGGCTATCGTAGCCACTCGTGTTGTACACCAGAGGCAGGCGCAATCCGCGTTCGATGGCCAGCGGTAACGCTTCCAGAATCTGCGGCACCACGTGCTCCGGCGTCACGAAGTTGATGTTGTGACACCCCTGCTCCTGTAAGCGCAACATGAGGGCGGCCAGCTCTGCGGGCGTGACCTCCTCCCCCTCCCCCAATTGGCTCGTCTCCCAATTCTGGCAGAAGACGCAGCGGAGGTTGCAAAAGGCGAAGAAGATGGTCCCCGATCCGTTCCATCCCCGCAGGCAATCCTCCTCGCCGAAGTGCGGGAAGGCGCTGGAGACGCGCGCCCAGCGGCCGCTGCGACAGACGGCGAACTTGTTCTCCAACCGATTCACCCGGCAATCGCGCGGGCACACGGTGCAGACGCGCAGCAGCTCGCGCGCTTGTTCCACCTTCTCCTTCAAGCGCCCCTCCTCATACGTGCGGAGGTATGCGGGGACGAACTCTCGACGCGGGAGGAGGAAGCGCCCATCGCCATGCAGCTCGCGCGGGACGGTTGTCCATCTCGCCCACATAGTCCCCTCACAACAACTCCGGGACGATCATCCACCGGAGGCGCCACTTCGCCCCCTCCCGATGCAGGCAGACGAGGCCGCCCATCTGGAAGGCGATGAGCCCCTCGGAGATCGTCCCTCCTGAGAGCAAGCGCGCGCTCAACCGATCCAGATGCGGCAGATGTCCGACGAGCATGAGGTCCTCGCTCTCGGCGCGCACCCGTTCGATCCAGAGCGCCGGATCGGCCAGCGGCTCCAGCCCTTCGGTCGCGCGGCATCCCTCGCGGGGATGGAGCACACCGGCCAGGACTTCGGCCGTTTGTTCGGCGCGCATCTTGCCGCTGTGATAGATGGCGCGGAGCGGCGGCAGCGGATGCGCATGCAGGAACGCCGCGATCTTGCGAATATCCGCCCACCCCTTCTCGGTCAACGGGCGCGCGGGATCCTCCTCCTCGCGCTTCGCCTCGGCATGTTGCACGAGGTAGAGATTCATGCTGACCCCTCCCGTCATCGTTCTCGAATGCTCGCCATGCTCTCGGCGTACGTGAGCACGCGACCTCCGTGCTGAGCCTGAAACGCCCGCGCATCGGATTCGCGCTCGAAGGCGATCAGACTCGGCAAGCACCGATCCCAGTGCCGCTCATACACGACGCCCGGCTCGCGCAAGGGCGCGGGGCGGCAACAGGTCATCACCTCGCTCCCCTCCACGTAGACGGCCCGCTCCGCTTCGATCCGCCGTCCGGAGGCGAAATCCGTCGCCCAGGCCGCGCGCACGCGCTCGGGCGCACGCAGCCGAGCGTGGAGGCCGCACCGCGGGCAGCAGGTCGGCTCGCGCTGGCCATCCTCCAGTTGGAGCACGAACATCTGCCCGGGATGGATCGAGCGGCCGCAGACTCGACAGAGCGGCGCGTGCTCCTGCAGCACATGGGAGACGGCGAAATATCCGCCGATCCCGACGGCGAGGATCAGGACGATGCCGCCCAGAGCTGCGCGCCGTCGCATGGTCCGCCCTCCACGCGCAATCCGGAGAGAATTATACGCCTCATCTCCCGCCCAAGGGGAGAGCGCAGACGTCCCTTCGATCGGTGGAGAAATTCCGCGATCGGTGCTAAACTAGCTGCCTCTCCGCGAAGGAGGGTCTCGCCGACAATGCGAGCGGACATGAGCCTTGAGGAGCAACTCGCCTATCTGAAGCGCGGCGTTGTGGACCTGATCCGTGAGGAGGACCTGCGGCGGAAGTTGGAGCGCTCGCGGGAGACGCGACGTCCGTTGCGAGTGAAGCTCGGCGCCGATCCCACGGCCCCCGATCTGCACTTGGGGCATACGGTCGTGCTCCGCAAGCTGCGCCACTTCCAGGAGCTCGGGCACACGGTCATCTTCCTCATCGGCGACTTCACGGGCATGATCGGCGATCCGACCGGACGCTCGGCCACGCGCCCGCCGCTCTCGCGCGAGGAGATCCAGGCCAATGCCGAGACGTATAAGCAACAGGTCTTCAAAATCCTCGATCCCGAACGGACGGTGATCGAGTTCAACTCCCGATGGCTCGGCGCGTTGCGGAGCGAAGACTGGATCCGCCTGACGGCGAAAGTGACCGTCGCGCAGATCCTCGAGCGCGACGATTTCCAGAAGCGCCTGCGCGAGGGCTCACCGATCAGCCTCCACGAATTGCTCTATCCCGTCGCGCAAGCCTACGACTCGGTCGTGCTGCAGGCGGATGTCGAGCTGGGGGGGACGGATCAGAAGTTCAACTTGCTGCTCGGGCGCGATCTGCAGCGCGAGTTCGGGCAGGAGCCGCAAGTCGCCATGACGGTGCCCCTGCTCGTGGGCACCGACGGCGTGCAGAAGATGTCGAAGTCCTACGGGAATTACATCGGCATCACGGAACCCCCGGATGCGATCTACGGCAAGGTCATGTCCATCTCGGACGAGCTGATGTGGACATACTATGAGTTGCTCACGGATGTCCCTGCGGAGGAGCTGGCCCGCTGGCGCGCCGAGGCCGAAGCGGGGCGCGTGAACCCGCGCGACCTGAAAGCGCAATTGGCGCGCCGTCTGGTGGCGGAATTCCACTCCGAAGAGGCCGCGCGCCGCGCCGAAGAGGAGTTCAACCGCGTCTTCCGGGAGCGGGGCCTGCCGAGCGAGATTCCGGTCGTTCACCTGCTGGCATCGGTCGGGGATCACGTGGAGTTGGCGCGCGTGCTCGTCCATTCGGGCTTGGCTCCCTCCATGCGCGAAGCGCGCCGCCTCATCGAGCAAGGCGGCGTGCAGGTGGAGGGAGAGCGCATCACCGATCCCCGCGCGCGGATTCTGGTGAAACCGGAGTTCGTGCTGCAGGTGGGCAAACGCCGATTCGTGCGCGTCCGCAGTCGGGAGACGCCAAGTCCCACGTCCACATGATTCCCCCTCAGGAGGTGATGAGGATGACAAGACTCACGCTTGTGCTCGCCCTCTTCCTCATCGGGAGCGCGATCCCACCGGCCGACACCCTGCAGCAGCCGCCCTCGGAGGAGAAGCTGTGGGCGGAAGCGCTGCGCCTTCATCGGGAGGCCATCGTCGTGGATACCCATTCGGATGTGACCTCGCGCATGCTCGACGAAGGCTTCGATATCGGCCGGCGGGCGAACGATGGGCACATGGACATCCCCCGCATGAAGGAGGGGGGCATTGATGCGCAGTTCTTCGCCATCTACGTCGCCGCGCGCTATGCGCGCGAAGGGGGCGCGGCTCGCCGCGCGCTCGATATGATTGACGTCGTCTATCAAGCCCTGGAGCGGTATCCGAACGACCTGGAATTGGCGCTCTCGGCCGAGGATATTCGCCGCATCGCCCGCTCGGGGAAGATCGCCGTGCTCATGGGGATCGAGGGGGGGCATGCCATCGAGGACAGCCTCGGCGCACTGCGCATGTTCTACCGGCTGGGCGTCCGCTACATGACGCTCACGCATACGAACACGAACAATTGGGCTGACTCCTCCGGGGATGCGCCTCGCCACAACGGGCTCACGGACTTCGGCCGTCAGGTCGTCCGGGAGATGAATCGGCTCGGCATGCTCGTGGACATCTCTCATGTCTCGGATAAGACCTTTTACGACGTCCTGGAGACGACGCGCGCCCCGGTGATCGCCTCTCATTCCTCGGCGCGCGCGCTCACGAACATCCCGCGCAATATGAGCGATGACATGCTCCGCGCGCTGGCGCGAAACGGCGGCGTCGTGATGGTCAACTTCGGCTCCTGGTTCGTGGACCAGAATTATGCGGAGGCGGAGGCCCAGCGTCGCGAGCGCCTGCGCCCGCAGCTGGAGGCCTTGCGCGCGCGCTACGCGGCCGATCCCGTTCGACTCCGTCAGGAGACCGAGCGGCTCCTTCGCGAGCACCCCCTCCCTCGCCCGCCGCTCAGCCGCTTGATTGACCATATTGACCACATCGTCAAAGTGGCGGGCATTGATCACGTCGGCCTCGGTTCGGACTTCGATGGCGTGGAGAGTCTGCCCGAAGGCTTGGACGATTGCTCGAAGCTCCCGCGCATCACCTACGAGCTGCTCAAACGCGGCTACAGCGAGCAGGACATCAAGAAGATCCTCGGCGAGAACTTCCTGCGCGTCTTCGCCCGCGCCGAGGAGGTCGCCCGCCAGATGCAGCGGGAGCGCCCATGACGCGCGCACCAGGCCGCCCTTGACCATCGCGTGGGAGGGAACGCTTCGTGAGCCGAACGCCCTCGCTCGGGCGATCCCCCCCGCCTTCGAACGGAGGAGGACATGAACTGGCACGCCTTCCTGACGACGTTCGCCCTCATCTTCCTCGCCGAGATGGGCGATAAGACGCAACTGACGGCCATCAGCATGGTCTCCCGCACGAAGTCTCCGCTGGCGGTCTTCTTGGGCGCCTCCCTGGCCATGAGCGTCGTGACGTTGCTGGGGGTCCTGGGGGGAGCGTTGCTCGTGCGCTACGTTCCCGAAGAGTACGTGCGCAAGATCGCCGCGAGCGCCTTCATCCTCATCGGCCTGGCGATGCTTCTCGGAAAATGGTGAGCGCTGCGGGTTCGCGAGCGGCATCGGCGGAGCGGCGAACCCGCGTTGCCCTTCCCGCGGCGAGAAATTTATAATGAAAGCTCGCGACCGACGCGAAGATCACGCGCGAGGCGATCGGCGATGAAAGCGAGGTATTACCCGCACGAGGTCGAGGCGAAGTGGCAGGCCCGATGGGAACAGGAGCGGGCGTTTGAGGTTGACGTTGACCCCACGCGCCCGAAGTTCTATTGCCTGGAGATGCTGCCGTATCCGTCGGGCCGCCTCCACATGGGGCATGTCCGCAACTACACGATCGGCGACGCCCTCTCCTGGTACAAACGCCTGCAAGGGTACAACGTCCTGCATCCGATGGGGTGGGATTCCTTCGGGCAACCGGCCGAACAGGCGGCGATCAAGCGCGGGATTCATCCGGCGGTCTGGACCGAGGAGAACATCGCCTACATGCGGCAGCAACTGCGCCGGCTCGGCATCAGCTATGATTGGCGCCGCGAGATCGCCAGCCATACGCCCGAATACTACCGATGGAATCAGTGGTTCTTCCTCAAGATGTACGAGCGGGGGCTCGTCTACCGGAAGCTCTCGCCCGTGAATTGGTGCCCGCAATGTCAAACGGTCCTCTCGAACGAGCAAGCGCAAGGCGGATGCTGGCGCTGCGGCTCGGCGGTCGAGCAGCGGCAGCTCGAACAATGGTTCGTGAGGATCACTGAGTACGCGGAGGAATTGCTGCGCGGTCTGGAGGAGCTCGGCGAGGGATGGCCCGAACGGGTGCGCACGATGCAGCGGAATTGGATCGGGAAGAGCGTGGGGGCGACGGTGGACTTTCGCATCGAGGGGCGCGACGACGCCATCTCGATCTTCACCACACGCATTGATACGATCTACGGGGCCAATGCCGTGCTCCTGGCGCCCGAACATCCCCTGGCGCGACAATTGGCCGAAGCCTCGGCGCATCGCGCTCGCGTGCTCGACTTCATCGCGCGCCTGGAGAAGATGGATCGGCGCGCCCGCTCGGCCGAGGATATGGAGAAGGAGGGCGTGGAGACCGGATTCTACGCCCGCAATCCCTTCACCGGCGAACAGCTCCCCATCTGGATCGCGAATTTCATCCTGATGGAGTACGGGACGGGGGCGATCATGTCCGTGCCGGCGCACGATCAGCGCGATTTCGAGTTCTCGCGGAAATACGGCCTGCCCATCCGCCAGGTGATCGCGCCGCTGGATGAAGCGGGGCGTCCGATCATCTTCGCCGAGCTGACGGAGGCGTACGAGGGCGAGGGGGTCCTGATCCATTCGGGGCCCTTCGATGGGCTGGCGTCGGAAGAGGCGCGGCGTCGTATGACCGAATATGCGGAGCAGCAGGGATTCGGACGCGCCACCGTTCACTACCGCCTGCGCGACTGGGGCATCTCGCGCCAGCGGTATTGGGGCACGCCCGTCCCCATGATCCACTGCCCGCGATGCGGGATCGTCCCGGTGCCGGAAGATCAGCTCCCGGTCATCCTCCCTCCGGACGCGCCGTTCACGGGCGAGCGGGGATCTCCCCTGGATCACGTCCCGGAATTCGTCCATACGAGCTGCCCGAAATGTCACGGGCCGGCGCGTCGCGATACGGACACGATGGACACCTTCGTGGACTCCTCCTGGTACTACTTCCGATATTGCGATCCGAAGAACGACCGGGCGCCCTTCGATCCCGAGATCGTGCGCTACTGGCTGCCCGTGGATCAGTACATCGGCGGGATCGAGCACGCCATCATGCACCTGCTCTACACCCGCTTCTGGTGCAAATTCATGCGCGACCTGGGGCTGGTCGAATTCTCCGAGCCCGTCACGCGCCTGCTCACGCAAGGCATGGTGCTCAACATCGTCACCGAAGGCCCGTATGCCGGCCGGTGGATGGCCATGTCGAAATCGCTCGGCAACGGCGTGGATCCCGACGAGATGATCCAGAAGTACGGCGCGGATACGCTGCGCATCTTCATCCTCTTCGCCGCTCCCCCGGAGAACGAGCTGCAATGGAAGGAAGAGGGCGTCGAAGGCGCGTTCCGCTTCCTCCGCCGCATTCACGCGCTGCTGTGGAAATGGCACGAGGTCCTCGCTCGCCGCTTCGCGACGCTCCCGCAGCCTGAGTCGGAACACCTCACGCCCGAGCAGCGAGCGTTGCGGCGAAAGACGCATCAGACGATCCGGGGCGTGACCGAAGACATCGAGTCGCATTTCCAGTTCAACACGGCGATCGCGAAGCTGATGGAGCTGCTGAACGCCATCGGGGATTTCGAAGCGCGCTTCCGCGCGGTGGAGGAGGCCACCGAGGCCGATCTCTATGTCCTCGGCGAAGCGATCCACGCACTGATCGTGATGCTCGCGCCTTTCGCTCCGCACTTCGCCGAGGAGATGTGGGAGGCGCTCGGTCACTCCGAGAGCCTGGTGAAAGCCCGCTGGCCGAGCTACGACGAACGATGGGCTCAGGCCGAGACGCTGGAGATCCCGGTGCAGGTCAACGGGAAGCTCCGCAGCCGCATCTTCCTGCCGCCCGGGACGCCGCCCGAGGAATATGAGCGCGCGGCCCTGGCCGATCCGAGAGTGCAGGCGTTCATCAACGGGCGCAAGGTCATCAGAGTCATCGTCGTCCCCGATCGCTTGGTGAACGTCGTCGTGCGATGAGCGCCTTCGCCCACGCTGCGACATCTCTGGGGCGTCGCCAGATCGGCGCGTGGAGGATCCAATGAGGAGACCGATTCGTTTCGGTGTGCTCACGCAAACGCATCACACGAGTTGGGAGGAATTGCGTCGGACCTGGCATCTGCTCGATGACCTGGGGTACGACACGGCGTGGACGTTCGACCACTTCTTCCCCATCTTCGGCGATCCGTCCGGCCCCTGTCTGGAAGGATGGATCGCGCTGACGGCGCTCATGGCGCAGACCTCACGCGTGCGCGCGGGCGTGCTCGTCACGGGGAATACGTATCGGCATCCGGCCGTGCTCGCGAAGATGGGGGCGACGCTCGATCACATCAGCGGGGGTCGCCTGATCCTGGGCTTGGGCGCCGCTTGGTTCGAGCGGGAGCATGTCGCCTATGGCATCCCCTTCTACACGATGGCCGAACGCATTCGGCGCCTGGGCGAAGCGGCTCAGCTCATCAAACGCCTGTGGACGGAACCGCAGGTGACCTTCGAGGGACGATTCTACCGCCTGCAGGAGGCGTACTGTGAGCCGAAGCCGGTGCAGCGTCCGCATCCGCCGATCATGATCGGGGGCGGGGGGGAGAAGTTGACGTTGCGCGTCGTCGCCGAACAGGCCGATCAATGGAACACGTTCGGCTCGCCCGAGGATTTCCGCAGGAAGATCGCCATCTTGCGCGAGCACGGTCGCGCCGTCGGACGCAATACCGAGGAGATCGAAGTCTCCTGGGCCGGCGTCATGCACGTGACCGATTCGGCGAGTGAGAAGGCCGCGCTCATGCGGGCGCTCGCCGAGACCTACGGCCGACCCGTGGAGGCCGTTGAACCCACCGTCCTTGTGGGCTCCATCGAGGAGATCATCGAACGCATCGGCTGCTATCTGGAGGTCGGCGTCACGCACTTCATCTGCGTCGCGCGGCCGCCGTTTCATCACCCCTCGCTGCGCCAATTCGCCGAACGGGTCATCCCGAGAGTGCGCGCCGAGCACGGAGAGAGCGCGGCATGAGGCGGAGCGCCATCGTCGGTGGGTTCTTCGCGCTCTTGCTCCTTGCAGGGCCGTGCGGGTACCGACGCGCGTCCGTATCCCTGCCCGGCCATATTCGCACGCTCGCGATCCCGGCCTTTCAGAACACGAGTTTGCAGTATCGCGTCGAGCATCGGTTCACGCAAGCCGTCATGGAGGAATTCCTACGCCGCACGCGGCGCGTTCGCATCACGTCCGATCCTCAGCAGGCCGATGCGGTGCTGTTGGGGAACATCCGCTCGCTCACTCATCGCGGGGTCGTCCTCGATGAGACAGGGCGCGTCCGCGTGTATGAGATCGCGATCACCGTTGGCGTCACCCTGCGCGACCTCACCCGCAACGTGATCCTCTTCGATCAACCGCGTTTCGTCTTTCGGGGCGAATATGAGATCCCGGAGGGTCCTGAGAGCCTCTTCGCGGAAGAGGGGCCGGCCCTGGATCGCATCGCGCGCGAATTCGCGCGCAGCCTCGTCTCGTTCATCCTCTTCGGGACATGACGAAGCGGCTCACGCCCGAGGCCTTCCGAAAAGCCCTGGAGCGGGGGGAGATCGAACCGCTCTACCTCTTCACCGGATGGCTGCCGGAGGGCGCGCGGCGGGCCGGGGAGGAGCCGATGTCTGCCCCGGAGGAATATCTGCTCGGCGAAGCTCTGCGCGCGCTCATCACCCGGGCGCTTGATCCGGCACACCGCGCGTTCAACCTCTCGCAATTCTCGGCGGTCGAGACGCCGCTTGCGGACATCCTGGCCGCGGCGCGTGAACTCCCCGTGCTCTCGCCCAGACGCCTGGTGATCGTGCGCGACCTGGATAAGCGACTGAAGGCTCCGGAAGGCATCTCAGGGGCCGCGGAGTCCGAGAGCGAGTCCGCGGCGCTCATCGAATACCTGAAACACCCGATCCCGACGACGACGCTCGTGTTCATCCTCGAACGCGTGGACCGTCGGCTGACGATCGTCACCGCCCTGATGAAAGCGTGCACGATCGTCGAATTCCGACGCCTCTCCGAACGAGAGGCGCTCGAATGGGTGAAGGGATATGTGCGCCGCCATCACGGCACCATCGAGGACGCGGCGGCGGCCGCTCTCGTGGGCTTGGTGGGAGCGGACCTGATGCTCCTGGCCGCCGAGCTGGACAAGCTCCTCACGTTCGTCGGCGAGCGCGGCCACATCGCGCGCTCGGATATAGAGGCGCTGACCGTGCGCCATCGCGAACACTCGAACTTCGAGCTGACGGATTGGATCCTCGCGCGCCGACCGGCGGCGGCCTGGCGCATCTTGCGCCGTCAACTCGATGCGGGCGAGGAACCGGTGAAGATCCTGGGCGCCATCGCCAGCCTCTACCGGCGCATGCTCCTCGCCAAAGAACTGATGGCGCGCGGCGCGCCGAGCGCGGAGGTCGCGCGCGCGGCGGGACTGCCACCGCTGGCCGCCGGGAGATTCAACGAACACGTGCGACGCATCCCGCGCGAGGAGATCATCGCCGGCCTCCAGCAGATCGCGCGCGCGGATGACGCGCTCAAAAATTCGCTCGGGCCTCCCGACGCTCTTCTTGAATTCTTGATCTATCGCCTTTGCGCACCGGTCGAGGAGGAGACGACCGTCTGAGGGCATTCGCTCGGCCATCAGGAGGGCGCTTCGCCGAGAACGAAGCGGCGGAGGGCCTGAGCGAGCCCATCCTCATCGTTGGTCCCCGTCACATAGTCGCCGAGCGCCTTCAGCTCCTCCTCCGCATTGCCCATCACGACACCGAGCCCCGCGTAGGCGAGCATCTCCGCATCGTTGCGATTATCCCCGACGACCATGATCTCCGAGGGCGCAATGCCCCATTGGCGCGCCAGATGATCGAGCGCCCGGGCTTTCGAGCATTCGGGTGAGACGAAATCGAGCAACGCCATATCGCGCTGTGGATACTCGGTGCGCCACACGCGCACGCGCCCGCGAAACTCTTCCTCCATCACCTCCGCGAAGCGGCGGGCTCTCGCCCACCGATCAACCGTCGTCAGCGCGAGCACCGCGTGATCGGCATATCGCAGCACGTCGGGCACCACGTCGGGGGGATGCCGCCACCGACTCACGTAACGAAGGAGCTGCTCGTTCTCCGGCGCGATGGGTTCGATCACGGCGCGGTCTTCTCCATCGAGGTCGTCGAAGCAGATGAGGCCCATTCGATGCGCGCGCGCCCGACGAATCAGCTCGCGCGCGGTCTCACTCGGGAGCCGGTACGCTGCGAAGATCCGCCCCGCGACGTCCTTCATGAGCGCCCCATTATGCAGGATGAGCGGCGTCGTCAGTCCCAGCTCTTCCGCGAACGGACGCGCGTGGGGGAAACTCCGACCGGTGACCAGGACCACGCGCACTCCGCGATCGAGGACATCGCGGATCGCGGCTCGCGTCGCCGGTGAGATCACCCGCGCCGACGTCAGCAGCGTCCCGTCTATGTCAACGGCCACGAGCTTCACCATCGGCATCACCGTACCTGCGCCTCGAATGATTCGTCAAGGCGCGATCCTCCCCTTTTTGACGCCGAGGCTCCGTTTCCCTTCCCCTCGATGGGGGAGTTATGCTACGGTCATGATCCTATGCACGTGACGTCGCTCGTCTGCTCCAAATGCCACCGCTCCTATCCACCGGGGCGCGTCTATCAGCTCTGCGCGTGCGGCAAGCCGTTGCTGGTGCACTATGATCTGGAACGAGCGGCGCGCACGCTCACGCGCGCGGCGCTCGCGCATCGAGAGCCGACGCTCTGGCGGTATCGGGAAGTCCTTCCCGTGGAGGACGAAGCGGCGATCGTCTCGCTCGGCGAAGGATTCACGCCGCTGCTGGCCTGTCGCCGTCTGGCGGAGCGCGTGGGCGTTCGCGCCCTCTACATCAAGGACGAATCGGCGAATCCGACGGGCACGTTCAAAGCGCGGGGCATGGCCGTGGCCGTCTCCATGGCGCGACAGCTCGGCCTTCGACGCCTGGCCGTTCCGAGCGCGGGGAATGCCGCGGGCGCGCTCGCTGCGTACGCCGCGCGCGCCGGCCTGGAAGCCTTCGTCTTCATGCCGCGCGATGCTCCCGAAGCCAATCGTCGAGAGGCGGAACTCTACGGCGCGCGCGTCGTCCTGGTGGATGGCCTCATCACGGAGTGCGCGCGACGACTCGCCGCCGAGCAGACCGAGCAGGGGTACTTCGATGTCTCGACACTGAAGGAACCCTATCGCGTTGAGGGCAAGAAGACGATGGGATACGAGCTGGTGGAACAACTGAACGGGCAACTCCCCGATGTGATCCTCTACCCCACGGGAGGAGGGACGGGATTGATCGGCATGTGGAAAGCGTTCGAGGAGATGGAAGCCCTCGGATGGATCGGGGCGGAACGACCGCGCTTCTTCGCGGTTCAAGCGAGCGGATGCGCGCCGATCGTGCGCGCCTTCCAGGAGGGCAAGGCCGAGGCCGAGGAGGTCCGCGACGCGCACACGATCGCCGCCGGACTGCGGGTCCCTCGGGCGCTCGGCGATTTCCTCATCCTCGACATCCTGCGTCGCAGTCGCGGAGGAGCCATCGCCGTCGAGGATCACGAGATCGTGGAGGCCATGCGCGAGTTGGCTCGCCTGGAGGGGGTGTTCGCCGGCCCCGAAGGCGCCGCTTGTCTTCCCGCCCTCAAGAAGCTCCTCGCGCGCGGGGAGGTTCATCCCGAAGAGCGCATCGTCCTGTTCAACACGGGATCGGGGTTGAAATCCCTCGACCTCTGGGATTCCGCCGCGTGATGAGGCCCGACCCTCAGAATTCGCCTCGCTCCCGCGCCTTCTCATACTCGCGCCGGAGCCGCGCGAGCAATTCCTCCCGGCGATCGTAGAGCCGCTTGTGTCGCCGCGGCGGGCGCTTGGCCAGGGCATAGGCCGTGAGGATGGGCAGCGCAACCGTCGCGTCGAGATAGACGGTGACGGCATCGGGCAAGCGATCGGGATCCACCTTCCCCCAACTCACGGCTTCCGAGGGTGTCGCCCCCGACAGCCCTCCCGTATCGGGACGCGCGTCGGTGATCTGCAGGAAGTAATCGTGCCCTCGCTCTTCGATCCCCAGCACTTCCTGAAGCTGCGGCTCCGTCTGCAAGAGGAAGTTCTTCGGCGATCCCCCTCCGAGGATGAAGACCGCGCTCTTGCCGTCCGGATACTCGCGCTTGGCGCCGAGGACGATGGCCGCCGTCTCGTTCACATCGCGCGCGACGTCGAACTTCAGATGATTCCCCAGGAGCGCCTTCGCCGCCACGTTCATGCCGATCGAGCTGTCGCCCGGTGCCGGCGTGTAAATGGGCACACCGTAGTGATACGCCGCCGAGAGGATGGATCGCATCCCGCGCCCCAAGAGCCGCTCCCGTTCGAGCACGTACTTGCCCACGAGGTGATGGAATTCCGCCGTGCCCATCTCGCGCTGAAACTCCGGTTGCGAGATGACCTCGTAGTAGAAGCGATCGGTCGAGAGCAACACGTCGTAATCGAAGAAGATGTCGTAGATGCGCACGACCCCGTGCCGCCGCAGCTCGACGTCGTCAGCCTGCGGCGTCCCCCGATGCATGGTGAACCCAATGGCGAAGTGCGTGTCGTGATAGAGGTTGGCCCCCGTGGAGACGATCCAGTCCACGAATCCGTGCTCGATGAGCGGCACGATGGCCGACATGCCGAGTCCGGCCGGGGTGAGCGCCCCCGTCAGGCTCATCCCCACGGTCACATTCTCCTCGAGCATCTTCTCGACGAAGAGCCGACAGGCCTCGTGCAATCGCCCGGCGTTGTACGCCAGGAAGTGCTCCTCCACCAGTTCCACGATCGTCGTCGAAGCGGTGATCGGCCGAGGCTCGATCGCTCGTCCGCACAGGTATCGTTCTTTCGTCATCGCCGTCTCTCCTCCATTGAGCGTCGCTCGCACACATCTATATGCGTGAAGGCGCGCGTGCGGGTTCTCGGGAAGGCGAACTCACTCCCCCTCGAATCTCCCGCCATAGCAGACCTCCTGGAAGAAACAGCGGCGACAGCGCCAGGTCTCCGTCGTCATCGGGAAATCCTCCATCCGAGCGAGATTCCGCTCCGGATCCACGAGCCGCGCGCGCAGGTGCGCGGCGCTCTGCAAGATCTCCTCCTTCGCTTCGATGAGCTGCTCCGGCGACACGGCATATTCCTGGACGCCCGCTTCGGACAGCTCCCGCAAGTAGACCGGGACGATCCGCAGACGATCATAGGGGACCTTCCAGTGTTCCCGCGCGTAGAGCGCATAGCATGCGAGCTGGCGGAGATCATCGGCCCCCTCGCGCCCCGATTTCCAATCGTAGATGTAGAATCGCTCGTTGTGCGCGAGCGCGAAGTCGATCTTGACCCACACCTTCACATCGCCCAGGTGGAACACGTCCCGTTTCTCGATCGCCTTCCACGCTATGCGATCCACCGAGCGAATGAACGCGAAGACCTCCGAGGTCCAGAAGTTCTCCACGCACCGCAGCACATGTTCCTTGATCTCGTCCGTCCGCTCCTTCGGGATCTCGATCCCATAGTAATGCTCGAAGAGATTCACGCGGCGCTTGGGATCGCGCTCCCACTGCCGCTCTTTCGATTCCCTCCATCCCTGGCGCAAGCGTTCGACGGCGTATCCTCGAGCGGCGTCGCGCGTCACCGGCTTCTCCTCCCACAATCGCCGCAAGACCCACTCGATCGTCCCATGCACGATCTCCCCCGCCCACATGTCGAGGTTCTTCATCTTCGTGAAGCGATAGCACGCTCGGGCCAGTTCGCTCGCCTCTCGCTCCCACCCTCCCCAGAAGGCGTAGTGCGCGAGGTAATACCGACGGGGACACTCCTGAAATTCCCGATGGCGAGAGACGGACCATGCGAATTCATTCACGATCTCCGTCATATCGTCTCAAGTGTAGCGATCGCCCCTGAGAATGCGCCAGAGCGTCGCGCGCCTCAAAGACCGACGTCGCGGGCGCGTCGCATCCGAAGAGGGGATGGTGCCCGCGCCTGTGCGGAGCACAAGGCGCAGGGCCGAAGCGATCATCGCCTCGTCCGAAGGCGCTCCGCGTGGAGAATCGCGGCGGCACTCATCGCGCCCGGGAACAGCGGGGAAAGGGGAGCCCTCAGACGGCCGAGGTCGCCTGAAGGCCCCCGGCGGTGGGAATGCCGTTGAAGGCGAGGCGTTCTCAGTGTAGGCCAGGCCCGAGCGCTCGTCAAGAGCGATCGGCCGAGGGGCTCTCCGCGGCCCGCGCGACCGATTCCACGCGAAGTTGCGTGAGCCGCCGCCCTTCGATCTTCTCGACGATGAAAGCCACCCCGTTATGAACTACTCGATCCCCCGGCAGCGGCAACTTCCCCAATCGCGCCATGATGAATCCCGCCATCGTCGTATACTCATCCGACTCCGGGACATCCAGATGCAGCCGCCGATTCACCTCGCGAACGGTCACCCCCCCATCCACGAGGATCGTCCCATCCGGCCTCACACGAATGCGCTCCTCATCCAGGTCATGATCGTGCTCATCCGCGATCTCTCCGACCAGCTCCTCCAGGACATCCTCCAGCGTGAGCAGCCCTTCGATCGCGCCGTATTCGTCCACGACGATCGCGAGATGGCTCTTCTGCTGCCGCATCTGCCGCAAGACCTCGTCCAGAGGAGCCGTGTCGGGAACGAAGAGCGGCCGATGCAAGATGGCCTCCAGGCGGAAGCGCTCGGGATGGCGCAGATAGCGCAGCAGGTCTTTCCCATGCAGGATGCCGATGATATTGTCCGGCTCTCCCCGATAGACGGGGATGCGCGAATAGCCCGTCTCCTCGAAGACGCGCAGCAGGTCCTCGAACGGCGTGTCGGCCTCGACGGTCACCATATCGGCGCGCGGGCGCATGGCCTCGCGCGCGGTCGTCGCCGTGAAGGTGAAGACATTGCTGATGAGCTGATGCTCTTCGGCCTCCAGCAATCCCTGCTCGCGGCTCACGTTGATCAGATGCTGAATCTCCTCGGCATACATCCCCCCGTGGGTCCGCGAAGAGGGAATACGCAGCAGGCGCACGAGTCCCAAGCCCGAACGATTGAGCAGGCGAACGAAGGGGAAGAAGATGCGATAGAAGATCGCCATCGGTCGAGCGATCCACAGGGCGACCTGCGGCGTGCGCTCCAGCGCCAGCGTCTTGGGCGCCAATTCTCCCGCGACGACATGCAGGAAGGTGATGATGGCGAACGCCAGCGCGATGGCGATCGAGTGGATGGCGACGGGATGAAGCCAAGTCGCCGGGGCGCCGATCCGCGCGAAGAGGTCCTCAGGAAGTCCCGCTCTCACCCGTTCGAGCGCAGCCACGATCAACCGAGCCAGCGCCGGTTCTCCCAACCAACCGAGCGCCAAGCTCGCGATCGTGATGCCCAGTTGCGTGGCCGCAATGTAATCGTCCAGATGGTCGAGCAGCGGCAATAGCAGGCGCGCGCGCCGATCACCCTTGGCCGCCTGCGTCTCCACCCAGGACCGACGCACGGCCACCAGCGCGAATTCCGACGCGACGAAAAACCCGTTGGCCAGAACGAGAAGAACGATGAGCCCGAGGCGAATGAGGCTTTCTATCGCACTGGAATCGTCCATCATCTCACGTCATGAGCCGACCTCTTCATGTGCGATCACGTGCCCGCGGCGAAGACGCGCGGGACCCGCCCATTGCGATGCTTCGCGCACGCCTGCTCCAAGGCCCGATCAATCAGCGAATCAATCTGTCCGACCGAGCGCCGCAACGCTTCGGCCACCTCCGAGACGATCAGATACCGCGCCTTCTCCAGGAGCCGCTTCTCGCGGAACGAGAGTGGCTTGATCGTGTTCAGATAGACGAGCGTCTTCAACACGTATGCGATCTCGAAGATGTCCCCCGTCCGCATGCGCTCGGTGAACTCTTTGTATCGCCCTTTCCAATCCATCGGAGGGTCCTCGAAATCATCGGCCAGGACTTGGAGCAGGCGATGACATCCGTCGGGCGTGATGGGCGGACGTAATCCCACATCGCGCGCCGTGGCCGTCGGGACCATGACGATGGAGTTGGTCGCGATCAGCCGGAGTTGATAAAACTCGCAGGTCTGTCCCGTGCAGACTTCCCGCACGCAAATCGCTTCGATGACGCCAAGCCCGTGATTCGGATAGACGACCTTTTGCCCGACCTTGAAATCCACGACTACCTCCCTGGCGGCTGAGAGATTGGCAGTGAGACGAAGAAAAGGCTCCTTGCGGTATGAAAAACTCGACCCGGCTCGCTTGCCCGTCTCATACCCTCACGGTGCATGTCATTACCCGCCGGGAAGTGTAGCACCGGTACTCTCCTCGCGTCAAGCCGAGCGAGGCCTTCTCCGCACCCCCTTCCGGGGGGGGAGGCGAGGGACAGAGTTTGACGAGTCCGTTTGGGCCTCCTTATACTGAACGAGGTCATGCGCATTCTGGCCGTGGATCCGGGGATGAAGCGTATCGGCCTGGCGCTCTGCGATGAGCTGGAGATCAGCGTGCGTCCGCTCGCCGTCTTAACCGCGCGAGGAGTGGAGCGCGACGCGCTGGCCATCGCGGAGCTGGCGCGCGCGCATCAGGTGGGGTGGATCGTGGTGGGGCTGCCGCTCAATATGGACGGCACCGTCGGTCCCTCCGCGCGACGCGCGCGAAAGCTCGCCCACCGCCTTCGCGCGCTCACGGGCCTGCCCGTCGCCCTGTGGGATGAACGCCTGACGTCGGTCGAAGCCGAAATGCTGCTTCGCGAGCGCGGCGAGCGGCCGACGCCGGAGCGGGTGGATCAAGTGGCCGCGTGCGTGATCCTCCAGGACTTCCTCACCGCTCTTCGCACCGATCGGGCGACGATCGAGGATCATGGCGCGACTTCCCCGGAGGGCACGTTGTGAACGCGCTGGCGCGCGGTGAGGAGGACCAGTGTGAAGATCGCTCGCAATACTGCCCTTCGCGCTGCATGGCACGCACTGTGCGCGCTCGGGCGGCGTTCGGTTCGGACACGCGGTGCCCACACTCCCCTCCGAATCGCCGGATCGCCGAGGAGCAAGCGCCGTCCCTCGAGACGCATCCGGTGGCGATGGCGCGCGCTGGGGCTGATGCTGGTGCTCGCGATCGGTGGGGTCGGCGCTGCCATCCTCTCGTTGGTGACGCCGCGAGAGCACGCGGCCGCCGCGCGCGTGATCACCATCGCTCCAGGGACCGACGCGCGCCGCATCCTGCATCGGCTCGCGGAAGAGGGGATCATCGCCCATCCGCTCCCTGTCCTCGCCTATCTCGCGCTCACGCGCCAGGGGGCACATCTGAAAGCCGGGGATTATCGCTTCCCCTCCCCGATCTCGCCCCTGGAGGTCATCCGCAGACTCATTCGCGGCGAGGTCGTCACGGAGAAGATCACGATCCCCGAAGGGCTCAACCGCTTCGAGATCGCTGAGCTGATCGCCCGACTGCCCATCCGCGATGCCGATCGCGCGCTGGAGTTCACCGAAGACGCGAGCCTCATTCGCGATCTCGATCCGCAGGCGGATTCACTCGAAGGCTACCTCTTCCCCGACACCTACACGTACACGCCGTCCACCTCGGCGCGCGATCTGATCGCGCGCATGGTCCGGCGATTCCGCGCTGTCTTCACCGAGGAGGATCGCGCGCGCGCCCGCGCCCTGGGATTCACCGTTCGTGAGATCGTCACGCTGGCGTCTCTGATCGAGAAAGAGGCGAAGCTTCCCGAGGAGCGCCCGCTCATCTCCTCGGTCTTTCACAACCGGCTGCGGCGCGGGATGCGACTCGAATGCGATCCCACGGTTCTCTACGCCGCGCTCCTTGAAGGCGAAGAGGATCGGATCATCCATCGCTCCGACCTCGCGCGTCCGTCGCCCTACAACACCTACCTCTATCCAGGCCTCCCTCCCGGCCCTATTGCTTCTCCGGGGCGCGAGGCCTTGCGCGCCGCGCTCTATCCGGCCTCGACCGACTATCTCTACTTCGTCGTGGACGGCACGCGGCAAGACGGCGCGCATCGCTTCGCCCGCACGTGGGCCGAACATCAAGCGAATGTCGCGCTCTATCGCCGGGCTCAAGCGCGCCTCTCCCGCCCTTCGCCCTAGGCGCCGAACGGGTCTCCGCCTGAAGCGGGGAGCAACAGTTTGCCCAGGGCGAAGGGGGCATGGTACTTTAGCCTCCGAAGGGAGGACGGCAATGAGGCCGAACGTGGTGATTCTGGCGGCGGGTCTGGGGACGCGGATGCGATCGCGGCGGGCGAAGGTCTTGCATGAGCTGGCCGGACGACCACTCATCGCGCATGTCGTGCGCGCCGTGCTCGGCATTCATCCGGCCCGAGTGATCGTCGTCCTCGGGCCTCAGGCCGAAGAGGTGCGCCGCGTCGTCGAGCGAGAGGTGGCGCGGGCCGTCGGTGAGGAGGGCGAGCGCCCGCACCTACTCTTCGCTCATCAAGATGAGCCGCGCGGCACCGGACACGCCGTTCGCGTCGCCCTGGAGGCGCTCCAGGTGCGGGAGGGGTCTCCCGATCTCCCGGAAGTGACCGACGGGGATGCGCTCTCCGCGGTGGAGCAGTGGCAGGACCCGGCGGTGTGGCACGAACCTCTGGTGATCCTCTACGGGGATCTGCCGCTGGTGCGCTCGGAGACGCTCGCGCACCTTGTGCAGACGCATGCGCGCGGAGAGGCGGTCGCCACGCTCCTGACGATGCACCTGGAGGATCCCACCGGATATGGGCGGATCGTGCGCAGCGCGCACGGTGACGTCGTCCGCATTGTGGAAGAGGCGGAAGCCCGACCCGAAGAGCGGGCGATCACCGAGGTCAACGCGGGCGTGTACGTCTTCGATCCGAAGCCGCTGCGGGGAGCGCTCGCCCGGCTGCGGCCGGAGAATCGGCGAGGCGAATACTACTTGACGGATGTCGTGGGCGTGCTCACGAGCCTCGGCTATCGCGTCGGCGCGCTCGAGAGCGCGCATCCCGAGGAACTCCTCGGCGTCAACACGCGCGCGGAACTGGCGCGGGCGGACGCGCTGCTGCGTCGGCGCATTTGCGAGCGATGGATGCAAGAGGGGGTCACGATCCTCGATCCGAGCACGACGCGCATTGACGCCGATGTCGTCATCGGGATGGACACCATCGTGCATCCGCATGTGCACCTGGAGGGGGAGACGCGCGTGGGCGAGGCGTGCGAGCTTCACGCCTGGACGCGGATCGTGGATTCGCAGTTGGGAGATCGGGTGATCGTGCGGAATTTCACGGTGATTCAGGGGAGCCGGATCGGGAACGATGTGCGGCTGGGGCCGTTCGCGCACCTGCGGGGGGAGGTGGAATTGGCCGATGAGGTGGTCATCGGCAACTTCGTCGAGGTGAAGAAGTCCCGCATCGGGCGGCGGAGCAAGGCCATGCATCTGGCGTACCTGGGTGACGCCACGCTGGGGGAGCGGGTGAACGTGGGGGCGGGGACCATCACCTGCAATTACGATGGGAAGCGGAAGCATCCGACCGTCATCGAGGATGACGTCAAACTCGGCAGCGACACGATGCTCGTGGCGCCCGTGCGCGTGGGACGAGGAGCGATGACGGGAGCCGGAGCCGTCGTCATCCGCGATGTGCCCGCGCGCACGCTCGTCGTCGGCGTCCCGGCCGTCCAGAAGAAGACGCTCGAAGAGACATCTTCGGAGGACTCCTCGTCATCTCCGGCGAGGTGACGGATGTCGGGGATCATCGGATACGTCGGTCCGCGGCAGATCGTCCCCATTTTGCTCAGCGGGTTGCGGCGTCTGGAATATCGCGGCTATGACTCCGCTGGCCTGGCCGTTGTGGATGAGGGGCGTCTGGAGGTGCGCCGTGCAGCGGGCAAGCTGCGGCATCTGGAGGAGCTGATCCGCCTCCACCCTCTCGACGGGACCTATGGGATCGGACACACGCGCTGGGCCACGCATGGACGGCCGACCGTGGAGAACGCGCATCCGCACTGCGATTGCTCGGGACGTCTGGCCGTCGTCCACAATGGGATCGTGGAGAACTATCTGACGCTGAAAGGCCGGCTCCTGGCGGAGGGGCATACGTTTCGGACGGAGACCGACACAGAGGTCATCGCGCATCTGATCGAAGCGCATCTGGGCGAGCCGTCGGCGAGCGAATTGGAGCCGGGCCTGCGCCTGGAGCGGGCCGTGCGCGCGGCGCTTCGAGAGATGACCGGCGTCTTCGCCCTGGCCATCATCTCGGCGGATGTGCCGGAGACCATCGTGGCCGTTCGACAAGGGCCGCCGGTCGTCATCGGCGTCGGGCGCGACGAATACTTCGTCGCCTCGGACGTGCTCGCTCTGCTCTACTACACGCGCGACGTCTTCTTCCTGGAGGACGGGCAGATCGCCACCCTCACGCGCCAGGGGGTTCGGGTGAGCGATTTCGAGGGGAATGCCGTGACCCCGCGCCTGGAGCGGATCGAGTGGGAGCCCATCTTGGTCGAGAAGGGTGGCTTCCCGCATTTCATGCTCAAGGAGATCTACGAACAGCCGCGCGCGCTCCGCGATCTGCTCGCGGCGCACACGACCTCGGATGGCTGGCGCGTCCGCTTCGAGGAGATCGAGATGACCGAGGATCACCTCCGCGAGGTTCGCCACCTTCGACTCGTCGCGTGCGGAGGGAGTTGGCATGCGGCGCTCGTCGGTGAATTCCTAATCGAGCATCTCGCCCGGCTGCCGACCAAGGCGGAGTATTCGAGCGAGTTCCGGTATCGCGATCCGATCCTCGACGCGGGGACGCTCGTGGTCGCCCTCAGCCAATCGGGCGAGACGGCCGATACCCTGGCGGCCGTTCGCGAGGCGCGACGTCGGGGAGCCCCCGTGCTGGCCATCTGCAATGTGCGCGGCGCCACGCTCACGCGCGAGGCTCAGGGGACCATCTTCTTGCAAGCGGGACCGGAGATCGGCGTCGCCTCGACGAAGGCGTTCACGGCGGAGGTGATGGCCGTGTATCTGTTGGCCCTCTATCTGGCGCAGCAGCGCGGGCGGCTCGATGACGCGCGCGCCGAGCAACTGATGCGCGAGGCCTGGGCGATCCCGGAGAAACTCGAACGCGTGCTCGCCACAGATGACGACCTGCGCGCGCTCGCCCGCGAGCTGGTGCGCGCGCCCGCCGCCTTCTTCCTCGGACGCGGCGTCAACTATCCCATGGCCCTTGAGGGCGCGCTGCTGTTGAAAGAGCTGGCCTATGTGTACGCCGAGGGGTATCCGGCCGGGGAGATGAAGCATGGGCCCAATGCCCTCATTGATGAGCACCTGCCGGTCATCGTGATCAACACGCGCGATCCGGATTCTCCCCTCTCGCAACTGCTGTACGAGAAGACGCTGGCCAACATCGTCGAAGTGAAGGCGCGGGGGGGACAGGTGTTGGGGATCGTCACCGAGGGCGATGTGGCGGTGCGTCAGGTGGCCGATCGCATCCTGGAGATCCCATCGGCGAGCTATTGGCTCTCGCCGATTCTCGCCATCGTCCCGTTACAATTGCTCGCCTATCACATGGCCGTCCTCAAGGGATGCGATGTGGATCAGCCGCGTCACCTCGCCAAGTCGGTGACCGTCGAATGACGCGCGCGGGGACTCACCGCAGGAGCTCGAGCAGGCCTTGGATCTGGTGGCGGAGGATACGAAGCAGGAGCGTCTCCGTCACCGGGATACGTCGGAGCTTGACGCGCGGCCCCCGCTCGCAGGCCGCGGCCTCGCGCACGGACCACCGTTCGCGCGGGAGAGCGACCTCCGGCTCTGCCTCCGGGTTCTCGCCGAGGGGCCAATACTCGAACCGCTCATCCTCGCGCAACAGGGTCAGGAATTCCGAGAACGTCGGCAGCGGCCGCCACGGATATTCCCGCTGGAGCCGAACCCAGAGCTTTCGCACGGGCACCAAGACTTCCGGGTCATCGGCCAACAGACGCTCGACGTGATCCAGAAGCGCCTTCGCGCGAATGGAGCGCTCCATATCGCCCTCCGCTCAGGAGGGCAGATTATACCCCGACCGCCTCTCCCCGGCAAACGGCGTGCGCGCGCGAGGTGCTGAGCGCATCTGCTCGCTTGCCCGGCGGAGAACCCCATTGGTATCTTTGCCCCGTTATGCGCGGATGCGAGGACGTTGTCCTGTGCGTGCACGAGCTGACGAAGGTGTTCGATGGGATCGTGGCCGTGGATCGCGTGAGCTTCTCGATCTCGCGCGGGGAGATCGTGGGCTTGCTCGGCGCCAACGGCGCCGGGAAGACGACGACCTTGCACCTCATCCTCGGCCTCATTCGCCCCACCTCAGGACGCATCGAGATCTTCGGCCGGGATATTGAGCGCCATCGGATCGAGATCCTGCGCCGCATGAACTTCTCCTCGGTGGGGGTGAACCTCCCACCGAACCTCACGGTGTGGGAGAACCTCTGGCTCTTCGCCCGACTCTACGGGGTGCCGCGCGCGCAGGAGCGGATCGCCGAGGTGCTCGAACTTCTGGAGATCACGCACCTGCGCGATGCTCGCACGGGGCGACTCTCCAGCGGCGAGATGACGCGCGTCAATCTCTGCAAGGCCCTGCTCAACGACCCCGAATTGCTGCTGCTGGATGAGCCGACGGCGAGCCTCGATCCGAATATCGCCGACAAAGTGCGCCGCCTCCTGCGTCAGATTCAGCGGGAACGGCGGATCGCCATGCTCTACACGTCGCACAATATGCGCGACATCGAGGAGGTGTGCGATCGCATCCTCTTCCTGCATCAGGGGCGCATCATCGCCGAGGGATCACCGCGCGAGATCCTCGAACACTTCCGCACGCGGACGCTGGAGGAGGTCTTCATCCGTATCGCTCGAAGCGGAGAGATCCTCGTCGGTCAGCGGGAACGATGAATCTCCGGCGCGTGGGCATTCTCGTGCTCCGATACGCCTTCGTCTACCGGCGAAGCGTCATCCGATTGGTGGAGGTGTGGTTCTGGCCCACGATGGAGCTGCTCCTGTGGGGATACGTCACCCTCTTCCTCCAACGCGTGGGGGAGGGCGCCGTGCCGCGTCTGGTCACGTTCTTGATCGGGGCGATGATCCTCTGGGACGTGCTCTACCGCGCGCAACAGGGGATCACCCTCTCGTTCCTGGAGGACGTCTGGGTGCGCAATCTCCTCAACATCTTCTGCGCGCCCGTCCGCTTGAGCGAATACATCGCGGCGACGTTCCTCTTCGGGCTGGTGCGCGTCGGCGTGACGCTCATCTCGCTGGCGGCGCTCGCGTGGGGGCTCTACCGCTTCGATCTCTTCGAGATGGGATTCGCCCTCATCCCCTTCATGGTGAACTTGCTGATCCTGGGCCTGGCCCTGGGCGTGATCACGACGGCGATCATCCTGCGCTTCGGGCAAGCGGCGGAAGCGCTGGCGTGGGCCGTGCCGTTCCTGCTGCAACCGTTCGCGGCCGTCTTCTATCCGGTGAGCGTCCTGCCGCCCCCCCTGCAGGTGATCGCGCGAGCGATCCCCTGCACGTATGTCTTCGAGGGCATGCGCGAGGTCCTGCGCACGGGGACCTTTCGCTGGGATCACTTCGGATGGGCGCTCGGATTGAACGCTCTCTATCTGGGGCTGGGCTTCTGGCTGCTCGTGCGCATGTTCAACCTGGCGCGCGAACGCGGTCTGCTGGGGCGATTGACCATGCAATGACCTCGGGCGATGGCCTCAGATCTGAGGGGAATGGTACAATCATGCCGATGCGCCGAGGAGAGTGGATGACGGCACGAACCCATCCGCCGGTAAGTGTTCACCGGGCGAGGGGGTGGCTGAGAACCCTGGGACTGGCGCTTCTTCTGCCGCTGGGATTCTCTGAGGGAGCGCTCTGCTCAAGCGAGCATTCTGCCCGGGCGCCTGCATCGCAAGCTGCACCGGCTTTGGATGTGCTCCACTATAAGGTCGAGGCGGACATGGACCCGGCCGAATTCACGCTGTCGGCCCGTTCTCTAGTGACGCTGCGCGTGGGCTCGGCCACGCGCTCGATCGTCCTGGAGCTGAACGGCTCGCTCGTCGTCTCGCGCGTGCAGAATGCGGAGACCGGCGAAGCGCTCACGTTTCTGCAGGATCGGTTCGATCAGCTCAACGTCCGCGTGGATTTGGGGAAGGTCGTGGAGGCGGGGACGGCGCTCACGCTCCTCTTCGAGTATGCGGGTGCGCTGCGCGGGCCGGAGGGCGGCCCCATACCGGATCGGCGGCTCGCCTACGTCGGTCCGGAGGGGGGCTATCTCTTCTACGCGGCGCGATGGCTTCCGTTTCATGACTATGCCGCCGATCGCGCCAGCTATGAGATCACGCTGCGCGTGCCGCAGGGGATCGTGCTCGCCGGCTATAGCGAACAATCCGTCAGCCCGCAACCGGTCGCGGAACGACCGGCGCCCGCTCCGACGCGCGGACCGCGCCGCACGACGGCCCCTGTCGAGACATCGTCGGCCCGCCCCTCTCGGATCGCCTATACGTTCGTCTCGACGCAACCGGTGCTCGCCGCATCGTTCGCGTTCTCGAAATACATCACCAAGGAGGTGCGCACGCCGGGCGGCTTCACCATCGAGCTGTTCATGAAGCCGGGCGATGAGGGGCGGCTGGAGATCCTCGCCGAGCCCATCGGGCGCATGCTCGAGGTCTATCACGCGCGCTTCGGCCCCTATGCGTTCGGCGATCGCCTGCGCGTCGCCGAAATTGATGATGATTCGCTGGAGTATTACGTCGGGCCCGGGACCCTCTTCATCGCCCCGCGCGCGCTGGCCGAGGAGCGTTCGCTCGATCTCGGACGACTGGCGCGCGAGGTCGCGTTCCAATGGTGGGGACAGGCCGTCGCGCTGAAGAATTTCGACGACGCCTGGATCTCGCAGGGACTGGCGCAATACAGCGCGCTGCTGTTCCGGGAAGTGACGGGACCGCGCGCCGCCTGGGAGCAGGCCGTCCGCGAAGTGCTCGAGCGCGCGCTCGCCTTCGAATCGGCGACCTCGATCGCCCGCGCCCCGCGCGAGCTGTATGATCTCTCGCCGAGCTACCAGGCCATCGTCTACGACAAGGGCGCGTTCGTCTTCCGCATGCTTCGGCACGCGCTCGGTGAGGAGAAGTTCTTCACGCTGCTGCGGACCTTCTATCAAACCTATGCGGGCAAGAATGCGGGCATCGCGGACTTGGAGGAGATGGCGAGTCGAATCGCCGGACGCAGTCTCCGCGGCTTCTTCGGTCTCTGGGTGGACTCGACCGGCGTGCCCGAGTTCCGCGTCGAGTACATGATCGTGCGCACCCGCGACGGGAAGTTCAAAGTGCGAGGGACCGTCAAGCAGACGCTCGAGCTCTTTGAGATGCCTGTGGAGCTGCTGCTGCGCGCCGAAGGCGATCGCACCGAGAAGATCACGCTCGCGATGAAGGGGACGGAGGCGAGTTTCGAGATCCCCTCCGAGACGCTCCCGCGCGAGATCATTGTGGACCCGGAGTTCCGGATCCTCCACCTCACCGATCACATTCGCATCGCCGTCGTTGTCCGGCGGGGGATCGAACATCTCAAGAATCGCGAGTATCCGGAAGCCGAACAGCAATTCCGGGCGGCTCTGGAGCTGGACGCGCTCAGCTCATGGGCCCACTACAATCTGGGTCTGCTCTATTTCGAACAGCGAAATTTCCAGCGGGCTCTGGACGCCTTCACGGATGCGCTCAATGGGGACAAGCGTCCCTCGTGGGTGATCGTCTGGAGCTACATCTATCGCGGGAACTGCTACGATGCGCTCGGCGAGCGCGAGCGCGCCATCGCCGAGTATCAGAAGGCGATGGAGACCAAGGACGATTACAACGGCGCCCAAGAGATCGCCCGTCAGTATCTGAACCATCCCTACGTTCCGGCCCGCGCGCGCGCGAGCCGTTGAGGCGATCCAGGCGCGCCACGGGTGCGTCTTCTCCCGGATGCACGGCGTGCGGTACAATGACCGGCGGCGTGTCAGGAGCCGCCGACAGCAGGAGGCGAGCGGAGGAGGCGGAGAATGAGCTCTCGGTGGATCATGCGGCCATATGCGGAGGATGTCGTTCGCGTCTTGCAACAGGAGTTGCGCGTGCCGGGAGTGATCGCTCGGCTGCTCAGCGCGCGCGGCGTGACGACGCCGGATGAGGCGCGCCGATTTCTCGCCCCGGGTTTGGAGGACTTGCACGATCCCTATCGCCTGGCCGGCATGCGCGAGGCTGTGGAGCGCATCGCGCGCGCGATCGCGCAGCGGGAGCCGATCGTCATCTACGGCGATTACGATGTGGATGGCGTGACCAGCCTCGTCCTCCTCAAGAAGACACTCGAGCGATTGGGCGCGCGCGTCGCCTTCCATGTCCCCGAACGATTGCGCGAGGGGTATGGGATGCACCTGGAGGCGATCGAAGCGCTCGCCGCCTCTGGCGGGCGCTTGCTCATCAGCGTGGATTGCGGGATCCGTGCTCATGAGGTCGTCGAACGGGCCAGGGCGCTGGGGATGGAGACGATCGTGACCGATCATCATCTCCCCGAAGCCGCGCTCCCGCGCGCCGTCGCCGTATTGAATCCGAAGCGTCCTGACTGCCCGTATCCCGAGAAGCATCTGGCGGGGGTGGGCGTCGCCTTGAAGCTCGCGCATGCGCTCCTTCTGCGCTATGGCCAGACGGAGATGCTCGCGTCACTTCTTCCCCTGGCCGCTCTCGGCACGATTGCGGACCTGGCGCCGCTGACGGGGGAGAATCGGGTGATCGCGCGCCTCGGATTGGAGCGACTCTGGGCTCCGGAGCATGTGGGGCTTCGCGCCCTCGCCGAAGCGGCCGGGCTCGCCCCGGATCGTCCGGTGACGGGCGAGGATGTCGCGTTTCGCCTCGCCCCACGCGTGAACGCCGCAGGCCGTTTGGGCACGGCTCGGCCGGCGATCGAACTGCTGCAGACCGAGGATCGGGAGATCGCGCGGCAGTTGGCCGCTCAGCTCAACGAGCAGAATGCCCGCCGTCAGCGCGAGGAGCAGGCGATGCTGGCTGAGATCGAGGCGATGCTCGCCGAAGATCCGACGCTGCGAGAGGCCAAGGTCCTGGTGCTCGCGCGCGAGGGATGGCATCGCGGCGTGATCGGTCTGGTCGCCTCGAAAGTCGTGGAACGATTCGCGCGACCGGCGATCATTCTCGCCCTGGAGGGCGAATGGGCGCATGGGTCGGGGCGGAGCATCCCAGCTTTTCATCTGCTGCGTGGGTTGGAAGCGTGCGCCGATCTCTTCGAACGCTATGGCGGACATGCGCACGCGGCCGGCCTCCTCCTTCGGCGCGATCGCCTCGACGACTTCCGACGGCGCATCATGGCCGAAGCCGATCGCGTGCTCACCCTCGAGGACCTGGTGTCCACGCTCGTGCTCGACGCTCAGCTCGCCATCTCCGAGGTGACCTTCGATCTCTGGCAACATCTGCAGCGTCTGGAACCCTTCGGCCCTGGGAATCCGCGCCCCCTCTTCCTCTTCGCCGACGTGCGCGTGGAGGGCGAGCCTCGCGTCCTGAAGGAGCGCCATCTCAAACTGCGCGTTCGACAGGGGGGGCGGAGCTTGGATGCCTTCTGGTGGAACGGCGCATCCTCGTTCGCCTCGCGCGTCGCGGGCGCGCGCCTGCGGTTGGCGGCGAGTATCGGCGAGTCGTTCTCCAATGGGCTGCTGCACATCCACCTGGTGATCAAAGACCTGTCGGAGGCGCCCCTCGGAGGAGGCGATGAGATGGCGTGAGCCCACCTGGCCTCGGGTGACTCGCGCCCTGGCCGTCGCGCTCTTCGTCGCGGTCGGCGCCACGCTCATCCTCTCCTCTCGCCAGCACCACGGCCTGCTTCGGCGTCGGAGCGAGGAAGCAATGGGGGTGCGTCTCAATGCGCGTCTGCTCTCGGTGAGTGAGAACATTCGTCACCTCCAAACTCAGGAAGGCCGTCCCATCTTCCTCCTCACGGCGGCGCGCGATGAGGCGTACGATGACGGGCATCACGAATTGAGCGATGTGAGCCTGACGCTTTATGCCCCTGATGGAGCGGAACGCGCGCGCATCACGGCTCGCCGCGCCGTCTATTATCAAACGACCGGGCTCGTCATCTTCGCCACGGATGTCGTGGCGCGGACGCGCGAGGGCGTCTGCGTGCGCACCGATGAGGCGCGGTACGATCACGCGGCGGAGGTCTTGCGCACGGAGCGACCGGTCACTTTCGAACACGCCAGAGGATGGGGGGAGAGTCAGGGCGCGGAGATTCGCTTCGGGCGCGATCGGCGAGCGCTCGTCCGGCTGCGCGCGGTTCGCCTGACGGTCGCGCCGGAGACATCGGAACGGGCGTGGACCGCTCGGGCAGATTCGGCCTCTTTCGAGGCCGCCACGCTCACGTTTCGACTCGTCGGAACAGTCGTGATGACGCGTGGTGCGGAGGAGCTGCGCGCCGAGCGGCTCGAGGGCTCCCTCGATAGTGAACATCGAATCCGAGAGCTCATGGCCGAAGGGGATGTCCGTCTCCGCTCCCGCGATGATGCGGCGAGCAGCGAGATCACGAGCCATCGTCTTGCGCTCTCCTTCACGAGACGACGCGATCTGGCGCGCGCGATCGCGCTGGGATCGGTCGTCGCGCGCGTTTGGGATCGGGCCGAGGAATACGAGTTGCGCAGCCCTCGCCTGGAGATCGTCTTCGCGGAGCAGCGAGGGAGGCTCATCCCTCGATCGGCATGGGCCGAGGGCGGGCGCGTGAACATCGTCATGCGGAGCACAGGACCTGAGCGGGCGCTCGCGGAGCGGCGCCTGGAGGCGAACCGCGTGGAGGCGATCTTCCGAACGGGGACCCGAACGCTGCACCACCTGCGCGCCTCGAGCGACGTCCGCCTGGAGATGCTCCCGACCGCTTCCGCGAGGGCCGCTGAGCGGAAGACGATCCTCGCGCGCCAGATCGAGGTGGGGTTCGCGGCCGAACGCCTCCGGGCGACGGAGGCTCGCGCCGAAGGGGACGTTCGCGTGGAGATCGAGCCGATGGCAGCACGCTCGAAGCGCGTGATGATGAGTCCCTCGGTGCTCGCCCAATTTGATCCGGAGACGCAGGAGATCACGCGCCTCCTTCACTCGGGGGGATTTCGCTATCTGGAGGGAGAGCGGGGCGCGCGGAGCGAGCGGGCGATCTACGAGGCCGATTCCGGATGGATTCGCCTCCGTGGAGGCGATCCGACCGTGTGGGATGCGCGCGGACGGACGCGCGCGGACGAGGTGGACGTGAACCCACGAGAGGCACGGAGCGCGGCTCGCGGCCGCGTGCTGACGACCGCTCTCCCCCGCGAGGCGGAGGCCAGTGCGCTCCCCTTCGCCGCGCGCGACGCGCCCATCTTCATCGCGGCCGATCGCCTGGACGTTGATCATCGCCAACGCCGCGCGCGCTACACGGGCGCGGTGCGCGCCTGGCAACAGGACGCCTACCTCACGGCGGACGAACTGGAAGTGCGCGAGGCCGAGCGCGTGCTCACGGCGCACGGGCAGGTCCGCTCGTTCCTCTTCCGCGCGCGCGCGGCGGAGACGTCTCAAGGAGAGACGATTCCCGTCGTCGTCTCGGCCGCGCGCCTGACGTATCGCGAAACCGAGCGGAAGATCCTCTACGAGGGCGGCGCGCATCTGCGGCGCGGCATGCAAGACCTCAGGGCCGAGTCGCTCACGATCGTCCTCAAACCGGGTGTCGCGGAGATCGAGCGCGCTATCGCTGAGCGAAGCGTCACGCTCGTGGATCCCGATCGCCGCGCGTATGCCGATCGCGCCGTGTACGAAGCCGGTGGAGAGCGAGTCCTTCTTGAGGGCGCGCCCGCGCGCGTGGAGGATGATCGCCATCGCGTGCGTCAAGAGGGGGCTCGATTGACTTTCCTCGGGGGGAGTGGTACAGTTGTGGTCGAGGATGGTGAAGGGGCGCGCCGGGTGAGGACCGTGAGGACGATTCCGAGGGGGCAACCGTGAGCACGCTGATCACAGAGGCGAACGAGGCGGCACTCGGCCATGAGCCCTTGACCCGTCGCCCTCGGCTCCCTGTGGATGGAGCGGTCTTGCGCGCCTCCGGATTGACGAAATACTATCGGGGGCGCTGTGTCCTCACCAACGTCTCCCTCGATGTGCATCCGGGAGAGATCGTCGGCCTGCTCGGCCCCAATGGAGCGGGAAAGACGACGACCTTTCATCTGATCGTTGGGCTGGAGCGGCCCGATCGTGGCGCCGTCTTCCTCGATGGGCGCGAGATCACCGCCTTGCCCATGTATCTTCGAGCGCGGTGCGGCTTGGTCTACCTCCCGCAGGAGCCCTCGATCTTCCGTCGCTTGACAGTGGAGGAGAACATCCTCGCCATTTTGGAGCGGCGGAAGATGAGCCGCGCCGAGCGTCGGCGCCGACTCGAAGAGATTTTGGAGGAACTGGGGCTGGTCGCCGTGCGCCACGTCAAAGGCTACGCCCTCTCGGGGGGAGAGCGCCGGCGGACGGAGATCGCGCGCGCGCTCGTCATGGAGCCGCGTTTCCTGCTTCTGGATGAACCTCTGACGGGGATTGATCCGCTGGCGGTCTTCGATCTGCAGCGCATCATCCTCGGGTTGAAGGCGCGAGGGATTGGGATCCTCATCACGGATCACAATGTGCGGGAGATGCTGCGCATCACCGATCGCGCTTATCTCCTCAGCGAGGGGCGGATCTTTCGCGCCGGCACGCCGGAGACGCTGACGGCGGATCCGGAGGTACGGCGTGTCTATTTGGGCGAACACTTCCAGCTTTGAGCTATGCCGTCGGTCAAGATCGCGCCGGGACTGACGCAGCGTCTGACGCTGACGCCGCAGCTCAAGCAGCGCATTGATCTGCTGGCCATGACCAAGCTGGAGTTGCTCACCCTCATCCGGCAGGAGCTGCGGGAGAATCCCGTGCTGGAGGAGGCGGTCGAGGTGGTCCCCTCGGCGGAGGCCGCGCTGCGCAATACCGAGCGCGAAGCGCGTGAGGAAGCCCATGGATCGTCCGAACCGGCGGAGCTGGCACCCAAGCCGCGAGATCCCTTCGAGGAGGTGGATTTCGAGGACTTCTTCCAGAACTATCTCGACCCGGCTCCGCGCACGACGTGGGCGGAGCCTCCGCCGGAGGAGGAGGTCTCGCTTCTGGAGAAGCTGACGCCGAGCCGTCCGTCCCTGTACGAGGCGCTGCTGGAGCAACTCCGCGTCATGGCCCCATCGGAGGATGAGGTGCGGCAAGCGGCAGAGGCGATCATCGGGTGTCTGAACAGCGACGGATATTTGGAGGCGACGCTGGAGGAGATCAAAGCCCTCGGGGGATGGTCCGACGAGGTCGTCGAGCGCGCGCTGGCGCTGGTGCAGAGCCTGGATCCGCCGGGCATCGGCGCGCGCGATCTGCGCGAGTGTTTGCTGTTGCAGCTTCGCGCGCGGGGATGGGAGGATCGGCTGGCGGCGCGCCTGGTGCGCGATCATCTGTGGGATTTGCACCCGCATCGGCTCCCGGAACTGGCCGAACGCCTCGGCCTCCCGCTGCAGACGGTGCGCGAGGAGGTGGAGGTGATCCGGCAGTTGGACCCGCGCCCGGGACGGAATCTCGGAGCTGCGCCGCCGATATACATCGTGCCCGAGGCGAGCATCGTGAAGGTGGACGATCGCTACGTCATCCTCTTCAACGACGAGGGCCTGCCGCACCTGCGGATCAACCCCTACTATCGGCGCCTCCTCAAGAGCGGGCAGCTTCCGAAAGAGGCGCGGGATTTCGTGCGGGAGCGATTTCGCTCGGCCGTCGAGCTGTTGAAGAACATCGAGCATCGCCGCCGGGCGATCTACCGCGTCTGCGAGGCCATCGTCCGGCGACAGCGCGACTTCCTCGACTACGGCCCCGAATATCTGAAGCCGATGCTGCTCAAAGACATCGCGGCCGAGCTGGGCCTCTCGCTCTCGACCGTCAGCCGCATCGTGAGCAACAAGTACATTGATACCCCTCAAGGGCTCATCGAACTGCGCCGTTTCTTCACCGAGGGGGTGAGGAAGGAGAACGGTGAGCAGATCTCCACGCGCGTCCTCAAGCTGCGCCTTCAAAAGCTCATCGAGCAGGAGGATCCCCGAGCGCCGCTGACGGACGATGATCTGGTGCGCTTGCTGGAGCGCGAGGGCATCCGGCTCTCGCGCCGCACGGTGACGAAGTATCGGAAGCAGCTGGGGATCCCCAGCTCGCGGGATCGCGCGCTACTTCATGCGGGGAGGGGAGGATGAATCTGGAACTCACGACGCGAAATGTGGAGCTGACGCCCACGATCGAGAAGCGCCTTCGGCGGGCACTGGAGAAGATCGGGCGCGTCCTCGATGACGCGGCCAAGGTCCACGTCATCCTCGCTTCCGAGAAGCATCGGTTCCTGACGGAGATCCTCGTCACCTGGCGGGATCATCAGTTCACGGGGACGGCCGAGACGGACGACCTCTACAGCTCGGTCACCGAGGCCCTTGATCGCCTCTTGCGACAGACGCTCAAGCAGAAGGAGAAGTTCGCGGCCCGCCGACGGGCGACGCGCAAGCTCGTGAAGACGTTGCCTGCGGAATCTCCGGCGCCGGAGGTGCGCATCGTGCGCACGCCCCGATATTCGGTGAAGCCCTTGACGCCGGACGAGGCGGCCGAGCTGCTCTTGAAATCGAATGATCACTTCCTCGTCTTCCGCAATGCGGAGACCGATCGGGTGGCCGTCCTCTACAAGCGCACCGATGGTCACCTGGGACTCATCGAACCCTGAGGGCGCGATGACCGCTCCCCTCACGCCCGAGATCACCGTGGCCGAGCTGCTCACCGGCGCGCCGGCCGATCTGGATCTGCGCGTGATCGTCGGCGCTGAGGGGGTGACCCGGACGATCCGCTCGCCGCGCATTCAAAAGCTCGGGCTGGCGCTGGCGGGATTCACGCATTATGTGCACGCGGGGCGCATCCAAATCGTGGGGCAGAGCGAGGTGACTTTCCTGCACCATCTCTCGCCGCCGGAGCGACGCCGCGCCATCGAGCGCCTCCCCTGGGAGGCGATCACCTGCGTCCTCGTGACCAAGGGGCTCACGCCCCCGCCGGAATTCCTCCACGCGGCCGAGCAGCATCGCGTTCCGGTCCTGGTCTCCTCGCGCCTCAGCTCGACGGCGATCCTGAAGCTCACGGAGTTTCTGCAGCGGATTCTCGCCCCCCGCCGCTGGATTCACGGCGTCCTGGTCGAAGTCTTCGGCATCGGTGTGCTGTTGCTCGGCGAATCCGGACTGGGCAAGAGCGAATGCGCGCTCGATCTCATTCAGCGCGGGCATCGGCTCGTCGCCGATGATGTCGTCGAGGTGCGCGCCATCGGATCGGATCGGTTGATCGGCCTGGCCCCGGAACGCGCCCGAGGGCACATGGAGATCCGGGGACTCGGCATCCTGGACATTCGAGAATTGTTCGGCGTCGCGGCGCTCGCCGAAGAAGCCTCGGTGGATCTGGCCATCGCGTTCGAGCGCTGGGATCCGCAGCGAGCATACGACCATCTGGGCCTGCAGGAGGAGACGCTCCGTCTGCTGGACATCTCGATCCCCCTGATTCGCCTCCCCGTCACGTTCTGGCGCAATCTCACGACGCTCGTCGAGGTGGCCGTGCGCAATCATCTCCTGAAACGCCGGGGCATTGATGCGATGCGGCAGTTCGTGCGCGCGCACGATGCGCTGGTCGCCGGGGACGCGCCCGAATCCTCGTGACGCATGGCTTCCGCTTCCCCTCACATCCTCATCCTCACGGGCTTGAGCGGTTCGGGGAAGACCTCGGCGGTCAAGGCCTTCGAGGACCTCGGGTATTTCTGCGTGGACAATCTGCCGATTCACCTGATCCCCCCCTTCGTGGAATTGTGCCGCGCCAGTGCGGAGACGCTCCGTCGCGCCGTCATCGTCATTGACATTCGCGAGCGCCAGTTCCTCCCCGATTTCCCGCGCCTCTACGACGAGTTGCGGCGGCAAGGGACCAACGTGCGGATCATCTTCTTCGAGGCGAGTCCCGAGGTCCTGCTGCGCCGTTTCTCCGAGACGCGACGTCCGCATCCGCTGGCCGACGCCGAGACGGACCTGCCCACGGCCATCGCGCGCGAACGGGAGGCGCTGCAAGAGATCCGCGCTCGCGCCGACCTCATCATTGACACGTCCGAGCACACGGTGCACACGCTGCGCCGCTACGTGATCGAGCGCTTCGGCACCGCCGATGCGCTGCTGGAGATGACGGTCACGCTCCTCAGCTTCGGGTTCAAGCATGGCGTTCCTCCGGGATTGGACCTGCTCTTTGATGTCCGCTTCCTGCCGAACCCGCACTTCGTGCCCGAGCTGCGCCCGCTCTCGGGACAAGATGCGCGCGTCATTGAATTCATGCGCGCGCATCCGGATACGATGGAGACCATCGCGCACCTGGAGAATCTCCTCCGATTCCTCCTCCCACGTTACCAGCGCGAGGGGCGAAGCTACGTGACGATCGGGATCGGCTGCACGGGCGGACGCCATCGTTCGGTGATGATCGTCGAGGAGCTGGCGCGAGTGCTGCGACGCGAGGGCTATAAGCTTCGCGTCACGCATCGGGATATAGACAAACTCTGAGCACACTGCAGCTCTCGATGAGGACACGAGCCGACGCCCTGGGGTACAATAGAAGGGCACGGAAGGTACCTGAGATCGAGCGCACACGTCGGGGAGGCGAGCGACTCGCCGCTTCGCCGACGCCGGAGGAAGAGGGATGGGACTCATCGGAGGCGTCGTCATCACGCATGGACAACTGGCCACGGAGTTGGTGAACGCCGCTGAGATGATCGTCGGTCAGATCGGCCACATCACGGCCGTCTCCATCGGCTGGCACGATGATGTGGAGGTCGCGCGCGAGACGATCCGTCGGGCCATCGAGCGGGTCAATAGCGGGCGCGGCGTGCTGTTGCTGACGGACATGTTCGGGGGAACGCCGACCAATATCGCGGCCACCTTCCTGGGCGTCGAGCCGGTGGAGATCGTCACCGGCGTCAATCTGCCCATGATCCTCAAGCTCGCCAATCAAGACCCGAACGATGATCTGCTCACCGTAGCGCGCAAGGTCAAAGAACAAGGGCAGAAGAACATCTATTTGGCCAGCGAGATCCTCACGCCCGCGAAGCGATAGCCGGCGATGCAGCGACGAACGGTGCAGGTGACCAACCGTCTGGGATTGCACGCGCGCGCCGCCGCCAAGCTCGTGCAGGCGGCCAATCGGTTTCGCAGCGCGATCACGCTCGCCCGCTCCGATACGGGACAGACGGCGGACGCCAAGAGTATCCTCGGCGTCCTGTTGCTCGCGGCATCGGCGGGGACGCATCTGGACATCACCACATCCGGAGAGGACGAGGTGGAGGCGCTCGAGGCCATCTGCCGGTTGATCGAGTCGAAATTTGGTGAAGAGGAGGAGCGATTGGGATCGTGACGGCGAATTCGGAGATCGTGCTCCGCGGACTGGGCATCTCGCCGGGGATCGGGTGGGGACCGGCCGTGCACTCGCCTTGGCGCGGGCGAGTGATCTTCCGCCGGCGACTCGCTCCCCAGGAGATCGAGTCCGAGGTGACTCGGTTCCACAGGGCCGTGGGCATCGCGCGCGAGCAACTGCGCGTCCTGCGGCAGCGCATGGAGCACGCCCTGGGGAAAGAGCACGCCTATATCCTGGACGCGCACGTGCTGATGCTGGAGGACGCGGGGATTCTCGGGGAGATTGAGACCCTCATCCGCACCAACGCCGTCAACGCCGAATGGGCGGTGAAGCTGGTCACCGATCGCATCCTGGCCATCTATGCGGAGATCAAGGACGATGATCTGCGCGAGCGTGGCAGCGACATCGAGGATGTGGCGAACCGATTGCTCAGGGCGCTCTCGGGAGATCGCTCCACCTGCGCCCTTCCGGAGGGCGCAGTTCTGGTGAGCGAGACGCTCCCGCCAAGCCTGCTCGGGGAACTCGACCCGCAGCGCATCGCGGGCTTGATCCTCGGCACAGGGGGATGGACGTCGCATGTGGCCATTCTCGCCCGTGGGCTGGGCATCCCGGCCGTATCGGGTCTTCGCGGGGCGCTCGCGCAGATCGAAGATCAAGCGCTCGTCCTCGTGGATGGGACGCGAGGGCTCGTCCTCGTCCGTCCTTCCCCGGACACCCTTCAGCGTTACCAACGGCAGCGCCAGGAGCGCGAACGCCATTGGATTCGTTGGCAGGCGCGCGCCCCTCTCCCCACGACGACGCGCGACGGCGTCCCGATCACCATCCGCGCGAACATCGAACGCCTCTCCGAATTGGATGACCTGCGCCGTTTTGGCGCATGCGGGATTGGCTTGCTCCGCACGGAGTTTCTCTTCCTGCAGGCGGCTCCGGAGCTGCCCTCGGAAGAGATGCAACTGGAGGCGTATCGTCAGGCCGCGGAGGTGGCCGGGCGCGAGGGGGTCGCCATTCGCACGGTGGATTGGGACGAAAATCAGATGGCCGCGCTCGGCACCCTTCACGCGCTGCGCGACCGGCAGACGGAACCCGCGTCTTCAGAGCCATGGTCCCCCGAGCGGAATCCGGCGCTCGGGCTCCGCGCCATTCGTTTCTCGCTGCGCGCGCCGGAAGTCCTCAAAACCCAATTGCGCGCCATCGTGCGGGCCGCCGCCTTCGGGAATCTGCGCATTGTCCTCCCCCTGATCACGAGTTTGGAGGAAGTCGAGCAAGTCCGGTGCCTGCTTCAGACCGCGTGCCGTGAACTGCGCGCAGAAGGGATCGCCGTACCGGATCGTCTTCTCGTGGGCGTGATGATCGAGACACCTGCCGCCGTATGGCTCGCCGATGAGCTGGCGGCTGCGGCGGATTTCCTCAGCCTGGGGACAAACGATCTCATCCAGTACCTTCTGGCGGTGGATCGGGATAACGATCGCGTGGCCTCGCTCTATGATCCACTGCATCCGGCCGTGTTGCGCGCTCTGCAGCACGTGATCCAGGCGGCCGAGCGCGCGGGCCGTCCTCTTGAAGTCTGCGGCGAGATGGCCGCGCATCCACTGCATGCGCTGGTCCTGCTGGGTTTGGGAGCCCGTATCCTGAGCATGCGCCCGCGCGCGATCCCACTCATCAAGGACTTCGTGCGCGCGTGCGAGCTGGCGCGCGCGCGAGAGGTCGTTCGCAAGGCGCTCGCCGCCTCACGTCGCGCCGAAGTGCGCGAGCTTTTGCTCCGAAGCCTCCAAGAGCTCCGACTGGAACTCCCCGACGAAGTGCTCCTGAACGGGAGCGCGCCTCCTGTCCGAGAAGTCTCCTAAAGCCTCCGCAGGCTCAAGGCGGATCGCCCCGTGGAGGTTCGTCCGCCGTCTGACGCGAGAGCCGTGCGGATCGGCGACGCGCCGATCCGCACGCGCGCCCTCTCGCGATTGCATCATCGGTCCTCCTCTCACATCCCCCGCTGATGGCTGGCCTCAACGGCGGAAGGTTTTGCCGTTGACGTCAGACGCGAGACCTCATGTCCGGCGTCCTCACGGATGCGGCGCGTGGCACTGCGTGCAGTTCATCTTGGCCTTCACGTTGTCCAGCCCCTTATCCCCGTGACACCCGAGGCAGGTCGCGATGGACTCCGGTGGGACATAGATGCTTTGGAATTGACCATCAGCCCATTGATTCAACAACTCCACGGCGCGAGCGGCGACATCACCCGTGAGCCTGCCGCAGCGGTCTTTGCGTTCAAGCGAGGAGGCCGTGAATCCTGAACGCTCGCACCACAAGGTCACCGAGATGTGACACAGGGGTGAGCCCGCGGCATTTTGTGGGAGCGGTCGCGTGTACTTCTGGACGAAGAACTGCCCCGTCTGCGCGTACTCGTTGCTGATGTCCGTCGGCAGGAGCGCTTGCGTGTACCACCCCTGCAGTTCATGGATGAGCCGATCGGCCGTCGGCTTATCGCATACGAGCTGAATCGCGGCGCAGGCTCCAAGGAGCGCCCCACACGTCCCGCCCCATCCGACGACTCCCCCGTGCCCCCAAATCATAAGCTCAGGGGGGATCATCGTGTAGGGATATCCGACCGCCTCGCGCAATGGGATGATGATGGCCCTGAAAGCGCCATAGGCGCAACCGTACCCTTTCTCCCAATACCCCTCGTGCCCGAGCTTGCGCACGTACTCAGGATCGAGCTTTCGGTAAGGCCACGGCCAGGGCGGAAGCTCCATCTGGGCGATCCCTTCCCTTCCGATGAGGCTCAGCCCAGCTGCACCGACGGCGGCGCATGTGGCGCATTTGGTCGTCAACGTGAGGAACTCTTTTCGCGTCAGCTTCTTCATTGCTCATCCCTCCGTGGTGATTTCCGTTTTCTACTTCGTGCAAGCGGCATGCCACAGGCAGGGACATTGATTCTCCTGAAGTTAGATCGGGAGGGAGTGCCCCCTGCGTTGAAGAATTCAACGCTAGGTGTTGAATTCCTCAACAGGACTAAACGCGAGATGCGCTGAGACTTACCCCGCATGACCCCCCGACTCGCGTTGAAGAATTCAACGGACGCGGCGCGAGAGGGCCGCTCCACAGATCAAGCGCGCGCATGTTCTTCGGATCGAACGACTTCCCCGCCGCCGGAGAGGACATCGTGCGGCACACCGATTGCCCTAAAGGAAGAGCTGAGGGAGGGACGATGAACGAGGCGTTGTCGAGAGAACCGATCGAGGTCACCGGCCCTGGAGCTGGCCCGCGCTCCATCGAGCGTGAGGGTGCCGCTCCTACGCTCCGGTGCGTGTGGATGTTGGCGGGGATTGTGGGCTACAAGCTTTGCGACCGCGACTACGAATGCGACCGTTGCCCTTTTGACCGCGCCCTTCGGGAGCGGACGAGGGAGATCGCCGGTGAGGAGGGAAGCTCACGATCTCACGGGGAGCGCACGGCGCCTCATCACCTCTTCGCCCGATGGGGCTTCCACATGGCGGAGGCGCTCTTCTACCATCCGACGCATTTGTGGGCGCGCATCGAGCGGCGGGGGGATGTGCGAATCGGACTGGACGATTTCGGACAGAGGCTCCTCGGGCGGATCTACCAGGTGAGCTTTCCGGAAGTGGGCGCGCGCGTAATTGCCGGACACCCGCTGGGCAAGCTGGCGCATCAGGCCGGGGAGATCGTTCTCTCCGCCCCCCTGACAGGTATCATCCTTCAGCTCAACGAGCGGCTCACGCGATACCCCTCCCTCATCAATCACGATCCGTATGGGGAGGGATGGTTGCTGCTGTTGCGACCGGAACGCTTGCGGGAGAGCTTGAAGCACCTGCTCTATGGGGAGCAGGCGCGTTCCTGGTATGAGCGGGAGATTTTGAAGCTGCACCGAGCGGTTCGCGCGGCCATGCGCACTTTGGGGACGCCCCCGGAAGTCCCGGCAGCAGGCCGCACGCTCCAAGATGGGGGCGTTCCCCTTGAAGGGGAGCGTACAGCGCACGAGATGCTGCCGCTGGCCGCGATGGGATCGCTCATGGAATTCCTCGGTCCCGCGCGATGGGAACAGGTGATCGCGCGGTTCTTACAGCCACGGATCGGGCGCGCGGTGAGTGCGCCCCGAAGGAGATCTTCAAAAGGGAGGTGAACAATGGTCGCTCTCTTTGTTATCCTCACGATCATCGGATTCATCCTCGTGGATTCCGTCGTCCAATGGGCTGAGGCCCGACACGGACGCCCCGTGAGGCGACCGGCGCTGCGTCCGACGCTCGCCTTCGAGACCGTCTCCATCCCTGCCGGCCTCTTCCTGGACGAAGGACACACGTGGGTGCGCCTGGAACCGAGCGGACGGACATTCATCGGCATGGATGAGTTCGCGCGTCGAGCCATCGGGCGCGTGGACGCCGTGGAATTGCCGAAAGTCGGCGCCATGGTGCGACGGGGCGATCCGCTCTTCGCCATCACGCAGGGGGGACGACGGGCCGTCTTCCGCGCCCCGCTCGATGGGGTGGTGAGCGCGGTCAATGAGAACCTCATGCGCCAGCCGGAGACGGGGCGAATGGATCCGTATGAGGATGGATGGATCTGCACGCTGACGCCGAAGAACCTGGCGGCACATTTACGCCATCTGCTGGTCGCTGAGGAGGCGCGGGCGTGGCTCCAGCGCGAGATCGAACGCTTCAAGGAGTTCCTCACGTGGCGGCCGATGCCGCAGGTAGCTCTCGGACACGTCCTGCAGGACGGCGGGCAGTGGACCGATGGCGTCCTGGAGGCTCTGGATGAAACCGGTTGGGAGGAGTTCACCCGAACATTCCTGCGCAGCCCGCATCCGGCCGAGGGATGAGGCGAGCGAAGGAAGGCGCGTTTCCGCCAGCTCTCGCTCCGCGGGGGTCGAAGCCTCACGGGATGCGCGAATCGCACCTCCGGAAGCGAGTGATTTGCCCCACCCCTCTCTCGCGCGCGCAGCTGCGAGGGGCGAGGAGGGGGAAGCCCCCACCGTAACTGCTTGACCTGACGGCTCTCGGCAGCCGACTGCCGGAGGCGACCTCACGATCTCTGTGTGGAATGGTAGTTGCATCACTTCATGCTGGAGGACGCGTATGGGCAGCAAAAAGGGCCTCCTCTTTGACGCGACCTTGTGCATCGGATGCGGCGCCTGCTACCAGGCGTGCAAGGAGCGAAATCGGCTCCCTCCGACGGCGACCCACTTTTTGGAGGATCGGCTGTCGGACCAAACTTACACGGTCGTGAAGAGGCGCGGAGGACGATTCGTCCGCCAACTCTGCATGCACTGCGAGGTCCCGACGTGCGCGTCCGTCTGTCCGGTCGGCGCGTTGGAGAAGACGGCTGCCGGCCCGGTCATCTATCATGAAGAGCGGTGCATCGGATGCCGCTACTGCATGTTGGCATGTCCCTTCGGAATCCCGAAGTATGAGTGGCGGAAGATCCTGCCGCGCGTCCGAAAGTGCGATCTGTGTGCCGATCGCCTCGCGGTAGGGCGACCGACGGCTTGCGCCGAAGTCTGCCCCACGGGAGCGACGAAGTTCGGGGATCGTCAGGAGCTGATCGAGGAAGCCCGCGCGCGACTCCGCGCTCACCCGCAGAAGTACGTGCCGAGAATTTACGGCCTGGAGGAAGTCGGTGGAACTTCGGTCCTGTTGCTCTCGGATGTCCCGTTCGAGCGCCTGGGCTACCGAACGGATCTGCTTCGGGAGCCGCTCCCCCTGCTGACGTGGCAGGTCCTGCAGAAGATCCCCAACTTCGTCATCGTCGGGGGCGTTCTGCTCGGGGGCATCTGGTGGATCACCAATCGGCGCCAGGAGGTGCAACGCCGAGAGCGCCAGGAGCGAGGCCCAGACTCCGGAGAACCGCCGCATGATCTCCCGGAGCCATCGGGATCACCCCCGACGCCCGACTCGACGGATTCGTCATGACGGCTCAACTCATAAAGAAGATCCGGCCTCCTCGCGCACGCCAACTGCTCGACAGATACGGTCTGGCGAAGGAGGGATGTATGAGGTGGAGCATTCGGCGGCCCGGTTTTTGGCAACTTGTGTTTCTGGTCATCTTGGGCTCCGGCCTCTACAGCACGGTCGTCCGGTTCACCGGAGGATTGGGGGCGAGCACGGCCTTGAGCGATGCCTTCCCATGGGGCTTGTGGGTGGGCTTTGACGTCCTCTGTGGGGTCGCGCTGGCCGCCGGAGGATTCACCATCAGCGCCGTCGTCTACATCTTCAACATCGAGCGATTTCGGCCGATCATTCGCCCGACGATCCTCACGGCCTTCCTCGGATACCTACTGGTTATCGTGGCCCTACTCTTCGATCTGGGGCGCCCCTATCGCATCTGGCATCCGCTGGTCATGTGGAACCCCCATTCGGTGATGTTCGAGGTGGCCTGGTGCGTCATGCTCTACACGACAGTGCTCGCGCTGGAATTCAGTCCGATGGTCTTCGAACGCTTGAGGCTCCACAGACCGCTTCGGATCCTGCACGTGCTGACGGTGCCGTTGGTCATTCTCGGCGTCATCCTCTCGACGCTCCATCAATCCTCGCTCGGTTCGCTCTATCTGATTGTGCCGGAGAAGCTGCATCCGCTCTGGTACTCGCCGCTTCTGCCCGTCTTCTTCTTCATCTCGGCCATCGCGCTCGGGTGCGCGATGACCATCTTCGAGTCGTTCCTGAGCTACCGGGCATTTCGGAAACGATTGGAGATTGATCTGCTCACCGATCTGGGCAAAGTGATCGTCGTCGCGCTGGCCGTGTATCTGGTGCTGAAGGTCCAGGATCTGGCCGGGCGCGGTGCGCTCGCTCGCGTCTTCGAGCCGACATACGAGGCGCGGATGTTCCTGGCCGAGATGATGCTCGGCGTGATCGGTCCCATGCTGTTGCTGGGCGTGCGCCGCATTCGGACGGATCATTTCGGTTTGTTCGTCTCCGCCCTTCTGGTCGTCCTGGGCTTCATCATGAACCGGTTGAATGTGAGCCTCACGGGGATGGAGGCCTCCTCCGGCGTCTCGTACTTTCCGAGCTGGACCGAGCTTTCGGTGACCCTCATGATCGTAGCACTGGGATTCGCCCTGTTCGGGTTGGCGGTGAAATACCTGCCCGTCTTTCCGGAGATGGAGCGGGAGGTCGCAGTCCCACCGGCCGTCGCCGTTCTCCGAAGACCGTGGATCGGGACGACACCTCTGATCCTGATCCTCGGCGGAATCGTCTTCTTCGGCGCCCTCGGCGTGGCCTACAGCGGCCTGTCCTATCGCGAGCGGGCTCTCGCCGCCCCGCCTCGCCTCGAAGAAGAAGAGCCGGACATTGCCGAAGGACTGGAGCGATTGAACATCCCACCGGACGTCACGTTCCCGCAGGGGGAGGGGAGCCCGGGGCCGGTCACGTTCCGACATGCTTCGCACATCAACTGGGAGCGACCGGACTGCACCGTGTGTCACCGCGAGCCGTTCCGCATCCTGAAGGTCGAGGGGGATGCCTCGTCGCGTCCCGCGCGCGACTGGCACGACGCGCGACATTGTGGACGATGTCACGACGGGAAGACCTCCTTCAGCGCGCAAGAGGAGTGCGCGGCGTGTCATCGGCCGTGAGCATGGGGATGAGCCCATGAAGGAGTGGCGACGCTGGACATCGAGCGTGAGCGTGAAGCTGGCCCTTTGGCTCATCGCGAGCATGGCGTTTGTCTTCTCGCTGCTCGGCTACCAGACCCTCCGGCTGCACAAGCGCGACCTGGAGCAGATGACCATCGCCAGTGCGGATCGCACGAGCGACGTCATCAAGCGGGGGCTCCGCTACAGCATGCTGCAGAACCATCGCGATGAGATCTATCACACGCTCCTCACCATCGGCGCGCAGCCCGGGATTCACAAGATCCGCATCTTCGACAAAGAGGGTCGGATCAGCTTCTCCACCGATGCGCGCGAGGTGAACACGTTCGTGGACAAGCGCGCCGAGGCCTGCTATGCCTGCCATGCGCAGGAGCAGCCGCTCGTTCGCCTGGATCGTCCGGATCGCGTCCGCGTGTATATTGGGGAGCGCGGAGAGCGCATCTTGGGACTCATCAATCCCATTGAGAACGAACCGGGATGCTACACGGCCTCCTGCCACGCGCACTCGCCGACGCAATCGGTGCTCGGCGTGTTGGACGTGACGCTCTCGCTCGCCCCGGTGGACGCGGCCATCGCGGAAGGGCAGCGCCAGCTCTTCTTCCTCTTCCTGGGGAGCATCCTCTTTGTCGCGCTCGTCGTCGTGGCCGTCACCGTCGTGATGATCCATGTCCCGATCCGGCACCTGAAGCGAGGGACCGAGCGCGTCGCCTCCGGCGACCTCGACCATAAGATCCCGCTCACCGCGCGGGACGAACTGGGCGAGTTGGCGGCGTCGTTCAACGCGATGACCGAGGAGTTGAAGCGCGCTCATGAGGAGCTGATGAGCTGGGCGCGCACCCTGGAGGAGCGCGTGGCGGAGAAGACGGCCGAGCTGCGACGCACGCACGAGCAGATGATGCACGCCGAGCGCATGGCCTCCATCGGGAAACTCGCCGCCATCGTCGCTCACGAGATCAACAATCCCCTCTCCGGCATCCTCACGACCGCCAAGCTCCTGCTCAAGAAGATGGGGGATCACGGGCTCTCGCCCGAGGACCTCGCCAATGCGCGCCAGTATCTGGAGATGATCGCCAGCGAATCGGCCCGCTGCGGGGAGATCGTGAAGAACCTCTTGCAATTCGTCCGCCCCTCGCGCGCGCACTTCCAGCCGCATGATGTCAACGAACTCATCCGTCAATCGCTCCGCCTGATTCAGCATAAGATCGAACTGATGAGCCTGCAGACGGAGGTTCGGCTCGATCCGGACGTGCCGCCCGTCGTCTGCGATGGACAGCAGATGCGGCAAGCGCTGGTCGCGCTCCTGATCAATGCCTGCGAAGCGGTGCGGCCGGAAGAAGGCCTGCTCACCGTCACCTCGCGCTTCCTCCCTGAGGCGCAGCGGGTCGAGATCGCGATCCGCGACAACGGCATCGGGATGGATGAGGAGACGCAACGGCGCATCTTCGAACCCTTCTTCACGACGAAGGAGAAAGAGGGGAGCCTCGGCCTGGGGCTCTCGGTTGTGCTCAGCATCCTTCACCGACACGGGGGGGAGATCCACGTGCAGTCCGCGCTCGGGCACGGGACGACGTTCACCCTCCGGCTCCCGCTCACCCCGCCGACGGGGGCGGAGGATCCGACTGATCGCGCCTTCGAGGTCCTCGCCGGAGACGCGCCTCACCACATGGAGAGCGGGCTATGACGGTATCCAAAAGCGCGATCCGCATTTTGATCGTGGACGACGAGGCCATCGTGCGGGAATCCCTGGGGAACTGGCTCCGCGAAGAGGGATACGTGGTGGACGTCGCCGGATCGGGGAAGGAGACCTTGCAGAAGCTGGCCGAGTCGAGCTACGACATCTTCCTCATTGACATCAAGATGCCCGGCATGGACGGGTTGCAACTGCAGCGGCGCATTCGGGAGATCGCCCCCGAGGCCTCCATCATCATCATGACGGCTTACGCATCGGTCGAAACGGCTGTGGAGGCGATGAAGCAAGGCGCCTACGATTACATCGTGAAGCCCTTTGATCCCGATCAGCTGGAGCACATCCTCCGAAACGCCGTCGAGCGGAAGCGCTTGGTCGCCGAGAACGTCCGGTTGCGCGAGCGGATTCAGGAGATGGCGTTGTTTCATGAGATCGTCGGGCAGAGCGCGGCCATTCAGCGAGTGCTCGAACAGATTCGCCTCGTCGCCATGTCCGATACGACGGTCCTCATCCGCGGGGAGAGCGGGACGGGCAAGGAGTTGGTCGCGCGCGCCATTCACGCCAACAGCCCCCGCCGTTACATGCCGATCGTCATCGTCAACTGCGGCGCTCTGGCCGAAGGGGTGATCGAGAGCGAGCTGTTCGGCCATGAGAAGGGCGCCTTCACCGGCGCCCATTATCGGCGCAAGGGGAAATTCGAGCTGGCCGATGGAGGGACGCTCTTTCTGGACGAGATCGGCGACATCAGCCCCAAGACGCAGGTGGATCTGCTGCGCGTGCTCGAAGAGAAGAAGATCTTTCGCGTCGGCGGCAATACGCCGATCCCCGTGGACTTCCGCCTGATCGCGGCGACGAACAAAGACCTGGAAGCCCTGGTCGCTGAAGGGAGATTCCGCGAGGACCTGTATTATCGCATCAACGTCTTCTCCATCACCATCCCGCCGCTGCGCGAGCGGCGGGAGGACATCCCGCTTCTGGCCGAGCATTTCCTCAAGAAGTTCGCGCAGAGCATGAACAAACCGATCCTCGGCATCTCGCCCGAAGCCCTGGCGCTGCTGGAGCACTACGACTGGCCGGGAAACGTGCGCGAGCTGCAAAATGCCATCGAGCGCGCGGTGCTCGTCTGCCGCGGACGAGAGATCCGCCCCGAAGACCTGCCCCTGCAGGTGAACGAAGCGCGAGGGCAGACGATGGGGAAGACGCTCGCCGAGGTCGAGCGGCAGCACATCCAGCGAATCCTGCAGGAGACGAGGTGGAACATCTCGCAGGCCGCGCGGTTGCTCGGCATTGATCGCGTGACGCTCTACAATAAGATTCGCAAGTATCACCTCAAACCCGACTCGTCGGTATGACGAGGAGCGATCGTGTCGCGAGCGCTCATCGAGCTGGTCCCGATCGGGAACGTGGACATGGACGTCCTCGATTTCCTCGCGCTCGTCTTGCCGGAGACGCTCCCCGTCTCCTGTCGCATTCGCAACCATCCGATCGAGTTGGACGCCGCCTATCACCCGCTCCGCCAGCAGTACCATTCCACGACGCTGCTCGCGCAACTGATCCGAGGGCATCGAGACCCCGCTGCGAAGGTGCTCGGCGTGACGGACGTGGACCTCTTCATCCCTATCCTCACATTCGTCTTCGGGGAGGCGCAGCTTGGGGGGGCGGCGGCCGTGCTCTCGGTTCATCGGCTCGACCAACGCTTTTACGGCCTGCCGGAGGATCGCCGACTCCTTCTGGAGCGCTGCGAGAAAGAAGCGCTCCACGAGTTGGGACACACGTTCGGTCTCATCCACTGCTCGACCTTCGACTGCGTCATGCACTTCTCAAATTCCATCGAACATGTGGACATCAAATCGAACGTCTTCTGCCCTTCCTGTCGGCGCCTCCTCGAGGAGGCTCTCGCGCGACTCGCTCCCGAATCGAAGTCCCCGCGACGACCCCCGTCCTGAGGGGGATCGGCGGGAATATCGGCCACTTTCGATAAAGAGCGTGTCGAGATCCCTCCCCGATTGATCACGAGAATCCTCCTGTGCCCTCCCGAGCGCCCCTCGCAAGCACGCGAACGATTCGCCCTACGGGCGCGACCCCGGATAGACCTTCTGCAGCAACCGGTCCTTCACTTTCGTCCCCTGCTCGAAGGCGCGATCGGCCTTCGCCCGCACGGGCTCCAGGCGGAAGGCGTGCCACTCCCACTTCGCCTCTTGCAGGAGCTTTCGAGCTGCCTCCAAATCCCGCCGCTCATCGGCGATGGCGAGGTTCTTCCCCTCGGCCGCCTCCAGGAGGCGATCCGCCCAGATGATCACCCCGTTAGCCCGACCCAGGCTCAGGAGCGTCTGCTGCGCGCTCTTGATGAGCTGCGGATTCGGCGGCATGATCCCTCCTTCAGCCTGGTGGCAGCGGCCACAGAGCGAACTGATGTCCGTAGCGCTTCGAACCGTCGCGTTCGCCATCTGCAGATGGCACGTGCTGCAGAATGGCCCCAGGCCCGCCGCGCTGAGCTTCGCAAAGTGCGCGCTCGCCAGATAAGCGGTGCGCACTTCTTGATGGCACGCGCCGCAAGTCTCCGGCTGATGCTTCCCATGCACCCGACTCTGTGGATCGGAGGAGGCGCGCACCTCGTGATGCGCTTCCTGCGCCTCTCGCGCCCGAGGATTCCCCCCATGACAGATGTCGCAGGTGACCCCTCGCTCCTTATGGACCGAGAGATGCCAATCGAAATACCGCTGACTCAACTCCAGCGGCGCTGTGATCCGCTGATGACACGTCACACACGAATTCTCCGCCTGTGCACTCCTCTGAAAGGGGGATGCCTCTCCGAAGCGCGCTCCGAGAAGCGCCCCTCCAATGCCCAGACCGAGGCCCAACACGAAGGCGCATGTTCGCCGCTTCATGAGCGTTCCTCCTCCCTGCGGGCTCTCGATCGCCGTATCCGACGCGGAGTCCGTCTCGATGGCGGCGGTCGCTGCCCCACGATTCCAAGGCTCGCGATGCGCCGAAGGCGTTCACTGTCGCGCTTCTGCGGCCCACCGAGAGAGGGCGTAGCAACCATTGTGCCGAAAACCGCAGCGGATGCGTCCCCGAGCGATAAGGCCATGCTCTTCCTCGCCCGAGGGTTCAAAGAGCGTCGCTCCGGGACGAGAGGCGGAAGAACCGAGGGGGCGCTCCTCGGAGAGGGGAAAATCCCGATGGTGGGTTAAAATCCCCGCCCGCTCGACCATCCGACGAACGCGCGCTCGACGGCCACCGCGCACCGCCGAAGGATCGGTCGGCATCGGAATGGTCCGCGCTCATCCTGAACGAGAGGCGAGCGCGCGACGGTTGACAACGGCGCCCGCTCTGTCCTACGCTGAGCGCTCCATGAACACATATGTGCTTGTCGTGCTCGCTTATCTGGCTTTTCTGACGGGCGTCAGCCTTTACGCCTCGCGCGTCGTCAAGACCCAGACGGACTTCATGGTCGCCGGGCGCAAGCTGAGCGCGCCCGTACTGGTCGGCACGCTCTTAGCGACATGGATCGGCTCAGGCTCGATCATCGCAGGCGCGGGATTGGCCTATCGCGAAGGCTTCGCGGCGCTCTGGTTCGACGCCGGCGTTTGGGTCGCGCTCGGCCTGATCTATTTCATCGCCGGCCGCGCGCGCAAGCTCGAACAGTTGACGGTCCCTGACGTGCTGGAGCTGCGCTATAACCACTGGGCGCGCCTGTTGGGCACCCTCGTCACGATCATCGCGTACACAGTGATCGCCTCCTATCAATTCCGCGCCGGTGGATTGGTCTTGAACATCGTCGCCGGGCTCGATCCGAGCACAGGCACCCTCATCACGTTCCTCTTCGTGACGGCCTTCACGGCGACGGCCGGATTGCTCTCGATCGCGTACACGGACATCTTCAACGGGCTTCTCATGCTCGGCGGCATCTTCTTCGCGTATCCGTTGCTCATCGCGCGAGCGGGGGGATGGGATGGTGTGCGAGAGCGCCTGACCGCCCATTTCGGAGAAGCCGTCGCGGCCGAACGCCTGAGCCTCATGGGGCGTTTCACGGTGACGGAGGCCCTCTCCTATGCCCTGCCCACGCTCCTTCTGATGCTCGGTCTGGCCAATATGTATCAACGCTTCTTCTCGGCCCGCGATGAGCGCGCCGCTCGTCGGGCGGTCATCGGATGGATCATCGGGACCGTATGCATCGAGACGATGATCATCGTCCTGGCCGTCATCGGATCGAGCCTCTTCCCCGAGCTCGCCTCAGGCCGGAGCGAGCAGGTGCTCCTGTATGCCGCGCGCGAGGGACTGCCCGTGCTCGCCGGATGCGTCCTGCTGGCTGCCGCCGTCGCCATCATCGTCTCCACGGGCGACAGTTTCCTCCTGGTCCCGGCGACGAATATCGTTCGGGACATCTACCAACGCTTCATCAATCCCCGTGCGACCGAGCGGCAGATCGTCCTCTATTCGCGCGTGGCCGTCATCGGCCTCGGTCTCGCGGGCTACATCCTCATTCAGTTCTTCGAGACCGTGCTGCGCGCTGCCCTGTTCTCCTACACGATGTACGGTGTGGGGATCACCCCCGCGCTGCTGGCCTGCTTCCTGTGGAAGCGCGCGACGACGGCTGGTGGCCTCGCGTCCATCCTCGGAGGGATGCTCGTGACGCTTATCTGGCACTTCGCCTCGCTCGCGGAAGCGACGGGGATTGAGACGATCTACCCGGCCCTGGCGGCTTCGCTCCTCGGTTTGATTGTGGGGAGCCTGCTCACCCCTCCCCCGCCTGAGGAGAAGTGGAGACCCTTCTTCTCCTGATCCCCCATGGGCTCCGCGACGTGTGGTACAATACCCCGGTGACCGAAGATGAAGCACGGCGATCGGATCATCGTGAGCCTGATCCTCACGCTCCTGTGGGGCGGCCTCGCGCTCGTCTCGTCCGGGCAAGAGCCGACCCCGCCCCCCTCCCGCGCCACGCCGGAGCCCCAGGAGGCGACCCTCTCTCTGGAGAGCACGCTGGTGGATGTCGTCTTCACCGTCACGGATGCGCAGAACCGGCCGGTTACGGATCTGAAGCGCGAGGAGGTGCGCATCTTCGAAGATGGCGTGGAGCAGAAGATCGAATTCTTCGGACGAACGCAGGAGCTGCCGATGCTCGTCGCTCTGGCTGTGGATTTCAGCGGGAGTCAGGAATTCACCTGGCCCAAGGAGCGGGCCGCGGCCGAGCAGTTCTTCGCTCAGTTCTTCCGCTGGGGGAGGGACTATGCCGCGCTTCTCACGTTTCGCGGCGTGACGCGCCTGCACTGCGGGTTGACGAGCGATGAGCGCCGACTGCGTGACGCGTTGCGAGCGCTCGTCCGCGAAGATACCGGATATGCGAGCCAAGGGACGGCCCTCTACGATGCGGCCTATATCGCGCTCGACGAAGTCCTTGACGGAGCGCTCGCCCGACGCGTGCTCCAGCGCCATGAGCACCGGATTCGACGCGCCCTCATCCTCATCACCGATGGCCACGACACGAGCAGCCGGTATTCTGAAGCGGACGCGATCGCGCGGGCTCAGCGCTCGGGCATTTTGATCTACGCCATCGGCGTGAGCGATTCGTTCCGCTTCGCCGATGTGAACGCGCGGACGCTCGACGCGCTGACCACGCTCACGGGCGGGCGCGCTTACTACCCCACGGATGAACGAACGCTCTTCGATGCCTTCCGGCAGATCGCCGAGGACCTGAGCAGTCAGTTCCTGCTCGCCTACTATCCGACGAACACTGCGCGCGATGGGGGCTTCCGTCGGCTCCAGGTGCAAATCCTCGGACGTCCGGGTGCGGTCGCGCGCCACCGCGCGGGATACTTCGCCCCGAAGGCTGCCGAATCCGAAGGGAGGAGAGGGCAATGAGGTCACGAAGATCCGCGATGAGCGCCGGCGTCTTGGGACTCCTTCTGCACGGCGCCGCTCTCGCTCAGGAGCGCAGCGACTTCGTCTTTCGGGCGACAGCCGCCACGTTCCCCCAAGATCGAAAAATCGAGCTGAAGCTGCGCGGGACGACCCGCTACAGCCGCACAACGGGCACGGCGACGGTCCAGTACAAAGATGGGATCGCACGGCTCACGATCACGGTGAAGGATCTCGATCCACCGAGCCACAAGCAGTACACGACCTACGTCTTCTGGGCCGTCACCCCGGAAGGTCTGGTGGAGAACATCGGGGAATTTCGTCCACGAAAGACGAGCATCCTGCGCATCTTCGCGCGCTCCTGGGGAGGGACGATCGAGACGGCGACGCGCCATCGCACGTTCTGCGTGGTGATGACGGCCGAACCGCATTTTCTGGTCGAGGCCCCGAGTCGCGAGGTCGTGCTGGCGAGCTTACCGCCCGAGGAGAAGGAAGGGGTGGAGATGGAACCCGTCGAAGTGCACTTCCGCGGCGATATTGGGATGGAGAGCGTGCCCTGGCGCGAGGAGCGGGTGAGCACCGAGCGGGATCGGGAGATGCCCGTGGAATTGCTGGAAGCGCGCCGAGCGCTGGACCTGGCTCGGTTCTTTCGCGTGAACGAATATGCCGATTCGGAGATGAAGCGGGCTGAAGCGCTGTTGGAGGACGCCGAGCGCGCCTTCGAGCGGGGATTTGACGAGCGCGCGGCCATCTTGGCCCGGCGGGCGATCCTCATGTCGGAACTCGCGCGTCGGCTCGCCCGCGAACGGCGGGAGGCGGCCGAACAGCGGAAGCGCGAGATGGCGCTCGCCGATCTGGAGGATCAGGTGCGCGAGCTGCGCGAGGACCTGAAGCGCCTGACCTCGGAGCGCGAGCAACTGCACGAACGTCTGCAGGAGCGGGAGCGCGAGCTGAGCGATCTTCGGAACCGCTTGGACGCCACCACCGCTGCGCTCGCACAAGCGGAGCGACGCCTGGCCCAACAGGCGGAGTCCGAACGGCGATATCGGGAGGAGCTGGAACGGCTCGCCCGACAGCTCACCGAGGAACAAACGCGCGCAAGAGCCCTGATCGAGGAGCTGCGCCTCCTGCGACTGAGCAGCATCTCCATCAACGAGCATCGCGCGAAGCTCGCCTTGGCGCGTGTCGCCGAGACCCGCGACGATGAGGATCGCTTCATCGTCGTGCTGCCGAACGCGGAACTCTTCATGCCGCAGCGACAGCTCGCCTCGGGCACGCCGCAACTGCGACGCGAAGTCCTCCCGAAGCTCGACTACATCGCGACGATTCTGGCGACCTTCTCTCTCGGAACGTACGTGATCGAAGGGCATGTGAGCGGATCGGCTCCGGCGGATCGCCTCAAAGCCCTCTCCGAGGCGAATGCCGCGGCCGTCGCTGCCTACCTCATGTCCAAGGGCGTGCCGAGCGAACGCTTGAAGCCCGTGGGTCGAGGAGCCGAAGCCCCCTTGGAGCGGGGGAATACCCCTCAAGCGCGGCGCCGGAACCAACGCGTCGAGATCGTCATCCTCCCCTCCTCAACGAGCGCGACGCTGGACCAGGGGAGGAGATGAGTCCCGCGCATCTATGGTGATGTGATCGTCCGTCGAAGGCTCCCATCGCTCACGGCCCAGAGGCGGATGGCGCGATCCGATCCACTGGATGCCAGCAGCGTCCCATCCGGGGAGAACGCGACATCGAAGACGCTCCCCGCATGAGCCGGGATCGTCCGAACGAGCGCGCCATCGGAGAGGCGCCAGAGCCGAACCGTTCGATCCTCGCTCGCCGACGCCAAGAGCGCCCCGTCGGGAGAGAAGGCCAACGCATTCACGGCCCCCTCGTGTCCATCAAGCAGCATAGTGAGCGTCCGCGCCCGCCGGTTCCAGATCTTGATCGCGCGATCAGCTCCTGCCGACGCCAGCCATTCCCCATCTGGGGAGAGCGCGAGGGCGAGGATACGCTCCTCGTGAGCTGCGAGCGCATCGAGCGCGCGCCCGTCGGGAAATTGCCAGAAACGGATCGTGCCGTCGAATCCGGCGGAGATCAGCTCGCGCTCATCGGGCGTCAGCGCGAGCGCTTCCACGCGATTTCGATGCCCGCGGAGAATCCGCAGCGCCGGATTCTCCGCCACGCGCCAGATGCGAATATCGCGATCCGTGCTGGCCGATGCCATCAGCGCCTCGTCGGCCGTGAACACGATCGCATTGATGCCCATCTGATGTCCGACCTGCGTCATGACGAGTTGGCCGTCGGAGACGCGATGGAGATGGAAATTCTCATCGAGGCTCCCGGAGGCCAGCAATGCTCCGGAAGGAGAGAAGGTGACGAACATGGTCGGCCCAATATGTCCTCCGAAGGTCCGCACGAGGCCCCCATCGGCGACGCGGAAGAGCAAGACCCACCCATACTCTCCGGTCGTGGCGATGAGTTGACCATCGGGCGAGAACGCGAGGCTCCGACCGGTGATGATGGCCCGGAGTTGTGGAGACGGCCGAGCCGCCGTTCTGAACCCTCCGAGATCCCCCGACGCCACGGCGAACATCACGACGAGCACCAGGTATCGCGCGAGGCACCGATCTCGCATATCCTCCGCCTCCTTTCAGCCTCTCCAGATGAGCCTCCAAGCTTAAAGAGCGTGATGCGCGCCGTCAACCTGAAGCTCTCCTCCGGAGGGGTTGACGCGCATCGGTTGTGACGGGGGACGAGGTGGGGGTACAATAGAAGCCTTATGAAGCGGCGCGTGTTCCTCGTGGATGGCATGTCCAACATCTTCCGCGCGTACTACGCGATTCGCGGCCTGGCGACCTCGCGCGGCTTCCCCACGAACGCCATCTACGGCTTCACGACCATGCTCCGTAAGCTCATCCTGGAGGAGAAGCCGGAGTATCTCGCCGTCGTCTTCGACACAGGGGAGCCGACGTTCCGGCACGAGGTCTTCCCCGAGTACAAGGCCAACCGCACGGAGATGCCCGATGATCTCGCGCTGCAAATCCCCTATATCCATCGCGTGTGCGAGGCGCTGGGCGTTCCCGTCCTCGCCATCTCTGGCTACGAGGCCGACGACGTCATCGGGACGCTCGCCCGACGGGCTGCCGAGCAAGGCATGGACGTCGTCATCGTCTCCAACGATAAAGACCTCTGCCAACTCGTGAGCGAGAACATTCGCATCCTCAGGGCCGATCGCCAGACCTACGTCTATCTCGACGAGAAAGGAGTCCAGGAGCGCTTGGGCGTCAGACCGGATCAGGTCGTGGACCTCCTCGCGCTTTGGGGGGACTCAACGGATAACATTCCTGGAGCCCCGGGCATCGGGGAGAAGGGAGCCGTGCAGCTCATCCGTCAGTTCGGCTCGCTGGAACAAGTGCTCGCCAATTGGGAGAAGGTCGAGAAGAGATCGTATCGGGAATCGCTGCGCGATCACCGCGATCTCATCCTCACCTCGCGCGAGCTGGTGACGATCCGAACCGACCTCCCTCTGGACATCGAGTTGGACCGACTCCGATACCGAGGGCCTGATCCGCGCCGCACGTATGAGTTGTTCACCGAGCTGGAATTCACCTCTCTGCTCAAGGATCTCGTGGACGTGGAGGAGCTCGCCGCCGGGCGGGTGACGGACGTCGTGGCGAGAGAGGCGGTCGGGGATTACCTTCAAATCTCCGACGAACGCGCGCTCCGGAAATGGATGGACCGCATCTGGGCGGCGGATCGCTTCGCCTTCGCGCTCTCTTGGATGGAGGGAGATGCGCGCGGCATCGCCATGGCGATCGAACCTCGCGCGGCCGCCTACGTGGACCTGACGACGTGGCCAGCGGCATGGGAGATGCTGCGAGAGATCTTCGAGAACGGATTGATCGCCAAGTGCACGCATGATGCGAAATCGGCAGTGAAAGTCTTCGCCGAGCGGGGAATCGTCCCGGAAGGGACGCTCGAGGACGTCATGATCGCCGCGTGGCTCCTCAATCCGAATCGCGGCAAGTACGACCTCCGCACGCTCGCCCGCGAATATCTGCGGATCGAGTGGGATGACGCTCCCGATTCCTGGAGGGCGAGCGCGCGAGAGGCGGATGTGATCCTCCGCCTCAACGGCGTGCTCGCGAAGCGACTGGCCGAACTGGAGCTGGAGCGCGTCTACCGGGAGATCGAGCTCCCCCTCATCGGCATCCTCGCCGAGATGGAGCGGATCGGCGTGCGGGTGGACGTGGACGCGCTGCGCGAGGCCTCGGAAGAGCTGGAGCGGGAGATCGAAGCGCTCACGCGACGCATCCATCACGTGGCGGGGCGCGAATTCAACATCAACTCCCCGCAGCAAGTGGGAGAAGTCCTGGAGGCGCACGGGCTGGTCGTCACGCGGCGGACGAAGAAGACCGGGCGCATCTCGACCAGCGCCGATGTGCTCGAGGAGTTGGCCGAAGAGCACGAGCTGCCCCGCCTCATCCTCGAATATCGCGAATTGGTGAAACTGAAGAGCACCTACATTGATGCCCTTCCTCGACTCGTGAATCCGACGACCGGACGTGTGCATACGACGTTCCATCAGACGGGGACGGCGACGGGGCGACTCTCCTCGGCCTCCCCCAACCTGCAAAACATTCCCGTGCGCACCCCCTTGGGCCGCCGGATTCGCCGCGCGTTCGTCGCCGAACCGGGATGGCTCTTGCTCTCGGCCGATTACTCGCAAATCGAGCTGCGCATCCTGGCCCACATCACCGGCGATCCGGAGATGACCGACGCCTTCCGGCGTGGTCTGGACATCCACGCGCACGTCGCCCGAACGGTCTTCGGCGCGCAGACGCCTGAACAAGAGCAGGAGCTGCGACGCTTGGCCAAGATCGTCAACTTCGGTATCGCCTATAGCATCGGCGCCTTCGGTCTGGCGCAACGCACGGGCCTCTCGCGCCGAGAAGCCCAACGCGTGATCGAGAACTACTACCGCACCTATCGAGGTGTGCGCCGGTTCATGGACGAGACGCCCAAGCAGGCGCGGCGCACCGGATACGTGCGCACGCTCTTTGGGCGCATTCGACCGATCCCGGACATCGCCAACAAAAATCCGAGCCTGCGCGCCCGCGCCGAGCGCGAAGCGATCAATGCGCCCATTCAGGGGACGGCGGCCGATCTGGTGAAGCTCGCCATGATCCGCGTCCACCATGCCCTACGCCGGCGGAATCTCAAGAGCCGCCTCCTGCTGCAGGTGCACGACGAGCTGCTGCTGGAGATCCCGGAAGAGGAGCGGGAGATCGTCCCATCGCTCGTCAAGCTGGAGATGGAGAACGTGCACCGCTTGAACGTCCCGCTCGTGGTCGAGATCGGCCTGGGGCGCAACTGGATGGATGCCAAGGGTGAATAGCCGAGCTCCACTGACGAAGGCGACGAAGGCGAGGACGCTTATTCCGGAACCTCCGCCGAGATCAGTTCGATCCCCTCTTCGATCAACCGCGCGACGACCACAGGCGTGATGTAGGCGCAGGCGATGGCCAACCGCGGTCTCACGCCAAATCGGTGCTCGTAGTCTCGGGCGGCCATCTTCAACTTGTCAATGTCCTGCAGATGCGCCCGCGCCGTCACTTCCAGAATGACGTGCTCGGCATCGCGAATCACGACGTCCACCTGGCGTCCGGCCAATTCCATGGTCTGCACGCGCCCGGCCTTCAACCAGGCCTCGATGGCCACCTGAAGCGAACGGCGAAGGACCTCTTCCGAGAGGATTCCAAACCGCGCGAATCCCACATCCACGCGCCGCTCTAAGCGCGTGAAGTCCTCGCGCAATCCCTGCATCTCTTGGCGCAATCCGTGCACCTCTCCCGCCAATTCTGCATGCGCGACTTCCAATCGCTCCACTCGCTCGAACAGAACACGAACCGCCTGCCCCAGCTCAATAACCGCTTGCTGCAGCCCTTGTATAGCTCGCCCTTGCTCAGCCACCGTCTGCTGCAACTCCTGTATGGCCCGCCCTTGCTCGGCCACCGCCTGCTGCAGCTCCATCACCGCCTGCTGCAGCCCTTGTATAGCTCGCCCCTGCTCGGCCACCGTCTGCTGCAGCCTCTGTATGGCTCGTCCTTGCTCGACCACCGTCTGTTGTAGCTCCTGTATGGCCCGCCCTTGCTCGGCCACCGTCTGCTGCAACTCCATCACCGCCTGCTGCAGCCCTTGTATAGCTCGCCCTTGCTCGGCCACCGTCTGTTGTAGCTCCTGTATGGCCCGCCCTTGCTCGGCCACCGCCTGCTGCAACTCCTGTATAGCTCGCCCCTGCTCGGCCACCGTCTGCTGCAGCCCCTGTATGGCTCGTCCTTGCTCGACCACCGTCTGTTGTAACTCCCGTATGGCCTGCCCCTGCTCGGTGATCGCCTGCTGCATGGCCAAAATAGCCTGCCCTTGTTCGATGAGCGTCCGCTGCATGGCCTGGAAGTCTTGCCGCAGAGCCGCTTGTTCCTTGCGAATCTCTTCCAACTCGCGCTCGATGCGTTCCAGCCGTTCCAAGATAGCGGTGAACTCCTCACGCGTGGGGAGATAGTGAACGAGCGTCCCGAGGAGAAGGGCGCGGAACTCCTCATCCGTGCGTAAAAGCTCCGGCAGCTTCTTCTTCACCCACTCGATCAGCTTCTCGTCCTCCATCATCACCTCAGCATTGTACCAAGCCCTTCGCCGGCGAACAATCGGGGAATCGGCCATAGAGCCACGTCAGCTCCCGCAATCGTTCGCGGATCTCCGGCGTCAACATCTCGCGACGAAATCGCCAGCGCCAGTTCCCCGTCGGCCGCGCCGGGCGATTCATCCTCGCTTCGCTGCCCAATCCCAGCACATCCTGAAGAGGGATGATCGCCAGATCGGCCACCGATCCGAGCGCAGCGCGGATGAAGGCCCAATGCACGGGCCGATCATCGAGGTCGAGATATTTTCGCGCCAGCTCTCGCTCGCGCTGCGCCTGCTCCGGCGCGAGCGTGCTCTCCTCGCCGTTCCACCATCCGAGGATCGTATTGTTATCATGCGTGCCCGTGTACACCACGAGATCACGCTCATGATTATGCGGGAGAAACGAGGAGGTGCGCGGATCGCCGCCGAACGCGAACTGGAGGACGGCCATGCCGGGGAATCCAAAGCGCGTGCGCAGGGCTTCGACTTCAGGCGTGATCACGCCGAGATTCTCCGCCACGATGGGCAACTCACCCAACGCTTGTTCTAAGGCTTCGAAGAAGGCCTCGCCCGGTCCCTGCACCCACCGACCGCGGATGGCCGTCGGCTCCGTCGCCGGCACTTCCCAATACGCCTGGAATCCGCGGAAATGGTCGAGCCGAATGATGTCCACAAGCTGCAGCGTCCATCGCACCCGATCAATCCACCACGCGTATCCGGCGCGAGCCATCACGTCCCACCGATAGATCGGGTTCCCCCACAACTGTCCGGTCTCGCTGAAATAATCCGGCGGAACTCCGGCGACGACCGTGGGGTTCCCATTCTCATCCAGATGGAAGAGATCGCGATGCGCCCACACATCGGCGCTATCGTGAGCGACGTAGATCGGGAGATCGCCCATGATCCAAATACCGCGTCGCCGACAGTAAGCGCGCAGCGCCGCCCATTGGCGAAAGAACAGGAACTCCCAATACTTCCGCATGGTGATCTCACAGGCCAACCTCCGCCGCCACTGGTCCAAGGCCTGCGGGTCTCGACGAGCGATCGGCGGATCCCATCGCGTCCACACGGCTCCGCCATGCGCCGCCTTCACGGCCATGAAGAGGGCATAGTCCTCGAGCCACCACGCGTTCTCCCGACAAAACATTTCGAACGCCTCTTGCTCTTCCGCCGACGCCCGCGTCAGAAACCGCTCGAAGGCGTGTCGCAAGCGCGTCAGCTTGAACGGGATCACGCGCTCGTACTCCACCGTTCCTTCGGGGAAGTCCACGCCCTCCGCTTCCTCCGGTGAGAGGAGCCCCTCCTCAACGAGCATCTCCAAACTGACCAACAAGGGATTGCCGGCGAAAGCGGAGAAGCATTGATAGGGGGAATCGCCATACCCCGTTGGGCCCAAGGGAAGGATCGCCCAGATGCGCTGACCGGTCTCGACCAGGAAGTCCACGAACCGATACGCCTCCGGGCCGAGATCACCAATCCCCCCTCGGCTCGGGAGCGAGGTGATATGCAGAAGAATGCCACTCGATCGCGGCCACCGCATAGGGGAGAATGGTACGGAGCGAAGCCCCCGCAGAACAAGCGAGGACTCAGGTCCTTCGGCGATCCCCATCGCGCGCGACCGAACGCCTCGCCTCTTCCACAGGGCGCTCGCGTCGCCCTGAGGGATCGCCTTGACGTCACGGGTCTCGTTGAGTTTCACTGCGAAAGCTGTCATACTGTTTGGGAACGCGATGGAGCGAGCCGAGAGAAACGCGATGTCGCATCCCCATCCGGGCGAGCTGCTGCCGGATGTCACATTGGCGACAGCGACGGGGCAGCCTGTGAGGATTTCGGATTATCGCGGGCGACGGGCGCTCATCCTCTTCTTCCTCGGAGAGAGCCACGATGCCGCGCTCCTCGAACTCCTCCGGGCACTGGCCGATCGTTATGCGGAGATTCGTCAAGAGGAAGCGGAGGTCCTGGTGATCGCCCCCGATGCGCGCACAGCGGCGGAAGCGATCGCACGAGCGCCGCGCGCTCTACCCTCTCTCTTCCCCGTCCTCGTGGATGAAACCGGACGCGCGCATCGCGCATATGGAGTCGCGACAAGCGGAGCGCTCTATATCGCCGACCGATATGGCGAAATCTATTTCGCCCGTGTGATCCCGGAGGGGGGCGAGCCGCCCTCCGTGGAGCACATCCTCTCGTGGGTCCGCTTCACTGAAGCCCAATGTCCGGAGTGAGGAGTTGCGGAATGGCCGGCGTAGCCGGGGGCTACGCGAAGATCGGATGAGCAAGAGATCGGCACCGGAGATTCGCCTCAAGCGCGTGTACGATCCGCCCGATCCTGGCGATGGGCGTCGGTTTCTCGTCGAACGCCTCTGGCCGCGCGGGATGAAGAAGGCCGCGCTGCCGATGGACGGGTGGCTGAAAGAGGTCGCGCCCAGCGAAACGCTGCGCCGATGGTTCGCTCACGATCCCAAGAAGTGGGAAGAATTCCAACGTCGCTACTTCGCCGAATTAGACCGCAAGCCGGAGGCGTGGAGACCGCTGCTGGAGGCCGCGCGCCAGGGGACGATCACGTTGCTCTTCAGCGCTCGCGATTCGGAGCACAATAGTGCCGTCGCCCTCCGCGCGTACCTGGAAGCGAAGCTCAGGGCGACCAAGGGCTCGGCCTAAGGGATCGTCTTCGGTCTCTCCTTGAAGCGAGATGCTCCCCCCCACTCCCCAAGAGCGAAGGAGCGAGGCCTCGCCTCCTCCCTCCGCTTGACGTGACGGGAGCCGGGGCAGGCGGGTATATTTTCTCCCCGTGAGTCACAATCCCGAACCGAGGAGGTGAGCGATGCGAATCCGAAAATGGGCGCTTCTGATTCTGAGCGTGACCCTCATCTGGCCGACTGCGTGGGCGACCGCCCCGGCCTACGACCTGGTGATCAAAAATGGACGTATCGTGGATGGGACGGGGAATCCTTGGTTCATCGCAGACATCGGGATTCGGGATGGACGAATCGCCGCGATCGGATTGATCCGACCGGAGGAAGCTGCTCGCGTGCTGGACGCGCGAGGGCTCATCGTCGCGCCCGGGTTCATTGACGTGCACACGCACGTGGAGGGGGGGATCTTGCGCCGACCGACGGCGGAGAACTTCCTGCGCATGGGCGTGACCACCGTCGTGACGGGCAACTGCGGAGGCTCCTGGCTCCCGATCGGAGACGCGCTGCGCCGATTGGAGGACCAGGGCCTCTCGATCAACCTGGCGACGCTCATCGGACACAACACGGTTCGCCGCGCCGTGATGGGGGAAGAGGCGCGTCAGCCGACCCCCGAGGAGCTGGAGCGAATGAAGCATCTGGTCGAGCAAGCGATGCGGGAGGGCGCCGTCGGCCTCTCCACCGGACTCATCTACATCCCGGGGACGTACGCGAAGACCGAGGAGATCATCGAGCTGGCGCGCGTCGTCGCCCAATATGGAGGCATCTACGCCAGCCACATTCGCGATGAGGGCAACGGCGTCATGGACGCGATTCGCGAGGCGATCACCATCGGCGAGCGCGCGGGCGTGCCCGTGCAGATCTCCCACTTCAAGGTATCGAGCAAGAAGCTCTGGGGGGAGAGCCGCCGCACCGTCCAACTGGTCCAAGAGGCCCGTGCTCGCGGCCTTCCCGTGACCGTGGACCAGTACGTCTACCCGGCCTCCAGCACAGGCTTGGAGACGCTCCTGCCAAGCTGGGTGCATGATGGTGGTCGCGCGAAAGCCGTCGAACGGCTCCGCGATCCAAATCTGCGCGCGCGCATCAAGCGGGAGATGATCCGCAACATCCGCGAGCAGGGATTCAAAGACTATTCCTACGCCTACGTCGCCCAGTATCGCCCGGACCCGAGCGTCAACGGTAAGAACATCGCCGAGATCACGCGGCTCGTCCGACGGAAAGCGAGCGTCGAGGAGCAAGCCGAACAAATCATCGAGATGTTCCTCGCCAGCGAAGGGCGCGTGCAGATGGTCTATCACAAGATGCACGAACGCGACATCGCGCACATCCTGCGGCAACCCTTCACCATGATCGCCTCAGATGCGGGTGTTCTGGAACCGGGACAGGGCGTGCCGCATCCCCGAGGCTACGGAAACAATGCTCGCGTCCTCAGTCGGTATGTGCGCGAGAGCGCCCTCCTCTCCTGGGAGGAAGCCATTCGGAAGATGACGAGTCTCCCGGCGCAGGTCTTCGGCTTCTGGGATCGCGGGATGATCCGACCGGGAATGGCCGCCGATCTGGTCATCTTCGATCCCGAACGGGTCGGAGATCGGGCGACGTTCGAAAACCCCCATCAATATGCCGAAGGGATTCGCTATGTGCTCGTCAACGGAGTCCTCGTCATTCAAGATGGGGAGCACACGGGAGCCCGCCCGGGACGCATCCTCTACGGGCCGGGGAAGAGGTGAGGACCGGCCGCGCTGGGAGATCAGGCCCTGAGCCGATCGCACGACCGGTGCCGAAACGAGCGCGAGCGCTCCCCTCGGGCTCCGGCGTTCGCCTCGTGAAAATCCGGCGAACGCCGTATTGCCCGAACCGCCCGGGTCCCCCAAAATATCGGAGGCTGTGTCATGCTCTCCCGAAGGGAGGGCGAAGTGATGACTCTACGCGGATGGGGACTCAGTGCTCGGCAGAACCGGGAAGGGGGTGGGGTTCGCTCGCTGGTGCTCATCGTTCAAACAGGTCCTTCCGCGCGTGGTGATAATTGGTGCGCTCGCGCTCGCCCTGTTGAGCGGGAGTTGTGGGAGACCATCTCCGGAGCCGATCCGCATCGGATATAGCCCTTTCCCCGGACACGGGTTCCTCAGCCTCGCAGAGCACAAGGGGTTCTTTCGAGAAGAAGGAGTAGCGGTGGAGCTGCGAGAATTCAGCGCGTTCCCGGCGGCCGTCCAAGCTTATGAGGCCGGTCGGATTGATGCCTTAGCCAGCAGCCTGAGCGGCTTCCTGCAACTGGCACAGAGGGTGAAGACCGCTAAGGGCGTCGCCATGCTCGCCTATTCCGAGGGCGCCGAGGGTCTCATCGCTCAGCCTGAGATCCGGACGATTCACGAGCTGCGCGGGAAGCGGGTGGGCATCAGCCCCTGGGGCGTCGGGAGCTACCTGTGGGCGCGCCTGCGCGAACGCACGGGCTTGAAGGAGGAGGAGGTCATCGTGGTGCCCCTCTCCGCCCAAGATGGCCAACAGGCCTTCCTGCGACGCGAGATCGAGGCGTGGCTGACCTTCGAGCCCTGGTTGACGCCAACGGTTCGTCGCACGGGCGCGAACGTTCTCTTCTCGAGCCGCGAGCTTCCAGGGGAGATCGCCGACGTGCTCTCAATCCAGGAGTCGCTGCTCCAGGAACGCCGCGAGGAATGCCGACGGTTGCTTCGCGCCTACTTCCGCGCCGTGGCGTATGGCCGAATGCATCCGGAGGAGACGGCGCGCTTCTTCGCCGAACGCTCACGCGTCTCGATCGAAGAGGCGAAGGCGATGGTGGCCGGGATTCGATTCCTCGACCGAGAGGAGAATCTCCGCGCGCTCGACACGCCGGCCGGACGCGCCGCGCTCGAGCGGCTCATCGAACACCACCGCCGAGTGAATATCATTCGCGAGGTCGAGGGAGTCTCTCAGCTCTTCGACGTCGCGCTGATCCGGGAACTCCCATGAAGTCGAAATTCCATGGCCGACTCGCGCCTTCTCTCTCCGCGTCGCTCGCCGCGGCGACCTTCGTGGGTACTTTTCTTCTCTCGGGATTGCTCGTGGTGCTGGATTATCACCGGCAGAAGGCCGCGGCGCGAGAAGAGGTCTACACGGATGCCGCTAATCTGGCGGGCAACCTGCGATACCCCGTTCAGATGCTGCTCGTTCGCCAGGATCACGGGATGTTGCGCTCGGTGCTCGAGAGCGCGGCGGGCGACCGTCGGGTGAAGCAGGCCCTTCTCATTGATCGGAGGCAGCGCATCCTGGCGGCTCATCGGTCCGACGTGGTCGGGCGAGAGGTCCAGGCGGTCCTCCCCGAAGCGCTTCCGCTGATACAGCGGGCGTTGAAGGAGAAACGCCCGCTGTACCAACCGCTCGCGAGTGACTCCTTATACCTCGCGCTCATGCCGATTTCAACCACGGCCGAACAATACTTCCAGACGGAGGCGGCGGCCGTCCTATTGCTCGCCTTTGACACCACGTTCCTCGATGCGCGCTTGAAGACCCAGCTGAGCTTGAGCCTGCTGACCCACGCCCTCAATGGCACGATCTTCGCGCTGCTGATCTTCCTGATCCTGGAACAGGTGGTGGCGACTCCGATCCGCCGCCTGGCGAAGGCGCTGCGCCAAGTTCAAGGGGGCGATCTGCGCGCGCGCGTGCGCATCCCCCGTGTGATCGAGCTGGGCGAGGTGGCTCATGCGTTCAACGAGCTGGTCCTCCGACTGCGCGCATATTATGAAGAGCTGCAGCGCCAGCACCGCGAGCTGGAAGCGCTGCACCACACCGCCGAACGGATGAAGGAACAGTATCGCCAGCTTGTGGAGCTGGCCCAAGAAGGGATCCTCATCGCAGACGCCAACGAGCTCATCCGCTATGTGAACCCCGCCTTCGCCCGCTCCCTGGGGTACGCCGAGGAGGAACTGATCGGACGCTCTATCCTGACCCTGATACCGGAGGAGGATCGTCCGCGGGTGACTGCCGAGACGGAGAAGCGACGGAGAGGGGAAAGCTCCCGCTACGAGGTGCGCATGCGAACGAAGGAGGGCGAGCTGCGAGACTTCCTCATCGCCGCCGCTCCCCTATGGGATGAGACGGGGACCTTCGCGGGCGCCTTGGCCGTGACGGTGGACATCACGGAGCTGAGGCGAAAGGAGGAGGCCCTCCGCCGTTCGGAGGAGCGATACAGCGATCTCTACAACAATGCCCCTGACGGCTACCACACGCTCGCTCCCGATGGCACGTTTCTGGAGATCAACGAGACGGAACTCCGATGGCTCGGCTACCGGCGAGAGGAGGTCATCGGGCGACTCACATTCGGCGATGTGCTGGATGAGCGCAGCCGACGTATCTTCGAGCACGCCCTCGCCTCCCTCAAGGAGGAGGGGACGGTCCGCGAACTGGAGCTGGAGATGGTTCGCCGCGATGGGACGCACTTCGCCGTACGCGTCAACATGACGGTGGAAGGCGATGAACAGGGCGCGCTCCGCTACCGGGCGACCGTGCGCGACGTGACCGAACAGAAGAGCTTGGAGAAGCAGCTCATGCACGCGCAGAAGTTGGAATCCATTGGCGCATTGGCCGGGGGGATCGCTCATGATTTCAACAACCTCCTGACGGGCATGCTCGGGTTCACCGAATTGGCCCTGCGAGAGCTCGGCCCTCAGGACCCGCGTCGCGAATTGCTGCAGAACGTGCTCACCCTGGGGCAGCGCGGCGCGCGGCTCGTCCGTCAACTCTTGACCTTCAGCCGGCGCATCGAGGTGCATCGCACCACGCTCGACGTGCGGGAATTCTTGAAGGAGATGGTCGGCCTGCTGCAACGCGTCTTGCCAGAGACGATCGCCGTTCGCCTGGACGTCTCCGAGCCTATCGGATCGCTCGAGGCCGATCCCGTGGGGTTGCAACAGGTCCTGATGAACCTCGCCGTGAACGCGCGCGATGCCATGCCGGATGGGGGAACGCTCACGATCTCATGCGCGCCGGTCACGCTCGCGAAGCCGGGAGTCCCACCACTCCCCCCGGATGCCCCGCCGGGCGCATACGTGCGCCTCTCGGTCGCGGACACGGGGATCGGAATGACGCCGGAGGTGCAAGCGCGCATCTTCGAGCCCTTCTTCACGACGAAGGAGGTCGGGAAGGGATCGGGGCTCGGCCTCTCGGTCGTTTACGGGATCGTGCGCGCTCACGGCGGATTCATCACCGTCGAGAGTGCACCCGGTCTCGGGAGTCGGTTCGATCTCTACCTGCCCCTCACCGAACGCGCGGCGATCCCCAGGGGAGGGGGGAGCACAACTCCCCTGATCCGAGGCGCGGACGAGCTGATCCTCCTGGCCGACGACGAGCCGGTTCTTCTCGATCTCGAAGAGAAGGTTCTGCGCGCGCATGGTTATCGCGTCCTGAAGGCGCGCGATGGACAAGAAGCGCTGAGGCTCTATGAGGACCATCAGCGGGAGATCGCCGCGATCGTCCTGGACGCTCTGATGCCGGGGGTCACAGGGATCGAAGCCGCCCGCCGGATTCGAGAGCGAGATGCGCGGGCGCGAATCCTCTTGGTCACCGGATACAACCCGGAAGAGAGCGGTCTCGGCGGCATTCGCGTGGAGAACGTGCACATCCTGCAGAAGCCATACACGCCACGACAGCTCCTGGAGACCATCGGGCACCTGTTGGGGAAGTCGCAGCAAGCTCCACTCCCGGCATGAAGCACCACTCCCCGCTCGCTTCGCGCCAGGCGCGCGAAGAGCGATCGAGAAAGGAGTTCGGCGATGGCGAAACGCATTCTCGTTGTGGATGACTCGCCGATCGAGCTGAAGCTCACGGCGAGGGTGCTCGGCCAAGCGGGCTACGAAGTCTCCACGGCGACAAGTGGCGCGCAGGCGCTCGCCCTGGCGCGCGAGAATCCCCCGGACTTGGTGCTCCTCGACCTCAACATGCCGCAGATGGACGGCTACGAGGTCTGTCGAAGGCTGAAGGAGGACGAGGCGACGCGCGCCGTTCCGGTCGTCCTCTACAGCGTGCGCGATCAGATTGTGGATGTGCTGCGCGGGCTCGAAGTCGGCGCCGAGGACTTCATCGTCAAAGGCACGCGGCGCGACGAGCTGCTCGCGCGCGTGCATCGCATCCTTCGGCGCGAGCGCGAGATCCCGCCGCTTGATCTCTCCGCGCTCGACGAAGCCCTCACCTGCCCGGAGGCTGAACCGATCGCCCGACTGCTGGAGGACACGTTTTATCGCCACGTGCGCCCATGCTTGAATGCGCTCTTCGGCGTCCACCCGGCACTCCTTCTGATCGAATGCGCCCGGCGACAAGCAGCCGAGCGCGCTCGCCTCCTCCTCCCGGAGCAAGGGGCATCGGACGCGGCGCTCTTCGATCCTCGCCGCGTGCGCCATGCCTCGACGGCCGAAGTGCTCGACGCGTTCAAAGCGTTCGCGTCCGAACTCCTGCTCGTCACGGCCAAGCTCGCTAACACCCGCATCTACGGCCCACGAGAAATGGATGAGGTGCTCCGGGCGTTCAAAACCCTGCTCCACACCTTCTCCGAGCACCTTCACGCCTGGCGTTCCCCCTCGCCCGGCGGAACGAAGGCTCATCCCTCACAGCTCGAACCGAGTGGCGGCCCGCTCTTGACCGATGCCCCGACGGCTTTCACTTTCCTCCTCGATGCCGAGGGACGGCTGCAGAATCTCGATGAAGACCTGGCGAAGGCTCTCGGATATGAGAGAGCGGAGCTCCTCGGAGTTTCCCTCGCCTCGCTCCTCCCCGACGCCGAGCACGAAGCGCTTCAGGTACTCCTGCGTGACGTCCGAACGCAGGGAAAGGTCGAGGGCAAGCTCATGCTGCGACGGCGGGACGGAACGCTCCTCCCGATCGCGCTCTCCTCACACGCGCTCTTCGACAGGCAGGGGAACCTCGTCCTCTCTCAACATCAGGCGAAGCGGCTCTCCGAAACTTCAGAGTGGACAGAACAGTTACGCCGGCTCCAGCACGAGCGCGACCGCCTGCGCGAAGAACTTCAACGCGCCCGTGCCGAGTATGAGACATTCCTGCACATCATCTCTCACGACCTTCGGCAGCCGCTGCAGATCATCTTGAACGCCGCGCAGCTGCTTGAAGAAGAGAGCGGGACGCAGCTGGACGATTCCGCGCGCGAATACCTCACGGCGATCGAGCGCGCAGCCCTCCGCCTGCGCGAGATGATCGGCGATCTCCTGAAACTCGCCCACATCACGCCCGAGGCCCTTCGTCGAGAGCCGACCGATGTGGGGCGTCTCCTGGAGGAGATTCGCGAGACCGTATCCCCACTTCTGGAAGAACGCAACGCCTGGCTCACGCTCACCGGCCCCTGGCCCATCATCCTCGCGGACGCCGCTCAGCTGCGCCTCGTCTTCCTCGAGCTCATCCAGAACGCGCTCACGTTCAATGACAAGCCGCGCCCGCTCATCGAGATCGGATGCGCGCCGACCGCCGATCCGGAGCACACGTTCTACGTGCGCGACAATGGGATCGGCATCGAAGCCCGGCACTGGGAGCGAATCTTCCACGTCTTCCAGCGGGTGCATTCCGAGGAGGAATTTCCCGGACGAGGCGTGGGACTCGCGCTCTGCAAGCGGATCATCGAGGCGCATGGCGGACGCATCTGGGTCGAATCCACGCCAGGTGTCGGCAGCACGTTCTCTCTCACCCTCCCGGCAGCGAACCTCCCCAAAGAGAGCCTGGCTCTGTCGGAACTGTCCGAAGGCGGCGGGATTCATTCGGAGAGGGCTCGCGAAACCCCCCTCTCGCGAGGATGAAGCTCAACTCTCCAGCTCGACGTCCGATCGGGAGACGGCGCGTCCGGTCGTATCCACATCGAGGATCAGTGACCGGGCGGACACGCCGTGACGCTCGAAGCACGCGACCAGCTCCTCGCCGATCTTTCGGAAATTGCTCGAGGCGATGGCGACAACCGTCGGCCCAGCCCCGCTCAGCGCCACGCCGACCAGGCCATCCACGTCGCGAATCTGCAAGACGTCGGAGAGGCCGGGAACCAAGCTCTGCCGATACGGCTGATGCACGCGATCGCGCATGGCCTCGCGAACCAAATCGAATCGGTGACGGCGCAACGCCGGCCAAAAGAGCGCGACGCGCTGCAGATTGAAGATGACATCCTGCAGCGGGATCTGCTCGGGCAGAACGCTCCGCGCCGCCTCCGTGGCCAGCGGCACGTCGGGGACGACGGCGACGATCTTCAACTCCGGAGGCCATTCGTCCTGAATGTATCGCACCTTCCCATCTTCCGTCCGACAGGTGAGGACAAGCGAGCCGACGGCCGACGGCGTCACGTTATCGGCATGACCCTCGAGTTCGCAGGCATAGGCGAGCAACTTCTCCTCACCGAGCACGCGCCCGGTCATCGCCTCGAAGGCCGTCAGGCCCGCGACGATGGCCGCTCCACTTCCCCCGAGGCCACGGGCGACCGGGATCTGGTTCTCGATCAGCAGACGCACTTTCGGCACCGCGACCCCCTCGCGCTCCCCGGCGAACTGCATCGCGCGCACGATCATGTTCCGCTCATCGGTCGGGATGAGCGAGGCGTCCACCCCCTCCACGAACACTTCGTGTGCGGGTGCGGCAGCATTCAACTTCTCCACGCGAACCTTCAGATACACTCGGAGCGCTAATCCCACCGTATCGAAGCCCGCTCCGAGATTGGATGTTGAACCCGGTACTCGGATCTCGATCATCGCCGCGCGTACTCCTCAGCATCCTCCACGATTCAACTCAGTGCAGTATACACGCGCTCTCTCAGGGCATCAAGCGGCGGATGAAGGCCCGTCCAGAGCCGAAACTGCTCGGCCGCCTGGCGCAGGAACATCTCCACGCCGGAGAGGACCGGACATCCCCTCTGTTTCGCCCGGCGCAGCAGGGGTGTCTCCAAGGGGTTGTAGACGAGATCGTACACCAGAGGCCGATGGCGCAGCGCCTCCTCAGGGATCAGCTCCTGCTCCGGATACCCCGCCATCCCGACAGGCGTGGCGTGGATCAAAACGTCGAACGAATGCGCGGCCAGTTCGGCCAGCGCATAGGCTTTCGCCCCGATCGCTTCCGCCAGCTCCCGGACACGCTCCAGACGTCGCCCGAAGAGGAGCACACGCGCGCCGCGCGCACGCACGCCGTAGGCCAGCGCGCGCGCAGCTCCTCCCGCTCCCACGATCGCCACGCGCGCTCCCTCCAGAGCGATGCGCTCGGCCAACGGCTCCGTCCCCCCCGCGACATCGGTGTTGTAGCCCACAAGACGCTCTCCCTCGACGACGATCGTATTCGCCGCGCCGACGCATCGCACCACGGACTCCACATCGTCCAAGAAGTTCAGGACCGCGAGCTTATGCGGGATCGTGACACTCAAGCCACGAAGCCGCCACGGCATCTGCCGCGTCTCCGGTCGCACGAAATCGCGCATGAAGCGGTCGAGCGCCGCGACTTCAAGCGGCACGTACACGAAATCCAATCCGAGGAGACGGAATCCCGTATTGTGCACCAGCGGCGAGAGGGAATGGCCGATGGGATGCCCGATCACCCCCGCGACGACCGTGTGCTGCCCGAGTTCCGTGACCCGATAGAGCGCGCGCAATTCCGAGACGGGGATCTGTCCGGGAGCCGTCTCGCGCCCGGTTGCGGCCGCACCATAGGTGAAGGCGCTGCCGTAGGCCACGCCGAGAATGCGCGTCAGAAGCCCCGCCCTCCCCATCGCGATCCCCACCAGCTCCCTCCCCTCCTGCCGAGCGCGCTCAAGGAGGCGAAAGATGAGGAGCGAATCCCCAATATCGTGAGCAAAGAGGGCGAGCTTCAGAAACCGCGCCGGAACGGCACGCACCTGCTCGTACAGGGCCAGGACATCCTCCCACCGCACCGCGTCATACCGATGGTGCGAGAGGATCACCCGCTCCCAGGGGAGAACGCCCGAACGCTCGGGCGGAGCAGCATGGAGGAACGCCTCGACGAGATCCATCTCCAGATCGTAGAAGAGGCGCGCGCGCACCTCCCCCCGCTGCTCCGCCCACGCGATCACCTTCGACCAGAATCGCAATCGTTCGGAGAGCGATGCGGTCGCATACCCCCCTTCCTCACGAGGCCGATACGTCAGAATGATCGGCTTCGCCGTCGCTCCCACGACCGGAGCGAGAACCGATGTGGGGTCCTCCACCGGATGTCTCCCGAGCGCATCCAGGCGCAACTCGACTCCATCGGCGACTTCGTCCACCGACGCCATCACCGCCAGTGCGCGCTCCAGCGTCGGCTCCGCCACAGACGCGACGAGCTTCATGGACATAACTTCGGCACTATAGCACATCCTCATCCCGACGAGGAACCTTGTGCTATACTTCCCGCGAGGCGGGGAGTCGGAAGATGCGCGTGCTGCGGATCGTCAATCGAAGGCTTCGAGGGCCCGCGTGGGTCTTCTTGCTCGTTCTGATGAGGGGGAGCCACCCACTCGCCCAGGCCCCTCAAGCGCCGCCGACGGCCGATATTCGCATCAAGCCTGCGCAGATTCGCGTGGACGCCAGCGTGGGCGAGGATAAGGCCGTTCGCGAGCTGGTCGCCCGCTACGGAGAGCGCCTTCGAGCCGAGATGCGCACCGTCATCGGGCGCGCGGGGCAAGACTTGGTCAAGGGCCTCGGCGGCGGATCGCTCGGCGCCTTCGTCGCCGACGTGATCCGTCGTACGGCGGAGCAGAGCACGGCAGAACCCGTGCACGCCGCCCTGCAGAATTCCGGCGGCTTGCGCCGTCCCATCGCGCGGGGGAAGATCACGCTGGGGACGATCTACGAAGTCATGCCCTTCGAGAATCAGATCGTCGTCCTGGAGATCTCCGGCGAGACGCTTCTGGCGCTCCTGCGGCACCTGGTCGCGCGCGGCAACGAACAGGTCACCGACGCCATCTCCGGCATTCACATCGTCGCCTGCCGGGGGGAATTGCGCGCGGCCTCTCTGGATGGCCGACCGATTGATCCGCACGCCGTCTATCGGCTGGCCACGTCCGACTATCTGTACCAGGGAGGCGCCGGATATGCGATGCTCGCGACGGCCCGTCGCGTCATCCCCACAGGGGTGACCATCCGCGATGCCTTGATCGCTTTCATCCGAAGCGAACAAGCCGCCGGTCGCGAGATCACCGCATCGGCCACCGATCGCTTCCGCCTGGAATGCCCGGAGGACTCCCCGCGCGACCGATGAGCGCCCGCGATCCCTGATCCCGCCCGTTCACTTCACGACGAAGCCCAGCGGCTTCTCCCTCTCCTTGACCTCCCAGAAGGCATGGATCTTGTCGAGCGCCACATAGACGACCGTTCCCTCCTCGTCCTTCAATCTGGCGACGCCATCCACGATGTCCTCCAGCGTCCCCCGGACGGCGGAAGGGCCACCGTAGTGAACCTCGATCGTCTTTCCGATGTGCTCGGCCAGGATCTGCTTCACGACTTCCACCTCCCGCCGACATCGCTCACGCGATGGCTCGAGCTTTCGCCATCGCTCGGGCGATGCGTTCGAGCGCGCGCTCGATGTTCTCCAGAGAGTTGGCATAGGAGAAGCGGATGTACCCCTCCCCATAGGCACCGAAAGCGGTTCCCGCCAGACACGCGACACCGGCTTCTTCGAGCAAGTAATCGGCCAGCGCCTTGGAGGTCCACCCCGTCCCCGTGATGTTGGGGAAGACGTAGAAGGCCCCTCTGGGCTTCCGACACGAGAACCCCTCGATCGCGTTCAATCCGGCGACGATCCGATCTCGCCGCCGGCGGAATTCCGCGACCATCTCGGCGACCGGCGTCTGATCCCCGCGCAGCGCTTCGATCCCCGCGATCTGCACGAACGACGCCGTGCACGAGGTCGAATTCGTCTGCAGCTTCGCGATCTGCGCGGCCAAATCCGCCCGCATGACGCCATAGCCCAGCCGCCAGCCGGTCATGGCATATGTCTTCGAGAACCCATCCAGGATGATCGTCTTCTCCAGCATCCCCGGAAATTGCGCGATGCTCACATGTTCGCCCTCGAAGACGATGCGGCTGTAGATCTCATCGGAGAGGATCATCAGATCGCGATCCACGACGGCTTCCGCGATCGCCTTCAGGTCCTCGTATCCGAGAACGCCCCCGGTCGGATTGTGCGGGGAATTCAAGATGATCATCCGGGTGCGCGGCGTGATCTTGCCGATCAACTCCTCCACATCGAGCGTGAAGTCGCGCTCTTCTCGAAGAGGGATCGGCACGGGCACGCCCCCGACGTAGTTGATCATGGACTCGTAGATCGGGAACCCGGGGTTCGGATAGATCACCTCATCCCCCTCCTCAACGAGGGCGAGGATCGAGAAGAAGATGATCGGCTTCGCCCCCGGGGTGACGACCACCTGATCCGGGGAGACCGAGAGACCGCGTCGGCGCGAGACGTCCTCCGCGATGGCTTCCCGCAGTGGCCAGAGTCCCGCCGACGGGCCGTACTTCGTCCACCCGTCCTTCAAGGCGCGATAGGCCGCTTCGATGATGGGCGCCGGCGTGAGGAAATCCGGCTCGCCCAGCTCCAGATGAATGATCTCGCGCCCCTGCTGTTCCAGCTCACGAGCGCGCACTAACACATCGAAAGCCGTCTCCGTTCCCAAACGCGCCATCCGTGTCGCGAGCCGCATCAGTCCCTCCTTGACTATCGCCCCGACGGCTCACGCGAAGCGAACCATCGAGGAAGATCACCTCATCGAGTCGCGGTGCCGAGCGCTTCTTCCGCAATCCGACTCGGCCCCGCTTCCTCCAACGCCCGAATCACCAGGCCGGGTGTCAACAGCTCCGGCAGCGTGATGGGCTCCGTCAGCCGACCGGCCGGGAAGATCACATAAAATGGCACGCCGGACCGGCCGAACTTGGCGAGCATGCGCGTGATCTCCGGATTGCGATTCGTCCAATCGGCGCGAATGGCCGTCACGCGCAACTCGCGCATCTTCCGGCGGACGGCCTCCGACGCGAGGACCGTTCGCTCGTTCACCTTGCAGTTCCAACACCACTCCGCAGTGAAGTCAATGAAGACGGTCTCCCCGCGTCGGACGCGCCGTTCGATATCGGCCAGGGAGAACGGCTTCCACTCGATCTCCTCCCCGGATGTTGCGGTCGCCGGGGACTCCGCCGCGAGGGCGCGCGCCTCTCGCCACCGCAACTCCTTCTCAAACGCCCAGACGTAGCCTCCGAGCACCAGTGCCGCGGCGACCCCCCACGTCCCCCATCGGCGTCCCCGCGACGCCTGCGGCCCCACCTGACCGATCATCCATACGGCGACGGCGACCACGAGGAGGAAGACACCGGTCCAGATGACCGCCTCTAATCCCATCTGGCTCCCCAGCACATCGAGGAGCCACAGGAGCGCGCCGATGAGGAGAAACCCCATCGCCTGCTTGAATCGCACCATCCACATCCCGGGTCGCGGGACGAATCGCAACCACTGCGGATTCCACGCGAGCACCACGTAGGGGAGAGCCAGCCCGAGAGCGATCGCCGTGAAGACGAGCCAAACGATGCGCCCCGGTTGCGCGAAGGCGAATCCCACGGCCGTCCCCAGAAACGGCGCCGTGCACGGCGTCGCCAGCGTCGTCGCCAGAACGCCATTGAAGAAGGCCCCCACCATCCCCGGCTGCTCCAACCACCGCGAACGGACGCTCGGACTCCGAAATTCGAAGACGCCGAAGAGATTGAGCGCGAAGACGAAGACCACTGTGCTGATGACGACGATGAACGTGGGGGATTGAAATTGGAAGCCCCATCCGATCTGCTCGCCCGTCGCCCGCAAGGCGATGACGCCTCCGGCCAGCGCCCAGAGCGACACAAGCACGCCCGCGGCGAAGCTCATGCCCATCAGGCGCACGCGCCGACGATCCTCGCCGGCGTGATGCACGAATCCCAGGATCTTGATCGAGAGAACGGGCAACACGCACGGCGTGATGTTGAGGATGATCCCGCCCAGTAACGCGAGCAGGAGGATCACCCCGAGCGAGCGAGACTGCTCCTGCTGCCCCTTCACGCGAAACGGCAGGTTCAGCCATTCGGCCCCGACGGCGACGCCCTCATCCGGCATCGCTTCCGGCGCGCTCGTGCCGTCGCCCTCGACCTTCTCACGCTCGGGCAGGGGCGCACGCGCTGACTCCGCGCGCGCCAGCACCGAGTCGAGCTTCGCCTGCAGCTCATAAGCGCCCTGATCCGTCACGATCACTCCGCTCACCCTATCGCTCAGCCCCCCTGTGGCCTCCAGCTCCAGGGGGATGAGGATCGAGCGTCCGGAGACTCGTATCCCACCGTGCTGGATCGTCGCGCCTTTCAAACGCCGTGGGAAGAACTCATGCGCCGTCGCTCGTCCGACGAGTTCCAAACGCAAGAGGCCGTTTTGCTCTCCCCGCGGCGTCCATTCCACCCGTGCGACGCGAAGCGGACTTCGATTCATCGGCTGAGGGACAGCCCGCTCGAAGCGCGCGATCAGCTCGGCGTCGGGACCCGGCGTCGCCTGTCCGATGGGCAGGGTGAGTTGGAGCTTCGCCTGGCCGGGAATGCAGACCTCTTTGCACACGAGCCAATTCGCCGCCGCCTCGAGCATCACCGCCTCGCCCGAGAGCGACGCCGGAGGCGTGACCGTCGCGAGCACCATCGCTTCATCCTGATAGCCGAAGGCCGTCATCCCCCCCGATTCCGTATACCGCCGAGGCGTCGGCCACCGAAGCGGCGACACGCGAAAGCCTTCAGGCACGGTCCACGCGACGCGGATCGGTAGGCCGGCATCGCCCGAGTTCTCCCAATACATATGCCACCCGGGTTCGATCTGAAAGTAGAGGCCAACGGTGAACGGACGCCCCGGCTGAACGGCCGCGACGTCTGCGACAAGACGCGGAGTCACGATGCGGCGCCCCTGATGCACCTGGGCCGAGAGGGCGAGCGCCGTCCCACCGAGCATCACGCTGAGGATGAACACCCATCGCTTCATCATCTTCCCCCCCTCACGAAAGAACGCGCCGAAGGCGTGCGCGTGACCATGGGGCAGAGCCGCCGGTTACTGCGCCGCTGGCTTGGCGAACTTCCCGCTCTCGATCGCGACATTGTGCTTCACCTCCTCGGTCTTGAAGATCAAGGAGAACGCCGGCGTGACCTGCCGTATCGTGAACGGGATCCGAAGGCCATCCACCTCACGATAGTCCTCGAAGTAAACCTCCACCGGGATCTTTCCCTGCGGCCCTTCGCGCTCCACATCCAGGCGCACGAGCAATCCGGTCGAGGCGTCGAAATACCATCGCTCCGCAGAGCCTTCGGCGGACGTGGCCTCGAGGACATAGACCTCGGTTCCGCTCACCGTCCCCTTTCCCTTCACCGCGATCTTCGGATACAGCTCCTTCAATCGGAGCGGCCTGTAGAAATCCGCATCCAATCGCGTCGCCGCAAGCTCCCGGCCGCTCTTCTCCCGAAGCCCCATGATCGGATCTTTCGCCCATGCGACGGCTCCATCGAAGCCCTCATGAATGGCGCCGAATCCCGGCAACTCGACGACGACCAACACGCGATTCGGCGCCTGCGCATAGGATTCAAACGTCCCGCGCACTCCGGCTGCCGGAATCTCCACCGTCCCTCGCGAGACTCGGCTGGTCACCCGCTCCAAGGCCTCTCTCCCCCCACAGGCCTGGATATATCGGTCGAGCACGCGATCCACCGTCACGTCAGGAGCCACGGCCGCTTCTTGCGACTTCTCCACGCTCGACGCGCTCCACCCCCACGAGACGGCAATTCCACAGAGGACCAAGGCTCCGATCATTCCACGCCGCATCATCCGCATCCTCCTTTCCGTAAACCTCGCACGTCGCCGCGTCGCGGCAAACGACGCGCGATCTCGCGAAGGGCGACCTCAAGCTGCGGATCCCGCCCTTCGAGCAGAGCCCGCCGCGTCAGCGGAACTTCGATGTTCGGGATCACGCCATGCCCCTCGATCAATGTCCCTTGCGCCGTTTGGAAATCCGCAATGGCATATTGAAAGAGCGCGCCCGTCGGCAACCGCTCCAACAGCGAAGGCAGAGCCGCTCCGGCGCTCCGCTCGCCGATGATGAGAGCGCGCCCCAACTCTTGAAGTCCGGCGGCGAAGATCTCCGCCGTCGAAGCCGTATGTTCGTCAATCAGGATGACGACGATCCCCGCGTACGGATTCGGCTGAGGGAAGACAGCGAGATTCACATGCCCCGATCGCAACGTCATCGTCCCCAAGCTCGTTGGCCTCTCACACAACATCCCCGCGAGGCCGGCCGCCATCCCGCCTATCCCTCCAGGATTCCCGCGCAGATCGAAGATCAGCGCTGGAGCCGTGGCGAACTCCCGAATCGCCGCGCGGATGCGCTCCATCAGGCCGACGACGAAGACGTTAAAGCGAATGTACCCGATGTCTCCCAAGCGCTTCGCTTCGAACTCCACCGGCATCGGGGGGAAATTCCCGAAGCGCTCGGACCATTCTCCCCCCCGGCGCTCCCGCCGAAGCTCCACCTCTCGAAGGCGAGAGCGATCGTCCACGTACTGGACGCGGACCCGTGTCCCCGGCTCCCCATCCAGGAGCGCGAGCACGGCCCTGGCCATTCGCATCCGGCGTCGCGCCGGTGGCTCCCATCCCGAGGAGAATCGCCGAAGCAACCGATCGAGGTCTCGATCGCCCACGCGTCGCACGATGAATCCCGGCCGCAGCCCGGCGCGCTCTGCCGAGGACTCCGCGCGCACGCGCGTGATGACGACCTGACGCCCGAGGACGCGTACGTCCAAGCCCACCGTCCCCGCGCGCTCCGACGGATCCCCCTCCTCCAAGAACGTCCCCGGCGGATAGATGTGAAAGTGCGAGCGTCGCAATTCTCCGAGCATCTGTTGCAATAATGCGTACAGCTCGGATTCCGTCCGAATCGCGGCGAGCCGCGCTTCGTACCGACGCCCCACAGCATCCCAATCGAGTCCGCCGAACGTGGGATCGTAATACTTCTCCTTCACCCGACCCCATACGATCTCAAACGTGCGCCGATATAGCTCCCGCGCGCCGTGCGCCCCGGCCGTGGCCACGCCCTCCTGTTTCTCCAACGTGACCGGGGACCACACCGGAACGGTTGCCGAGGCCCGAACCTGCCACAGAGGCGCCCACCCCCCTACGACTGATGCGCCTATCCCAAAGAGGATCAATCCCCCGAGGAGGCTCCGTCTCACCGCTCCCTCTCCCCTGCCCCTCATCGCATCACCCCGTGCTCCCCAACGCCATCGGCGTGCTCCTTTATTTTCGTCCAGCGCTTCGCGTTCGAGCAAGGGGGTCGGGGGTCTCCGAAGGCCTCTGCCCTTTCTCTCAAGAAGGTGTGCTTCGCGCTTGGAATGTTCTGTCGCCAATCGCTTACACGGCGCAGAGCGGACGCACGCTCTCCGAATATCCGTATTGCTTCATCCATGCGCTCTCTCGCACGCGATGGAAGAAGTCCACGAGCCTCGGATCAGAGGCGAAGGCATACGCGCGCTGAGCATCCACCTCCCGCGCGACGTCCTCTATAGCCCGAGGGTGAATCTCCGGGAGTTGGCAGAAATTGGCGAGCGCACGAAGATGCGGAATCGGCTCGCGGACGAAATCCTCGTATCTCACGACCGCGCGCTCGTTGGGGATTCGCCCGAGCACTCGTTCGGCATACGCGAGGTACGATTCCCAGAGCGCGAAGGCGCCCTCGAGCGTCAGGCAGCGCGCGGAACCGCGAAAGCCCACGCGCTCCAGATGCGTCCGCCGATCCGGCCGATGAAACTTTTGATGAAACCGCACCTGCTGCCACCGAAAGTACCGCTGCTCCCGAACGACCAAACTACGGGCCACGTCCACGCCGTGACGCACGATCCAGATGATCTTCGCCCGAGGAAACAGCTCCACCCAGAGGGGGAGTGTGAGGACGTTGCGCGGATCCTTCCATCCCCAGGGCCGATCGAACCGCGCCAGAGAACGGTATCGGATCCAATTCCGCCATCCCAAATAGCGATGAATCCGCCATGAGAGGAGATCGCCCTCCAGACATCGAAGCGTCATGCGTACGATCTCGGGATGCCGCAAAAAATCGTGGATCGGATCGGGGCGGTCCCAAGACGCCCGAGCCTGACGCAGAATGACTTCGTTCAGATGCAGGAAAAAGACCGACTCGTGATGCTCCTCCACGCGATGTCCCAGGAAGAGGCCGAGCCGGTCCAAAAGACGCGCCAGCAGCGTCGTCCCCGACCGATGCATCCCCGCAATGATCACCGGTTGAACGCGGACCGAGAGACTCATCCCCAGAGATCGAGCGCTCAGGGAACGAGCTGAAGGCACAGGCTCTCATCCTGTAGCGGTTCTCCCCCCGAAACCGCTATAATAGCCATGCCTCACCCTTGGCCGGTCTGCGACCTCCGTTGGGCTCACCTCTTCAGACCGGCCAATGCTCGCTCTCCGAAAGGACGCTCTCGCTCGCAAGGCCACTCCCCCTCCACGAGAGCGCCTGAACTTCCCAGACGATCATCAACATCGCGCATTGACCTTTCGCCCATCTCCTCAGAACGCGCCATCGAGCGCCGCATCGCCGCGCCTCCCTCGATCGGACGCGTCATCCGAAATTCAGACGGCACAAGCGCGGGAAAAGTCTGAAAGGCCGAGATCGCCCGACGCCTGCGCCGCCTCGCATCGAAAATCCCTCCGCTAGAGAACACGTTCCGAGGTCGAGTGTCGGTTACACGATTTCTCGGGCAGAAGCGTGAAGAGCGGGCTTGAAATGAATGATGGATCGAAGATCGCTCTCCCCGAATGCTCCGTGCCCTCTTGGCGCCATTCGGAGGACGCCGTACAATGAAAGGCCATCGCGCGAGAGGGAGGACGCGTATGAGGGGGCGACTCAGAGGGGCAGGAATGGGGCTGCTGTTCGGGATCCTCCTGATGAGCTTCGCGCCCCGGCAGGCGCAGGCGAACGCGCAGGGACGGATCCGCGGCATCGTCACCGATGCGACAGGAGCGCGAATTTCCGGCGCCCGCGTCATCTTACGGCACGCTCAGCGAACGATCGCGAGCGCGCTCTCGAACGACATGGGGGAATTCATCCTCGCGGGCGTGCCGCGCGGGGTCTATGAACTCGCCGTGCACGCGCGCGGTTTCGCGGAGCGGCGTCTTCCGATTCGGCTCTCGACCCCGGAAGAGGTGCACGTACAGGTGACGCTGGAGGTCGAGCCCGTCATCGAGGAGCTGACCGTAACAGGAGAAGGTGGCTTCGTGGACGAGACGGCCAGAACCATCCAATCGGTGAGCGTGATCCTCTCGGATCACCTCACCATGCGCACCAAGGCCGTCCTGGCGCAGGCGGTGAATGAGGAGGTCGGGGTCCATCTGCAGCGGACGAGCCCGACGATCGCGGGCGTCTTCATCCGCGGGCTCGGCGGCGATAAGGTCAACATCTACGTGGATGGGATTCGATACTCGACCTCCGCCATGCGATCCGGCATCCATACATTCCTCAGCCTGCTTGATCCCACGAATGTCGAGGCCATCGAAGTCCTTCGGGGACCGCGCAGCGCCGATTATGGGAGCGACGCCCTGGGCGGGAGCTTTCAACTCCTGACGTGGGCTCCGCCTCTGGCTGCCACGCGCCGGGAGTGGCACGGCACGTGGACGACGACCGTGAACACGGCGGATTGGAGCGCAGGATCGAGCCTTCGCACGAGCCTGGGGGCGCGAACCTTTGGCCTCACCCTCAATATCGTCGGCCGACGCGTGAACACGCTGCGACCGGGACGCGGCGTGGATTCGCATTCGGCGGTGACGCGGTTTCTGGGCCTTCCCTCCCACGTGCTCTATGGCCCGCGCCTGCCGGATACAGGGTTCACTCAATACGGAGGGAGCACGACCTTCTTGTGGGCGCCCACGTCCACATCCTCCCTCCGCTTCCACTATCAACGGGCGCAGCAGGATGGCGGGAAAAGGTTCGATCAATTGCTCGGCGGAGATGGGAATCTCATCGCCGACCTGCGAAACCTGATGCTCGACTTCTTCTACGTGCGGTACGATCGCCAGGCGTTCGCTGGAATGGACCATCTCGCGCTCTCCTATTCCTTCAACGCGCAACGCGAGGAGCGGGTGAATCAGGGAGGCAACGGGAACCCGCGCGCGGCGATCGTCCACGAGTACGAGAAGATGCGCGTTCACGGGCTTCAGGCGCGCGCGGAGAAGCTCTGGCGTGGACACTTCCTTCGCCTCGGCGGGGAAGCGTACCACGAGCGCATGCGCGCTCCAGCCTTCGCCCTGAATCCCGTCACCGGTGGGGTGACCCTCCGGCGCCCGCGCGTGCCCGATCGCGCGCGATATGAGCAGTGGGGGATCTACATCCTCGACGTCTTCGAGCCCCGACGTGGATCGGTGAAGCTGATCGGTGGCCTCCGCTACAGCGGCGCGCGCTACCGGGCTCGCACCGAAGATGCGCCGATCGTCGGCGGACGCCCGCTCTGGCCGAGCGATACGCTTCGGGTCTCCAACGTGAGCGGGCGCGCGGGGCTCCTCATCCCGCTGGGCGGTCGGCTCAGCGCTGCCTTCCACTTCAGTCGGGGCTTTCGCGCGCCGAGTATGACGGATCTGGGCACGCTCGGACTGACGGGCTCCGGATTCGAGGTCTCCGCCCGAGAGATCGCGCCGCTCAACGGACTGGTCGGGTCCACAGCCGATCGCACGGCCGTCTCGACGGGACAGCCCGTCGCCCCGCTCAAGCCCGAACTCAGCCAAAGCTATGAGATCGGCGTGCGCTACCGACAGGCCCGTCTGCGCGGAGAACTCACGCTCTTTCTGAACGACATCACGCGCTTGATCGCCAAACAGGCGCTGATTCTGCCGCCGGGGGCCGTCGGCCTCTCCCTGGGCGGTGAACCAATCATCGCGCAAACGCCTAATGGAACGGTCTTCGTCGCCGCCTCTTCAGCGCCCGTGCTCGTGCGCGCCAACTTCGGCGACGCGCGGTTCTGGGGGATCGAACAGGCGTGGACCTTCGAACTCTCCGAGCGATGGTCTCTCGACATTCTCCACACGCACATCTCGGCGAAAGATCGGCGCACGGGTCGGCCCCCCAATATCGAGGCGAGTCTCCCTGCCCCCGACGGGTGGATTCGCCTTCGATACATGCCCCTGCGTCGCTTCTGGATCGAACCGTATCTTCATGCGGCCGCTCGCCAGACGCGACTCTCGACGCTCGCCCTTGAAGATCGCCGCACGGGAGCTATGCGCTCGCGCGCGAGCATCGCCAGCTTCTTCCGCAACGGCGCCACCGTGCGCGGCCTCGTCGCTCCAGGGCCGGACGGCCGCTTCGGAACGGACGACGATGTCTTGATCCCGACGGGCGAGACCTTGACGCAGGTCCAGAATCGCGTGCTCGGCCCCGGCATCGAGAGCGCCCCGCTCTACCGGGCCATCCCCGGCTATGTCGTCTTCAATATCCGCGCCGGATTCCGCGTGGGCGAGAACCATCAGCTCCTCATTGAAGCGGAGAACTTGACCGATCGAAACTACCGAGGAATCACCTGGGGCTTGGATGCTCCCGGACGCAGCCTCTTTCTGCGCTATCAATACACTTTCTGAGGTGGGGAGGAACGAAGATGTCTCGATCCCCGATCGTCCGGCGACACCGGAGAGGATCGCTCAGATTTCTCCTCAGTCTCCCGATCGCCCTGGGCTTTCTCGCTTCTCTGCAGGCCACGCCGCAAGGGCCGACGGATCACCCCTACACGGTCGCTTACTACTACAAGGTCAAGTGGGGGCACTACGAGGAGTTCCTTCGACTCTTCAAGAAGAATCACTGGCCCTTGCTCAAAGCCGAACAGGAACAGGGGCGCATTCTTCGCGTGGAAGCCTATCAACCGACCTTTCACGGAGAGGGACGTGCGGATTGGCACTTCATGACCATCATCGTCTACAAGAATTGGAACGCCGTCATTGATCAATCGGGGCGCGAGGCGCTGTTGCGCCGTCTCTTCCCCGACCAAGAGCGATTCCAAGCCGAAGAGCGACGGCGCTTCGAGCTGCTGGAAGCGCACTGGGATGTCCCGCTCACGCCCGTTCCCCTGGATCGGTGAGCGGTGCGCTGAGGCTCTCCCCGCGCGCGCTCATTCCGCCTCACGGGGTCCCCACGCGGTCGGAAGATCGCGCGGGATGTCCGAGGTGGATTCCAGCTCCTCAAACGGATAGAGGACAAGCCCCGAGAGGAGCTTCGGATAGAAGTCCGTGGACTTCTGTGGCAGCAGGCGCCCGGAGAGAGCCATCGCATAGACCTGCTCCACGCGCGTCGGATTCAGGAAGAACCCCACCTGCGCGCGCCCTTCGCGAACGGCGCGCGCGCCCTCCTCGAACTCTCGAACGTAGATGATGTGCCGTTCGCTCTGGATCGCTTCTTCACCAAGGCGAAGTCCCCGCTCGATGAGCACACGATGAAGCACGGCCGTGTCGAGCATCCGCTCAAGCGGTGTCATCCCCTCGAGCATCCGCTCCGCCTCCTCGGTCTCCCGCAACGCCAGAAGGCGAAAGACGGAATCCCCGACCACCATCAGACCGAAAGTCATTCGCCGCTGCCCTTCCTCCGCCAAGCGCGCGCGAATGTGGGTGAGCGCCTGGGCGGAGAAGTCCCCAAGGGGCACACTCGTCACGTCGAAATAGCGCGCGACGAAATCGCGGAATCGTTCGGCATCAAACACGTCCATGCCCACGATCAACCGGTGCGTGGGCAGGATCGTTATCCCCTCGTCCCGCAGATTGAAGAAGGCCATGAGCATGCGCTCGTAGGGCGCCCGTTCCTCCACCCGTCCCGCCTCGGCCCGCCGCTCATCGCGATAGGCTAGGGCCGTCTCATAGCGATGGTGTCCATCGGCGATCACCAGCTGCCGCGGAGCCATCATCTGCTGAATCGCCTCGATGGCCTCCGGCACAGAGAGCGCCCACAACCGATGCTCGACGCCGTACTCGTCCACGACATGCACCTCGGGCGGCCCACTCGCGCACTGCTCCAGGATGGCCTGAATCTCAAAGGCCGGATCATCATAGAGCATGAAGATCGGCTCCAGATGCGCCCGCGTGGCGCGAAGCAGCCGCAACCGATCCTCCTTCGGCCCCCTCAGCGTGCGCTCGTGCGGGAAGATGACTCTTCGCTCGAAATCCTCAAGCTGCCCGAGCGCCAAAAACCCCTTCCGCGTCTTCACCGGCCCATCCGGCGGGACGCGATACGTCTGGAAATAGATGTAGATCGCCGGAGCGCGATCCGCGACGAGAACGCCTTCGCGCATCCACCGTCGCAGCTCCTGGCGCGCTCGCGTGTAGACGTTCTGCGCCTCCGTGTCTTCGGGAAACGTCTTCCCCAAGATCACGCGCACGAAATTATAGGGGCTTCTCGCATAGTACTGCTCCTGCATCGTGGGCGTGATCTTATCGTAGGGCTGGGTGAGGACGGCCGCCAGATCGCCCACCTTCTCCGGATTGTATCGCCACGCGCGAAACGGATAGACCCGCGCCATAGTTTTACACTCTGGCATGGAGCCTTGGGATTTGTCCAGCCATTGGGAGAGATCGCGATGAGCTAACAAGGGGTATACTTCTCGCCCTTTTCGCTCGTGAGAGCGCGCCGCCGCATCCCCGTGAAGATCGCCCGATCGCTCGGGCGATCAAATGCTCACGCAGCCGCCGCTTCCTCTTTGTACAAGTATCCGGCGACCAATCCGGCCACGACGTACGCCACGAGATTCGTCACAATCCCGATGACCATCAGCCGCGTCCCCCACTGCAGCAGCGGAGCAAACCCGAGCCACACCAGGAGCCCCGCCACGATCCAGAGATAGACCCCCGCCACCACCGCCGTCTTTGGCCCCGCCCCATATCGTGGCCGAATCGCCGCATACAACCACGCCACCGCGATCCCAAAGACCACGCCGATGATCCAGATCATCAGAGCCCCGGACATTGCGACAGGCTCTCGCCCCAGTTCCTGATACGATCGGAACAGAAACCGATGCACGACCGTCTCGATCACGTCAATGATCACACCGGCGATCACGCCGCCGAGCACAATGCGCGCGATATTCATAGCCCCTTCCTCCTTAGTTTGGGCGTAGGTGCCAGCCTTACATTATCGCATTTCGGCCCATCCGTCAATGGTTCTTTTCGAAAACCGGGTCCGGCGCAGGGAGCGATCCACGCTGGCGGTGTCGCTCAGACAGGGAGCACACGCAATGACGGCCATCTGTGTCGCGCGCCAAGGAAAGGGGGACGACTCCAGCCCCTCTCTGGTTCCGGGCAGAACCCTGTCGCTCGGGCCGACGGAGCGCGTCACGCGATCCAGAAGGGCGTCGCCTCGCTCGTCCCCCGCGCGTGGTACACTTTCAACTGCTCGGCATACCGTCGAAAATCCTCGCTCGCGAGATACGGCTCGGGCAGGACGCGAGCCAAATACTCGAGGTACTTCTCCGGTGCGATCGGTCGCCCCCCTTCGGTGAGCAGGTTCCCGCGCAGATCATACGGCTGAAAGACGTACTCCTCAGGCCCACGCCTTCGGAAGAAGCGGCGATCCGGGAGCAGGAGCAAATCCTCCGGCCGAATGCCCCGGCGCGCCTCCCCCGAATGCTGCACCTCGCGGATCAGGCTCCGCGCCTCGTCCGGGGACATCGTCGGATGGTGCACGCGCACGATGGCGATATTCACCCCTTCGATGATCCCCTCGACCTCGGCGATGTACTCGGCTTGCGCTTGCCCATTGGTCTTCGGCTTGAACCCGAAAGCGACGGCTGTCTCGCCGGACCGCTCGTTCCCGAACATCTCCAGCCCGCGTGGATACCACTTGTTGATCGCCCGCTGAATGTCCTCCAGGCTGTAGATCCCCTGACCTCGCGTCGCGGCGACGGCCAGCTCCTTCAAGGCTCGACGGCCAAAGCCCATGTGGAATCCTTCTTCGCCGAGCATCGGCGGCATGCTCCGCGCCATGGGGGCGTAGCTGAAGATCTGCATCATATCGAGCTGGTACTTCCCGACCAGATCAATAATGGCCGTGTAGACGGCATTGTCCAGAAAGTCGCGGAACTCGATATTGAAGGCGTCCAGCACGTGCGTCCCCGTCCGCATCGAGAGCAACTCTTCGATGGTCTCGGCGGCCACGTCTCCATGCCCTGGCCGTTTCCACGTCGGATCATGGTCGAGGACCCAGAACATCTGATAGGCATGCCGCAGCTCCTCGGCCATGATCCGCAGGATCTCGAAGCGGGCTTCATCCGTGGGGGCTGTGTCCAGGCTCATCCGATGCTGCTCGATCGAGCCGAATTCGGTCGAGCACTGGGCCCGAATGATCCGACGGGCCGTGTAGAACATGTTCCCGGCCATCTCGGCCGCCCGCTCGATCTTCGGTTGACCGGCATATTTCCCGACCTCGATCACATCCGAGCGCAGCTCCCCCACCTTGGCCACAAGTTGAAACTTGGGCAGACCGGGGAAATACTTCTCCCAATAGGCGAGCAAGAGGTCGAGCTCGGGAAAGTTCCGCCGCTGCCATTCCAGGATCGCCTGATGATATTTCGGGCTGATAGTCGTCACCGTGTACCGGATCGCCATAGCCTCCCTCTCCTCCGAAAGGTCTCCCCTCGCCGTGGAAGGGAATTCTCCCACGAGCCCAGGGAAAACGCAACGGCGCACAGACCGGCTCGCGCCTGAGGCTCAAAGGGAGGCCCGGGAGCCCCTCCAATTCTTCGTTGAAACTCGATCATCTTTTGCATATAATCGCTGCTGCAATGGCCTGAACTCAGACGAAGAGGAGGTAAGCCTATGACGTGGAAACGCGTGACGTGGAACGTGGTCGGGGGGCTCCTGCTCCTGCTATTGCTGAGTGGCCGAACGTGGGCGCAGGCGACGACGTCGCTCTCGGGCACGGTGACCGATCCGACGGGTGCCGTGGTCGTCGGAGCGACCGTCACGCTCACCAACACGGCGACCGGAGTCACCCGGACGACGACAACGAATGAGCGGGGGTACTATGTCTTCCCGCAACTCCCACCGGGGACCTATAACCTCCGGGTGGAGATGACCGGCTTCAAGAGCATCGTCCGCTCGAACCTGCAACTGCTGGTGAACATGCCCGTGGTGCTCGATCTCCAGTTCGCGGAAGTCGGAGAGGTCGTCGAGACGATCGAAGTCGTGGGCGAAGCGCTCATCAACAAGGCGGACGCTTCGATCGGCAATCCCTTCGGCGAGGTGCAGATTCGCCAACTGCCGCTTCTGGCCCGCAATGTCGTGGAGTTGCTCAGTCTGCAGCCGGGCGCCGTCTTCTTGCCGACCGGAGACATCCGCAGCGGGAGCATCAGCGGGAGCCGGAGCGACCAGCAGAATGTGACGCTAGACGGCGTGGACGTGAACGATCCGCAATTTGGCTTCGCCTACACATCCGTCCTACGGATGACGCTTGACTCCACGCAGGAATTCCGCGTGACGACGACCAACTACAACGCGAACCAAGGGCGCTCCAGCTCGGCGCAAGTGAGCCTGGTGACCAAGCGCGGGACGAACGAGCTGCACGGCTCCCTCTACTGGTACCACCGGAACACAGCCACCTCGGCCAACGAGTTCTTCAACAAGCTCTCTCAAATCGAGTCGGGGCGACCGAATGAGCCGCCCGTGTTGAACTACCACATCTTCGGCGCCTCGGCCGGCGGGCCGATCATCAAGGACCGTTGGTTCATCTTCGGTAACTACGAAGGCCTGCGGGAGAAGCGTGAGGAACCTGTTTTGCGCTCGGTCCCCTCGTCTTTGGTGCGCCACGGTTACTTCCAATATCGCTGTGCGAATCCGGCCGAGTGTCCGGCGACGACGATCACCGTCGCGGGCCGCACGTTCAACATCCCGGCCGGAATCCGCGTATTGACGCCGGCGGAAGCTGCCACGCTGGATCCCCTGGGGATCGGAGCGAACCCGGCGCTGATGCGCTACCTGCAGCAGTTCCCCGAGCCGAACGATCCCGGACGGGATGGCCTGAACATCATGGGCTTCCGCTTCGTCGCGCCGATCAAGAACGACTTCAACACGTACATCCTCCGCAGCGATTTCAATATTGACCGTGCCGGGCGGCACACGCTCTTCTGGCGCGGCAACCTTCAGGACGATGCGATCAACTCTGTACCTCAGTATCCTGGGCTGCCGCCGAACCAGAAGACGCTCGTCAACTCCAAGGGGTTCGCACTCGGCTACGACGCGACGGTGAAACCGAACCTGGTGAACACCTTCCGTTACGGCCTGACGCGGTTGGGCTCCACCGTGGCCGGTTTGCAACAGCGCACCCAAGTGACCCTGCGCTTCCTCGATAACATCCCGGCGCCGACCAGCTCCTTCGGACGCATCGCGAGCACGCACAATCTGGTGGACGACATCTCGTGGATTCGCGGCGCGCATACGATCCAGGCGGGCTTCAACGTCCGCTTCACGCGAATCCCGCGATTCACCAACGAGACGTCTTTCCATACCGTCGTCGGCAATGGCTCGTGGCTCTTGGGGGTGGGTCGCTACACGGCTCCGGGACATCCGCGCTGCACGCAGCCAGGGTGTCGAACGCTACCGGCCGTCGCCTCCGGGTTCTACGCGGCATGGGCCGATGGATTCCCCATCCTGGTCTTGGGAACGATCACCCAATTCACCGCGCGGTACAACTACGACAAGCGGGGGAACGTCCTGCCGGAGGGCGCGCTGATCCGTCGGCGCTATGCCACGAACGAATACGAGGGGTACGTGCAAGATCAATGGCGGGTGAGGCCGAATCTCACGATCACGGCGGGTCTGCGGTATTACCTCTACTCGCCGCCGTGGGAGACCAACGGCCTGCAGGTCCGACCGACGCCGAGCTTTGGCGAATGGTTCGAGCTGCGGCGCGCGAGCATGCTCAAGGGGATTCCCTCCTACGATCTGCCGCGCATCAGTTTTGACCTGGCGGGTCCGGCTAATGGCAAGCCGGGCTTCTTCGCCAAGGACTTCAACAACTGGTCGCCGCGCTTCTCGATCGCTTGGTCTCCGCGCAACTTCTTGCGCGCGCTCTTCGGCGATGGACGCACGGTCTTCCGCTTCGGCTATGGGCTCGTCTACGACCGGATCGGCCACGCGCTGGCGACGACCTTTGATCAACAGGGAGCGTTCGGCTTGACGACGAGCCTGACGACCGTCTGGGGGACGATCACCGAGGCGAACGCGCCGCGCTTCACGGGCGTCTTCGATGTCCCGCGCGTCGCGCGTGATGGGTCGGAATTCCAGCGACCGGCGCCCCCGGGGGGATTCCCGCAAACGCCACCCTTTGGGCTGTTCGCCATCACCACGAGCATTGATGACACGCTCAAGACGCCCTACGCGCACATGTTCAACTTCTTCATCGGGCGCGAGCTGCCGAAGAGCTTCAGCGTCGAGGTGGGCTATGTGGGACGACGCGGGCGGAAGCTGCTCACCCGATATGACCTGGCTATGCCGATGAACCTCGTGGATCCGAAGTCCGGGATGGATTACTTCACGGCGGCGCAGATGCTCGCTCGGCTGATCGAGGCGAACACGCCCGTGAGCGCTGTCCCGCGAATCCCGTACTGGGAGAATCTCTTCCCGACAGCAGGGGCTCGTGCTGGCGGTGGCTTGACGAACACGCAAGCCATCTACCAGGTCTTCCGCGAGAACGCTCCCGATTATCAAACCGCGCTCTACCTGATTGATCTCTTCTGCGAACCGGCGTGTTTCGGGGCGACGCCCGATAACCCCGCGGGCAAGCCCTATGCCTTCTGGAACGATCAGTACTCGTCCTTGGCGGCGCAGGGCACGATCGGCTTCTCGGAATATCACGCCTTCCAGCTCCTCTTGCGCAAGCGCTTCAGCGCGGGCACGCAGTTCGACTTCAACTACACGCTCTCGAAGTCGCTCGATCTCACCTCCGGGACAGAGCGCGGCGGAGCGTTCGGATCCTTCTTCTCGGGTGGCTACACCGACTTCATCATCAACTCCTGGATCCCGCGCCTGCAGTACTCCTTCTCCGACTTCGACGTGCGGCATCAGATCAATGCCAACTGGATCGTCGAGCTGCCGTTTGGTCGGGGGAAGCCCCTGGGCGGCGGTGTGCCGGGCTGGGTGAACCAGATCATCGGTGGCTGGCAGACGACGGGTCTGCTCCGTTGGACGAGCGGATTCCCGCTCAACATCATCAACTGCCGCTCCTGCTGGGCCACGAACTGGAACCTGCAGGGGAATGCGGAGCTGAAGGAGGGCGTGACTCGGTATCCCGTCGGTGAGACGAACCGCAGCTACAAGTTCCCGGACGGCAAGGTCCGACCGGCGGCCTTCCGCGATCCGGCCGAAGTGCTGAAGATGCTCCGGTTCCAGCGTCCGGGCGAGGCGGGCTTCCGCAACCGCATTCGCGGCGATGGTTACTTCTCCGTGGACATGGGGCTGATGAAGGTCTTCTCGATCACCGAGACGCATCGGCTGCAGTTCCGGTGGGAGGTCTTCAACGTGACCAACTCCGTGCGGTTCGATACGGCCTCGCTGCTGGCGTTCCCGGACATCTCGGCCACCTTCGGGCGATACGAGGGCACGCTCACGCGTCCGCGCATCATGCAGTTCGCGCTGCGGTACGAGTTCTGATCTGAGCGGCATCGGTGCGTTCGGCCGGCAGCCTGAAGGTCAGGCCGCCGGCCGTTTTTCTTTCACGCGAGCGAGGTGATCCCCCCCGCGATGCCGATCATCAGGAGCGTATACAGGATGAGCCCCACATAGCGCACGCGCCAATTGGTCACGGAGAGACGCCTGGAATGCGAAGCGTCGGAAGCACGCCCGAACGCCTCCCTGTGCTCGCGATCGAGATCGGGCTGCCAGAGCGTCTCCGGAGGGGCGATCTTCGCCGGGCGCCACAGACTGAGGCCATAGCCGACGAGGACGGCGATCCCACATCCGATCGCGTTCCACCACAGCCAGGAGACGCGAGGACACTCCAGCCACAGGAAGAGGTTCGCAGCGATGCCCATGAGGACGCCGATCTTGACCCCAAGGCCACTTGTCCGACGCGTCAGCATGCCGAGGAGGAAGGCGGCCAAGATCGGTCCATAAAAGACCGACCCGATTTTGTTGATGGCCTCGATGACGGTCCCCGAGAGACGTCCGGCCAGGAAAGCGAACGCGATGCACAGAAGCCCCCACATGATCGTGAAGCGTTTGGACCATAGGAAGAGCTCCCGCTCGGTCGCCTTCGGGTTCACATAGCGCTGATAGACATCGCGCATCGTCGCCGCGCTCAGGGAGTTCAAGGCCGAATCGAGCGAGGACATGGCCGCCGCCAGGATGGCGATGAGAATGAGCCCCGTCACTCCCGGCGGCAGGGCGTAGACGATGAAGAGTGGGACCAGGTAATCCACGCGATCCCGCGGAATACGCGCGGCGAATTCGGGATGCTGGCTCGTGTAGACGCCGATCAGCAAGCCCATGACGCAGTACGCGAGGACGAGCGGGAACCGCGCGATGCCGTTCAGCCACAACGAACGCCTGCCTTCATCCACGTGCCCGACGGAGATCTCCCGCTGCATTTGACTTTGATCGCATCCGTAATAAGAGGCGTAGAGGAAGAAGCCGCCGATCAGCAGCGGCCAGAAGCCGAAATCCTCTCCATCTCCCAGTCCGTGAGCCGTCCATCGAATCGCCTCCAGGCGCTCCCGCGGAATCGCGTTCCACACCGCCGCCCATCCCCCGATGAAGCGATACGCCTCCAGACCACAGAGAAAGATACCGAGCCCCAGGACCCCCATCTGGAGGATGTCGCTGTAGACGACGGCCCTCATCCCTCCCCACGCGTCGTAGAGTAACGTGACGAGGCCCGTCATGAGGATCGTCGCCCAGAGCGGGATGCCGATCGTCGCCGAGAGCACAATGGCCAGAGCGAAGATGGTCACCCCGGAGGCCAGCGCGCGACTCACCTGAAACATGAGGCTCACCATGGTGCGCGTGCTCGCATCGAAACGGCGCTCCAGATACTCATAGATGCTCAGGACGTGATTGCGATGATACACGGGCAGAAAGACGCTCATCAGGAACACGAGCGCCAGGGGGACGGCGAACTCATAGCCCAACCAGACCAACCCCCCGCCGGGTCGCAAGGCGACGAAGGCCGGCGCCGAGATGAAGCTCACGGCTCCGAGCTGCGTCGCCATAGTCGAGAGCCCGGCGCTCCACCATCGCAGGCGCCGTCCACTCAGATAGTAATCTTCAATGCTCGCCTGCCGTCGCCCCAGGAATCGCCCGAGCATCAGGAGCGTGAGAAGATACCCGCCGATGATGAGCCAATCCCACGGTGTCATTCGGCATGCCTCCTCTTCGACTCCGGGCGAGGGCATCGAAAGTGATGCTTCAGCACGCGCGTGAGCACCTATGGTAGCCCAATGCCCCACTCCGGTCAAAGTGCGCATGCGATGACGTCCGCGCCCTTGGGTGTCGGCAACCTGGAAACGCGCCACAAGAGGGGTGCCCAAGCGATCGCACGCGAATCGCCTGGGCTTGCCCGTTCAGACTTTGCACGGCGGCGCTTTCTGTGCTACTCATATACGGCGCCCGATCAGGAGGCTGTATGCGCGTGAACGATCCGGAGGCGATTCGGCGCATTCTGCGACAGGCGCGGACGATCGCTGTCGTCGGCCTCTCCTCGAAGCCCACGCGCCCGAGTCACGGGGTGGCTCGATACCTCCAAGCGGAGGGGTATCGGATCATTCCCGTTAATCCGAACGAGGCGCACGTGCTCGGTGAGCGCGCCTACGCTCGACTCTCGGAGGTGCCCGAGCGCATTGACGTCGTGACCATCTTCCGTCGTTCGGACGCCGTCCTCCCGATTGTGGAGGAGGCGATTCGCATCGGCGCCTGGGCCGTGTGGATGCAAGAAGGCGTCGTCAACGAAGAGGCGGCCCGTCGCGCTCAGGAAGCGGGCTTGCTCGTCATCATGAACCGATGTATGCTGAAGGAGCATCGGAAGCTCGCGATGCTGTCGCTTGGAGAAACCGCGCTTCGCCCCCATGCCTGAGCATTGGGATGCGCTGATCGTCGGAGCTGGCCATAATGGTCTGGTCGCCGCCGCCTATTTGGCGCGCGCCGGATTGCGCGTTCTCGTCCTCGAACGCCGATCGCGGGTGGGTGGAGCGAGCACGACCGAAGAGGTCTTTCCCGGATTTCGGGTCTCCACGGCAGCTTATTTGTGCAGCCTCCTTCCCGAGCGTCTCGTCCGCGAGCTCGACCTTCCCCGCTACGGGTATCACGTCTATGCGAAGGACCCGGCGTTTTTCACTCCTTTTCCAGATGGGCGGTGCCTCCTCTTCTGGCAGGACCAGAAGCGCACCTGCGAGGAGATCGCGAGATTCTCGCGCCGGGACGCTGAAGCGTATCCCGCCTACGAAGCTCATCTCGATCGGCTCGCGCAATGGATGGATCGCCTTCTCTGGCAACCGCCCCCGAATCTCATGCGGATGAGCGCGCGCGATGTGTGGGACCTCGGAGAACTGGGATGGGGCCTTCTGCGGCTGGAGGAGAGGGCGCGGGTCAGCTTGCTGAAGCTCTTCGCGCAAAGCGTGGCCGACTTTTTGGAACCGTGGTTCGAGTCCGAGGAAGTGAAGGTCACGCTGGCGACGGATGGGGTCATCGGCACAGCCGGCGGTCCGCGGACTCCCGGGACGGCCTACGTGCTGCTGCACCACGTGATGGGGAAGGTCAACGGCCATCGCGGCCTGTGGGGGTTCGTGCGCGGGGGAATGGGCACGCTCTCGGAAGCGATCGCTGCTGCCGCTCGCGCGGCCGGGGCGCGCATCCGAACCGACGCCGAGGTGGAGCGCATCCTCGTGCGGGATGGACGCGCCGTGGGCGTCGTGCTCGCCACGGGCGAAGAGATCCGCGCTCGTCTTGTTCTCTCCAATGCTGATCCGAAGCGCACGTTCCTCGGGCTCGTGGGCGAAGCCGAGCTGGATCCCGAGTTCGCGCATCAGGTGAAGGCGATCCGCATGAGCGGATATGCGATGAAGATCAACCTGGCGCTCGACGGCCTGCCGAATTTCAAAGCGCGGCCCGGAACGCACCTCATGCCGCACCATAAGACGACAATCCACATCTGCCCCGATCTGGACTACGTGGAGCGCGCGTGGGAGGAGGCCAAACACGGTCATCCCTCTTCATCCCCCCTGCTGGAGATCACGATCCCCACGACCTATGACGACTCACTCGCCCCACCGGGGAAGCACATCATGGGGATCTTCCTCCAATACGCGCCCTATCGGCTTCGAGAGGGGGATTGGCGCGCGCTGAAAGATGCGTACGCCGACCGCGTGATGGACATCATCGAGGAGTATGCCCCGGGGTTCAAAAGCCTGGTCCTCGATCGGCACATCCTCTCGCCGCTCGATCTCGAGGAAGAATTCGCGCTCACCGGGGGCAATATCTTTCACGGCGACATGAGCGTGGATCAACTCTTCTGCTTTCGTCCGGTGCCCGGATGGGCGCGCTACCGCACGCCCATTCGCGGGCTCTATCTATGCGGGGCCGGTGCGCATCCGGGCGGCGGCGTCATGGGCGTGCCCGGATACAATGCGGCGCGCCAGGCCCTGCGCGATTGGCGATGGCGACGCCTGTGAGGGATGAACGCGCCGAGCCGTCGCTTGTCCGGGCCATCGGCCGATGGAGTCTCACGGCGCTGGTCATCAACTCCATCATCGGCAGCGGCATCTTCGGCCTCCCCGCGATCGTCGCCGGATGGCTCGGACCGCTCAGCCCCATCGCGTATCTCCTCGCCGCGGCCGGAATGGGATTGATCATGGCCTGTTTCGCCGAGGTCGCCTCGCGCTTCACGGCGGCCGGAGGCCCGTATCTGTACGCGCGAGAGGCCTTCGGCCCCCTCCTCGGCATGCAAATCGGATGGCTGACGTGGCTGGTTCGCATCACCGCCGCGGCGGCGAATGCGAATCTCTTCATCCTCTACCTCGCCGAATTCTGGCCGCCCGCCGAGGAGCCGATCCCGCGCGCGCTGCTGCTGACGCTGCTCATCGGTGGGCTCGCCCTGGTGAACTATCGCGGCGTGCGCGCCGGCGCCCAGGTGAGCGACATTTTCGCCATCCTGAAGCTCATCCCCCTCCTTCTCTTCATCGCCGTTGGCCTCTTCTTCACGAAGCCGATAGAGCTTCGCCCTCCTTCTCCCTCGGCCGATGCCTGGCTGCAGGCCGTGCTCGTACTCGTCTACGCCTATGGGGGATTTGAAGCCGCGCTTCTGCCGATGGCGGAGGCCAAAGATCCCCGGCGCGATGCTCCCTTCGCGCTCTTTGTCGCGCTCCTGGTCGTCACAGCGATCTTCACCCTCATCCAGGTGGTCGTCATCGGCACTTTGCCGGAGACCGCGCGCACGGACCGACCGCTCGCTTCGGCGGCGCGCGCGTTCGCGGGCGCGCTGGGCGCGTGGGTGATCAGCGCGGGGGCGCTCATCTCGGTCTACGGCTACCTCAGTTCGATGCTGTTGAACGCGCCACGGCTGACGTTCGCTCTGGCCGAACGCGGCGATTTCCCCTCCGTCTTCGCGGCCGTGCATCCCCGATTCCGCACGCCCCACATCTCGATCGTGGCCTTCGCCATTTTGACCTGGGGCCTGGCCCTGGCCGGGACGTTCGCCTGGAACGTCCTGCTGTCGGCCGTGGCGCGCCTGTTCACTTACGCCTCGACCTGCCTGGCGTTGATCGTCTTCAGGAGAAAGTGCGCCGAAGCAGCGGCATTTCGGCTTCCCTGCGGTTCCCTCATCGCCGCGCTCGCCCTCGCGTTCTCCGCGATCTTAGTGACGCGCATGGGGCGAGGAGAGCTGCTCGTCCTCCTGGTGACCTCTCTGCTGGCCCTGGTGAACTGGGCGTGGCGGGTCCACCACGAGCGGCGGCGGACGATCGCGCCCGCTCCGTGAAAGCGCTGCTCTCCGGCGCGCTCACATCATCTCCGGAACTTCGATGCCCAGCAGCTCCAGCGCGCGCGCCAGGCGCTCGCACACGACCTCTGTGATGGCGAGGTAGATCTCACGCACGAGCGGATCGCCCTCGCTCAAGATGTGGTAGCTGTGGTAGAAGGTGTTGAACCGCTGCGCCAACTGGAAGGCGTACTTCGCCAAGATCGCCGGTTCGTAATGCTCGCACGCCTGACGAGCGAATTCGCCAAGCCGCGCAGCCAGATAGAGCACCGCCCATAAATCGTCATGCTCGTTCAGGAAGCGATTGATCTCCGGGATCTGCTCCGGCCCAAGCGGATGACGCGACAGACCCGCCTCCTGAAGCTTCCGAAAGATGCTGCGCGCGCGCACGACGGCATATTGCACATACGGGCCGGTCTCTCCCTCAAAGGAGAGCGCCTCGGTGAAGTCGAACGCGATGGCCGTCGTCCGGGTGTATTTCAGCAAGAAATAGCGCAAGGCCCCCACGGCGATCTGATGCGCCAGACGTCGCGCCCCCTCTTCCGACAACTCCGGATGTCGAGCGCGCACCTCCCACAGGGCCTTCTCTTCGAGCTTATCAATGAGATCGTCGGCCTTCACACCGAGGCCGCGCCGCCCAGACATACTGATCTGTTGCCGCTCCAGCTCCTCCGGCGACAGCGCGATCCCCAATTCCAGGCAAGCGCGCGGCGTCAAAGCCACTTTCTCGTAGGCGATGTGCGCACTGCGCTCAACGCGCGGATCCGGCACCAGGGCGCGAACGGCCTCTTTCACGAACTTCTGCAGATACGTCTGCTCCGATCCGATCACACTCAGATAGGCCGATCCCCGCCCGAACTCCGGGGGCGCGCCATCGGCCATCGCCTCGCTCGTCGTGATCCACGTCGTATGCCCGTTCGGATACCGACGGAAGGGCCGATAGCTGAAGTCCACGCCGAGCCGCCCGAGCTTCCAGAGGTGATAAGCGATGTCCTTGCCCGTGTAGACGACCGTCCCATCGGAACGGACGAGCACCTTCCCCTCGTCCTCCCGAGCCCCCGTTTCTTCCTCCGACGGCAGACGCATCACCCAGCACCCTCGGTTCTTCCCCTCCGTCTCATAGGTGACGAGCCCTGCCGCCTTCAACAGCTCGAAGGCACGATCCCAGAATTTCAGATGGAGAATCTCGCTCTCGCGAGGGAGCAGGTCGTAGTAAATGCCCAGCCGTTCGACCGTGTCCAGCTGATCGTTCAGCACGCGCATGGAGATGTACTCGGCGAGTTCGGCTGTCGGATTCCCACCTTCCTCGATCTCACTGAGCGTTCGACGACGCAACTCCAAAGCCTCAGGGTTCTCTTCATACCAAGCCGTCACGCGCGCGTACAAATCCCAGCAATAGTGGTCGAACTTCCCGGGAATCGCCTCGATCTCCGCCCGGTCCTTCTTCTCCAGATATTTGAATCCGACGACGACGTCGGCCACCTGAACCCCCGTGTTGTCAATGTAGTTGTGGACTTCGACGCGCGCGCCGCTCCACCGCAACAACCGAACCAGAGCATCGCCGAGCACGGCATTTCGGAGGTGGCCAATATGCGCCGCCTTATTCGGATTGATGCTCGTATGTTCGACGATGATCTTCTCTCCGGATGGCTCCGGCGCGGCCTCCGGCTGTCGAAGGCCGAGCAAGAGCCGCGCGCGATCGAGGAAAACATTGAGATATCCGGCCCCGGCGACCTCAATGCGGGCGATCCCCTCCATCGGCGGGAACTCGGCTGCGATCGCTGCAGCCAGAGCGCGCGGATTGTACTTCTGCCCCGTTCGCTGGCGCAGCCACTGAGCGAGTTGAAAGGCGATGGGAAAAGCCAGGTCGCCCAGTTCGACCTGCGGTGGAACTTCAACGGCGATCTCCTCCACCGTCAGATCGAACCGCCGCTGCACGCACTGCCGCAGATGGCGCACAATATGCTCTCGCAGTCGCTCCAGCATATGCCTTATCCGCCGCGATGTCCTTCAATCTATAGCATCCCCGCGAAGCTTCCGTCAAACTCCAGGTGCTCACAGGTGCGCCGACGATCGGCTCTTCGACTCTCCCACCACCTTGCCAAACGCCCGCACTTCCTGTAATATTTGCTCAGCTTGCTCTCCCCAATGGGATTTGGGATGGAGAAAACACGATTCGGAGGGTACGTTTGTGACCAAAAAGACAGTGCGGACGACATACACGGACGTCAACACTCGAGGTCTCTATGACCCGAATAATCTGACGCGCACGCAGACGGTGCAGCCGCAGCCGAAAAAGCGCGTGCCGCCCGAACAGACCCATGCGGAGAATTACTACTATCGGAAGCAGATGGAGGCCAAGACCCCGATGGTCGTCGTCCTGACCGATGGGGAGGTCCTTCGGGGCACGATCGAATGGTACGATAAAAACTGCATCAAACTGCACCGAAATGGGGAGCCCAACTTGCTCATCTTCAAACACGCGATCAAGTATCTGTACAAGGACCTGCCGCCCTCCGAAGTGGGGACCTCTACGGAGGAATAGATGTCCGATCGCCCGATGCGATGCTCCAGGGGAATCCCCGTGCGGAGCGCTTCAGCAGGGATCTCCTGCTACTCGATGATCTCAATCCCGACAAGCCTCTGGAACTCCGGATTCGCGTAGAGGGGAAGGAAGTCGGGGTCCCGACGGGCATGCAGGCGATACGTCTCGCGCATGGCGATGGCCTGGCGCAGTGTCGCGATGGCCTTCTCGACCTGCCCACTTCGAGCATACGCGGCGGCCAGGGCGTAAACGGCATGATCGGCGCGAGGATCGAGCTTGAGTGCCTTCTCGAAGTAGGTGATGGCCGGAGCGATATGCCCTCGATTCAGCTCGATGACCCCACGATCATAGAGAGCTTCGGCCGTTCGCGGCACGGGACGAGGCGTCTGCAGCTTCTGTTGGCAGATGGCCAGATAAGCGCGGGCGCGCGCCAGAACTTCAGCCTCCGTGGGGAAGCGCTCGATCACAGCCTGAAAAGCCTCGCGCGCCCGCTCGAACTCCTGGCGATTGAAGAGCCGGACGGCCTGTTCGAACGCACGCACTGCCGGAGAGGCTGGTGCCCGTTCCAAGACCACGACCGATGACCGGTTCGCCCGCGCGACCTTCTTCTTAGAAGAGGCCCCCTGGGAAGCTCGACGGCGCGCTGCCCGAGCTTTCTGACGAGACTTCGCCCCCCCACCAGCTTCCTTAGTCTTCCCCCGCCGAGCTGCCTTTTTTCGGGAAGCTGCCGAAGTCGAAGCAGGGGTGCCGAGGGATTTTGATTTTTTCGCTGTCCGAACGGTCTTGGCCACCGAATCCCGTCTTCTCCGTCGTGACGCGCTAACTTGAGACGACATTTGAAGTTATCAAAAGAGCCCGCCCCTCGTCAAGACGAAGCAAGAGCGACGATCCGTGTCCGCACCTTCTGCAGGACGAGCCCCCCGCTACTGAATCTCCACCTTCTCGACACCGCCCTCCGACTCCGGCTTGAGCCAACTCTCGATGTCCTCGATCGCAGCATCCAAGAGCGAGCGCACGGCCAACAACGTCTCCTTCTGCGCATTCACCAAATGCTCCAAGGTCGGTCGGGGCACGCCCAAAGTCTGCAAGGTCTCACATACTTTACGGCCGACGGTTCGGAAGATCATGTTCGAAGCTCCTACAGAAAAGGCCACTTTTTTGAAGAGGGGGAAGAAACATGGTGCCGAAGGGGGGACTCGAACCCCCACGGGTTGCCCCACACGCCCCTCAAACGTGCGTGTCTACCAATTCCACCACTTCGGCACCCTTTTGCCAGCGTCCTCCACAAAGTGCAGTAAAACCTTACACCAACTCCGGCCCATTTTCAAGACCCCGACCTCACTTTTGCGGGGCCGAGGGGGAGGGCGGAGTCTCGGCAGGCCGTTGCACGGGCGCAGGTTCCTTCACCTCACGCACGACCGAAGCCGGGCCGAAGACATTGGGAAGGCTGAAGATAAGCCCCAAGCCCATGAAGATCGCCGCCGTCACGATCGTCACCCATCCCAAGAAGTGCTGAGCCCCCCGCGGGCCGAAAGCCGTCTGGCTCCCTCCCCCTCCGAAGAGCGCGGCGGCATCGGCCTTCCCGGGTTGAAGCAGGACAGCAACGATCAACAACACACAGTCAAGGACGTACACGGCGACCAAAACGTCTATCCACCACACGGCCTTCTCTCCTCAGCAATACTGGACGATCTCCGAGAAACTTCGGGGATCTAAACTCGCCCCTCCGACCAACGCCCCATCAATATCGGGCTCGGCCATGAGCGAGCGAATATTATCGGGCCGAACGCTCCCCCCGTAGAGGATTCTCAATCCATCGGCGACCTCCCGCCCAAGGAGCGACGCCGCGCGCTGTCGAATGCAGGCGTGCATGGCCTGCGCTTGCGCGGGTGAGGCCGTGCGCCCCGTCCCGATGGCCCAGACCGGCTCGTATGCGATGAGCAGACGGGATACGTCCCCGGGACTCAACCCGCTCAATGCCGCCTCCACCTGCCGTGTGACGACAGCTTCCGCTCGGCCCGCATCCCGCTCTTCGAGCGTCTCGCCCACGCAGACGATGGGCTTCAGGCCCGCTTCAAGCGCCGCGCCGATCTTCCGTCGCACCAGCTCATCGGTCTCCCCATAGAACTGCCGTCGCTCGGAATGGCCGATGATGACGTATTCGCAGCCGACATCGCGAAGCATGAGGGCGCTGATCTCGCCCGTTCGCGCGCCGAACCCATTGACATCACACACGTCCTGAGCGGCGACCGCGATGTTGCTCCCCTCAAGCTGCTGAGCAACGGCCCAAAGCGCGGTGAACGGTGGAGCGACGACGATCTCACAATGGGTGACCTGAGCGACGAGCGGCTTCAGGTCCACGACCGTCTGAATGGCCTCCGCGATGAGCTTATGCATCTTCCAGTTCCCCGCGATCACCGGCCTTCGCGTCCCCATCTCCGTCACCCCTTCTCGGTCAGAGCTCTCACCCCCGGCAGCTCGATCCCGGCCAGGAATTCGAGCGTCGCTCCCCCACCGGTTGAGAGGTGCGTGATCCGCCCGGCCACCCCCGCCTGTCGCACGGCGGCGAGCGAATCTCCGCCGCCGACGACTGTCACCCCTGAGCACTCCGCCAGAGCGCGCGCGATCGCCACCGTCCCGCGATCGAACGGCGGCTGCTCGAAGACGCCCAGAGGCCCGTTCCAGAAGACGGTGCGCGCCCGAGCGATCTCTGCGGCGAAGAGACGCGTGGTCTCCGGCCCAATGTCCATCCCCACGGCCTCCTCCGGAAACTCCTCCGTTCGCACGACACGCACCTGCGTCTCTCCGTCCGTGCGCTCCAGGACGACGTGATCCACCGGCAGATGGAAGGCGACAGATCGCGTCTCGGCCTCGGTCATGAGCTTCCGCGCCAGCTCCAATTGATCACTCTCCACGCGCGAAGCTCCGACTTCCTCTCCCCTCGCCCGCAAGAAGGTATACGCCATAGCGCCGCCGATGAGCACGGCATCGGCGCGCGCCAGCAAATTCTCGATGACCAGAATCTTGTCCGAGACTTTCGCTCCTCCGAGGATGACGACGAAGGGACGCTCCGGCTCGGTGAGCAATCGCCCCAGATACTCCAGCTCCCGCTCCATGAGGAACCCGGCCGCGGCGATGCTCACAAACCGCGTGATCCCTTCGATCGAAGCGTGGGCGCGATGAGCTGCTCCGAACGCATCGTTCACGTAGAGATCGGCCAAGAGCGCGAGCTGGCGCGCGAACTCCGGATCGTTCTGCTCCTCGCCCGGATGAAACCGGAGATTCTCCAACAGGAGCGCCCGTCCCTCCGCCAACCGGTCCACCAGCGCCATGACCTCTGCGCCGATGCAATCGGGCGCCAGAGGAACGTCCTGCCCCAGAAGCTCGGCGAGCTTCCGCGCGACCGGCTGCAGCGAATATTTCGGATCCCGCTTCCCCTTGGGGCGCCCCAGATGAGAAGCCAGAACGACGCGCGCGCCTCGGTCCAGCGCGTACCGAATCGTAGGTAGCGCGGCCTCAATCCTCCATGCCTCGATGACCTGCCCCTTCTCGATCGGGACATTGAAATCCACCCGGAGGAAGACTCGCTTCCCCTGAAGCTCCACGTCGCGGATCGAGAGCTTGGCCATACGTCACAATCCCTGCTGAGCAACGAACATGATCAGATCGCGCACGCGACAGCTATACCCCCACTCGTTGTCGTACCAGGCGAGGACCTTCACCAGATTCCCATCCAGAGCGCGCGTGAAGCTCGCGTCCACGATCGAGGAGTGAGGGTTCCGAAGGAAATCCACCGAGACCAACTCCTCCTCACAATAGGCGAGAATTCCCCGCAACTCTCCCTCGGCCGCCGCCTTGAGCGCGGCGCGCACTTCTTCGGTCGTCACCGGGCGCTTCAGCTCCGCCACCAGATCCACGACCGAGACATTGGGCACGGGGACGCGAATGGCGATCCCGTCGAGTTTGCCTTTCAACTCCGGGATCACCAGTCCGATGGCCTTCGCCGCCCCCGTCGTTGTCGGGATCATTGAGACGGCGGCCGCCCGCGCCCGACGCAGGTCCTTGTGCGGCAGGTCGAGAATGCGCTGATCGTTCGTGTACGCGTGCACCGTCGTCATATAGCCGTGCACGATGCCGAACCGCTCATGAAGCACCTTGACCACCGGCGCTAAGCAGTTCGTCGTGCACGACGCATTGGAGATGACGTGATGCCGCTTCGGATCATAGGCCTTCTCATTCACGCCGAGGACGATCGTGATGTCCTCTTCCTTCGCCGGGGCGGTGATGATGACCTTCTTGACCGGTCCCCGCAGATGCTTCTCCGCATCCGCGCGGTTGGTGAAGAGCCCCGTGGATTCCACAACGATCTCGGCGCCCACCGATTCCCAGGGGATCTTCGCCGGGTCCCGCTCCTTGAAGACGGCGAACGTCCGTCCGTCCACCGTGATCGTGTCCTCCGTATGCGTCACCGTCGCCTCCAGAGGCCCGAGGATGGAATCGTACTTCAGCAGATGCGCCAGCGTCTTCGCGTCGGTGATGTCATTGACGGCGACGAACTCGATGTCGGGGTTTCCCAAAGAGGCGCGCAGCACATTGCGCCCGATGCGACCGAACCCGTTGATGCCGACCCGTATCGCCATGGCTCTCCTCCTTCCCTCTCGCAGGATTCACCGAGCAATTATAGGGGAACCCCCATCCGATGGAAAGGCGTTCGCGCGAGCCGCCGTCTTGTCCGAACGCATCCTCCCGTGCTATCGTGGAGTGTTATCGCGTTATGCCGACGGGTGGGAGAGCGACATTCGAGCGGTTGGTCGAGGAGTTCCTGAGCGGATATTTCGCCTTCAATCCCACGCACGCGACGGCCCTGGGCCTACACGAATATGATGATCGGTTGGAGGATCGGTCGGCCGAGGCCATCGCTGCGGAGATCCGCCGCTTGGAGGTGTTCCGCGAACGACTGGATCGAGAGGTCGCGCCCGAAGCGCTGCCCCGGGAGGCGCGGTTGGACCTGGCCATCCTCCGATCGGAGATCGAGGCCCAACTTCTGCATCTGCGCGAGATTCGGTGGTGGGCGCGCGATCCGAGCTATTTCAGCGATCTGGCCTCCTGGTCGGTCTACAGCCTCCTGGTGAGACCGACGGCGCCACTGCCGAAACGCCTGGACGCCATCGAGCGACGCCTTCGCGCCGTCCCGCGGCTCCTGGCCCAGGCGCGGGAACACCTGGCGCGCACTGTGGAGGAATCGCGCGAAACGCCCTCGCTCGGCCTCCCGAAAATCTTCGTCCAAATCGCCCAGCATGAATTCGAGGGCGCGCGTGAGTTCTTCGCCACGGCCGTCCCGAGCGCCCTGGCCGGATTGGCCGACCCGGAGCGGGCCCGCTCGCTCGAAGAGGCCCAGGCCGACGCTCTGCACGCTTGCGCGGACATGTGCCGGTTCCTCGCAGAGGAGCTTCTGGAGCGGGCCAGCGGGGAATTCGCCCTCGGCGCGGAGACCTTCGCTCGCCTGCTCGCGGCGGAGGAACAGGTGACCACGCCGCTCGAACAGATTCTGGAGCGCGGATGGCGCGAGCTGCGGGCGACGCAGCACCACATGCGTGAGATCGCGCATCGGATCGCCCCAACTCGCTCGCTCCCTGATCTGCTGCACGATCTGTCCGAAGAGCATCCGACGGCCGAGGACTTGATCCCATCGTATCGCCGGCGCTGCGAGGAGGTGAGACGCTTCGTCCTGGAGCGCGATCTCGTCACCCTGCCTGAGGGCGACTGGTTGGAGGTCACCGAGACGCCGCCCTTCTCCCGCAGCCTCATCTTCGCTGCCCTCGATCCACCCGGTCCCTTTGAATCCCAGGCGCAGCCGACGTTCTTCTACGTCACCCCGGTAGATCCGGCGCAGCCGGCCGAACATCAAAATGCCTACTTGCGCGCTCACAATGCCTACGCCCAGATCGCGACGATCATCCACGAGGCGTATCCCGGCCACCACGTCCAATCCCTGCACCTGAAGCGGTGCCCCTCGATCGTGAGGCGCGTGTTCGCCGCGGGAACGTTCGTCGAAGGGTGGGCGCATTATTGCGAGCAGATGGTGCTGGACGAGGGATTCGGGGGTGAGGATGCGAAGCTCCGACTCTTCCAACTCTACGAAGCCCTCTGGCGCATCGGCCGCTTGATCGTCGCGACGCGGATGCACCTGGGAGAACTCTCCCTCTCAGAGGCGATAGACTTCCTCGTGCGGGAATGCTATCAAGAGCCGGAGAACGCGCGGCGCGAAGTCTGGCGCTACACGCGCGATCCGCTCGTGCTCGTCTACTCGTGGGGGAAATGGCAGATTCAGGCCCTCCGCGAGGAGTACCGTCGCGCTCGTGGAGATGCCTTCTCGCTCAAGGACTTCCACGATCGCGTGCTGGGACAGGGGGAGCCCCCCGTGAGCGCCTTGCGCTCGATCATTCTCGACAGCGTGTGAGGAAGCCCTATGACGGCGACACTCACGGAACTCCGCGAAGTGGCCCAACGTCTCCGACGCAACTGTGTGCGCATGACGACCGAAGCGGGATCGGGCCATCCGACCTCCTGCCTCTCGGCGGCCGATCTGATCGCCGCCGTGTTCTTCCGCGCGCTGCGCTATGACGTGCGCCATATTCACCATCCCACGAACGATCGGTTCATCCTCTCCAAAGGGCATGCGGCGCCGCTGCTCTATGCGGTCTGGGCGGAGGCCGGGGCCATTCCGGCCGAGCGACTCATGACGCTCCGGCGCGTTGAGAGCGAGTTGGAGGGGCATCCGACGCCGCGCTTCCCCTGGGCGGAAGTCGCCACGGGATCGCTCGGTCAGGGCCTCTCGATCGGCGTGGGCATGGCCCTGGCGGGGAAGTATCTCGATCGGCTCGATTATCGCGTCTACGTCCTGCTGGGGGATGGCGAGACGGCGGAAGGAGCCGTCTGGGAAGCTGTCGCTCTGGCCGCCTACTACCGCCTCAACAACCTCATCGCCCTTGTGGACGTCAATCGCCTTGGCCAAAGCCAGGCGACCATGTACGGTCACGATCTCGACTCATACGAACGGCGGTTTCGCGCTTTCGGCTGGCACGCGATCTCGATAGATGGACACGATCTGGAGCAGATCGTCCGCGCATTGGATGACGCGCGGCGCAGCGAGGAGCGTCCGGTCGCCATCATCGCCCGGACGGTGAAAGGGAAGGGCGTCTCCTTCCTGGAGGACAAAGAGGGATGGCATGGGAAGCCGCTGAGACGCGGTGAGGAGACCGAACGGGCACTGCGGGACCTCGGTGTTCCAGAGCACTGGCCGATCGGGGAGATCGAACCACCGGCAGGACTCCAACTGCTCTCCCCTCCCCCCCTTCCCGATGGAGCGAGCGCGGCCCAATCCCCGACACCGAACGACCTCTGGCCGCTCCCCACCTATCGCCTCGGCGATCAGGTGGCGACGCGCGAGGCCTACGGAACGGGACTCGTACGCGCGGGCCGGATGAATCCCCGGATCGTCGCCCTCGATGGGGACACGAAGAATTCCACGTTCTCGGAGAAATTCCAGCAGGCCTATCCTCACCGGTTCTTCGAGAAGTTCATCGCCGAGCAGAACATGGTGGGCGCGGCCATCGGGCTGGCCGCGCGCGGCTATATCCCCTTCGCCTCCACCTTCGCCTGCTTCCTCACCCGCGCGTTCGATCACATTCGAATGGCCGGCATCTCGCGCGCGAACATCAAACTCTGTGGCTCGCACGCCGGAGTCTCCATCGGTGAAGATGGCCCCTCGCAAATGGGGCTCGAGGACCTGGCCATGATGCGCGCCATCCCGGGATCGGTCGTCCTCTATCCCTCCGACGCCGTCTCGACCGAGCGGGCGGTGGAGTTGGCTGCCGCTCATCACGGTATCGTCTATATCCGAACGACGCGACCGAAGACGCCCGTGCTCTATCCGAATGAAGAACCGTTCGCCATCGGCCACTGCAAGATCCTGAGGCAGGACGCGCGAGATCGGCTCACAATCGCCGCCGCCGGCATCACGCTTCATGAAGCGTTGCGGGCCTACGAGGAGCTGAAGAACCAGGGGATCTCCGTCCGCGTCATTGACCTCTTCTCGGTCAAGCCTCTGGATCGCGAGACCCTGTGCCGCGCCGCTCGCGAGACGGGAGGAATCATCCTGACGGTGGAGGATCATTACCCGGAGGGGGGATTGGGGGATGCCGTTGCTTCGGCCCTCTCCGAAGACGGCCTGCGCGTCGTGAAATTGGCCGTGACTGATCTCCCGCGCTCGGGTAAGCCGGAAGAGCTTCTGGATCGCTACGGCATCAGCGCGCGCCGGATCGTTCAGCGCGTGCGCGAACTCATCGGGTGAGAGCGCACCAGTGGCGTGAGCACCGACCTGCGCTCCGGGAGCCCTTCACGCGGCTCTCGAAGGCATCCTCCAAGAGCGCATGCTTTGAAAAGCGCGCATCAGGGCGGTACACTGAATGTAGGAGGAGGGGGCCATGAAGCGAGATCTCGCCAAAGAGTTTGGCCAAGCCGTGCGCCAGTTGCGTCAGGCGCGCCGATTCACGCAAGAGGCCCTGAGCGAGCGCGCGGAGATCTCCGTCGAATACCTCAGCCGAATCGAGCGCGGGCTTCCCAAATCACCGCCCTCCTGGAACGTCCTCGAACGACTCGGGCGAGCACTCGGCGTGATCGTCGAGAAGCACGACACGAGTTGGACGATCAAGCTCGCCGCCTGACGCCGGAACGCGCAGGTCACGATGAAGTCCCTGCGGCGACGGAGGCTTCATTTTTCCGCCTCTGCGATCGGCGAACGCGCCTGGGATGTTCGGCATCCTCGCGCACAGACCTCAGAGCCCGCGAAGACCGCTCACAGCGTCCGACCGATTATGCGAACGGTGACAGGGGACTCCTGGGCTGCGATGGAACGTCCGGCGATCGCCTCTGCCGACGATCGAGGATGCGGTGAACTTCTGCGAGGAACTCCGTCGGATCGCTCGATTTGAGGACATAGCTCTCGGCCAACCACGTGGTGTAATCGTCCTGAAAGGATGCGTAGGCCGTGAGGATAATGACGGGGACATGGGCGGGATGGCTCGCGATCTGCTGCAGCAGCTCCAGCCCACTGGATGTCCCCAGCCGAATATCGAGGACGACGAGATCAGGCGTCTCAGCGTCCAGGAGCCTCAAGGCATCCGACCCCGAAGGCGCCTCGACGACCTCATGTCCCTCATCGGCTAAGACGGCGGAATAAAACAGACGAATGCTGGGCTCATCATCCACGAGCAGAATTCTCGCCATGGCGACTCTCCTTCCCTCACACGACCGGCCCTGATGCTGCTGCTCCCTTCAGCAGCGCACCGGACCGGATCAGAGGATGAGCCCACGCCGTGATCGCGATCGAACGCGCTAGACCGAACACCGCCTCAATTGCTCCGCCTCTTCAAGCAGTTGCTCGAGGCGAGAGATCAAAGATTGAAGCTCCACCGAATCCTCGCGCTCCTGCATGAGCCGACGTGCAAGCCGCAGGATCTCCTCATGCACCTCATCCCACCGGGCCCATCGTTCGCTCTCGCTCTCAAACTCCCATCCCCCACTGAGATCGCCTCTCATTGTTCGTCCTCCTCCCATCGGCGATCTCCCACCGAGCGAGACCTCCACACGAGCTGCCGCGTGGAGTCCCAAAAACCGCCAGGCAGTTTACCACATCTCGAAGGGCGAGGACAGGACCTAATAGGTCGGGTCCAGAAGCGCGCGCCGCGATGCCCCGCACGCCAGCCGCGCGGTGACGATCGCCTCAACAGGTGCGTATGAGGCTGCACGCCATGTGCTCCCGACGCTCCATTGACGGGATCTGAGACGGAAGGAGATAATCTCCACGGCGGTGAGCACGTCGCTCTATCAGCAGCTTCTGGACAAGGCCTTCCGGCTTCTGGCGCGCAGGGCGCGGAGCGCGGCCGAGCTGCGCGCCAAGCTCTTGGAGAAAGCGCCCGGGGAAGAGGCGCTCGTCGAGCGCGTCCTCGCTCGCGTGCGTGAGCTCGGCTACCTGAATGATGAACAACTGGCGAGTGACTATGCTACGGCGCGGCTGCGGCTCAAGCCCATGGGTCGGCGACGGCTTCGGGAAGAGCTGCGTCGAAGACTCCTTCCGGAGGACGCGATCGAGTCAGCTCTCGATCAGGCCTATGGGCAAACGGATGAAGACAGCTTGATCGCGCGCGCCGTCGGCAAATGGGTGCGCATGAGAGGGACGCCGCGAACGAGGGCCGATGTGAAACGCCTCTTCGATCACCTGGCGCGACTCGGTTTCGACTCTGAGCGCATCCGCCGCGTGGTGCGGGAGGTCTCACGGATCCGCTGGGACGAGGAATGAGGCTGCGCCGACGACGTCCCGTCCCCCCGCGGCGGGTCAGAACTGCACCTGTGGGACGCGCGTCGCTTCCGGTGCGGCTTTGAAGTAATCCTCCGCGCGCTCGAAGCCGAAGAGGCGCGCGATGAGGACCGAGGGGAACCGAGAGGTCGCGATGTTGTACTCCTGAACGGCCTGAATGTAATCCCGGCGCGCGACGGCGATGCGATTCTCGCTTCCGGCCAATTCGTCCATCAATCGCTGGAACGTCTCACTGGAGCGCAATTCGGGATATTGCTCGGCGAGCGAGAGCACCTGCACGCGCAATTGCGGCAGAAGCGCCTCGATCTGCGCGTTCGCCTGGACGCGCTCCTGCGGCGTCGCATCGGGCTTGAGCAACTTGGCCCGCGCCTCCGCGATTCGCGTGAAGACCTCCACCTCTTGTTTTGTGATCCCACGGACCGTATTCACCAGATTCGGGATCAGATCGGCGCGCCGCTGCATCTGATTCTCCACCTGTGACCACCGACTGCGCACGGCCTCGCGCTTGGCGACCAGGCTGTTATAGGTCGAGACGGAGTAGCCGCCGAAGAGGAAGATCAGCGCGCCCAGGATAACGCCCCCAAGGAGCAGGCGTCGTCGCCTCTGCTGGCGCGCTCGCGCGAGCTGCTCCTGTTCGCGGAGGTAGACGTGACGAAACTCCTCTCGCGCTCCCGATCCCGGTTCCAACCATTCGCTCATCGCTTCTCCTCCAGATGATCCACGCGCTCGACGACCGCTTGAATGGCGCCCAGGTACGCGGCGAAGAGCCGCTCGGCCTCATCAAGCGGAAGCGCGCGTTTGGTTTCCCGAAGGTTCAGGACCGCCCGAAACGGCGCCACATCGAGCGCGAGCACATCGCCCAATCGCTCGACGACCTCTCGCCGCTTCAGGGGAGGCTCGGAGAGGCCGAAGAGTCGAAGGGCGTGTCGGAAGAGGACCGTGAAGCTCGCGATCGAATCGGTCATGAGTGCCGTCACCCGCTCGGCGCTCTGACTCGCCGGGATATACAACTCCCGCAGCCGAATGAGCTTGCCGCGCAACTCGTATTCGAGCTGATGGCGCAGGTGAAGCGTCGGCACGTCCAATCCCGCGAAAGGATCCTCTCCGTAGAGGACGCGATGCGCCGCGCTCATGTCGAGGAACTCCATCGGAAAGACGTCCACTGCATCGGCGATCTCCTCCCGCGTGAAATAGAGCGGCAGCGGGTGTCCGCGCGCCTGCCACTCTTCGATCACGGGACGCGCGGCTCGAAGATCCGCCGGCGTGACCGTCTCCAAAACGACCAGGACATTGTAGTTCGAGCGCTCTGGGTCGAAATCGCCCGTGACGACTGACCCATAGAGCACGATCGAGAGGAGCCGCGATCCATGCGCTTCTTTCAATCCCTCGACGAGCCTCGTCAGGTCATCCGCCATGACACGCCGCTCCACTCACCAACTCCCGCTCGCTCCCCCGCCGCCGAAAGACCCTCCACCGAAGCCGCCGAAGCCTCCTCCACGAAATCCCCCCCACCCGTGCGAGCTTCCTCCGATATGACCGCCGAATCCTCCCGATCCTCCGCCGCTGAAGATGATGGGATACCAAAGCCAATCCGAATCTCGATAGGGTCCCGAGCGCATGGCCCGTCCCCCTCGCCGCCTCCCCGTGCCCGTCGTCGCCGCCAGAACGAAAGCGAGGATGAAAAGCAGCACCAGCAGGATCACGAGGCCCATTCCCACGGCCGGAGCCGATCGCCGCTCCGGAGCATACGCGAGCGAAGCGTCCACATCTTCGATCGTCACCCCTCGCTTCTTGGCGAGCGTGGCGACGATCGTTTGCAGCCCCAACTCCAGCCCCTCGCCGTACTTCCCCTCTCGAAAATAGGGGACCATGCGCCGGCCGACCTCCCCGACCAAGCCGTCGGGCAATTCCCCTTCCAGTCCATATCCGACTTCGATGCGCCATTTCCGCTCATTCGGGGCGACGAGGATGAGCAAGCCCGTGTCCTCCCCCTTTCGACCGATCCCCCATCGGCGCGCCAGCTCGATCGAGTACTCCTCAATGGGCCGATCGCCAAGCGAGGGGACGGTCACCACGGCGATCTCCACGCCCAGTTTCGAACGCACCTGACGAATGAGCGCCTCCATGCGCGATTGGCTCTCCGCCGCGAGGACGCCCGCGAAGTCGTTGACGTAGCCTCGAGGCGCAGGGAGATCCTCGCCCCGCGCGACGTGGCCGATCGCGAAGCCCATGAGCGCAAGTGTGCAGATCGCCCGACGTATGGTCGCGCCTCTACCCCGCATCATGCCCATAGCTTACCAGACCTCCTCCTGATACGCCAACGGTATGGGTCCCCGCTGGGACAGTCGGCAACACTGCACCCGCACATCTATCCTCCATGCTCCACTCATTGTTACGACAGCCGACGCAGCAGATGCGCCAATGCCTCTCGCGGGTGCGCGCTCTCCAGGATCGGGCGGCCGATGACGAGATAATCGGCCCCGACCCCTAGAGCTTCCTCCGGCGTCGCGCGACGCTGCTGATCATGGACAGAAGCGCCAGCCGGGCGAATTCCCGGGACCACGATCGCGAATTCGCGGTCCGGGATGGCCGCGCGAATGCGCCGGATCTCCCGCGCGGAGGCCACGACCCCTCCGACTCCACACGCGTGGGCCAGGCGCGCCAGGGCGACGGCGATCTCTTCAAGTTCGGCTCGCACGCCCACTCTCGCCAGATCTTCGGCTCCCAGACTCGTCAAAACCGTCACGGCGAGGATGCGCGGCCGAGCGATCCCCTCGCGCGCGCAGAAATCCGCGACGGCTTCGACGACGGCTCGCATCATCGCTTCCCCCCCAAGGGCATGAATGGTGAACATGTGGACGCCCAGACGCGCCGCTTCGATCCCCGCGCGAGCGACCACGGTCGGAATGTCGTGGAACTTGAGGTCCAGGAACACGCGCTCCCCCCGCCGGACAAGCTCGCGCACCAAATCCGGCCCCACGGCCGTGAACAACTGGCTCCCGATCTTATAAGCCCCGACCAGACCGCAGGTCTGCTCGACGATCCGCAGAGCCTGCTCAGCCGTCGGGACATCGAGCGCCAGAATCAGCCGATCCCTCAGCTCCGGTTTCTCGCCAGTCATCGGCTTCTCCTCCCGCGCGAAGATGGCCGAGCGCGCTCACCTCGCGCCTCATCGGTTTTCGACCCGGCGGAGAATCCGCCGAATCCCCTCCTGGAACACCTCGGGAGGTGGGAGCAGGCTGAGGACGAAATATCCCTCCCCCTCGAAGTCGAAGAAATATCCGGGATGCACGAGGACGCCCTCTTGCTCCAGCAGTTCGATGGCGAAGGCCTCATCATCGCGCACATCGGGCAGGTGCAAGATCGCATACCATCCCCCCTCGGCGTCCAGGCATCGGCAGTTGCTCGATCGTCCGACGCTCTGACGCAGATACTCTCGATTCGCCATCACGCGCTCCCTGATCCGTCCACGGAGCCCCTCCCGTACGCGCATCCATTGCGGGAGGGCCCGGGCGACCGGTGTGCTCACGGAGAGATAGGTATCGCCGATGATCTCCAGTCGAAGGAGCGCCTCGCGCACCATCGCCTCGGGGCCGGTGACGCCAATCCACGCGAGCTTCATCTGCGGCAGCCCGAGTAGCTTCGAGACACCGCCGAGGACGAATGTCAGAACATCCGCCGCCTCCTCTCGCAGGAGCGTTCCGACCCGCTCCGTGTCTTCCGCGTAGGCGTAATCCAGAAAGACCTCGTCGCTGATCACAGCCACCCCCTGCTTCGCGCAGCACGCGAGAATCTGCTCCCACTCGCTCCGCTTCACAAACGAACCGGTCGGATTGTTCGGGTTCACCAGGACGACGGCGCGCGCCCTCGGCCCGAGAGCGGCGCGCACGCTCTCGACGTCAATGCCCCACCGGCCATCGTACACCAACCGGTAGGCGTCCAGCTCGACGTCGTTCAAATCGGCGAGGAATCCGAAGAGCGGATAGCTCGGCCTGGGGACGAGGACACGATCTCCTGGATCGGCGAGCAATCGAAAGAGGAACGTATACGCCTCGCTCGTGCTCGCCGTCAGAATGAGGCGATCCGGATCCACACGCGCGCCCAGCTCGGCATAGTACCGCGCGATCGCCTCGCGGGCCGATCGCAGACCCTGAGGCGCGGGTTCATATCGCAGATTCTCCGAGGAGAGAAAGGGCGTCAGGATCACGTCGCGCGGATACTCGAAGGCGCACCGGGTGGGATTGGATTCCGTCAGGTCCAGGATGGGCTCGCCGCGCTCGCATCGCTCGCGCACGCGACGCGTCAGCTCGTTCACCGCCGTCGGCCATTGGGTCCGTCGAGCGAACATCGGCCTTTCAGCATACCGCAGTTTCGCGCATTTCAGAACCGGAAGAGGTAGCTGAATTTCACGAAGATCTGCCGCCCGACCGACTGCGTGGGCGCCCCGATGCGCCGAATCCCCCCGGGAGACGTCGGATCGAGCCCGAGGTTCTCCCAATGATCCGTGTATCCCACGTAGAGCGCCGTCCACGGATTGACCAGGTATGTGAGCAGGATGTCTACGGCGATTCGCTTCTCCCGCTCCGCGCGCACGAGCGCGGGATTCGGGAGCACGGCCGCGTAATCGAGAATCGCTCGAAGCGAAAGCTCGCGCGTGAACTGATAGGTCACCCTCGTGCGAAGCAGGTGATTATTGAAGATGCTGACCTGTTCGCCCGGCGAGCGCAGCGCGGTTGGCTCACCGCTCGGACGTGCCGCCGCACGCAACGGCGACGGGCGATGCGTCCCCAGGCGGCTGTAGAGATAGACCTGGCTCACCCGAAGCTGCGACGTCGGGCGCAGGGTGAGTGACAGCTCGCCGTTTCTCGTCGTCGCCAAGAACGGGCTCATTCCCGGCGGAGGATAAAAATTGATCCCGGTTCCGAATCGAAACTCCCCTCCCAGGGAGAACCATCGTAGCCAGGCCGTTTCCACGTTGAACAGGGTCTCATGCTTCCGAAAGCCGATGTCACGAAACAGCTCAAACGATTCCGAACGGCGAAAGGAAACTGCCGTCGGTCCGGCGAATTGCCATTGGAATCCTCCATTGATGACCCAATCCTGGAGGCGGCCCCGCCGATCCCAATTGGCGAGAGCGAACACGTTCGGTCCGAAGCTCTGGAGGCGCCGTCCCTCTCGGAACCACCGATATCGAACGAAATGCTCCGTCTGCCGCACGTCCACGCGACGGATGAAGCCGAGTTGCGACTGAAAGCGCGGGCTTCAATCCACGTACTCCCCCGAATAGAAGAAGCGTCGCCCCGAATAGGAGAGATCGAGCGAGTAAGCGGGCCCGGACGAGCGCTCGTCGCTGCTGCGGGTGAGGCTGTGTATGATCTGACCGGTGAGCGTCCAATTCGGGGCGAGCCGCAGCAACGTATCGAAGGCCAGGACGCTGTTAGACTGTGACCCGAAGGTCCGATGCGTCAGGAGCACGCCGGCGCTCGATTGCTCGGCGAACTCGCGTTGCACGCGGAGGACGCCGATGGCCGCCCGCCGTCCATGCGCGGGATCGGTCGGCGGCAGGCGCTGTCCGGGAGCGCGATCGTCCATGGCGAGCGCGCCCACGGCCCACCGCCCTGCTTTCCCCGTCACCCGCGCGCCGAACTGGGGGTCCACAATCCGACGAGAGAAGAAAAGATTCTCCAACGTCTGGAAGAATCCGGCATTCTCCAGGAAGAACGGACGCTTCTCCGGGAAGAAGACCTCGAATCGCTGATTGATCGTCACCTGCGGATCGTCCGATTCGACCTGACTGAAGTCGGGATTCACCGTGAGATCGAGCGTGAAAGCATCACGGAGCACAAGCTTGGCATCCATCCCCCCTCGACCTTCGACCTCCCCACGCCAGGTGGGGCCGCCCGCTCTCGAGAGATCGAGGAACCGGGCAGCCGCGAACGTCCCATACGGGATGAACTGCCAATTGCGCCCCGGCGAGATGTCCTCCACCCCTTCGAGCGTCGCCAGTTGTTGCAGGAATCCGGCCACGCGCCGGGTGATGTACGGCCAGAAGGCTTGCTCGTTCAGACGCGGGATGATCCGCCCCAGTGCGATCCCCCACGTTTGCGTCCGCGTCGCCGGGAACCGAAGGCTGCGAAAGGGAATGGCCATCCAGACGATGAATCCATCCTCGGTCAACCGCCCTTCGGAATACCAGAGCGTATCGAAGCTGTAGTCGTCGTCTTGCCCCTCTCCGGTGAGCCCGTCGGCTTGAATCCCCAAGGGATTTGTGAGAAAGAGATAGGCCCGGCGCCGATCATGAAACGTGTCCAGGACCACGCCGACGAGATCGTCCTCGAAGATCGCCTCGCGTCGAGAGAGGCGCGCGCGGACCTTCGCCGGATCGTCCTTGCAGATGAACACGACGTAAAGATGATGACGATCATAGGAGAGGCAGGCTGTCGTCTGCAGGCTGACCGGCGTCCCATCCCCCGGTTCCCGCTGTCGAAAATCGGACACGCAGACCTCGCCCGCTGGTCTCACGCCTCGCCGATAGTCGTCCAATCGGGGAGGCGAGGAGACGCGCGCGAGCCGCAGCCGCGGGCGCTCATCTTGAGTCACTCCCCGTGCGACCCCACACATCATGAGCCCGAGAAGGATCAAGACCGCACTTCGGCCTCTCCCCATCGCTATCCTCTCCCCTTCCCGCGAATTCAGGCATCGCCCTTCATACTACGGTGCGATGGGCTCATCCGTTCCCGCTCACTCTCGATCTTCGATCCGCAGGGGTCCGAGCTCGCGCGATGCGGGGACGACGACAAAGGGAATGCGCCCGAGCAGCCGTCCCTCGGTTGTTCGTACCTCCACGCGCCAGCGGCCGGGCGCGATCCTCCGCTTGAAGGTATAGCCGCGATAGCCGCCGTCGCGTCCGCCGATGACCGTGTAAGCGATCCGGTCCGTCGTGATCCACTCACCTCGCTCATCCCGCCGCTGCCAATAGTGCCAGACCTGCTCCGTGAACGCCGTCGGCGCGAAGATCGCCGCGAAACAATAGACCGCATCGCCCGGTCGGTAGGCGAACTCGCGCTCATCCCGACGCCAGAAGAACCAACGCGGCGGTTCCCGATACACGACTTGATATCGCGCACCCACGCGTCGAACGCTGCGATAAATCCCCCCCTCCTTCAACGCCAGAGGAACCGGCGGGATCAGCTCTCCGAAGTAGCCGAGCAGGAGCCCGCCGAAGACGAGCGCGGGGAAGACCAGCGCCCTCAGCAGCTCACGTTGGCGCCCGTAGATCGCCCCGAGAAGCGCGCTCGTCAGCGCGAATCCCAGAGTCCCGCTCACCACGAAGAGCATCGCGCTCATGCGCCGGAGGACGATCGGCAGAAAGAAGGTGAAAAAGGCCGATCCGCAGAAGCCGTAGAGCGTGGCGAGCACCCTCAGGTCGCGCAACCGATGGGAGAAGAACTCATTGACCATCAGCAGGCCGAAGAGCAGGCCGACGAAGATCAGTGACCGCCCGATGGCCGCGCTCTTGAAGTAGAAGACGACGTAGCTCGACAACAGGCCTCCGAGGAAGAAGTGCACCCCGGTAGTCATCAGATCGAGCCGTCGGCGGAGTCGCGGCGAGCACACGCGCCCGCGCTCGACGCGCCCGATCAGCACGATCAGGATGCCGGATGCCAGGAGATACCCGAGCAGAATCGCATTGTCCGACCATCGGTCAATGCGGGTGAGCGTCAGGCTGTCATAGGTGAACCCCGCGATGAAGGCCAGGATCGGCCCATACGTGCGGTGGCGCTCGAGGAACGCGCGCCACCGATCCCGCCACGTCGTGATCGGACGGATCATCCTCCCTCCAAACGTTCAATCAAAACAAGGATTCGAGGGCTCGGTCAATCCGCTGAAGGGGCAGACCACGCGGGCGCGAAGTGTCAGCTTGGCTCGCCCGAAGATGCACCGTATGATTAGAGAGCACCGCCGGGGAGCCGGTGCATATTCATCAGGAGGGAGAGCGCTTATGAGACGACGATTCGCAATGCTCGTCTCCGGGCTTCTGCTCACGTCTCCTCTCGTTCCCTGTTTCGCCGCCACCGATGCATTCGATTTCTACGCCCGAGGGCCCTATCGGCCCTCTGTCCCGCGCCCTTCGCAACTGCTCGGGTACGAGCCGGGCGAATTCCACACGGACTTTCGCGGGATGGAGAGAGTCATCTCCGCCATCGCGCAGGCGGCAGCCGATCGCGTGCGCGTGATCGAATATGGACAAAGCTATGAACGGCGCCCCTTGCGCCTGCTGATCATCAGCTCGCCGGAGAACCTGAACCGACTCGATGAGATCCGCGCTCGCATTCAAAAACTCGCCGATCCTCGGAGACTCGGCTCGCCCGACGAAGCCGCGGAGATCATCCGCACGACGCCCGTCATCGTCTGGCTGAATTACGCGAACGATGGGAACGAGTCGGCCGCTTTCGAAGCGGCGATGCAAGTCGCTTATCACCTGGCGGCGAGCGAAGAGCCGAGGACGCGGGAACTCCTGGAGCGCGCCATCATCCTTCTCAATCCCGCGCACAATCCGGAGAGCCATGAGCGCTTCGTCGCCTGGTACAACGCCGTCGCCGTGGGGGCCGAGGATCGCTTCGCCTACGAGCACAACGCCCCCTGGGGACTCTCCACGAACAACAATCATTACCAGATTGACCTCAACCGCGACGCGCTGGCGAGCACGCAGGTGGAGACGCAAGCGCTCATGCGCGCCTACCTGCAGTGGAATCCGCAGGTCTTCGTGGATCATCACGGTCAGACGACGACCTTCTTCTTCCCCCCTGCGGCGGCTCCCGTGAATGCGAACCTCCCGAAGGCGTATCACGAGTGGATGGACATCTTCGGGCGCGGCAATGCCGAGGCGTTCGATCGCCACGGATGGGCGTACTTCGTCCGCGACGTCTTCGATCTCTTCTACCCGGGATATTGGGACAGTTGGCCTTCGCTCAACGGGGCGATCGGCATGACTTACGAGACCGATGGTGGCGGAAGCCGAGGGCTCCGCTGGGAGCGAGAAGATGGGGCGGTGGTGACCCTCCGCGATGGGATCGCGAAGCATTTCGTGGCGAGCCTGGCGACGGTGGAGACGGCCGTGCGCCATCGCGAGCGTTTGCTCCAATACTTCTACGACTTCAAGCGCACGGCGATCGAGGAGGGGGCGCGCGGCCCCATGCGCCGATTCGTCCTGCTGCCGGGGAACGATCCGGGACGCGCGGCGGAGCTGGTCGCGACGCTCTTGCGCGCGGGGATCGAAGTGCAGCGAGCCCAGGAGGCGTTCTCCTCGCGCGCCGCGTACGACTACATGAGCAAGAAGATGACGGCCCGCTCCTTCCCCGCCGGTTCCTTCATCGTTGATCTGGCTCAGCCGCAGATGCGCCTGGCGAAGGCATTGCTCGAACCGGAAGCCCAGCTCGATCCGGAATTCGTCCGGCGTCAGTTGCAGATCCGCGAGCGGAACGAACGGCGCGGCAAGAATGTCCCGAAGGAGCGATACGAGTTCTACGACGTGACCGCGTGGTCGCTCCCCTTGGCCTTCGGCGTCGAAGCCTACTGGACGGAGGACGCACCCCGCGTGCGCTCGGTCTCGCTGACATTGGATGAGACCGGCGGTGTGATCACAAGCGACGATCGGCAGCCGATCGTCAGCGGCGGCGTCACCGGCGGTCGCGCGACCTCGGCTTATCTCTTCACCTATGAGACGAACGCCGCCGCTCGTTTGGCCTTCGCCCTGCTCAAGGAGGGCTACAAGATCGCCGTCTCCACGCGACCGCTCCGCGCCGACGGCCGCGACTTCCCGCGCGGGACTCTGGTCGTGCCTATCGAACGGAATCCCGAATCCGTGCACGAGCGCATAGCGGCTCTCGCCCGCGAATGCGGAGTGACCGTATATGCGGCTTCGAGCGCCTACACGGATCGCGGAGATACGGGGATTGGATCTCCCTCCGTTCTCCCACTGCGACGGCCGAAGATCGTCGTCATCGTCGGAGAGGGCGTTTCGGTCACCAGCTACGGCGCCATCTGGTTCCTCTTCGAGCGGCGGTTCGGCATCCCCTTCATCCCGATGACGCTCGCCTCGCTCCATCGCGCCGACATCTTCCGATATGACGTCATCCTCTTTCCCGATGGGAATCCCGCTGCTTATCAAGCGGCCCTTGGGGATCGGGGCGTGGAGCGGCTCAAGCGATGGGTGAACGAAGGGGGCGTCCTCATCGGCATCGGTGGCGCGGCGGAACTCTTCACGCGGAAGGGGGTGGAGCTGACGACCGCCCGGGTTCTCGGTGCTGAGGAGGAAACGCCTGCGCCGTCAGGACCGGGCGCCGCGGCTTCGGCTCAACCACAGACGGCGGAGCGAGCGACGCCCCCTCGCCCGCTTCCGGTCCCCGGAGCGATCGTGCGGGCGACGGTGGATCGGCATCACGTCCTGACCTTCGGCTACGACGCGGAACATCTGCCCGTCCTGGTGAATTCGGCGCGCTTCCTCGCGCGCAGCCGAGATGGGGCGAACGTCGTCACCTTCGAAGGCAAGGACCTGCATCTGAGCGGATTCATCTGGCCGAATAACACGGTGGAGCTGCTCAGTGGGACGGCCTATCTCATCCACGAGCCGACCGGACGCGGTCATGTCATCCTCTACGCTCAGGATCCGAATTTCCGGCTCTTCTGGCAGGGACTCACGCGCCTCTTTCTGAACAGCGTGCTCTTCGCTCCATCCATGCGCTGAGCGGGATGCGGTCCCCCTCATGCAGGCCGGATCGTCGGCGGGGGGGGACCGCTCTCCCACATCCCCTGGACGGCGCGCGTGCTTGCGGCTTGTCCCTCCACATCTCTTTTGGCTATAGTCTCTCCCCTATGAGCGAGTACACGGAAGAGCATGCCCGAGCCGGCCTGGAGGTCGAGCTGCCGAAGATCGAGTGCTGGCCCAATCAATTCAAGGGCTACGAGATCACCATCGTCATCCCCGAATACACCTCCGTCTGCCCGCGCACGGGGCTGCCCGATTTCGGAACGATCACCATTCGCTATGAGCCGGATGAGTGGTGCGTCGAGCTGAAATCGCTCAAATACTACATCCTGGGGTACCGCCAGCTCGGGATCTTCTACGAGAACGCCGTCAATCGCATCCTCCGGGATTTCGTCGCGGCGTGCCGCCCCGTGTGGGCGGAAGTGACCGGGGAGTTCAACGTTCGGGGGGGGATGAGAAGCATCGTGTGCGCTCGATATCGCGCGCGCACCGAACGCTCGACGCCCGGCTCCTGAGCGCGCGAGCGCTCACGGCGACTCCCCGCCTTTTTGCTCCTCTCGCACGCCGAGGTCGAAGGCGACCACGATCAGGATGACGCAGAGGGCGATCGTCGCCCCGGCGTAGAGGAGCATCAGGTGTCCCCCTTGCATGAAGAGATAGATCACCACGCCGATGAGCAGGATGGAGAGGATGCCCCAGAAGCTGAATCGTTTGGGCTCCGCGCGCTCTACCATTGCTTCTCTCCCTCCGGTTCCAAACGCTCCATCTCCGCGACCGATTCGGCGACCTGCGGCAGAGGCGTGAGCAGATACCCTTCCGATCGGGCGATGAAGGCAGCGGCCGTGACATCGCCGGTGACGTTCAACGTCGTCCGGCACATGTCGAGCAACCGATCCACGCCGAGGATGATGGCGATGCCCTCGCCCGGGACGCCGACCGTCTGCAGCACCAAGATGAGCAGCGGGAGGGAACCTCCGGGCACGCCAGCCGCGCCGATGGCCGTCAGCACCGACATGACGATGACGATCAATTGCGCTGAGAGCGACAGCTCGACGCCGAAGACCTGGGCCAGGAAGAGCACCGTGACGCCCTCAAAGAGGGCCGTCCCGTTCATGTTCATCGTCGCGCCCAGCGGGAGCACGAACCCCGTGATCTCGCGGGGAATCCCCAGGTTCTCCTCCGAGACGCGCATCGTCGTCGGGAGCGTGGCGTTGGAGGAACTGGTGGAGAAGGCCGTGATCATCACGGTTCGAATCGCGCTGAAGAACTGCCAGGGATTCAATCGCGCGAAGACGCGCACCAGGATCGAGTAGACCCCGAACTGATGGATGGCCAACCCGAGGATGACCGTGAAGACGTAGATCCCCAGCTTGGCGAGGAGATCGAACCCAAAGCGCGCCGTGACACTGAAGATCAAGGCCGCGACGCCGAAGGGCGCCAGCTTCATCGCCAGATCAATCAAGACGACCATCGCCTCTCCCACACCGGAGAGAACGGCCATGACCGGCTGCGCGCGACTCGCCGGGAGAAAGGTCAGGGCGACGCCGAACATGAGGGCGAAGAAGATGATCCCCAACATGTCGCCCTGCACGGCGGCCGTGATCGGATTGCGCGGGACGATGTTGACGAGGGTCTGAATGCCGAAGCGCGTTCGCCCCGCTTGTTCTATGGTCTCGGCCATCTGTCCGCGATACGTCTCCAGAAGCTGTGCCTTCACCTGTTCGGGGAGGCCCTCCCCCGGCCGAATGACGTTCACTAAGATCAACCCGATCGTGACCGCCAGCGTCGTCACCAGCAGAAAATAGAGCAGGGTCTTCACGCCGATGCGTCCGAGCTTCCGCAAATCCCCGAGCCCGGCGACGCCGAGCGCGAGTGAGGCGAAAACCAGCGGCACGACGACCATGATGAGCATTCGCAGGAAGATCTGTCCGATCGGCTCGCTCACCGTCCGGACAAACCATTCCACCTCCGGTCGCCGACCGAGGAGGACATTGACGCCGATCCCTGCGATCGCCCCCCCCACTAGGCCGAGGAAGATCCGCGTATGCAAGGGGAGCCGACGCCGTCCCTCCATGCTGTGCTCAGGTGCGGGTTGCATCCTTCAATCCGCTGTCACGGGCCCGGGACCGAGAGCGGGCTTTCGCGCCGCCCTCCATCGCCACAGGGCATACACAGGCGCTCCCGCCAGGACGATCATCAATCCCGGCCACGTATTGGGTCGCGTCTTGGGTGAGATCAGGAGATCCACCGCGATGAACGAGGCCGCGAGGATGTACAGCGCCGGAACCCACGGATAGCCGAAGGCGCGATAGGGCCGTTCGGCATCCGGCCGCTTCCACCGCAAGACGAAGAGGCCCGCGATCGTGAGGACGTAGAAGATGAGGACGGCGAAGATCACGTAGTCGAGCAGCTCGCTATACGTCCCCGAGAGCGCGAGCACGCAGGCCCAGAGGCATTGGACCAGAAGCCCATTGGCCGGGACATGATGAGCGTTCAACTGCCCCACGCGGTGGAAGAAGAGGCCATCGCGCGCCATCGCATAGTAGACGCGCGCACCCGCCAGGATCAAGCCGTTCATGCATCCGAAGGTCGAGATCATGATGAGCACGGCCATAATGGCCGCCGCATGCGCGCCGAAGATGACCTCGGCCGCCGCCGTCCCCACGCGATCGTTCACGGCGAATTGAATGCCGCGCTCGATGGCCGTTGTGCCCGTGGGGTCGCCCCGCAGCGGGAGCACGCAGAGGTAGCTGACGTTCGCCAGAAGGTAGAGCACCGAGACCAATCCGACGCCCAAGAAGAGGCTGAGCGGCAGCGTGCGCTTCGGGTTCTTCACCTCCCCGGCCGTGAACGTGACGTTGTGCCACGCGTCCGAGGCGAAGAGGGGACCGACCATCGCTGTCCCCAACACGAGCACCAGAGCGAAGCCCTCCAGCGGCATCGTCGTGTAGTGGGTCGCGCCCGGAGCCACCGGCTGCGTGAACGTCGCCGACCACGCGTCTCGGAAGTTCGCCGCAATGGCCTCCGCGTTCCGCCCGATGAAGAGTCCGAGGCCGATGAGCAAGGCGAGCGCGCCGATCTTCGCGATCGTGAAGATGTTTTGCACGATCTTGCCCGCGCGCAGCCCCTTCGAGTTCGTCCAGCTCAAGAAGATGATCACCGCGATCGCGACAAGCTGCGTCGGCGACAGCGCCAACCGACCGTACTCGAAGAACGTTCGCTCCTCGGAGATCTGCGGGATCAAAACGCCCAGGAACCGCGCGAAGGCGACGGCCACGGCCGCGATCGTCCCCGTCTGAATGACCAGAAAGAGCGTCCAGCCATAGAGGAAGGCCCAGAAGGGGCTGTAGGCTTCGCGCAAATAGACATACTGACCGCCCGCGCGCGGCAGCATCGCCGCCAGCTCGCCATAGCTCAGCGCGGCCATGAGCGTCAGCAGCCCCGCGATCGCCCATGCGCTCAGGAGCCATCCGGCCGATCCCAGCTGCCGCGCGACGTCCGCCGAGACGATGAAGATCCCCGAGCCGATCATGGACCCGGCGACGATCATCGTCGCATCGAATAAGCCGAGTCCCCGAACGAACGCCTCCTCACGAGGAACGACGACCTCACCTGGTCGCGCCATAGTGTCCTGCCTCCATACCGTCAGGCTCTCCTCGCCGTCACGCGTTCAACGCCCCCCGGAAGTCCCCGGAACCGCGTGCCGAATCCGACTCCGGTGAACGCTGTAGGAGAAGTAAATCACAAGCCCGATCGCCATCCAGATGATCAAGCGTTCCCACGTGTGCCAGGGCAATCCGACCATCTGCGCCAGGCAGATCAGGGCTCCGAGGATCGGCACAGCGGGCACCAGGGGCGTGCGGAACGGGCGCGGCGCCTCCGGATTCGTGTAGCGCAAGACGAGCACGCCCATGCAGACGAGCACGAACGCGAGCAATGTCCCGATGCTGACCAGTTCGCCCACGACGTGAATGGGCGAGAGACCGGCGGCGATCGCCACGCCGAGGCCCGTCACGATCGTCGTGATGTAGGGCGTTCGGAATCGCGGATGCACCTTCGCGAACGTTTGAGGGAGCAATCCATCACGCGCCATCGTCCAGAAGATGCGCGGTTGCCCGAGCAACATGACCAGGATTACCGAGGTCAGACCGCCGATCGCTCCGAGCTTCACAATCGGCGCCAACCACGTGAGCCCGGTCGCATCAATCCCCACGGCGACCGGGTCCGGGACGAGCAACCGCGAATAATGCACGACGCCCGTCAGCACGCCCGAGACGAGGATATAGAGGAGCGTACAGATGGCCAAACTCCCGAGAATCCCGATCGGCATGTCTCGTTGCGGATTCTTCGCCTCTTGCGCGGCCGTCGAGACGGCATCGAAGCCGATATAGGCGAAGAAGATCACGCCCGCGCCGCGCAGGATGCCGCTCCATCCGTACTTGCCGAACTCCCCTTGGTTGGGGGGGATGAATTCGCGCCAATTCTCCCGCCACACCTCCGGATGCTGGATCAGATAGGCCAAGCCCGCCACGCAGAAGATCAAGAGGACAGCGATCTTGATCCCGACGATGACATTGTTCACGGTGGCCGACTCCCTGATCCCGATGACGAGGATCGCCGTCACCAGGGCGATGACGAAGACGGCCGGCAAGTTGAAGAGCGCCGTCACCTGCGGCAGCGCGGCGACATCTATCCCCTTCTCCGCCAGATGCCGCGCCAACTCCTCGGTCAGGGTGCGCCATCCCTCGCCTGGCACCTGGACGAGCCGTGTCCCCGTGGCTGCGGTCAACTGCGGCGGGATCTCGATCCCGAGATCGCGCAGGAAGCTCACAACATACCCGGACCACCCGATGGCGACCGTGGCCGCGCCGAGCGAATATTCCAAGATCAGGTCCCAGCCGATGATCCAGGCGAAGAATTCCCCCATGGTGGCGTACGAATACGTGTAGGCGCTTCCGGCGATGGGGATCATCGAGGCCATCTCCGCGTAACACAGTCCCGCGAACGCGCAGCCGATCCCCGCCAGCACGAACGAGAGCACGATCGCCGGACCGGCATACTGCGCCGCCGCGTTCCCGGTCAAAACGAAGATCCCCGCACCGATGATGGCTCCGATCCCCAGCGAGACGAGATTGATCGGACCAAGGGCCCGCCGCAACCCATGCTCCGCATCGAACGCTTCGGCCCTCAAAGCTTCGACCGATTTCTTCGCGAAGAGTTGACGCGCCATGCTCCTTCGCCTCCTCGTGAGATGGCTCCCACTTCGCTCACCTCATCCCCCTCCCGATCCGCGAGTGGCGATTATGAGCCGAACGCCCGCGACTGTCAAGCGGCTCCTCGCCAAGGCCGGAAATTGCCGAATGCTTCCGAATGTGAGATAATTTCCGCTTCGACGAATGGGGAGGCACGGCGCTTCCGGCAAGATCTGGAGGGAAGAGCATGGCGGGAAACGGAGATCGCCGAATCGCGAACAAGTCCGCAGCACCGCTCCACATGGAGAAGGTGGCCGAAGCGCGGCTCCCGACCGAGATCGGAGAGTTTCGCGTGCTCGGCTTTCAGGAACGCCACAGTGGGCGCGAGTACATCGTGCTGACCAAGGGGGAGCTCTCCCCGGATCGCCCCTGCCTGGTCCGCATCCATTCCCAATGCTTGACGGGCGATGTCTTCCACTCGATCAAATGCGATTGCGGGCGGCAACTGCGCCGCGCCATGGAAGTGATCGAGCAGGAGGGCACCGGTGTCCTCATCTATCAGCAGCAGGAGGGGCGGGGCATCGGCTTGCTGAACAAGATTCGAGCCTATGCGCTCCAAGATCAAGGGCTCGATACCGTGGAGGCGAATCTGCGGTTGGGCTTCGCTCCGGACGAACGGTCCTATGAGGACTGCGTGGCCATCCTGCGCGCGCTCGGCATTCGGCAAATCCGCCTCCTCTCGAATAATCCGCAGAAGATCGCGGCCCTGCGAAAGGCGGGACTGGATATTGTGGAGCGCGTACCGCTGGAGGTCGAACCCCGCGAGGAGACGGTGGCCTATCTGCGCGCGAAGAAGGAGAAGCTCGGTCATCTGCTCTCCTCCGTATGATCGCTGAAGCGGACATCGCAGGGAGCTCGTTTCGAAGAAGACCATCCGGGAGATGTGGTGAATGAGCATCATCTCCAGACGCCGTCTTGCGCCTCTCATCATTCTGGTCCTCACCGTCTTCTCCTCCCCGGCGCAGCGGCGGAGCGCTCCGGATCGTCCCCGCTTGATCGTGCTGCTGGTCATTGATCAATTTCGCGAAGAATACCTGCTTCGGTTCGAGCCCTTCTTCGGCGATCGGGGATTCCGCCGACTCCTCACCTATGGGGCCGTCTTCGTCAACTGTCAGTACGAACATGCCCCCACGGTGACGGCTCCCGGCCATGCGACGATCGCCACGGGAGCGACGCCCGCCGCGCATGGGATCATCAACAACGAATGGTACGAGCGCGAGACGGGCCAGGTGGTGACGAGCGTCTCCGATCCCGCCCGACGCGTCATCGGCGCTCCCTCCGGGCGCGCGTCCTCTCCCCACCGATTGATCGGCACGACGCTCGGAGACGAGTTGCGCCTGAGCACGAACTTCCGATCGAAAGTGATCGCGCTCTCGTACAAGGATCGTTCGGCCATCCTCCTGGGGGGGAAGCTCGCCAATCTCGCCCTGTGGTTCGACGAATCGAGCGGCGCCTTCATCACGAGCGATTACTATGCGAATGCGCTGCCCGAATGGGTCGCGCGCTTCAATGCGACGCGTCCGGCCGATCGGTACTTCGGCGCGCGGTGGGAGAAATCCTTCCCCGAAGCCGTGTATGCGCTCGCGGCGGCGGACGATCGGCCGGAAGAGACGCCGCTGCCGGGAGGCGGACGCACGTTCCCGCATCATCTGACGGGCGGCCTCGCGCAACCTGGACCGGCCTTCTATACGGCGTTCACCTTCACCCCCTTCGCCAATGAGGTGCTCATCGAGCTGGCGAAGCGCGCGATCGAGAGCGAGCAATTGGGACGCGATGAATTCCCCGACCTTCTGGCGATCAGCCTCTCGACGAACGATCTCGTCGGCCACTTCTTCGGCCCCTACAGCCACGAAGTCGCGGATCTGACGTTGCGGACCGACCAGGCGGTGGCCGCGCTCTTGACCTATCTCGACGCGCGACTCGGCTCCAACTATATCTTGGCCCTCACGGCCGATCATGGGGTGGCGCCGATTCCGGAAGAGGCCGCTCGCCTGAAGCTCGGCGGTCGGCGCATCTCCCCGGCGGCCGTGCGTCAAGCCATCGAGGAGGCCGTGAGCGCGCGCTTCGGAGAGGGACCGTGGATCGAGCCTCGGGCGCTCCCGCTGCTCTCCAGTGGATTCCTCTATCTCAATCGCGAGGCGATCGCTCAGAAGCATCTGGACATCGCCGATGTGGAACGGGTGGCCGGGGAAGCCGCCCTGAAGGTCCCCGGCCTCGCCCGATATTACGCGCGAACGCAGCTGCTGGCCGGAGGAGTCCATGAGGACCCCATCAGTCGGCGCGTAGCCCGAAGCTTCCATCCCGGGCGCAGCCCGGACCTCATCCTCATCCCCGAACCGTTCGCGTTCATCTCCGGCGGTCGGACGGGAACGACGCACGGTTCGCCTTACAGCTATGATGCCCATGTCCCGCTGATCCTCTTCGGCCGCGGCATCACTCCGGGGATCTACCGGAGCACGTGCACGCCGGCCGATCTGGCGCCGACACTCGCGGCAGCACTGCAGATCGAATATCCGGCGAACGCGACGGGGCGGATTTTGTGGGAAGCGTTGCAGCTTGCCGCTTCTCCCCGCGTCGCCCCCCACTCGATGACCTCGCGATGAGGCGTCGGGCAACTCAATTCGAAGAATGAGCGCCGCGCGTCCGAAGAAAGCGTCTGGGAGAAGCTCGCCGGCAGTACCCTCTGAGCAGGGAGCGACCGTATGAACCTCACCGGGAAACGCGTGCTCGTCACAGGAGCCACGGGCCTGATCGGGCGGCGGGTGATCGAACGCCTTCTGGAACATGGCGGGGTCTCGATTCGCGCGCTCGTGCGCGATCCGGCGAAGGCGGAAGGGTTGCGATCGCTACCGATCGAGATCGCATTCGGAGACATCACGCGTCCGGAGACGCTGCGCGAGGCCACCACCGGTGCTCACGTCATCATTCACTGCGCCGCTCGCGTCACTGAGCACGGGCGCTGGGAGGAGTTCTGGCAGAGCAACGTCGAGGGCACGCGCCATGTGCTGGAAGCGGCGGCGCGAAGCGGCGCCGAGCGCGTCGTGCACCTGAGCAGCATCGCCGTCTACGGGATCTTCCCCCGGGATGGCACGGACGAATCCTTCCCGTATCAACCCTGCGGGAACGCCTATTGCGATACGAAGATCGAAGCGGAGAAGATCGCCTTCGACTACTTCCGTCAGCGCGGCGTGCCCCTGGTCGTCCTCCGACCGGGGATCGTCTATGGCCCGCGCTCGCCACATTGGACGATCCGCATCATCGAGCTGCTGAAGGCGAATCGCCTGTTCCTGCTGGGTCGCGCCGATGGCATCTGCAATCACGTCTACGTGGACAATGTCGTGGATGCGATCCTGCTGGCGCTCGCCAACGATGCGGTCCTCGGCGAGGCGTTCATCATCACGGATGGGCGGGTGACGACCTGGAGGGAATTCTTCGGCCACTATGCGCGGATGCTCGGTCGGGAGGCCGTGCCGCAGCTTCCGGCGGCGCCAGCGAAGCTCCTTTTGCATCTGGCGGGATGGGCCTTTCGCGCGCGCGGTCGCACGCCGCCGCTCAGCCCGAAGGTGGTGGATTATCTGCAGCACCGCGCCGCGTTCCGGATCGAGAAAGCAAAGGCGCGCCTCGGCTACGTCCCCCGCATCTCGCTCGAGGAGGGGATGCGCCGCACGGAGGCGTGGTTGCGGGAGGCCGGATACTTGCGCCCATGAAGTTCGTCGTGGATGTCATGCTCGGTCGCCTCGCGCGTTGGCTTCGGCTTCTGGGCTTCGACGTCGTCTATCGCCCCGATGCGAGCGATGAGCAGCTCATCGCGATCGCGGAGGCCGAAGAGCGCACGCTCCTCACCAAGGACGCGCGCTTGCTCCGCGACTGTCGGGTCAATGGCTATCTGGTCAAGAGCGCGCGATGGGAGGATCAGCTTCGGGAAGTCCTCGCCGAATTCCATCTGCGCGATCTCATTCGCGCTTTCACCCGCTGCCCGGAATGCAACGCCCTGCTGGTCGCTGTGGAGAAAGAGGCCGTGCGCTCGCGCCTTCCCCAGAACGTGTATGAGGAGCAGACGGACGTGCACCTCTGCCCGAGGTGCTCCCGCCTCTACTGGGCGGGGACGCATGTGGAGCGGATGAGCCGAAAGATCGAAGAACTGCTCGGTGAATGACATCGGGCTCACTCGTTTCTTGCCCGCTCGGCGACCGTTTGATAGAGTGTATGCCGAAGGAGCGATGCGATGGAGCTCCCCTCCCCGGCGCAGAGGGAGGGGGCTTCCGAAGGAGGCGGGCGATGCCGATGTACGAGTACGTTTGCGAGAAGTGCGGCGAGAAGTTCGAGAAGTTGGTGCTCTCGCCCGCGACGCGGATCGCCTGTCCGCGATGCGGGAGCACGGCGTGCGAGCGGATCTACTCTTCGTTCGCTCTGAGCGCGACGCGCAAGACCATCGCGAGCTTCCGCTCCGCGGGCGGATGCGGCTGCGCGGCCGGAGGATGCGCATGTCATCGCGGGTGACGTTGGAGGAGAAGCTGCAGCAGCTGCGCGAGCTGAACCGGGCGGCCGAGGCCGGCGGTGGCCCCGAGCGCGTGGCGCGTCAGCACGCCGAAGGGAAGATGACGGCGCGCGAGCGCATCGACTATCTTCTGGATGAGGGCACCTTCGAGGAGTTCGACAAATTCAAGAAGCACCGGTGCACGGACTTCGGCATGGCCGATCAGCACTATCTCGGCGATGGGGTCATCGCCGGATGGGGGAAGATCGAGGGACGCACGGTCTTCGTCTTCGCGCAGGACTTCACCGTCTTCGGGGGATCGCTCTCGGAAGCCAATGCCGAGAAGATTTGCAAGATCATGGACCTGGCCATGAAGGTCGGGGCCCCTATCATCGGCCTGAACGATTCCGGAGGGGCGCGCATTCAAGAGGGCGTGGCCTCGCTCGCGGGATATGCCGAGATCTTCCTGCGCAACGTGCTCGCCTCGGGCGTCGTGCCGCAGATCTCAGCCATCATGGGGCCGTGCGCCGGAGGCGCCGTCTACAGTCCGGCCCTCACCGACTTCATCATCATGACCAAGCGCACCAGCTACATGTTCATCACGGGACCGGACGTCATCCGCGCGGTCACGCACGAGGAGGTGACCAAGGAAGAGCTGGGCGGCGCGATGACGCACAACACCAAGAGCGGCGTCGCCCACTTCGCCGTGGACACGGAAGAGGAATGCTTGACCCTCATCCGCGAATTGCTCTCGTTCCTACCGTCGAACAACCTGGAGGATCCCCCGCGGCGACCCTGCCATGATCCCGTGGATCGCACCGAGGAGCGCTTGGATACGCTGGTGCCGGCCGAGCCGCACCTGCCCTATGATATTCGGGATGTCATTCACTTGGTCGTGGACGACGGATACTTCCTGGAGGTGCAGGAGCATTTCGCGCCGAACATCGTCATCGGATTCGCGCGCCTCAACGGGCGTCCCGTCGGGATCGTGGCCAATCAGCCCGCGTATCTGGCGGGTGTGTTGGACATCGACGCCTCGGTCAAGGCCGCTCGCTTCGTGCGCTTCTGCGACTGTTTCAATATCCCGATCATCACGTTCGAGGACGTGCCGGGCTTTCTCCCCGGCGTGGATCAGGAGCACCGTGGGGTCATCCGGCATGGAGCGAAGCTGCTCTACGCCTACGCCGAGGCCACCGTGCCGAAGATCACGGTCATCACGCGGAAGTCTTACGGCGGCGCCTATTGCGTCATGGGCTCGAAGCATCTGCGCACGGACGTGAACTTCGCCTGGCCGACGGCCGAGATCGCCGTCATGGGGCCCGAGGGCGCCGTCAACATCCTGTATCGCCGGGAGATTCAGAGCGCGCGCGATCCGGAGGCCGTCCGCCGCGAGCGCATTCGCGAGTACGAGGAGAAGTTCGCCTCTCCCTACGTCGCCGCCGAACGCGGATTCATTGATGAGGTGATCGAGCCCCGTCTCACGCGCCCGAAATTGATTCGCGCCCTGGAGATGCTCGACACCAAACGCGACACGAATCCGCCGCGCAAGCATGGGAATATTCCGCTGTGAGCGCGCGCCGGTGCCCCGGCAACCCCGCAGGAGGAAAGGCGTCATGAGCGAGGAAGCGCATCTCTCACCGCTCAACGAATGGGTGGAGCGACTGCAGAGCGTTCTCCCCGCCTATCGAGGGTACACCGATCACGCCTCTCGTCGGGAGCAAGATGCCCTCTACCGGCAGTACTTGAGCGAGCGGCTCGGCGAAGTGCTCGGGCCGCTTGAGCAGCTCATCGGCGAGCGGACTCGGGCCGGGCAGTTCATCGAAGTCCTCCCTCTGGAGCGCGTCCGCGAGAAGGTGCGCGCGCTGCTGCACGATCTCGGAGCGCCTGATTATGGGGCGACCGCCTTCTTCACCGAGCGCCCGGTGAACGAAGCCATGCTCGATCTGCTCTATCAGTACGAAGTGGTGCTCCAGGAACAGGTGCGCGCCGTACAGGTCCAGCTCCAGAGGCTGCGCACGGAGCCGCCGGAGGATTTCCTCTCGGCGGCCGAGCGGCTGGAGGCGACCGTGCTCGCACTGGAGGCCGAGTTCAAGGGACGCTGTGAGATGATCCGCCAGTGGGGCTGACGGCAGTTACCGTTTTTGTTACCATCTGTTCCGGCCATGGAACTTTTCGAGTTGAATCTCCGGTTTTACGTGGGTTGGCCGTCCCGGACGGCCCTACCGGGAGTTCCCCGGGAAGTGACGCCTGTGGAGACTCCTCTGGCGGCGGCAGCGGTCTCCTCAGACCGGTCTACGAGCCATGGGTCGGTGAAGCAGGAAGTGGCCGGTCATTCGTTTCACCCGGCAAGGGTGAAATCAATGATTCTGCGCCGCAGAACGGCTGACCGATGATCACGACCAGAGCGCTGACGAAGGTCTACGACGGGACAGTCGCGGTCCAAGCCCTCACGATGGAGATTCGATCCGGGGAGATCTTCGGCCTGCTCGGGCCCAACGGCGCGGGGAAGACGACGACCGTGCGCATGCTCGCCGCGCTCATCTCCCCCACATCGGGGGAGGCCGTCATCGCGGGGTATCGCGTGGGGGAGCAGGATGCGGCGATCCGACGCCTGGTCGGGATCGTGACCGAGGCGCCAGGCCTCTACGAGCGATTGAGCGCGCGAGAGAATTTGGAGATCTACGCCAAGCTCTATGGCGTCTCGAACGTCGCTCGACAGGTCGAGAAGTACCTGCGCCTGCTCGAGCTCTGGGATCGGCGAGATGATCCCGTCGGGACGTTCTCCAAGGGCATGAAGCAGAAATTGGCCCTGGCCCGCGCCCTCGTGCACGAGCCGAAGGTCCTGCTTCTGGATGAGCCGACCTCGGGGCTGGATCCGCAGATGACCAAAGTCGTGCGCGAGTTCATCGCCGATCTCAAGGGACAAGGGCGAACCATCCTCCTCTGCACGCACAATCTGGACGAGGCCGAGCGCTTGTGCGATCGCATCCTCGTCCTGAAGACGCGCCCGATCGCTCTGGATACCCCCCAAGCCCTGCGCCGTCGGCTCTTCGGACGGCGCGTCATCGTCACGTTGGAAGCTGTGACCGACCGCATCCTGGAGCGCGTGCGCGCCCTCGATTTCGTGCTCGACGTGCAGCAGGAGGATCGGCGGCTCCTGATCGCGCTCTCGGATCCGGAGCGGCAAAACCCCATCCTCGTGCGCGCGCTCGTCGAAGTCGGAGCCGCCATCCGCTTCCTCACCGAGGAGGAACATTCGCTGGAGGAGATCTACCTCCGGCTGATCGAGGAGGACGGAGGGACGTCCGTTCTCCCCTCCGCCTCCGATCGCGCAGAAGCGTCGTCGGCGAGGTGAGCGCATGTCTCCCGTCCTCGTCATCCTGCAGAAAGAATGGGCCGATCTCCGACGGCATCGCCTGCTCATGCTCTCGATGATGGCGCCGGCCGTGGTCTTCCTCCTCCTCCCGTTCGCCCTGGTCATCCTCGTACCCCTGCTTGATCCCTCAGGGTGGAACGATCGCAACGTCCAGCGCATGGCGGAGCTGCTGGGTCGCGCCGAACCCGACCTGAGGCGCGTGGATCCGCTGCTGGTCTTCCACATCTACATCTTTCGGCAATTCACCCTCATGTTCCTGCTCATCCCAATTCTGGGCGCGCTCTCCATCGCGACCTACAGCATCGTGGGGGAGAAGCAGAATCGCACGCTCGAGCCGCTGCTGGCGACGCCCATCCGGACGACGGAGTTGCTGTGGGGGAAGAGCCTGGCGGCCGCACTTCCGGCCACGCTGTTGACCTGGATCACCTTCGGGCTCTATGTGCTCCTGATGCGCGCGCTGAGCCCCGCGGAGGTGCTCCCTCACGTGGTGAATCCCGTCGGGCTCAGCCTCATCTTCCTCATCGGCCCACTGGTCGCCATCCTGAGCTTGGGACTTGGGGTGATCGTCTCCTCGCGCGCGAAAGACCCGCGCACGGCGCAACAGATCGGCGTTCTCTTGATCCTGCCGATCATGGCGCTCTTCATCATGCAGATGCGCGGCTTCTTCCTGCTCCGCGCCCGGTGGGTGTGGTTGGGAGCGGCCGTGTTGCTCGCCCTTGACGTGATCGTCTTGAAGATCGGCGCTCGCCTCTTCCAGCGAGAGACGATCCTCACCCGCTGGACGTGAGGCCGAAACGGCACCCCTATCGCGCGAGCGCGCGCAGGTAGTTCACCAGATGCCAGATCTCCTCCTTGCTCAACGTCTTCTCAAAATCGGGCATCGGCGGATTACCCTTCGAGATCTTCCAGAACAGCTCCCCGTCGCTCTGCGACGCCATCCGCGCGCGGTCGGTCAAGTCGGACGGCTTCGTCTCCAGGGCTTCCGCCATGGGACCGTCGCCCTTGCCCCCATCGCCATGACACATGGCACAATGCTCGGCGAAGAGGCGCTTCCCCTTCTGGATCGAAGCGGCCGTGGCTCGGATCGGATTCTTCATCTTCCTCGCCGACTCAGGCACATTCCAGCGGTCTTGCGCCGAGGCCCTTCGAGGAGCCCACACGTCACTCCCTCCTTCCAGAACGAGAACAAGAAGCAGGGTCACTCCACAGAACCACCGGACACGATGTCCTCCCCTCATGGCGATCCTCTCCCTACGGGTTTGGCCGCGCCTTCCCAAAGGCATTCATTGTATCGGCCCTCTCGCCGGGCGCGCAACGGCGCCGAGACCCTCGGCCGATGCCCACGCCATCCAAACAACGGACGTTCGGACGTTCCGATGCGGGTAACTCGCTGAAGAGCTCCAAGACGGCAGCGTTCGTCCACCCGAAGCCGATCTCGTTGGCCGCGTATCCGAAACGTAATCCGGCGGCGACGTCCGATTCGCGACGCACGACGTCATACTTCTCGAAGATCGCCCCGTGTTCGAGAAACTCCTTGAACACCAGAGAGATGAAGTTGAGGGCGATGCGATTGGCCGCCGCATGATACCCATATCGGCGCAGTCCCTTCACCGCGATCACCTGCATCGGAGCCCATCCGTACGGAGCGTCCCACTGATTGCCTGTCACCTGAGTGCTCGTTTGTATCCCCCCCGCCCGCTCAAAGAGCGAGAGATTCGCGACGACGCGCGCCGCCTGTCGCGGCGTGGCGATTCCCGCCCAGAGGGGGAAGAACGTCGTGACGAAGGGATACGCGCGCCGCTTCCGCGTCACGAAGTTGTAGTCGAAGTAGAGACCCGCTTCTTCATCCCAGAGCCACCGATTGATCCGAGCCCGACGCAGGCGCGCGCGGCGCTCCCACGCACGCGCCTCTGCAGAGCGCCCCAACTCCCGGAGAATGCGCGCCACGTCCCGCTCCATCACATACAGCAGCGAGTTCAAGCACACGGGATTGTAGAAAAGGACGCCGGCATTGAACGGCCCGAAACGGTTCGAGGGATCAAATCCCGATTCGCGCATCGCACGATCGGCGATGTAGAAGAGATCGGTGAGCCGATCGGTCTCCGGATCATAGAAGAGGGACACGTCGTAATCCGTCACCCGATGCCGACGGTAGTACTCCCGGACGCGATCGTAGTGCGTCCGCCCCTGCGCGTCGCGTTCGTGCGCGAGCACTTCGGGAGCCGGTCCCCGACCCGAATCGTAGTAGCGTGACAGCCCCGTCTCCGACACCCCGTGCGGCGGCTCGGTCCAGTAGCGGTAATACGCCTCCAGCGCCGGGATCGTCTTCGCCAACCACCTCCGGTCTTTCGTGCGCTCATAGACGTCGAGGATCATCCGGCTGAGAAAAGGCGGCTGCGAGCGCGTCAGGTAATACGTGCGGTTGGCATTGAGAATCTTCCCATAGTGCTCGATCTCGTAGAGGAAATTCTCCACCAGGCTTCGGGCCAGCTCGATCTCCCCCTCACGCAAGAGACCAAGGGCAATGAAGTAACTGTCCCAACCGTACATCTCGTTGAAGCGACCGCCCGGCACAACATAGGGATGGGGGAGATAGAGCAAGCCATGCTCCCGAATCGCCATGGGATCATCGGGCAAGCGCCGCCATTCGATCCGCGCGAGCTCCTCTTTGGAAAGGAGCTCGCGCACGCGAGCCTCCAGCGCTGCCCTCTCCTCCTTCGGGGAGACGTAGATGAGCCACTTCCCAGCCGGAGGGGGGAACTTCGGATCCTCGGCCGCACGCGCCAGGTCGCGTGGCGTGCGTTGAAGGATACGCCAACTCCGCCGAATGTATTCGCGGAAGTGCCGCCACTGGGCCTCGCTCGCCCTGCGGGAGGCTGCCGGACGAACCTGCGCGAGGAACGAGACAGCCGACAGCGGGGATTGCAGAAGGAGGCTGAACAGACAAAACAGACAAAGGATCAGACCCTTTCGACCTCTGCTCCACGCCTCGCGCCCGACGCCTCGGTTCATCCCGCATCCCTCCTTCCCTTCCAGCGAGCGATTCAGCGCACCACTATTGTCACGGCTTGGCCGCCGTCGGGGAATTCCACCCACACGCTCCGTCGCACCGGATCGTAGCTCCATCCCTCGGCGCGTCGTTCCAGTGCCGCGAGGGTCTGAACCCGAACGCCGATCGTCTGCCAGCGCTCCGCTGCCGGGGGGACCGGGGCGAGCAGCACCAGCAGAATCATCGGACCCAAGCCGAGAGAGACCCTCTTTCGCTCTCCCCCCACCAGATGGTGAAGCCCTCGCATAATCCTGCTCCCCACACGGAGCGAACATCGAAACGGTCGTCGCGTCACGCCCCTCCTCCCGCCCCGCCTCAGATGAGCGGCCATATTCTACCGCGCTCCCCGGATGACGACAACCGAGGGAGTATCCGCGGACCGACGGACGCCAACGGCATCAAGGCGAGGGCTCCAGAACACCAAGCTGCGCGGGAGGGCGAATGCCGGTCCGACTCGATTTTTCCGCTCGCTCACGCTATGATGCTTCCCTCGCTCGGGAACGATGCGATGAAGACGGTGCAATGGATGGAAGGACAACGCGCCCTCCTCGCGCGACGGGCGGATAAAATGGTGCGCGTAGCGGCTATCTTGTTCCTGACGAGCTGCGCGCTGGCTCTCGGCGTCGTGATCGCGCGACGATGGGCCGATCATCCGGTGGGCATGTACCTCGTATTCGGCATGGCGCTACTCTCGGTCGCTCTGCTGGTGGCCGCTCTCGGCGTGATCCTGCCGCTGCCCTGGCTCATCCACCAGCTCAAGCAAATGGACGAGGTCATCGCCGAGCAACGGCGTCGCGAACTCTCTCACGGTTCGTAGCCGAGGAGATCGGCCGAGAGCGCATCGCCCCGCTTCACCAAGTGATGGAGAATGAGATGAACGTCCCGCGAGGACCCGTAGAGCATGGGGAGCACATCGGCCAGGATCTTCCCATTCCCCTGCTCCGGCCCCCCGCGCGGATCCACGTCCAGGATGAGCGTGTGGCGCGGAGACGTGGTCTCTTCGTCCGCGCCTTCAGCCTGCAAGAGCAACTCCTCGGGCACCTCCACCAGCCGCAAGAGCGCCTTGATCGCCGATTTGTTCGCTTCGTTCACGAGCCGCACGCGGAGCCGATCGCGAGCAAGGATGTCGGCTTCGGCGAGCGTGGTCGAAAGTGCGATTCGAACTCTCGGTCGCATGGCTTCACTCCCTCTGCCCCTCATGAGCTGCTCTCGGTGAGGAGCGGGCCCGCCGTCGAGCGCGCGCCGCCGCTCCCTCTGCGCCGTCAACACAATGCCTCCCGGCCTTCGCGCCGCAACCGCTCCGGGAATTGACGCACGTCCTGCGAGCGCGCGAGATCGCCGACGAGCAAGACATCGGGCGTATCCACGATCATGACGCCCTCCAACCCGAGGACGGCGACGAGCCGCCCCGTCTGCGAATAGATGAGCGAATCCCTCACATCAATGAGCACGGCGTCGCCGAGCGTGAGGTTTCGCGCCGCGTCATGTTCGCTGGCGCGCAATTGATGCACGGCCTGCCAGCTGCCGACATCATTCCATCCGAAGGTCACCGGGAGGACGTAGATCGGTTCCTGCGTCTTCTCCATGATGCCGTAATCAATCGAGATCGCCTCGACCTGACCGTAGACGGCCTCCAGCGTCTGCTCGTACGCGCCATGGCGCGCCCCTTCGTCCAATCGGGCGAGCGCTTCGGCCAAACGGGGCAGATGCTTCCGGATCTCGCGCAGGATGGTGCTCGTGGTGAAGGCGAAGATGCCACTATTCCACAGATACTGTCGGCTGATGACGTAGTGTCGGGCCGTCTCCAGATCGGGCTTCTCGACAAAGCGTTCTGCTCGATAGACGGCCTGCCCGAGGACGGGCTCGCAGGCGGCGCCTTTGTGGATGTACCCATATCCCGTCTCCGGGCGCGTGGGGGTAATCCCCAAGGTGGCGATGCCGCCGGCGCGGACGAGTGCGGCCGCCGCCTGAAGCGCCGTTCGGAAGGCCTCCTCATCAGAGATGAAATGATCCGAGGGCACGGCGATGAGCACCGCATCGCCCGCCTCGCGCTGCACGTGCCACGCTGCCAGGCCGATGCACGGCGCCGTATTCCGCCCCTCCGGTTCCACCAGAATCCGCACGGCTCGGCCCGAGAAGATCTCTCGCACCAGAGGCGCATGCTCCCGATTGGTGACGATCAGAATGCGCGAGTCCTCGACCAAGGGAGCCACGCGCAGATACGTCTCCTCGATCATCGGACGTGGTCCCGTGATGCTCAAAAACTGCTTCGGCCGCCGCGCCCGACTCGCCGGCCAAAACCGCGTGCCCGACCCGCCGGCCATGATCACGATGTACGTGGCCTCCATACGCCGTCCCTCATCCTCCGAATTCTTCGGAAGAATCATTTCACAGACCCGAGGATGGGTCAATCAGCGCTCTCCAAGAAAACCCGCGCCGAGCAGTGGCACAATGTTGAGAGAGAGGGCCGGCCCCTCTTCCCTTCTGGACAAAGGCGCCGGAGAGGATGTATCTTTTCTTCGGCGCTCTATGCGTGGGGGCGCGCCCGTAGCTCAGTTGGACAGAGCGTCGGCCTCCGGAGCCGAAGGTCGCTGGTTCGAATCCAGTCGGGCGCGCCATCTTCTTTTCGCCCGCGGGCGTCGGTCGGTGAGGGACGCAGATCGCTGACGACTTTCGCTCAAGCCGCGCGGCGACATCGGGGAGGAGAAGGCACGCATGGATGAAGACGGCATGTGTTTCCTCTGGCGCGAAGCCGCGCTGGAATGCCTCAACGCGGATTGCCGCCAACGATACCCCCTCACGGAGAAGCTCTTCAACTGCCCGGCCTGCGGCGATGTGCTCCAGATCGCGTATGAGCTGAGGGAGCGAGCGTCGGAGGCCGTGAGGGCACGGTGGCGCGAGCGCCGCCTCTCGGATGATCCGCTGGATCAAAGCGGCGTCTGGCGCTTTCGGGAATGCCTGCCGCCGATCGCCCCCGAATGTGTCGTCACCCTGAGGGAGGGGAATACCCCACTTTATCGCGCTCGCTTCGCCGCTCAGTACGCGGGCGTTCACGACCTCTTCTTCAAACACCTCGGCTTCAACCCCACAGGATCGTTCAAAGACTACGGCATGACGGTGGCCGTCAGTCAGGCGCGCGCGCTGAGGGCGCACGTCCTCATCTGCGCGTCCACCGGAAACACGTCGGCCTCGATGGCCGCGTATGCGGCGCGAGCCGGAATGCGCGCCCTCGTCCTCATCCCGAGTGAGCACGTCGCCCTGGGGAAAGTGGCGCAAGCCCTCGAATACGGCGCGGTGACGCTGCAAGTCCAGGGAGCCAGCTTCGACACGGTCTTGCACCTGGTGCGCGAGCTGAGCGCGCGACCCGAGGTGTATCTCCTGAATTCTCTCAACCCGTTCCGGATCGAGGGTCAGAAGACGATCCTCATCGAGCTGCTCGATCAGCTCGGATGGGAAGTGCCGGATCATCTGGTCGTCCCCGGAGGGAACCTGGGGAATTCGGCGGCGCTCTTCAAGGCGATGGAGGAGCTGCGACGCTTGGGATTGATCGCGCGCTTCCCGAAGCTGACGATCGTGCAGGCGCAAGGGGCGAGCCCGCTTGTTGACGCCGTCGTGCGAGGCGCGAAGCGGATCACGCCCGTCCCCCACCCGCGGACGCATGCGACGGCCATTCGCATCGGCCACCCGGTGAACTGGCGGCGAGCGCTGCAGGCCCTGGAGGTGACCGGCGGATTCTGCCTCGCCGTGAGTGAGGCGGAGATCGCCGATGCGAAAGCCGCCATCGGTCGTGACGGCATCGGCTGCGAACCCGCCTCGGCCGCCACAGTGGCCGGAATCAAGAAGCTGCGCGACCAGGGGAAGCTCGCGCCCACGGAGACGGTCGTCGCCTTGCTGACCGGCCATCTCTTGAAAGATCCCGAATACACCCTGCGCTATCACGGGGGGCAACTTGAGGACGCACTCACCGGACGTCGCATCTGCGGCCGCTTGGCCAATCCCCCGATTTCGGTGGAGCCGCGCCTTGACGCCATCGCCCAATACCTTTACGATGAGAACTTTCCACATCGAAGGTGAGGGGGATGACGATGTTGCGACACCGAAACCTCGCGGTCCTCGGCGCCGGCAAAATCGGCGAGGCGTTGATTCGCGGCATGCTCGAGTCGGAGATCATCGAACGGGAGAACATCATCGCGACGGCGAAGCATCAACGGCGACTCGACTACCTGGCCGAACACTACGGCGTGAAGACGACCCTCAATAACGCCCTGGCCGTCGAGCAGGCGGAATTGGTCCTGTTGAGCGTCAAACCGCAAACGATGCGCGAGGTGGTGGAGGAGATCGCGCCGGTCGTCACTCCGCGACATCTGCTCATCTCCGTGGCCGCCTCCGTCCCCACGTCGTTCATCGAGAGCCTGCTGCCGGTCGAAGTCCCCGTCGTGCGCGCGATGCCCAATACCCCCTGCATCATCCGCGCCGGGATGACCGTGCTCTGCCGCGGACGTTACGCCACGGAGGCGCACTTGCAACTGGCCCGCTCGCTCTTTGACGCCGTCGGACGCACGATGATCCTCGACGAGGGGCACATGGATGCGGTGACGGGGCTGAGCGCGAGCGGTCCGGCGTTCATCTACATCATCATCGAGTCGCTGGCCGAGGCCGGAGTGAAGGTCGGACTGGCGCGCGACGTGGCGACGGAATTGGCCGCGCAGACGACGCTCGGCGCCGCCAAGATGGTGCTCGTCACCAATGAGCATCCCGCTAAGCTCAAGGACGCGGTGACGACCCCCGCCGGATGCACGATTGATGGCATCCTGGAGCTGGAAGAGGGGGGACTGCGCGTCACGCTGATCAAGGCCGTCGTCAAAGCGACCGAGCGCGCGCGCTGCCTCTTCCCCAATGGAGGGGCGAAGTGAGCGAGGGCACTTTCGGCGAGCACAGCTTCACGCGTCTCCCCGAGCAGACCTCAGAGCGACTCCGCGCGCGCGTGCGCGAATTGGCAGCTATACTCGTCCAGACGCCGACGCCGAGTGGCAACGAAGCGGCGCTCTACCCCTTCCTGACCGGTGTGCTCCAGGCCTGCGGATTTCGCGTGGAGCGACAGATGACCTCCCTCGGACGCGAGAACCTCGTCGCCCGACGCGGCCAGAGCACGCTGCTCTTCTCGGCGCACGTGGACACCTACCCGGCCTACACGCATCCGGAGCCGTACCGTCTGCGGCAGGAGAACGATCGGCTCATCGGGCGCGGCGTCGCGGATTGCAAGGGGCAGATCGCCGCTTTGCTCTGCGCCGTCGAGCTGGTGGAGGCGCCCTGCCAGATCGCCTTCGTCGTGGATGAGGAGCGCACGGCCCTCGGCTCGCGCGAGGTGCGCGTGGAGGCCGAAGGCGCGATCGTGCTCGAGCCCACGGAGCTGCGCCCGGTGATCGCACACGCCGGAGCTATCGAGTTGGAGGTCACCGTCTACGGACGCGCGGCGCACGGCAGCGCCCCTCACTGCGGCGAGAACGCCGTCCTGAAAGCCATGCGCGCGATCGAGGAGATCGGACGCTTGCCCTTCCTCAGTCAAACGCACCCGCTGTTCCCCCCGGCCCCTTGGGTGACGCTGGGGAAGATCGAGGGGGGATTCGATACGATGGTCGTCCCGAATCGCTGCAGCTTTCAAATGGATATTCGCGTCCTGCCGGGCGTCTCCATTCGCGAGGCCTGCGAGCAACTGTTCGCACTCGCGGCGCAGCTCGGGGCAGAGCTGACGATCCTCGATGTCTCAGAACCGTCGGAGGTGGCGGCGGACCATCCCCTCGTCCGAGCCCTTCAGACCGCGCACGAGGTGATCGTGGGCGAGCGTCCGACCCCCTGCGGCTATTACAGTTTCACCGACGCCACGCACTATTTGCAGCGCGGCCTTCCCGCCGTCGTGTACGGAGCCGGAAGCCTCGGCGTCGCTCACTCCGACTACGAGTGGGTCTCGCTCCGAGAGTTGGAGATCGCCGCTCGCGTCTTCGCCCACGTGATCGCTCACTGGGCGTGAACGTCCTCCTCAATCGGCTTGATCATACGCACCCACTCGCCGTGTTGCACACCGCATTCTTCAAACCCCAGGCTCCGATACCACCGACGCGCGTGCCAATTGCGCTCTCCCACCCAGAGGCTCACATATCGGCGACCCCGCTGACGCGCATACGCGATGGCGGCTTCTAAGAGCCTCCGCCCCACCCCCTTCCCTTTCCATTCGGGGTGGACGCAGATCTCGTGAATCTCTCCCGTCTCGCCTAAGCGTTTGTCCCACCACTCGGCGTGAATGCTCACAAATCCGATCAATCGCCCCTCGACCTCAGCGACGAAGAATCCTTCCGGCTCGCCGCTGTAGAGCCAGTTCAAATAATTGCGGATGCGAAACGTGGTCGTATCCGCATACTCCTCCAGCCCCCGATACGCCTGCCGATAGACGTCCTCCAGTTGGTCGAGGTCTTCGACACGTCCTCGACGCACGGTGATCGGCTGTGGTACGATCGCTCCGATCATACTTCGAATCGCACCCCGAGAGTATTATCCGCCGCTCCCACACAGCAGGGCAATCGCGCGACACCAGGCCGACAGGGGACTCCACGCAGTCAGAAGACTATGTGATGTTCCCCAACCGGGTATCGTCGAAAGAGGCGAGGAAAGCTCGTGGATGATGCACCAACGGTCCTTCAGGCGCGGCACGCGAAGGCCTGGAGATCGAACCGACTCATCTTCGGAAGAAGGCGAAGAGAATACCCACCATCGCCCCAATCTGCCCCACCCAAAACAGAAACATCCACTTGATCAACTCCGACCGCACCGACTCGATCCTCCCCATCAACTCCGATCGCACCGACTCGATCCTCTCCACCAGCTCACTCCGCAACTGCCCAACCTCCGCCCTCAACTTCGACGCCTCCTCCGTCAACCGCCGCTCGAACTTCTCCTCCACCACCGCCACCATGTCCCCACGAGCCGCCTCCGTCGCCTGATTGATCAATTGCACCAACGCCTCCGCCCCCTCCTCCCCCAACCGCTCCCGCAATGCCCTCGGAACTGTGATGATCGGCATCCCGGCACCCTCCCTGTCAAAACTCCACCACCTTCACCGCCGGAAGAAGGCGAAGAGAATGCCCACCACCGCCCCAATCTGCCCCACCCAAAACAGAAACATCCACTTGATCAACTCCGACCGCACCGACTCGATCCTTCCTGTCAACTCCGATCGCACCGATTCGATCCTCTCCACCAGCTCGCTCCGCAACTGCCCAACCTCCGCCCTCAACTTCGACGCCTCCTCCGTCAACCGCCGCTCGAACTTCTCCTCCACCACCGCCACCATGTCCCCACGAGCCGCCTCCGTCGCCTGATTGATCAATTGCACCAACGCCTCCGCCCCCTCCTCCCCCAACCGCTCCCGCAATGCCCTCGGAACTGTGATAATCGGCATCCCGGTAACCTCCCTCTACTTACTGCCTCCACATTGCATCACACACCCCCCTCCCTGTCAAGGGAAGAGCGAATCGCCCCAGATGGGCGATCGCACTGGTGAAAGTCGCGACACCGCACACGCTCGTCTGCCGAAGCACGGGAGCCCTGCGACTTCAATCTTCAGGCCACGGGTGAAGCGTGCCAATGAGAATGCCTCGTCGGCAGGAAAATACCATACGGTTCGCCGACCCTCGAGGACTTCATGCCGGTGGTCTGGCGCGCCCGGGGGGACTCGAACCCCCAACCCTTGGATCCGAAGTCCAATGCTCTATCCAGTTGAGCTACGGGCGCATTGGCGCGTGTAGAAGAATATCACACCGCTCTCCCTCCGTCTAGAGTCACCACGAACAGAACCTGAGCGAACTCGCGCGAGGATCAAAGTGCAATCTGGCACCGCACCGAAGATGAGCGCATCGAAGCAGCCCTCCGCTCGCGAGAGCGCCTGCACAAGCTGGCGTTCGGATCAGGCGAGCCTCAAGCGGCATTCCCTCCCTCCCCGCGCAATCGGACGTGCGGAAATCTCGCCCGGAGCGAGCCGAAAGCGAGGCTATCTGAGAGATCGCCATTCCGCATCAAGCCTGCGAAGCAGGCGTGCGAACGTAGCCCAGGGCGAGCCGCAGGCGAGCCCTAGGACAACGACAGCGCCATCATTCCCAAGCCCCCGAAGGGGGCGGCCCATCCGCACGGTCACACACCGCGTTCGTGCGGACGACGTCACGTTCTGCCTCCACATGGGCCGCCCGCGTGCGCGGGCTTGGAATTTGGTTGGGGCCTTTCGTTCCTAGGGCTCGCTCCGCTCGCCCTAGGCTAAACTCGGTCGCCCGCTTCGCGGGCTCGCATGTGGAATCGGATCGGTTTCACAACGTCGGCTCGCTCTCGCTCACCCCGGGCCGAATTCGGTCGCCCGCGCGCACGGGCTCACGGAATTGGGTTGATCTCACAACGAGAGTTGGGTCGCGCCCACACAAAGCCTGCGAAGCAGGCGTGCGAACGTAGCCCAGGGCGAGCCGAAGGCGAGCCCTGGGGCAACGTCGCCCCGATCATTCCCCAAGCCCCCGAAGGGGGCGGCCCATTCGCGCGGCCACACGCCGCGTTCGTAGGGACGACGTCACGTTCCGCCTTCCGCATGGGCCGCCCGCGTGCGCGGGCTTGGAAATTTGGTTGGGGCCTTTCGTTCCTAGGGCTCGCTTCGCTCGCCCTAGGCTAAACTCGGTCGCCCCCTTCGGGGGCTTGCATGCGGAATGGAGCTGATCTCAATAACGAGGGCTCGCTTCGCTCGCCCTAGGCTACATTCGAACGCCCGCTTCGCGGGCTTACATGCGGAAGGAGGTTGATCTCATGATGTTCGCTTCGCTCACCCTAAACTACACTCGGTCGCCCCCTTCGGGGGCTCGCGTGCGGAATTGGATTGGTTCCACACCGTGGGCTCGCTCGCGCTCACCCTAGGCTATATTCGGTCGCTCACGCGCGGGCTCACGGGCGGCAAAGGGGGAAACAGCGGGCGCTCATTTCGGCTTCACCAGGAAGAGCAGATCGGCGGGGCAGACGTCGGCCTGGCCGGCCTGACGCGCTGCTTCGGGCACGCTCGTGCCGTTGCGCTCCATGACGTTCTCGCTGCCGGTGATCACACCGGTGAAGGGCGCCGCTGGTCCGAGCAAAAGGTTCAATTCCTCAATGCGTGCCAAAAGCTCGATCCCCATAGCGAGATTCCACAGCCGAACGGTTCGATCATCGGACCCCGAGGCCAGAAGCCGCCCATCCGGACTGAAAGCAACAGACTGGACCCAATCAGTATGCCCGCTCAGGGTGCGCACGAGATTCCCCGTCGCTACCTCCCACAGCCGAACGGTTCGATCACCGGACCCTGAGGCCAGAAGCCGCCCATCCGGACTGAAGGCCACGGAGTAGACCGAACCGGTATGCCCGCTGAGGGTGCGCACGAGATTCCCCGTCGCTACCTCCCACAGCCGAACGGTTTGATCACTGGACCCCGAGGCCAGAAGCCGCCCATCCGGACTGAAGGCCACGGAGTAGACCGAACCGGTATGCCCGCTGAGGGTGCGCACGAGATTGCCCGTGGCCACCTCCCACAGCCGAACGGTTCGATCACCGGACCCTGAGGCCAGAAGCCGCCCATCCGGACTGAGGGCCACGGAGGTGACCGAACCGGTATGCCCGCTGAGGGTGCGCACGAGACTGCCCGTGGCCACCTCCCACAGCCGAACGGTTCGATCATAGTACCCGGACCCCGAGGCCAGAAGCCGCCCATCCGGACTGAGGGCCACGGAGGTGACCGAATCAGTATGCCCGCTGAGGGTGCGCACGAGATTGCCCGTGGCCACCTCCCACAGCCGAACGGTTCGATCACCGGACCCCGAGGCCAGAAACTTCCCATCTGGACTGAAAGCAACGGAGTAAACCGGATTGGAAAACCCGCTGAGAGTAAGGGTGCGCACGAGATTGCCCGTGGCCACCTCCCACAGCCGAATGGTTCGATCACCGGATCCCGAGGCCAGAAGCCGCCCATCCGGACCGAAGGCCACGGAGTTGACCCCAGCAGTATGCCCGCTGAGGGTGCCTGTGAGAAGGCAAGGGGGTTGAGGGAGGAAGGCTCCCCAGAGCGCATGGTCGCTGATCGTGTTGCCCTCCAGGATGAGCGTGGCCGAATCCCGGACGAGCACGCCGGCCAAACCACCGCTCATGCGCATCCGCTGGAGCCGGGCGCGCGCCCGTCCACTCACCCTCACGTTGAGTCCATCGCTTGTGACTTCCGTCCCCTCCATCACAAGCTGCGCGTTCTCCCCGACATCCAAACCGATGCCCCCTCCCTGGATCGCGCCGTCTATAGCCGTCACTCGAACCGTTCCCCTCAGGGAGAGTCCGACGTCGGCTCCCACGAACGACGAATCCGTGAGATCGAGCGCCAGCTCCGCCGATCCCGCAAGCCGCAGCGCGGTTCTGCCCGCTGTGATCCTCACGCCGGCTATGGTGAGCGAGCCTGAGGAAGAAAAGGTCACTCCATCGCCCACGGCTTCGAGATTCACGCCGGTGAGGGCCAAATCTGCCGAACTCGAGAATGCCAAACCGGTGCCACCGGTGGCTGCGATCGTCGAATCCCTGATAACGGCCGCAGCCGATCCGGTAAACGTCAGCCCCTCTCCTCCGACGAACTCGGCGCGAACAGCCGTGAGCTGGGCTTGGTCGCGGGCACGCACGGTCGGGCCGATGGCACTGCTTAAGCGAATCGGAGCCATTTCCGCGCCTTCGAGGGAGACGCAGGCCGAGCCGGCCAACTCGAGCACCGGCATAGCGCCGAGATTTTCAACCACTGCTCTGGCTACCGTCAGTGAACCGCTTTGGACCGAGACCGTGGCTGCCGTCGTGCCGGATTGCGTCGTGAGTCTCATGGCCTCCACGCGCATGTGAAGGCCTTCGCCCTGAACGATGAGCACGGGTCGGCTCGGATCCTGTCCTCGCAGGAGCGTCTGAGGCCCGACGCCCCGGAGCGTCAGAGGCTTGTCGAGCACCAGATTCACGTTGTAGATCCCGGAGCTGATGGCGATGACATCACCCGGTTGCGCCGCTCTCACGGCGTCTTCTACGCTGGAGAAGTCCTGAGGCACGCGCAACGTATCCGAACGCGCTTCCACGACGAGTTGTTGCTCGGTGGAGGCCGTCATGCCAAAGACATCCGTTACGGTCAGGCGCACGGTGTAGCGCCCTTCGGAGGTATAGGCGTGCTGAACGATCGGTTGAGTGGTCTCTCGTTCGGTCCCGTCGCCGAAATTCCAGGCGTAGCGAGTGAGTGCCCCATTCGGGCTGGAGGAGGTCGAGGCGTCGAACGTTACCTGTTGGGTAGGACGGGGATTTTGCGGCCTGAAGGTGAATTGAGCCGAGGGAGGTTGGAGTCGAAGATATTCGATTTGCGCCGAGAACTGTCCGACATTCCCCGCGCGATCGCGCACCTGGGCGGAGACCGTCTTGCGACCGGGATTGCCGTTGCCGCCGAATTGCGAGAGGTCCCAGTTGGTCTTCTCCGGGGCGAACGGTTCCCAGGGCGACCAGGTCTGTCCGTCGTTGGAGAAGCGCATGTCGGCCATGCCGCTCGCGGCATCCTGAACCCGAAGCGTGAGGGTGACGCGAAGCTCCGTCGTCTGCTGTGCCCCCTGATTGATGAGCAGCGTGCCCGAAGGCGGCGTCCGGTCAAAACGGAGCGTGCCGCGCGCGGCATTCAGATGGCTTCTGTTCCCCATCCCGTCCTCGAGCCAAATGAAGATGGGCCGCTCCCCTTCGGGCGGATTCTCGACGATGAGCGGCTTTTGAGCGATCTCACGACGCGTCCCGTCGGTAGCACTTGTGGGCGCCGTGCCCAGCTTGAAGAAGTAGGCGGCGATGCCCGCCAGGTCCGCGGGATCCTCCCAAGTGATCTCAAACCGCCCTTGATTGGTCCAGTCGGCCGGCGTGACCGTCAGATTCTGCGGCGGTGGAGGAGGCGTCTGGTCCAAAAGGCCCGTGCGGTTTTGCGCGCTGCCGCAGAGGTTTTGCCCGTTGGCGAAAATGGCATTGTTGGAGCCGAGCAATTGGGAGCGATCGTCGGCCCTCACCCCACACCCGGAATTATTCGTGATCACATTTTCCCGCAGCTCGATTCGATCGGCGTCCAAGACCTCCACGCCATCCCGATTCTCGCGGATCCGGTTCCCGATGAGACGAAAAGCGCCTCGCGATCCGATGAAGATGCCGATGGTATTGGCACGGATCAGACAACTGCGCGCCTCCCCCATTTGAGCGGCTTCGATAAGGAGCCCTTCACCCTGGTTCTCCCGCACGATGAGATTTGAGAGCGTGGAATTGTTCCCTCGGTTCTCGATTTGAATCCCGCGCGCGCCCCCGGTGACGGTGAGACTGCTCAACCGCACATCCGATTCGCGCACGCGGATAACCGGCTCATCCGAAAATTGCGCTCGAAGGATGACCTTCTCCGGAGCCTCCCCCCGAAGGATGAGGCCCTGCTTCGCGATGGTCAGATTCTCCGCGTACGTCCCCGCCTGAATGAGGATCGTATCGCCGGGGCTGGCTTGGTTAATGGCCGCTTGGATAGAACTGAACGGGCAGCCTTGCGGGCATACGACGAGCGTTTCCGCTCGCGCCCGAGAGCTACCTGAGAGAAGCCCCAGGAGCATGAGGCCGAGGACCATGAGCGACGAGGACCGACGTCCCATTGAGACCTCCTTTCCGCTCCGGGCGTTCGGCTTTCGCACCTCCCGAAGCCGCGACAACCTGCGGCGTATAGTGTGAACCGATGCCCCTATGCTGTCAAGCGGAATTTCGCGCCCCGCTTCGGAAGTGCGGCTCGCCCGCGATCTCCTGTCTCTCTGAGTTTCGCCTGCCCTTGCTTCCGCCGCAAAAGCTTAGAGAGGGCGTTCCCTCCAGCCGCTTCGGTCCATTGTGACGGTGGAGGCGACCGGCCGGTCGCCCCTACTTGACGCTCCGGTGAGGCGAAACCTATACTGGCCTTATGATTCGCAAAGTCACCACCCGGAACTACAAAAGCCTCGCCGAGGTCGAAGTCGAGCTTGGACGGTTCACTGTTTTGATCGGTCCCAACGGATCGGGGAAGAGCAATTTCGTGGATGTTTTGCGCTTTGTTCGAGATGCGGTCATGTGGGGAGTAGACGCGGCCGTTGTCCGACGCGGCGGTTTTTCCCGAATCCTTCACCCTAGAGCCAGAACGCTTGACCGCAAGGATCGTCCACTCAGGATTGAAGTGCACATTGAGCTTTCCACGGGGAAGCCAGCTCTTTATGAGCTGGAGTTGGACGCAGAGGAGACCGGAGGATACCGGCTTCTCCGGGAGCGGCTCAGGGCTTCAGCAGACGAATCAGAAGACGAATTCGAGGTCGCTGAAGGACGGCTCGTTCGTGTCCCGATAATGCTCCGACCACTCCTGGAGCAGGTCGAGTTCCCCCCCATGAGTGGATTGGTTCTTCCCACTCTGGCTTGGGGGTGGAGGGCGGCTCTCGAAGTCTGGCAGACGCTGCAGGGGATGAGGTTCTTCCATCCCACGCCGCTTGTGATTCGCACCAGCCTCGCGATGCCTGTGTTTTTCGTTGCTCCCCCGCCGCTCTGGGAATATGGAGAGAACCTCTCGCATGTGTTGTGGAAACTTCACAAGAACTCTCCTGAAGCCTTCGCCAAAATCTCGGAGGCGCTTGAGCATCTGATTCCCGGTTTTGTGGGCCTTCACCCTCAAGACGAAGCCGTGGAGATCGAACGCGAGGGAGTACGTCTGAACCTCTGGCAAGAATCGGATGGAACATTACGGCTTGTGGCGATCGTGACGGCGCTTTATGAGGAACCGTCGGCACGGCTTCTTCTGGCCATTGAAGAACCCGAGCTCACTGTTCACCCGGAAGCCCTCGCCGTCCTCGTGGATCTGCTTCTTGAGCGATCGGCGACCGGACAAGTTATTGTGACGACCCATAGTCCCGACCTCCTCAACCGCCTTCCCGCCGAAGTCTTGCGCGTGGTCGAGTGGGAGCGGGGAGAGACGAAAATCGGGCCGCTTGAGCCGGATCAACGTTCGGTGATCGAGGAGAAGTATTTCAAGATGGGGGACCTCTTGAGACTCGAAGGTCTTCGGCGCGAGCTGCCTACGTGATCACCGGCATTGAGAAGAGGCGGCGGTGGGCGTCTGGATCTGCATTGTGGAAGGGGATGGGGATAAAAAGGCCGTTCCAACACTGCTCCGCCGCCTCATGCATGAGAAGTTTCAACAGTGGACGGTGGAGTTCCGACCGTATAATGCCCATGGAAGGGGTAATCTGACCGCTCCTGGGGGAATCGAGCGACTTGTCACACGCGCCGTGCGAGAAAGGGGGTGTGAGGCCATCCTTGTCGTTTTGGACGCGGAAGACGATTGTCCGAAAGAACGGGCCAAGGAGTTGGCACAGCGAATTCGAGGGGTGAATCCACGAGTGCCCGTCGCCGTTGTGATCGCTCACCGCTGTTACGAAGCCTGGCTGTTAGGAGGGAAGGATTGGACACGTGAGCCCGAAACTGTGAGCCCAGGCGCCGCGAAGAAAGAAATTAGCGGGAAGTTGGGGAGGCCATACAGGGAGACCACAGACCAAGAGAAGTTGACGGCCGAGATATCGTTAGATCAAGCGGAGACTCGATGCCGATCTTTCCGCCGTTTGGTTCACGCTGTCGAGGAGCTGATTCAGGCGACCCAGAGCGGAAGTTCGCAACCCGTCATCACCCCCGATCCTTGATACCAGGTGATGGTTCCGGAGGAAACGGCGTGCCCGACGAGCTGTGACGTCACGGACTCATCGCAAGAGCTGGCGGATGGTGCCCATGGCGAGGGTCAGGTCCAGGCGCGCGAGGTTGTAAGCGTAGAGGGCGGCCAGGTAGTTCTCGCGCGCGCGTTCCAGGCGCGTCTGCGCGTCGGTGACCTCCAGGCTCGTGGTCACGCCAGCTTCGTACCGATGGCGCGCTTGCTGGAGTTCGCGCTCGGCGAGCTTCATCCCCTCTTCGGCGACTCGGATTTGCTCTTCGGCCGAGCGCAGCCCGTCCAGTGCCGTGCGAACCTCCAGCTCAATCTGCCGCCGAAGGTCCTCCGTCCGCACGCGCTCCTGCATCCACGCGGCATGGGCATCTGCGCGGCGCGCCTCGCGCCGACCGCCGTCAAAGAGCGGGAGGCGCAGGACCACTCCGTACGTGCGTGTGGGAACGGTGTGAGCGGCGCTCGATCCGATGGTCCCGTAGTCGGCGAATCCGACGAGTGAAGGCAGCCGCTCCCACTTCGCCGCGCTGTAGGCCAGTTGTGCGGCCTCCTCGCGCTCTCGCTGCGCCGCATAGTCGGCGCGCGAGCGCCAGGCGATGGCCAAGGCTTCTTCCACCGTGGGGACCTCCATCGGCGCGTAGGAGAGCGTATCCGTGAGCTGGAGTTCCGCGTCCAACTCGAGCCCCAGGGCCTTGAGGAGTTCCAGATGCGCTCGCCGACGCTCGTTCTCGGCGATCAGAAGCCGCTGCCGCTCGTTCATGAGCTGCACCTGCGCGCGTGTGACCTCGATGCCGATACCGGTGCCCGCGGCCTTCTGATCCTGGGCGAGCTTGAGGAGCGCTTCCGCCAGAGCGACATTGGCACGGGCCGTCGCCACGGCGGCCTCCGCTCGAAGCGCGGCCAGGTAGAGACGGGCGACATGACCCGCCACCTGATCCCGCACGCGTTCCAAATCCGTGCGAGCCGCGTTCACGCTCGCCGTGGCGGCCTGAAGGCGACGTATGAGGCCGAGATCAAAGAGCGTCTGCGTGGCCGTCGCTCGCAGATCGAATGTCGTGAAGGGGCCGACGAACGGACGGAATCCCGGGACGGGGATCCGAATGCCCAGCGCTTCGAGATTCAACGTGCGACTCTGTTGGCCGAGCGAGACCTCCGTCTGCGGAAGCAGTGCAGCGCGCACCTCATTCCGGCGCGCGTGCGCCTGACGAAGGTGCTGCTCGGCCAGACGCACGCGCACATTCCCTTCCGGGGCGAGTGCCAGAGCCACGGCTTCCTTCAGGCTGAGGGGGAGAACGGGGCGAGCATTCCGATCGGGATGCGGCGCACGCTCTTGCGCAACGCTCGGTGCAGGGATGAGGAGAAGGAGAACCACAGGCGCACACTTTTGCCATGTGTTCGGAAGATGCATCGTATGCCTCCGTGAAGATGATCTGTGGGAGACGCGACGTTCACGGCGCGTGACATTTTGTCCGAGGCATGGCTCCGCTGTCAAAGGAGTGGTGAAGCTCGAAGCGGTCCAATCCCCCCCGGAGGGAGCGACCGATCGTGCGGCTGCGCGGTGCTCGTTTGGATGACATCACGGTCCGCAGCCGCATGGGCCGCCCGCGTGTGCGGGCTTGGGGGAAATTGTTGGGGGCTCCTCCTCCCTAGGGTTCGCTTCGCTCACCCTAGGCTAAATTCGAACGCCCGCTTCGCGGGCTCGCATGCGGAATGGGTTGGTTTCACAATGTGGGTTCGCTTCGCTCATCCTAGGCTACATTCGGTCGCCCCCTTCGGGGGCTCGCATGCGGAACGGGGTTGGGCTCGCAATGTGGGCTCGCTCGCGCTCGCCCTAGGCCGAATTCGAACGCCCGCTTCGCGGGCTCGCATGCGGACGGGAATCGCCTTCGACAGGGTCCGCTGAGAGCGCGCCGGAACTCGCTGGACAGCGCGCACACCCTTGGGTAAAGTTTCTGCCGGAGATGGGGCGATGCGCATCGGCGCGCGACATGTGGGGGCGGCGATCGCCGGAGTCGTGATCCTCATGACGCCCTTCCTCCGGGGGCAAACGGCATCCCGCGATGGCGTGCTGCTCATTCGTATGCCGGATGAGACGGCGCTGCCCACCGATCCCTCGGATGCGGACATCGCTCGTTTTGTAGCCGCGCGCGGCTCCCACCTTCAGATGACGGCGCAGGATGTGCAACGCGATCGAGCCTTCGCCCGCCAGGTGCTCGGCCAGCGTCAGATCTTCGAAGAGCTGGCGGCCTTTCACGCACGGGAGAACATCCCGGCGCGCGTGCGGTTCATCGCCTGGGCCGATGCCTTTCGCTTCTTCGCCGATTACGTCTCGGACCGAAGCAACCCTCCCATCGTCGCGCAGATCGGTGATACGTGGGCAGCGTACTTTCGATCGCTCGGCGTCGTGGCCGACGAGCGGCGGCACACCTGGGATGTGCGCGTGCTCTGGTACTGGAAAGATATGGTCACGGAACGTGAGCTCGCCGACGGCGATCGTTTCTCGGCGGCGTGTCGGCGGCTGCACGATGCGCCTCCTCCCGGACTCATCGCGCCGCTGGCAATCCCAACGGCTCCGGATTGGAATCTGTTGCACGATCTCTCGGTCTGGCTCTACAACGGCGGAGTGCCTACGCTCATTTCCATCGAGAAAAAGTTCGGCCTCCTCCCCTGGAAAGAAGCCGTCTTCGCCGGTCCCGAAGGCGAGCGGGCCGTTGAGTTCCTCATTCACCTGGCCCGGCGGGGATACGTGGCACTGCCCGAGAAACGGAGCCTGGAGCTGGCCGACGACTTCCTCGCCCGGAAATATGCGATGATGATCGCCGGGCCGTGGCTCACCAAGCTCGCGGAGAAGGCGCTGGGGTCGGAGTGGCGCACATGGATCGGGGCGATGCTCCCGCCGCGCATCGGCTCGACGACCGCCGTGACGATGAAAGGGGGATCGCTCCTTGTCGTGCTCGATCCAACGCGCGGGCGAGACCCCGAAGCCGTTCGGCGGGCGCGACGGCTGATCGAGTTCTTCTCCTCGCGGGAGAGCCAGCAGCGATACACCGAGGCGCTCGGCGCGCTTCCGGCCAATGAAGAGGCGCTCGAAACCTCTCCCTACTTCGATCTCTTTCAGTCGGCGCTGGAGCACGGACGAACGTATCCGCAAATTCCCGAATGGGCGCCGGTCGTCGAGAACCTGGCGACGCGAGACAACCTCTATGCGTTCTGGAAGCGGCTGTCCGTTTTGACCGATACACACGCGACGGCGAGCGAAGCCGAACAAGCGGCGCGAGCCAGGCTCATTCTGGCCGCCTTGCATTCGGCGGAAGCCGACATCAATCGGGAGTTGTCTCCGGGGCGACTGGCGTTGCTCTGGCCGTGGGTGCTGGCGCTCGCGGCTCTTGTCGCCGCCGTTGCCGTGCTCGCGCTGTGGCATCGTCACGTAGAGCGAAGGCGCATCGCGGAGCTGCGGCAGACTCGCGATCTGCTGGCGACGCTGGAGCGGCGGTTGGCCTCGACCGAAGAAGCCGTGAAAAACACGCTCACCCCTTCCGCATCGGAGATGGCGACCGTCGCCACCAAAGGGTATCCCGCGCTCTATCTTGATGCGGCCCAGCGCAAAGTCTCTCTCCGACGGTCGCCCGCGCACCCTCTGGAGGAAGTCCTTCACGGCGCCGAATACGATCTGTTCCGGCATCTCATCGAGTGCTTGCAGGCCGGATGGCAGCAAACGCATTGGATCTGGAGCTACATCGTCTGGCCCACCGCCCAACCGAAATTCCCCAAGGAAGCCTTCGCCACTCACTGCACGAAATTGCGCAAGAAGATCGAAACCGTTTGGCAACTCGGCCCCGTGTTGGGCCGCGGCGATCGCCGCACGGGCGCGATCCCCATCGAGGTGAAGGACGCCCACTTCTACACCGACGCTGCGCCGGACGGGACGGCTTATCCACTCTGGGCCTTGTTCCGCACCTCCGAACAGGCGGCACGGGCGTACAAAACAGGCTCCTGGAAAACTGCCCAACGAGAGATCGAGACATTGCTTCGAATGGACCCGGAGAACTGGTTGGGGAACACGCTCCTGTGTCATCTGGCCCTCCAGGGTCATGTGGCGATCACCGATCCCCTCGTCCAAAAGGCGCTCACGTTCGTCCACGTGCAGAAGGTTCACTACGAACGCGCCCTGGAGAGGATCGAAGCTCTTCCGGCAGAGAAGGTAGACCTCCAGCAGATGGAACGCGTTCGATCCCGATGCGAGGCGCTCCGGCTCATCGCCTCATCCGTACCCCCGTCCTCGCTGCCGACATCACCGGTCAACGAGCGATCCCCGTGGAGAGATAGAGAACGCCTCAAAGCCTGGCTGACCTATCTGGACGAGGGCACTCCGGGGCTTCCCGACGAGGAGATCAAAACCATCCGAGGGATTCAACGCTTCCTTCGTCAGCGCTTGCCCTGGGCCTCTCCATCGGACGTGGATGAACAGTTCCGGTCCTTCCTGCAAGACATCGTTTGTGACAGTGCGAGCTGGCCTGAGGAGCGGCTGCCGCGTAGCCGACGTGCTTTTCAAAGCGGAGCGCTCGATTATGCTCTGGCCCGCCTCTACGGCCTTCGCGACGATGCGGAGTCGAAGGCGATCACGAAAGCGCAGAATCTGAGAAAGCTGTGGGACAGAAGATCGCAACTGCGAAAGGCCCTTCAGCAGGACCCCACCGTTGAACAGCTCTATACAGCCTGCCAAGAGCGGTACGGCTGGAGCCGCGCTTTCTTTGAGCGCGTGCTGGAGCTGGAGCGCTTGGGCCAACTGCGCTCCTGGGATGAGCGGTCGTCAAGGCGCGTGATGTAGGCCAGGTCGGGAAATATTTCCCACATATAGCCAGGTGCAGGACCCCAACGCTTCTCCCGCGTGGAGGAGCATTGCGCCGTCCGCGATCTTCCTTAGGGAGGGACAGCAATGAAGGCAATGAGGAGGCTCGGGCTCGTGGCCGTGGTCATGGGACTGGCGGGATGGCCGAACGCTTCGGTCACTCGCTCTCAGGAGCCAGAACTGGCCCAGGCCAAACAGGTCAAGGATGTCGTCGTTCTGCCTCGGGTCGTGCATGGAGGCGATCCGCAGTCGAAATTCGCGTTCGTCAAGGTGCTGCCGACGGTCGCCTTCTCCGATTCGGAGGTCAGTCACCCCGGTCAATTCGCCAACCGGCACGATTGGGCGCTCTCCGAAGATGGAGAAGAGCCTCTGGCCTTCGGCATTGACGACTTCTTCGAGTTCAGTTTCGATCTCGTGCTCATGGGAACGCCGCCGGGGACCAAGTTCGCCGAGCGAAAAGAAGCGGGCATCATCCTCACCACGTCCGTCGCCGGAGAGGGGCAATACCTCGTCAACACGGATGCCCATGAGGTGGTCGCCTTCGGCGGGCCGTTTCCGTTCTTCAAGTTCGATCTGAGCTACAATTCCGGTGACGTCATCACGATGGGGATACGGTACTTCCGCGATATGGACGGCAAGCGCAAGATCATCTATCGAGCGAACGATCAGACGAGTCCGGCGCTGGAATTCACCAATCTGGAGCAAGGGATTCCCGGCCCGTTCTTCATCAAGGGCTACATTCAGACGGTGATCAACACGGACATACCGAAGAACAGCGCTGCTGCAGCGTTCACGAACATCCGGTGGAACGGCAAGCTCCTCACGGGCGGGACGACGGCGGGCCAATGCCGATGATGAGCGCTCCCGGCTCTTGTACTCGTTCGGATTCCTGAACGATCGGAGTCGGCGACCACCTCGGGAGTTGCTCTTTCAGGAGCGCCCTCGCCGGTGGGGGTGCTCCTGTCCATCTTTTGCAGGAGGAGATGAGTTATGCATCGCATCGGCTCTGTCGTCGTTCGGTTCGTCGGTGGGGGAATGCTTCTGCTGGGGGTGGTCCTCACCGGGCTCGCCCAATTCAGAGCGGGGGTTCAGGGAGTTGTGACCGATCCTACGGGCGCGGTCATTGGCGGAGCGACGGTCACGCTCACCAATCATGAGACGGGCAAGACCCAGCAGGTGGTCACGAGTGCCGAGGGGTTCTATCGCTTCTCCGGGCTGGCGCCGGGCGCGTATCGGGTCACGGTCGAATACGCAGGGTTCAAGAAGAAAGTAGTGGAGCGCGTGATCGTCCGCGCCGAAGAGGTTCAGGGCCTCGATCTGACGCTGGAGCCGGGCGAGATCACCGAGACGCTCACTGTGCAAGCGGGGGGCGAGGTGGCGACGCTTCAGACGGAAAATCCCGATGTGACGCGCGCGGTGACCACGCGAGAAGTCCTTCGGCTGCCGCAGTTCGGGCGCGATCCATACGAACTGATCCGCCTGACGCCGGGCGTCCTGGGCCTGGGCGCGCGCGGCAGTCGCGGCGAATCCGTGGGCTTGCCCAACACGACCGGCCCCGGAGGATCGAACGTCTCGATCTTCCAGGTTGAGAATCAGGTCCCCATCAGTGCCAACGGTCAACGCCTCTCGGCCAACAACTACATGATTGACGGCGTGAGCGTCAACAGCCTCGGCTGGGCCGGAGCGGCCGTGGTGACGCCCAATCAGGAGTCGGTCAAAGAGATTCGCGTCCTCTCCAGCACCTATTCGGCCGAGTACGGTCGAAACACGGGCGCGCAGATTCAAGTTGTCTCTCAAAACGGCACCAACGAATTTCACGGCAGCGCCGTCCTCAAGTACAACGATCCTGACCTGAACGCCTTCAACCGATGGGGCGGGATCACCGGTGATCCGAATCGAGATGCGCCGCCGGTGCGCGTGGAGCAGCTCTATCGTCAGTTCGCCGGGAGCCTCGGCGGGCCCATCGTCAAGAATCGGCTCTTTTTCTTCTTCTCCTACGAAGGTCTGCGGAGCAACAACACGGACTTCGTGAGCACCTGGATCGAGACGCCCGAATTTCGGCAATTGGTCCGGCAGCAACGGGCTGGCGGCGTGACGGCGCGGATCTTCGAAGCCGAGGGGATTGCGCCGCGCGCGCTCACGGTTCTGCCGGCGGATTGTTCCCTCTTTCTCAACGATCCGAGGCGGTGCCAGGCCGTCGCCGGGGGGTTGGACATCGGATCGCTCACGGGCGGCCTCGGCCGCTACGTGCCCCTCAGCAACACCGTGGGCGGAGGGCTCGACGGCATTCCCGACATTCAATTCGTTCGCCTCGCGCTGCCCAACCTCGTTCGCGGAGACCAGTTCAACGCGCGCGTGGATCTCACGCGCGGCAGCGATCAATTCGCCGTGAGCATGTACGTGACGCGCCGCAACGACTTCAAGAACGTGGCGCAGGGGCGGCCCATTGGAGACCTGCGCACGCGACCCCTCAATTCGGCGGGGACGGTGACCTGGATTCGCACGCTCGCTCCGACGCTGCTCAACGAACTGCGGGCGAATGCCACCCGATTCTCCTTCAACGAAGTGAAGGACAACCCCGAGGCCAATTGGGGCATTCCTCGCGTCGAAGTCGAAGGCCCTTCGGCACTGCGGCTTGAGATCGGAGTCATTCGCGCCGAGACGACGCCGGGCATCTTCGCCCAGAACACCTATGAAGTTCGGGACACGCTCACCTGGGTGCGGGGCAACAAGACGCTCAAATTCGGCGTGGAGATCCGCCGCGAGCAGGACAACAACAATCTGGCCGGGGGAGCGCGCCCGCTCTATGTCTTTCGCGGACTGTATAACCTGGCCAATGATGCGCCCTATCTGGAAGCGATCAATGCCGATCCGCGCACGGGCCTTCCCGCCGATGCGCAGCGGTACTTCCGCTATGCGAACTACGCCCTGTTCGTCCAGAACGATTGGAAGGTTCGGCCCCATCTCACCGTGAATCTCGGCCTGCGCTACGAATACTTCACGCCGCTGCGGGAGAAGCGCGGGCGCGTGAGCAACCTCGTTTTTCCACCGGGACGACTCAACGAATCGCGGATCGTCGTGAGCGACCAGCTTTTCGAGCCCGACCGCAACAATGTCGCGCCGCGCTTGGGCTTGGCCTGGAGCCCGAGGGCGTGGAGGGACAAGCTGGTCGTCCGCGGCGGATTCGGCATCGGCTACAATCGCATTCCGGGCGTGCTCTACGGCAACACGCGGGGGAATCCGCCCTTTTTCGCTCGCCACTTCATCTGCTGCGGGGGATCAGCCTCCGAGGGACTCTTCCCCTTCGCCAGCGGTCGCATTCTCTATACGCTCGGAACGAGTCGAGCGCTGACGAGCTATCCGGTCAATCCCGCGCTCGCGCAGGGGATTGATCCGGCGACCGGCGGCGTGCGCGGCAGTCAGGTCGAAATCTACGGCACGGAGCGGAAACTGCCGAATGCCTACGTCTACCTGTGGTCGCTGGAGACCGAGACTCAACTGCCGTGGGATTTCATCGCGTCTGTGGGTTATCAGGCCAGCAGCAGTCACAAGCTCATTCGCATCATCAATCAGAACCTGCTCTACCCGCGCAATCCGTTTTTCGGTCCCGTCTTCTTCCTCCTCCCCGATGTCAACGCGAACTATCACGCCCTGTTGGCGCGGCTGACGCACGCTTTCTCGCACGGCTTTCGCCTGGAGGCGGCGTATCGCTGGAGCAAGAGCATTGACACGCTCTCCTACGAAGGGCCGGGCGCGCCGACCAATCAAACGTACCCGAGCGACCTTCGCTCCGAACGCGGCCCATCGGACTACGACGTGCGACATCACACAGTCATCTCCTGGCTCTGGGACGTACCGATCCTGCACAACCGCACCGACTGGTGGGGCAAGGCCTTCGGCGGCTGGCAATTGAACGGCATCTGGACGATCTCCACCGGGTTCCCCTACACGGTGAAGATCGGTCAGAGTCTCCGCTTCGCCAACGGCGAGCCGTGGGGGCCGATTCGTCCCACGCGGTATTTCGGCGGCGCGCTCACCGATCGCAGCGATCGCGCGTTCATTCGTCCGGGCGGGAATTTCCCCGGCGGCGGTGCCCGGTACTTCGACACGACGACGATCGGACCTCCCGGCATCGGGCGCAATGCGTTTCGCGGTCCGGGCTATCGCAGCGTGGACCTGAGCCTGGTGAAGCAAACGGCGCTCCCCCGCGTGCCGGGACTCGGCGAAGCCGCTCGACTGGAAATTCGCTTCAATTTCCTCAACGCCTTCAACGAGCTGAATCTGCAACCGCTCGGCTTCTTCGACGAGGGCGTCTTCGCCGATCGTCCGAACTTCGGTCGCGCGACGCGCGGGCTGGCCGGTCGCGTCGTCGAGTTTCAAGCGCGATTCAGCTTCTGAGCGTCGGATGGTCGCCCTGCACCCATCGTTGGATCGCAACGTCGCCAAGAGATCGCGCTCGTGGGGGCGCATGATCGGGAGATTGGGTCTGATGAGCGTCGTGCTGCTTGTCGGGATGCCCGTCTCTCCGCAATCACCGCGGCCTGCCGATGAGATCGAGCGCAAGGTCGAAGCGCTGCTCCGACAGATGACGCTCGAGGAGAAGCTCGGCCAGCTTCAGATGCTCGACGGCGACGCCGATGGCTCCTATCGTCCCGAACATCTCGATCTCGTGCGGCGAGGACTCGTGGGCGCATTCCTCAACGTGCGCGGCGCCCGTCGCGTCAACGAGTTGCAACGCATCGCCGTCGAGCAATCGCGATTGAAGATCCCGCTGCTTTTCGGTTTCGATGTCCTGCACGGCTATCGCACGATCTTTCCCGTGCCCATCGCCGAAGCGAGCAGTTGGGACCCAGAGGCCGTCGAGCGTGCCGCTCACATCGCGGCCACCGAAGCGCGCGCGGCGGGCGTCACCTGGACCTTCGCTCCGATGGTGGACATCGCTCGCGATCCGCGGTGGGGTCGCATCGTCGAGGGATCGGGCGAAGATCCATATCTCGGATCAGTCATGGCCCGGGCGCGCGTGCGCGGATTTCAAGGGCATGACTACAGCGCCTCGGATCGCGTCCTCGCCTGCGCCAAACATTTCGTCGGTTACGGCGCGGCCGAAGGCGGACGCGATTACAACACGACCGATATGTCCGAGCGCACGCTGCGGGAGGTTTATCTACCGCCGTTCCGTGCGGCCGTCGAAGCCGGTGTGGGAACGATCATGAGCGCCTTCAACGATCTCAACGGCATCCCGGCCTCGGCCAATCCCTTCACGCTGAGGACCATCCTGCGCGGCGAGTGGGGATTCCACGGCTTCGTCCTGAGCGATTACACGGCCATCGAGGAACTCATCGCACACGGGCTGGCCGCCGATGGGGCCGAAGCGGCCCGCCTCGCGCTCGATGCCGGCGTGGACATGGAGATGGTGAGCCGCCTCTACGCCCGGCATGTGCCGCACCTCATCAAAGAGGGCACGCTCTCGATGGCCACCATTGACGAGGCCGTGCGCCGCGTGCTGCGCGTGAAGTTCCGGCTGGGACTCTTCGAGCGGCCTTACGCCGATGAGGCGCGCGAACGCGCGCTGTTGCTCCGGCCCGAACATCGCGCGGCGGCGCGGGAGATCGCCGCTCGCTCGATCGTGCTCCTCAAAAACGACGGCGGCCTTCTGCCCCTCGGCAAGAACCTGCGCTCGCTGGCCGTCATCGGGCCGCTCGCCGACGATCAAAGGAACATGCTCGGCCCCTGGTCGGGGGATGGACGCGCCGAAGACGTCGTCACCATCCTCACGGGCATTCGGGCGAAGGTCGGACCGGAGACGCAGGTTCACTACGCTCCGGGATGCAGGATCACCGACACCGTCTGTGCGGGAATGGACGAAGCCATGCGCCTGGCCCGTCAATCGGATGTGGCCATCGTCGTCGTGGGCGAATCGGCGGAGATGAGCGGCGAAGCCGCCTCGCGCGCCTCGCTCGATCTGCCGGGACGACAACTCGACCTGGTGAAAGCCATCCACGCCACCGGCACGCCCACGGTCGTCGTGCTCGTCAACGGACGTCCGCTCGCGATCTCATGGATCGCCGATCATGTCCCGGCCATCCTCGAAACTTGGTTCGCCGGGACCGAGGCCGGTCACGCCATTGCCGACGTCCTCTTCGGCGATGTCACTCCCGGTGGCAAATTGCCCGTGACGTTCCCGCGATCGGTCGGCCAGATCCCGATCTACTACAACCATAAGAGGACGGGCCGACCGCCGGATCCTCGCAACACGTACACATCCAAATATCTCGACGAAGAGGTGACGCCGCTTTTCCCCTTCGGCTACGGGCTGAGCTACACGGAATTTCGCCTCACGAATCTGCAGCTCAGCGCGCGGCGCCTTCGACCCACCGAGCGCGTGACGGTCAGCGTGGATGTGGAGAACGTCGGCCCGCGCGCGGGCGATGAAGTCGTCCAGCTCTATATCCGCGATGTGGCCGCCAGCGTCACGCGCCCCGTGCGCGAGTTGAAGGGTTTCGAGCGCATCACGCTGCGTCCCGGAGAGAAGCGCCGCGTCACGTTCACGCTCGGGCCGGAGTACCTGGGCTTTTACAACCGCGAGATGCGTTTCGTCGTCGAGCCGGGTGAGTTCCGCGTCTTTGTTGGCACGAGCTCCGTCGGAGGATTGGAAGCGAGCATCGAGGTGGTACAATAGAGCCGTGAACCGTCGCATCGCGATTTTCATCCTGGGCGTCGCCCTCATCGTTCCGGTGCACTGTGGGTCGTCGCGGGCGCCGTCGCCTCGTTCGCCTGACGACGAAGCGTTCCTGGAAGACCTCTCGCGCCGCGCTTTTCTCTTCTTCTGGGAGCAAGCCGATCCGACCACCGGGCTGGTGCGCGATCGCGCCGGAGTCAACGGAGAGCGTCGCACCGACATCGCGAGCATCGCGGCGACGGGCTTCGGCCTGACGGCTCTCTGCATCGCCGCCGAACGGGGCTGGATCGCCGCTGAACAGGCGCGTGAGCGCGCTCGCACGACACTGCGCTTTCTCGCCGAACGCGCGTCGCACAAGAACGGCTGGTTCTTTCACTGGATGAACGCCCGAACGGGTGCCCGCGAATGGGCGAGCGAAGTCTCCTCCATTGACACGGCGCTGCTTCTCGGCGGCGTGCTCACCGTGCGGCACTGCTTCGATTCCGATGCGGAGATCGTCGCCCTGGCCACGACCCTCTACGAGCGGGTGGATTTCCCCTGGATGCTCAACGGACATCCGACGCTGTTCGCGCACGGCTGGACGCCGGAGGGCGGATTTCTCCCCTTCCGCTGGGACACCTACAGCGAACACATGATTCTCTATCTTCTGGCCATCGCTTCGCCGACACGTCCGATCTCGCCCGAGGCGTGGTATGCCTGGCGACGAAATCCGATCACCTATGCGGGCTACACCTACATCTACGGCGCACCGCCGCTCTTCATCCATCAGTATTCGCACGCGTGGATAGACTTTCGCGGTCGGCGCGAAGAGCGCGGACAGCGCACCGACTGGTTCGAGAATTCGATTCGGGCCACGCGGGCGCACCGAGAATTCTGCCTCCGGCTGGCGGGCGAGTTCCCCGCGAGCTACTCGGAGAACGTCTGGGGCATCACGGCTTCGGACTGTCTGAGGAACGGGCAGGTGCGCTACTGCGATTGGGGCGGGCCACCGCCTCCGGGCTTCCCTCGCGACGGGCGGATTGACGGCACGGTCGTTCCCAGCGCCGCCGCCGGGTCGCTCATGTTCACGCCGGAGATCGCGCTGCCGGCGCTCCGCACCATGCGCGAGCGCTTCTCCGCTCCCTACGGCGAGCGGTTCTACGGCCGCTATGGTTTCACCGATGCCTTCAATCCCACGACCGGCTGGGTGAATGCCGATGTCATCGGCATCAGCGTGGGCATCACGCTGCTCAGTGCCGAGAATCTGCGCACGGGTCGGGTCTGGAGCTGGTTCATGCGCAATCCGGAGATCGCGCGCGCGATGGCGCTCATCGGCCTTCGTCCCGAGCCGTAGGGGCACCCGTGCTCATCGGCGCTATCCTCAATCCCCGATGGGGAGTGCGCCGGGATTCAACCTCGATGCGCTCCCCGCCTATAATCTTCCTCGTGCGATCTCCGCGATGGAAGGTGAGGGCATCCATCGGCCTGTGGATCCTCGCCGCGGGCTTCGGGCTCGCGTCTCCCCCGATGCGGGTGCAGGCGGACATCCTGCGCATCATCTTTCCCGATGTCGGCCACGGGCATGCCGCGCTGATCATCTCCCCGAGTGGGCGCACGGTGCTCATTGATGGCGGCCCGGAGGGAGCCGGAGCGGCCGTCGTCGTCCCCCTCATGCGGCGCGTCGGGCTCTCGCGACTCGATGTGATGATCGCCACACATTATGATGCCGATCACATCGGCGGGCTCGATGAGGTCGCGGCCGCTTTCCCGCCGACCCTCGCGTACGACAGCGGTGACCTCACAGCGCCTCGCGGGAGCCGATCCTTCACCGATTACGTGACGGCAATCGGCGCCGTTCGCCGAACGCTGCGCGCTGGCGATGTCCTCGATCTCGGCGGGGGCGCCCGCGCGACGTGCCTGGTGGTCAACGGCGATCTGCTGAGCGGCGGGCGCGTCGGGATCTTCGGTCGTTCCGATCCGTTCGATCAACCGGACAACAGCGCCTCGATCGGCCTCCTCATTCAATACGGGGATTTCGATCTCTTCATCGCGGGCGACCTCACCGGCGGCGGCGACAACACGACGGATGTCGAATCCACGGTCGCGCAACTGGTCGGCGATGTGGACGTCGTGCAACTCAGCCATCATGGGAGCGCGACCAGCAGCAACGCGACATTCCTCTCTCGGCTCAAAGCCGAAGTCGGCATCGTCCAGGTCGCGACGGCGAATCCCTACGGCCATCCGAGCGTCGAGGTCGTGGATCGCTTCATCACGATGACGCCGACGAGCGGGCTCACGCCGATCCCTCCCGATGGAGACTTCCCCCTCTCCCGCCCGTCCTCTTCCAGACGCAGGCGAGCCCGCCTGCGGACAGTCGGGTGAGTCATCAGGGATTCGTCGCCCACGGGACGATCGAGATCGAAACGGATGGAAGTCGCTACACGGTGCGCGGCGAGCGCTTACCCCCGCGGACCTTCGCGACCGACGGCGCCGAACGCGGCGTGCGCACGGATTTCCCCCCCACGATCCTCGTGCAGACGTCTCCCGTCATCCCACACGCCGGAGAAGCCGTCCTCCTCACGGCACAGATCGCAGACGATTCCGGACGGATTCGCTCGACCCGTTTGACGTTCTCCGCGAACGAAGGAGAGCCTGTGCCCCTTCCCCTCATGCGCCTCTCGGCGACGCTCTTCGCCGGTGAGATTCCCGGACAGCCGGATGGGACACCGGTGCGCTACTGCGTCACGGCTGAAGATGAGGCGGGGCACGTGACGACCGCTTGTGGCCTGTATTTCGCCGGCGTCACGCCGATCGCCGTCGTGCGGGCCGCAGATGCCTGGGGCGCCCCGCGCTACGAAGGCGCGCCCGTCCGCGTCATGGGTCGCGTGACCGTGGACAGTGGAACGTTCAACCGGACGCAGACCGAGATCTTCATCGAGGATGAGACCGGAGGGGTCCGCATCTTCGAGCTCCGACTGCCGCCGCAGGTCATAAGCCGTGGAGACCGCGTCGTGGTCACAGGACGCGTGAAGAGCTTCCACGGACTCCTGGAGCTCGACATCACCAATCCGTTGCCCGTGCCGCCATTCCCCTCCCCATTCGGCATCCGGGTGCTCAGCCATTCGGACGCGGAGCCCATCCCTCGCCTCGCCCGGATCGCCGATGTGGGCGAAGCTCTCGAAGGGCGACTTGTGCGCATCGAAGGAGTGAGGATCGTTCAGGGCTCAATCCCCCAAATCGGCAGCGCCAATCTCCTCATCACCGACGGCACAGGGATGACGACGCTGCGCATCCTGGGTTCGACGGACATCCCCGGCCTGCCGACGCCGACCGGCCCCTTCACTCTCGTCGGCATCGTCGGTCAATTCGATCGCTTCCGCCCCTTCACGCGCGGTTATCAACTCCTGCCCCGCCGCCGCGCCGATTTCATCGTCACGGCCCAACAGAGCGGTAGCTCGGAGGCGGAGGCTCCGTTCCCGTCACCCGGCGAACGCCGATGATGCCATTGGTCTGCGTCCTCGGACGCCCAAGATCACTCTCGGTGAAAAAGACCTCACCGGTGACGGGATGAACGGCGAGCCCCGCATTCTGGAAGCGCAGCTCGGTGACGGGATCGCCCGTGACGGAACGGATCTCAGGACTGGCCAGGATCTCCGCTTGCGAGGCGAAGAGCGACGCATCCCCTTGCCCATCGCGCGCGTTCCGAATGGCGATGATCCCCCGCGTCGCGGGATGCCCCCTCGTCCCAAACGTGTTCGCCAGATAGATGACGTCCCCCGGCCCGATGTCCATCCCACTGAACCCGACATCGGGGATCCCAAGGTCCGCCTCAATATCCGTGGCGGCCACAAGGAGCGAGACGGTCCGCCGCTCCGGATCTATCTCAAGGAGATCATCGGTCGCTTGAGTCCTACCGCTATTGATCGCGACCAATGTGTTCCGGGAGGGACGGACGGCGATGTCGTTCAAGTCAATATCCTGTCCGGGTCCGATGACGGCCTCAAGCTGCGCGGTGGAGATCACCTCTCTGGCGACGCCCCGTCCATCGGTCGCTGCGTGCACATCAATGGCCACGATGCTATCGCCAGAGAAGGCACCGAATCGGTCGTTCAACAGGATGTACGCCGTGGTGCCGAGCACGGCCATCGAGCGATTCCCTTCGATCGAGGAGATCGGAGCGACCGGAAGAAACGGGCGATCGAGCCCGGAGACGAGCGCGATCTCCTTCGTCCGGCGATCCACGTGGAAGAGATAGGCCAGCTCGGGATCCTCTCCATCGGTGAGGATGACCAGATGCCCCTCGCTGTCCAGATCGAGCGCTTGCACGCTCATCCGGGAAGGAGCCGGTTCATCCCCGTTCAGCTCATCCACTTTCGCCCGCAGGCTGGCCGTGTCGGTGATCTTCACGAACTCCTGCGGCGTGATCGCGTAGACCTCGAAGATCTCGATGTTGTCCGAATTCCCGTGGTCACTGAAGATGAGGCGATTATCGGCGGTCGCGGCCAGGCGGAAGGGGAGGACCTTCGTCGGATCGGAGCTTCCCTTGGCGGCCGCGATCTGCTCCCCGGAGAGGACCAATCGAACGACGAGCGTCCCCTCCTGAGGGATCGGAAAGACGAGCACGCTCAAGAAGCCGAGCATAAATCCCAATGTTCGACCCATAGCGCCTTCTCCTTTCTCCCGTCAGCCTCTCGTTCTGAGGGGAGACGCCTGCTTCCCCCCTCAAAACGTCACGCGAACGCCGAGTTGCACGTCGCGAGCGCGAAGGCCGAAGACTGGCTGAAGGAAATCGGCGCGCGGACGGAGCGTGAACACGCGCGAAGTGATGCCGCCGCTGCGCGTCGCGTCGTAGGCGTCCACCTGCACGCCGGTGAATTGTGGCCGATTGAAGACGTTGAAGGCTTGGAGGATGAACTCCAACCGTCGCCGTTCGGCCAGGTCAATGCGCTTGCGCAGGCTGAGATCTATCTGATTCCGTCCCGGGCCGCGGAAAGCCCCGCGCCCCCAGTGTGGCGCGCGATCATCGGGCACATTGTCCTCGTTCAGGTCCGTGTCGGTGCTCGCTCCGGCGAGATCGGCCGTCACGGCGCGCCCGCTGGAGAACGTGGCGATGCCGCTCACGCTCCAGTTCCCGAAGGCCGCGCGCAGGACGCGATTCCCCGCGTTCTTGAAGAACGGCATCTGCCAGACGCCGCTGATGACGAGCCGCTGCCGCTCGTCCAGGCCGGAGAGCCCGCGATCGCGCCGCACGTCGAACGGATCGAGGATGTCGGTGAAACGCCCATCGAGCGCATTGCGAATGTCATCGGTGGTCTTCGAGAGCGTGTAAGAGACCAGGAGCGATACCCCGCGATGGAAGCGACGATTCACGCGCACGGCCATCCCGTGATAGATCGAATTGGCCGCGCTCTCGACCATGTTGATCTGCCGGAAATTGGGATTGGGTCGGAGCGAGGCGGGGGAGACCACGCCGATGCGCGGGAACGTGTACGTGTGCACGACTCGTCCCTGCTCGTCCAGCACGCGGATGGTCGCCACGCCCGCCGGCCCCTCCAGCGGCGGCCGCACGTTGATGTTGCGCGAGCGCGAGATCTTCGCGCCCCGCGTGAAGAGATACGCCACCGAGACCGTCGTCTGCGGGAACAGCTCGCGCTCGATCTCCAGATTCGCCTGCTGCGTGTACGGGTTCACCCGATCCGGGGCGAAGACCATGATGTCCGAGAAGGGATCGGCGAAGCGGAGGCCGCCCGGGGGCGCCTCTAACTTCGGGAATTTCACCTTCGAGAGATTGAGCGGATCGAGCGACGTGATCGGCGGGAAGACGATCCCATTGGCCGCCAGCGCGCTGCCCGAGAGGAAGATGTTGATCGAATACGCATTGTTGTTCGTCAGGACGTCGTTGACCATCAGATTGGGCGTCAGTCCGTAGAAGATGCCATACCCGGCGCGAATGACGGTCTTGCCGTTCTTGAACGGAGCGAGGGCCAAGCCCACGCGCGGCGCCACATTGTTCGTATCCTCGTTGATCCGTCCGGTCTCCGGCACGAGCGGATTCACGACGAGCGGTCCCGGCAACGTCTGCAACTCATAGCGCGCGCCGAAGTAGAGCGTCAGCCGCGAGCTGAGGCGGAACGTGTCCTGGCCGTAGACGCCGTAGACCATCGTGCGCTGTCGGACCAGCGGATCGCCGATGAAGAATCGCTGCGTGTAGTTGCTGATGATGCCGTTCAGGAAATCGGCCACACTGCCGAAGCTGTAGGTCCCGTTGACGTTGCTGGCGAAGAAGTTTCGATTCACGATGCGATTGATGTCCAGGCCGGCTTTGATCGTATGCCGTCCGCGGATGATCGAGACGTTATCAATCCACTGCAGCCGACGCTCGCTCGTGAAGCGCCCGGGGAAATCGCCGGGTCGCGCGTGCAGGAAGGTCCGCCCGCCCAAATTGAATCCCGCGACCGTGATCTGCGGCAGCGCGGGATCGTTGGCGAAATCGCCCGTGTCATCGAAGACGAAGTTGAAGCGGAATTCGTTGAGCAGCGTCGGCGTGAACACGGACTGAAGGGCGATGACGCTCGTGTAGCTGTTGGTGAAATTCTTCGCGTTGCCCGTGACGTTGGTCGTCGTCGTGGGCGTGGTGAAGACCCCGTTCATCGAGTCGAACTGCTGGAAATTGTGCGTGAGCGTGAGCGTGTGATTGGGGGTGATCTGCCAATCCAGTCGCGGGAAGAAGGTGATCTGATCGAAATCGCGAGGGATGGCGCGCACGAGCGGGCGGAAGAAGCGCTCGGCCAGCTCGCGATCGGCCCCGCGCAACGCGCGAATCTCGCTCTCCAGACGCGCGCCGAGGATGACCGTCACGGGCTCGTTGCGCACCTGCTGATCATAGTTGAGGAACCAGAAGAGCTTGTTGCGGATGAGGGGACCGCCGATATTGCCGCCGAACTGCTGACGGCGTTCGGGCGGCTTGGGCACGTTGTTGGCATTGTTGAAGAAGCCATTGGCGTTCCAAGCATCGTCGCGAATGTAGTAGAAGGCCGTGCCGCGCCACTCATTCGTGCCCGAGCGGGTGATGGCGTTGACGATCCCACCGGCCGCGCGCCCGAATTCGGCCGAGAAGTTGCTGTTGGCCACGCGGAATTCCTGCACCGTCTCCTGACTGAACTGGAAGGGCGCGCGGGTGCGACCGCGGATCTCCCCGAAGTACGCGTTGTTGTTATCGGCGCCGTCCACCTGGATGTTGTTGAAGACGCGGTCCACCCCCGTGAAGCTCACATTGCCGAAATCGTCGGCGGCCGTCACGCCCGGCGTCAAGAGCACCAGCTCCGTCCAATTCCGGCCGTTGAGCGGGAGCACATCAATGAGCGCGCGATCAATGACCGTGCCCGGCTGCGTGCGCGTCGTCTCGATGAGCGGCAACGTCTCGGCGGTGACGAGGATCTCCTCCCGGATACCCGCCGGCTGCAGCGTGCCGTTCACCGTCAGGGCATCGCCGACGCGCACCTCGATCCCCTCCAGCTTCAACTCGGCGAAGCCCGCCTTGGTGAAGGTCACCGTGTACGTGCCGGGAGGCAGAAGTGGGATGACGTAGTAGCCGGCGGCATTGGTCCGCACCGTGCGCGTGAGCCCCGTCGCCGCGTTCACGGCCGTGACGGTCACCTCCGGCACGACGGCGCCCGTCGGATCGTAGACGTATCCCTCCACGGTGGCCGCCGTCGCCTGCGATTGCGCGCAGACGGGATGGATGGGGATGACGAGGAGAAGAGAAAGACCGAGGACGCTCAGAAGAAGTGCGAAGCGCGTGCGTCTCATACGCCCCCTCCCTGATGGATGTCCCGAGTCAGTCTACCACCACGACGTCATGACGGGCAAGGAGAGGAGGACGCCACGCCCCGTTGCCCCTGTGGGGGATTCGCCCGGACCGCACTATTTCCCCCAGTAGAGCTTATCGCGCAGGACCTGGAAGTAGTTCTTGTTCACCGGCGAGACGAGATCGAACGTCTTCGCGCTCTTGCGAAGGATCACCTCATCCTCGACTTGAAGGGCGAAGCCGACCTGTCCGTCGAGCGTCAGCGTGACCTCCTCGCGCGGGGTTCGCAGGGCGAGCCTCACCTCCGACCGATCGGAGATGACCAGCGGCCGATTCGTCAGCATGTGCGGACAGATGGGCGTGATCACGAGGGCGGCGACCGAGGGATGGACGATCGGGCCACCGGCCGAGAGCGAATAAGCCGTCGAACCCGTGGGCGTCGAGACGATCAGGCCATCGGCGCGAAACGTCGTCACGGGCGCGCCATCAATCCAACACTCGATCTGGATGATGCGCGCCAGCGCGCTCTTGTTCACGACGGCATCGTTGAGGACCGAATATTCGGCCACGCACTGACCCGCTCGATGAACGAAGGCGTCGAGCATCATGCGCGAGTCAATGAGCGCTTCTTCGGTCAGCAGACGCTCCAGGGCGGGGAACAGTTCGTCCAGGGTGAATTCGGTCAGATAGCCGAGGCCGCCGAAGTTGACGCCGAGAACGGGAACACGTCGCCCGCCCATGAGCCGGGCGGCCGCGAGCATCGTCCCATCGCCGCCGAGCACGATCAGGAGGTCAATCGTCGCGGGCAGCTCCTCGCGCGGCGCGAGCGTAGCGCGACAACCGGGCGCCATCTCCTGGACGACCGGTTCGGCGAGGAATTCGATCCCCCGTTCGGCGAAGAACCGCGCGAGCTGCTCGATGACCGGCCCCGCCTCCCGGATCTTCGGCTTGACCATGAGGCCGACGCGATGGATGCGCAGCAGGCGACGCTCGAGCATACTCAGGGGGTATTATCCGCCAGCTCCACGGGTTTCGCAATTCTCGTCCGCCGAGCCGATGCGGAGCACTGGCCCGTGCCCTCGCTCCCGCCGTACAATCGGCGATGATGGCGCCGAGGAGAAGCACTCGCGCGGGAGCCGAAGCCTCGCGCACCACGCGACGCGAGATCGCGGCCCTCGTACGCCGGCTCCGATCGCTCGCCTCGCTCGGCGAGCGATTGCGCGAGGTGGCGCGCCACCTGCGCGATCGCCCCTACGTGGCGAACCCCCTTGACGGAGGACCCACTCAGCGCGAGGTCTTCACGCTCTCGCTCACCGGGTTTGACTGCGTCACCTATGTGGAGACAGCCCTGGCGCTGGCCCTGGCCAGATCGGCGGACGAAGTCCCGCGCTATCTGCGGCGCCTGCGGTATCGAGACGGACGCCTCAGTTGGCGCGCGCGCCGCCACTACATGATCGAATGGATTCGCGAGAACGCGCGGCAGGGTTTCCTGACGAACCTCACGCGCGGGCCGAAGACGCGCCGTCTCGTGCGGCGCGTGGACCTGGTTCCCGGCCTCCCTCCTCGGACGCTGCGCTTCCGCTGCTTTCCGAAGCGAGCGCTCGCCGGGCTCAGGGATCGCCTTCGCGACGGCGATCTCATCTTCTTCGTCTCCACGAAGCCGAATCTGGATGTCTTCCACGTCGGGCTCGTCTTCACCGAGGAGGCGCGGGCAGATGCCGCGCGCCGGTCGGCGGTGGCCTCCCGGCGGCTCATCCTGTCTCATGCGTCGCGTCGCCGGGGCCGCGTCGTGGAACAGGAGCTGGAGGAGTTCCTGCGGGAGAATCGGATGTCGGGATTTCTGCTGGTGCGTCCGCGAGAGCCGCGCGCCTCCGCGAGAAGAGGCGACGCGCGAGCGCGACACCCACGCCGAGGAGGAAGACGGCGTGGCTGATGAGGGCGTAGGCGAGGAATCGCGGGCGGCGACACGCGGCGAGCAGAGACGGACGAGGAGGCGCAGAGATCTCGCGCACGAACGTCGGATGACGCAGCAGCAGCTGGCCATATCCTTGACCGTGCCAGAACTTCCGCCGCAGCAGATCCCACCATCGGGCAGGATAGGCGTGAAAGATGCGGACGTCGCGGAGGAAGACCACCGGGATCCTCGCTTGAGCGAGGCGATATCCCAGCTCGATGTCTTCGGCGGCCACGAACTCCGGATCGAATCCGCCCAGGGAACGCAACGCCTCGACGCGCGCCAGAACGCCCATGCCGTTCAATCCCCGCACGCGCTCCTCGTTGATGTATCGGCCGATGGCCCACCGATCAATCTCCGCCTCGTACTGCGCCCAGCCGGAAGTCCCCGGAGCGGGGGCGAAATCGAGTTGGAAGCAGGCGATGGTGGGATCGTGCGCGCGCACCGCCTGCTCCAAGCGCGCGAAATGATCCCGCGCGAGGAACGTATCCGAATCCAGGAAATGCACCCAGGCGGTCCTGACGGCGCGCAGTCCGGCGTTGCGGAGTTCGGCGAGCGTGCGCGCCGCGGGGAAAAAAGCCGCGCGCATCGGAATGGGAACGGAGCCCACGAGCGCTCTCACGCGCGCCTCCAGATCCGGCAGGTCGCGGCTTATGATGAGCACCTCGACCGGAGCGCAGGCGCTCGGAGACGCTTCGACGATCGTCCGCAGCAGACGGGCGAGCGCTCGCTCGCGCCCGCGATGGACAGGGATCACCACCGTCAGCTCCATGGAGGGAGCGACGACCTCATGAGCTTCGCCCGGAGATCACTCGGACGTAAGGAGCGTCATTGAAACGCCTCTTTGTTCACCACGAAGGGCATTCGGGCCGGGTCCCCGCCGTAGTTCCCTTCGAGCACGTCAATGAGGGCCTGGACGGTGCGCCCCGCCATACCCCGATTGGGGTCGGGCGAGAGGCGCGTGATCCGCCCACCGCTGGCGAAATGGTGGAAGAGTCGAAGCCGATCCTCCAACTCCGGGTCGCGCAGGGGAGAATCCGGCGGCAGAGGCTCGATCTCGAAGACATCCAGAGCGGCCCCCGCGATCACCCCGTTCTTCAACGCCCAGTAGAGCGCGCGCTCGTCCACGACCGGCCCGCGCGAGGTGTTGATGAGATATGCCGTGGGCTTCATCTTCCGCAGCGCGTCCTCGTTGATCAGATGATAAGTCGGCGTCTCGCTCTCGCCGGGGCGCAGTAAGGGGACGTGGAGGCTCACATAGTCGCCCTGACTCAGGGCCTCCTCGAAGCTCACATAGCGAATCGTGCGCCGCTCGTCGGTGAATCCCAATTCGTAGCGGAGGTCCATCTCGCGCTGCACCTTGGCCACGAACTCGTGATCCTGAACGATCGGATCGTAGCAGAGGATGTTCATGTCCAGGCCGACGCACTTCTTGATGAAGGCCTTTCCGATCCGACCCGTCCCGATGACCGAGACGGTCTTGCCCGTCACCTCATCCCCGAGGAAGGGGAGATAGGGATGCCAGGCGCCCCACCGATTCTCGCGCACAAGCTTCTCGCTCGGCCAGAGCTTGCGCGAGACGCACCCCAAGATGAACAGGGCGAATTCGGCCGTCGCCTCGTTCAGAACATCGGGCGTGTTGGTGAACGGGATCTTCAGCTCATTGGCCGCCGCGCGATCAATATTGTCGAAGCCGACGGCGCACTGGGCGACGACTTTGAGCGTGCCGCGTCCGGCCTCCAGAACCTCCCGATCAATGGGGTCGCGCAAGGTGGTGATGAGACCATCGATGCCGGACCGCACTTTCTCGATGATGAGGCTCTTCGGAGGAGGCTCGGGATGCGGATACACCTCGACCTCGTACCCTCGTCGGCGCAAGAGATCCAGAGCCTCTTGTCCGATGTCGCAGGTCGCGAAGACGCGAAATCGTTTCGATGCGGTCATCCGTGTCCCCCCCTTCTCGACGCTCCCCTCACTTGCGGAATGAGGAGAGGAGCGACCAGAGGATCGTCGCGATCAGGCTCAGGATCAGACTCGTGACCAGCGGGAAGTAGAAGCGGAAATTCTCGCGCTCGATGCGAATATCGCCCGGCAGTCGCCCGAGCGGGATCTGCGGGAAGCGCTCAAGGAGCAGCAGCAACAGCCCGAAGGCCACGAAGATGAGCCCGATCACGATGAAGATTCGTCCCATGCCGCCGAACCCATCCCACAGCATCGTCGTTCACCCGACGATCTCCAGGGCATTGAAGAAATAGGCGATCTCGAAGGCGGCGGTCTCCGGGGCATCCGAGCCGTGGACGGCATTGCGCTCGATGGTCGTGCCGAACTGGCGGCGGAGCGTCCCCTCGGCGGCTCGCGCTGGATCGGTCGCCCCCATGACCTCGCGCCAGCGGGCGATGGCCGACTCCCCCTCGAGCACGAGAACGACGCAGGGCCCGCTCGACATGAACGTCGTCAAGCTCTCGAAGAACGGCTTGCCCCGATGCACGGCGTAAAAGCCCTCGGCCTGCGCCTTCGTCAGATGGACCATCTTCACGCCTCGAATGCGAAACCGCTCGGCTTCGATGCGACGAATGATCTCGCCCACGAGCCCTCGCTCCACGGCATCCGGCTTGATGATGGCGAGCGTGCGTTCGAGCATGCATCTCCTCCTTCGGCAATCCACGCGATGACTGTCTCGCCCTCACGCGCTCGACGCCAGCGCGCGCTCAACCTCGTCCCAGCACGCGGGCGACCGTCGCCCCGATCTCGGCCGGACTGCGGACGACATGGATGCCCGCTTCCTCCATGGCCCGCATCTTCTCGGCGGCCGTCCCTTGCCCCCCGGAGATGATCGCCCCGGCATGCCCCATGCGCCGACCGGGCGGCGCCGTCTGACCGGCGATGAATCCGATGATGGGCTTGGTCATGTGCGCGCGCGCGAAAGCCGCCGCCTCTTCCTCAGCCGTCCCTCCGATCTCCCCGATGAGGACGACGGCTTCGGTCTGCGCATCTTGCTCGAACAAGCGCAAGACATCCACGAAGCTCGTGCCGACGATCGGATCCCCGCCGATCCCGACACACGTGGACTGTCCAAGCCCGAGCTGCGTGAGCTGCCACACGGCCTCGTAGGTGAGCGTGCCGCTGCGGGAGACGACGCCGATGCTGCCCTCGCGGTGAATGTGCCCCGGCATGATGCCGACCTTGCACTTCCCCGGCGAGATCACCCCCGGACAGTTCGGCCCGATCAACCGCGTCGGCCGATCCCGCAGAAAGGCCATCACCCTCACCATATCGAGGGCAGGGATGCCTTCAGTAATGCAGACGATGAGGGCGATCCCGGCATCCGCCGCTTCCATGATGGCATCGGCGGCGAACGCCGCCGGGACGTAGATCACACTTGTGTTGGCTCCGGTCTCCCGCACGGCTTGCTCCACCGTATGGAAGACCGGCACGCCCTCATGAAAGGTCCCCCCCTTCCCCGGGGTGACGCCCGCGACGATCTGCGTCCCATACGCCTTCATCTGCTGGGTATGGAACGTCCCCTCCCGCCCCGTGATCCCCTGAACGACCACGCGTGTATGCTCGTCCACGAGTATGCTCAACGCCCCACACTCCTCACACCGAATGTTCCCCCCGAGAAGCACGGGAATATACCACAACCTTGGCGTTGAAGACAAAGCTGATCCCATCCACGCAGCCCGGCGGATCAGATCGAGTCGTTTCAGTGAGAGGATCCACTCCTATGGGCTAAAGGAGTCGCACCGGCTGACCCCGCGCACTGGAGAACGCCCCATGCGCACTCATGGACTCTCTCTCAGAGCTCACGCACATATCGGGTCCCGGGAAAACGCGGTCTCACCTTCGGCGCTCCTCGCGTGGAGCATAGTACCCTCTCCGGGCTCTGACGATGACTCCCCCCTCCCGCCGCTCGACCTCCGGCGAAACCCTCACCTCAACCCTGCGAAACTTCCCGTCTCGCTTCGAATTGGAAGGAATGTAGCCGAGGCTATAACGCAGATATAATCGCTCGATCAATTCCTCCAGTTGAGCGACCGCATTCTCGCTATTGACGATCCTCGCCTCTCCTCCCGTCCGCTCCACGTAGAACTCGATGCTTGCGTGGTCCCAAGGATCGTACCCCATCATCAAGCCTACGGGCTTGGTGAGCGTGCTCAATGCTCTTAAGACCCTTTTCCGATCAGAGGTGAGATAACCTGGCGCGATGAGTGCATATACTGTGCTCCTCACAGTAAGCAGATACTTCAATATTTCGTCTTTAGAGCGGGCCCCCTTTTCGGATGGCAGTGGATTCCGATGCATATCCCTAAGTCTCGCTCGGGTAGGCGTCGGCATATCGGTCGTGAAGGCGAGGATGATCCGTCGCTTCTCAGGATTTGAAGCCTTCTGGAGATACTCAGCGGCTTCATAAATGGCCTGATGCTCGCTCGCGAGGACCGATGTCAAAAGCGGGGGAACCGTCACTTCCGGGAGCACGACCCGCCCCCCATCCGTCAGCCGTATCTCTTTCCACACGATTTTCTCCACGACACGTTGCTTCTCCTTAGTGAAACCTTGCGCGAGCCAAATCGTGTCATCGTCGTAAGCTATCAGCGCCACCTCATCCTCGGACCGCAGCCGTTGCAAAATCCGTCGCATGTTCTGGCCGATCACATTCAGGACCTGGGTGTAACAAGGGATCTCAAAACCTCGTCCTACCCAGGCTCGGCAAAGGTCAGGCCCCGTCAATCCACTCTCCCAACTCCGCATCTCCACGGGACCTTCGGAGCCTTGAAGCGAGTGCCACCACCAATTCGGTGTGTGCCCCGGATGTCGCAAGCGGAACAACAATACAATGGAAAGCGGTGGACTTTCCCGGCTGAAGTGGAGGACCTGCTGTCTCGCTCCGTCCTCATAGACGGCGAAATCCTCTTTCTGGAGTCCCCCAATGACCTGCCCCGTTCGCTTGCTGAGCACGGCGACATCGAGCATGACCAGATCGGTGTGCAGCTTCACCGGCCTCTCCGTCGCGCTTCGCTGGGACTCTTGCGGCGTGAGATAACTCTCACCCCAGCTTCGTGATCGCGCGGGATAGTCCCAAGAGAACCAAACTCCTACCAAGAAGAGAAGCCCCACCACTCTATTCACGGCTTTTCCCTGTAGAAGATTTCTCAACAGGCAAAAGCCCGCCACTATAGATGGCATTAACAAGATGGCCCACAAAAGCATCCCGAATGAGTAAGGCTGCACCTTATCGCGCACGCTTGATACCTATCCTCACAAATCTCAAGTTCAACGAAATATATCGCCAGCGCCCCGGCCAGACAGATGATACATTCTGGAGAGTCAAAGCCCCTGATCGAGCAAACTCCCGTGATACACTCTAATTGTCGACTCAGCAGCGACTGAGCAGCAATTTCCTTGCATATCTCGCACTCAACGCCACATAGATCGCAACAAGATAGGCATTGAAACTGGTCCAAGTGAGCGAGTGAGTGAGTGAGTGAGTGAGTGAGTGAAGAAGCTGAGAAGTGCTCCGTTAACTCCTTGGATCCGGATAGGCCGCCCATCTTAGAGATCAATTTCGCGCATGGTACGTCATTTCTGTGCAGATACGGCTCTTGGAGAGAAGAGCTCGCATCCGGCACTAGCTTTACGGTGCAACGCTCACTTCTGCTTGGATCGCGAATCGTCACCTCAAGCCCTGCCCCATTATTCTTGATCGTAAGATCGACATCCCGAAGCGAAGCCATTGCTTTGCTCACCCGCCCACGCGCAGCATACTCAAAGCGCCACATGTGGCCGCTGATAGCGACGACCTCCGCAAGCTGCCCGAGCCCATCATGGCGGAAATGAGCGCTGTGAGCATCCCTCCCCCAAGTGGATCGCCTCGGGCATGAGCGGAACGCTCCGTGAGCGTCTTCGATCCCGGTGAACCGATCGAATCGCTCTTTGTGAGCGGACCGATTCCGATCGGCGTGCGGCGGCAGGGATGGACCCCATGCGTGCGAGGCCAGCAAAAGCGTGAGAGCGCCGGTCAATAGCTTCATCATCGCCACCTCCCTTTTCGCCTTCTCTACGACCCGGTGGTCGGGATTACACTGTATCTAGCAGATGGATAACGAAAATGAGAACCATTGAGACTATCACCAAAAAGAGCGAGAGGGCTATGACGGCTTCATCCTCTGGAATAGGCTTCCCCCTCCTCACCGTGACCCAAAATCCGATAAACCATATCAGCAGCGCGAGCGTTGGAGAGATTCCCATAATGAGCACTTTCCACAAGCGGGCTCGGATAGCATGAACGCAAAAAAGAGTCAGGGTGATGCAGAAAAGGGGAGCTCCTAAAAAGAACAATATCCTCGCCAGCGTTTTACGCTTCATCTCCCCTCTTTTCCCTTTTGATGTGATCTATGCCTGATCAATGACCTAATCACACATCAGGCACCCTAAATTATAACGAGCTACTGAAAGCATTCGACAAGGACTGCTATCGCGGAAGCGGGAATACTGGCGATACTGGCCAGGCAAGAATATAGGGCGATTCCGGAGAGGGCAGCCGCACAAGAAGCGACTCCAAGAGCAGTAGCAATGCTCCCCAGGATGGCCAGGCCACACATCAGATCAAAGTCGACCGCTGTGGAGACAGATAGCATGTAACCAACCCCTGATGGGCATAGCCGGGCGTTTGTATTGATCCGCATGATGTGATCAAGCTTGGAGATCAGCGAGAGGAGATAGTTCGTGTATCCCATATCGCTCACTCTTCTCGCTACCGCTAGAGCCTGTGGCCTGGATACGCGCGAGAACATCTCTATGATGTGCTTGGGCATCCCTGCGTCGAGCAAATCGCGATACATGTCAACGCCCGCTCCAGGTTGATACCTCGTTGTGAGACTGACCAGGTTCCGATCTACAACGCGACTGAATCCTATGGCGTCCATATGGGTGATCGCCCGAATCACCAGAGAACGCCATTCTTCATACTCGGACCAATTGACCAGCTCGTTATGGGCGAACCTGCGTAACACATACAGCGTGGAGTCGTAGGCTTCCGTCAGTAAGGAGATGTTCAGGTTCGCAGATACTGCAGCGATCTCTCGAATGGCTGAATCGCCAACCGTCCCGTGAACTTCGGGAGCATCCTCCAAAGGAGGAATAGCACTTCGCTCCTCACGTGCGAATAGAGCTGCGAGGAGATGTCCGCTCCAGGAGGCCCTCACGTTCACCTCGGGAACAGACGAGGATGCACTGAATATCGTAAGGATGGGGGAATTCAAGACAAATATCGAAATCAGCGCCATATGAGCTCTCACGGCTCTCCTCCTCACCTGAATTTTCCCATCACAAGCAGCCAGCAGTATACTGTCTGTCTGTCTGTCTGTCTGTCTGTCTGTCTGTCTGTCAAGCCTGCGAATGATCCGAGCGATCTCTACACCGCTCCACGGTATCTCGCGAAGGGGGAGAATTGACCCGCGCGCGGATCTCGAGTATTCTGGCGAAAGATGAACTCCGCAGAGAACGAGGAGGGGAGAAGTATGAGCATACCGAAGAAGCTGGTGGTTGATGAAAACAACACACCGGTGGCCGTGCAAATTGACATCGAGACGTTCGCGAAGATCGAGCGGATTCTTGAGGACTATGCCCTCGGCCAGCTGATCGCCGAGGTGGCCGAAGATGAGGCGCTCGACTATGAATCCGCCCGAGCTTATTACGAGCAGCTTCCCGAGGAAGAGTAGTGTGGCGCATCGTCAAGAAGGTCTTCCTGCATGAGCTGAAGAAACTGCCGAAAGACGTGCGCGCGAAAGTGGAAGAATTCGTGTTCACGGCCCTTCCGGCAACGGCCGACCCGTTGACTCTCCCCAACATGCAGAGACTCATCGGGCATCGGGAGTTCTATCGAGTACGATTCGGCGACTACCGCCTCGGCCTGCGGATTGATCCTCAGGCGCGAGTTGTGGAGTGCTGCCGGGTGAAACATCGCAAGGACATTTACCGGTTCTTCCCCTGATTCCTCCGCGACGTGCGCCCCGATTGACAAGTGGGTGGCTCCCGCAGGTGGCGAGATCACCGGAGCCCCCATCTGCTTCAAGCTCTCTGCACCGTTTGGATGACACCTTGCAGACGGCGGAATTGACCCGCACGCGGATCTCGAGTATTCTGGCGAAGGGTGAGCTATGCGGATCGGAAGCGATGCGCGAAGACGACGTCGTCTCTCGATTCTCGTGCTGGGGCATCTCATCCTCGGGCTCGCGCTCGGCCTCTCCGATCCCGAGGGGGACTTGGGAGCGCGCGCGCTCGGCCCGGTGGAGGCGGCGGGCCGAAGCCGAAATCCGTATGACAAGTATCGTCGGGCGAGCTACAGCAACGAGGGTCTGTACTCGGAACAGGAGGAGATCCGCCTCGGAGAGGAGCTGCACAAGCAGTTGCAGAAGGAGCAACGGATCGTGCGTGATCCGGAGCTGGTCGGCTATGTGCAGCGCCTGGGGGAACGGCTCGCGCGCGTCTCCAAACGTCCGGATCTCGACTATCACTTCTCCATCATCGAGGATCGGACGGTGAACGCGTTCGCCCTGCCGGGTGGCTATGTCTACGTGCACACGGGCTTGTTGGCGACGGTGGAGAGTGAGAGCGAACTCGCCTCGGTGCTCGGGCACGAGATCGGGCACGTCGTCGCGCGGCATGGGCTTAAGAACCTCAAGCAGGCGCAGAAGTATCAATTCATCGTCGGCTTGATCAACCTGGGCATTGGAGCGATCGGAGGCGAGGGCACGGCGGCGCGCCTGGGGCAGACGGCCTCGCAGCTTCTGGCGGCGGGCATCTTCACCAAGCATTCGCGGGATGCCGAGCGCGAAGCGGACTTTCTCGGCCTGCACACCATGTACGCCGCCGGATATGATCCGCGCGGCATGATCTCGATGTTCGAGAAACTGGAGCGCCTCTCGCGGCAGAATCCCGATCTGCTCGGCTTCGTCTTCCGCACGCATCCACCGGCGTCCGAGCGGATTCGGAACACGCAGGCGGAGATCACGGACCATCTGGCGCTCGATCCGCGTCTGGTGCGCGACACGCCAGCATTCTCCGTGATGAAGCGCCGGTTGAGGGAATTGGGACTCGCTCGGAACGCAGAATCCTCCACCTGGCGGAGACGGCGGCTCCGATGAAGGACGCTCGATGCACGGCTCGCTCTCTCGAACTCGCCTGAGAACGGACGATGCCCGCATCGGGGATGCTCGCTCGCGCGATCGAAGGCCTCCTCGCTGCGCTGCTCCTGGTGAATCGCGGATGGAGCGACGTTCTTCACCGTCGCGAATTGGCCCCCTGAGGCCCAAGGAGAGAGCGTGATGGGCGAGCCTCACGGCTTGGGCTTGGGTCGCTTCTTCTCCAGCATCTTCACGTGATTGCGCGCGACGGCGGCATACGGCCCATCCGTGCATTGCTGAAAGGCCTCGCGCGCGGCCTCATACTCGCCCCGGCGCTCATGGACGAGACCGATCAGGTAGTAGACGTCGGGATTCGAGGGGTCAAGCCTCTGGGCCGCGTGATATTCGCGAAGGGCGTCATCGTAGCGCCCGGCTGTGAAATGCTCGTTCCCGCGGCGCACGTGTTCGGCGATGGCCAATGGCGAGGCGCTTGTCGTCTCCTCGATGCGAGAAGAGGGCTCTTTCACCGGCGCCGTCTCGACGGGTGATCCAGCCTGTGGGGGGGATGTCAGGGATGGTATGGCAGACGGAGGACGGCGGATGGGGGTGGCAGACGGCGCCTCACTCCGGCGCGATGGCTCCGGCGGTGGAGGAGACGGGGGGGATACCGTTTCGGCGGAGGTCGTCTCCTGCCGGACTTCAGGAGCGGGCGATGGCACATCTTCCGATCCTCTCCAGAGCCAGAGAGCGAGGCCGAATCCTGCGAGGCCGAGGCCCACGATCCCTCCCGCGAGGGCGCGCCGAGAGCGCCACCATCTGGCCGTCACCCGAGGACGCGCATTCTCCTCTGTCGGCGCCGCAGGCGTGATCCGTTGCGTCGCGGCATCGGCGAGCGTGTCGAAGAGGGCAGAAGAGGGCGAGAGCTCCTCCTCCGTCGCCGTGGCGCGCGCCGTCATCCCCTCCTTCTTCTTCGCGAGCCGCGCGAAAATACGCCCTCGACGGGGGCGAAGCGTGAGCCCGAGGGAGAGCATTTCCCCCTCGACAACGTCGCACTCGATGTGGGCCGGAGCATACCGTGGGTGTCGCACCGTGATGCGATGCCGACCGGCGCGGATGCGGTCCAACATGCACGATCCGCGCTCATCCGTCACGCTCACGCGCACCCCATCCAGGAAGACCTCCGCGTGTGCGACGGCGCACTGCAGAAGTATGCTCCCAAGGGGCAACGGATTCAGCTCCACAAGGAGCACGGACTCTCCCCCGCGCTCTGAACTCACGGTCTCCCGCCACAGGTGGTGGCGAGGTGAGGCCACCTCGACGATGTGCGGGCGCGCGGCGAGACCCCGGACCGTCCACTTCCCTTCGGCATCGGTCTGTCCCGCATATCGGCCGTCCAGGTAGACGAGGGCTGCCGCCACCGGGGCGCGCGTCCTGGCATCCCGACACTCCAGGCGCAGCTCCCCTCCTCCCTGCCCGATCGCGTGCCGAAATGCCCGCGCCAGCTCCAGGGCCGAGGAGAAACGCGCTTCGGGATCTTTGGCCAGGGCGCGTTCGAGCACCTCCTCAACGGCCGGGGGGAGATCCGGGCGAAAGCCCCGGGGCGAAGGCGGTGGTACGTGCAGATGCTCGTAGATCACCCGCTCGACGGAGGCCGCGTCAAAGGGCACGCGCCCGGTGAGCATCTGATAGGCCACAATCCCCAAGCTGTAGATGTCCGACCGATGATCAATGGCCGCTCCCGCCCGAAACTGTTCGGGTGAGGCATAATGCACCGTTCCCATGGCGCGACTGACGCGCGCGCTCGCCGTCGAATGGAGCACCTTCGCGATCCCGAAGTCGAGGATTTTCGGGATCAGCTCGCCCTTGTAATCGGTGACGAGCATGAAGTTGGCGGGCTTCAAATCCCGATGCACGATGCCCCGCGCGTGGGCATGGGCGAGCGCTTCGCCAATCTGCTCCAAGAATGTCGCCACCTGCTCCGGCGGCAGAGGTCCCCGTCGTCGGATCTCCTCCTCCAGCGTGCGCCCGGAGAGCCATTCCATGACGAGGAAGGGAAGCCCGTCGTCCGTCATGGCGGCATCGGTGACCCGGACGATGTACGGATGGTCCAGTCCCACGGTCGCTTTCGCCTCTTTGAAGAAGGCCTCGACCAATTCGGGATCGGCGAGCGCCAGGTCCGGCTTGAGGACCTTCACCGCCACCGTCGCCGTCGTCACCCGATGGCGCGCGCGATAGACGACGCCCATCCCGCCGATCCCCACCAGTTCCTCCAGATGGTACCGATGGGCCAGGGTGGTGCCCACCAGGCCGTAGGGGTCGCGCGTGAGTTTCGATCCCTTCATCAGCTCCTCCGCCCCTCGGGAGAAGAAACAAGCCTAATCGGCGACCGTCAGCTTGATGACCGAACCCATCTTCTCCACTCCCGCCGCATCTTCGGCGAGAGTGTATCACCCGACCGCAGGAGGAGACAAGGAGCGAGGGATCATCGCCCGGAGATCGGCCCGCGCAGAGCGCTCGCGATTCACCGCGTCGAAGAGGTCGGGTCCTCCTCCACGCCCGTGATGCGAATACCGGCCCGCCGCGAGCCATAGCGCCGATTGAGCGAGAGCAAGAGCGGCGTGATCGCTTCGACGGCGCGCGCCATCTCCAGGGGGCCGGCGTCAAACGCGCGCATGCCCAGCCGGCGGATGAGCCCGATCACCACGTCCTTCGCCGCGGGATCATCGCCGCAGACCAAGATGTCGCAGTCAACGGCGTGCTGCAGATTCTGCAAGGCCACGGCCGAGACGTTCTGAAAGGCGGCGACGACTGAAGCGGCGTCGTTCACAAGCGCGCGCGCCTCCTCAGCCGCCGAACGTTCCGACCGCCGCTTCAACCGCAAGGGATTCTGCGGATCAAGCGGCACCGTCGTGTCCACGAGGATCTTCCCCCGAAGCTCCGGCGCGATCGCCCGCAGCGTCTCCTCGTGCGCGACATAGGGCACGCAGAGGAACACGAGGTCAGCCGCGCGCGCCGCCTCGCGGTTCTCCAATCCTGTGACCGCCGCTCGACCTAATCGGCGATTCATCTCCTCGGCCGTCGCTCGCGCCTTCTCCGCCTGGCGCGAACCGATGAGCACTTCATCTTCGCCCAACGCGGCCAATCGCAACACCAGCCCGCGTCCTTCTTTTCCCGTTCCTCCGATGACGGCAATTCTCACCGATCTCTCCTCTCAGCGAAAGAGATCGCGCTCGGGCGGACGCACGAGCGCGGCGGCGGTCCCCTCCTGCGGCTCATACGCATAGCCACGGATAATCGCCGCAGGAATCCCCGCCAGCTTCTCCATCACCAGACCGGCCGCACACGCCAGCTCATCGGCGACGGCCACGAGCGTGGCGTGAAGGGGCAACCCGAAGCGATCGCGATGCCCGCGATAATCCTTGAGCGGCGCCAGCCCGGCCACCCCGATGGCGACTTCGGTCAAGCCCTCGCGCCAGGGCCGACCGAACGTATCCGTGATGAGGACGGCGACCTCGATGCCCATGCGCCGCTTGATCTCCTCCCGAATGGCGCGCGCCGAGGCATCGGGATCTTGCGGCAAGAGGGCCACGCGCCCCTCGCCCACATTCGATCGGTCCACGCCGGCGTTGGCGCAGACCAAACCCTGTCGCGTCTCCACCACAAGCACCTGCCGATCCATGCGCACGATGCGCCGCGCCTCACGCAGGATCACCTCGGTGAGTCGCGGATCTCTCCCGGTCTGCTCGGCGACCGTGCGCGCGAAGGCCGAGGGCTCGACCTCCGCGAGCGCGATCAGCCGCCCCTCGGCCTTGGAGACGATCTTCTGCGTGAGGACCACGATGTCTCCCTCCTCGAGAGCGAGCCCTTCGGCGGCCAGCGCGTCAAGCAGCAACGCCACCAGATCATCGCCCGGCCGCACTTCGGGTAATCCCTCGATGCCGATCACCTGAATCGCACGCGCCATGACAAACCCTCCAACAGCCGGGCCGTGTGCGAATGCGCCAGATGTTCCCCTCCCTCAGCATATCGGCGCGCGAGTTCGCCGAGGTCCTCAGGCGCGTCCACATCCAGGGCGATGCGGGGCAGGTCGAGGACGGCCGCGCGCAACTTCCTCTCCTCGGCCGCGCGCCGGTGGAAGCGGAAGCTCTCCTCCCCAAAGCGCAAGGGGAGCCTCGCGGGCAGACGCAGCCACAGGGCGTTCGTCCCCCGACGATCGCGCGAGGGCACGAGCACGACGTCCGCGCGCTCGCCGGCCCGAAGGATCGCCTCCACATCTGCCGGAGTGATGAGCGGCACATCGCCGGGCAGCGCGAGCACGGCTCGCACGCCGTGCCGGTGCGCCTCATCGAGCGCGCGCTCAACGGCCGCCGTCTGACCGCGATTCTCGGGCTCCGAGAGGATCAGGGCCTCGAAGCGTCGGGCAAGGGCTATGGCATCCGGCTCGCGTGTGACGAGGACGAGCTCATCCAGCGCGCGGACGCGCGCGAGCGCGGCGAGTACATCCACGAGCATCGCGCGAGCGAGCGCCCGACGCTCATGCGGAGCGAGCGTCGCGCGCAGCCGCTGCTTCGCCGCGTCGAAGTCTTTGACCGGAACGACTGCCCAGATCAAGCCTCAGAGTGTAGGCAGGCGAGCGCCGCTTGCGCAAGCCGCACCGCCGCCTCCCGGTCGCTCATCAGCAGCGGCGCCGTGAAGACGCGCAGGCCCAGGTGTTCGATCGCCTCGCGCCAGCCGACGTCTCGCTCATCAATGAGGAGCCGATCGGCGATGCTCGCGTAAAAGCGCGCGACTCCAAGCGGCGAGACCTCATACCCGCAGGCGCGCATCAGCTTTCCCGCCGGACCGCTCACGGCCTCCGTCCCGATGATCGGACTGATCGCCAGCACCGGAGCGCTCGCCTGCTCGAGCGCTTCCCGCAGGCCAGGGACGGCGAGGATGGGGCCGATGCTCGTGATGGGATTGCTCGGCGCGATGAGGATCCCCTGAGCGTCGCGGATCGCCTCGATCACCCCCGGCGCCGGGCGCGCGCGCTCATGCCCCCAATACTCGACACCGGTGACCTCGGGCTGCCACCGCTCGCGCACGAAGAATTCCTGAAAGGCGAGTACACCCGCCGACGTCCGGATGCGCGTGCGGACGGGATCATCGGACATCGGCAGCAGTCGCGCGCGCACACCCAAGCGTCGGCACAACGTCGCCGTCACCTCCGTGAGCGAACGCCCCTCCCGCAGGAGCCGAGTCCGAACCAGATGCGTCGCCACATCTCGATCGCCGAGCTTGAACCATGTGGGCTCTCCGTAACGCTCCATCATCGCCAAGCACGCAAACGTATCGGCGCGAACGCCCCAACCGCGCGCTTCATCCAGAAGACCCGCCAGTTGATACATGAGCGTATCCAGGTCCGGCGAGATGTGCAGGCCCCATACTTCGGTATCGTCCCCGGTGTTGACGATGAGGGTGAGTTCCTGCTGAGGGATCACCGCGAGCAACCCGCGCAGGAATCGGGCCGCTCCGGTTCCACCCGCGAGCATCGCGATCATCTTCTCCTCCTCACGCGCGAGCCCCCATGGCGGGAGCGTGACGAGCGATCATTCTACGGCGCGCGCACCGTCTTGCGAAAGGCGCGCGCATGTGGTAAGTACTTACTTACTTTCGAGGAGCCGTCGGTCATGGGCATGGGGACGACAGCCGGGCGGGCAGCGACGATCGAATCTCGGCGCCTGTCGGCCGAGGATCGGCGTCAGCAGATCATCCGGGCCGCCATCGCGTTGTTCGCGCAGAAGGGGTTCGAGGGAACGACGACGCGGGAGATCGCCCTGGCGGCCGGTGTGAGCGAAGCCCTCATCTTCCGCCACTTCCCGACGAAGCAGGACCTCTATGCGGCCATCATTGATTCCAAGATGAAGGAGTGCCGCCGCTCATTCCGACAAGAGCTTCAGGAGGCAATGACCCATCGGGACGATCGAGCGTTCTTCACTCGCCTGGCTGAGGAGATCCTGCGGATGTACCGCGAGGACCCGAGCTTCGTCCGCCTGATGCTCTTCAGCGCGCTCGAAGGGCACGAGCTGAGCCGCATGGTCTATGAGACGCACGTCGCGGAGATGTTCGAGGAGCTGGCCGCCTATATCGGCCATCGCGTTCGCGAAGGCGAGTTCCGTCGGGTGGACCCGCGCGTGGCCGCCCGCGCATTCCTGGGGATGATCGCCCATCACGCGCTGGTGCGAGAGCTGTTCGATCCCACCGGGCGCTTGCTGAATCTCGATGACCGCACGGCGGCGCGCGCTTTCGCCGCGCTCTTCCTGGAGGGCGTCGCGCGCGGATCGCGCCGCAATCCCTCATCTTCTCGGAGGAGACGCGCTCGATGAATCGGCATCTGTGGCCAGTGACCCTGTTCGCCCTCCTGCTCTCGGTCATCGCCTGTCGAGATCGGGGCGATCGCGCGCAGCCGCGCTCGACGCCCGCGGATCAAGCCGTCGAGGTGGAAGTCCTCCCGGTCGCCGAGCGCACGTTCGATCGCCAGATCGAGATCGTCGGGACGCTCGCAGCGGACGAGGAAGTCGTCGTCTCCACGGAGGTGGAGGGTCGGGTCATCGAACTGCGCGTGGATATGGGGAGCGTCGTCCGGCGCGGAGAGGTCCTGGCCCGATTGGAGAGCCGCGATTTCGAGCTGCGGCTGGCCGAGGCCGAAGCCGCCGTGCGACAAGTGCGCGCCCGCCTGGGGATGCCTCCGGATCGCGATCGGATTGATCCGGAGGAGACGGCGATCGTGCGCCAGGCGCGGGCCGCCTACGACGATGCCCGTTTGCGGTTCCAGCGAATTCGGCAGTTGCGAGACCGGGGTGTCGTCTCTCAGCAGGAGTTCGATCAAGCGGAGGCCGCCTTGCGCATCGCCGAAGCGCGCTACGAATCGGCGCTGGAGGAGGTGCGCGGCCTGCTCGCCCAACTCGAACAACTGCACGCGCGCGTGGCTCTGGCGCGACGCGAACTGGAGAAGACGGTGATCCGCGCGCCCATCTCCGGGGCCGTCGCCGCCCGCCATACGGCGCTCGGCGAACTGCTCCGCCGCAACGATCGCGTGGTGACGCTGGTGAAGATTGATCCCTTGCGCTTGCGCGCCGACGTCCCGGAACGGTATGCCGGAAGCGTCGGCCTCGGCCGTCGCCTCACGTTCACGGTGGACGCCGTCCCCGACGAGACGTTCCAGGGGACGATCGTGCGCGTGAGCCCCTCGGCGCGCAGCGAGACGCGCTCGATCACGATCGAGGCCGAGGTGAGGAATCCGGGTGGCCGACTGCGACCCGGATACTTCGCGCGCGCTCAGGTCGTGGTCGAACCCGGAGCGAAAGCCATCCTGATCCCCGCTCGCGCGATCATCACCTCGATGGGACTGGCGAAGGTCTTCGTGCTGGAGGGGGATCGCGCCCGCGAACGGCTGATCAAAACGGGCGCCCGCGTGAACACCGATGTCGAAGTCCTCGAAGGCCTGCGCCCGGGCGAGCGCCTGATCCTCTCGAACCTGGACCGGCTCGGCGAGGGCACGCGCGTGCGCGTCGCGCGCTCCGGATGAAGGAGGAGTCGTCATGAAGCTCTCGGATACAGCCATCCAACGCCCCGTCCTCACCACGATGCTCATCGCCGCCTTCCTCATCTTCGGCATCGTGGGGTATCAGCGGATCGGCGTGGATCTCTATCCGGAGGTCGAGTTCCCCGTCGTCACGGTCACCACGATCCTGCGCGGCGCGAGCCCCGAAGTCATCGAGAGCGAAGTCACCGACGTCATCGAGGAGGAGATCAGCACGATCGAGGGCGTGGACGAGATTCGTTCGCAGAGCTTCGAGGGTCTGTCGCAGGTCATCGTGACCTTCGTCCTCGAAAAGGATATTGACGTCGCCGCTCAAGAGGTGCGAGAGAAGGTCGCCGTCGCCACCGCGCGCCTGCCGCGAGACATCGAGCCCCCTGTCGTGCAAAAGCTCGACATCACGGCCAACCCCATCATGTGGATCGCCGTCACCGGCGATCGGTCGTATCGCGAGCTCTCCTACTACGCGGATAAGGTGATCAAAGAGCGCCTGCAGATGGTGCGCGGTGTGGGTGCGATCCTGTTGGGCGGATTCCGGGATCGAGAGATCCACGTGTGGCTGGATCAGGATCGGCTGGAGGCCTATGGGCTCTCGCCTCTGGACGTCGTGCGCGCCATCCAGACCAAACACGTGGAATTGCCCGCCGGACGCATCGAGAATCGCGAGCAGGAACTCACCATCAAGGTCATGGGCGAATACACCTCGGTCGAGGAGCTGAGCGGTCTGGTCGTCACCTATCGGCAGGGCGTTCCCGTGCGCTTGCGCGATCTCGGGCGTGTGGAGGATGGGGAGGAAGACACCCGCACCATCGGCCGATTCAATCAGAAACCCGCCATCGGCCTGGGCGTGCGCAAACAATCGGGGACCAACACGGTCGAGGTCGCCGATCGCGTGAAAGCGGCCCTGGCCGAGATCCAGCGAGAGCTGCCGCCCGGACTGGACGTGAAGATCGCCTTCGATGCCTCGGAGTTCATCAAGAAGTCCATGGGCGACGTGCAGTTCGACATCCTCTTCGGCGCCCTCTTGACCTCGCTCGTCATCCTGCTCTTTCTGCGCAACACGCGCACGACCCTGATCAGCGTCATCGCCATCCCGACGTCGCTCATCGGGACGTTCGCCTTCATGAACGCCCTCGGCTTCACGATCAACAACATGACGATGCTGGCGCTCTCGCTGGCCGTGGGCATCGTCATTGATGACGCCATCGTGGTTTTGGAGAACATCTTCCGCCATATGGAGCAATTGCGCCAGCCGCGCCTGGTGGCCGCGCGCGAGGGGACGCGGGAGATCGCCTTCGCCGTGATCGCCGCTACCTTCAGCATCGCCGCCGTCTTCCTGCCGGTCGCCTTCATGAGGGGGATCATCGGACGCTTCTTCATCCAGATGGGGCTGACGGTGGTGATCGCCATCCTCATCTCGCTCGTGGTCTCGCTGACGCTCACGCCGATGCTCTGCTCGCGCTTCATGCGCCTGGAGGAACGTCACGGTCCGATCTATATGGCCCTGGAACAGGGCTTCCGCGCCGTCGAGCGCGTGTACCGATCGGCCCTGGCTTTCGCGCTCCGTCGGCGCGCCCTCGTCGTCCTGAGCGCGCTGCTGCTGTTCGTTCTCTCGCTCGGCCTCTCCCGCTTCATCGGACGGGAGTTCTTCACACAGGCGGACGAGAGCCGCTTCATCGTGCGCTTCGAGACGCCGCTCGGATGGTCCATCGAGCGGATAGACGCCGTCACCCGCCAGGCGGAGCGGATCCTCTTCTCCCATCCCGAGGTGCGCGGCGCCTTCGTGGGGACAGGATTCTTCGGCAGCACGAATCAAGGCATCATGTTCGTGAGTCTCGTCCCGAAGAGCGAACGCCGGGTCTCCCAGCAGCAGCTCATGAACACCCTGCGACAAGAACTCACCGCCATCCCCGACCTCACCGTGTCCGTCGAGCCCGTCACGCCGATCGGAGGCGGCGGGGGCGGCCAGCGCAGCACCGATGTGCAATACATTGTGGAGGGCCCTTCTCTGGAGGACCTCGCGACCCGGGTGGACCGTATCGTGCAGCGGCTCAAGCACAGCCCGGGCTTCGTGGACATTGATACGGATCTCGAACTGACGAAGCCGGAGGCGAAGGTCTACATCAATCGGGAGAAGGCCGAGGATCTCGGCCTGGATGTCGCCACGATCACGCAAGCGATCAACGTCATCATGGGCGGGGTGGACGTCGCCAAGTTCAAGGAGGGGGGCGAACGATACGACATTCACGTTCGCGCGCTCCCCGGCGACCGCGATCTGCCGAGTGACCTGGACCGCATCTTCGTCGTCTCCCGCGATGGGCGCCGGGTGAAACTCTCCAACATCGTTGAGGTCGTCGAGGGGGCCGGCCCCAATGTGATCAACCGCTATAATCGGCAGCGCGCCGCTACGCTCTATGCGAACGTGCAAGGGAAGTCGCAAGGGGAGGCGCTCGCCGAAGTCGGACAGCTCATTGCCGAGACGCTGCCGAATGCGCCTGGATATCGGGCGGAATTGACCGGTCGGAGCCGCGAGTTCCAACGCTCGTTTCAATACCTCGGCACGGCGCTCGCGCTCTCGATTCTCATCATTTACATGGTCCTGGCCGCGCAATTTGAGAGCTTCATTCACCCGTTCACGATCATGCTCTCGCTGCCGCTGGCCACGGTGGGCGTCTTCGGTCTGCTGCTGTTGACGGGGAAGACGCTCAACATCTTCAGCTACCTGGGGATCATCATGCTCGTGGGCATTGTGACGAGGAACGCCATTCTGCTTGTGGACTTCACGAATCAATTGCGCGCGCGCGGCCTGGAGCGCACGGCGGCGTTGCTGCAGGCGGGACCGATTCGCTTGCGCCCCATCCTGATGACGGCCATCACGACGATCGCCGGCATGGTGCCGGTCTCGCTGGCCTTCAGCGAAGGCGGGGAGACGCGAGCCCCACTGGCTGTGGCCGTCATCGGCGGCATGCTGACCTCAACGTTCCTGACACTGTTGGTCATCCCCGTCGTCTACAGCCTCTTCGATGACCTCGGCCAGTGGCTGGGTCGCGTGCTGCTCCGACGGTCCGCGCGCATCCCCGAGGCCGTGACGGAACCGGCTCCGCTGTTGCATCAACAGACGGCGAGCGAGAGCGCCGACTGAGCTCCGCCGTCATGGTCCCCCACGTCTGTCCGGCCCATCCGGAGGATGGGCTAATTCTCCCCCGGGGGTGGGAATTTCCTCGCAGTTCCCAGAGGCGCCTCCATCACCCGGAGAGGCGCGAAGACGCCAAACTTCTCCCCCTCAACGGATTGAGCGCACCCCGCGATCTCCATCCTCGGCATGGCGCTTGCTTCGTCCTCATGGTGAACGGGGAGAGGGGTCATGGAGCGGGCTCTGTGGGGGAGCAGAGAGCGCTCGTCTGTCCTCACGCGCCGTCCGCGCGCGCTGCGCTCGTCGGGATTCCGGTATCTGCTCGGCGGAGGATGCGCGCTCGCACTGCTTCTGATGCCCGCGCGCGGAGCTGCCTCGGTTCTCGCCGAAAGCGGAGTTTTCGTCCGAACGGGCATCTTCAACAGTTTGGACGGCGCCCGCCGTCTCAGCCGGGAGAAGCTCGATCTGGTCAGCGCCAGCCTCGAACGCGTGACCGGATGGCGGGGCATTCACTTCGAAGATGACGCCGTGCTCTGCCTGCGAGAAACACGCGAGAGCGGCACAGGCTCAGCGACGGCGCGCACCCTCGTGCTCAAGGCCGTGCGCACGACGGCGATCGTGCTCGAAGATCACAGCCGTTCATTCAGCGTCGCGTTCGCCGCGATTCGACGCGACGCTCTGTATCACCTGACCTCAGGCGAGGTCATCCCCAGGTTCACCCTCCTGCTGGACTTCGACGACTTTCAATACCTGGCCGGGCATCCCGAAGCCCTGGCGGCCTTCGATCTCGGCTTCGTCCTCCTGCACGAGCTGGTGCACGCCGTCGAAGATCGGCGCGATCCGATCGGTCTGCAGGGGGCCTCCGAACCTGGCGACTGCGAGACCATCGTGAATGAGGTGCGGCGCGAGCTGGGCCTTCCCGTTCGAGCGCATTATCACTCGGAGCGGGTGATCCCTTCGCTCTTGTCCGATTTCTCGCTCGGGCGCCTTCGCTTCGAGCGCGTCGTCGAGCGTGCGGGAAAGCCCCGAATTGAGGTCTACTTCGTACAGTGGCCGAAGAACTTCGTCGTCCGATGACGGTCATCCCGCCCCAGGTACCGGCCCCTCCACCGACGGGCGATGCCGGAAGAGGACGTACAGGACGGCGCCGGGCAAGCTCGCCAACAGCGTCACGACGAACCACAGCAGCGCCAGCAGCAGGCTCGCCTCGCGCGCGAGCCCGAGCGTGGAGAAGAGCGCGACGAAGGCGTACTCGCGCACCCCCAGACCATACATCGTGATCGGGAACATGCTGAGCAGCGAGATGATCGGGATGAAGACGCAGAAGGGGAGCAGATCGAGCCTCAGGCCGAGCGCCCGCGCATTCGCATAGTTGAGCCCGATCAGAAGCAGGTGAAAGGCGAGCGAGAGGACGAGGGCCTTTCCGACCGATGCCGGAGACGAACGATAGGCGCGAAGCGCCGCATGGGCTCGATTCGCCAGCGCGGCTCCCGACGGAAGCCGCAGCGCGGTGAAACATCGCACGAGCGCGCGATATGGGGCTTCGATGAAGAGCAGGAGGTTGACGCCGAGATAGAGAAGAAATGCGCCCGCCAGTGGGACGGTGAGCGCGCGATCGGAGAACGCGACGCGCCCGGCAATGGCGGCCACCAGAGCGATGAGCAGCAGGGCGCACAACCCTGTATTGCGATCCATGAACACCGACGCGAGCGCGCGCACGGAGTCACGCGTCTGGCGCGCCAGATAGTATGCCTTCACCGCGTCGCCGCCGATGACCGTCGGGAGGAAGAAGTTGAAGAACATGCCCAAGAAGTAGAGCGCCGCCAATCGCCCGTAGGGGATCGAAAGGCCCAAGGGCACCGTGAGGACCTTCCATCGAAGGGCGCTCAGCAACTGGCCGCCGATATAGAGCGCCAGTGCCAGAAGGAAGAATTCCAGGCGAATGCCAGCGAGGGTGCGGATCATCTCTCCCCAATCCGCTCGCCGAAACAACACCCACAGCAGGAGGAGGCTGAGGGCTCCCTTTCCCACGATGAGGAGCCCTCGCCGCTCTCGACGGCGAGCCGCCTCTTGCGCCATAACGCTCCGCCCCTCGGTGAACGATTATTGTGCCCGATGCCGCGTCAGCGGCAAAGCACCGAACGCGATCTCCCACGTGGCGAAGGACCACGCCGCCGCTCGATGAGAGGGCACAGCCTTCGCTACACTTCCCGCTTGGGGATTGACGCGCGCAGCCACCCATGGTCCTGACGCGGGCCGCAGAGATGAGTTCGGCATTTCACGCGCTCTTCTGGATCAGCCTCGGAGCGTGCGGGGTGGCGGAGATCGTCCTGGGACGCCTGCCCCTGGGGCCGAAGGATCGGCGGGACCGCCACTCCCTCCTGTGGCTGGGGATCGTGCAGGCCATCGGGATCCTGGCTGTAGCGCTCACGACGGCGAGCGCGCCGGAGACCTTCTGCCACCTGCTGTGGAATGGAGTAGGGAATGTCCTCGGCGGTCTCCTGGCGGCCACCGGAATCTTCATCCGCTGGCAGGCGAAGCGCACCCTGGGTCGCTTCTTCACGGCGCGCGTGACGATCCTCCCCGATCACCAGCTCATTCAACGCGGCCTCTACCGCTACATCCGGCATCCGGGGTATTTGGGCATTCTGCTCTTCTTCCTCGGCTGGCCGCTTGTGGTCGGACATCGGGTGGGGATACTCATGCTCTGGGTCCCCGCGCTCATCGCCTACCTCTATCGGATCAAGGTCGAAGAGGCGGCGCTCGGCGAAGCGTTCGGCGCGCGCTATCAGGAGTATCAACGGCGGACGGCCCGACTCCTCCCCTTCCTCTGGTGATTCAGAACGTGCGCCCGATGCTGAAGCGAAAGACGGATTTCTCCTCGAAGAAGATTTGATTCGGCCCGGGCGTCGTCTTCGCGTTCGGATTGTAGGCCCAGATGAAGCGGAAGGGGATGTTGATCACCGGCATCTGGAATCGGAATTCGACGCCGAGTGAGGCGCGATAGTCGCGCAATCCGCGCAATCCGCGGACACCCTCCGAGAGCAGGATCTCGCTCTTGGTGTGCCCGAGCGCGCGGATCTTCACCTGTGTGAACCCATCGGGCACTTCGCTCGGCAGCTTCCCCTGGGCGCGCTGAGCGATCCGCACCTCCTCGGGCGTCGCCAGGAATCCGTTCGGATTGAGGAGGATCTGCTCGAAAGACGCCAACTCCGTGAGCAACTGATGGCCCAAGGGGATCACCCGACGGCTCGCGACAAACAGCGGACTGATGAACTGCGGCAGTGGCGTGCTGACGATCTGCTGATCGCGATAGCCCTTCAGATTGAAGGCCGAGCCGATGTCGAAGAACGCGGCGACCGAGAGCGGCCCGGCCAACGGAATGCGATACTCGAAGTTATAGAGGAGCTGCGTATCCCCCCCCACGGGGACAAGCGTGCGCGTCAGCAGCTCGTCGGTGAAGACGAACTTCTCCAGGACGCTCTGCCGAATGAAGGGGCGCTGCGACGGCGCCGGAGCTGTGTCCGGCACAACGGGCAGCGTCCGCGTCGTCTTGAAGGGATCAGGATCATCGGCGAAGATCGCCTCCACCTTCTGCGACGTGAAGCGCTGCAGGACCGGGACGACCGGCGAGACCGAGCGAATGCCGAAGCCGCGAATGGAATCCTCGCCGCCGAGGAAGAAGCGACTGAAGATGGGAACCCCGCCGACGAAGGCGAGCGAATTGGAATCGAAGGGCCGACCATAGTTGGTGATGTGCGAGGCCAGGACGCGCATGCCAATGACCGTGTCTTTGCCGAGGAACTTGATCCCCGCCGGACGGAAGTATTTGAACTCGACCGTCGGCTGAATGAGACGCACGTTCCCGCCCAGCAAGCCTCCGCTCACGCCGACCGAGATGAGGAGGCTCTTGCCCGAGGTGGGATCCAGGAAGCTGTTGAGCGTGTTGTAGGTGAAGGAGGGGACGAGCATGCTCGTGCGGATATTCGGCTGACGGAACGTGACCGGGATGTCGTTGTTCGGATCGGCGTCGCGGTTGACCGGCGGGTCCTCGATCGAATTAGCGCTGTAGGAGTAGGAGAGCCCGACGCGGGAGAACTGCCCCAGCCGCCACCACCGCTTGGTGAGCGTCGCCAAGGGAGTGCTCATGAAGATGCTGAAGCCGGCCGTCTTGTCCTTGAAGAGCGACTCCCCCCGTAAGCCGAAGAGGCCAGGGCTCAAGAATCCCCCGCTCAGGATGCCGAGACCGCCGCCGAAGAAATCGTAGCTGCGGGCGAAGATGCTGAATCCGAGCGAGACGTTCCGATCCAGGACATACGGTTCGGTGAAGGAGAAGAGGAAGTAGCGCTGCAGATTCCCCTGCGCGAAGCTGAAGGTGAGCGATTCGCCATAGCCGAAGAGGTTGTTCGTCGAATAATCAATGCCCACGTAGCTGCCGCCGATGCCACTGGCTCCGCCGGTGAACTGAATCTGATTCCGCCCTTTCTCCTTCACGTTCAGCTCGATGTCGAGCAAGCCCTCGCGATCGTTGGTGCGGAAGGTGGCGTGCTCCTCCTTGATCTCCTCGAAATAGCCGAGTTGGTTGAGCCGCAGCAGGCTCTGCTTCCAGAGATACTGATTGAAGACCTCCCCCTCGGCGACGAGCATCTCGCGGCGCAGGACCTTATCGCGCGTATTCGTATTGCCGGTGAACTCCAGCCGATTGAGGACGAACTGCCGTCCCTCTTCGATCTCGATGGTGAAATCGGCGATCCCCCGTTTGGGATCATCCGGGTCATCGCGCAGCTCATGTCGGGGATTGGCCGTCATCTGGATGTACCCGTTGGCCCCATAGAGGTCTTTGAGCGTCTCGAAAACGCCCTTTTGGATCACCGTCGAGCGCACGACGTCCCCGGTCTTCAAGCCGATGAGGCGCAGGATCTGCTCATCCGTGTAGAGCGTGTTCCCCTCGACCTCGATTTTGCCGAAGCGATACTGTTTGCCCTCGTGGATGGGGATGGTGATCTTCAGCCCCCGTTTGGGCTTGCGGAAGAGGGGCAAGGGGATCCCCCCACCCTGCTGAATCATCTCGACCTTCGGCTCGCCGATCTGCGCATCAATGTAGCCGTTGTCGGCGAGGACGAAGAAGCGGACGCGCTCGAGGCTCCGCTTGAGGGCTTCGGGATGATAGATATCGCGCGAGGTGAAGCGGGTGAGGAAGCCCGCTTGGCGCACCTCCTTCATCGCCTTGCGCAGCTTCTTGTCGGAGAAGACCTGATTCCCCTCGAACTCGATCTTGACCACGCGCACGCGCGGCCCTTCATTGATCCGGAAGGTCACGGCCACGGCGGCCGTCGAGAGCTCCTCGACCTCGATGTCCACGGTCGCCTCGGGTTTCCCTTTCTCCGCGAGCAGATCCTTCAGGACGCGCTTGGCGACCTGTCCCTTGGCCGGGTCCCACATCGCTTCCTTACTCACGCCCACGCGCCGCTCGCGGAAGCGCTGGAGCACATCGCTCTCCTGCACGGACTTGAGGCCGACGAACTTCAGGTCGCGGATGATCGGATTCTCCTCGACCTCGAAGGTGACGATCTTCCCCCCCTCGGGTCCATCCTGCACGTAGACGCGAATATTGCGGAAGAGATTCTGCGCCCACAGAGCTTGAATGTCGCGCTCGATCTGCGCCGGATTATAGGGGTCGCCCCGACGGGTCTGAATGTAGTAGCGGATCGAATCGGCCGTCAGCCGGCGATTCCCCCGGATCAAGACATCCTCGACCGTCACCTGCGAATGGGCCAGCAGTGACGGGCCCGAGGCGAGAACGAGCGACCATGCGGCGAGCACGGTGATGACGACTCGTCTCATACGACTTCCCCCTGGCCGCATCCCGCGCCGCGCGCGGGCGTCAGAAGACGAAAAGAACCGGACGCGAGTCCGTTCCCCATACGCACGCGAACCCCTCACGTCCGGCTTCGGCAGACACCGCTCCTGCTCACGCCTCATCGAACGAGCACGGCATCGTCCGGATTCTCAACGGGCACCGGACGATACGCCAGCGCGTCACCCTCAAGATAAACCTCGACGACCGAGCCGGGGCCGAAGCGCTTCTGGATGATGGCCTCCGAGAGCGGATCCTCCACATACTTCTGCAACGCGCGCCGCAGCGGTCGCGCGCCGAAGTTCCGGTCCGAACAGGTCTTCCGCACGATCCACTGCTTGGCCTCCTCGGTCAGGCGCACCTCGATGCCTGCGTTCGCCATCGTGCGATTCAGCTGCGAGACGAGCAGATCCACGATCTTCAAGAGATCCTCATCCGTCAGCGGATCGAAGATGATGATCTCATCGAGCCGGTTGAGGAATTCGGGATTGAACGTCTGTCGGACGGCATGCATGACCTCCTCTTCGATCTTCGCCTGCGCTTGCTCGGGCGTCGCTTGGAATCCCACGTGGCCGCGCTTCTGGATGAAGCGCGCGCCGATGTTGGAGGTCATGATGATGATGGCGTTTTTGAAGTCCACCGTGTTGCCGAGGCTATCGGTCAGGTGCCCATCCTCCAGGACTTGCAGCAGGATATTGAAGATGTCCGGATGCGCCTTCTCGATCTCATCCAGCAGGATCACGCAGTAGGGATTGCGCTTGACGCGCTCGGTGAGCTGTCCGCCCTCCTCATGACCGACGTATCCGGGAGGCGAGCCGATGAGCTTGGAGACCGAGTGCTTCTCCATGAACTCGGACATGTCGAATCGGATCAGGGCGCGCTCGCTGCCGAAGAGGAATTCGGCCAGAGTGCGCGCCACCTCCGTCTTCCCCACGCCCGTCGGCCCGAGGAAGAGGAAACTCCCGACCGGACGATTCGGATTCTTCAACCCGGCGCGCGAGCGTCGAATGGCGCGCGCCACGGCCGAGATGGCCTTGTCCTGACTGACGACCCGCTTGTGCAGCTCCTTTTCGATCCGCAGCAGCTTCTGCTGCTCCTCCTCCTTGATCGAGGTCACGGGGATCCCCGTCCAGCGGGAGATGACCTCCTCGATGTCCTCGCGCCCGACATCCACGACGGGCTCATCCTCGAAGAAGTCGGGCTCCCACTCGTCCGTATACAGCCGCGAGCGCGAGCGGAAGAGGAAATGGCTGATGTCCGAGGAGGAGCTGCGCGGCCGCCGATTCATGAGCGCCGCCGCCTGCCGCAATTTCACGCGCGCCCCCGCCTCGTCGAGCACATCAATCGCCTTGTCGGGCAGGAAACGATCCGTGATGTACCGATTCGAGTAGTACACGGCCGCGCGAATGGCCTCCTCCGTGTACCGAACATGATGATAGGCCTCGTAGCGATCCTTGATGCCCATCAGGATGCGGATCGTCTCCTCCTCGCTCGGCGGCGCCACCTTCACGGCTTGGAAGCGACGCTCTAACGACCGATCCTTCTCGATCGTTCGACGGAATTCGGCGGGCGTCGTCGCGCCGATGCACTGAATCTCGCCGCGCGAGAGCGCCGGCTTGAGGATGTTGGCGGCATCGAGAGATCCTTCGGCGCTGCCGGCCCCCACGAGCGTGTGCAGCTCATCAATGAAGACGATGTACTGCGGATTCTCGATCAACTCTCGCATGATGGCCTTGAGGCGCTCCTCGAACTGCCCGCGATATTTCGTCCCGGCGACGATGAGGCTCAGATCGAGGGCGACGATGCGCTTGTTCCTGAGGAACGGCGGTACATCCCCGGCCACGATCCGCTGCGCGAGCCCCTCGACGATGGCCGTCTTGCCGACGCCCGGCTCCCCGATCAGGCAGGGATTGTTCTTGGTCCGGCGACAGAGGATCTGAATGACGCGCTCCAACTCCGCCTCGCGCCCGATCAAGGGATCGAGCTTATCGGCCAAGGCCATCTCCGTCAGATCGCGGCTGAACTCGGCCAGATGGGGCGTCTCCTTCTTCGCCTGCTGGAAGCGCTCGACGCTGCTGCGCATCAACTCCTCGCGCACGTGCTGCAACCGCAACCCCCGCTCGTAGAGCAGCTCGGCGGCCAGGCTGTTCTCCTCTCGCAAGATTCCCAGCAACAGATGCTCCGTCCCCACATACCGATGGCCCAAGCGCTCGGACTCCTCATCGGCGTACTTCAAGACGCGCCGGGCCTCCTGACTGAGCGGCAGATCCACCGATGAGGTCGAGACCTTCTCCCGGATCACGGATCGGCTCTCGATCTCCTTCCGGATCACATCCACGGCCGACGGCGATCGAAGGAATCGCGCCGCCAGCGTCTTATCCTCCCGCAACAACCCCAGAAGGATATGCTCGGCCTCGATGGCCGAGGCTCCCATCTGGCTCGCTTCGTAACGGGCGAAGAAGATGACGCGTCGCGCTTTCTCCGTATATCGTTCAAACATCGCCCCCTCGCTTCCCCTCAAAATTCCTCGCGCACCGTTCCGTCATGTAAGTGTAGCACGCGATCGCAGCGGCGCGCGATCAGTTCGTTATGGGTCGCGATGATCGAGGTCAGATGCCGGGTCCGATGCAGCTCCTGAAGGAGGGCGAACACCAGGGCGCCGGTTCGGGCATCCAGATTCCCCGTGGGTTCATCCGCCAGCAGCAGGCGCGGTTCATGCACGAGCGCGCGCGCCAGGGCGACCCGCTGTTGCTCCCCCCCGGAGAGTTGTGCGGGTTTATGCGCGAGCCGATGCCCCAACCCCACCTGCTCCAGCATCGCCGCCGCCCTCCGCGCGGCCTCCGCCCGATCCATGCCGCCGATCAGAAGCGGCATCATCACATTCTCAAGCGCCGTGAATTCCGGCAACAGCCCGTGAAACTGAAAGACGAATCCGATCGTCTGCTGCCGAAACCGAGCTAAGTCTACTTCACCGCCGGAAAAGATGTCAAACTCCTCGAAGAGGACGCGTCCGGACGTCGGGCGATCCAGACCCCCCAGCAGATGCAGCAGCGTAGACTTCCCCGAGCCGGACGCTCCGACGATGGCCACCATCTCGCCCTCGACGATGCTCAGCTCCAAATCCCGGAAGACCTCCACGGGTTCGGGGCCATCCGTGTAGACCTTGGTGAGCCGCTCGGCGCGCAGCAGGATGCGCGTCTGGGTCGCGCCCGGCTCGCGCCGGACCGATGGCGAACGCGCCTCACTCATAGCGCAGGCCCTCGACGGGATTGAGCCGCGCCGCCTGTCGCGCCGGATAGATCGTGGCCAGGAAGCTGATCAGCAAGGCGATCCCGGCCACCAACGCCACATCCACCACGCGCGGGCGAAACGGCGCATACGTGATCGAGAAGACCGTCTCCGGCAGCCGAATCCACTGATACCGATCCGCCAGCCGCGAGAGCGTCACGCCCAGGCCGAGCCCGAGCACCGTGCCGATGGCGCCGACCAGGACCCCCTGCCACATGAAGATGCGCATGATCGAGGAAGCGCGCGCGCCCATCGCTCGAAGGATCGAGATGTCCCGCGTCTTCTCGACGACCATCATCACGAGCGAGGTGATGATGTTCAACGCGGCGATGAAGATCATCAGCGTGAGGACGACGACGACGACCACCCGTTGAATCTGCAGGGCGGCGAAGACCGGCTGGTTCAGCTCCTGCCAATCCGTCGTCGTATAGTCCGGTCCGACGAGCTCTCGAACGCGGCGCGCGATCTCCTTCACGGCATAGATGTCCTCGACCGTCATCTGCAAGACGGTGACCGGCTGCTCGGTGCCCAAGAGCCGTCGCACGGTCTCCAGGGAGACGTATCCCCAGGAGGAATCGTATTCGTAGAGCCCGGACGCGAAGAGGCCGACGACCCGAAGCCGCCCCAGGCGCGGCACCATGCCCAGGGGCGTCAGGCGTCCGTGCGGCGGGATGACCGTCAGGACGTCGCCGACCTTCACCCCCAGCTCCTCCGCCACGACGCGCCCCAGCAGGACGCCGGGCACATCCGCGGACTCATCGGCCAACCGCTCGACCGAGCCGCGAACGGCGATGCGCCACACCTCATTGGCCTCGCGCGGCGCGCGCACATCCACGCCCTTCAGGATGAGCCCCACCCCATGCCCGGCATAGGAGACGAAGACCTGCTCATAGCACGTCGGCGCCACGGCGCGCACGCCCGGCACCCGCGCGATTCGCTCCCGAAGAGCCCCTTCATCGGGGATCGGACGCCCATCCTTGCGCAGAAGATTCACATGCGCTGTGCCCGAGAGCAGCTTCCCCTGAATGTCCTGGTTGAATCCGTTCACCAGCGCCAGCGCGATCACAAGCACCGCCACACCGGCCGCGATCCCCAGGATCGCGATCAGACTGATGACGGCGATCACCGCTTGCTTCCGCTTCGCCGTGAGATACCGCAGGGCGATGAGCAGCTCGAACGAACGCGCGCGGAAGACCTCTCGCGCAGTTTCGATCGCCGATCTCATGCGCTTCCCTCCGAAGGATATTCCCGACCGCACGCGCCGGGCCTCAACGCGCGATCAGATGACCGTCCCATCCGGGATGACGGCATGACGAGGAATGACGACGATCCCATCTCGAATGTACCAGTTCTCGCCATCGGCATGGTGTCGCCCCTCAGCGTTCACGATCCGAACGTTCGCCCCGATGCGCGCGTTCTTATCAATGATCGCCCCCACGATCTCCGTGTTCTCGCCGATGCCCACAGGGGGGAGACCGCGAGCGCGATCGGCCTCGATCTCCTCGAGCGTTTGATAGAAATCGGCCCCCATGACGATCGTGCGCACAAGCCGCGCCCCGCGCCCGATGCGCGACCGAATGCCGATGACGCAATGCACCAGTTCCGCCCCGTTGAGGATGGAACCGTCGGCGATGAGACAGTCGTGGATGCGGCACTCCCGAATCTTGGCCGGGGGGAGATAGCGCGGATGCGTGTAGATCGGCGCATCTGGGTCGTAGAGGTTGAATTTCGGGAGGGGGAGCGTCAGGCCGATATTCGCCTCATAAAACGCGCGGATCGTCCCGATGTCCTCCCAATAGCCGTCGAAGAGATAGGCGTGGACGCGATAGCGTCGGATCGCTTCGGGGATGATCTCGCGCCCGAAATCCACATGCTGCGGATGCGCATCGAGCAACGCTTTGAGCACCGGCTTGCGGAAGACATAGATGCCCATCGAGGCCAGATACGGCCGCCGCGTCGCTTCCTCTGAAGAGAGCCCGACTCGCGTCGTATCCACGCGCATCTGCTGCAGCGCCGCTCCCGTGGGCTTCTCGCGGAATTCGACGACGCGCCCCTCGGCATCAATCTTCAAAAGGCCGAAGTCGGCGGCTCGCTCCTCCTCGACGGCGACGGCCGAGAGCGTGACATCCGCCCCCATGCGCTCATGATGCGCGATGAAATCGCGATAGTCCATCCGATAGAGATGATCACCGGCCAGGATCAGATACGTCTCCGCACGCCACTGCTCGAAATGGCGCCAGCCGCGACGCACGGCATCCGCCGTCCCCTGAAACCAGTGGCGATTCTCCAAGGTCTGCTCGGCCGCCAGGATGTCCACGAAGCCCTCGGTGAACGGTCCGAACTGATAGGTGCGCGAGATGTGGCGATTGAGCGAAGCGGAGTTGAATTGCGTGAGGACGTAGATCCGGGTGATCCCCGAGTTGATGCAGTTGCTCACGGCGATGTCCACCAGGCGATATTTCCCGGCCAGCGGGACGGCCGGCTTAGCCCGATCCTTCGTGAGGGGGAAAAGCCGCGTTCCCTGTCCCCCGCCGAGAATGATCGCCAGGACATCGTCTCGACGCGCCATCGGTCCTTCCCCCCGCGCGAGAGCGCTCAACGCCGGACATTTAGTGTATCGCAGCCGCGCGCCAATTCCAAGCAGCGAGCCCGCGCGCCCTCCCCTCATCGCCTTGACCGAGCGCGCGCGCATCGGTTACCTTACGCAGGCATTCACATCATCGAGAGAGGAGATCACACATGGACCGAGAGAAGATCCTGGAGGCACTCAACAAAGCGCTCGCCCAGGAACACGCGTGCTTCATCCGCTATAAGACGCATGCCGCCGTCATCACCGGCCCCTACGCCAAGCCGATCCGCGAGCAGTTGGACGAGATCGCCGAGGACGAGGAGACTCATGCGCGCCATCTGCGCGATCGGATCACCGGGCTCGGAGGGACGCCGATGATGGACATCGCGGCGGAGGACCTGATCCCGGCGACGACGCTCGACGAGATTCTTCGCGTCAACATCGAGGAGGAGAAGAAAGCCATCGCGCTCTATCAAGAGCTCCTCAACCAGATCCCGCGCGAGCAGCGCTTGCTCTATGAGACGATCGAGCATATCCTCCAGGACGAGCAGGAACATCTGGAGGAGCTCGAGCGGCTGCGGCCCTAGGCGCCTCGAACGCGCGGGAGGCGAGACTCACAGCCGCCGCCCGAACCCCGAATGGGAGCAGATGACGATGTCGGGAAACGCTGCGCGTCTGGTCGTCATCGGCGGAGTCGCCGGCGGCATGTCGGCGGCCGCGCGCGCCAAGCGCGTCAATCCCGCTCTGGAGGTGATCGTCCTCGAGCGCGACCCGCACGTCTCCTAAATGGGCCAGCGCGATCTCAGACACGCGCCCGTATGGGCTCCGATCCGGATCGACGTCAATGCCGCGCCGAAGCCGGGAGCTGAAAAATCAGAGGGTGCCCTCGGTGGGAAAGACGACGCTGAACGGTCGCGTCATTCTGATCACCGGAGCCTCGTCAGGGATCGGCGAGGCGACGGCCCGACGCCTGGCGCGCCAGGGGGCTATTGTGGTCCTCGCCGCACGGCGTCGAGAGCGGCTGGAGCGCATCGCCGAGGAGATCGCAGCTTCCGGCGGACGCGCGCTCGCCGTCCCGACGGACATCACCATGGAGATGGACCGATGCCACCTCCTGGAGCGCACGCTGCAGGCGTATGGGCGGCTGGATGCCCTCATCAACAACGCGGGCTACGGACAGCGCGGCCCGATCGAATGCATCCCGATCGAAGCCATCCGGCGGAATTTTGAGACGAATCTCTTCGCCCTCATCGCCCTCACGCAGCGGGTGATCCCGATTCTGCGCGCGCAGGGTGGCGGACGCATCGTCAACGTCAGCTCGGTCGCCGGGCGCATCGCCCGCCCCTTCTCCGCCGTGTACGATGCGACCAAGCACGCCGTGGAAGCCATCTCCGACGGGCTGCGAGGCGAACTGGCGCCCTTCGGCATCCACGTCATTGTGGTCCAACCGGGATTCATCCACACGGAATTCCTGGACGTCGCCAACGAGGTCTCGCGTTCGGTGCTGGAGCGCTCGGAGCCCTACGCGCCGTTTCTCGCCGATCTCGATCGCCGATACGAGCGCTGGCGCCGATGGGCCGGAGGTCCGGAAGACGTCGCGGCGACCATCGAGCGAGCGCTTGTGGACGAGCCCCCCCGCCCCCGTTATACCGTTCCCGGACATGCGCGCCTGTTCCTCGCGCTGAAGCGCTGGCTCCCGGAGGGGCTGTTCGATCGGATGATGCGCCGGCAGATGGGGCTCATTCCCCGCTCTTCATCGAGTTGAAGGGAGGACGCGCGCTTCCCACGACCGGCTTCGTGCGGTACACTATCCGAGCGCAGACGGCGCGCGCCACGGGACGGAACATGCCGGACGACATCATCAGCGTGGAGCTCAAGGACGCGCGCGGCGTGCGAGCGGTGAAGATCGCGCCGCGCGGGATCACGCGGCATCACCCGGAGCCGGTCTCGATGCCCAAGCCCTCGTGGATTCGCGCCACGTTGCCGAGTGGCCCGGTGTACGGTGAGCTGAAGCAATTGGTGGCACAACTCCGTTTGCACACGGTGTGCCAGGAAGCGCTCTGTCCGAACATCGGCGATTGTTGGGGGCATGGCACGATGACGATTATGCTCCTTGGCCGCGTATGCACGCGCGCTTGCCGATTCTGCGCCGTGGCGACAGGGAACCCGCGCGGCTGGCTCGATCCCGACGAGCCACAGCACGTCGCCGAAGCCATCGCGGTCTTAGCCCAGCGCCACGGCCTGAAGTATGTCGTGCTCACGAGCGTGGATCGCGACGATCTCCCCGATGGCGGCGCGGCCCACTTCGCCGAGACCGTGCGCCGCATCAAAGCCCGCGTGCCCGAGGTGAAGATCGAGACGCTCACGCCCGACTTCCGCGGCGACCGCCGCGCGGTCGAGATGGTGCTCGAAGCGGGCGTGGACGTCTTCGCGAACAACCTGGAGACGGTCCGGCGCCTCACACCGCGCGTGCGCGATCCGCGCGCCGGGTACGACCAGACCCTCCGCGTCCTGGAACACGCCAAGCGCTTCCGCCCCCAGGTGCTCACCAAAAGCAGCCTGATGCTCGGCCTGGGCGAGACCGATGAGGAGATTCGTCAGGCCATGCGCGACCTGCGCGCCGTCGGGGTGGACATCCTCACCCTCGGACAATACCTGCGCCCCACGCGACACCATCTCCCCGTCGTGCGCTACGTGACGCCGGAAGAGTTCGATCGCTATCGGCGGTGGGGGTATGAGGAGGGCTTCCGCGAAGTCTTCAGCGGCCCCTTGGTCCGCAGCTCCTATCGCGCCGAACGTGTCTTCGCCGAAGCTCAGCGCACAGAATCATCGTGACCTCGGCGGATCCCGCCGACGGCTCAACCGTTCGGCCAATACAGCCCCATGTCTTGATGAAACACCACCCTCCCGCTTCACTCGGCCAAGAAGACGTACACTTTCCCTTGTCCGGCGGGCAGAGTGAGCGTCCCCGGCTTGACGGAACCGATCACCACATCGCCGCGCCCATCGGCATTCACATCCCCGATGGTCAAGGCCACGGAGAACTGCGCGTTCGGATCCGGGGGAGAGGCTTGAAACGAGACATCAACGGCCGTATCCAATGCCGCTCCCCCCGCGAAGAGATAAGCGCTGCCCACGACACCGCTGCCCTGGACGGCCACGGATCCGACCAAGATGTCCGCCCCCGCATCTCCCATCGCATTCCCCACAGCCAATGCGCCGCCGAAGTTGTCATTTTGAGCGGGCATGGGCGCGCGCAGCAGAAGATCCGCGGTGGTGTCAAACGGGCGGCCTCCGAAAAAGAGGTGCACCTCCCCCGGATCGCTCGTGGCCGTGAATAGAGACCGCGTGAAATTCGGATGCGGCGTCCCGACGACGACATCCTCGATGCCATCCGCATTGACATCTCCAACGGCGAGCGTCTGACCGAACCCACTGTTGCGCAGGGGAGCAGGCTGTTGCAGCGTCGCATCTACCGTCGTGTCAAAGGGCGATCCACCAAAGAAGAGATGCACGCGCCCGGCGTTCTGAGCCCGACCGGCATCTTCATTGGGAGCCCCGACGAACACATCGTCGAAGCCATCCGCATTGACATCCCCGACGGCGATGGCCCTCCCGAAGGCCGCTCCACGTTGCGGCGTCGGGGATTGAAGCACGCGCGGGGGTCCGGGAAACGATGGCCCCCCTTCGTAGAGGAAGACCCGCCCGGCCTGATCCTGCGTCCCGATCCGGGCATTCTCCGCGCCGACGAGCACATCATCCCATCCGTCGCCGTTCACATCGCCCACGGCCAGTGCCCACCCGAAACGAGCCTGGGGATTCAAGCTCGGGAGCGGAAGTTCCACATCGGCTTGGGCATCCAGAGAAGGGCCGCCGAAGAAGACGTAGACGGCGCCCGTGCCCCGCTGCGCTCCCCCCTTGGCGAAAAGCGCCGAGATGAGGATGTCCGCATGACCATCCCGATTCACGTCGGCGAGCGCGATCGCCCACCCAAAGCGCGCGTCCCTCTCGGGCTCCGGTGCCTGAAGAATCATATCCGCCGCCGCGTCTAAGGGTGACCCGCCAAAGAAGACGAAGGCTCGCCCGGCATTCGTCTGGCCGCCGACATCGGCCAGGACGGCGCCCACGATGAGATCCGGCACGCCATCTCCGTTCACGTCCCCACCGGCCAGACCAAATCCGAAACTGCTGTCGGGACTGGGCGGCTGAACGATAACGGGCGGTGAGAACCCGGCGAGCGCCGATCCAGATGGACTCGCCATGAGGATCGCGAAGACGATGGCCCACCACTGCATACGGCCCATATTCCCCTCCCTGTCGAGTCAGGAAACGCTTTTCACCATTCCTCCCGCGCTCGGGAGCGCTTCCTTCAAAGGAGCGAGTCTTTCTCCCCTGCCGATCTCACAGGAACGTCTGAAAATCCGGCGGGAGCAATCCGGCGAACGGTCCGATGCAGAGGAGGACCAGCGGAGGGAAGATGAAAAAGAGCAGAAGACAAATGCTCGGAAGCAGCGCGGAGCCGAACGCGAGCGCGAACGGAGCGAGCATCATGAGCATCGCGACGAGCTTCTTCATCATCGCACCTCCCTCGAAATCATCATCGGCTCCATCATACCGATCGTCCCGAGCGCGGTCAAGAGGGAATCCGGGTGAGGAGAGGCTCCGGCTTGACGGGGGAGATGCCCGCTGGTACGCTACTTCCTCCTATGGTGAGGCGACAGGCGCGCGCGCACATGAGGAGCTCTCGGCTCATCCCCGTGCTCCTTCTGCTCCTCGCGTGCGATCTCATGGCGCATGCCGCAGCCCCTGTGGGCGAACATGTGAGCCCCTCGGAGAGGACGGCGTTTCACCGACGGCTCCCCTTGGATGCGCATTCGCCTTCGGGAGCGACGCATTACGGCCCTTGCGCCTGTCAGCACGGACACTACCCGTTCCTCTCGGCGATCGGGGAAGCGATCCTACCGCCCCCCTCTCTCGCCCCCACGGAATGGGCCCTTCTGCTGCGCAGCGCTCGCCTGTTGCGGACGGAGCGCGTTATCCGTTCCCCTCCACGGCGCGAGCCCCACGCTCGGCGCGACGTCGCAGGGTGAGGCCTCCCGCGTGAGATCGCGCGGACGGATCTTCGCCCGATGCTGTCCCTTCCTCTGATGTCCCGCTCGATGAGCGGTGCTCACGAAAAGACCGAATCTCTCGCGGAAAGGAGGGGAATGAGGATGCAACGCGCATATTCTCGGCTCGCCCTCTCTCTGAGACTCCGCTCAATATGGATGCACGTGAGGCGCGCGAGCCTGCTGTGCATCGTGGGGCTATTGTGCGTCGGCTCAGCATCAGTCCGAGCGGCACAACCATCGGGAGCGCTGCGGGGAAGAGTCCTGCTCAAACCGGCCGACACGCCGGCGCACGGCGTGACGGTGACCCTTATGCCGGGAAACCGCTCGTCTGTGACCGATGAGACCGGCATGTATGAATTCCCCGAGGTCTCTCCGGGCCGATACACGGTCATCGCTCATTTGGAGCGATTGCCCGACGTCATCAAGACCGTGGAGATTCCACCTGGCACCACGGTGACGCTCGATATCGAGTTCACGCTCTCGCCCATTCGAGAGCAGGTCACCGTGACGGCGAGCGGACGCGAGGAGACGCTCGCGGAGGCCTTCCAAGCCGTGACCGCACTCGACGCCACGGACCTGCTCGGCAAGAATACGACCTCGCTCGGTGACGCTCTGGAATATCAGCCGGGGATCGCCAAACGCAGCTTCGGCCCCGGCTCCGCGCGTCCTGTCATTCGGGGTTTTGATGGAGATCGCGTGCTCGTGCTTCAGGATGGCATCCGCACGGGAACGCTCTCCTCGCAATCGGGCGAACACGGAGAATCCCTGGACGTCCTGGAAGCAGACACGCTGGAAGTCGTCAAAGGCCCCGCCACACTGCTTTACGGCAGCAATGCGCTCGGCGGCGTCATCAACGTCATCACGCGCCACCACCAGATGCACCAGCATCCGCATAAGGGCCTGCGCGGCTACGCGACGGTCGTGGGCGGCTCGACGAATGACCAGGGGCAGGGGAGCCTCGGGCTCGAATACGGCGTGGGCCACTGGCTCCTCTGGGGCACCGGCGGCGGACAGCGCACGCGCGATTATCGCACGCCGCTTGGCCGCGTCCCGAACTCCGAGACGCGAGGGGGGAATGGGACCGGCGGCTTCGGCCGCTACGGCGAGCGCGGATTCTTCAGCCTGAGCTACAGCTACGATGTGCGCCGGTACGGCGTCCCATTCGCCGGAAGCCTCCACGCGGGACATGACTTCGAGCATGAACCGCACGGGGGCGACGCGCATGAGGCCGAACCGCTCGTGGATCTGAAGCTCCAGCGCCACAATGTGCGCGCAAGTGGCGGCGCGCGCGATCTCGGCCTCTTCGTGGATCGCCTGAACGTCTCTTTCGACTACACCGATTACCGACACCGGGAGCTGGAGGACGGCGCGCCGAAGACGCTCTTTGAGAACCGACAGCTCGTCTCGCGCCTGGTCTTCGACCAGCGCCCGTGGCGCGGCCTCTCCGGGAGCTTCGGCTTCTGGTTCCTGCATCGGAACTATGACGTCAGCGGCGAGGAGGCGCTGGCGCCGCCGGTCACGCATCGCGCCTTCGCGCTCTTCGCCCTCCAGCAGTGGGACGCGCGCCGTTTTGTTCTCCAATTCGGCGGGCGCCTGGAGCACAACGGCTATGATCCGGTCGGACGGCCGAGTCGCTCTTTCACCGGCTTCTCAGGAGCCGCGGGCGTTCGATTCCCCCTGTGGGAAGGGGGGACGCTCGTCCTCAACTACACGCATTCGTTCCGCGCGCCTGCGCTCGAAGAGCTGTATAACTACGGGCCGCACATCGGGAATCTCGCCTTCGAGATCGGCGATCCGACGCTCACGCGGGAGCGCGGCGATGGCCTGGACATCTCGCTGCGCCATCGAAGCGATCGCTGGCGCGCGGAAGCGAACGCCTACTACTATCGCCTCGCCGACTTCGTCTTCCCCGCTCCGACGGGGGAGATTCGCGAGGGCTTGCGCGAGGTCCTGTTCCGACAGGCGGACAGCCGCTTTGTGGGGACGGAGCTGGGGCTCGATCTGGCGCTGCACCGGCAGGTGTGGCTCAACCTCGGCTTGGATGCCGTGGATGCGGAACTGCGTCCATCGGGAACTCCATTGCCCCGCATCCCACCGGTGCGCGGACGCGCGGGCTTGGACATCCAGATCAAAGGGTTCACGTTCGCCCCGGAGGTCATCATGGCCCGCGCTCAAAACGATCTCTTCCCCACCGAGACGCGAACGCCTGGATACGCCGTCTTCAACGCGCGTGCGACCTATACCCTCGCGCACGCCCATGTGCTCCACATCTTTTCCGTCACGGGCTTCAATCTCGGCGATCGGCTCTACCGGAACCACCTCTCCTTCATCAAAGACTTGGCTCCGGAGATCGGACGCGGTGTGCGGTTCACCTACACGCTGCGGTTCTTTTGAATCGTGAAAATGGGATGGGCCGGACCTCGCTCGCGGGGTTCGGCCCGCACTGGACCGAGTCCGTCGCTTGTCAGAACGACAGCGTTTGAGGTAGCCTCTGAGGCGGTATGCCCAGCCGGTATCTCGATTGGTGGCGACAGGCTGAACGCGATCTGCAGCACGCCCGACACGCGCTTGAAGACGAGGATTACGAATGGGCCTGCTTCGCCGTTCATCAAGCCGCTGAGAAGGCGGTGAAAGCGTATACTACAAGCTGGGGGCTGAAGCGCGCGGATACGCGGTCGCTCTTCTCCTGGCCGGACTTCCGGCGGAAGCGGCTGCCGATCCGGCTCTTGTTGAACAGGCCAAGGGCTTGGACAAGCACCATATCCCCCCCGATATCCGAACGCTTATCCGGCGGGCGCGCCCTATGACTTCTATACCCGCGAGGAGGCCGAACGAGCCATTGAGATCAGCCATGCCATCCTTCAGTTCTGTCACGATCGAATATTTCCCTAACCGCCGGGTGTGGGATGCCCTGCGCGCCTTCGTCCAACAGGTGCGCGCACGCCATCCGGAAGTCGAGCGCGCGATTGTCTTCGGCTCACTGGTTCGCAACGAGGCCGTGCCCGGGAGCGATGTGGATCTCCTACTCGTCCTGCGAGAATCCTCCCTTCCGTTCCTCGATCGCCTCCCGGTGTATACCCCATCGGATTTCCCGGTCCCCGTGGACGTCTTCCCCTACACCCGCGAGGAATTCGCCCGCTTGCTCGAGGAACGGAATCCGTTCCTTCAACGCGCCCTTTCGGAGGGAAAGGAGATCTCCGGCTCTGAAGGAGAATAAGCCGGTCGCCCCGGCCCGGCGCCTCACAGCAACAGATATTTCCGCCACGCCTCCTGCTGACGCCCCAGATGGGCGAGGATCTGATGGCTCACGCGCCAGGAGAGCGCGCGCGGATGCTTGAGCAACGTCATCCCGGCTTCCTCAGGCGTGCGATTTCCCTTTCGGACATTGCACCGACGGCAGCAGGCGACCACATTGTCCCAGGACGTCCGTCCCCCCTTCGAACGGGGGATGACGTGATCCACCGTCAACTCGGATGAGGGAAACCGCCGCCCACAGTACTGACACGTGTAGCCGTCGCGCAGCAGGACGTTCTTTCGCGACAGCTCCTTCCGCTCAAACGGAACGTGCACGTACTCGAGCAGGCGAATCACCGAGGGGATAGGAATCGCCACATGCGCCGAGCGCACGATTCGCGACGTCACCTCTTCGGGCCGCGCCGTGCCCTTCAAGATGAGCACGATCGCCCGCCGAGCCGTCGTGACGTTGATCGGCTCATAGGTCGAGTTGAGCACCAGGACCGGAGCTTTCATGCGATCGCCCATCCGCATAACAGAAGCAGAATTATACCAGAGTCGTCCCTGCAGGCAAGGGCATGATCGGCGAGGCGATCCGCGGCGCAACGGCCGCTTCGCGCTCCCACTTCATTTCCCGGACATACCTTTGAACTCACGCAGCCATCAAAGCGAGCGAACACACCCGATGAGGGAGGACGGCGGATGAGGAATGCGGCGCGGATAATGCGAACGTGCGCGCTGTGGCTCGCGCTCGTGTCATGGACATCGAGCGCCTCGGGAATCCCCGCTCGACGAGCGGCCCATACGGTGGATGTTGTCAGTCGCCGATACGTGATCCTCGGATACGACGAACCGAATACACCGCCCAACGTTCCGGTCTCGGACGCACTGCGCGCCGCGCTCACCGATCCAGAGGTCATCCGCGACGGGCAGGTGAATCTGAACCAGATCGCCTACGTGCGCATCTTCGACGGGAATCGCATGCGCCCGCCGGAAGCGATCCTCATCCTCGTGCCGGGCCCAGTGAGCGGCGCCAACGCCTTTCGATTCCTGGCGACCGAAATCGTGCGTCTCTCCGAGGGCGCCGTGGAGGTCTGGGCGCTCGACCAGCGCGCCAATCTGCTCGAAGATGTGCTGCCGCTCTGGCGCGCGGAGCGCGTCGGCACGGTCGAAGCCGCCCGTGAAGCGCTCGCGCATATCACCGAGCATCCCGATGGACCCGGAGGCCACATCGCCAACCACTGGGAAGAAGTCAGCCGCTTCATGAGCGAATGGGGGATGGACGTGCACGTCCGTGATCTCCGCGCCGTCGTCGAGCATGCCCGAAGGATCGAAAATGCGCGCCTCTTTCTGGGGGGGCATTCGCTCGGCGCGATCCTCGCCCAAGCCTTCGCCGCGTACGATTTCGACGGCGTGCCGGGCTACAGCCCCCTCCACGGCCTGATCCTGCTCGATGGCACGGGCATTCCGGGCATGGCGCCGATGATCACGGACGACCAGTATCTGGCCGGCGTGCAGGCCTTGCGCTCGCCCTCGCGGCCGGAGGACGCGCCCTTCGCGATCCGCCCCTTTGGACCGTATCACTTTCAGCTCCTGGAGATCGCTGCGCTTCTGGCGCTGGTGGATCCCGAAGGACTTTCTCCCCTCGCGGCGTATGCCCCGGATTTGGTGCCCGTGCCCATGACCAACGCCGCGGCTTTCGGGGTGAATCTCGATGACGAGTTTCAACCCCAACCGCTAGCCCGCTTCTCGATCGGCTTCCTCCACATTCCACCCGATCGCCCCCTGGCGTCCATCGCGACGCGCAGCCGCGATCCATCTCAGGTGAACCCCAACGGCCTTTACGCCCCCAAGGACTTGGGAGAGATGCGACAGCGTTGGGCTGTGTGCGCCGACCTTCGCACTCTGGATCCAACCTTCGCGCATGGGCCTGAGCCGTCGGACTTCTCCCGAGTCGCGCGCCTCATGCTGACGGGAAGCGGGCCCGGTTCCTCAAACCTGGCGCGCGAGCTTCTGCCGGACGCGCCGGAAGCGAATCTTCTCGAATGGTACTTCCCGCAACGGCTGCTGCTCGATCTCTTGCGCTTCTCGGACCTCGATGCGACACGCCTCCCCCCCTCCATCCTCTCTGCGCTCACGGCGCGCGGCGGCCGCGTCCCGGCACTCACGGAGAATCGGCGGATGAACCTGCCGGTGCTCGCCCTCCAAGCTCGACAAGGCCTCTTCCCCCCTCTGGCCGGCTCTCTCCCCTTCACCCGGTACAAGAACAGCACGCGCACGCCCCACTTCCTCTACGCCCTCATGCCGAACTCCGCCCACGGCGACCTCCTGACCGGAACCGATCGCGACGCGCGCGGTCGAACCCCGGCCGAGCTCATCGTGACGTTTGTGAACAGCTCCCGAAGATGATTCGAAACCTCGTGCGGGAGGGAAGAGGAGAGCTTCGAAGCTCACCAACACGCTCGCCGGTCGAATGCGCCGAGATCGAAGGGCTCAGCTTGACTTCACGCGATAGGTCAGTAGAATCTGCGCCGTGGTCATCAGGGTGGGTGCGAGCAATCCCCACTTATGCTGACCCCGGCAGATTTCTCGGATCATACGGGAGACGCTGCGAACACATCAAAAAGGATAACGACGCCGCTGAGGTTCGGATCACAAATTCGAAGAGCCGGGACATCGGCCGGGACCTCTTCGTCTCCCTTGAGATGCCGGGCCTCGGCCGCTCGATCCTGAGGAAGGAGAACCCCGATGCGCACCTGGAAACCGCCAATCACTATGAACCTTCAGGCTGTGGCGGCGAGGATGAGTCATGAAGCTTCCCTCACGGTCTCTCTCCGCCGCCGTAGAACGATGACTCTGCTGTCGCTGATCCTCCCGCTCCTTTTCACAGAGGCGGGGGTTGGGAGGCCTCCGGTCGCCCCTTCGGCGGCCCAGCGGATCCCCCAAATAGGCATCAAGGCGCAAACGCCCATCCCCTGCAGTCTCACGCCGAACAGTGGCTTGCCCGGTGACACATTCTCGGCGACGATCAGCCTGGGGCCTCACGCGCTGCTCTCACCATTGATGATGACGATGAACCCGGCCGAGATGCAGGCCGCGACGAGCTTGAGTTTCTCCCCTATCGGCGTTCAAGCCTTCGTGATTCAGACAACGTACACGCAAACTCAACAGGTCGTCTACACGAGCATTCTGACGCTCCTGCCCACCGCTCCGTCCGGCCCGCGAGATCTGGTGATCACCCTCCAACCGCCGGGGCGAATGCCCGTTGGATTCGTCTGCCCGCGCGCATTCGCGATCGAGGCCCCGGAGGAACACATGCAGAGGGCGAACCAGAGATTCCGTGAGGAAGTCGCCGATGCCCTTCAAGCCATGGGGCGGCAGATGGGCGTGCCCGTGCGAACGGATGACTTCGTGGTCAGCGCCGACGACGATGCGCCGCTCGTTGTCAATGCCATCGTCGCCGGGGCCGAAGACCTTCCCATTGAGGAACTGGCGCGGGGCGCGGACCTGCTCTTTGTCTTTCTCCGGGTGCCCCAGGGGTCGGGGCTGCCGTCGGGATTCTACGTCATCCGCGTCTCCCAAGATTCGGGCCGATGGCGAGCCCAATTCAGGGACGCAGAGGGGCGAATCGCGTTGGAGACGCCGATGGACGTGGAAATCCGAGAGACCGAACAGGAGGCGCAGAAACCAAAGTATAAGCTGACCACGAAGGGCAAACTCATTCCACCGACATTCATCGTGGACTGGCACAAGAAGGACAAGAAGATCGAAGTCGATGCGCAGATCGAGATTCCCCTGGGCACCGGCGGACCGGATGGAACGCCTTTGCCTCCGGCCGGGCAGGTCATCCTCCGCGCCACCGATACGTTCCGGAGCGCGGCCCGCGACAGTATCGCTGCCGGAGCCAAACTCACCAAAGCCGATGCCGCTCGCGCCGTCGGAGCAGCAAGTACGGGGGAAGCGTTCATCGTCTGGACCTACATCAACGGTATGGAACGGGCCAGCATTGAAGAGCTGGCCCGGGGCCGACCGGTGATGTTAGTCATCGCGGGGGACCAGCGCTGGGGGGACAAGCTCTGGCTCTCTCGAATCGGTCGAGGTCAAGGGTCGAGCGACCCCGGGTGGTTCGTCACCAATCAATTTCCGACGGGGGAATCCGTCACCGTGCCGGCCGACGTTTCACCCTCTGGAGTATCAACGATGGTGCCTCTTCTGCTGACGAGTATCGAACCGGATGACATCTCGCCCACGTTGGTCACTCCGGCCGGGCTCACCATCAAGCAGAAAAGCAGTTGTACAACTTGCAACTGTTGCAATAATTGCTGCGATCTTCGGTGAGCCGGGGCAGCGGGCTTCTTCTGCAGGGAGACCGGGTCCCCGGGGCGAGCATTCGCCAGGACGCCGTCCATCGCCTCGGTATCGCGCCGAGAGGCCAGAGCGCGGTCCGGCCGATGGCGTGCGAGATCAGAGGCGCGAGGTGAATGGATCGCCGATGCGAAGAATCGGCGTCAGCGCTCTTCCCCTCTCGCGCACGAGGTGAGAAAATATGGGGCCGAAAGGAGGAAGCTATGGACAGCATGTGGTCGAAAAGAATCGCTTCTGCGCTCATGGTCGCCTGGCTCTTCCCCTTGCTCCAGGCCGGCTCGCCGCAGCAAGCTCCGCCGCCCTCGAATCCGGAGCTTCACGCTCTGCGGAGAGAGATCGAGGCGCTCAAGGAGGGTCAGGCGCGGATCGAGAAGCAGCTCCAGGAGATCCGCGACTTGTTGAGCACGATTTTGGCTCCGCGCCCGACCGAGCCGCGTGAGATCACGCTCACTATAGATGGTGTGCCCGCGAAGGGGGAGAAGACCGCTCGCGTGATCCTCATCGAATTCTCCGATTATCAATGACCGTTCTGCGCGCGGCACGTCCGGGAGACGCTGCCTCAGATCGAACGCGAGTATATTCAGACGGGGAAGGTCCGGTACATCGTGCGTGATTTCCCCTTGCCCACGCACCGGCACGCGTTCAAGGCCGCTGAAGCCGCTCACTGCGCGGCCGAACAAGGGCGCTTTTGGGAGATGCACGCTCGACTCTTCGAACATCAGAATGCTCTGGATGTGGAGGCCCTCCCGCAGCATGCGCAAGCTCTCGGTCTCGATCTCCCCCGGTTCCAACAGTGCTTGCAACAGGGGCGATATGCCGAGGCCATTCGCCGCGATCTGGAGGAGGGACGGCGGGCGGGCGTTCGGGGAACGCCGACGTTCTTCCTCGGCGTCCTCGAGCCGGATGGCGCGCGAGTGAAGGTCCAGCGGGTGATCGTGGGCGCGCAGCCCTATGCCGCCTTCCGGGAAGCCCTCGAAGCCTTGCTCGCCGCGCAAAAGCCATAGCCGAAGAGGCCGTACGTCGAGTCGGGAGCGGGCCCCATCCTGCTCGGCTCACCTCCGACGCCTCCTTCCGACTGCAGAGGCGCGGCCCCTCCCTAGAATTCGCGCTTGACATCGCCCGCAGGAGGCGGCATACTGAGGCCACCATTACAAATTAGGAGGTGGGAAAATGCGACGAGCGTTTGCATCCTGCTCTCTCGCCTTGTGCCTCCTACTTAGCCTTCCGAGCCGCCTCATGGCCGCTCAAGCTCCCGGAACGTCGCAGGGCTTCTCGGTGACGATCATGAATACTTGCGGAACTCCTCTGGCTCCAGAGACCATTGAGATTTCGAGCGTGACGCTCACGCTCAACGGGCTTCCCATCGCGACGCAGGCTGGCCCGCGTTCGCTGAGGACCGGAGAGACGACGACGTTCCAATTCCCCGTCTCGCAATTCCCAATCCTCGCAACCGCCACGCCCAATGACGTGACGATCACATGGCGACGTGGTGCTCAACAGCTCACCACGACGTTCTTCCCCATGCCGATCGGGGAACCCCGGGATCAGTTGTGCCTGCGCGTGCTGCTGACAAGCGGCCTGGAAGGGGAGGCGGGGACGATCTTCAACCAAACGCGCAGCCTGATCTCGGGCACGGCCAGTCGGCTCGGCGTCTCCGTGGATCCGGCTCAGGCGAAGCTCTTCCAGATCGGCAACGTGCCGATGGCTATGGCTCCGGCAACGGCGGCCGGACCGACGCTCGGCGTCATGGAGCTGGGAAGCCCGATGACCATTGGGAGCGTCTTGCTTCCTCCCGGAAGCTACAAAATCAACGTGGACTTCACCACCCGCAAGATCAACTTCATTGATCCCTTGGGATTCACGCGCGCTCAAATGGATGCTCGGATCGAGCCTGTGGCAGGGCCGTCGGCCGCGATGTCAGAACCGATCACCCTGACGGCCACTTCGACATGTCAGGCGACGACATCCTCGGAGGAGCCTGTGGAACCCATGGCCTTCGCCGGATGCGTGGGACCGACGATCAGCTTCAGCCTCACGTTCATCCCCACTCCTCCGTTCGTTCTCCTTCTGACGTGCATCGGCTTCTTGTGCCATCCTTTTCACCCGGCTCCGCCCTATGTCTCAATCGGCTTCTGCTTCTGAATGGCGGGCTCTCCCCCTGGTCTCGCGACCCTGGGGCCAATCAAAATAAGGAGGAACCTATGGAGAATCGAACGCTCCGCGCTCGACACGTCCTTCTCACTGGGCTCGCGATCGCGGGCGCCCTCTCTCTCCTGATGTGGCCCGGATCGCCTCCCCAACCGGAGGCGAGATCCCACACGGTCTTCGCCGCATCGCAGGACGCCTGTGGGGAGTTCTCTCCATCCATCCAGTTCATCCTCCAACCGACGGGCGCCGGATGCTGTCCAAGCTGCTGTTGGGACCTGAAGGTGCGGAACGCACTCCCAGGTGCTGTTTGCCTCAAGCCCACGCTCACGCTCCAGGCGAGCCCTGCGTTCATCGAGTTCCTCCAGGTGAATCTGGCCCCCAATTGGACGCTCTCTCCGCAGCCCCCCACCCCTGGGCCGCTCACCTTGACCTACTCCGGCTCGGAAATCCCCACGGGAGAGACGACGATCGGACGATTCTGTCTGAACTTTCAGAACCAACCAAGTGGCAGCCTCACGATTCAGTGGACGGTGGGGTATGGGCCTAGTGCGTGTGGCCCTTATGAAGCGACCTGTTCCACCACGTTGAATCTCACCTGCCCGTCCGGCTGCCTGTTGTGTGGGAGAAAGTGCCGAGACCTGAACGGAAACGGCGAGTGCGATCCCAGTGAGCCTCTGCTTTCCAATTGGCCGATCACCCTCACCGATGCTAGTGGCAACTCGTTGACGATCAAAACAAATCAGCAGGGACAATTCTGTTTCTTCAATCTGGCTCCGGGGCTCTACACGATCTCGGAAGCCGTCCCGTCCGGTTGGGTGGCCGGGTCGGTATCATGCACCAAGTTCATCCCCGTCCAGGTCCCGGGTTATCCGAAGCCGGTGGATTGCGGTCAGCAAGCCGGAAGCTGCCAATTCACGTGCGAATACCGCGAAGACATCCAGCGGTACGACTGCATCATGTGCCGGTTCCCGAACCTGCGCGCCGAGGATGTGGCGGAGAGAAAGGAGTGCGACGATCGCCCGGAGATCCTCAACACCGGCTGGGACGACCGGACTCAGTCCACGATCTCGATCAGTGATCCGGATGACGAATGGGTGGTCATTGACGACCCAGATCCAAGCACTTCGGAACCACGCCCGGCCACGGTGATCGCCAATCCGATGACGAAGAAGGAGCCGCGCTCGGAATGGATCTCCGCCGATCAGCTTGGTCGTGTTCGCCGAACGGGCCAATACGTGTTCCAGCGCTGCTTCTGTCTGGACCCGGATGATCTGCCGAAAGCGAGCATGAAGCTCACGCTCTGGGCGGCCGACGAAGCCATCGTGTTCCTGAACGGGAACCAGATCGGCACAACGCCCCCGCGCTCCTATCAGCAGCCGAATCCCACGACGATCACGGTGTCGAACGGATTTCTCCGCGCGGGTCTCAATTGCCTGCAGGTCGTCGTCACCGGCGGACCGACGGGCTTTCCGCTCACCCCGCAAGCCGGGTTCGATCTGGTCGGGGAGGTCACCGCCGGAAGTGACCTCTGCTGCGAGGGCGGGGCCATCTGCGGCGTGAAGTTTCATGACGCCAATGGCAATGGAGTGATGGATCCCGGAGAACGACTGCTCCCCGGGTGGCCGATCGTGTTGCGCGATAACCAGGGGACGGTCGTGAGGATAGCGGTCACGGATCGAAATGGCGCCTACTGCTTCGACCGCCTGCCGCCCGGGCCGTACGTGGTCTCCGAAATCCTCCAACCCAATTGGCGACAGACGTACCCGCCGCCACCCGGAACCCATCAGGTGAACCTTGACCCGAAGAAGTCCGCCCTTCATCGCGATTTCGGAAACCGACAGTGAAGTGAACGGATCCCCCACGCCACTCTGCCGTGGGGGATTCGCTCCTTCGCGGACGTCAAGAGGCGCAGAGCGAGAACGTGGAGGCACACAGAGGCGGACGCGCTTTGGCGCATCGTCATTCGCAAGCGTCGGGCAGGAGGTCGCAGAAGCCGAAGTCCCCGCGGATGACGACCTCGCCCCGGGTGAAGCGCACGGGCTGATGAAAGAGCGGCCCGTCGAAGACGAAGGAATGAAATTCCCCATTCTCCCCGCACGGATCAACGTGCGGGGGGAGATCGCGGAAGAAGTCCTCGTCCAGGAGCCGCCCGGCGAACGAAGCCTCCAGGACCTTCAGATCCACGCAGACGGCGATGGCGCGAAATCCGGCACCTAAGAAACGGCGCACCAGCTCTTGCGTGTCGCACTTCCAGAGCGGGAAAAGGCCGCGCATCCCGATCCGCGCCAGGTTCGTCTCGCGATACTGCCGCACATCCTCCAGGAAGATGTCGCCGAAGACGACCGTGCGCACCCCTTGGGCATGATATGCGCGCAACACTTCTTCCATCCTGGCCTCGTACTCTTGATTGCCGGCGTTCGGAGGGATGAAGACCTCTTGAAGCGGCACGCCCACAGCCCGCGCCTGCTCGATGAGGAGCGCGCGGCGCACTCCGTGCATGCTCACGCGCTCGTACCCTTCGGTCACCGTCGTGAGCAAGGCCACGACCTCATAGGCGCCCGCCTTTTGAACCTCCCAGAGGGCCATCGCGCTATCTTTGCCCCCGCTCCAGCCTATGAGCACTCGCTCGCCCATTGGCTCAGGCCTCTCCTTTTCCTCGCCTCGCGAGTCGCGAAAGAGTATACCCCGCAGCCGAGGGAGAGGAAACTTGTGGAACCCTGGGTTCGACGGTCGCGTCTATATGGGCGTGAGCCTTTGGGGGATGAAGGCCACGATTCGCCGGAGGAGGAGAGGTTATGCTTCGAAGTACGCTTCGTCAGCTCTCGAAGGGGATCTCCGTCGGATTCCTCGCGATCTTCCCCCTCGGCGTGGGGGATGGATCGCCGCGCGATCGAGATGCCCTCGCTCGGCCTGTGCCGGCGCAGGAAAGGAGCGATGTCGAGCGCGCGAAACAGGAGGAGGAACAAGAAGCCATAGAGCGAGAGATGCAACAGATCGTGCAGCTTCTCCGGCACGCGTACGAGGTGGCTAAAGACGTGAGCGATCCCGTCATTCGCATCCGCAGCTATGCGGCGATCGGCGAGGCCTTGTGGGAGCACGATCGCGCCTTCGCTCGCCAGCTCTTGCGCACGGCTTTCGAAGAGATCAACCAAGTCCCACCTCCGGAGCGACCGAAGGACGTACAGGCATGGATCGGGAGCACCCGCGATCCGAACGAGCTGCGCCGGGAGATCCTCGCCAAAGTGGCCAAGCTCGATCCTCTCTTGGCGATGGAGCTGGCCAAGAGCATCGAGACCGAAAAGACCGAAGCGCAGGAGTCCAAGAGGGAGGAGTCCCCGGACGTTCATATGCGCCGCGCCCTCGGGACCGAACGCGCGCAGGCGCTCATGAACCTCGCCCAAGCGCTCTTAGAGAAAGATCCGACGTCGGCCATCGAAGCGGCAACCGCGGCCTTGAGCCAGGGGATCACGCAACCGTTTGTTCACTTCCTCATGCGACTTCGACAGAAGGATTCCGCGCGGGCCGACCACCTGTTCCTGCAGGCCGTGTACACGGCCCAGCGGAATGTGCCGGCCCGGCTTTACGAATTGATCCCACTCGGCTCCTATCTGGCTCAGGATTGGGCGCTCCCCATCCGCCTGAACGTCGGCGAGGCTCCTCGATCGGTCCCTCCCGCTCTGATCGCGCGGTATTTGAGCGTGCTCCTGGAAACGCTCGCTCACTATGTCGAGATCGCGATGAACCCGGGGCTTGCTCCTGGACTCGCTCAAATGGATTGGTTCACGGCCCCCATGGACCTGCACCGAATCCTCACGAGCATTCGACCGGGCGTACAGGCGTACCTGCCGGACCGCGCTCCGGTAGTGGAGGGACTCTTGAATCAGTTGGCGGCTGTACTCCCCCGAGCGCAGGCTGAGATCGAAGCCCCCGAATCGAAGCGCACGCTCAGCCCGGAGGAGCGGCTCACCGATCTGCTGCGACAGGCGGAGCGCACGAAAGATGCCGAAGAGCGGGATGCGCTTCTCTTTCGCGCCATCCTCCAGGCGCTCTCCAATGGAGATTTCGAGACGGCCGCGAGTCTCGTCCCCCGCCTGAGTGACGTGAAGCGGCGCGCGGAGGTCTCGGACTATGTCACCTTCCGCTGGGCTGAGCACGCGCTGAGAGAAGGAGACATCGAGACGGCGCGTCGCCGCGCGCTGGACGTGAACCATCCCGAGAGACTCGCCTACCTGTTCGGCGCCATGGCCCAGAAGCTCGATGCGCAAAGGGACAAAATGGCAGCGCTCTTCATGCTGAAGGAGGCCGAGGCTCGAATCCGGCGCCTATCGGCCTCTCCGGAGCAAGCCCGCGCGCTCTTGCTGCTCGCCGAAGCGTTCCTGCCGCTGGATGCTGACTCCGCGTTCGAGGCCTTCGCGCACGCCCTCGGTCCGCTCAATCGCTCGGACGCTCAGGGAGAGACACCGGGCGCCAATTTCCAACTCAACTTCAAAACCACGGGCCTCGTCATCAGCGTCTCCGAACGAGACAGCACGCGCTTGCTCGAACGGGTCGTCACTGCGCTGACGACCACTGATCCCGCGCGCACGCTCACGCTCCTCGTGGGATTGGAGAATCCCCCGTTCCGTCTCATCGCCCATCTCGCGCACGCGCGTCGCCATCTCGAGCTCCTGAAGGAGAAGAAAGCCAAGCTCGCGGAGAAACGATCGGAATGAACCGACCTCATCCGAAGGCGCGCAGCACGCTCCAGAGATTGAGGCTCACGACGGTCGCGCCGACAACGCCTTCCAGCACGCGCGCGGGGAGATGGCGGCAGAGATAGGCCCCACACGGTGCCGCGATCAACCCACCGGCCCAGAGCGCGATCGGGAGCGCCGATGGAAAGCCGGATGAGCCGAGCGCGCGCAAGAGACCAATCGCGCTCGCGCCGGCCACAAAGAGCTCGACGCAGCTGACCGTCCCGATGATGTAGCGGGGTGAGCCCCCGCGCGTGAGCAGGAGCAGCGTCGTCAGGAACGGCCCATAGGCTCCGCTCATGGCATTGAAGAGGCCGGCCAGAAACCCGATGCCGGAAAGCGACCATCTTCCTCTCGGACGCTCATCGCCGCATGAGTGGCGCGCCTCAGCCTGGGGATCAAACGCGGAGAGAATCCCGAGCACCGGCCCCTCTTCCCGCGCGCGAAAGAGGAAGCGGGCGAAGAGCAGCCCTCCCAGAGCGAGCAGGAGCACGGAGACCCACCGCCGAACCGTGTCTTCAGACAGGTGACTGATGAGCGTCGCACCCAGCAGAGCGCCCGCGACGCCGGGAATCGCGAGCGGGAGCACCCATTCCCGACGCACGTTGCCGAACCCCCAGTGAGAGAGACCGGCCAGTATGCCGTTTCCCACCTTCACGAGATTCACCGTCGCGACGACCACGACGGGAGGCAGCCCGGTCGCGAGCATGAGACTGCTGGCGATCACGCCGAAGCCCATCCCCGTCATCACGTCCACGAATTGCGCCAGAAGCCCCACCAGAATCACGAGTCCCCACAGCCCGATGGACATCGTCCTCCCTCCTCACTGGTGCGCGCGATGCCCGTGAAAGCCTCCGCCTGCCTCTCAGCCGAAGATCCCCCCACGGGACGCGCGCGTTTTCGCCCTCACGCGCTCGAAGCCGCCATATCCTCGCGCGAGGAGAGCGTGATCGGAACGCGCGCGGGATCATCCGCGACGTGCAACCCGCACTCTTGAAGAGCGGGATTCCGCTCCCACCACCATCGTCCGGCGCGCGGGTCTTCGCCCGGTTGAACGGCTCGCGTGCACGGCGCGCAGCCGATCGAAGGATACCCGCGATCATGCAGCACATTGTACGGCACATCGTGCCGACGAATATACGCCCACACCTGCTCCCATGACCAGTCCGCGAGCGGATTGAGTTTCACACGCCCGCCGTGGGCGGCGTCCCATTCGATCTTGGCGACGTGCGCGCGCGTCACGGCTTGCTCCCGCCGCAATCCCGTGATCCAGGCGTCCAATCCCGCGAGCGCTCGCGCCAATGGCCTCACTTTCCGAACGTGGCAGCAGAGCTTGCGCAGCTCGACCGAACGATACATCAGGTTGTATCCATGCGCGCGCACCATCTCCGCGACCTCATCCGGATCCGGCGTGTAGATCTCCACGGCGATCCCATAGCGCTCGCGAACCCGATCCATGACGTCGTAGGTCTCCGTCGGCAAGCGCCATGTGTCGAGCGTGAAGACGCGCGCCTGTGGCTGAAGCCGCCAGAGCATGTCAATGAGTACGACGTCCTCCGCTCCGAAACTCGACGCCAGAGCGATGCGCGGATGGAAGCGCTCCAGCGCCCATTGTAGTAACGCCTCGGCCGGTCTCTCGGCGAACTCCGCATTGAGCCGACGAACATCTTCCGGAGACAACCCGTGAGCCGGGGTCGTCGAAGTCCCTCCCCATTGACGGACAAACGTTTCGCTCATGAGCCATCACCTCCTGAGAGAATATTCGGCGCGCCTTCCGGCGAAGGCTCCGCGCACGCCCACTGCTCGATGAGAGCGCGAGCATAGTCCTCGGCAGCCGTCCTCCCCCCGGCGCGCAAGCGCTCCAACATCTGCGATCCCGCGAGACGGCGGAAGACTTCCGCCCGCCGCTTCGGATCAGGAATCCGTTCGCGCACGAGCGGGCGCCATCGGCCGAGCAGTTCCGCCAAGGTGGCGTACTCCGGGCCGATGAACGAAGCGATCCGCCGCTTGAGATGAACGGCCAGAGCCGGGCTCTGCCCGCTCGTCGAGATGGCGATCGCGATCCCCCCGCGCCGGAGGACGGCCGGGGCGAGGAACGAACAGCGCGCGGGCGCATCGGCGATATTGCAGAAGAGCCGATGGCGAGCGGCGGCCTCGGCCACTCGCCGATTCGTCTCAGCCTCATCGGTCGCCCCGATGACCAACCACGCTCCATCCAGATCGGACTCCTCGAACTCCCCACGACGAAAGGCGATCCGCCCACAGGCGACCAACTCGGCGAGTGCCGGGGTGAGCGCCCGACTGATCACGCGCACGCGAGCGCCCGCCTCCAGAAGCTCTCGCACCTTTCGCTCGGCGACGGCTCCTCCGCCGACGACCACCACCTCGCGGTCTCGCAGATCGAGGAACACGGGATAGTACGTCACGTCTCCCCCTCCCCCACGAGCACGGCTTGCGCGGCGAGGGCGCGCTCTTCGAACCAGGCCAATTGCTCTCGCAAGGTCACGACCTCGCCGATGACGATCAACGCCGGAGGGCGAACGGGCTCCGCCGCCACATGGGCGCGGATCGTGCCCAGCGTGGCCACGCGCACCCGCTGATGCGCGTGAGTCCCGCACTCGATGATGGCGATCGGCGTCTCCGGCGCACGACCCGCGCTCAGCAGGCGCTCGACGATCTGCGGCAGCCGACTCGCCCCCATGAAGACCACGAGCGTGTCCACGGCATGCGCCAATGCGTCCCACCGCACCGATCGCGGCGAGCCCGCGCATTCATGTCCGGTCACAAACGCCACGCTCGAGGCGAGACCGCGATGCGTGAGCGGAATCCCCGCATAAGCGGCCACGGCATGGCCCGCCGAAACGCCCGGCACGATCTCAAATGGAATGCCCGCCGCGCGAAGCGCCATCGCCTCTTCTCCCCCTCGCCCGAAGATGAACGGATCCCCCCCCTTCAAGCGCACGACGTGAAGACCCCGCCGCGCTCGATCAATCATCACGCGGATGATCTCCTCCTGCGTCAGACGGTGCGCCGCATGCGCGTCCCCGACGAAGATCCGTTCGGCTTCGGCGGGCGCATAGTGCAGCACCGCCTCATTCACCAGCGCATCGTACACCACCACATCGCAGAGGCTCAGCACCTCGGCCCCGCGCACCGTCAGCAGGCCCGGATCCCCAGGCCCGGCCCCCACCACATAGACCTTTCCGATGCGATGCTCTTCGCGCATATGTTCCTCCCGCTCCCCCCTCTCACGCCGCGCACTCTCCCGGCCCGATCTCCGCGCGGAAGAGGTCTTCTTCCGCCCCGAGATCGCGATAGAGTTCCGGCGCTTCTTCGAACGGGGGCGTCTGTTGCAACGGCGCGAGCGCGTCCCGCAGACGCTCCGGACCGACGCGCGCGAGGAACTGCCGAAAGGATTCCCCCGCCTGCCGCTCGTCGCGATAGAGCACGAGCACGCGCGCGAGCGCCTGCGGCGCCCACTGAGCCGGAATGCGCGCCACGGCTCGCCCGAATTGCACGCGCTCGAAATCCGTGAAGCCTCCAAGGAGCATGACGTACTGCGGCATGGCGCGTCCGGCGACGTCACTGGACGCGCCGTAGAAGCCGATGTCGGCGATGTGATGCTGCCCGCAGGAGTTCATGCATCCGGAGATCTTGATCGTGAGCTCGCTCAGCTCGGGGATATGCTCGAACCCGTCACCGGCGAGCACGCGCCGAACGGCTTCGGCCAAACCTCGCGAATGCGTGAGCGCGAGCTGACACGTATCGGCCCCGGGGCAGCGCGTGACGTCCGCCAACCGATGCGCCTCGGCGAGTCCGGCTTCGACCAAGGCCTGGTACACCCAGGGCAAGGCGTCCGTCGGCACCCAGCGCAAGAGCACATTCTGCGTGATCGTCGTCCGCAGCCGTCCGCCGCAGTATCGGCGCGCGATATCCGCCAGAGCGCGCACGGCATCGCTCGCCAGATCGCCCAACGCGCACCGGACCAGAACAGCGGAATACCCCGGCTGCTTCTGCGCGATGACGTTCGCCCGCCGCCACCGCTCGTACTCCGGCGAAGATCCCTCCACGGGCGGCTCCCCGCGAGGACTCTCGACGACCGGCGGCGTCTCCTCCTCGACCTCGATCTCGTACCGCGTTCGTCCCGACCGCGTGGCCAGGAGCACGCGGCGCTCGGCGAGAATGGCCTCGCGCAACCGCTCGATCCCCCACTGCCGCGCCAGGAACTTCATCCGCGCCCGCATGCGAAACGTATGCTCGGGTCGGCGCTCCCCATGCCGATCGAAGATGCGAAGCACGGCCTCGCAGGTGGGGATCAAGAGATCAGCCGGCGTGAAGTCCTCGAGCACCTCGGCCGCGCGCGGCTGAGCCCCCAATCCTCCGGCGATGTACAAGCGGAACCCGCGTTGCCCCTCGCGCACGGTGGCGACGGCTCCGATGTCGTGAATCCGCACGCGCGCATGGTCCTCGCGACACCCCTCGAAAGCGATCTTGAACTTCCGCGGGAGATTCTGCGCGATGGGGTGGCGCAGGAAATAGCGCGAGACGGCATCCGCATAAGGCGTCACATCGAAGACCTCGGTCGGCGAGATGCCCGCCAGCGCGCAGGCCGTGACGTTGCGCACCGTGTTGCCACACGCCTCGCGCGTCGTCAGCCCCGCGCGCGCGATGTGCGCGAGCACGAGAGGAACATCCTCGCGCCGCACGCCGTGAAATTGGATATCCTGCCGCGTCGTCAGATGCACGCGCCGATTCGGCGTGAACCGATCGGCGATGTCCGCCAGCGCTTCCAACTGCTCCGGCGTGATCCGGCCAAACCGCACCTTCACCCGCACCATGTGCCGGTCCGGCGCCCCCCGAATGCCATAGACGCCGTTCTCCAGTCGGAAGCGCTTGAAATCCTCCGGATCGCGCCGTCCGGCCTCAAGGGCCTCGATCTCCTCCGCGAACCGACGAATCTCCGCCTGCACCTCCGAGGGCAGGCCGATGAGCAAGTGTTCCAACTGCTGCCTGTTCTCCATCACTCTCCCTCCTCACCGAAAAGGCCCGCTTCGGGAATTCCCGAGAGCGGGCCTCGCCGTGATCCTCGCCTCGCCGCTACCTCCCACGGGGGCCCGCTGCCGGCGCGCCGCGACACATGCACAGGCGAGGACACGAACATCTCCCGTCCCGCGCCCTTGCGGGCGAGCCGAACAAGACGATACCCCGTCGCCTCATGCCTTCATCCCTCCACGCCGTGCGGTGGTGGACCCGGCCACGGCGGAGCGACCGCGGCTTCAACCGCTTCCCCAGCGAGCATGGCCCGCAACTCCGCCTCGCTATGACGCCGGCAGAATTGATGAAACCGCTCGCCCGGACTCCGACGCCGGAGGTACTCACGCAGCAACCGCTCCAGGACGTCCGGGACCTCACGCGCCGGGACCTTCAGGCCCACGCGCCGCGTGAACGTCGCCTCCCGACCGACGGCTCCTCCCAGGAGGATGTCGAAAGCGTCCACCTGCTCCCCACCGACTTTCATCTTGCACCCCTGAAGCCCGATATCGGCGATCCAATGCTGCCCGCAGGAATTCGGGCACCCGTTGACGTTGATCTTGAGCGGCTCGTCGAATCCGGGCAGCCGTCGCTCCAGTTCCTCCACCACCCACCGCGCAAAAGCCTTCGTCTCAGCGATCGCCAGCTTGCAAAACTCCGTCCCCGTGCAGGCGATCGCCCCACGCCAGAACGGAGAGGCCTCCAACCGAAGATCCGTCTCCTCGACCTCCCGCAGAAAAGCGCCCAAGCGCGCCTCCGGAATGTTGAGCACGATGAGATTCTGCATGTTCGTCGTCCGCAATTGCCCATCGCCGTACCGATCGGCCAGATCGGCTGCGCGACGCATCTGCTCGGCCGTGATGCGCCCACGCAAGATCGCGAAGCCCGCATAGTAATACCCCTCCTGCTTCTGCGGATGGAGGCCGACATGATCCCGATAGACGTTCTCCGGCACCTCCTCATCCACGGCGGGATCCAGTCGGACGCCGAGGCGCCGCTCCAGCTCCTCTTGAAAGCGCTCGGCCGTCCACCCGTGTTCGAGGAAGAGGAATTTCAAGCGCGCCTTCGCTCGGTCCTGGCGCAAGACGTCACTATCGCGGAAGATCTCGGCGATCCCCCGCACGACGGGCAAGACCTGCGACCACCGAACGAATGCGTTCAGACGCACGCCGAAATGCGGGGCCGTCGAGAGCCCCCCTCCCACGCGCACCGAGAAGCCAACTTCCCGCTCTCCCCTGGGTCCCGTGCGCTCGACGGCCGTCAACCCGATGTCGTTGATCTCCGGATAGGAGCACCATACGCGACAGCCCGTGATGCAGATCTTGAACTTGCGCGGCAGATTGTAAAAGGCCTCGTTCCCCACCAACATCCGCGTCGCGTGCAGGACAAGAGGTGAGGCATCGCAGATCTCATCGCGATCAATCCCCGCCAGCGGACAACCCGTGATGTTGCGCGTGTCATCGCCGCAAGCCCCCATCGTCGTCAGCCCGACCCGAGAGAGACGAAAGAGGAGGTCGGGCATGTCCTCGATGCGCACCCAATGCAGCTGGATATTGTGCCGCACGGTGATGTCCCCGAATCCCCGAGCGTAGCGCTCGGCCACCTCCGCGATCGTCCGCAATTGATGCGAGACGAGCAGACCATTCGGGATGCGAATGCGCACCATGAAATAGGGCGTCGCCTGCCCGAAGACTCCCCGACCGTCACCCTGCGTGTAGACCCCCCACCACCGGAAGTACGTCTCCAGCCATTCGCGCGGGACCGCCTCATGTCCCCGCTCGGCGAACCGCAGGATCTCCTCGAAATGCTCCCACGGATTCTTCGCCGCCTTCAGCCGTTCGATCCGCGCGGCTTTCGTCTCTCTCTTCTGCTCTCCCGGTCGAGGATCGTCCATAGTCCGACCACAGACCGAATGCACGCCAGTGAGGGAGACACTACTCCCCCAGGAAGGCACTCACCTGACGATCGGGGGATCGTCCGACGTGGGGATTCAGCGACGACAGACGTCGTCGGCGAAGGCGCTCCCCGCCTCCGATGCCCAAGGCATTCGGGAGACGAAGGCTACAGTCCTCATGACGCGGCGCTCCATCACCTCACCCCGCGTCCTTGGCTCTCTCCGTTCGCCACATGCCATCGTCTGCTCCTCCCGACTGCGTCATGTCGGGCGGTAGTATAGCCCACGCAGGGCGACTTTGTCAACGAAAATGTATAAAAACATCCGCCCCTCCGCAGGCGCCCTCACCGGAGGCGGCGGGCCAGATGAAGTCGCTCGGGAGACGTCACCGCGACCGTCCGGATTCGCCGGACACGACCGGCCCTCGCGCGGGTCGCTCGCCGTGAGAGCCGCGCGCGGGAATCCGCCGCAAGGCGTTCCCGCACAGAGGAGGATGAATCGGGGGCGATGCCCGACGGTAGATGTTGAGCTGCCGAAGGCGCCGTCACGCGAAGGGGACGACGACGAACTGCACCGACCGGCCGCTCCGAAGAAGCCGTCGTGACCGGAAGCGCCTGAGAAAGACGCGAGTCCATCGGATCGGCCGATGCGCGCAAGGCTGACGCCTCCGGCGCGCGTTGGTGCCTCTGGGCCTCTGGCGGTCTTCCGGCCTCATCGGGCGGCAGCTCGGCGCCGGCCGGGAGAATCCACAGCTCCACACGCCGATTCCTCGGCCGCCGTCCACTCTCATGAGGACGTCGTGCGCCGAAATCCCGGATCCGAAGGCGAGCGCGATCAAGGCCTCGCTGTCGGATCAGATAGTCGGCGGCGTTGCGCGCTCGCGTGCGGGCGACGCCCGATCGCTCGGCGCGATCTTGATGCCCATCAATGACGAGCGTGGCGCGCGGATCTTGTCGCAACCGATCGGCCGCGTCATCGAGAATGGCCTTGTGCAGATTGGTGATGCGCGCCGCGTTCGGACGCGCGAAGAAGAGCGCGGGCAACCGGAGGGGCTCCGGGCGCTTCGCGGCGACGACGGTGATCGCGCGCGAGCGCGTTTCGGTCCCTCCCCGACCGTCATCCACCGTCACGGTGATGGTCACGGTGACGGGCGGCCCTCCGGGGCCGACCGTGATCCCCGCCGTATCGAACGTGATCTCGCTGCCGATGCCAACCCATCGTCCGGCGGTCGCACTCCAGCGATAGACGAGCACATCGCCATCCGGATCTTGGGCGATGGCGCGAACGCGCACGAGATCACCATCGGTGATCTGCCCGGGGACTTGCGGCGCTCCCACGGGCACGATCTCGATCTCCTGAATCACCGGAGGACGATTCGGCGGTGGCGGAGGTGGTGGTGGCGGTGGCGGAGGTGGTGGTGGCGACGTCACCACGATCGCGCGCCGATCCGAAGCCGTCCCCCCACGCCCATCCTCAACGCGCACGGTGATGGTGAACGTGCGCGGTGGGGCTCCCGGCGTCGGATTCAATCCCGTCGTATCAAGCGCGATGCGATTCCCCGGAGGCGCCCCCGGAGGCACGCCCACGGCCTGCACGGCCTCGCGCGGGACCGAAGGTTCAATCGCCCACGTGTAGGTGAGCACATCGTTATCGGGATCGAAGGCGCGAGCCTCGAAAGTCACGCGCTCCCCATCGCGCACCTCGGCGCGGTCCACAAAGAGCGTGACGCTCGGCGCACGATTCGGCGGAGGCGGAGGCAGGATCGAAGCGCGGCGCGCCAGCGCGACGTTGACGATGAAGCCGTTGGCATCTCGCGAACCGAGGTCAAACGCGGACACGCCCACGCCGGGTTGGAAGACGGGGATCGTGCGCCCATCCGACTGATTCAAGAGCCGTCGCCACCCACCTCCGACCTGAAGGCGCCCCTCATATCCGTAGAAACGCGCGCCGAGAATCAGATCGGAGGGATTGATGGCGTTCAGACTGGGCGTCCCCGAAGAGACGGCGATCGCGTTCGCCCATTCGGCGACGAGCACGAGCCATTGAGCGGGGGCGATCTCCACGCCCGCATGAAGCAGCAATTGATCGCGCCGATCCAGGAGCTTCACGCCGCTCAGCTTCGGATCTCCAGAGCGAACGTACCCGATGTTCTGCACAACGCGGAGGCGGTGACCCAGGTAATTCTGACCGGAGATCAGGACGATGCCCACATCGGTCGCCCCCGAGCTGCGACCGCGCGCGAGCGCTTCCAGATGCCGCGCCGAAGGAAGGCGCAACAGAGCGGCCAGCGCCAGGGGGAATGAGCCCGCCGGTTCCGTGAGCGCCGCCTTCAGGCCGACGGTCACGTCCCCCATGCCGTTGGCCGAACGCGCGATCTCAAAGCCCATGTCGCGCGAGAGAAACGTCGCCGGACCGAAGAAAGGCCACTCATGGACGAAGCTCGGGCGATCGGCGAGCAAAGCAGGGCCGAAGAAGCTCCCCGGCGGGGGCAGAATTCCCCCCAACCGCGCCCCGCTCACGGGGAAGAACGCCGCTGCCGTCTCGCGACCTCCAACGGGAGCGCCGAAGGCGACGAACGGATCGCCGCCAAAGGCCCGACGCACGCCGTGAAATTGATAGCCCGAGAGCGCGAAAGGCTGCCGCGAGGTCACCTGTTGAAAGACGTTCGCCGTCAGAAACAGCTCCAGCCGATTGGTCAATCCCAGGGTGAAGCTGACCGGGATCTGATTGACGTCCACATCGCCCGGATCGCGATCGAAATTGTTCCAGGAGGCGCTCAGCGTATACTCGCCTCGACGGAGCGTCCGCGGACTGAACGTCAGAAAGAGGCCTGTACTGGTCCCGCCCGTCGTCGTCGCAGCCGTTTGATTCGCCGGTTCAACCGGTGCGCGCCGCTCCTGCGCCCGACCCTCCAACAGGCACGGTCCATTCACCAGAAGAAGCCCAACCAGAACGAGCGTCCGCACGGGAGATCGAACTGCCATGTCCTCCTCCCCGAAGATGAACCGATCGCCGTCTCGCCCCGCGATCGCGCCACGAAGGCTTCGCTCCCACAATGCCGAAAGTCACCCTCCGACATGCGCCGCTTCGCGTCATCGCACCTCACCGGTGAAGAGCGTCAGCGTCTCATGCGCGGTCATGAGGACGGCCGTGGCGACGTTTCGACGCACGTCAATATTCACGGTGAGCCGGATCCCCTCCGGTCCTGTCCCCGCGATCCGCATCTGATGGCCATCGCCGACGCCGCGCGCGATCTCCGTGATCGTCCCGGTGAAGGTTCGATTGAGGCGATCCGCGCGAAACTCGAACGTGTTCGTCGCCAGATTGAGCGTGAGCCGATTGCCACTGCGACGGCCGTCATCCAGACGAATGAGATTCTGCACGATGACATCCACAGTATCCGGAGCGCTGCTCAACCGCCCATCGCTCACGACGAGCGAGAAGGTCAGGCGCACCGACGTCGCCTCCGTCACGCCGAGGTTCGGCGCCGTGAAGCTCGGCCGCGGCGTCGTCGCGCCTGTGAGCGTCACCGAGGGTCCGGCCGTTTGCGTCCACCGAAACGTGATCCCATCGCCATCGGGATCGAAACTGCGCGTCCCATCCAGGGTGACGAGCGCACCATCGGGCACAGTTTGATCCGGCCCCGCGTTGGCGATCGGACGCCGGTTGACGGTGATCACCACCTGATCCGGCGCGCTCAGGAGCCGCCCATCGCTCACGACCAATTCGAACACCAGCGTGACCGGCGGCGGGACAGTTGGCGCGACGACCGGAGCCGTGAACTGCGGGCGCGGCGACGTCGGATCCGAGAGCGCCACCGTTGGCCCCGCCACTTGCCGCCAGCGGAAGGTCAGCACATCGCCATCCGGATCGCGACTGGCCGTTCCGTCGAGCGTGACCGTCGTCCCTTCGTCCACCCTCTGATCCGGCCCGGCATTGGCGATCGGGCGCCGATTGACGGTGACGGTCACCAGATCGGGATCGCTCTCCGCGCGCCCATCGCTCACGATCAATTCGAAAACGAGTCGAACCGGCGGCGGCACCGAGGGGTCCACGACCGGCGCCAGGAAGCGCGGCTGCGGCGATGTCGCGTCCGAGAGTGCGACTGTCGGTCCCGCCACTTGTCGCCAACGGAAGGTGATCGGATCTCCGTCGGGATCGCGGCTGGCCGTCCCATCCAGCGTCACTTCCGTGCCTTCGTCCACGAGTTGATCCGGACCCGCATCGGCGATCGGCGCGGCATTCACCGATACGCAGGGGGAGAATTCCGAGGTGTTCCCGACAGCATCGGTCGCCGTCGCCGTGATCACCTGGCCCCGCGCAGTCACAGGCAGCTCGACCGTGAACGCGGCCGGATTCTGCGCATCCCCCGTCGCGCGCACGGTGATGGCGCCGATGGGGACCTCCCCCTCTCCGAACCCCGAAGCATGACACGCCGTATTGGCGAAGAACTCCACCCGAATATCCCCTGCCCCCGTATCGAGCGTTCCCGTGAGGACGAGCCGCCCCGGCCGCTGCACGGCGGTCGCGATCACCGGGAAGTTCTGCAGATCATTCGGTCCCGCATCGGTGTCGCCCGGATCATTAGGGGTCGGTCCGTCGCCGCGCAAGTCAATCCCCAATTCGCCATTGTGGCGGATCACATTGCCCAGGATGCGATTGCCGCGCGAGGACCCGGTGATCTGGACGCCGCTGCCACGCTGGTGGGCGATGAGATTCCCTTCGCCCTGTTCCGTCCCCCCGATCAGATTCTCACTGCCGCTACTGATGGCGACACCGGAGATGCGATTGCCGAGCGGCGCGCCGCTTGGGCTCACGCCGATCCGATTCGCCTGAACGATATTCCGATCGGAGCTGCCGGGCGCGCGAATCCATATCCCATTGCCCACGCTCCCGGCGATGACATTGCCCGCGCCCGGCGCTCCCACCCGATTCCCGCTCGCTTGGCTCTCGATGCGCACACCGTCCACATTGGAGAGTACGGCCTCGCCATCGGCCGTCGTCCCGATGAAATTCCCCAGGATGAGATTGCCCGTCGTCGTCGCCCCGCGAAGGAGAATGCCCGTCGTGTTGGCCGAGATCACATTTCGCGCGTCGGCCTCTATCCCCCCGATTCGGTTCTCCCGCGCGCCCTCGATCAAGAGCACGCCCGTCGTGTTCCCCGCCGGGCCAGCCCCGGTCGCGTTTGTCCCGATCAAGCATCCCTCGATGACGTTCTCCGCCCCCCCGCGGACCACCAGGGCCGCCTGATCCGCACCGATGAAGCGCGTGAGGATGAGCCGACGCACGACGTTGCGATCGCTGGCGAGGACGAGCCCGGAGGCGGACCCCGCGACCTCGCCGCTCAAGAGAATGACCGGACGATCTCCGTTCGTCGCTCCCGTGAAGGCGATCTGGCTCGCCCCATCAATCGTGATGCCCCCCCCGCGAATCTCCGGCAGCGGGCTCTGCAACCGGATCGTGAAGACGCCGGCCGCAAAGCCCGGGTCCCCGGTCGGAATGCGAAAGCGAATCACATCCGGCCCTGGGCTCGCGTTCGCATCCAGCAGCGCCTGTCGCAACGAGCCGGGACCGCTATCGTTCGTCGTCGTGACGAGGATCTCGTTCGCCTGCGCCGTCAGCCGATGAAACGCGCTCGGACACGATTGGCCCGGCTCCTGACGATTCACGATGAGGAGATCATCCACGCCCCTCCTCGCGATCGAGAAGGCAGCAAGAGGATGACACCCCGCCGTTAAAGCGATCGAATGCGCCCGAGCCCCGACGCCCTGAGCCAGCGCGCCCGTTGGCCCCTTCGCTCGATGGAGATCATCGCCCGACCAAACGGCAAGCTCCGCCACCCCCGCAGCGAGCGCGAGGAGATCGGCCTTGCGGTCACCATCCAGGTGGGCGGACGCGAGGGCATGCGCTGCGCGGGAGAGCCCCAGCGACGTCCGCTCAAAGGAAGCGTTCCACAAAATGTCCACGCGAAGTCCGGATTCATCCAACAGAGCGAGATCCGCGCGCCGATCCCCATCGAAATCGCCCGCCACAAGCGCTCGAACCGAGAGCTCAAGCGGAATGAGGTCAGGGTGGGCGAACGACCCGCGCGAGAGATCGGAGAAGACGAGGAGCCGATCGCCTCCGGCAATAAGGAGATCAGCCCGAGAATCGTCATCCCACTCCGTCACGAGCGAAGCCACCGCGTGCCACGCGGGAGGGACCGGAAGCGGCGCCACCTCGTCCACCACGCCGTCCCGCACGCGAGCGACGTGCCACCGACCCTCTCGTTCCCCCACGACGATCAGATCAACCGGCACACGAAGGATCGTCCGATTCAACAGACCGAGCGGTGGCCCACTCCGAGGCGCCAGGACCAGAACGGAGGGCACAATGGGCAGCGCGATCGCCCGCGGATCAGCAAATCCACCCCGACCATCGCCCAGGAGAACGAACGCGCGCGCCTCGATACCATCGGCGAAGACGATGTCCACATGCCCGTCGCCATCCAGATCGCCCGCTTGGAGCTCTCTGGGCACCGCCGGCACGGCGAACGCACGCGCGCTCACCCGATTCGCAACCGCCTCGAACTCCAAGACGCCGCCAGGTAAGAGGACAAGCGCTCCTCCCCACGGCGCGAGGAACCCCGCCGCGCCATCCGGCCGTCCGTCCTCATCGAAATCGGCCACGGCGAGCGAGCAGGGAACGAGCCCACGCCGCTCGAAAAGCGTCCGAAGCCCCGGCTCGCCCTCGATCTCCAGAGAGAGCGAACGGAGGATGCCGAACGTCGTCACGGGATCGCGCCAGACCTCAGATCGGACGGCATCCAGAGCAAGGACCCTCCCCTTTGCCCGAAGGGGTGCGCTCTCGCGGATCGGGCGATCCGCCGATCGAATCCCCCCCGCCGGTTCAGCAGCCCTCGGAGGCGTCCGATCCCCACGAAGCGGAAGCACGAGACCGAGCACGAGCACCCAGAGCCATCGCTTCACGCCGCCCTCCCTTCTCTCGAACCGGAATAGTCCACAGGAATCCGAGAATTCCCGTCCTCATTGCGCCCACGGCATCAGCCTCTCTCGCTCGGATCAGGCATCGCTCACATCCACGCGTCGTCGCTCTCCGTGCTCAACCCTCCGTACGTGTCCGATCAGGTTCAAGGTTCAGCGGCATTTTTATCTGATCGCCCTTCGAATGTCAAGCACGATTTGTCTCGGCGGCGCATCGCCGCATGCCGTATAATGGAGGGGACTCGGCGAGATTTCGATCGCAAGGAGGTCACTCGATGACTACGGTCACGCAAATCGCCGTCACCTTGGAGAACAAACCGGGGACGCTCCATCGCGTCTGCTCCGCCCTGGCTCAAGCCCAGGTCAACATCACGGCGGTGTTCGTCCCCGAGGTCAAAGGGAAGGGGAAAGTGCGACTTGTCGTGGAGGACCTCAACCGCGCGCGGGATGCCCTGCGCGCAGCGCGCATCCGCTTCTCCGAAGAGGAGGCGCTTCTTGTCTCGGCAGAGCATCGGCCCGGAGCCCTGGCCGAGGTCACCGAGAAGCTGGCCGAGGCCAAGATCAACATCAAATACGCCTACGCGACAACGCTGCCGGGACACGCGCAGGCGGCGGTGATCTTGGCCGTGTCCAATATCGAGAAAGCGCTCACGACTCTCGGCCGGTCGTGAGCGGGATCTCGCCTCCGAGGCGCGCGTCCGCTCAGGGGAGGTCTCGAAAATAGAACCTCTTCTCCACGTTCGGGAAGGGTCGGCCGTCCACCTCGACGTAGGGATAGATGAAATAGTTCAACGGCTCGCCCTGCTGCGGCGGCTCCAGCCGAATATCGCGCCCGATCGTGAAGAGGACGCGGTTCTCATCATGGGCCCCGAAGAAGTAGTCGCGCAAGGCGGGAGTTTTGCCCGCCTCGGAGGCATCCACGGGCACCCAGCCGTAGCCCTTCAGGTAGAACTGCGCCCAGCAGTGATACCCGCTGATCTCCCCCTGACCGCGCTCGGGTGGCAGCGGGAATCCGATCTCGAATCGTGCCGGGATGCCCACGGCGCGCGCGAAGCCGATGAAAGCCGCGTGAAAGTCCGTGCAGTTCCCCCGCTTCACATGGCACGCGTAGTAGATGTCTCCGCGTCCCCACCCGGTCCCGCTCTTATCGTACCGGATATTGGAGACCGTCCACTCGTAAATGGCCCGCGCTTTCTCCAAATCCGTGCGAGCGTCGCGCGTCACCTCCAGCGCGCGCTCGCGCACCCATCCGTCAATAGGGACCAGCCGATCGGGCTGCAGCCAGCGGGTCAGGAGCGGATCGGAGCCCTCGACGAGGCTCGCGGTCCGCACCGCTTCGGGCCGACGAATGTATTCCCGACGCTGGACGCGGAACCGCATCTCCACGCGCAGGAATGGATCGGTGGGAGCCTCCACCCGGATGTAGAGGATCTGGTTCCCATATTCAGGATCGCGCGTCAGGCGCCAGGGTGCCGGAGCGTGAATCCGCACATCGCTGATCCGCTGATTCTCGTCGCTGGGCGGATACGGGAGCCATATCGAGACCGTGCGAGCGCCGGATGGGATGTCCCGCACCTCCGCCACATATGTGAATTCGAACGTGCGCGTGCGCCCATGCTGGGCCGCGCCGCCCAAGGGCAACAGCCACACAATGATCGCGGCAATCCCGATGACCTTTCGCGGCATGGGTGTTCCTCCTCATCAAAAGCTGTACTGCAGGAAGAGGTTGAACCGATTATCCGTACCCCGTCGCAGTCCCTTGTAATCGGTGATCCAGCGCAGATACTCAGCGCCGATCAGAAATCCTCCCCCCACGGGGAAGCGATGGGCGATCCACCACGCGCGATTGCGCGTGCGTCCGCCCTCGGGGATGTCCTCGTCGCGCGGATCATCGGTCGAGAACCCGGGATGGATCGTGAGGTGCGGATGCACGCGCACGCTCATCTCCACCCATCCCCCGCGACTCCGAACGGCCGCGCCGGTCGTTGCGTTCACCCCCTGCCCGATCCCGCCGCGCATATCGCTCAAATTGCGCCCCACCCACGCCTCTCCCCGAAGGAGCACGCGTTCATGAAGCGGGAGCACGCCATCGAACCCGAGCGATTGACTCCCCCATGAGGTGCGCCCCGCGACGGAACGCGTCGTGCGCAACCACCCGCGATGTCCCCACACGCCGAAGCTCGCCCACTGCCCTCTCACCCATGAGGCGCGCGCGTATCCGAGACGCATTTGAACATTTGGACGCGCCGATTCCTCCCCGTCTCGAAAACCATTGCCGTCCAGATCGAGCGCATCCACGGCCCCGGTCAGGCCGATCCCCCCCGCGATCGAGAATCGCTCATGCTCACCCGAAGGCTCATACGCGGCGATGAGCTGCGGACGCCGATCCCCAATGTTCCCCGCATTCCACATGAGCGTGTCTCCATTCACCGTCGGAAACAGGGGGGAGATGACGTCCCACGTCTGTCCGCCGAGAAGCCAGAAGCTCCCGCGCGTCACCTTCAAATTCGCATGCCGGATGCGGATGATCGGACGCGACTCCCTCCCGCCGTTCTGAAAATCTACTTCCAGTTGTCCGCTCAGCCGCGCCTCACCCAACGCCTCGACCGTCGGGCCAGTATAGGCGATCCCGAATCGCGTCAGTCGTGGATAGAGCGTGAACATGCGCGCATTCGGACGCCCCACGCGCGGATCCTCCGAGAGGATGAAGAAGATGCTCTGGGGATTATCCGGTCGCGAGTCGTCGGCCACAAGATCCAGGCGCAAGAAGCCATAGAATCGAAGGCGGCTCTCTCCGCTCACCAGATCGCGCCATCGCACGGGCTCCGGCTCGCGCGAGGGCGGCGAAGTCGCAGCGGTCGTCGCCCGCGGCGCTTCGCGCTCGCGCCTCAACTGAGCCTCCAGCTCCTCGAGCCGACGAAGGATCGCGCGATTCTGCGCCTCCAGTTCCTCGATGCGACGCTTGAGCGCCTCGACGTCCATCGCCGATGGCGCTTCAGGTGAAGGACTCTGCGCCCACCCCAAGACGAATGCGCCACAGAGCGCCATCAATCCCATGATCGGCCACGTGCGCATGTTCACCTCGCCTCGCGTCAGATGCCGAGAAATACCACGAATCCCGAAGCCGGGCAAATTCTTATTTTCGATGGGTGTGCTCCCCGAGCATGGAGGAGACCGATCCTGAGGAAAACCCCGCAGGTGCTCGCGAGGACGCGCGCGATCAGCGGAGTCACATGCGGGAACCGGGCGAGCTCCCCGCAGCGGCGCGCGCCGGCCATGGCGCAGGCTCCGCCTCCGCCAAGATCGCGTTCAAGCGCGCGCCCTCCTCGCGCAGCCGATACCAAACGGCCACCGGACGCGTCGCGCTGACTTCGCGCACGATCAAGCCCAAGTGTTCTAACTTCCCCAGCTTCTCAGCCAACACCTTATTGCTGATCCCGCTGAGCCGCCTCTGAAGGGAGCTGGGACGCTGTGGCCCTTCTCGCAGGATCCTCAGAATATCCCGAAGCCAACGACACTTGAGCACCTCGGTCAGAGCGAGCAGCGAGACTCCCTGCTGTTGACACGCGGAGATGAGGCGAAAGAGCTGCCACCCCCGATCCGTCAGATGATACTCCGCGCGTCGGGGGTACCCCTCGAAGACCGCCGCGCTCACAAATCCGCCGCGTTGCAGCGCGTGCAATCGCTCATAGAGCACCTTCGTCGAAAGTCCGGGAATCGCGCGCTTCAACTGCCCCGGCCGGACGATCCCCTCCGCCAATCGGCGCACCACGAGCACCGTCCACTTACAGCGTAACGCGCTCCAGGCCGATTCCCCTCCCCATGGCTCGAATGACCTCATGACCTCACCTTCCCGTAACCAATGCACCGAAAAGTGCCTGATTGACGAGCCGACGAGCGACATCTATCCTAGCACATCTTGAAGCGGCGACAAACGGGCTCACGGCGGGCCCGAGATCTCGATAAGGAGGACGTGCGAGATGATGCGCATTGGGAGATTCGTTTTCCTGTTCGCGCTCGTGGCCAGCGTCGCCCTCGCCGTTCAAGGTCAGCGGCGAACGGCAACCCGCGGCGACGTGGAGAGCCTGACCCTGCCGAATTATCGCAACTGGACCCATGTGAAGAGCATGGTGATCTTCGACCAGAAGCACCCGCTCTTCGCCTCTTTCGGCGGCATTCACCACATCTACGTGAACGCCGTCGGACGACGGGCGAGCGAGACTGGCGGCCCCTTCCCGGATGGCAGCCAGCTCGTCTTCGTGCTCTACGAGCACGTGAACGAGCAGGGGGCGTATGTGGCCGGGAAGAAGAAGGTCGAGGCCATCATGGTCAAAGACCGGCGGCGCTTCCCGGAGACCGGCGGATGGGGCTTTCAAGCCTTCGATCCGCAAACGCGCCGACCGCTCATCAAGAATGCCGACGTGAAGTCCGCGTGCTTCGACTGCCACGCCGCGCAGAAGGACAACGACTACGTCTTCTCGCGCCTGGTCCCGTGAGGCGCTCCTGGAGCCGGTGAGCGCGAGGATCACCATCGCGTGATCCTCGCGTTCGATCTTTCGCCCCGTGACACCTCCTGCCTCCCGGTCGCGAAGATGTGCGGAAGTCCTGCTCCTTGCACCTTTCCCCAGGCGCGACTACAATTCGACTCGGATCGAGAGGAGCGAGATATGGAACCGCGCATCGTGCAAGGCGCGCTGCGAGCTGAAGGCCTGCGATTCGCCCTCGTCGTGAGCCGTTTCAACGACTTCGTGACGAACCGGCTGCTCGCGGGAGCGCTCGACGCCCTGGAGCGATTGGGAGCCGAGGAGAAAAACATCGTCGTCTACAAGGTGCCGGGTTCGTTCGAGCTGCCGCTGATGGCCAAGCGGCTCGCCACCAGCGGTCGGTGGGATGCGATCATCTGTCTGGGGACGATCATTCGCGGCGAGACGCCGCATTTCGAGTACGTCGCCGCCGAAGCCGCCAAGGGCATCGCGACGGCCGCCCTGGAGACTGGCGTGCCCATCGTCTTCGGCGTGATCACAGCCGATACGCTCGAACAGGCCATGGATCGCGCCGGCGCGAAAAGTGGGAACAAGGGATTCGAAGCCGCCATGACGGCCGTCGAACTGGCGAATCTTTATCGAGAACTCTGACCTCTTGGCGAGACCTGCTGGGACGCTGTTTGACAGCGCGGACGATCTATGGGATCCAGACGCAAAGCGCGGGAATCCGCCATGCAGATGCTCTATCAATACGACGTCGCCCGTCCGCCGATTGATGAGCTTCTGGAGACCTACTGGAGCGAGCTGCGCCCCAATGTGGATGAGGACGTGCGACGCTTCGCGACGTCCCTGGTGGTGGGGACGATCGCGCATCTGGAGACCATAGATCGGCTGCTGGCCAGCCGCGCCGAACACTGGCGCGTGGAACGCATGGCGACCGTGGATCGGAATATCTTGCGGCTCGCCGTGTACGAGCTCCTTTACGAGACGGAGACGCCGAAGGTCGTCATCATCAACGAAGCCATTGAGATCGCCCGTCGGTACTCGACTTACGAAGCGACGCAATTCATCAACGGACTGCTCGATGCGATCCGGAAGCACCTGGAGGCGGAATCGCCCTCCGGCCCGATGCCGAGTCCCTCCGCTCCTTCCCTCAAAACCACGGGCGCTTCATCCTGGCAGTGGGACGAGGAGGAACCATGATCAAGATTCTCCCGCTGATGCTCCTCCCCCTCCTCTTCGGAGGGATGATGTTCGAACGCGCGCTCGGACAATCGGGACGAAAGATGGAATCGGAGAGGAGCCGTCCGGCAGCGCCGGGAACCGTGACGACGACAGGCTCGCGGCTGGTTCTCGGCCTCATGAGCCAAGAGGATATCGAAGCATGCGGCCTGGCGAAACTCTCCGAGGAGGAGCTCGACCGACTCGATCGGTGGATCCTTCAGCTCATGCTGACGATGAGCGCCTCGCCCTCGGGAGCGCTTCACGCCCGATCCGCGCGGGAAGAGAGGTGGCCTGATCCGCTGCGCTCGGTCTTGGAGCTGGAGCTGAGCGATCTGCGGGCGCGGCTTGCGGAGATCCGACAGGCGAGCGCCCAACTGGCGTGGGATCTCTCTCGCGCGCGCCTCGCCCTGCAACGGCGTGATCTCGCAGACGCGGAATTCCTCCTCTCCGCCGCCGAGAGCAACGTCGCGCGCATTCAACGCGCGGCGCCGTGAGCGCCGCTTATATCGGCATGAGCCAGAGCGGAAGGCCGCGCCACGCGGTCAGGAGAACAGCGTCTTCGGGAAAGCTTCGCCATCGGGTGAAGAGCCGCGCCAATAGCCCCCTCTTCTTCTTGGGCATCGCCTCGACGACGACGGGCTTGCCGACGATCCCCGCCATCTCCGCCGCCAGCTCAACGGCGCGCTGCACGTTCCCCAGCTCATCCACCAAGCCGTAGGCCTTCGCCTGCTGCCCGGTGAAGATGCGCCCATCGGCGACCGTTCGCACGGATTCCGAAGACAATCCGCGTCCGTCGGCCACCGCATCCACGAACTGCGCATAGGTGTCGTCAATGACCTCTTGAAGCAGGGCCCGCTCCTCCTCGGTCAACGGACGAAAGGTCGAGAGCGCATCCTTGTACGGGCCGGATTTGATGACCTCGGATTCGACGCCGAGTTTCTGATAGAGGCCGCGCAGGTTGTTGGCCTTCAACACGACGCCGATCGAGCCGGTGATCGTCCCCGGATTGGCGACGATCTTCTGGCACGCGACGGCGACGTAGAGCCCTCCTGATGCAGCGACATCGCCGAGAGAGGCGACGACCGGAATCCTCCGGTTTTGACGCAGACGGCGGATCGCCTGGTGAATCTCCTGACATGCGCCCACGGTCCCCCCGGGACTGTTGATGCGCACGACCAGAGCGCGCGCCTTCATCTCCTCGACGCGCTCCAGAGCCTGCAGGATGTGTTCTCGCGAGGCCCCGAAGCTCGTGTCCGTGATGATCCCTTCAATGGAGACGACGGCGACGCGATTCTTCTTTCGGCGACGACGGAATGGCCACATCATGTCCCCCCCCAATATCCCCAGCCCACCTTCATGTTCGGCAAGAGGGAAGCCGGCAAGGAATTCGCGAGCACCGCGCTCAAGAGCGTGTGCGAGGCCGCCAGCGCGAAGAGGTTCGGCTCGCGCTGGAAGACCCACGCCCAGACGTACCCACCGAGAAACGTCCCCACGACGAGCACCGGGTTCGGCAGATGCAGGACGGCGAAGATCGCCGCGACGCCGAACACGGTCCGCCTCCCTGTCCCCCACAGATCCTGCAATCGCCGATGAACGAATCCCTGAAGCGCATACTGCTGCACCAGCGCCCACACGGGCAGCGTCTTCAGATGGAAGAGAAACCGATCGCCGAGATTCAGGCTCCCGAAAGCGAGACCCAGGGCCAGGATCGCGAGGGCCGCCGCTCCCGTCGGAAGAGCGAGCAATCGGAGCGCGCGCCCGAGATTATCCACGCGCAGGCCGATCTCCTGCAGCCCATCGCCATGCGTGACGTTCGACAGGAAGGCGACGGAGAAAGCCACAAGCGAGAGATAAAAATTCGCCCGCAGCAGGGCCGCGCGATCTTCGATGAGCAGCGGCGTCACCCACATGATGGTCAAGATGGGGAGCAACCCGAGGAGGATCTCCACCGACGGATGTCCGCGCACCGATCCCATATCCCCCCTCCTGCCAAGCCCCTCGAATCACTCCGCGGAAACGATCACGCGGGGGACGCGCGCGCTGATGCCACAGGTGATCTCGTAGGAGATCGTCCCGCACCATTCGGCCAGCTCCTCGGCCGTGATCTGCCGTCCGTCAGCACGTCCGATCAGGACCACCTCATCCCCCACGCGCGCCTCCGGGATGTCGGTCACATCCACGAGCGTCCAATCCATGCTCACGCGTCCGACGACCGGAGCGAATCGTCCGCGCACGAGGACGCGCCCGCAGTTGGAGAGCGCCCGCCGATAGCCGTCATGATACCCGATGGGCAACGTCGCGATGCGGCTGGGACGCGACGTGATGAAGGCGCTCCCATATCCGAGCGGAGTCCCGGCCTCCACCTCCTTGAGGAAGACGATGCGCGTGTGGAGCGAGAGAACGGGGCGCAGGGCGCGCCTTCCCGCCGGAGTCTCCAGCGCGATCTCCGGATGGGCCGACGCGCGCGGCCCGCTCCAGAGCCCGTAGAGCAACCCTCCTGGACGCACCATGTTCCCCCACGCTTCCGGATACGCGCGCACACCCGCGCTATTGGCCAGATGCCGATACCGCGGATGAAACCCCAGGGCCTCGACCATCTGCAGCGCCTGGCGAAAGCGCGCGATCTGCTCCCGCGTGAATTCCGCTTGAGCCGGATCATCGGCGGCCGCCAGATGCGTCATGAGCCCGTCCAAACGCACATGGGAGAACCGCCCGAGCGCGCGAAGGACATCGGCCAATTCCCGCAAAGGCACACCGACGCGCCCCATGCCCGTGTCCACCTCCAAATGGACAGCAAGGACCGTCTGCGCCGCGCGCGCCCGAGCTTCCAGTTGCTCCAGAAGGGTGAGCTCGAAGACGACCGGCGTCAGCCCGTATTCCAGCACAAGATCCGCCTGCCCCGGCGCGACACCGAAGCACAAGATCGGTCGGGCGATGCCCGCCTCGCGCAAAGCCGCTCCCTCCTCCACCGTCGCGACGCCGAACCAATCGGCCCCCGCCGATTCGAGACAGCGCGCGACGACCACGGCCCCATGCCCATACGCCTCAGCCTTCACAACGGCGCAGATCTGCACCCCCTCGCCCACGCGCTCTCGAATCGCGCGGAAATTGTGAACGAGATGGTCCATGTGAATCTCCGCCCACGTGGGCCGACACGCACCGGGAAGATGTTCGACGATCGTGATCGGCATGCGCCCTCTCCCGATCGGCGCACGATCGCGCGCTCACAAAGGCGGCTTATGCGAGAAGGGGAAGGCGCGCTCATACGCGTGCGCGACGCGCAAGAGCGTCGCCTCCTCAAATGGGCGCGCATGCAGTTGCAGCCCGATGGGCAATCCCTCGCGCGAGAGCCCCACCGGAATGCTGATCGCTGGAATGGCCGCCAAGTTCGCCATGATCGTGTACACGTCCGAGAGATACATGGCCAGGGGATCCGCCATCTTCTCCCCCAAACGGAAGGCGACCGTCGGCGAGGTCGGCCCGACGATGAGATCGCATCGGGCGAAGGCTTCGCGAAAATCGCGTTCGATCAGCGCGCGCACCTTCAGGGCCTTCAAATAATACGCGTCGTAATATCCGGCCGAGAGCACATAGGTGCCGAGCATGATGCGCCGCTTGACCTCCGCACCGAACCCCTCATGGCGCGTCCGCCGATACATCTCCCGCAACGTCCGCGCGCCCTCGGCCCGATACCCGTAGCGCACGCCATCATAGCGCGCGAGATTCGAGGAGGCCTCGGCCGTGGCGATGATGTAATAGCAGGCGATGGCGTACTCGGTGTGCGGGAGTCGCACCTCGACGATCTCCGCCCCGAGATCGGCGAAGCGATGAATCGCCCGCCACACGGCATCCTTCACTTCCTCGTCCAATCCGGGACCGAAGTATTCCCGCGGCACGCCGAGGCGCACCCCTTTGATCTCCCCGTTCAACGCCGCCAGATAATCGGGCACCGGATGATTCGACGACGTCGAATCGCGCGGGTCACGCCCGGCGATGACCTGCAGCACGCGCGCCGCATCGGCGACGGTTTTCGTGATCGGCCCGATCTGATCGAGCGAGGATCCATACGCGACCAGGCCGTATCGCGAGACCCGCCCGTAAGTGGGCTTCAACCCGACGACGCCGCAGAAGGCGGCGGGCAACCGCACCGATCCTCCCGTATCCGAACCGAGCGCGACGACGCAGAGATCGGCAGCGACGGCCGCCCCCGACCCCCCCGAGGATCCGCCCGGCACGCGCTCGGCATCCCACGGATTGCGCACGATGCCGAACGCTGAATTCTCGTTGGACGACCCCATGGCGAACTCATCGCAATTGGTCTTACCGATGATGACCGCTCCGGCTTCCAGCAACCGCTCGACCGCCGTCGCATTGTAGGGGGGGACGAAGTTGTGGAGGATCTTCGAAGCACACGTCGTCCGGAGCCCACGCGTGCAGATGTTGTCCTTGACGGCGACGGGAACGCCCATGAGCGGACGCCAGTCCCCGCGCGCCAATTCGCCATCCAACTCCTCAGCGCGCCGCAAGGCCTCGTCGCGATTGATGGTGAGGAACGCGCCGAGCTGCCTGTTGAGCGCCTCGATGCGTTCGAGCGTTCGCGCGCACACCTCCCGCACGCTCGTCGCCCGAGCGCGCAAGGCCTCATGCAACCGATCCACCGTCAGCCCGATGATCTCCATCATCCCTCCTCGATCACCTTCGGCACGCGGAAGTAGCCGCGCGCCGGATCTGGAGCGTTCCGGAGCGCCAATTCTTGCCCGAGCCCCTCGCTGATGACGTCGTCGCGCTGCGCATAATCAGCGCGCTCATCGCGACCGGCGTGCGCCATGGGCGGCACATCGGTCGTATCCAGCTCGTTCAATTTCTCAACATAGGCGACGATGGCCGCCAGTTGAACGGCGAATTGCTCCTTCTCCTCCTCGGTGAGCTCCAGATGGGCTAACTGGGCGATCTTCTCAACGTCCGACTTTGTGATCGGCATCTGCGTTCCTCCCCGCGTCGGTTCATGGAACTCAATAATAGCGTACTCGCAGGGGCGAGACTAGCGTGGCTCCCCAAGAACGAGGGCTCAGCCCGCAGGCGAGAAGAACCATCTTGACAATCCGGCGCTTCCTCTGCTAAATTCTCCGACGTTGAATGAATGGGTTAGGCGCGTAGCTCAGGGGGAGAGCACTACCTTGACGCGGTAGGGGTCAGCGGTTCAAATCCGCTCGCGCCTACCATTTTTATTTGATATGCTTGGCCACTGAGCGCGACTCGCCCGAAGGGGTGAGAACGCGCAGCGGGAGGCAATGGCAAGGAGAGGCGCACGAAGAGGAGATGGGTATTTGGGTTCGTCTTCCTGGAGGGGAAACGGTTGAGGTGCCTTCGGGGGTGACCGCGGGCGAGGCCATCGCCCGCGCGAATGGAGAGCTGGCCAAGCGCGCGCTGGTCGCCCGCGTCAACGGACGGCTCGTGGATCTGGCCCATCGCCCCGAGGAGGGGAGCGTGGTGGAGCCCGTTTTGATCGGTACTCCGGAAGCCCTGGAGGTCTATCGCCATTCGACGGCCCATCTTCTGGCGGCGGCCGTGCTGGAGCTTTTCCCCGGCACGTTGCTGGGCATCGGCCCGGCGACCGAAGAGGGGTTCTTCTACGACTTCTTCCGCCCGGAGCGCTTCACGCCCGAGGACCTGCCGCGCATCGAAGCGAAGATGCGCGAACTCATCGAGCGGGACATCCCCTATGAACGGATCGAGATCCCCAAGGAGGAGGCCCTGCGCTTCTTCGCGCAAGCGGGCGATCATCTGAAGTGCGAGCTGATCACCGACAAGGGCGGGGACATCGTCAGTTGCTATAAGCTCGGCGACCACATGATTGACTTCTGCACGGGGCCGCACATCCCCTCGACCGGGTACATCAAGGCGTTCAAGCTGCTGAGCCTGGCCGGCGCCTACTGGCGCGGCGACGAGCGCGGACCGCAGATGCAGCGCATCTACGGGACGTCGTTCTTCACCGAAGAGGAACTCGAGGCCTTCCTTCGCCGCCGCGAGGAGGCCGAGCGGCGGGATCATCGCAAGCTCGGGCGCGAGCTCGACCTCTTCAGCATTCAGGAGGAATACGGTCCCGGGCTCATCTTCTGGCATCCCAAGGGAGGGATCATCCGCAAGGAGATCGAGGATTTCCTCAAGGAGGAGCTGCTGCGGCGCGGCTATGGACTCGTCTATACGCCGCATATCGCGCAATATCGGCTGTGGGAGCAGTCCGGCCATACGGAGTTCTATCGCGAGTCCATGTACGCCCCAATGCGCATTGACGAGGTCGAGTACCAGCTCAAGCCGATGAATTGTCCGTTCCACATTGGCATCTACGCCTCGCGACCCCGCAGCTATCGGGAGCTGCCCATGCGATTGGCCGAATTCGGGACCGTCTATCGCTATGAGCGCAGCGGTGTGCTGCACGGACTCCTGCGCGTGCGCGGGTTCACGCAGGACGATGCACATATCTTCTGCACGCCGGAGATGCTCAAGCAGGAGATTGTGGGATGCCTGGACCTGGCCCGGCTCGTCTATCGCACGTTCGGCTTCCAGTACAAGGTCGAGCTGTCGGTGCGCGATCCGCGCGATCCCTCCAAATACATGGGGGGCGATGAGCGATGGTCGTGGGCCGAGCGGACGCTCGCCGAAGCCTTGGAGCAGATGGCGCTCACCTACACGGTGATCGAGGGAGAGGCGGCCTTCTACGGGCCGAAGATTGACATCAAGGTCGTGGACGCTATCGGGCGAGATTGGCAACTGGGGACGATCCAGCTCGACTTCAACCTCCCGGAGCGGTTCGATCTGAAGTACATCGGCGAGGACAATCGGCCGCATCGGCCGGTCATGATCCATCGGGCGATTCTCGGATCGCTCGAGCGGTTCTTCGGCATTCTGATCGAGCACTATGGCGGAGCCTTCCCGCTCTGGCTCGCCCCGGTGCAGGCGATCGTCCTGCCGATCACGGATAAGCAGAACGAGTACGCGCGAGCGGTTCAGGAGCGATTGTGTCGGGCCGGATTGCGCGTGGAGGCCGATCTGCGCGGGGAGAAGATCGGCGCCAAGATCCGCCACGCGCAACTGCAGAAGATTCCGTTCATGCTCGTCGTCGGGGCCCGCGAGGTCGAGACGGGGACCGTCTCGGTTCGCGAGCGCACCCGCGGGGACATCGGGGCCGTGTCGGTGGAGGCGTTCCTGGAGCGAGCGCTTCACCTCATCCGCACGCGCGCCATCGAACTGGAAACGACGAGCCCGCAGCCTGATGAACATCACCCCACACCCATGGGGGCGTGAGCGTCACGGTCTCCCCAAAGGGCGCCCGGCGCGATCGCAGCGATCGCGCGGCCCCAGGGGACCTTCATGCGAGAGGCTATGAGAGGCCCACAGGGTTTGCGATATCGCGTCAATGAGCGCATCCGGGCCGAGCGCGTCCGGGTCATTGATGAGAACGGCCACCAGATCGGCATCATGAGCCTTCGGGAGGCGCTCTCGCTGGCGCGCCAGCGGGAGCTGGACCTGGTCGAGGTCGCGCCTCAAGCCGATCCGCCCGTCTGTCGTATCGTGGACTACGGCAAGTACCTCTACGAGCAGAAGAAGAAGGCGCAGGAGGCCAAGAAGCGGCAGACGATCATCACCGTCAAGGAGATCAAGTTGCGTCCGGCGACCGACGATCATGACTATGAGTTCAAGATGCGGAATGCCCAACGCATCCTGAGCGAAGGGGATAAGGTGAAGGCTATCGTCCACTTTCGCGGGCGCGAGATCGTCCACAAGGATCTCGGCGAGCAGATCCTGCAGCGATTGATCACCGATCTGGCGCCGGTGGCCATCGTCGAGTCCCCCCCGCGCCTGGAGGGGAACAACCTCGTGGCCGTTTTCGCCCCGAAGAAACCTCACAAGTCGTGAGGAGCCGGTAATTGACCGCGCGCCTCACCGGAGGAGGACACATGCCGAAGCTGAAGACGCACAAAGGAGCATATAAGCGCTTTCGCCTGACGGCGACGGGGAAGATCAAACGCGGCCATTCGCACGCCCGTCACCTCTTGACGAAGAAGCCGCCCAAGCGCAAGATGAAACTCGATCGGGACACGTACGTGGACCCGACTGATGCCAAGCGCGTCAAGCGGTTGCTGCCGTACGGTCGCGCTTGAGCTGATCGGCTGCGAGAAGGGAGTGAACGATCATGCCGCGAGTCAAACGGGGTCATAAGCGCGTCGAACGACGCAAGAAATACCTCCGCCTGGCGAAGGGCTACTGGGGCGCCAAGAGCCGGCTTCACCGTTACGCGAAGGAGGCCGTGCAACGCGCCTGGAGATTCGCCTACATCGGACGGCGTTTGAAGAAGCGCGACTTTCGCCGTCTCTGGATCATCCGCATCAACGCGGCGGCGCGCCAGAACGGCCTCAGCTACACGCAATTCATGCACGGTCTGAAGCTGGCGGGCGTCGCCCTGGATCGGAAGGTCTTGGCCGATCTGGCCGTCCGCGACGCGGCCGCCTTCGCCGAGCTGGTCGGCATCGCCAAACACGCCTTGGCCGCTCAGGCCTCATGAGGCACTCGGCCGGGACATAGAGGTCCTTCGCATGCGCGAGCGCGTGGAGCAGATTCGCGCCCAACTCCGCGACGAGTTGATGCAGGTCGCGGACATGGCGGCTCTGGCCCGTGTCCGCGATCGCTATCTCGGGCGAAAGGGCGGGCTGATCACGCAACTCGTCAAAGAGTTGGGGGCGCTCCCTCCGGAGGAGCGACCGACGATCGGTCGCCTGATCAATGAGCTGAAGGAGGAGGCCGAGGCCGCGCTCGAGCGGCTTCGCGTCCAGCTGGAGGAACAGGCCGAGGCGGAACGCTTCGAACGCGAGCGCGTGGACATCACGCTGCCGGGCTTGCGCCCGCTGTTTGGCGCCCCGCACCCGATCACCCTCATCCGTCAACGGATCGAGGATATTTTCGTCTCGATGGGCTATGCGGTGGAGAGCGGTCCCGAAGTCGAGACAAGCTACTACAACTTCGACGCCCTCAATATCCCGCCGGGACATCCGGCGCGCGAGGCTCAGGATACGTTCTACCTGAGCGAGGATCTCGCGCTGCGGACGCAGACCTCGACCGTGCAAATTCGCGCGCTCGAACGGCGGCGTCCCCCTCTGCGCATCATCGCTCCGGGGAAGGTCTTTCGTCGCGACACGCCCGATCCGACGCATAATCCGATGTTCTTCCAAGTCGAAGGGCTCGCGCTTGATCGCGAGATCACGATGGGCGATCTGAAGGGGACGCTGCAGGAGTTCGTCCGGCGGATGTTCGGACCGCAGGTGCGCACGCGCTTTCGCCCGAGCTACTTCCCCTTCACCGAGCCGAGCGCCGAAGTGGACTTCAGCTGCTTCGTCTGTCGCGGGGAAGGATGTCGCGTCTGCAAGGGAGCCGGTTGGATCGAACTCGGTGGATGCGGCATGGTCCATCCGCGGGTGCTGCGCGGCGCCGGCGTAGACCCGGAGGAATTCACCGGGTTCGCCTTCGGCCTGGGCCTGGATCGTATGGTCGCGCTCATGTACGGCCTGGAGGACATTCGACTCCTCTATGAGAACGATCTTCGATTCCTCGAGCAATTCGGCTTCTAGCCGGAGGGCGGGAGGCAACGCCCGATCTCCCGTCGCGCGGGGGACAGCGACCGTATGCGCGTGAGCTATCGCTGGTTGAAGGAGTTGGTGGATTTCGATCTCTCGCCGCGCGAGCTGGCGGAGAAGCTCACGATGGTGGGCCTGGCCGTGGATCGCGTGGAGGAGGTGGAGGGGGATGCTCTCCTGGACCTGGACGTGACCTCGAATCGGCCCGATTGCCTGTCGCATCTGGGCGTGGCGCGCGAGATCGCTGTCCTCTGCGGCACGAGTCTCCGGCACCCGGAGACGCAGGTGGAGGAGGTCGAGGAAGAGACCACGCGCGCGACGTCGGTGGAGATTCATGCGCCGGACCTCTGCCCCCGATACGTGGCGCGAGTGATCCGCGGCGTGCGCGTCGGCCCTTCGCCGCGATGGGTGGTGGAGCGGCTGGAGCGGCTCGGACAACGCAGCATCAATAACGTCGCCGACATCACGAACCTCGTCCTGCTGGAGCTCGGCCACCCGCTTCACGCCTTCGACCTGGAGAAGCTCATCGAGCGGCGGATCATCGTCCGTCGCGCGCGGGCGGGCGAGCGCCTGGTGACGCTCGATGGCGTCACGCGCACGCTGAGCGCAGACATGCTCGTGATCGCCGATGCCGTCCGTCCGGTCGCGCTGGCCGGCATCATGGGGGGCGAAGAGACGGCTGTCTCCGAGACGACGCGCGATGTGCTCCTGGAGAGCGCGTACTTTCACCCGCTCTCGATCCGTCGCACAGCACGCGCCCTGGCCATGAGCACGGAGGCATCATACCGCTTCGAGCGCGGGGCCGATTACGAGGCGCCGCGGCGCGCGGCCGATCGCGCCGCCCGCCTCATCGTCGAGATCGCGGGCGGGCGCATCCTGCGCGGGCCCATTGACGTCTACCCGAATCCGCTGCGGCGCGAGAGGGTGCGACTTCGTCGCCGGCGGTTGCGCCGCCTCCTGGGCATGGATGTGCCATGGGCGGAAGCCGCGCGCATTCTGCGCGCGCTCGGCTTCCATATCGAACGCGTGGATGAGGAGGAGCTGTGGGCGACGCCCCCGAGCTTCCGCGTGGATATTGATGGTGAGGACGATCTGGTCGAGGAAGTCGCCCGGCACATCGGCTACGAGGCGATCCCCTCGACGTTGCCCGCCTGGAGCGGATACGGAGAATTGCTGCCCGGCGAAGAGAAGCGACGCGCGCTGCGCGCGGTCCTCTCCGCGCTCGGCTTCAGCGAGGCGATCACCTTCAGCTTCGTCAACGAACAGTGGGATGCGCTCTTCCGTTCGGATGGGGCGCGGGTCTGGCACTTGAAGAATCCCCTTGATGAGACGCGGGCCCAATTGCGCACGAGTCTGCTGCCCGGACTCCTCGAATCCCTCTTGCGCAACCTGCATCATGGTGTGCGCTCGGTCCGTCTCTACGAGATGGGCACGTGCTTCTTCGCTGGCGTCGAGGGCGAACGTCCGATCGAACGAGAACGGCTGGGACTGGTGGCGACCGGTCGGCTCAACGAGCGCGCCTGGCAGGATCAGCATCGCCCCTTCGGATTCTACGAATTGAAGGGGACGTTGGAAGCGCTGCTTGAGAAGTTGCGCGTGCGTCGGGTCGCTTTCGAGCCCTCCCCGCAAGAGTACCTGCATCCGGGACAATCGGCCCGCCTCCTGCTGGAGGGTGAACCGATCGGGGATTTCGGCCAGCTCCATCCGCGCGTCGCCGCCGTCTTCAAGTTCAGGCAGCCGGTCTTCGTCGCCGAACTGGACCTGGAGAAGCTCCTGCAGACGGAGGGCGAAGCGATCCGATGTCGGCCGCTGCCGCGATTCCCCACCGTTGTTCGAGACTTCTCGTTCCTGGTCTCGCGACACGTCGCGTATGCGGAGATCGAGCGCAGCATCGCGGAGCTGGGCATCCCGGAGATCGTCGAGGTGCGCCTCTTCGATGTCTATGCGGGCCCGAACGTCCCGGCCGAGAAGCGCTCGCTCTCGATCAGCGTCCGTCTTCGGGCCGAGGATCGAACGCTCACCGAGGAGGAGATCGCCGCCATTCAGGCACGGCTGCTGGCCCATCTGCGGGACCGCTTTCAGATCGAGCTGCGCGCATGATCCTCGCGCGCGCCAAAAAAGGAGTTGCCAGATTATGGCCGTCGGAGTAGAATACAGCTCAGCCGCGTGTCAATTGGAGGGACGATCGTGGCGGGATTGAGCGGTCTGGAGAAGTTCGCGCACCTGGAAGATAAGATCTATCGCGCGATCGAGCAGTTCAAGGCCCTGCGGCAAGAGAAGGAGGCTCTGGAGAAAGAAGTGGCCACTCTGCGACGAGAGATGAGCGCGCTGCTGGCGGAGAAGGATCGGCTGGAGGCTCAAGTGGAGCGCCTGCTGACGGAACGCGATGCCATCAAGCTCAAGATCGAAGCGATGCTGGAAGCGCTCTCGGTCCTGGAACAGGAGATGGTGGATTCCCTGCGATGATGAGGAGCGAACCGGAGCCTATGGAGACGACGCGCACACAGACGGTGAAGGTCGAGATCTACAATCAAACGTACAACCTCCGCGCCGACGGCAACGCCGAATACATCCAGCAACTGGCCGCGTATGTGGATCGGCACATGCGCGAGATCGCCTCGAAGACCCTCACGGTGGATTCGCTCAAGGTCGCGATCCTGGCGGCGTTGCTGATCGCCGACGAGCTGCATCAGATGAAGCAGCGATACGAGCAGTTGGACGCCCAGTTGGCCCAACGCAGCGCGGAAGCGGGCGAGCTGCTCGACCAGGTGCTCAAGAGCTACCGATCCGGCGACCGTCGAACCGGCGAGGCGTCGGACGCAGCATCCGAACTCCGACATCCCTGACGAGGCCCACACTGAGCGACGGCGCGCGGGCCCGTCGGCCGAGGTGAAGGGTCATCTTCGCTCGGATGACCGGAGCTCCCACCGAAGGATTCGCTCTTCCCTCACCGGATCGAGTATAATCTTGTACCTCAATGCCACGAGCGACCACAGGGTGGGCGATCTCGTGAACAGGAGCGGACATCGGGGCCAGGGGGTCAAGTCGGGGAATCCGCCCGACGGTCGAATCTCCATACGCATCGCCCGCCCGAATTCCCGACCAAGGAGGGGGATGGCATGATCAGGGATGATCTCTTCCGGGTGAAAGTCGGATTGGCCGAGATGCTCAAAGGGGGCGTCATCATGGACGTCACCAATGCCGAACAGGCCCGCATCGCGGAGGAAGCGGGAGCCGTCGCCGTGATGGCGCTCGAACGCGTGCCTGCGGACATTCGCGCTCAAGGGGGCGTGGCGCGCATGGCCTCGATCAAGCGGATTCGCGAGATCATGGAGGCGGTCTCCATCCCCGTGATGGCGAAAGTGCGTATCGGCCATTTCGTCGAAGCCCAGATCTTGCAGGAACTGGGCGTGGACTTCATTGATGAGAGCGAAGTGCTGACGCCGGCCGACGAGGAGCACCACATTGACAAGCATCAGTTCAAGGTCCCCTTCGTCTGCGGAGCACGCGATCTCGGGGAAGCGCTGCGCCGGATCGGTGAAGGCGCAGCCATGATCCGGACCAAGGGGGAGGCGGGCTCGGGGAACATCGTCGAAGCCGTTCGACATCTGCGCAGCGTGATGGATGCCATCCGCCGTCTGACGGTCCTGCCCAAAGAGGAACTGATGGCCGAGAGCAAGCGTCTGGGAGCCCCGTATGAGCTGGTCCAGTGGGTCGCCGAACATGGCCGCCTCCCGGTGCCGAACTTCGCGGCCGGAGGAATCGCCACGCCGGCCGATGCCGCGCTCTGCATGCAACTGGGTGCGGAAGCCGTCTTCGTCGGGTCCGGGATCTTCAAATCCGAAGACCCGGCGCGACGGGCGCGCGCGATCGTCAAGGCCGTGACCTACTACAATGACCCCAAGATGCTCCTGGAGGCGAGCGAAGAATTGGGCGAGCCGATGCGCGGCCTGGACGTGTCGCGGCTGGCCAAGGAAGAGCTTCTGCAAACGCGCGGGTGGTGAACGATGAAGATCGGTGTGCTCGCCGTTCAAGGAGACTTCGCCGCCCACGGGCGCGTCCTACAGCAACTTGGTGTCCCCTGGTGCGAGGTTCGACATCCCGAGCAATTGTCGGAGATCTCGGGCCTGATCCTGCCGGGCGGCGAGAGCACGACGATGTTGAAGTTCCTGTTCGAAGAGGGATTCCTCGAGCCGCTTCAGGACTTCGCCCGCCGTGGCGGCGCCTTCTTCGGGACGTGCGCGGGAGCGATCCTCTTGGCGCGCGAGGTCACCAATCCCCGCCAACCCTCGCTCGGGCTCTTGGACATCTCGGTGCAGCGGAATGCCTACGGCCGCCAGATCAACAGCTTCGTGGATCGCGCGCTCAGTCCCGTTTTCGGTCCGCCTCCGCTGGAGATGGTCTACATTCGCGCCCCCATCATCACGCGCGTTGGTCCCGGCGTCGAAGTCCTCGCCGAACATGGGGGGCATCCCGTGCTCGTGCAGCAGGGGCGCTGTCTGGCGGCCACCTTTCATCCCGAGTTGACCGAAGACCGACGCGTCCACGAGCGGTTCTTGCGGCTGGTCGAGGCGGCCTCCGCACGATGAGGCGAGAGGCGTCGAGCGCATCCGGCCCTCTCTTATTGGAGGCGAACGCGCGCTTCATCTTGACAGCCACGCCGCCGGTCACAATAATACGGCTCTTCGTATGCGCGGGAGCCGGTCAACGAATCCGGGACAACGGCGCGTGCTGTCCGATGGCATCTATGATCAGCTCAAGGCCGAGATCATCACCGGCGCGCTGAAGCCCGGGCATTACTTCTCGGAGACCGAACTCGCTCGACGATTCCACGTCAGCCGCACTCCGATCCGCGAAGCCTGCGCGCTCTTGGAGAGAGAGGGCCTTCTGCAGAGCCTCCCCTACAAGGGGTATCTCGTCCCTCCGATCACCTTCGAGGACCTGCAGAAGCTCTACCAAGTACAGCTCATCGTTGAGAGCGCGTGCGCGGAGTTGGCGGCTCACGCCATTGACCCTGAACACTTGACCATGCTCGAGCAGCTCTGTCGGGCCTCCTATACCTTTGAGGATCGCAAGAGCTACTTCGCCTTCATCCGCGCGAATTTCCGCTTCCATACGCTCATCGCTGAGGTGACGGGCAATGACCTGCTGCTGGAGATCGTGCGCGACGTCGAGAACAAGCTCCAGCGCTTCTTCTATCAAACGATCGGCCTGGGCGCCTATGGCCCACTTTTGGTCGAAGAGCACACGGCCATTGTTCAAGCGCTGCGCGATGGCGATCCGCACCGCGCCCGTCGCGCCATGGAGCGACATATTCAGAACACGAAGGAGCGCACCTCGAAGCTGTTTCTGAAGTGAGGACGTCATCGGGAGCGTCGTGCGCCACGACCGCGAGGAGGAGATGATGAGGAGGGGAGGAGGACGCCACTCTGCACTCGGGATGAGTCTTCTCGTCCTCGCCGTGCTTCTCTCAGGTCCTCGAGCGACGGCGCAGCCACAGGCTGCGCCGATCGAGCTCTGGGTGGACGCCTCGGAGGCGCCGCGAAAGATCTTCCACGTGCGCCTGCAGATCCCTGTCTCGCCCGGCCCGCTCGTGCTCGTCTATCCCAAGTGGATTCCGGGCGAGCACGGACCGACCGGCCCGATCGTGAACCTCGCGGGGTTGAGCGTGCGTGCTGGTGATCGCGAGATCCCCTGGCGGCGCGATCCGCGCGACATGTTCGCCTTCCACGTGGAGGTTCCCTCGGGCGTCTCTCGGCTCGAGGTGACTTTCGACTACCTCTCTCCGACGGCGCCCGGGGGCTTCAGCACGAATCCCTCGGCGAAGCTGGCCGTCATGGATTGGCACCTGTTCCTCCTCTACCCGAAGGGGAGCGACATCGAGCGAACGCTCGTTCGTCCGAGGCTCCGCCTGCCCGCAGGCTGGCAGTGGGGTGGCGCGCTGTCGGCACAAGCCGCACGTCAGCATGAGATCGTCTTCGATCCCATCCCCCTCGTTCTGCTGATTGACACGCCCATCGTCATCGGCGCGCACTATCGGCGGATTGAGTTGGCGGGGCCGACCGACGGGCTCCCTCCGCATGTGATGGACATCGTCGCCGATAGCGAATGGGCGCTCGACATCCCCGCATCGCGTCTGGCCGCCTATCGGCAGCTCGTTCGAGAAGCCCGGGCGCTCTTCGGCGCCATGCATTATCCGCGCTACCATTTCCTCGTGTCGCTCAGCGATCACCTCAGCCCCTTCGGTTTGGAACACCACCAGACGTCGAACAACCAGGTCCCCGAACGGTTCTTCGTGGACGACGAGGTGCATCGGCGATTGGCCGATCTGCTGCCCCACGAATTCGTCCACGCCTGGTGCGGCAAGACGGTGCGCCCACAAGGCCTGGTGACGACCGACTATCAGCAGGAGATGCTCACCGACATGCTCTGGATCTATGAGGGGCTGACGCAGTACTACGGTCTCGTGCTCGCCGTGCGAAGCGGTTTGCTCTCGATGGAGGAGGGACGCCAAGTGCTGGCGGCCTACGCCGATGGATTGAATCATCAAACGGGGCGCCTCTGGCGACCGCTTCAAGACACGGCGACGGCAGCGCAGATCCTCTACACAGCTCCGGCGGAGTGGGCGAACTGGCGACGCGGCGTGGATTTCTACCCCGAAGGTGCACTGCTGTGGCTGGAGACCGATGTGCTCATTCGCCGGATGACCGAGGGACGGCGCTCGCTCGATGACTTCGCACGAGAATTCTTCGGCTCCGGCATTGGACCGGGCGGTCGGATCTTCGTGAAGCCGTACACGGCCGAGGAGCTCTACGCCGCGCTCCACAAGATCGTCCCTTATGACTGGAAAGGCTTCTTCACATCTCGACTCAACGAGAAACGACCCCAGGCCCCGATGGCCGGCCTTCTCGAAGGAGGATGGGTGCTGAACTACACGGAGGAGTCCAATCCCTTCGCGCTCCCGCTCTCGGAGGAAGTCCTTCCGCTTCCCTCCTCGCTGGGTCTGGCCGTGAAAGAAGACGGGCGCGTCCTCGACGTCGGCTATGGGACGCCGGCCTATCGGAGTGGCCTCGGACCCGGGATGAAGATCGTCGCCGTGAACGGACGGCGGTTCAGCAAGGATGTCTTCCTGCGCGCGCTCGCCGCTGCGCGCGACGGTCGCCCGATCCAACTCCTGGTGGAGAACGACGAGTTCTTCACCACGCACGAGTTGCTGTACACCGAAGGGGTGCGATTCCCGCAGCTGGTGAGGGATGAGAAGAAGCCCGACGTGCTGTCGGAGATTCTGGCACCGCGCGCCGCCGAGCGACGATAACGCGAGGGCGATGATGAACGACGAGGTCCGAGAAGAAGCATTCCTCGCAGCTTCGCCGAAATCCCCCGCGGCTCCTTCAGAGAGCGCGAAACGCACGGTCGGGCTCCTGGCGTGGCTTCGACACGCTTCGACCGAGCAGCGCCGCGCGCTCGTGGCCGCATGCTTGGGGTGGATGCTCGATAGCATGGACGTCATGCTCTACGCGATGGTCCTCGCCCACCTGATGCGCGACTTGCAGATGAGCGCCTCGACGGCGGGCTTGCTCGGATCGCTCACGCTGCTCTCTTCGGCGGTCGGGGGCGTGCTCTTCGGCCTGCTGGCCGATCGCGTGGGTCGAACGAAGGCGCTCATGGCGAGCATCCTCATCTACTCGGTCTTCACCGCCGCCTGCGGCCTGGCGCAGACCATCCCCCAGCTCGCCGTGTTTCGCGTTCTCCTTGGCCTGGGCATGGGGGGAGAATGGGCGACGGGAGCCGCGCTCGTCTCGGAGAGCTGGCCCCCTGAGCATCGCGGCAAAGCCTTGGGGATCGTCCAAAGCTCCTGGGCCGTCGGCTACGCGCTCGCCGCGGCCATCACGGCGCTCGTCCTGCCGCGCTATGGATGGCGAGCGGTCTTCTTCGTCGGCGTCCTCCCCGCACTCTTGACCTTCTGGATTCGACGCTCAGTCGAAGAACCCGCGTTGTGGAAGACGGCGCATCAAGAGCGCGCGCGTTCGGCTCGCTCGGCGCCCGGAATCGCGGAACTGTTCCGCCAGCCGTTCGTCCGCCACACCCTCACGACGACGCTCATGAACACCAGCTCCATGTTCGCCTGGTGGGGCTTGTTCACGTGGATTCCGGCGTATCTGACGCTGCCGCCTGAGCACGGGGGGGCGGGCTTGAGCATCCTGCAAACCTCCACGTGGGTGATCCTCATGCAGGTCGGCATGTGGCTCGGCTATGTGACCTTCGGATTCATCAGCGATTGGGTGGGGAGGCGACCGACGTATCTCGCGTACTTCCTCATCGCAGCGGCCTTGGTTCCCATCTACGGAGGCGCGCGGCACCCGATACTGCTGCTCCTTCTCGGTCCGATCGTCGCCTTCTTCGGGACGGGATACTTCAGCGGCTTCGGGGCGATCACCGCCGAACTCTTCCCGACGCGCATTCGAGCCACGGCGCAGGGCTTCACGTACAACTTCGGACGAGGCGTGAGTGCACTCGCCCCGTTCGCCGTCGGCCAGTATGCCGAAGCGCACGGCCTGGGCGTCGCCTTCTCGCTCACGACGATCGCGTTCCTGATCGCCGCTGCCTTCGCCCTCGCTCTCCCCGAGACGAAGGGGAGAGTGCTCGAGTGAGCGAAACATCCTCTTGACAATCCGATCGGCTCCCATAAAATAGAGGGGCAGCTGTATACAATGTGGATACAAAAACGATGGGAGGAACTCGGAGCCAGAGGAGGATCGCGATGAGGGATCGGACCCAAGGAGGATGGACTGTCGTCTTGGTCGTGCTCGCCCTTGCTCTGAGGTGCGCCTATGCTCAGGGCGAGTTGGCGACGATGCGAGGGAAAGTGACCGATGAGACGGGGGCGGTGATCCCCGGCGCCGTCGTCACGGCGACGAACGTCGAGACGGGCTTTCGGCGAACGGCCCGAACATCGGATTCGGGGGATTACTGGCTCCCCGCCCTTCCCCCCGGGACATATGAGCTGGCGGTGGAGGCGACTGGGTTCACTCGCCAAATCCGGCGGGGTATCGTTCTGACGATTCGGCAGGAAGCGATCATTGACGTCGTACTCAAGGTCGCGGGAATCGAGGAGACGGTCGTCGTCACGGCGGAGGCCCCGATTGTGGAGACATCGAAATCCGAGGTCACCACAGGCGTGAGTGAGCAAATGATTCGCGACCTGCCAGTCAACACGCGCCGTTGGCTCGATTTGGGATTGCTCACCCCGGGGGTGAGTCAGGACAACATTCGGGGATTTTACTACAACAACCTCAACATCGGCGGAGGATCTCGCTGGTGGGCGAACGGCTTCGTCGTGGATGGTGTCACCAACACGTGGGCCGAGATGGGCGAGCCGCGTCAGAATTTCCCGCAGGATGCCATTCGCGAGTTCAAGGTCAACACGATGCAGTTCAAGGCCGAATATGGTCTGGCCAGCGGAGGCCTTCTGACGGCCGTCACGAAGTCGGGGACGAACGAGCTGCATGGGAGCGCGTTCCTCATTCTTCCGGGACAAGGTCCTCAACGCGCGCAATTTCTTCGAGAAGACGAGACCCAACTACCGGCGCTATCAATATGGGGGGAGCTTGGGCGGACCAATCGTCAAGGACAAGACGCACTTCTTTGGCTCCATCGAGCGCACGGATGAGAACCGCTTCTTCACCGTCTTCACCGGAGGGCTCTATCCGCAGGAGGAGGGGACGTTCCTGAGTGATCAATGGCGGACGATGTTCGTCGTCCGGGTGGACCATCAATTCAACGAGAGTCATAAGCTCTTCGCTCGATATGCGCAGGAGGACGAGTATCGGCCGTTTTTGACCGCTGGGGGGATCAATGCGCGGAGCGCGGGCTTTGGTTTCGCCGTTCCCCGCCGGGCACCGGTTATTGGATGGACGTGGACGATCTCGCCGCGAGCGCTGAATGACTTTCGCTTTCAATATGCCTTCGCCAAATACATCGTCTCCCCGGCTGACACGGGGAAGCGCGGCCATTCGTTCGATCCAGGCGATTTCCCTCAGAAGCGCTTCGACGACTGCGCGCAGATCATCGTGCGTCCCAGCCTGGTCACCGGCAATTGCAATTCGCAAATGGGGCCCGAAAAGCGATGGCAGTTCGTGAACAACTTCTCCTACCACATTCCGAACCGGTACGGGAAGCACGAGATCAAGACCGGCGTGGATTACAACTGGATTGATTTCGCGGCCGACATCTTCATCAATGTGAAGGGGACCTATTCCTTCGCGACCGACAAACCCTACGATCCGAACGATCCGACGACCCGCCCGTATCTCTTCACCATGCAATTTCCGGCCTACACGCGGAAGCCGGTGACGCACTTCTCCGCGTACGTTCAGGACGACTGGTCGCCAATCCCCTATCTCACGCTCAATCTGGGACTGAGGTACGATGTGCAACTGGGTTCCTTCAATGAAGACATTGACCAAATCCGATTCCCCGTCCCGGTGCCGTACGTCACTTCCAAGGGGCGCGGAGATCACAACAACTTCGGGCCTCGATTTGGCTTCGCGTGGGATCCGACGCGGAAGGGCAAGGCCGTGATCCGCGGCGGCTACGGGATCTACTACGAGAACGTCCGGACGCTCACGAACTTCGCCGAACGTTGGTGGCCCCAGCAGAAGCTGATCGTCATCTCCAATCCGGCGTATCCGGATCCTTTCCAGGGGCGGAGTCCGGAGGAGTTCATCTCCAAAGCGCCGCCCAATATCACCGTGCTGGCCAACGATAGTGTCAATCCGTACTCCGAGCAGTACAACCTCGGGCTCAGCATGCAACTGACGCCGAATGTGGCCGTTACAGTGGACGGCGTCTACCACCTCGGGCTCAAGCAGTGGCGCGCCATAGATGCGAACTATTTCCCCAGCCCGACGGTCCGCGTGCGCCCCAACCCCAACTTCGCGCGCGTGACGCGGCGGGAGACGGCGGCGAAGTCCCACTATAAGGCGCTCTACGTCAAAGTGGAGAAGCGCTTCAGCCGGAGCTTCACCTTCCTGAGCCATTACACGTTGGCCAAGGGGAAGGACAATTTGCATGATGGGCTCCCGCCGGATCAATTTCGCCTGAGCGACGAATGGGGGCCGAGCCCGACCGATCGCCGTCATGCGTTCGTCTTCAGCGGTCTGTGGCAACTGCCCTACGGATTCACGCTGGGGGCGATCGTGCAGCTCCGATCGAGTCTGCCGTTTGAAATCACGGCAGGGACGGACCTCAACGGCGATGGCGTGGCGGGCGATCGCCCGGTGGGCGTCACCCGAAACATGGGCTGCCGGGCCATGGACCTGCAGGCGCTCAATGCGTATCGGCAGGCGAATCGGCTCGCCCCGGTGAGCGAGGCAGACATTCTGTGTCCGGGCTATGCGAACGTGGACTTCCGGCTGACGAAGGCCTTCGCCTTCAAGGAGGCCACGCGCCTGGAGGTGATCTTCCAATCCTTCAACCTCTTCAATCGGGTCAACTTCAATCCGCCAACAGGGAACCTGCGCTCCGGGCTCTTCGGAAGGCCCACGACGGCGCTGGATGCGCGCCAGCTTGAGTTGGCGCTGCGGTTCAGCTTCTGACCCTGCTCGGTCCTCGCGGGAGAGGTGCGATGAGCCCCGAGTGCGGCGGCATGTCCATGAGGGACTTCACCGCCCTCTCCTGTGAGGTCCACTGACCTTCTCCGATTCGCGGCGGCATTCTGAGGGGGGACGAACGATGAGGAGGAATGCTCGATGTTTGGCGGTGCTCGGGGGATCGGCCGTGCTCATACTCGCTCTTTCGATCCCGGCACACGCGCAGGAGCGGCTCTCGAGCCTCGCGCAGGTGTTCTCGAAAGGATACCTGCTCCAAGATCGCAACGATGACGGTGTTGTTGATTTCGTCGCGCTGGCGATCATCGCTCCTCGCGAAGCCACGGCGGCTGACGCGGCCATCCTCGCGGACATCGGCGCGCGTTTGGGATTCGAGACGATGGGGCTCGATGTGCCATTGGTCTTCACGGATTCGGATCCCGCGCTCCCGGAAACCCCTTATGTGCTCCTGATCGGGAGCAAGAATCGGTGGATTCAACGACTCGTCGGCGAAGGACGGCTGGATCTGGCGACGCTCAGCCCCGGGGAGGGGATGATCGCGCTCCTTCCTTCCGCTCTCGAGGGGAGAGACGCGCTCGTCATTGTGGGACGCGATGACGACGGCCTTCGGGAAGCCGGCCACGTCTTCGCCGCGCGGATGCCGTACCTCTGGCGCGTGGGGAGAGAGACCGTGAGACAGATCGAGGAAGAGGCAGCGGCGTTCTTCGAGAGAAACGGCCTCGGGCGCCCATCGGTAGCCGCGCGCACCATCATGGTGCGCAGGGGAGCGGAGGAGATCGCGTCGGTCCTCCTTGAAGTGTCGTTCGGTCGCGCGACCGAAGTGCTGCAGGCCGCCGAACGGCTTCGGGAGCTTGCGGCCGCGCATGAACGACGTCAGCGCGAGGACGTGCTCAATTACGCGAGCGTCGCTCGGCTGATCTTCGAGCTTCGAGCAGGAGCCGAGGCGCAACGCGTGGAGGTTCCAAGAAGCGGGACGCCGAAGAGGGATCCGCTCCCCCTCGTCCGTGAGAGTCGTGAACCCGCTCGAGAGTTGAGCCTGGCCAACATCTACTCCACGGAAGGGCTCCTGAAGGGATCGCCGACCGAACTCATCCCGAACCGCGTGGACACGACGATCATCGTGGGACCGGATCGGGAGGCGGTGTGGGCGGCGGAGATCGCCGCGCGCCTCGGCTTGGAATCCACGGGTGTGAAGCTGCCCATCTCCCGAATGGCCAATGAGGTCACAGACGAGAAGAGCGAGATCAATCCGATCCTGATTGGGCGAGAGAATCCCTTTGTGCGAGCGCTTCGAGAGCGAGGGAAGCTGACGAATCTCGCGGAGTTGCAACCGAATCAGGGTTTGGTCGAGATCGTTCATAACGCGTTCGACGAATCTCCGGCCGTCGTCGTCGCGGGCGCCGATGAGGCCGGGACGCGCGAGGCGGCCCGCTACTTGGCCGCTCGTGTCCCCTACCTCTGGGAGCACAAGAAAGGCCGACTGACCCTCGGTATGATCGAGGACGAGGTGCGACGGTTCTTCGCCGCGCGCTCCGGCGCCGGACAGGCGGCCACGGCGCTCTACAAGCTGGATCGGCTCATCGCCTCGGAGCTTGCGGGAAAAGATGTGGAATCGGCCACTGTGAACGTCTATGTGGAGAATGCCGATGAGGGGTTCGCCCGCTTCGTGGAGGACTACATTCGCCCCAAACTCAAGGCCGAGCGCGTGCAGATCGCGGCGACCAACATTGATCTCTTCCATGCGCGGCCGATTCTGGATGAATCGTGGGAGATCCCGTGGGAAGTTCAGGACGTCTGGAATGTGCTGCGCTCCCGCGTCCTCCCGCGCGTGAAGAAGAAGTCGCGCGTGGAGATCGAGATTCGGGTGAGCGAGGCGCCGGAGGTTCGGCGCGAGTTGGAACGCGCCATTCGCGCAGAGTTGCGACGGCGAGGAGTCGCCGAGGAGGGGATCACCGTCCGCGTGCTCTCCGCCTACAAGCAAGGCTTCAGCTGGATCACGGACGTCGTGCTCCCGGCGATTCGGGAGCGCCGGTCGGAGATCGCGAAGATCCTCATTCGCTTCGCCCCTGTGGAACAGGAGAAGGATCGGCCGGAGCTTCGGTGGCAGACGATCTTCTCCCCCATTCGCTGGTTGCAGGAGCTCTATCCCATAGACGAAGTGCTCGCCCGTGAATTAGGGCTCCCCGTGGATGCGATCGTCTTCGAGAAGGCCGCTTCGCCCAAGAGCCCGATCTATCACCTTGAAGTCCTCGATCGCGCGGGGCGTCTTCTCTATCAGGGCGATTTCGATCCGAAGTTCGTGGTCCTGCCGCTCTTTCGGCAGTTCCCCGACTACGAATCGGTTCGGGTGACGACGGGATGGATCATGGCCGATGTGGACGGCCGGCGCGTGGCGGATGAACGGATCGTCACTGATCCGGAGAAGTTCTGGGATCTCTATCAGACGAAGCTCCTGCCGCGTCTTTTCGCCTACATCATGGACCTCTACGAGGGGCAGCCCAAGACCGAACACGCACCGTACTTCGGCGAGTTGAGGGTGGAGCTGACGCTGAGCGAGCCGGATTATCCGCTGGGCATTGACCAGGAGCAGATCTCATCGCTCGAGGCCCTGCATGAGGACATCTATTTCGGCACATTGGCGTTCCTTGACCTCATCGGGTTGAAGTTCGTCGGGGAACGGTTGCTCTATCCGGGACGGATCATCCCCCTCATCTCTCCCCCCCGCCATGGGGAGAATGGGCGCGCGCGGATCCTCCTCACGGGAAAGGCGGCGGGCTCTCCGCGCATCGTCCTGGAATGGACGGAGCGGGGGAAGGAAGGAAAGCAGAAACGTTCGCTCGACATCCCGAAGGTGGCCGTCGAAGATCCGCGCGTCGTGGCGGCCATTGTGGAGGCTGGATACGAGGGGGTCCGACGCGTGGATGTCGCGCTGCGCACGGATACCGAGCGGGATGAGCGCGAGGAGCTGATCAAACGGGCCCCGGAAGAGATCGTGGATCGCACGATCCTCTCCGCTGAGCAAGCGCGCGCTATGGTGGAGATCTTGCGGCGGCTTCATCAAGCGCGGCTCTTCACGGCGACGCTGGCCTATCCGCAGCTCGATCGCCTTCGCATCCGCCTCATCTCCCCGGAGAAGACGACGTCCGAGGACCTCCCGAATCCGGGCTCGACGTTCCCGGTGAAAGATATCGAAGCCCGAGGGCGAGGATATCGGCATACGGGCGAGCGGATCGTCCAATGGGCGGAGCCGATCAGCCCTGAAGCGTGCGAGGAGATCATCGCGAAGCTCAGCACGTTTCCGGAGATCACGGCCTATTGGGTCGGCAAGTCGTACCTGGGACGCGACATCTGGGCGATGGACGTCATGCTGCCGATCTCGACGACGCTCTGGTCGCACGCGAAGGCGACGACGTTCAAGCCGACGCTCTTCATCTCCGGCCGACAACATGCCAACGAGGTCTCCAGCACGAGTCATATCTTGCGCCTCGCCGAATTGCTGGCGACCGATCCGGCGTACAAGAAATACCTCACGCGAGTGAATGTGGTGCTGCATCCGATCACGAATCCGGATGGGGCCGCGCTGGCCTATGAGTTGCAGAAGATCACCCCCCACTTCATGCTTCACGCCGGATATTGGGGGGCCTTGGGGGTGGATGTGACCGTCGGTCAATGGGAGCGCGATCCGATATATCCGGAGACGAGGGTGAGGCGCGAGATCTGGCGCACATGGTTGCCGGATGTCTTCCTGAATCCGCATGGCTATCCCTCCCACGAATGGGTTCAGCTCTTCGGAGAGTACGCCGGATGGGTGCGCTCGCGCGTGCCCGAGCGCGGGCGGGCGTGGTGGGCCCCGCGCGGATGGTTCATTCCGGGGTTCTCCTATGTTCAAGACCCTCGATATCCGAAGCACAAGGACGTGGCCTTCGCGCTTCGCGATCGCATTGCCGAGGCGATCAACAGCGACGCCCGTTTGCGCGAACTGAATCGCCGCATGTACGCGCGCTATCGGAAGTACGGCGTGCAGTGGGATCCGAAGACCTACAAGGAGGACCTCCACAAAGGCGTGCGCATCTACACGGCCATCAAGGGGATCAAGCCGAGTCCGAATGCCCCGAGTTTCATGGGGCGATACCCCGCCGTGACCGTCTTCGAGAGCGGCACGGAAGCCCCCGATGAGACAGCGCGCGGAGAATGGCTCGAGCTCGTGGCGACCGCGGGGCTTCTCTTCGATCTCGCTCACCTGCAGTTCCTCTACGAATCCCACTACGAGGTGAAGCGGAGCGAGGAGGAGATGGCCACCGGCATTCGATTCACGGTGAGCCGAAAGCGCCCGGTGCTCCCTCCTCAGGCGGAGACGCGCGCCCCCGAGTCCTCGGCCCGATGAATCGGCGATCCTCTTCAGCCGACCACTTGCGTCAGGACGAAGAAAGCGTCTATGGTGAGAAGGGACCGAACAAGGCGCCTTTGCCCCGACAGTGAGGTGATCGAGAGCAGGAGGCGAAGATGCTGCGAATTGGCGTGGATACGGGAGGGACATTCACGGACTTCGTCCTTGTGCGCGATGGGGTGATCGTCACCCTGAAGGTGCCTTCGACGCCGAAGCATCCCGAAGAAGCGGTGCTCGCGGGGGTGAGCGAGGTGCTCGGCGAGGAGGATGTGGAGTTCGAGTTGGTGCACGGGACGACCGTGGGAACCAACGCGTTGCTCGAACGCAAGGGGGCGCGCACGGCGCTGCTCACGACCGAGGGATTCGAGGACGTACTGGAGATCGGGCGACAGAATCGGCCGGGGTTGTATCAACTCACGGCCTCGCGACCGAAGCCACTTGTTCCGCGAGCGCTTCGCTTCGGTGTGCGCGAGCGCGTGACATCCGCGGGAGAGGTGCTCATTCCCCTGGATCGCGATCAGGTGCACGAGCTGCGCGCGCGACTCGCGCACCTGGGTGTGGAATCCGTCGCCGTTTGCTATCTCTTCGCCTTCCTCGAACCGAGGCATGAGCGGGAGACGGCCGAGCTGTTGGCCGACCTCGGCGTGCCGGTCTCGCTCTCGCATGAGATCCTGCCGGAATTTCGCGAATACGAGCGCACCTCCACGACGGTCATCAACGCCTACCTGGCCCCACTCATGGGCCGATACATCCGGCGACTGGAGGAGGGCTTGACCCGTCTCGGAGATGCGCGCCGTTCTCCGGTCCGTCCGGTGCTGCGCATCATGCAGTCGAATGGTGGTTCGATCTCCGCGCGCGCAGCGGCCGAGCAGCCGGTACGCACGGTGCTCTCCGGTCCGGCCGGAGGTGTGGTCGGCGCCTTCGCCATCGCTCAACGCATCGGACTCTCGCGGATCATCACCTTCGACATGGGGGGGACTTCGACCGACGTCAGCCTCGTGGAGGGCGCGATTCAAACGACGCACGAGGCGCGCATCGCCGAGATGCCCATCGGCATTCCGGTCATTGACATCCACACAGTGGGCGCCGGCGGCGGGTCCATCGCGCGCGTGGATGAGGGCGGTGCCCTGCGCGTCGGACCGGAGAGCGCGGGCGCCGACCCGGGCCCCGTCTGCTATGGGCGAGGCGAAGAGATCACCGTCACCGATGCGCACCTGCTGCTTGGACGGCTCGATCCCGATCGGTTTCTCGGTGGAACGATGCCGCTCTATCCGGCGCGCACGCGCGAATACTTCAGCGTCTTCCGCCACCATTTCCCCCGTCCGGCCTCGGAGGTGGAGATCGCCCTGGGGATTCTCGACGTCGCCAATGCCAACATGGCACGGGCCATCAAGGTCATCTCCATCGAACGCGGTCATGATCCGCGCGATTTCACCCTCATCGCTTTCGGAGGAGCCGGAGGGCTGCACGCGTGTGACCTCGCCGAGATGCTCTCGATCCCACGCGTGCTGGTGCCGAAGCATCCCGGTCTGCTCTCAGCGCTCGGCGTCTTACTCTCGGACGTCGTCAAGGACTACTCGCAAACGGTCATGCTCGCGCAGGAGGAGGTCGCGCCGGAGCGCTTGGAGGTGGTCTTCTCTCGCCTGGAGGCGCGCGCGCGCGCGGACCTTCGCGCCGAGGGATTCCCCCCCGACCGCATCCTGCTCTCGCGCTTCGTGGACGCGCGCTATGCCGGACAAGCGTTCGAGCTGTCGCTGCCGTTCACGCCCGATCTCATCGCGGAGTTCCACCGCGCGCACGAACGTCGCTACGGCTATGCCGACCCCGCGCGAAAGGTCGAATTGGTCACGCTGCGCGTGAGGGCGTGCGGGATCACGGAGAAACCCGCCTTCCCGCCTCGCGAGCGCCGCGCGATCGTGGTGGAACCGGTGGCGCGCCGCCCCGTCTATTTCCAAGAGAACGGATCCCCGATCGCGCGAGAGACACCCTTCTACTGGCGCGACGCGCTCGCGCCCGGTGTGACGCTCGCCGGGCCGGCCATCATCCTGGAGTACAGTGCGACGACGGTCGTCCCACCCGGATGGCGCGCGGAAGTAGACGAATACGAGAACGTGATCCTCTCGCGGGAGCGTTGAAGATGTCGTGTGATCCGATCAAGCTGGAGATCTTCAAATCGCTCTTCATCTCGATCGCCGAAGAGATGGGCGTCACGCTGCGACGCACGGCCTTCTCCCCCAACATCAAAGAGCGACGCGATTACTCCTGCGCCATCTTCGATGAGGAAGGACGGCTTGTCGCTCAAGGCGATCATATGCCCGTGCATCTGGGGTCGATGCCGATGTCGGTGCGGAAGGCCATCGAAGCCGTCGCGCTCGAACCCGGCGATGTGGTCGTTCTCAACGACCCGTATGAGGGCGGGACGCATCTGCCGGATGTGACGCTCGTCTCCGCCGTTTACGTCGAAGGGCGACCGTTCTTCTACGTCGCCAATCGCGCGCATCACGCCGACATCGGCGGCATGTCCGCCGGCTCGATGCCGCTTTCGACCGAGATCTTCCAGGAGGGCTTGCGCATTCCGCCGATCAAACTCTACGAGCGCGGACGGCTCAACACGTCGGTCATGCGCCTGATCCTGGCCAACGTGCGGACGCCGGTCGAGCGAGAGGGCGACCTCACGGCGCAATTGGCAGCCAATCGCACGGGTGAGAAGCGGCTGCGCGAGGTGGTCGCCAAATACGGCGCGGAGGAGGTCGCCTTCTACATGCGCGAGCTGCAGGCATATGCCGAGCGCATGGTGCGCGCGCGCCTGGCGGCGATCCCGGATGGCGATTACGGGGCCGAGGATTACCTGGACGATGATGGGATCACCGAGGATCCCATTCCGATCCGCGTCACGATCCGCATCCGGGGAGATTCGGCCATTGTGGATTTCACCGGGTCCGCTCCGCAGACGCGCGGCAACGTCAATGCCGTGTACGCCATCACCCTCTCGGCCACGTCTTACGTCTTCCGGGCGATCACCGGCGGCGATATTCCGGCCAACGCGGGCGTGCTCGCTCCGATCACGGTCATCGCGCCGGAGGGGACCGTCGTGAATGCCGTCTTCCCGGCTCCGGTCGCAGCGGGGAATGTCGAGACATCGCAACGCCTGGTGGACGTGCTGCTGAAGGCCCTGGCGCCGGCATTGCCCGATGTCATCCCGGCAGCCAGCAGCGGCACGATGAATAACCTCACGCTCGGGGGGATTGATCCGCGTACCGGGGCTCCTTTCGCGTACTACGAGACGATCGCCGGGGGCATGGGCGCGAGCCCTCAGGGCGATGGTGACAGCGGCGTGCACACGCACATGACGAATTCGCTCAACACGCCCGTGGAAGCGCTCGAATATGCCCTGCCCGTACGCGTGCGCCGCTACTGCCTGCGCGCGGGTTCCGGAGGACGCGGCCGCCACCGCGGAGGTGATGGGATCATCCGCGAGATCGAATTCCTCACCGATGCGGACGTCGCGATCCTCTCCGAACGCCGGCGCTTCGCCCCTTACGGCCTTCATGGCGGCGAACCCGGTCGGCCTGGAGAGAACGTCTTGATCTCCAATGGCATCGAACGCCGATTACCCGGGAAGGTGAACATCCGCGTGAGAAGAGGCGACGTGCTCTCCATCCGAACTCCCGGAGGAGGAGGATGGGGCGCTCCCACGCGCAATGCCGAGATCCCATCCGGGTTGAGCTGAGAGCCGTCTGGCCGGCGTCACGGGCTTGAGCCTACGGCGGGCCGCGCGCCAGAGGCTCTGCGCTCCTGAACCGTATCCCGATCGGCCGCGGAAGAGCCGGACCGCACGCGCTCCATCCCTCGGCCCCCCGCGCTGGACCTCACAATCCGCCGGTCGGCCTTCGAGACAGAGATGGAGGGCGCGGGCGAGGATGAGGACGCGCCGGGAACAGAAGGCGACGCGCTCTCCACCCATGCCGTGTACCAGATGCTCGCGAGCAGGTGAGCCGCGGCGGCCAGGCGTTCCGCGGCGAAGCGCTTCGCTTCCGGGTGCGTCGAGCCCGGCGCGAATCCGCCCTGACGATCCAGTTCATAGAGCCGGTCAACCAGCGCATGGGACTCGCGCAGATAGCGCATCGTCTCCTCAAACAACGAACCGAGCCGGCGCGGCGGCTTGAGTCGAGGCCTCACGTCGGATTCCCGGATGGCCTCGTTCACGAAATCGTTCTCGAATCGAAGGTGAATTCCCCGCTCGGTCGTGTATCCGCGCGGGTTCGGCGCGAAGGCCGTATTCCATCCGTCGTAATGAACCGTCGTGTGGTGCGGTTGAGCGCCATCGGCGACGAAGTGGCCGAGCACACCGGCGATGACGATGATGTTCCGCTCGATCTGACCGCGCTCGGCTCGCTCGCGCGCCGTACGGCGCGGTGCCTGTCGCCAGAGTCGAAATTGCACGCGCAGGAGTTCGGCCAGCTCGACGATCCGATACGGCAGGAAGCCAACAGTCGTCAGCGCCACGTCGCCGCGGATGAGCCCGCGCAGGAATTGATACCGATCCGGGGGGAGTTCCCATCCCTCCACATACTCGAGATTGACGAAGTGGTCGGGCGCATTCACGGCGTTCAGCGCCGGTTCCGCCGGAGAGCGCCAGCGATCAGGATCGTAGCCGAGATACTCCAACTCCAGCACGGCGCGTCGAAAGAAGAGCGGCATCTCGCGAGGGAGCGATCGCGCGGCCAAGCGGTTGACGAGACGATGGCCCTTCTCCCCCCACCCCCACGCGGGTGGCGCGGCGAGAAACCCCAGTCCTACAAGGACAAGAAGTCGGTACCCGCGCGTCATCCTCCCCCTCCTCTTTCATGTGGACCCGCCGGCAGTGAGTCGGCACCTTCTCCCATCGGGAAGAAGTAGGCATAAGGCTGCCGGAGGATGTGCTTCTCGATGAGGAACGTGAGGAGCGCCGTCCCGAGGATGCTGAGGAGGATCACCGCGTACACGATGTCCTGAATGATGGCTCCCCGTTCCACTCCCGCTTGCAGCGGCAAAGAGGCGAGAACCGCTGCGGCCAGCCCCTTGGGGATCATGACCGCCGCCACCGCGCCGTCGAAGCCACGCACCATCTTCCCCACGGCCCCCCACACCACGGGAATCCGAATGAGGAAGAGCACGGCCACGATCCCTACCCCAACGGCGAAGAGCACAATGTCCGTCAAGCGAATGGACAGGCCGATGTAGACGAAGAAGAACGTCTTCAGCAGGAAGACGATCTCCGAGAAGAACGACTCCTCCGTCGGATTGAGCTGAACGGCGCGCCCGCGCAAGAGCTCCCGAAGCGCCGAGCGAGAGAGGCTCTGAATGTTCCCCAGAGTGATCCCGAACGCCAGGGCGGCGATCGCGCCGCTATAGCCCAGTAACTCGGCGACCCCGAAGATGATGAAGACGAACGCCGGCGTCAGGAACATGCTGTTCTCCAACTGGCGCACGCGCTGCAAGACGGCCGACCAGAAGAGTGCGGCCAGAGCGCCAATGATGGCGGCGACGAGGAATGAGGCGATGATCTGCCCCAGCATCAGCGTAGGCTGCAACTCGTGATAGCGAACGGCCTGGACGAGCGCGAGCGTCGTGACGATGCAGAGCACGTCGCTGAAAGTGGATTCCAGAAGCAGGATGGCGCGCGCCTCAATCCGCAGGGGAAGCCGTCCGATGAGCGGAATGACGACGGCCGAGGAGGTCCCACCGATGATGGCGCCCAAGATCATCCCCTCGAGCGCGGACATCCGAAGCCCAAGGGTGGCGATCACCGCCACGACGAGCACCGTCCCGATGAAGTTCAGGACCGTGAGGCGCATCCCCGGCAGAAGCGATTCGCGCAGCGTCGCCAGATTCAGCCCCAGCCCGCTCTGAAAGAGGATGATGACGAGCGAGATCGTCGTGAAGACCGGGCCGACTTTCCCGAACGCCTCGGGCGTGATCAGCTTCAGGATCGGCCCGATGAGCAAGCCCAGGACGACGAGCGGCAAGACGTCGGGGATGCGCGTGCGTTCAAAGAGCGCGGAGAACAGATGCGCCAGGAAGACGAGAAGTCCGACGAAACCGATGGCCAGGGCGATCTCCATCTCTCCCTCCGCGGGCCTTCTCACAAGAGAATGGCGCGGACGTCTCGGATGGCCGGGAGGCGTCGGATCTCGGCCAACACGTCGTCCGAGATGGGCGAATCGAGCGTGAGCACGCCGATGGCCGTGAGGTCGGCCCCTCCGCGCGCCAGGGCGAAATGTCCGATATTCACCTGCGCATTGCCGAGGACCGTCCCGACGCGCCCGATGACTCCCGGTACGTCCTCGTTGCGGATGAGGAGCATGTAGGGCGTCAGCGGGATCTCCAGAGCCACGCCGTCAACGGAGACCAGGCGCAGGTTCTCCGGATGCAGCACCGTCCCCTCGACCCAATCCACCCCTCCGGCACCATCGCGGAGCTGCACGCTGATCAGGTTGGCATAGCTGCGCGCGCGGCTGCTGCGCGTCTCGATGACCTCGATGTTGCGCTCCTCGGCCTTCAGGCGCGCGTTGATGAGATTCACCTCCTCATCGAGCATCTGCCGCAAGACGCCGCATAGGACGGCGTTGGAGATGGGATAGACGTTGGCGCGATTCAGCTCCCCATAGTACCGGATGCCGATCTCGCTCGGACGCACGCGCGCGATCTGCGCGATGAAGGCGCCCAGCTTCTCTCCGAGTTCGAGGAAAGGGCTGAGGCGCTGCAGCTCTTCGGGCGTGAGCGCGGGGAAGTTCACGGCATTTCGGATGATGCCCGATTGCAGGTAATCGCGCACCTGAAGGGCGATCTCCACCCCCACCAGCTCCTGCGCCTCGATCGTCGAAGCGCCGACATGCGGCGTCGCCAGCACGCGCGGATGCTCCAGGAGCCGGCGATTCCGCGGCGGCTCCTCGGCGAAGACGTCCAGGCCCGCGGCGGCGATCCTCCCCGAATCGAGACCTTCGAGCAGCGCCGCCTCATCCACCAGCTCGCCGCGCGCCGTGTTGATGAGGATCACGCCCGGCTTCATCCGCGCGATCGTCTCCCGATTGATCATCCCTCGCGTCGCGCGCGTGAGCGACGCATGAAGCGAGATGATGTCGGAGAGGGCCAGCAGCTCCTCCAGAGGGACGAGCCGCACGTCCAGGTCCTGCGCGAGACGCTCCACGATGAAAGGATCATGAGCGATCACCGTCATGCCGAAGGCCTTCGCCCGTTTGGCCACCTCCTGCCCCACCTTCCCGAGCCCGATGAGACCGAGCGTCTTGCCCCTCAGCTCGCGACCCAGAAACAGCTTGCGCTCCCATTCCCCGCGCTTCACCGAAGCGTTGGCCGCGACCAGATGTCGCATGAGCGCGAGCATCAAGCCGAACGTGTGTTCGGCGACGCTCACGCTGTTGCTGCCGGGCGTGTTCATGACGAGGATGCCGCGAGCCGTCGCCGCCTCCAGATCCACATTGTCCACGCCCGCGCCCGCGCGACCGATCACCTTCAGGCGCTGCGCCCTCTGGATCGCGCGCGCCGTCAACCGCGTCTGGCTTCGGACGATCACCGCGTCGTAGTCCCCGATGATCGCCTCCATCTCCGTCGGCGTCGTCGCCGACCGAACGTCCACGTTCCATCCCGCCTCCCTCAGCACCTCGATCCCGGATGGGGCGATCGCCTCCGCGACCAGGATGTTCATACACGTCTCTCCCGAACCCACGACTTCACGCCATTATGGCGCCGGGGCGCGCGGCCCGTCAAGGACGCCGTTCTGGCGCGCGCCGAAGCTTCACCACCGTCTCGACATGAAACGTCTGCGGGAAGAGATCAAGCGCCACGATGGAAGAGAGGACATAGCCGTCGGTGAGCAGCCATTTCAGATCGCGAGCCAACGTCGTCGGATTGCAAGAGACATACGTGATGCGCTCAGGCGCCAACCGCGCGAGCGCACGAACGAGCGCGCGCGAGAGTCCCGCGCGCGGAGGATCGAGGACGACAAGATCCACCGGGCCCATCGCTCCACCCTGCCGCGCGAGCCATGTCTCCACGCGCTCCGCCACGAAGCGGCAGTTCCGAAGGCCGTTGTGCCGGGCATTCCGGCGGGCGAAGCGCACGGCGCGCGGATCGCTCTCCACACCGATGACCTCGGCGAAGCGCAGCGCGAGTGGCAGCGTGAAAAATCCCACGCCGCAGAAGAGGTCGAGCGCGCGCTCCCCCTCCTCTCCTGCGGTGACGCGCTCGAGCAACTCGGCCAGCAGAAAGCGGTTCGCTTGAAAGAAGGTTCGCGCGTCGAACGCGTAGGTGAACCCGCCCACCGACCAGGAGACCGTCATGGGCTCGCCCAGAGGATGAACGGCGATGCGCCCGTCTTCCCCTTGAACGAGGTCGAGCGCGCGTATGTTCCCGAAGCGCTCGGGAGCCTGCTGTCGCCATCGCTCCAGCGCGGCGTTCAGCTCCGGGCTGAGGAGCGGACATTCGGCGATCGCGCAGAGGTCATGCGACGCCGGTCGGTAATACCCGAGTTCGACGCGATCTCCCGAGACGCGGACCTTCATCTGCGCGCGCAGCCGATAGTGGAATTCCTCCGAGGGCACGAGGGGGATGTCTTCCGACCAGAGGAGGCCACCGATCCGCGAGAGCGATTCACGAACAAATTCCACTTTGATGCGCTGTTGCGCAGCATAGTGAAGATGTTGGAGCTGGCATCCCCCGCATGTCCCGTAGTACGGGCATGGTGGATCCCGCCGATTGGGCGAGGCCTCGATCAGCCGCACCAGACGCGCTCGCGCGAAATCCGGCCGCTCCTCGGTGATCTCTACCAGAGCGCGTTCTCCAGGCGCGACATAGGGGACGAGCACGACCCGCCCCTCATGGCGTGCCAGTCCCTCTCCTCCGTAGACCACGCGCTCGATGGCGACCTCGATCACGTCCGCTCGACATATGCCCGGACCAGCGCCGGTCCTTCTCGAACGTTCACGCAGAGGACCACGAGATCGGGGAATCGCTCCCGATTCCTCTCCCACCATTCTCGGAGAACAGGATGCAGGAACGCCGAAGCGCCCGGAAACGGCGCCAGCACCGCGCCCCTCCATCCTCGCCGTCCCGCGAGGCGCGACATGATCCTCCCTCCCGTGATCCCTCCATCCGGAGCTCAGCCAGATGGACCACCGGCGCGATATGTGGCCGCGAGGCGCTCCAGCCGTTGTCGGATCTCTGCCTCTGGGATCCACCGCCCGCGTACCATTACGCCCGCCAAGTTCTTCAAATGCCCCAGATCAGACAGCGGATTCCCTTTGACCAAAATCAGATCCGCGCGCGCGCCGACTTCAATCGTCCCGAACCGATCCTTGTGCCGGAAATACTCACCCACGTTGCGCGTCGCCGTCTGCAGGATCTCATAGGGCGTCAGTCCGCACTCCAGCATCACGGGGATCTCCCGGTGAATGGAGAAACCGGGGACGCTGAATTGCTGCGGGGCATCGGTTCCGAAGAGGATGCGCACTCCCCCGCGATGCAACGCGCGCAGGATCTCCTTTCGATTCGCGGCGATCCGCTCGGCTCGCTTCCGATCGTATTGGGGATCGCTCAGGCGCGCGCGGTGCGCCCGGGTCCAGCTCTCGACCATCTGCGGGGGCATGTAGCGCAGCTCCGGGTAGGCGAGCAGCGTCTCCAGATCGCGCGCTCCGATCAAGACCTCCCAGAGCGCCATCGTCGGGACGACCCATGCGCCAGCCTCCCGCGTCCGACGCACGATGTCCTCGAGCTTCACGCGATCGAGCGGCCCTTTATCTCCCTCCAGGTACTCGATGTAGCCGTCCAGGTGATCAATCGTCTCCTGGCCCATCTCGAGCGCGTGAACGATCCCCACGGCCGCCGGGACATGCCCGACCCAGCGCATGCCCACTTCCTTGGCCGTCCGCGCCATGGCGTCGTACTCCTCGCGCGTGAGCCCGGGATGAATCTTCAGCAAATCCCAGCCCTGCTGCTTCTGCTCGCGAACGCGCGCAATGGCCTCCTCCGGAGAATTGACCGAAGCATCGTTGAAGCTCGGTCCGGCCAGATAGAGCGTGGGCGAGAGGATCTCCCCTCGATTCGCCCGCTCGCGGAGTTCCAGCTGGCCGGGCGCGCCGAGCATCCCGCGCACCGTCGTGACGCCATTGGAGAGATAGAGGAACAAGACGGCTTCCAGATATTCTCGCGGGGCTTGCGGCGGGGGGATATGCCCGTGCATCTCCCCCAGGCCCGGAAGCAGATAATATCCCCGCCCTTCGATCCGCACCGCCCCCTCGGGCACGTTCACCCGCGCGCTCGGACCGATCTCCACAATCCGGTCCCCTCGCACGAGGACGGTGTGATCCTCCAGAATGCGCTCGGCGGTCATCGGGATGACGTTCACGCCAAGGAACGCGACCTCGGTCGCACTCGGCGATCGCCCACCTCCCGCGCCGAAGGTGGACCCGATCAGGAGACTTCCCGTCAGAGCGATGAGCTTCCATCGAATTCTCATCTCGCCACCCCCTCCCTGCAAATAGGCGACGCCAATAGTATCACGATTCCTCATGGTGGGGAATCCTCGGATGAGCCTTCACCGCCTTCGAGCGCGCTTCATGAGCCGGGCGCGCGGCGCGCGAACCAGAGGCCCCGAGCGCGCCCGGCATTCAAGACGAAGCCCACGATGCGCCCCTCCGAATCCCGGCGGAACGCGTAATGCAAACCGGTGAGACTCAGGAAATCATCCTCGCCAAGAGACAGGAGCGGGTACGCCGGAATCCCCCGCGCGCGCACGATCAAGGCATTCCCCTCACGCGCGATCGTATAGCTGACCTCCAGCTCTTCGCTCTCATACGTCCCCGCGTACTCCAGCAGGCGCTCGGGCGAAAGCGTCACCGGCTCCACCCTCTCGTAAACCTCTTCCGGACGACCCGGGCGGAGAACCCGAAGTCGAGCGGGGGCTCCCGCACTTCCCACCTCGAAGACCACCTCCGCCGAGAACGGAGCCCCGACGAGATGAAAGCGATTCTTCTCAACTGGCTGCACCTCCCCCCACGCCTCCAGAGACCACGTGGCGTTTCGCGAAAGAAGGCGAAGGATGGCGCGCGACTTCGGATTCCGATAGATCCCCACGCGAGCCGCGCGTTCCTCCTCCGAGAGCACAGTGGGCTTCGCCGAGGGCGCGGGCTCCGGGAAGACCGAAGCCAAGTAAAGATCGGCCACCTGACGCGCGAGCCGCGTCGGATCCACCGCACTCACATTGCAGAGGCAGATCACCGAGAAGCGCTGCTCGGGGACGCGCAGGAACTCAGCGCGATACCCCGCCCAGGAGCCTCCGTGCCGAATCACCGTCAAGCCGCGATACGTCTCCACGATCAGGCCCGCCGCATACCGGAGCGTCTCGCCACTGGTGAGCCGACCGGGTGCGAGCAGGCGACGAATCAACTCCGGCCCACCCACCTTCGGGTGATAGAAGTTCTGATCCCAGAGCGCCAGATCCTCCACCGTCGTCATCAGCGCGCCATCCCCCGTCTGCTCGAACTGCGACATGTTGATGCGAAATCCCCCGCCCGGAGCTGGCGCGTAACCGGTCGCTCGGCGCGGGACGATCCGCGTGTGATCGTCCTGAAACTGCGTGCTCGTCATCCCGAGCGGACGGAAGATGTGCTCCGCGGCGAACTCGCGGAGCGACGTGCCGCTCGCGCGCTTCACGATGACCGAGAGCAGGAAGTAGCCGGAGTTGCTGTAGAGATAATCCTCGCCGGGAGGGAAATTGAGCCCCTTCTGCCGCACGATCAGTCGAAGCGCATCCTCCTCGGTCGTGACGCCGTCGAAGTGAACGCCGGCCAACGCCATGAGCGTGAGGTAATCGCGCAGCCCGCTGGTATGATGGAGCAGGTGACCAATGGTGATGGGACGCCCGTAGTCGGGAAGCTCCGGGATGAACCTGCGGACGTCGTCATCAAGCGAGAGCTTGCCCTGTTGCTCCAAAAGCAGGATGCTCGCCGCCGTGAACTGCTTCGCCGTCGAGCCGATGTCGAAAACCGTCTGCGGCGTGATCGGGATCGCGTGTTCGAGATTGGCCATGCCGTAACCACGCGCGTAGATGAGCCGTCCGTCCTTGATGATCCCCGCCGCGCATCCGGGCGAATCCGGCCGGTCCCAGGCGGCGAACAACCGGTCCACCTGCGCCTGAAGCGCCTTTGGATCCTCCCAAACGGGCGCGGCCCTTCCCTCACCAGTCGAAGGCTCGCCCGCCTCGCCCTTCACCAACAGCCCCATCCCGATCACTCCGACGATCCACGCCTTCCGCCACCGCCTTCGGAGAATCCCGAGCGCGCTCGACCATTCTCGCGTCCTATGCATCTTCTCCTCCGGATCAGCAGAAGAGGCGCCGAAGACCCGCAAATCTTGCACGCATCCGAACGCAGGACATTATACGCGACCGCGCGTCTCGAACCAATTCGTTGAGCGGGAAGAAGCGCGGAGAGACGACATCTCGCAGCGAGGCCTCATCCAAGGCCATCAGGAGAACAGGGGCGGCGACATTGGGATCATGAGCGCGCGAAGATCACCTTGCCGATCTGCGGGCACAGAAGGCGGGAGCTCCTGCTGCTGGAACTCCCGCCTCGCGCTCAGAAGATGAACTTCAGGCCGAATTGGATCTGCCGGTTCAGCGTCGTCGTCGCGTTCACCCGACCGAAAGCCGAGGACGCACGGTTCCGCTCCGGGATCCCGAAATTCGCGTGATTCGCCGCATTGAAGAACTCCGCGCGGAACTGAAGCCGGCGTTCTTCCCCAAGGCGGAAATTCTTGAACAGCCCCAGATCGAGATTGTTGATCCCATCGGCGATGAGGATATTGCGCCCCGCGTTCCCGTAGGCGAACACTCCCGGCGGCAGCACATCAGAGAAGGCGTCGGTATTGAACCACCGATCGGGCGTGGGCTTCTTCACTTTCGGATTCCCCACGACGAAGGGGCGATTCTCCCCTCCTGTATTGGAGATGTCCCGCGTCGTGATCACGGTGAACGGCCGCCCGGATTGGAGCGTGAGGATTCCGGTCACCTGCCATCCGCCCAGGAGATGATCGAGGATCGGGTGCGCAGCCGAGAGCCAGCGTCGGCCTCGCCCCACGGGGAGTTCGTAGACGAAGCTCGTGACGAAGCGATGGCGCGCATCGAACTCCGAGAGCCCGCGCTCGGCGCGCAAATTCCGGGGATTTTGAACGCCGGCTTCACCAACGCCCGAGGTCGAAGGCGGCGCCCCGAGGTCAATGGATTTCGAGAACGTCCACGAGGCCAGCAGCGAGAGGCCTTGAGCGAAGCGGCGCTCGATGCGTACGGAGAGCCCGTGATAGTTGGACGTCCCTACAGCATCTCGCCAGAAGACGTTGCTCCACTGCGGCCAGGGCCGACGCGGCTGAATGGGACCCGGACCTGGCTCCGGCTGGTTGATGTCGAAGAGCAAGGGCAAGTGCGTTCCCTTCGACCCCAGATAGGTCACTTCGACGAGCAGATCGGTCGTCACCTCACGCTGGATCCCCAGGCTCCACTGCTGAACATAGGCCGAGGGGAAATCGGGATTGATCCCATGTGGCGTGAACCCTCCGGCCGCGACCCCTGAGGGGAAAGGCCGCTCCCACGTCGCCACGACGCGCGTCGTCGTATTGGTGAAGGTCTGGCGAATGCGGAACGGGATCCCTCGGTACATCTGCGAGAGCCCATTGCCGGCCACGATCTGATTGTAAAAAATCCCATAGCCACCACGGATCACCGTGCGATTATCGCCGAAGAGGCGATAGGCGAATCCGAAACGCGGCGCGAAGTTATTCCTGTCCAAGCGCCAGAGCCGACGCCCAAGCGGCGAGCGCCCCACGGTGATGAGGTTCCCATTGGCGTCCACGCCGATCAGACGACCGTCGGCGACGGGGACCAGCCCGGTCTTCGGGTCGAAGCTCGACATCTTGTTGACGCGCTCGAGCTCAGGGAAATTCAGCTCGTACCGCAGGCCGATGTTCAGCGTCAGCTTCGGTGAGACCTTCCAATCATCCTGCACGTAAAAGCCCGCCTGCGTCGTATACGTGTTGGAGAACGGCTCACCCGGGGCGCGCGAGGTCGAGCGCAACAGCCCCAGCAGGAAATCGGCGAAGGCATGCCCGGTGAATTGCCCGTTGAACAGGAAATCGCCGCGACCGAACTGCGTGAAGAAGGAGTTGAAGATAAACCGCTTCACATCGGCCCCGGCCTTCAGCGTGTGATCGCCACCGGTATAGGTCACGCTGTCGGCGATGTGATAGGTGTTCGTCCGTCGCCCCTGCGGGAGATTGGTCGGTCCTCCGATCGTGGCGAAGCCCGAGACGCGCACCTGCGGCAAGCCCGTGTTGAAGAACTCGGGACCGGCGAGCCCATCCGGGCCGCCCTGTGGGAGGCCGAGCTTCTGCACCATGTTGCCCAACCGCATGTCCTCGTGGAACCGATTCGTGCGGATCCGGTTGTACCCGATGCGGAACTCGTTCAAGAAGCGAGGCGAGAAGACGTGCGTGTCCACAATGGCGATGTGCTGCGTCCGCTCCGGCTCCGTGCATCCGAATCCCGGAATCACGCGATCGCCGCAGAGGGGATTCGACGGCTCGAAATTCTCCCGCTGCATGAATTGATAGCTCGCGAAGAAGCTGTTCGCCTCGGAGAACTTGTGATCCACGCGAACGGAGAATTGATTCTGATCCTGAGTCCGAACGGAATTGAACGCATAGTTATTGGCCAGCCCCGGCTGATTCGGCAGCGGCCAGAACTCCAGTAAGGCGCGACTGATGCGATGGATGCGATCCTCGGGAATCCGATTGCCGGGGAAGGGCTGCCCCGTCTGAGGATCGCGAATCGAGGTCGCGATCTCGGAGAAGTCTCCGCGCCGCATCTTCTCCGTCGGAACCGTCGCCAGTCGAGCGACGCCCTCGGTCAAGCGCAAGCCCTCATAGGTGACGAAGAAGAACGCGCGATCGCGGACGATCGGCCCCCCGGCCGAGAAGCCAAACTGATGGCGCTTCAACTCCGGCTTCGGCCCGCGCAGGAAGAAGTTGCGCGCATCCAGATTGTCGTTGCGCAGGAACTCGAAGACCGTGCCATGAAATTCGTTGGTCCCGGATTTCGTCGTGATGATGATCTGCCCGCCCGAATGCCGACCATATTCGGCGCTGTAGATCCCCGTCAGCACCTTGAACTCGCGAATCCCATCCACCGAGGGCCGGTGCGTCGGCTGCATCGTGGTCTCATCGTTGTTGTCAATGCCATCGAGCAGGAAGTAGTTGTTGACCTCCGGATTCCCCGCGACGTTGAAGCCGCCGCGAAATCCGAGCGTCGAGCCCTGAGGGGGATTGAAGACGTTGGGCGCCAATTGGGCGAGTTGCCAGAACTCGCGCCCGTTCAGGGGGAGCTCCTTCACTTTCTGCTCGTCAATGACGTTCCCCACCATCGCGTTCTCAGATTGCACGAGGGGTGCTCCGGCCGTCACGACGACGCGCTCCTCCAGCTCGCCCACCGCCAGCGTGAAGTCCAGGCGCGCCTCCTGTCCCACCTGCAGGACGATCCCCTCGCGGACTTCGGTCTTGAACCCCGTCGCTTGGGCCGTGACGGAATACGAATCCGCCGGAAGCTGCGTGATCACATAGTCGCCCGATTCGTTCGTCACCGTCGTGCGGACCCATCCCTTGTTCACATTCCGAACCGTGATCGTCGCCCCGGGGATGACTGCTCCCGATTGGTCTCGCACGGTCCCCCGAAGCGTCGCCGTGAAGCTTTGTGCGCTCGCGGACGGGAACCATACTCCCCCCAGGCAGAGAGCCAAGAGCAATCCGATGTTTCTCATGGCCTTCCTCACCTCCTTAGCTTGGGATGCTGCGGGGCCTTCAATACCACGGATGGTCGCCCGATGTCAAGGCGCCTGGGGAGCGCGCAGCACTTGACGGGTGTAACTCTTGCTAGAGCCAGGGCGTACTCATATGATGAAGAAGCCACGTGCGAAGGGGCGTGAGGCGATGACGAAGAAAGGCTTGATGTTCACAAGGGAGGGAGGATCGAGCCTCCCGCGGGAGAGCCGTCGAGCGACGCGGAAACGCCTCGTGCTGCTCGGTCTCTGCGCGGGAGCGCTCCTGGCTCTGGGAGGCTGTCGAAGCCAATCGCCGGCCTCGAGTGCGCACAACTCATCCGAAGGTGACTCGACACCGCCGAAGCAGGTGCAGACGGCGCGCGCGGTCACGCGGCCTGTGGAGGACACGGTGATGGTCGTGGGCACGCTGGCGGCGTACGACCAGGCGACGCTCAAGGTGAAGGTCCCCGGGCGCCTGCAGACGATCACGGTGGATTTCGGCAGCGTCGTGCGCCGAGGGCAAGTGATCGCGCAGATTGAGCCCCGCGATTACGAACTGCGCGTGGAGCAGGCGGAAGCGGCGCTGGCGCAAGCGCGCGCTCGCTTGGGGCTGCCGCCGGAGGGGACGGACGATCGCGTGGATCCCGAGCAGACGGCGCTCGTCCGTCAGGCGCGCGCCGTGCTGGAGGAAGCGCGCGCCAATTACGAACGATCGGCGCGACTGCTGGAAGAGGGCATTATCCCGCGCTCCCGCTTCGATGCCGATGAAGCGGCCTATAAGGTCGCGCTCAGCCGCTATCAGGACGCCCTCGAAGAGGTGCGCAATCGTCAAGCGCTGTTGGCCCAGCGGCGCTCGGAGCTGGCATTGGCGCGACAGCAATTGGCCGATACCGTCCTCCATGCGCCCTTCGATGGCGTCGTACAGGAGCGACACACGAGCATCGGCGAATTTCTCGCCGCCGGCGCCCCGGTGGTGACGATCGTGCGCATGGATCCGTTGCGGCTGCGCGCCGAAGTTCCAGAGCGCGAGGCTCACCGCGTGCGTCCGGGACAGCACGTGCGCGTGAGGGTTGAGGGCGATCCCACGATTTACACCGGCCGGATCGTGCGCCTCAGCCCGACCATCGCCTTGCAAAACCGCATGCTCGTCGTCGAAGCCGAAGTGCGCAACAACGGACAGCTTCGTCCCGGTGCCTTCGCGCGCGTGGAGATCATCACAGACGAGCATCGCTCCGCGCTGGTCGTCCCTCCGGCCGCGATCGTGAGCTTCGCGGGATTGGAGAAGGTCTTCGTCGTACAAGAGGGGAAGGCCGTCGAGAAGCGTGTGACGACCGGTCGCCGCACGGCGGAATGGGTGGAAATCCTCTCCGGACTCGAGCCCGGAGAAGAGGTCGTCCTCAATCCGGGCAATCTCCAGCCGGGACAACCCGTCCGACCCATTCGCGGGCGGTCGTGAGGTTTGCGCGAGAGAAGCCAGGAGAGACGGCATGCAAAAACTCGCGGAGATCTGCATTCGTCGTCCCGTCTTCGCCACCAACATCATTCTGGCCCTGGTCGTCGTCGGCGCGGCGAGTTATTTCCGCCTCGGCGTGGATCGGTTTCCATCGGTGGATCTGCCCACGGTGAGCGTGCGCACGGTCCTGCCCGGAGCGTCACCGGAAGAGGTGGAGACGCAGGTCTCGCAGCGCATTGAGGAAGCCGTCAACACCATCGAGGGCATCTACGAACTGCGCTCTATTTCCGGGCCCGGCGTCTCCGTCGTCATCGTGACGTTCAATCTGGATCGCGATATTGATGCCGCGGCCCAGGACGTGCGCGATCGCGTGGCCACGGTGTTGCGCGATCTGCCGCGCGATGCCGAGCCCCCCATCATCTCCAAGTTCAACAACGACCTCTCCCCGGTGATGACGATCGCCCTCTCGGCCGATCGGCCGCTGCGGGAGCTGACGGAGCTGGCCGATAAGATCGTCAAGCGACAGTTGGAGCGCTCCAGCGGTGTGGGCGAAGTGCGACTGGTCGGCGGCTTGGAGCGCGCGATCAACATCTGGATTGATGCGCATCGGCTGGCCGCCTATCAGATTCCGATCACGGCCGTGCGCGAGGCGATCGTGCGCCAGAACGCGGACGTCCCTGGCGGGAATGTGACCGCTGGACCTCATGAGCAGACGTTGCGCACCATGGGGCGCATCACCGATCCCAAGCGCTTCGAGGATCTCGTCATCGCGACCGTCAACGGTGCGCCCATCCGCGTGCGCGACATCGGATGGGCCGAGGACGGGACGAAGGAGCAGCGTTCGCTCGCCCGACTCAACGGCGTGCCCACGGTGACGCTCGAGATCCGCCGTCAATCCGGAGCCAACACGATCGAGGTCATCGAGGGGGTCAAGGCCCGGCTCGCTCGCGTTCAGGCGCAGCTCCCTCCGGATGTACGCCTGGAGGTGATCCGCGATCAATCGCGCTACATCTACGCGGCGCTCCATGAGATCAACATGCACCTGTTGGTCGGGAGTCTCCTGGCCTGTTTGGTCGTCCTCCTCTTCATGCGGAGCTGGCGCTCGACGCTCATCGCCGGTGTGGCGATCCCGGCCTCGGTCATCTCGACCTTCGGGATGATGCGCGCCTTGGATTTCACGCTCAACAGCGTGACGATGCTGGCGCTCGTGCTCATGGTCGGCATCGTCATTGACGATGCCATCGTCGTGCTGGAGAACATCTTCCGCTTCGTCGAGGAGAAGAAGATGCGCCCCTTCGAAGCGGCGCGCGCGGCGACGGCCGAGATCGGCCTGGCCGTCACGGCCACCACCCTCAGTCTGGCCGTCATCTTCGTCCCCGTCTCCTTCATGTCCTCCATCTCGGGACGATTCCTCTATCAATTCGGCATCACGGCCGCGGTGGCCGTGATGGTGAGTCTGCTGGTCTCCTTCACGCTGACGCCCATGCTGAGCGCTCGCCTGTTGCGCGCCGAAGATGCCGCAGGGGGCTCCGGCGTAGCGCGATCGCGAACGGGATTCTACGCGTGGATGGAACGCGCATACCTGACGATCCTCGCCCTCGCCATGCGCCATCGCGTGCTCGTGGCGGCGGCGGCCGTGCTCGTGATGCTCGCCTGCATCCCCCTCTATCAGATCCTCCGACAGGAATACATCCCCAGCGATGTGGATGAGGCGGAGTTCGAGATCACCGTGACGGCGCCCGAAGGCACGAGCCTCGCGGGAATGGATGAAGTCATGCGGATGATCGAGGCCGAGGTGCGCGCGACGCCGGGCGTCCGCCTCATCCTGGCATCGGCCGGCGGAGGATTCCTCGGCAATGTCAACCAAGGGAACATCTACGTCCGTCTCGTCCCTCATGAGGAGCGGCGCTTCTCCTTCGCCCGTCTCTGGCGCGAGACGCTCAGAGGTCGTCCGCTAGACGCCTTCCGCGGGAACTACACGCAGCGCGACGTCATGCAGGAAGTGCGCCGTCGGTTGCGCAAGTATCGCGATCTGCGCATCTCGGTGCGCAACATCCCCTCATTCAACATCGGTGGGGGCAACTTCGATATTGACTTCGTCATTCGCGGCCCGGATCTGGAGCAGCTCGCGGCGTACGCCGAACAGTTGCGTCGGCGCGCCGATGAGCTGGGCATCATGGATGCGGATACGACGCTGAAGCTCGATAAGCCCGAGCTGCGCGTGAACATTGATCGAGACCGCGCCGCGGCGCTCGGCGTCTCCACCGAAGACATCGCCACGGCCTTGCGCCTGATGGTGGGCGGGGACGAGAAGGTCTCCCGCTTCCTCGATCCAGCGCTCAACGAAGATTATGATGTCCAGCTCCGACTGACCGATGGCGATCGCAACGATCCGGAGACGATCTCGCGCCTGTACGTGCCGAGCCGCACGGGGGGATTGATCCGGCTCGATAATCTCGTGCGTCTGGTGCCAGCGCGCATCGCCTCGCGAATTGACCGGCTGGATCGGCAGCGGCAGGTCAGCCTGCGCGCGCAGGTCGCCCCCGGATACGGTCTGGCCGATCGTCTGCAAGCCCTGCGCGCGGCAGCCGCGCAGTTGAACATGCCTCCCGGCTATACGGTCAGCATCGCCGGGCGCGGCCGAGAGCTGGAGCGCACGTTTCGGGAATTCATCTGGGCCTTCCTGTTGTCGGTCATCTTCATGTACCTGATCCTGGCCTCGCAATTCGAGAGTTGGGTGCATCCGTTCACGATCTTGCTCTCGCTGCCGCTGTCGGCCCCCTTCGCCCTGCTCTCGCTCTGGGCGACGGGCAACACGCTCAATCTCTACTCGGCTCTGGGATTCCTCGTGCTCTTCGGCGTGGTCAAGAAGAACGCCATCCTCCAGATTGACCACACGAATCAATTGCGCGCGCAGGGGATGGATCGGCTCTCGGCCATCTTGCAGGCGAATCGTGATCGGTTGCGTCCTATCTTGATGACGACACTCACGCTCGTGGCCGGGATGATCCCGATGGCGATCGGGACGGGGCCGGGAGCGGAGGAGCGGCGCGCCGTGGCCGTCGTCGTCATCGGTGGGCAATCGCTCTGCTTACTGCTGACGCTCATCGTCACGCCGGTAGCGTATTCGCTCCTGGATGATCTGGGGGCGACCGCCTGGTGGCGCGCTCTCGCCGAACGCGCGCGCGAGGCGACCGAACCGATGAGGCGCGCGCTCCGTGTCATCCCCGGCGGGCGGTCAGCGAGCGAACGGCCTCGCCTCGTCGAAGATTCCTCGCTCGCGCGCGATCGCCGAGGGCGCGAGGTCGAAATCGGTGCCAAAAGCGGCGATTAGACGTGGTGGGCGAAACCCTGGACTCCCACCTCACGCATAGGATGCGCGCCACGCCCAATACCCCCGTCTTCTGCGAAGGGGGATGGACAGGGCTCTCAAATTCCCGCCTTGAGCTGGCGGATAAGCAGAACCCACTCAGGAGGGATGAACGACTATGAGCATCGAGATGACACGCATTCGGCAAGTCCTCTCCGGTCTTCTCATGGGGTTATGGCTCCTGGCCCCTCCGGTCTTTCCACAGACGAGAGGGAAAGCGCCGACGGCCCCAGCTGCGCAAAAGCTCGACGAAGGCTATACGGCCAAGATTCGCGAGTACACGACCGAACCGTTCTTCCTGACCGAGTTGGTGGATCACCTGCCGGCCTCCGATACGGTCCCGACGCCGGAGAAAGTGCTCGGCTATGTCATCGGCGCGCCGGACAAGCTGACGTATACGAAGGACATCTACCGCTACATGCGCGAGCTGGAGAGAGCGACGCCGCGAGTGAAGGTCTTCACGATGGGTCACTCGGAGGAGGGGCGGGAGATGATCCTGGTCGTCATCTCCGATGAAGCGAACATGCGGCGGCTGGATCGTTACAAGGAGATCACCGCCCGACTCGCCGATCCGCGCACGATCACCGAGGACGAGGCCAGACGGCTGATCGCCGAAGGACTCCCCATGTATTGGGCGACGGGGGCGATTCATTCGCCGGAGACCGGCGCGCCCGAGATGCTCATGGAACTAGCCTATCGGTTGGCCGTCGAGGAGACCCCCTTCATTCAAGAGATTCGAAAGAACCTGATCGTGCTCATCACGCCCGTCGTCGAGGTAGACGGACGCGATCGCCAGGTGGATCTCTACAACTACCGCAAGGCGAACCCCAATAAGCCCGCGCCCAACCTGATCTACTGGGGCAAGTACGTGGCGCACGACAACAATCGCGACATGATGTCGCTGTCGCTCGCCCTCAGCCGACACATGATGCGGACCTTCCTCGAATGGCATCCGCAAGTGCTGCATGACTTGCATGAATCGGTCCCCTTCCTCTACACCTCGACGGGCACGGGTCCGTACAACGCGTGGATTGATCCGATCCTCGTCAACGAGTGGCACCTGCTGGCCTATCATGAGATCGAGGAGATGACCAAGCGGGGTGTGCCCGGCGTGTGGACCCACGGATTTTACGATGGATGGGCGCCCAACTACATGTTCTACGTCGCCAACGGACACAACGCGATCGGGCGGTTCTACGAGACCTTCGGGGGGCGCGGGGCGGACACCAGCGAACGCACGGTCCCGCCCGCGCAAACGACGCGCACCTGGTATCGGCCAAATCCCCCGCTGCCTCGCGTGCGGTGGTCGCTGCGCAACAACATCAATCTGCAGCAGAGCGCGCTCCTGTTCGCCATGAATTTCGTGGCGAGGAACAAGGAGCGATTCCTGCATAATTTCTACCTCAAGAGCAAGCGCTCCGTGCTCAAGGCGACGACCGAAGGTCCAGCCGCCTGGGTCATTCCGGCCGACGATCCGCGTCCGGTCGAATGCGCCGAATTGGTCAATCTCTTGCGCCTTCAGGGCGTCGAAGTTCACACGGCCGATCGCGACATCGAGGTGACGGTGAAGGAAGGGCGAGAGGAGAAGAAGCTCACCTTCCCCGCCGGCAGCTACATCATCCGCATGGATCAGCCCTACAGCCGCATGGCCGACATGTTACTCGACACGCAGTATTACAACCCGAACGATCCGCGTCCATACGACGACACGGGATGGTCGCTCGGCGCGCTGAAGAACGTCCGGACAGTGCGCGTGACGGATCCGGCGATCTTGAAAGCCCCGATGACGCTGCTGACGACCGATGCGAAAGTCCGAGGCCGGATCGTGGGATCGGCGGCGACGGCCGGCTATCTCATCAATCACAACACGGATAACACGCTCGCGACATTCCGCTTCCGGCTGAGGGATGTGAAGATGCTCGCGGCCGAGGAGCCGTTCCGCGCACGTGATCGCGCGTTCAATGCCGGGTCGTTCATCATCCCCACCGAGGGGAATCCACCGGACTTGCGCGCCCGGCTCGAACGCGCGGCCGCGGATCTGGGACTCACGATCTACGCCGTCGAGGAGCTGCCGAAAGTCCCCACGCACGAGATCGCCGTCCCGCGCATCGCGCTCGTGCACACGTGGACGAACACGCAGAACGAGGGATGGTTCCGCCTCGCCTTCGATCGCCTGCAGATCCCCTACGACTACATCTCCGTACACGTCCTGCGCGAGACGCCCGATCTGCGCGCCAAATACGATGTGATCATCCTGGGGCCGACGCCGGGCAGCGCGCAGACGATCGTCAATGGCATCCCCAAGCGCGGCGATCCCATCCCCTGGAAGAAGAGCGAGCTGACGCCGAACATCGGGACGTCGCCCGATCAAACCGATGACATCCGCGGGGGGATCGAACTGGAGGGCATGGTCAATCTGAAGCGCTTCATCGAGCAGGGAGGACTTTTCATCACGATCGGGAGCAATGCGGCAGTCCCCATTGACTACGGGCTGATCCAAGGGGTGTCCATTGTGCCCACGCGCGAGCTGCAGGCGCGCGGCGGCGTCTATCGCGCCGTCTTCGCTGACAAGCGGAGCCCGATCGCCTACGGCTACGGCGACCAGTTGGCCGTCTACTTCAATCAAGCGCCGGTGTTTCAAGTGAGCATGACCGGTGGTCTGGGAGGCGGCGGCGTCTTCGGCGCGCAGCAGCAACAGCCAGCCGGACGACCGAGCGGACGCGGCTCGCTCACCGATCCCGATATTCCACAAGGGCGTCCGTATGTGCCCCCTCCGCCACCGCGCCCGGCCGGAGAATCAGGACTCCCGGAGGAAGTGAGCGAATTCGTGCGCGCGCTCCTTCCGCCCCCGGAGGAGAGACCGCGCGTCGTACTGCGCTTCGCCGAAGAGCGCGATCTCCTCATCGCCGGCATGCTCGCCGGAGGCCACGAGCTGGCGAATCGTCCGGCCGTCATTGATGTCCCCGTGGGCAAAGGCCACGTCCTCCTGTTCGCCAACAATCCGATGTGGCGTCAACAGACGCAGGGGAGCTTCTTCCTCCTCTTCAACGCCATGCTGCATTACGACCATCTCCACGTCGGGCGGCAACGAGCGCGCGCGGCAGTGGCAAGCGATGAGGATGACATGCACTGAGGATTGTCCCAGAGGGGGCGACACGAACAACTGGAGCGTCGCCCCCTTCATCGGCGGACGCGGCGGCCGGAGTCGCGCCCCCTTGTGGGGCGGGCGTTTCCCTGATGACACCCTTTCGCACCAAGCCCGCGTGAGCGGGCGATCGAATGGAGCCCGGGGCGAGCCGCAGGCGAACCCCAGGACCCGAAGGGGGCGGCCATTCGCACGGTCACACGCCGCGTTCGTGCGGACGACGTCACGCTCTGCCTCCGCATGGGCCGCCCGCGTGCGCGGGCTCACGTGTGGCAGGATGAACAGGCGATCGCGCGCCGATGCCGGAGCCTCTTCATCCGGAAGCCTCGCTCGCCTGGCCGGGCGCCTCCTGCAAGGCGAAATACGTGCGACAGGCGCGAGCGATCGCCTCTTCGGAGAGCACGGCCGGACTCTCTGTGAACTTCGCGTGGCCGAGCACGTGCTCGATGAGATCGCGCGGATGGCAGCCGCGTGGCTCGATCCCGCGTCTCTCGTAAACCTCGCGATAGAGGAATTCGACGACGACGGGATCGTAGGCGAGCCCCCGCTGCTCGCAGCAGCGGCGAAAGATCTCCTCATACATCGGGCGCGTCGGATTCGCCACGTGGACCTTGAAACGGATGCGTCGGAAGAAGGCGTCGTCCACCAACTCCCTCGGTTCGAGGTTCGTCGCGAAGATGACGAGCGTATCGAAGGGGAGCGGGAATTTCTCCCCCGTGTGAAGGGTGAAGTAATCCACGCGCTTCTCCAGCGGGACGATCCACCGGTTGAGCAAGTCGCGTGGGCGCACGAGCTGACGGCCGAGATCGTCGAGGATGAAGACGCCACCGTTGGCCTTCACCTGTGGCGGTGCCTCGTAGTACTTCGAGACGGGATTCATGCGCAGATCGAGCATGTCGAGCGTCAGCTCGCCACCGACGAAGACTGTGGGGCGACGACACCGAATCCATCGGCGATCGGGGGCCGGAGGCGCATCCGCAACGGGGACGTGATCCACCGGGTTGAAAATTTTGATGATGTGGTTCCCCACCTCGATCGCATAAGGGATGAAGATGTCGCCCGCGCTGGCGATGGCTCTCCCGATGGCTTCGGCGATGAGCGTCTTCCCGTTCCCCGATGGGCCGTAGAGGAAGATCGAGTGGCCGGAATTGATCGCCGGACCGAGCTGTTCGATGAGATCCTCGCTCACGACGACCGACGCCAACGCGGCGCGCAGCGTCTCGCGATCCACCCGGACGCTGGCGAGGGAGTGGTGGCGCACGCGCTCCACATAGTGGCTCAACGGGACGGGGGCCGGTCCGACGTAGAGGCTCACCTCGAGGAATTCGCGCGCGCGCTCGCGCCCCAAGCTCGTCAGGCTGTACCGATAGGATCCCTTCTCGATCCCCTCGACGCCCCGCACTTCGATCAGCTTCTCCGTGCGCAAGAACTGGAAGAGCGAATCGAGCACGAAGTAGGGGAGCCGAAGATCCTCGGCGACCTCCGAGCCCGTCGCTTCGCCCGCGTAGTAAAGCGTCTTCACAATGAGCTGAACGAGGAGATCGGGATCGAGCCCTGTCTCTTCGAGCGTTTGCGGGACAGGGGGAGCCGCTACCGTGGAGGCTGACGGCAGGGGAGACTTTCGGACCTCAGATTCGGACATCGCGTCCGCCTCCTCAAGAGCGCCTTCCAGCGGTCACCGTCCGGCGCACCACTTTCCGCGCCGTGACGTGCCGCAGCAGCTCGTCGCGGCGAAGGAAGTAGGTCGGCGCCGCTCGACCTCGACTGAAGAGCTTCTCGGCCTGATCATCCCAATGCGGACTGTTCGGGTCATCGCTGTGGCCCAGCGGAACGACCGAGTACGAGCGAGGGGGTCTTGTCAGGATCACGATGTGCGTCGCCGATTGTCCGGCGCGCCCGAGCATCACGCCGCCACTGGGGACGAACGTGATGGCGCGGGGTGTAGCCATCCCCACATTGTTCGGCTCGTGATTGAGCGAGCCACCGCCGACGGGCCATGTCCGCCTTCCTCCTTCACGCCCGACGCGGAAATACCGTCCATACGGGACGCGCAGCGATCCGAAGGTCGCTTTCAACCAGGCCGCAGCGCACTCCAGGGCTTCGAGAAGTTGCGCATCGGTCACCGCGGGCGGAGGATCAACGAGCGGCGCGAGCGCCGGACCAAGTCCCTTCTTAAAGGCGTAGAATGCGAGCGCGCCTTCCGAGTCGGGGTCGCTCCGCCGATTCCACTGCTGGATCAGCTCGTAGACCACAGCCGCATCGGCCGACTTCGCCGCTTCGGGCGAGCGTTCCCAGGCCATCTTCACGCGCGCTTGCCACAGCTCGGCATGCCAGACGCCGGTATCGAAGGCGAGGGCGAGCGCCTGATCTTCGGTGACGCGCGTGGCGGCTTCCAGCAGCTCCGTCACGCGCTCGCCTCGTTGATGGCGCGGCGCCGTGCGACTCGCGTTGTAGATGTACGGGAGGTATCGCTCCGGCACGAGCGAGCTCTCCCGCATCATGGCGAAGGGCGTCACGTTGCAATTGTGCATGTAGCCCGAGGGCGGATTGAGGAGTTGCACGAGATCGGTGAGCGGATGAATCCCGCGCCATTCGGTGGCCGCCGTATGCCCCGGAATGGGACGGCTCGGATCCACGCCCGCGGGGCGGACCGGCACCCGCCCGATGCGCACATAGTAGATGTCGCCCGAGGTGCACCCGATCAAGACATTCTGCGCCATGAGCTGAAGGCGCGCGAGCGCGCGCTTCATCTCCTCGACGTCGCGAGCCGTCAGCATCTCGAGGATCTGATCCATCAACTCGACCTCTTCCGCATACGGAAGGGCCAGCGCGTACGCCTGATCCCCTCGACGCGCGACGATCGGCCCGTGATGCGTCTCCTCGATCTCGACGCTCACCCACTCCACGCGATCGCCGCTTCGAACGCCGATCTTCTCCACGCGCACGCGCATCGGGCGCCACTCTCCCTCATAGCGATAGAGGCGCGGATTGTCGGGATGGACCTCCTCTTCGTACACGTCGGCCGTATCCGGTCCTCCCGTCGTCATCGCGATGGAGCAGTGGGCGCTGTGCCCGAGAGCGGGAAGCGGCGTGCCGAGAATGGCGACGCCTGCGGCGGCGAACTCGCCCGCATAGATGCGAAGTTGGTAGAAGCGGAATTCGCCGTACCACTCCAGATGCGGATCAATGATGGCGATCGGAGCGCGCATCGCCGTGCGCTCGGGCGCGATGAGCATGGCGTTGGAGCCGCGATCCTCGCGTTCGAGATCGCTCTGGAGCCGTCCCCACAAGCGCCGCAGCTCAGGCGAAAGACCTTGAGGGGGGTCAGGCACGATCCCCACGCGGCGCAGATCGGCCAGCGCTTCGCCCATCGGCCAACCGAAGAGGATGAATCGCCCCAGAGCGACGACGTGCCAGGGCTGAATCTCCGGCGCCCAAGCCGGCACCTTCTCCGGATGTTCCCTCATGTACGCCTTCACGCCTTCGATGAAGGCCTCGATCACGGCGCGCACCTTCGGGCTGAGGCGATGAGAATTCCGCCGACTCACCTCGGCGTGCCGCCAGAGGCGTTGGACGTAATCCTGACGGAAGAAGGCGGGACCGAACACTTCAGCCATCGTCCCGGTGGCGCGGCGATAGTTCTTGAGCAGCTCCTCGAGCCGATCCTCCGCTTGCGCATATCCGACGGCGTAAGCCGCCGTCTCCAGGTCCGCGGCGAAGACGTGCGGGACGCCGAACTCATCCCGATAGATGGTGGCCGTCGCCAATCCGGTGTGGCCGGCGCTCCGCGGGATCACAGGGCTTCCCACAAGCAGCGCGAGGCCGATCCAGAGAAGGGCATGTGGCTTCCATCCAGAGCTCGCCATACGGTCAATATCCCACCGGTCGTCCATCCATGCGCGGGTCGGAAGCGCCCAGGCGCATGCCCGTCTCCGGCTCGATCATGATCGCCTGCACATCGCCCATGTAGCGCGGTCGCTCGGCGAAGGCGTGCCCGCGCGCTCGCAGCGCCTCGATCGTGTCTCGGGAGAGACCGAACGGTTCATAGACGATCTGATCCGGCATCCATTGGTGATGAACGCGCGGCATCGCGATGGCTTGCTGAAGGTTCATCCCGAAATCAATGATGTTGAGGATGACCTGCAAGACCGTGTTGATGATCGTCGGCCCCCCCGGGCTGCCGAGGGCGAAATAGGGCTTTCCGTCCCTGAGCACGATGGTCGGCGTCATGGCCGAGAGCGGGCGCTTGCGCGGTCCGATCTGATTGGCCTCGCTCTGAAGGAGTCCGAACATGTTCGGCACGCCCGGCTTGCTCGTGAAGTCGTCCATCTCGTTGTTGAGCAGGAAGCCGGCGCCGCGAACGGTCACGCCACTGCCATAGCTGCCATTGAGCGTGTAGGTGTTGGCGACGACATTGCCCATCGCGTCCACCACGGTGAAGTGCGTCGTGTGCTCGGACTCGTAAGCGAAGGCATCGCCAGGCGCCAGCGCCGCGCTCGGCGTCGCCCGGTTCATGTCAATCGTTCGGCGCAGCGCCTCGGCATATCGGCGCGACGTGAGGCCTTTCACCGGGATGCGCGCGAAATCGGGATCGCCGAGGAAACGCGCGCGATCGGCGAAGGCGCGACGCATCGCTTCGACGAGCAGATGCACATAATCGGCCGAGTTGTGACCGAGAGCGCGCAGATCGAAGCCTTCCAGAATGTGCAGCATCTCGATCAGGGCGACGCCCCCGGAACTCGGCGGCGGGACCGTCAGGATCTCATAACCGCGATACGTCGTGCGAAGCGGCGCGCGCTCGATGGCGCGATAGTTCTTCAGATCATCGAGCGTGATCAATCCCCCTCCGGCCTCCATCTCGGCGACGATGCGACGCGCCGTCTCGCCCTCATAGAATTCACGCGGACCGCGCTCGATGAGTCGCCGCAAGGTCTCCGCCAGATCCGGCTGGCGGAAGATCTCCCCCTCCTCGTAATAGCGTCCATCGCGAAGGAAGATCCGTCGGCTCTCGGGGAAACGCTCAAGGAGTCGCGCCGCGCGTCTCAAGCTCTCCGCTTCGAAATGCGTGAGCACCACACCCTCGCGCGCGAGCCGTTCAGCGGGTCGGCAGACGTCGGCCCAAGACATCGTGCCGTATTTCTCCAGGGCGAGCGCCAGTCCCGCGACCGTCCCCGGAACGGCGACGGCCCGATGACCGACGGTCGAGGCCTCGGGGACGACGTCGCCCTTCTCGTCCACGTACATATCGCGATGGGCGCGCGCCGGAGCCATCTCGCGATAGTCAATCACGGAGGCGCGCCCATCGGCCATGCGGATGAGCATGAATCCGCCGCCGCCCAAATTCCCCGCCGCCGGATGGACGACGGCCAGCGCGAGCGCGACGGCGACGGCCGCATCCACGGCGTTCCCCCCGCGCTGCAGGATCTCCACGCCCACGCGCGAGGCGATCTCATGCGTGGAGGCCACCATCCCATGCCGCGCGCGAACAGGTCGTCCCATCGAAACCGCAGCCGACGGCTCGCCAGAGAGCGCCGCCAGAACCATGACCAGCATCAAGGAGACCCCCCTCCACCTCATCGCCGCCTCTCCCCATAGCATCTCGTCAAACCAAGCGTTCGCATACCGGGGCCATTATAGCCGAAGGCCGCGCCCCCAAGCACGCGAGACGGAGGCGAGCGCCTGGACGTCGTTCACGACCAGCCGTAGGTGAGCCCCTGTGAGATGACCTCCTTCCACAGAGAGCCTGCGAAGCAGATGATCGAATCTCGCCCAGGGCGAGCCGAAGGCGAGCCCTAGGACACGAAGGGGGTGGCCCATTCGCATGATCGCACGCGGTGTTCGTACAGACAATCCGCCTCCATGTGGGCTGCCCGCTCCCGCAGAATTATCGGAGACCTCCCGTTCCTAGGGTTCACTTCGTTCGCCCTGGGCTGATTTCACTCCCTTCGGGGACTCGTATGCAGAAGAGGGCTCACACCGAGGGTTCGCTCCGCTCGCCCCGAACTCGCGCAATCCGGGTTGTAACGGCGCGCCCCGCTCGAGAGGGTGCTCACCGAGCTCATGAACGTCGTCCCTCCATCACGACTGATGATGCCAACATTGTCCGAGGCCATCCACTTGATCGTGTAGAAGCAGCCCGCACCCACTGTCTCGCCATTCAGGCTTGCATCACCATCACACCAGGAGCAGAAGCTAGAGACAGCTCATCCATAGCAATGGACACGGGGAAATTAACGATAATGCCGATCACTTCTCTGGCCACGTGATACAAATCAAAGCCTTTCCCTACCCTCCTCTCTCCTTCCAGAGCGGTTCCTCAGCCACCCGCTCTGCAGAGTTGAACACTGGTGGCGCCAGCGCTCCCTTTTAGTTCGCTCCACCCTCTTCTCCACCAGCGGCCATATATCCGTGGCGATGGCGAAGCTGGACGCCCTTGTATTTCTTCTTAGCCGAGGGCGATAATTCGATCTTGAGTTTGCGAAACTCTCCAGCACGCGTTTCAGCTGCAGGAATATATCCCAGGACATACTGCGCTCGCAGATGATCAATGAGTCGAACCAATTGGTCCACGTTCACCGGTTTCCCTGGCTTTGCTCTGATTATCGCCCCACCCGTGATCTTCACGAGCTTATCTACTGTCGCTTCATTGGAGACTATGAGTTTATAAAGAAACCTCAGACGCGGGTTACCGACTATGACACTGGAAATCACAATATCGCTCTTGTAAAGTCGTTCAAGTAGCCTCCGTTCCAATTCCTCTCTTTCCATTCGTCTTCGCTCGCGGTCTTTTCCTCCAAATGGAGGGGGCGCAACCCCCTCTCCGACGTTAAACGTAAATACAACGATCACTCGACGCCTCCCGCGCTCAGTTACTTCAAGCATGTAGCGCGCAGCTTCGAATATCGAAGTGTATAAGAAGCTGATCTGCCCCTCTTCTACGTTATGGAGATGAGGTGCAAAAAATAGTCGCTCTAACCCCGTGAGCACAAGATTTTTATCTCTAGTGAATTCTTGAATGATTCTTGGCTTCCCATTGAAGCTCATCAACGCCACTTCATCCTCAGGTCTTAAACGGTTTAGTACTGCACGAACCCCCTGAAAAATTTCATCACGATGAGAATCATCAGCGAACCAGGGAACTTCCATAAGCAGTAACAGCGACAAGAGGATGTCCTCGTGGCCAAAAAAGGTGATCGATTGCGGCACACCATCCTCGAATAAAACGAAGTCTTCTTTCACTAAGCCTCCCACGGGGAGGCCAGTCTTTTTATTAAGCACTTGAACGGGAACTAAAACGAGCTCAGCTCTCAGTTGCACTGCCGCTTCTCTCTGCGATTGCCCTTCATTTTGGGTTAGCGACAAGACATCTATAGCAAGCAAGAGGAAGAAGGTCAGTGAACCGAGATGGATTCCCTTCTTTATCATAGGCAACGGCCTCCAAACTCGGCGTTGCAAAGAAAACTTTACTCGGTAAGAAAGCCGCCTACAAGTCGCGCGTTGACTTGCAGACCGCTTTCGCTTTCATCTCGTCGCGGCTTAATTTCAGATAATCTCACAAATCACATAGACAGTAGCGCACGCTAGCCAGCAAAGTGCATCGATCGGTTGCCCATATCCTCCACACATGAGATAGTTCATACAATCTTGATAAATTTGTATGCACGGCGGCTGAGCGGAATGCAGCTTTATGCTGAGGTTGACCAATGGCCGTACTAGATTCTCCCTCGGGCTAACCCTGATAATCCGACCGCCATCAATCCCCTTTTGGCTGATCATGCCATCACGTCTCGGCGATGGCGCGAAGAGTTTAACAGCAGACCCGATGATCTGCAGGGCCAGATTTTGCCTCACCTCTTCGGGTGGGACCGTCGCGATGAGTGAACGAGTGATGGTCAGAATATCAACAGCGGCGGAGTTCTTCACTTGCTCAATGAAAGGCCGGTAACCGGTCGTTATTTGCAGGGCACTGTCAAGTTGGCGGGCCAAGCGGCTGAGCCGAGCGTCACTTGCACCGCTTGCGATGAGCCCCTGCAACTCGTTCATCAGCGTTCGCACTTTTTCATCCATGATGAGATCGAAACTCAGACGGTCGAGTGAGAGCGTGATCCGACTCTCTGCAGATCTGCCTCCGTTCGCCTTCGCTCGCAGGCCAAGTTGCGTTCCCCTTCTCGGTTCGACGATCTGAACCAGAACCTCCGTTTCCGCGATTCTCCCTGTCCCGATGGCTCGAACCGGAATCCGCTGCTGGAAGTCTTCCACTTCGAAGTGGAACGCACCCGACCGGGTTCCGGGCGTAATCCGAAGCCGGGCCAGCACCTTGCCTGAACCGTCTCTTTGCTCAACGACCTTCGCTTCTATCCCCGACTGTGAAGACTCCAAAAGCTGATCTACCCGCCCTCTTCTGGGTTTTCAGGAAAATGAGTTGTTGCAAACAGTTGCTCTAATCTCGCGAGCACAAGATTCTTATCCCCAGCGAATCCTTGACTGATCATAGAAGTCATTTCAAAATTCGCTCCAGGCCGATGAGGATGAAGGCGAGGACCACGAAAGCCCAATAGACGTCAACGGAACGCTCATAGCGGACCACGAGGCGACGAAAATGCCCCAGCCAGCTGAAAGTCCGTTCGACCATCCAGCGGGAGCGGTAAGGCGAAAGGTCCGGCTTGCGGCCGCGGCGGTGTTGATGGCGCCGACGCGGGATGCAGGGGCGAATGCCTCGATGCCGCCAGGATTGCCGAAAGGCATCGCTGTCGTAGCCTTTGTCGGCCACCAGCACTTGGGGCCGAGTGCGCGGCCGTCCCCGCTGTCGAGGAACCCGGACTGTCCGCAGGGTTGCCTCTGCCAATCGAATCTCGGCCGGTTGCGCACCGGCCACCATGCCCTCGATGGGCAGGCCCTGGCCCTCGGTGACCAGCATCAACTTGCTCCTTTTGCCTCGTTTAGTCACGCCCACCGCCTCGCCCCCCCTTTTGGCCGGGACAAACGTGCCGTCCGGGAAGGCCTGGGTCCATTGCCGTTCCAGCAGGGCCAGATACGCCCGCCAGAGGCGTTCCCAGACGCCTTCCCGCTGCCACCGCCGGAGCCGCCGCCGGCAGGTCACCGGACCCCCATACCGCCGGGGCATGCCTTCCCACCGACACCCCGTGCGCAGCACGTACAAAATCCCATTGAGCGTCCGCCGGTCATCCGCCCTCGGCCGCCCCCGCCCCCGCTGGGGTGGAAGCAAGGGCCGGATGGCTTCCCACTGCGCATCCGTCAGGTCGCCGACCATGGCCGGCCTCCTTCCCATAGGGCTGACCCTAGTTTACCCCCATCCCAGGTGTTTTTGAAATGGCTTCTAGGATAGAACCCAAGCGACACGATAAACCCCATGATCGAACCGTAGAGCACAGCATTTGAGCAGCCGAAAAGTTCTGTTGGAAGTAGGCGCTGTGACTCAGCGTCAACTCTGCTGGCGATTAACGTGGCGCTGATATAGACCACGGCTTTTTGGATTATGAGATGGCTCCCAAGCCTTCGCTGTTTCCTACGCCAATACATACCAGAGGACGGCAGCGACCTCAACTCCCACCAAGCTGGTTCGAATTTACCTTTACCTTGAGAAGCTTCCCGTTTGATTGATGAGGCCCCTCAGAGCAGCGCGGAATAAAGGACAGTAGCAACGATCGCCCCTACGAGACAGGCCAGAAGATATCTAGCGAAGCTGAGCTGTCGTCCCTTCTCCCGCGCAGATGCTCGGCTCAGCGGATACCCTGCCAGAAATAACGGGAGAAGTCCAAGGCCGAAGGCATACGGCTCGGCGATTATGCGCTTGAGTAGGGCTATAGTGACCCCAGATATTAAACCGCCGATGAGGGTATTCACCCAATATATCCAACGGATGCCTAGAAGCATAAGCACCGTCCTCCCGATTTATGGTCCCTGTCATTATACTCGGATTGGAAATTGAAGGACATCTCGCATTCCCTCGCCAAGCTGGCCAGGGAGCGCCATCACTTTAATAATAAGGCACCGAGGATACATGCCGCACCCGCACCAACACAACCAGCCATGATACATTTCAAAATTCCAGGACCGGAGAGAATACAACGAACGACCACTCCCGCACACGCTATTCCAGTGCATTTGACAATCTTTTGGGCTTCCTTAAGCGCACTATCCGTGCTAGAAGCGACCACACCATGCTCATCGGCATAAACAATGTCTCCATAATCGCTATAATCAATCTCCCCGTAATCGTATACGACATATACTTCCTCAAGGACCCACGAAACTTCCTCCTGCAGTCCTGGATAACTCGCCTTAACGAGATTCACTTGCATTCTTCCAGAGCCGGTCCACTTTGATCCGATGTAAAGTGTGAATATTGTTACTTTCTCCTCGCGGCCTTTGCTCCTGTGAAGCAAGTAGGCTTCGCGCTCACCTTTTCCATCCGTGAAGGGAACGAAAACCAACCGCTCGCCTTGGTTCCCAAAGATCACCACAGTGTCCTCAAGATCCAAATCGAGGCTTCGATTGTTGAGGAACCTCCGTCCCCGGTTCATCCGTCGATCAGCCAATAGGGCCCGGGCCATGTTCGCTGCCGCCGGTCCAATTATCACCCGCCCACTCTGAGCACTCAGACATAGCGTCGTCGCTCCAATTGATGGCGATAGACTGGCCTGAACCCGTCCTGAAGGAAACAACAGTGTGATGCTCACCAGCGGGATCAAAACAGGAATCATCCTGTTGCGAGCTGAATTCGCGTAGTTCATGTTTCTCCTCCTTGTTTAGCGTTAAACTCCTTGTCTGGTTTAAACCTCACAGTCGCTCTGCTCCAGATACTGCTTCAGGGCCGGGCGCTCTCTCGCGCGCACGGTCCCCCGCTGAGCGCCCACCTCGTCCTCCAGGAGGGCGACAACGCCTCCCAGGCCAATCCCACAGACGATCCACGGTACCATCCGACCGTTCATAACGACCTCCTCACCCTGCCGACCTATTCATACAGCCATGGCCCGCTCCCTCTCCATGACGCCGATCACGCCCCTTCGTGATCGGCGTCACGCAAAGGTTGAATCCCCCTTGCTCTTCTCTCTGGACGGATCCCCCCCCACCACATCCCCGCTACCCCCCGCCATGAGACCGCTCACAGAGACCCCAAATGGCTCATCTCGTTCCCCATACCGCCATCAGCGCATCCCAATCCCGCACGCGAAGGGTTCGTCCCTGCCGCTCCAACACCCCCTCGCGAACACCCCTCACCATGAACTATGAGCACCTCCTCGCAGGAGAAAGTATCTGACGATCCGGCCTTTTCTTCACCCCATGGGCGATATTTCCCATCAAAACACCCAAACAGACCCATCTGTCTCTCGACCACAGTGATCTTTGCCAGGTGATGGAGTTTGCGTCGAGCCTCCGTGGCAGTGCGACGCTGTTGCTAGGCCTGGATCTCTCGGCGGACGCTGTCTCTATCCGGCAGACGTTGCTATCGTGCCCCATCTTACCCACCCTCCTCTTGAAAGGAGCGCTCATCTCGAACACCCCACTCGAGAGCCTGTCCGTGGAGCGAGGTGGATCTCAAAACGAAGGCGCGTTCGCGTTCATCTGAAGCTGAATCCGGATGGCTCGCTCACGCGGGCTCGCATAACGCGGGTCCGCTTCGCCTGCTCGAGGCTGACCTCTCGCTCCCTTTGTACGGATCGCGCGCAGGCGGCGCGCGCCCGATCTCGAATTCCGACGCGAATTCGTGGTATGATGAACCGCCGACGCGAATGATACCGGCCAGGAGCGAATGCCCATGATTCAGAGCCTCTTACATCGTCCGGTCACCCGGCGGCCACCGACCGTACGCTTCACGGGGCGTGTCCTCTTTCTCACGGAGGATCCGGAGCTGATCCGTCGGCAGCTCGCGGGCGAGGACCTCGCGTGGACGCCGGAGATGAAGCTTCGCGATGACATCTCGACGGACGAGATCACGCCCGCTTACGTGTGCTTCTACTTCGACGAGACGTCGGGGATTTCCCATACATCGGATTGAAGGCGGGGGATCAATTCCCCATCGGCCGGGGTGACGTCAAACGCGGAGGCTTCGTCGCGTCGGTCTCGGGCAAGCGGCGCGGCAAAGGGAGCAGCCGCGAGCAGGCGCCATTTGCCGAACTCATGGCCGGCATTCGCGTCGTGATCGCCGAGAACATCGAGCGCATCTACAAGCAGAACTGTCAGAACCTGGGATTACTCACGACGACGAACTTCGATCTGATTGAGAAGATCCGGCGTGGGGAGGATATTCCGCTCTCCGCCTTCACCGAGGGCGAGGATGAGATCACGCGGCAGATTGTGGAATTCGGCGGACTCTTTCCATTCAACGTCGCGCGTCTTCAGGGGCGCGCTCTCATCCCGCCGATCACGACCGCACCGCGACCGATGACATTGGCCGAGAAGATCTTCGCCCGTCACATGGTCGTGGATCTGCAGCGCGATCGCGTCGGGGTACCCGCCGTGCGTCCGGGCGATGCCGGATTCGTTCGCGCCGATCTGCGCTTCAGCCACGAGTACGTGACGCCCATGGCCGCCATCTTCTTCGAGCGCTACGTCGGCGAGAACGAACGCGTCGCCGATCCCGATTCGATCCTCCTCTTCCGCGATCACCTGACGTTTCTGGACGACGTCATGCCGCCGGAACGACGCGCTCAAGGGCTTCTGGACTTGGCCCTGCAGCTCAAGCTCAAGCAGGAGGAGTTCGCGCGAAAGCAAGGGATTCGCTATCACGGCGAATTGAGCGACCGCAAGGGCTCCGAAGGGATCTGCCACAGCCTCGTCCTGGAGCAGTATGCGCTTCCTGGGCAGGTCATCATCGGCTCGGATTCCCATACGCCGCATTCGGGAGCGATCGGCGCCCTCGCCTTCGGCGTGGGCACGACGGACCTCTTCAATTCATGGATCACGCGCGACGTGCGCGTGCGCGTGCCCGAATCGGTGAAGATCCTCATTCGCGGGCGAAAACCGGAGAACGTCACGGCGAAGGACATCGTCCTGGCGATTCTCCGGCTCGACTATGTGCGGAGCGGCAGGGCGATCGGGAAGGTGATCGAATATGCGGGTGAAGCCGTCGAGGCGCTCGACATCGATGAGCGCGCGACGTTGACGAACATGGCGGCCGAGATCGGTGGGTTCACGGGGATCGTCGCCCCGGATGAGAAGACGGTGGAGTTCCTGATCGAGCGCCGGGGGATGTCGCGCGCCGAAGCGGAGCGGTGGGTCGAGGGTCTGCAGAGCGATCCCGATGCTGAGTACGCGCACGTCATCGAGCTGGATGCCGCGGAGATTCGACCGATGATCGCGCTGCCGGGGGATCCCGGCAATGGCATCGAGATCGCTCGCCTGGATCGCGAGGTGAGGATTCAGATCGCCTATGGGGGGTCCTGCACGGCCGGCAAGAAGGCCGACATGGACATGTACGCGCGCGTGCTGGCCGAAGCTCTCGCCGAAGGCCGGCGCGTCCATCCCGATGTTCGCTTCTACATCCAATTCGGCTCGCAAGAGGTTCGCCAATACTGCGCCGAACGCGGCTACCTGGAGCTGTTTCGACAAGCGGGGGCGATCGTGATCGAGCCCAGTTGCGGTGCTTGCATCAACGCGGGGCCGGGAGCGACGACGAGCCGCGAGCAGGTGGCCATCAGCGCGCAGAATCGCAACTTCCCTGGCCGCAGCGGCCCCGGGCAGCTGTATCTCGCCAGCCCGCTCACGGTCGCGGCCTCGGCGATCGCGGGAAAGATCGTCGAGTGGAAGCCCCGATCGGCCCCGGCTGCGCGCGAACGGCAAACGGAGCGATGCTCTCCCGGAGTCGCCGAGGAGCACAAGGGGGAGCCCGGGGCTGAGGGATGCGCCGCCTCAGCGAGTCGCGAAGATGGGAATTGACTTCGACATGCGCACGGGGCACAATCTCTCTTCACCAGGGGGCGTTGAACAAGCCCCGATCACCAGGTGAGGGAGGACCGCGAGGATGGACGCGACGCGAACCGTAGACGCCTTGTTGGGACAAGAGCGGGTCATCGAGCCTCCGGCCACATTTCGCGAACGAGCGTGGATTCGCGATGCGCACCTCTATGAAGAGGCAGCGCGCGATCCCGAAGCCTTTTGGGGGCGCGTGGCCGAAGAATTCGTCCACTGGTTCCGCCCGTGGGATCGCGTGCTCGAATGGACGCCGCCGGCGCCCGGGACTTCCCCGCCCTGGTTTCGCTGGTTCGTGGGCGGACGATTGAACGTCTGCTACAACTGCGTGGATCGGCATGCGCAGACGTGGCGGCGAACGAAGGCGGCGATCATCTGGGAGGGAGAGCCGGGCGAAGAGCGCGTCCTCACGTATCAGGACCTGCATCGCGAGGTGCAGAAGTTCGCCAACGTCCTCAAATCGCTCGGTGTGCGCCGTGGCGATCGCGTGACGATCTACCTGCCGATGATTCCTGAGCTGCCCATCGCGATGCTCGCCTGCGCGCGCATCGGAGCTATCCACAGCGTGGTCTTCGGCGGCTTCTCGGCCGAAGCTTTGCGCGACCGCATCCTGGACTCCGGAAGCCGCGTGCTCATCACCGCCGATGGGGGATGGCGACGTGGTCAGATCGTCCCGCTCAAGCGAAATGCCGATGAAGCGCTCGCCGAGTGTCCTGACGTCGAGCACGTCATCGTCGTGCATCGCGGCGTCCTCGACGCGACGCATGTCCCGATGCGGGAGGGGCGCGATCACTGGTGGCACCGGCTGATGGAGCATGCGCCGCTCGAATGTCCGTGCGAGGAGATGGATAGCGAAGATCCGCTCTACATCCTCTACACCAGCGGCACGACGGGCAAGCCCAAGGGACAACTCCACGTCCAAGGGGGGTATTTGGTCGGCGTGGCGGCCACGCACAAATGGATCTTCGATCTGCGAGACGAAGACATCTACTGGTGCACGGCGGACATCGGATGGGTGACCGGGCACAGCTATATCGTCTACGGACCGCTCTGCAACGGCGCGACGACGGTCATGTACGAAGGGGCGCCGGATTATCCCGATCGGGATCGGTGGTGGGCGCTCATCGAGAAGTATCGCATCAACATCCTCTACACGGCGCCGACGGCCATCCGCTCGTTCATGAAGTGGGGGGAGGAGTATCCCCGGCGGCATGATCTCTCCTCGTTGCGCCTCTTAGGAACAGTCGGGGAGCCGATCAATCCGGAGGCGTGGCTCTGGTATTGGGAGCACATTGGGGGCAAGCGGTGTCCCGTCGTGGATACATGGTGGCAGACGGAGACCGGATGCATCCTGATCTCGCCGCTGCCGGGCGTGACGCCGCTCAAGCCGGGATCGGCCACGCGTCCGCTGCCTGGAATTTTCGCCGATGTGGTGGATGAGGAGGGGCGTTCCTGCCCTCAGGGAGTCCCGGGCTACCTCATCCTGACACGCCCCTGGCCTGCGATGTCGCGCACGATTTGGGGCGATCCGGAACGGTACGTGCAGGTCTACTGGTCGCGCTTTCCCGGTCGGTACTTCACCGGCGATGCCGCGGTCAAGGACAAGGACGGATATTTCTGGCTCTTGGGGCGCGTGGATGACGTGATCAACGTAGCCGGCCATCGGTTGAGCACGATGGAGCTGGAGAGCGTGCTCGTGGAGCATCCGGCCGTCGCTGAAGCCGCCGTCATCGGCCGAGCGGACGACGTCAGGGGGCAGGTCCCAGTCGCTTTCGTCACCATTCGCGAGGGCATCCCGGCGACGACTGAGTTGGGAGAGGAACTGAAGGGGTATATCGTCACGCGCATTGGGGCCTTGGCCCGTCCGGCGGCTGTGTTCTTCACGGCCGAGCTGCCGAAGACGCGCTCGGGGAAGATCATGCGACGGCTTCTGCGCGATATCGCCGAAGGGCGCGTTCTGGGCGATACGACGACGCTCGCCGATCCGAGCGTCGTCCAGCGCCTGAAAGAGATGTACGAGGAACGCTACGGCGAGGGGAGTTGAGCCACCACGTGAGCCCGGCTGAGGGGAGGCCCTTCGGGGCCTCCTCGGCGCTCATCATCAGGGGGCCGCATCTTGGCGAAATCCGGTGGCGCCGTGTACACTTCTCCCCTTATGGAGAAGTTCCGTGGTAGCGTTCTGCTGCTCCTGCTTGCGGCTTCCACTGCCTCTCTTCTCGCACAAGAGACCACGCCGGACGTGGATCACCACCAAACTGTCGCGCGCGTGCTGCTGGCGCTGATTTTGATCCTGCTCGGCGCGAAGCTCGGCGGCGCGGTCTTCGAACGCTTTCACCAACCGGCGGTGCTCGGAGAGCTGGTCGTCGGCATGCTCCTGGGGAACGCCTCGCTGCTTGGATTCCACGGACTCGAATTCCTCAAGAATGAGGAGCTTCTCGCGCTTCTGGCCGAGATCGGCGTCATCCTCCTGCTCTTTGAGGTGGGATTGGAATCGGACATCGCCGAGATGAAGGCCGTCGGGCTGTCGGCCTTCTCAGTGGCGACAGTGGGTGTGATCATGCCTTTCCTCCTCGGATGGGGGGTCTCGGCCTGGCTGTTGCCAGAGGCTCATCGGTTCGTGCATATCTATGTGGGCGCGGTGCTATGTGCGACGAGCGTGGGGATCACGGCCCGTGTGCTCCGAGACCTGGGGAAGCTGGCGACCCGGGAGGCGCGCATCATCTTGGGAGCCGCTGTGATTGACGATGTCCTCGGATTACTCCTCCTGGCCATCGTCGGCGGGCTCATTCGCGCGGCCGATCGTGGGGCGGCGGGACTCCCCTGGATGAGCACACTCTGGATCGTCGTGAAGTCCGTGGGATTCCTCCTCGGTGCGATCTGGATCGGTCAACGCCTCTCCCCCCGCCTCTTTCACCTGGCGTCGAAGCTGCGCGTGCACGGGATGTTGCTGGTGACGAGCCTCTCCTTCTGCTTCCTGATGGCCTACTTGGCCAGCGCCATTGGTCTGGCGACGATCGTTGGAGCGTTCGCCGCCGGCCTCTTGCTCGACAAGGTGCACTATCGAGACTTCCTCGACCGCGGCGAGCATGGATTGGAAGATGCGCTGCGCCCGCTCACGACGGTCTTGGTCCCGGTCTTCTTCGTGCTGATGGGCATACGCGTGGATCTGTCGAGTTTTGGGCGAACAGACATTCTCGGCTTCGCGGCGCTGGTGACGCTGGCGGCCATTCTCGGCAAGCAGGTGTGCGGGCTGGCCGTGTGGGAGCGAGGCGTGAACCGATTGGCCATCGGGCTCGGCATGATCCCGCGCGGCGAGGTGGGCTTGATCGTGGCCGGGATCGGGATGACGCTCGTCGTGCAGGGTCAACGCATCGTGACTCCGTCCATCTTCTCGGCCATCGTCATCATGGTGATGGTGACGACGCTGCTCACGCCGCCGCTTGTGAAATGGGCCCTGACGCGCGCGGACGCGCGAGCGACCATCGCGCCCTCGAAGTCCTCCGCGCGTTCATGAGCGAACGCGCGCTTGAAGGAACGGTTCGCTCCTGCTACAATCTCGATTTGAATGATTCCGACGACACCCGAGTGAGGAGGTGGAGCGAGGATGCCGATTTACGAGTACGTGTGTGAGAAATGCGGCGCGCACCTGGAGGTCCTGCAGAAGATGAGCGACAAACCGCTCACCCGCTGCAAGAGTTGTGGCGGGCGACTAGAGCGAATCATCTCGCAGAGCAGTTTCATCTTGAAAGGGTCGGGGTGGTATCTCACTGACTACGCGCGGAAGGAGCGCCAGCAGAAGGAGGGCAAGTCTTCCGAAGGGGACAAGACGTCCTCGAAATCCGAAGCGTAGAACGGCGCGATGAATTGGCGTCCGGCGCCCACCGATGGAAGGTCCCGCGCCGTGCGGGCGGAGGGCGCGGGGCTCGGGCTCGAGGCATGACGATGCACCGGCTGTGGTCACATCGCGCGAGCCGACTGGTGGCCGGCGGGGGTACGCTCCTGCTCCTGTTGGAACCCGCGTGGGGGAGCCCCCAAGCCGGACGGCGCGAGGTGGTGGAACGAATGGGCGCCTCCGTCATCCTCAACGTGATCGTGGAACCAAAGGACGGACGCCAAGAGATTCAGCTCACGCGCGAGAAGCTCGAGCTGTACGATGCCGGGATCGAGCAGCAGATCGAAGCCGTGCAACCGGATTATTCGGCGGCTCGGATCGCGCTGCTTTTGGACGCGAGCGATTCGCTGCGCGCGGAGCCGGGGCAATTGCTTCAGGTCGTGAAGGCCTTCAGCGCGCATCTCTACGAGGGCGATCAGATGATGGTCATCGCCTACGGCGAGGAGCCGGAAGTTCTCGAGGAGTTCACGGCGGATCGAGGGAAGCTCGAACAGGCGGGACTGCGGCTCAAGCGCGTGAGTTCGACGAAGGTGCGCCTCTGGGATGCTCTGCAAGCCACGCTCGATGATGCGCTGCGCCTTCAGGTGGGATATTCCAAGCGCGTCATCGTGCTCGTCTCCGACGGCTTCGATCGGGAGAGCCAGATGTCCCCCGATGTCGTGCTCGCTCATCTCGCGCGAGAGAACGTCCTCGTCTACGTGCTCCAAGCCGACGATCGAACGCGCGGGGCGACGCGTCGAAGAGCGCTCAAACCGGAAGAAGCGGTCGCGCGATTGGTGCAGGGGACCGGCGGCAAGGCCTACCCGCTCAAGGACGCGGAGCGCGCCGCTCGAGAGATCTTGGAGGAGCTGAACCAACGATGCTACCAGGTGATCTACAAACCGCAAGGCGTGAACCCCCTCAATCGGCGTCGGATTCTCCTTCTGGCGAACGATCCGACTCTCACCCTGAGGACGAAAGCCGAACATCCCGGGGAGAGGCGGTGAAGCTCTCGAACCTCGCGAGCCCACGGTGGCCTCTCGGCGAGGAAGTCCTCCGATCTCTTCCCCTCAGGCCGCAGGCCAACACCGGACGACGCGTGGGGAGAACGATGTGGCGTCATGTGAAGCGGTGGTTCGTTCAAGAGCTGGCTGTGGATCTGGGGACGGCCACGACACTGATCTACGGGCGCGGGCGCGGCCTCCTCGTGCACGAACCTTCGGTCGTCGCCGTCAATAAGTACACGGGCGCGCTCGTGGCCGTCGGGCATGAAGCGCTGGCGATGCTCGGTCGCGAGCCCCGCGACGTCGTCGTGCGCCACCCGATGCGCGATGGCACGGTCGCCGATGGAGATCTCGCCGCCGCGCTGCTCGGAGCGCTCCTGGAACGCGCGCGGGCGGGCGGCTCCGGCCGCTGGACGCATGTCCTCATCGGTGTGCCCAGTTCCGCCACCGATGTCGAGCGCGCGGTCCTGCCGCAGATCGCGCACCAGGCGGGCGCCGATCGCGTTCATCTCATCGAGGAAGGGTTAGCGGCGGCCTTAGGCGTGGAAGCGATGCGCCCTGATGGACGAGCCAGCATGCTCGTGGACATCGGCGGCGGGACGACAGGTGTGAGCATCGTCTCCGCTCACGGAGTGATCCTCGCGCGCGCGGTGCGCGTGGCCGGGAACGAGATGACCGAAGCGATTCTCGACCTTCTGCGCCGCGAGCGCGAAGTGCTCGTCGGTTGGCAAGTGGCCGAAGCGGTGAAGTTCGAGCTCGCCTCGGCCCTCCCCTTCCTCACCGAGGGGCGGAAGCGTCTCCTGGGGAAATCGGTGGTCACGGGCGAGCTGCAAGAGATCGAGGTGACGGCGGAGGAGGTCGCGCGCGCGATCGAACGTCCGATTCAGGCCATCCTCAACGCCGTGCGCGCGGTCATCGAGGCGGCTCCACCGGATGTCGCTGCCGACATTCATCAGGTCGGGATCGTGCTGACCGGTGGGGGCTCCCTCATCCGACATCTGGACGATCGCGTGCGCGAAGAGCTGCGCCTCCCCGTCCGTCGCGCCCAGCGACCGCTGGAGGCGGTGATCCTGGGAATGGCGAAGGTGCTGGAGAACCCCGAACTCCTCGCGCACTTCCGCACCGACTCTCGAATTCCCGCATGGGAGGAGACGCTCCTGCCCGAAGATGCGCGTCCCCCCTCGGCGATCCCTCCCTCCGCGTGGGCTCAGGAGCGCCTGCGTCGTCGGCGCGCGATGGGCTGAAGCACCTCATCCCCCTAACTGTCGCGTGAGCACATCCCGCACAAGCGCCAACCCCATCTGCGCGAGCACGCCGAATCCCCATACGGGGAGCACCAGCGCCGCGGCCCGAGCGCGCGAGCACCGGCAGAGCGCGCCGACCCCACCGATGAGGATCGCCAGGAACCAGACGTCGAAGATATTCGCGTGTTCGAGCACGACGGCGAGCGCCGCATCCGAGGGGCGCACGAGCGCATCCAGCCCGATCGCCGGACGGAGCACGATCGCCCCCGTGAGGAAATAGCGAAGCCAGAGGATGAGGTTCTTGAGAAGCTCCTCCAGCACAACGACGAGGTTCGCATAGATGACGAGTGTGAAGAACATCCTCACCGGGACAAGACGCGCTCCCCCTCCTTCGGCGGGAGAAGAGGGGCGCAACAGGAGAAGCCCCATGCCGAAAAGGAGCGCGGCTGTGAATGCCCACTTGAGCAAGAGTCCCAACGGAGAGAGCGCGATCTGAATTGGACGCATGATCCGCGCCGTTCGCTCCAACTGCAGAAGCATATCCGGGCTCAATCCGACGGGCGCCATCTGCGGCAGTGCGCGCATGAAGAGAGGGAGCGCGAGGACATCCAGAACGATCAGCGCACCGATGATCACCAGAGCCGGTCGCTGCCAGCCCGCTCGCTCCTCCTCAATGGCCGCGGCCAGAGCGCGTGGCGCCCAGAGCGCTTGAGCGAAGAGCGACACGAGGGAACGTCGTTCGTCCATGTTCGACCCCTCCGACCGATTCACCGCACGAATTCACGAACGCGCGCGAGGGTATATTCCGGACTGCGCTCGCCGGCGTACCGCTCATGAATCACCCCCTGCTCGGTGATGAAGAACACGAGCGGGACGGCCAGGAGCCAATCCCCGTACCGCTCGGCGAAGGTCGGATCCGCGCTCACGGCGATCTTCAACCGGCGAAACGCGCGCGCCTGCTGCCACGCGTACGTGTGATGTTCCGGGCCGACAGAGAGGGCCATGCACTCGAGCCGCTCCTGGGGGATCTGCGCGCACACCTGCTCCACGCGCACGAGCTCGCGCTCGCACTGCGGACAATCGGGTCGGAAGAGGACCAACAGCATCTTCCGCCCCGAAGGCACGGGTCGCCTCTCGAACCCATCGCTGAGCACGCGCGCGACCGTCGTGGGGAAGATCTGACCCCGACCGAGCGCCCGCTCGCGCTCGAGCGAATGGCGCAGGGAGAGCAGCAGCGCGACCAGGAGCCCAAAGACAGCTCCCAGAGTGAGCAGAGCCAGAAGTCGCCGCCCCCTCATCCCCCTTCGATCTCCTCAATCGGCGGAGCTTCAGAAGCCGAGGGCGCCGGGACCGCGCGCTCGCTCGATGTCCCGGTCGGAACCGCGCGGCTCCGATTGCTCACCGTCTGAATGGCCCCGTAGGGGACCAGATGCACCGTGCCATCATCATCGCGCAGCTTCACCATGCGCATCCCCATCTCGATCACTTCGCCGGTGACTCCCGCGACGGTGATGCGATCCCCGATGGTGAAGGCATCTTCAATGAGCAGGGCGATGCCCGTGAAGAAATCGCGGATCAGATTCTGAGCGCCGAAGGTCACGGCCAGACCGGCGATCGCCCCTCCCGTGAGCAGCGATCCGGTGGAGACACCCAATCGCCCCAAGATGACGAGCGACGCCGCGACCAAGGTGACGTATTTGACCAGGCTCTGCGCCATCTCCAGGAGCGTGCGCGCGCGACGCTCCGCCGCCTCGCTGGTGAGCCTCCGTCCCCGCACCGGTCGCAGCGCGCGCGCCAGGACCTTCCGGCTGAGCAGAAGCGCGAGCCGCGCCAGAACCACAATGAGCGCGATCTCCAGAAGTTTCGCGACCACGCGGAGCCAGAGATCCACCGAGAGCACGCGGTCCCACAGGGGCTCGAGGGCGCTCATCGTTGCGCTTCTTCTCCGACCGGAGCGACGCCCGGGACGAAGCACCTCCGACAGCGCGGCTCATAGATTCCGGCCGCGCCGACGAGCACGCGCTCATCGCTGGGAACCAGCCGCTGCGAGTAGTTGGCCGGATTGCCGCACCGAACGCAGATGGCGAGCGTCTTGGTCACATACTCAGCGATGGCCAGAAGCTGCGGCATCGGCTCGAAGGGATGCCCGCGATAGTCCTGATCCAACCCGGCGACGATCACCCGCTTGCCGCGATTGGCCAGCTCGTTGCAGACATCCACGAGATCGAGGTCGAAAAACTGTCCCTCGTCAATGCCCACGACTTCGGTATCCGCGTGCACGCGCTCGAGGATCTCGCGCGCGGAGCCGACGACCTCGGCCTCCAGCCGCCATTGACTGTGCGAGACGATCTCATTCTCACTGTAGCGCGCGTCCACGCGCGGCTTGAAGACTTGAACCTTCTGGCGCGCGATCTGCGCCCGCCGCAATCGGCGAATCAGCTCTTCGCTCTTGCCGCTGAACATCCCCCCGCAGATCACCTCGATCCATCCCACATCGCCTCGGACGATGTGCATAGCTCATCCCCCCTCCCTGGCCTGAATTCTATCACACCGCGCGCGCCTCACGGTCGCTCATAGACGATCCGACCATCCACGAGGGTGAGGTCCACCTCCGTCCGCAGGATCTCCGCCGGAGGGATCGTCATGATGTCTTTGGAGAGGACGACGAGATCGGCCAACTTCCCCGGCTCCAGCGAGCCCCTCAGATGCTCCTCGAACGCCGCATACGCGGCATCGAGCGTGAAGGAGCGCAGCGCCTCTTCGCGCGTCATGCGCTGATCAGGAAACCAACCGCCCGGCGGATTCCCCCGCTCATCCTGCCGCGTGATCGCCGCGTAGAAGCCGAGCAGCGGATTCAGCGGCTCGACCGGAGCATCCGATCCGTTGGCGATCCGCGCGCCGCTCTGCAAGAGCTTCCGCCAGACATAGGCGCCTTCGCGCGTGCGCGCCTCGCCCAACCGCGCGGGCACCCACGGCATGTCCGACGTCGCGTGAATCGCTTGCATCGAGGCGATCACGCCCAGCCGAGCGAAGCGCGGGATGTCAGCCTCATCCAGGATCTGCGCGTGCTCGATCCGAAACCGAGGATCCCGCACGTTCGGGAATTCGCGAAAGGCGCGCTCGTAGGCATTGAGCACGATGCGGTTGGCCCGATCCCCGATGGCGTGCGTGTTGACCTGAAACCCGGCGGCGAGCGCGCGTCGGGCGATCTGATAGATCTCCTCCTCCGAGAGGATGAGCAGCCCCGACTGCGTGGGCTCATCCGCATAAGGCTCCAAGAGCGCCGCGCCGCGCGAGCCGAGCGCGCCATCGGCGACGAGCTTGATCGCCCGAATCGTCAGATGATGCTCGCCGAGCCCGATCTCCGGCCCGCGCTCCAAGTACTCGCGGAGGAGCGCCTCGTCTCGTCCACTGATCATGACATAGAGGCGAAGCCGCAACGCCCCTTCCCGAAGCAACTCCTTGTACAGCTCGATCGCTTCGCGACTCGCCCCCGCATCATGAAAGCTCGTGATCCCCGAGCGCAGACACTCTTCGATGGCCAGCAGCAACGCCCGCTTATTCTCCTCCCGGTTGCGGGGCGGGATCAGGCGGGCCACCAGATTCATCGCGCGGTCAATGAGCACACCCGTCGGACGTCCCTCGGCATCGCGGATGAGGCGACCGCCCGGCGGATCCGCCGTCTCCTGCGTGATCCCCGCCAGCTCCAACGCGCGCCGATTCACCCACGCGGCGTGCCCGTCCACGCGCGTCAAATACACGGGATGCTGCGGCGCGACCCGATCGAGAACCTCATGCGTGGGAAAGTCCTTCCGTGGCCATTCATTCTGATCCCATCCTCGACCGAGGATCCATTCTCCGGGCTTCGCCTCCCTCACCTTTCGCGCGACCCGTTCGGCCACCTCCTCGGCGCTCCGTGTCCCCCGCAGATCGAGAATCAACCGGCTCTGCCCGAGCCCGAGTAAATGCCCGTGCGATTCGATGAATCCCGGGACGACGAGCCGCCCCCGCAACTCGATGACGCGCGTGTGGGGGCCGATCATCTCCTCGATCTCTCGATCGCTCCCGACGCGCGCGATCCGCCGCCCGACGATCGCGATCGCTTCCGCCTGCGGCTGCTTCGGATTCATCGTCACGATCTTCCCCCCGCGCAGGACGAGATCCGCCCGCTCCTGCGCGCGCGGCGATGTCCACGCGCTCATGAGCGCGAGGACAAGAAGGACGACCCACCCGCCCTTTCGATCTCTCATCGCTCCATTCTCCCCTCCCGAATTTCCCCCATCGCTCTCGGGGTATTCCCGTCCATGAGGAGAGAGACACTACCAAAACTCGCGCCCTCGGACAACCGCGCCGAAGGCCTCGCGCGCATCGGATCATGCGCAACATCCCGACGCATCTGCCGCCTCTCCCCAGAAGAGATCGCGATAGGTCTTCGAGGCCTTCAACCGGCTCTCGGCCAGGCGCTGGGCCACCACATTCGTCGGCACGCGCTCGCGCTCGGCCACGGTCAGGATCTCGCGCATCCGGTCGCGAATTCGTCGCACGTCGGCTTCGTTCTCCCGCTTCCCTCTCAGATAGAGGTTCGCTCCGTGAATGAGCGCGCCCGCATTGATCACGAAATCCGGCGCATAGAGAATCCCTCGCTCCCTGAGCGTCCATCCGAGCGCCTCATCGGCGAGCACATTGTTGGCCGAACCGGCGACGATGCGCGCCCGCAGGAGCGCGATCGTTCGTTCGGTGAGGACGCCCCCCAGGGCGCACGGACAGAAGACATCGGCCGGCGCCTCATAGATCTCCTCAGGGGCGACGACCCGGGCGCCGAACGCGCGCTCGACCGCGCGCGCCCGCCGCTCGTCCACGTCGGCGACGATCAGGCGCGCCCCCGCCTCATGAAGACGCCGCGCGATCGCCCGGCCCACATGCCCCACCCCTTGCACGGCGACCGTGAGTCCGGCGAAAGGTTGCCCTGAAGAGTCCCGTCCCACGAGATGCTCCACGCAGGCTCGCATCCCTTCGATCACGCCGAGCGCCGTGTACTCGTCGGACTCCGCACCTTCGCATCCGATGTACCGCGTCTCTTCGCGCAGAAGACGCACGTCCTCCTCCGTCAGGCCGAGATCGCGTCCCGTCTGAAATCGTCCGCGCAAGCTCTCGATGAACCGCCCGAGCGTGCGCATGGCTAACGCGCGATCCCATTCCGGATGCTCGATCACCACGGCCTTCCCCCCTCCACACGGGAGATCAGCGATCGCCGCTTTGTAGCTCATCGCGCGCGCCAGCCGAAGGCCATCCTCGAGCGCTTCCGCCTCACTCGCATACGGACGAACGCGAATCCCCCCCAAAGCCGGCCCTCGCGTCGTGTCGTGAATGACGATGAACCCCCGCAACCCCGACGCGTTGTTGTTGAGAGCAATGACTTGCTCATAGTCATGCGCTTGCATGACGTTCAAGAGAGTCATATGCTTCTCCTTTCCGAATCTCACCCTGGCGTGAACCTCACTCGGCTCGACGCTCAAGCCGCAAAAGCCGAACACGCGGATCGGACGAAGGGAAGACGCGATCCGACGCGACCCTCCATCCCTCGCGCTCCACATCCAGCGGTTCCATATCGGCGAAGACCGGCGACCGATAGTCGAGCACGACCCACACGCGCGCGCTCCGAACGTCCCGAAGCTGATCGCGCAGCGACGGCAGCGGGAGATCCGCCGAAGGGAGCGCTCGAGGCACCGGTGTCCCCCGCAATTCGTACCGCAAGCACCGGTCCAGATACCCGGGATCCACGAGAATCCGATCGCCTTCGCGCCACTCCTGCCGCAGGACTGCTGCCACCGGCCGATAGTCGCTGTCGAACGAGGGCGCCCGATAATGCGCCTTCAAGCCGAGCAGCATCGGGAGAATCAAGAGCCCGATCGCGGCTCCGCGCTTCCACGCCGCATCCAGGGTCATCACGCCCGCCGCTACGAGCAGGAAGTAATACGGCGCGATCATCATGAGATAGCGCCCGAAATCCATGTACTGCCGAATGACCAGAAGAACGCCGCAGATCAAAACGAGGGGGAGAAAGAAGAGGGCCTGAAGGAGGCCGCCTCGTGCCGCTCGCACCCCTCTCCCGAGGAGGAACACGCCCAGCCCGATGGCGAGGGGATAAAGCGACAGATGCTCCACCGCCCGCAGGAGCATCTCAGCATTCCAGCGATACTCGACGAGATTCTTCATCGCATAGTAGACCCCCTGCGGATAGACGAACGACCCCACCGACATCTTCCCGAAAAAGAGGAACAGTTCTCCCATCAGACGAACGCCCTCCAAAGGGGGACGCCACCCTTGCCGAGGACGGGAGAAGATTTGATAGATGAACGTCGTCACCCACGGCGCGTAAAGAAGGAGCACGCCGAGCTGCCACATCATCCATCGCCGCACGAGTGACCGGGCGGAGGTCAGCAGCTCGCGCCGACGCGCACGATGCCAGAGCAGTCCGAAGAAATGAAGATTCACCGCCGCCAGCACGAGCGCGCTGAAGACGTGCGTGTAAAGCGCCAGCGCGCCCGCCAGCATGTATCCCAGAGCCCCGCGCACGTCCGCCCGCTTCCCTTCCCGCGAATGAATCGAAACCCGCTCGTCGCGCCCTCGCCCGAGATCGGTCGGCGCGCGCAGCAGCCCCTCTCGGCGAAGGAAGCGAACATAGGCGAGGACGGCTCCGAGCACAAGCGCACTCATCAAGGCGTACATCCGCGCTTCCTGCGCATAGAAGACCTGATGCGGAGAAAGCGCCAGAAGCCCGGCGGCCAGAAGCGCCGCCTGTCGCGAGAGCACCCACCGCCCCAACCCGTACGCTCCGACGACAATACCCGTGCTGGCCAACACCGAAGGCATCCGCAAGGCCGCGAGACCGTCGCCGAAAAGCGCCGTCCAGAGCTTCAACACGATGTGCAAAAACGGAGGATGAATATTGCTCCGCCCCTCCTCGAGAATGAATCGCAGCGGCTGCTGCGAGACGTACCACGACCACGCTTCATCGAACCAGAGGTTGCGCGCTCCGAGATGGCTCGCCCGCAGTCCCACCGCCAAAAGAAGAATGAGCCCGAACCCCAGGACCGACACATCGAACCGTCTCTCCACGCCCTCTTCGACGCGCGTCAGAACGTTCCTCATCCTCCCCTCTCCCGATTCCGCCGCATTCGCACGTCCGCATTATGTCCGCCACCTCCTCGACTTTTCAAGACAGGCCGATTGAGCCATCAACCGGGGCCATCCACGCGCTCCGAGAACAAGACCAGCCCCCCACACGGGCACCGCTAACGAGGACAACGGGAGCATCGTGGGGCATGATCAAGGATTTACCGGAAGCTGAAGAGCAGCAAGAAGGGGTTCATCACGCGGAGGACGGGAGAGTAAAATAGGTTTGCAGGACGATTCGAACGTGGAGCGGGAAGCCTTAAAAGCGGTCATCAAGAAATACGTCCTTTATGATCACTTCTTTCGACGCGCCTATCTTGTCCTTGTAGCACAGATGAGCGCGATTCTTCTGGTCTTCACTGCGCTCTTTATTGTTAAGAAGCTGCCCGCCGCATATCTCCTCCTGATCTCTACCGGGGTTTGGCTCGGGGTGGGTCTCGCTGCGTCCCTCATGGTTGCCGGCGCGATTCAACGCGAGAAAGCCGAGGGATCATTTCGCACGCTCCGCGCTTTACCCCTGAGAGCTGAGACTCTCTTTCTGGGGACCATCCTCAGCGGTGTCATAGCCTCCATACTGGCCCTTGTTCCACCCTATCTAATCACAACGATAGGATTGATTGTCCTACGGGGCTGGGACCTCATGCTCCTGCAAATCCGGGCGGGGTGGGCGGTTCTTCTCATTTCTTTCCTCTTTGCATCCGCTGGCCTGACCGTGGCATTATGTGTGAACTCTCCGGCAGTGATCCTCAACGTGATTGTCGGATTTTCTACTCTTGTGACTTTGCTGGCCCTGTCCCGGACTCTTCTCGATCTCAGGCCATTTTCGGAAGAAGAGCTTCTTCGCTTCGCTCGCTTTCTCCTCTCGCTCGAGGGGCAAGCTCTCATATCGGCAATTGTGATCGTCCTTTCCGGTGCGATCCTTTATTTGGGAAGTCGAATCTTTTCGCGTCAGAAATCCTATGTCTGACACGATTGTGCTCGAGGTGGAGGAATTAGAGAAGCGCTACAGGGACTTCTCTTTAAGAGTGAGCTTCCGTCTCGCTTCGGGCGAAGTGCTGGGCGTGGTGGGGCCAAATGGAGCGGGGAAGACGACACTCATCCACTGCGTGCTGGGCATTGTGAAGCGCGATAGAGGTCGGGTTCGGTTCTTCGGCCTGGACGTGGATCAACACGAAGTGGAGATCAAGCAACGGGTGGGGTTTTTTCTCGAAGAGGCGCCGCTCTTCAGGCGGATGCGAGCAAGCGATGTGTTGAAGTTTTTCGCCAGCTTTTATCCTCGCTGGGATTGGAGGTTGGCCAACAAGATGATTCAGCAGTTTGAGCTGGAGGTGGGCAAGAAGGTCGGCGAGCTCTCTAAAGGGATGAGGGCGAAGCTGGGATTGGTCACAGCGTTCAGTCACCGGCCGGAGTTGGTGATTCTCGATGAACCGACGGCGGGGCTTGATCCGGGGATGCGGCGGGAGTTAGTTCAGATCGTCCGCGAGCTGCGAAGGGATTTCCACCCCACGATTCTTCTGACCTCTCATATCATGGCCGACATCGAGGACTTGGCCGACAGGATCGCTTTTCTGCGGGAAGGGGAAGTCGCTTTGATCGAAAGTAAGACCCAACTGCTCCACCGCTGGCGTCGCCTCCGCGGGAGATGCCGAGATGTACGACGGCTCGACCCTGGTGACTGGGTGGCGGTCGAACACGATCAAGCCAGCGGCGAGGTTCACGTGGTGACGAACCGGTGGAGTCCCGCCCTTATGGATCGAGTGCGAGAGGCCGGACTCGCGGACCCAGAGGTATGCGCGTTGAATCTAGAGGAGATCTACGGCTACGTGATCGGTGCGCGTGGGCGAGAATTCGAAGCCTCGCCAGCAATCCGCACCGAGAGCGCGAGCGAATGGGTGGCCAATCACCGGGAGTCACACCGGTGAAACTCGCTCGGAGACTCAAGGGCACGGTGCCGGGATCGGAGATATCGCAGAGGATGAGTGGCCCGAGGGTGAAATGAGTATGAGAGGAGCTGTTGTCCTGGTGCTCATGCTTGGGGCTGCTCCGCTGCCTTCAGGGGCCCATCCGGGGGGGTGTCAGGAACTGCAGGATGTCTCGGATCGGCAAACGTGGGCGATCGTGCTGCTCGACCAGGCCGAACGCACGCTCCGAGAGGAGCGTCAACCCCTTCGGTTCGCTCATGGCGCCCTTGTCCTCGCGCAAATACTGAGGGAGACCGAGCCGGAGCGAGCCAATCGGTTGGTGCGCGCGGCCGCTCAAGCGCTCGCTCAGGTGGACTTCGAGACGTTCGCCGAGCGCCTGGTGAGGCTCAAGCAGCGCGCGGGGTTTCGCACCCCCTATGATGTGGATCTGCTGTGGGAGCGCGTGCTGGAGCACAGTGCGGCTTCGGATGCGGAATTTCTGAAGGAGGCGCTGGAGGGACTGAAAGCCGATGAGGTATGGAAAGCCGATGCCCTCGCTCGATTGGCTCGCTCCTTGGAGGATGACCGAAAGATGGGCGAGCTGATCACGCTGAGCCTGACATATGGAGTGACCCGCTCGCTGGTTGATCTCCTCTTCCACCTGAGAGGGAAGAATCCGCCCTTGGCGGACGCGCTCTTTCGCTCGGCCGTGCACCGTGCCGTGGCGCGGAAAGACCTGGATGGGTTGTATTGGCTGGGCGCTTATGCGATCCCAGGGGTGAATCTCCCCAATCGGCTCGCTCTTGCCGATCCCCCGCCGCCGGATCCTCGTCTGGCGCGATTTTATTTGAATGTCCTGGTCGAACAACTCGCTCATGTTGCTTTCTCAGCCTCCCGTATACCTGCTCACATTTACTGGGCCCTCATGAACATTCATCCTCAGGCGGAACGATTTGCCCCTGAGCTGCTCGGACGGATTGAAAGCCTGTTGACCTTTGTGACCAGCCGGCTGCCGGCTTCGGCGATCGCCTATATCGAACGGCGCGAAGAGGAGCGCCGGACGCTCCCGGAGACGAAGGCGGAGGACCTGATCATCGAGGCGCGCACGGCTCGTGACGATCGGACGCATGATGCCCTGATGGCCCGCGCTGCTCATCTCCTCTCCTGGCGGCGCGATTTCACGGAAGCGCTTTCGATCGCATCCAAGATCCGGGATCGGACGGTCCGTCAGGAGATGAGCGATCTCATCCGTTGTGAGGCCGTCGCTCACTTCCTTCAAGAAGGGGCTCTTGAGGACGCCGAGACGCACGCCCTGGCCCTGGAGAATGCCGAAAGGAGCGTGATCGCCGCCGCGCGTGTCCTCGAGAAGATGAAGGAGGCGGAACGTCGAACCGGGCTCCTCGAGCGCGCGCAGAGCCGATTCGCACAGATCACGGCCGAGGACGGAAAGGCGCGCGCCGCCCTGTATTTGGCAGCAGCTCTGCTGCCGAATGATCCGGCTCAAGGGGAGATGGCGTTGATTCGCGCCATTGACCTGTTCAACACAGCCCGCCTCGATCTGAATGGAGCAATAGGAGCAGGCATCACTGTCGAAGTCCAAGACTTCGCTGCCGTGTGCGCGGTTGGGTCCTTCGACCTCGCCCCCGTCGTCATTCAGGTCTTCGAACGGCTCGCCCGTCAGGAGCCGGATCCTTCGCGCCTGACCGCTCTGGCGTCGAGCTGGACGAGCGCGGAGATCCGCGCGATCGCCCAGGCCGCTCTGGCAGTCACGACGCTGCATCGCGAGAGGCGCGACCGCGAAGAGCATCGAAAAGAAAGTGCCCAAGAGAGGCCGACGACTTCTTAAAAGAGGGCGCAGTCATTGGAGCCGGCTGCTGTTCATCCTGCTTCCCCTCACCTTGCTCGGAAGGCCCGATAGGGGGATTTCTGCGGTTCAAGCGCCGGGGGCCCGGCGCGCGCAAGGCGAGGTGGGAGGCGCGCTTGTGGCAACAATTGGAGTGGACACTCAAGCACCGGACGTTCCAATCGGCCCGCCAGACATTCGCCGACCGCTATCAAGAACAGCAGCATGGCATCGCCAAAAGCTATCGCAGCATTCGGAGCGCGAGAGTCGCCGGACCTCAGATCCCGACTCATTGGAGATAGACGGCCTTCCGCGACCGACATTTACGCTGCCTCCTCTTTCTCAGAGAATAGCAAGCGTCTCCTTCTTCTCGATCCTTATTGCGCTCCAGGGAGCAGTGAGTCTTCTCGGGCTGCTGGCCATTCAGCGTTAGCGCTGATTATCGTTCTCTTGACGAAACGCGATTCCCGCGAGAAGATCCTCAAAGGATGAGGAGGCCGTAGCGTGCAGGTGGCATTGCGAATCCTCCGTGTTCGGTGGCTTTGCGGAAAACCTGCGGCAATGACCGATCGCGCGATTCGCGTCCGCCTCTTGCCTGTATCTTGATGGGCATAAGGACAGCTTATGCCGGTATTTTTTTTTAATTTGACACCTCAGGGGGGCCTCATAAAATAAGACGGCAAAGGAGGTGGAAGATGCGACGGTCGTGGTGCATCTTGATGTTGTTGCTTCTGGCCCCTCCGGAAGAACCGCGCTCTCTTGGAAGAGCTCCAACCGGATCGGGCGAAGTCCTGGTCTCTACAAGCACCTTACAGGATAAGGGCGTGGGCGCTTGCATTCTGCCAGGAGCCCACGGAACCATCTGGAACTGTGACGGGGCTCGAATAGAATACTACTGGTGTGAGGCATGTCTTGCACCGCTGCCTCTGTGTCAAGGCTGGTGCATCCTTTGGTGCGCATGCAGATGGACACCAGGATTTTATTGTGACACTTTCACTTGGTGCCCCTATGGGGAGCATTGCACCCCGTTTCGTGAATAAGGAGCATATCCCATCGAAGGAGGAGGGGCGATGGCGAAGAGATGGTTCTCGATGGCGCTTTGGGTGTTGGGCGCCGGCGTGATCATCGGCTGGATATTCTCAGCGGACTCCGCTTCGGAGGAATCCGACCGAAACGCCAAAGCGCCGGCCCAGACGTTGGAGCCGGCCTTCCCGACGAACTTCACTCACAGTGTTGAAGTGAAATCGGCGTCGAAGAATACGGCCATAGTTGCAGCGGCGTCTGACCAGCACGGCAACATGTACCTGTTACGATGGGATTACTCTGCTCCAAAGGGGATGGGAGCGTGCCTCCAGAAGTTCGCCCCTGATGGAACGCTCGTGAACACGATCAGCTTAACGCAGGAGTTCTGGGAACCGCCGGTGGAGGCGTCCGATCTCGCGGTCGGGAAGGAGGGGACGCTCTATGTGGCGGTGAGCTGGCCGATTCGACGAGGGGGGCTCATCGCTCTGGACGAGGGCGGACATCCGCTCGTCAAATTGGCGTTCCGGGATTTCATCCCCCTCAAATTGGCTGTGGACGACCGGGGATACGTCTGGGTTCTGGGAGAGGAGATTGATCCCATAAAGGCCTTCTTGGAGCGCGGCTACATTCCCGTCAATCCCAAAGAAGGGGAACAACTGCGAGTCTACAGCCCTGACCTCAAACACTGGGTTGCTCTCGTGCGCGGAGAGAGAGATGGCCTATTCCCTTCCACGCTTACAAGCAATGGGGATGAAGTCGTCTATTACGCGAGTGGGACAAAGGTGATTCGGGTGTTTCGTCAGGATCGGCTGGTGCGGAAACTGATGCTGCCGAAGCTGACGCCCCTCGCGCCTCCGGCGGGAGTGTCGCCCGATCGGTTTAAGAAGACGCGACTCATAACGGGAGTCTATAAGATTGGCGATCGGTTCCTCGTGACAGGGGTCTATCACTACAGGCCGATGGCCGGCAGCGGTGGCCTTGGGATCGCGCAGAATTTCATCGCCCTCGTGAGGGCGGATGGCGAGGCGGCTTCCCCTGAGTTCGAACCGCCCGAGAACGCGGCGATCTGGGACTACGCGGACGGGCATCTCATAGCCTTCTCGAGCTCCCGGACAAAGGGGACGACCATCATGAAGCTGAAGCCGACGCTCTGATCGAATCTCGTGCGGAGAAAGGGCATCTCCTCCGCCCGCAGTGGATGAGCTCTGCCTTCACCTCCGCACTCTGCGAGCATCCCCGACCGCCTTTCCAGGCAGGGAGAATGCGGTGGCGACTTTTTGCCCCTACGGACCGAATACGGCTCGATCACCGTAAAAGTCGCTTATACTGGCATTTTTTAATTTGACATCCCGAGCGAGCCCCACTATTAATACGGCCAGGAGGAAATGAGGGTATGCGGCAAGGCGTGAGTGCGACACAAGCCTATCTCATCGTTTGCGCGCTTCTGCTGTGGGGAGGTCCACCGACCTTTAAGAAGGAGTCACCTGTGATTCCCCTGCAGAGCTGTCTCGCTGAAACGATCAGTCCTGCCGAAACCGTGGAGTGGCCCCCTCTTCTGAACGCCTCCCCTCAACGGGGGCCACGGGAATGTCCGTGTAACCCCTATTGCTGCCGCACGGGGCCTGTCCTCTGGGGTTATCGGTGTGTAGGAGGCATCTACAGTTATTGCGAAGGCGGATACAGTCGCGATTGGGGGTGCGTTCCGACCACGTGTGGCTGCGTGGAACCGTGCGGCTGCGAGGAATGCGTTTTGAAACAGGAGGACGTTATGCGAGCGAGAACGATCCTCGTAGCCTCTTTGGTCCTCGGGCTCGGCATCCTGCTTGGAGCCAGTGATCGCGATCAGGCGGTCTCGTCAGATGAGCGGGTTCAAACCCCTCGGGCGATGATCGGGGTTATCGGGAATATGGTCTTCCTGGTCCAGCGGGTGGAGCCCGGGTCGCCGGCGGAACAGGCCGGCTTACGACCAGACGATCTCATTCATGAAGATCAATGGGCGACCGGTCAATTCCGTTGAAGATATGCGCGAGATCACGCAGAGTCCGCCCGGGCGACCGATCGAGGTCGTCTTCTTGCGATATGATCCTGCGACCCAGCAATACAGAGGCTACCACACGACCCTGACGTCAGCGCCCTGGAGAGCGCCGAGCCCATGATGAGGACGGTCTTCTCACAATAGTCCCTCGATTGTGCTCGAAACTGGCGTTGCGGGAGCGCTGCGGGGGCCTCTCGCGTTCACTCCCACTCCCATAAGGGGAATTTAGATCGGGTTAAAAACTTTCAATTTGCGTTCGTGCGCATTTCGTGTAAACTTTCGAATGTCCGATGCGAGGCCGGATGGGGACACAGCAGATGTGGGCGCGACGCCGGATGAGGGCTTGGGGCGTCGAAGGCCCTGATTACGCGCTTCCCCTCGCCATGATTATTCGCCTCATTATACTGCCCGCGTCGGGCAGCGGGTGATGGCTCGGCCATCACGAGACGGATGCGGGCCATTATCCGCTGCCAACGGATAATGGCCCGTTTGATTTTTCAGAGGTCGCGTTCACTCTCGAATCAGGAGGGCATGATGAGGAAGATCGAGATTTACGACACGACGTTGCGCGATGGGACGCAAGGAGAGGACGTGTGCTTCTCGGTCGAGGACAAGATGATGATCGCGCGCACGCTCGATGAGCTGGGGATTGACTATATCGAAGGCGGGTGGCCGGGGTCGAATCCGCGCGATGCGGCGTTCTTCAAGCGCGCGCGTCATCTGCGTCTGCATCATGCGCGGCTTGTGGCCTTTGGCAGCACGTGTCATCCGCGCCATCGCGCGGAGGAAGATCCGAATCTTCGCGCGCTCGTGGAGGCGGAGACGCCGACGGTCACCATCTTCGGCAAGAGTTGGGACCGACATGTCACGACGGCGCTCGGCACGACGCTCGAGCGGAATTTGGAACTGATCGGCGACTCCATCGCCTACTTGAAGGCGGCCGGGCGGGAGGTCATCTTCGATGCCGAGCACTTCTTCGACGGCTTTCGCGCGAATCCCGAGTACGCGCTGGCGACGCTTCTGGCCGCCGAACGCGCCGGTGCCGATGTGATCGTCCTCTGCGATACGAACGGCGGCACGCTTCCTCATCGCCTTGTCGAGATGATTGATGCCGTGCGCCCGCGTCTCCGAACCCGGCTGGGGATTCACGCGCACAACGATTCGGACCTGGCCGTCGCTAACTCGATCGCCGCCGTCGAACATGGTATCACCCACGTGCAGGGGACGATCAATGGCTACGGCGAACGCTGCGGAAACGCGAACCTCTGCTCGATCATCCCCATCTTGGAGTTGAAGATGGGATACACGGCGATCGGGGCGGAGCGGCTCGCGCGGCTCACGTCGGTCGCGCACTTCGTGAGCGAGCTGGCGAATCTGCCGCCGCGTCCCAATCAACCGTTCGTGGGCAAGAGCGCCTTCGCGCACAAAGGGGGCGTGCATGTGAGCGCCGTGCTCAAAGACGCTTCGACCTACGAACACATCCCTCCGGAGGCCGTGGGCAACATGCGGCGCGTCCTGGTCTCCGATCTCTCGGGGAAGAGCAATCTCCTCTACAAGGCGGCGGAGATGGGGATTGATCTCGGCGCCGATGGCGAGCGGCTCCGGGCGCTCCTGGAGCGACTGAAGGCGCTCGAATATGCGGGGTATCAGTTCGAAGGGGCGGACGGCTCGCTCCGGTTGCTGCTCGAAGAAGCGGCGCGCGGGGAGTGCGAGTTCTTCCATGTGGAGACGTTTCGCGTCGTGAGCGAGCGCGCGGGCGATGGGCGGCTCCGCTCGGTCGCCACCGTGCGCGTGCGTGTCGGAGAGAAGATCGAAGAGGCGATGGCGCAGGGGAAGGGGCCGGTGCTCGCGCTGGATCGCGCGCTGCGCAAGGCATTGCGCGCTTTCTTCCGATGCGTGGATGATCTGCGGCTCACCGACTACAAGGTCCGCGTGCTCGATGCCGAGCGCGGCACGGCGGCCAAGGTGCGCGTCCTCATTCAGACGAGCGATGGCGAGGAGAGCTGGAGCACGGTCGGCGTCTCCGAGAACATTCTGGAGGCGAGCTATCAAGCGCTCGTGGATGCTGTCCGCTACAAGCTGCTCAAGGAATACGGCCACCCTCAGGCGCGCGCGGCTCGCCGAGAGAGGGCCCCGGAATATGAGCAGCAGTACGGCTGGGGTGTATGAAGGAGGGAACGCATGGTGCCGAAGGAGCTCCTCATGAAGATGTTCTACTACCTGCGCCTGACGCGGGAGGCGGAATATCGCATCGAGCGCGTTCTGTACCGGCAGGGGAAGATCGTCGGCGGTGTGTATGTCGGGCGCGGGCAGGAAGCCATCGGTGTGGGAAGCGCCATTCAGCTCCGACCGGATGATGTCGTCGCTCCGAGCCATCGCGATATGAGCGTCTTCCTCATCCGCGGGATTCCGCTCAAGCAGATCATGGCCCAGTACATGGGTCGGAAGACGGGCGTGACCGGCGGCAAGGACGGCAATATGCACATGGGGGATATGCGGCGGCACGTCATCGCCTTCCCCAGCCACATGGCGGATACGGTTCCGGTCGCCGCCGGATGCGCTCTGGCCTTCAAGCTGCGAGGGGAAGACCGGGTGGCCGTGTGCTATTTCGGGGATGGAGCGACGAGCCGCGCCGATTGGCACGAGGGGTTGAACTTCGCCGCCGTTCACCGACTGCCGATCGTCTACATCTGCAACAACAACCAGTACGCCTACTCGACGCCGCTCTGGCGGCAGATGGCCGTACCCCATGTTGCCGATCGGGCCGTCAACTACGGGATTCCGGGGGAGATCGTGGACGGCAACGATGTGCTGGCCGTCTATGAGGCGACGGCGCGCGCAGTGGAGCGGGCTCGGCGGGGGGAAGGGCCGACGCTGCTGGAGTGCAAGACCTTTCGGATGACGGGGCATTCGGCGCATGATGACGCGTTCTACGTCCCCAAAGAGCTCTTCGAGGAATGGGCGGCGAAGGATCCGATCGCGCGTCTGGCCGAGTACCTCACGACGCGAGGGATTGCGACCGAAGCCGAGCTGCGGGACGTGGAGGCGCGTGTCACGCGCGAAGTGGACGAGGCGGTCAGGTGGGCCGAGCAGAGTCCGTATCCGGATCCGGAAGCGTGTCTCGACGACGTGTACGCCTCCCCCCTATGAGCGAGGGGGGAGCCCACTCCTCGCCGGGGTGACGCCATGCTCTGAGCGCCCGACATCGGGGGGATTGCACGAGCACCTTCGGCGCGATCCCCCCGTGGCACCTCAGAAGTATTTCTCCCCGAAGCTCGGCGGCTGTTCGGCGATGTGAACGTTGACGCAGGCGGGCTTCCCGCACTCCCGCATGCGTCGGAGAGCGGGCGCGATCTCTTCGGGCCGCTGGACGAACTCACCGTATCCGCCCAAGGCCTCGACCACGCGCTCGTAGCGGGTGAGTTGAAGGCGCGTCGCCACGGCCCGTTCTTCCCCATAGAGGGCGATCTGCGGACGGCGAATTTGCCCCCACGCCGCGTCGTTCCCGACGACGGCCATGATCGGGAGCTGAAACCGCACGGCCGTATCGAACTCGAAGCCGTTGAACCCGAAGGATCCATCGCCGAAGAGGACGAGCACGCGCTTCTCCGGGTGCGCCAGTTGTGCGGCGATGGCGAAGGGCAGACCGATCCCCAGGCAGCCAAATGGTCCCGGATCCATCCACTGTCCCGGCCAAGAGACGGGGAGCACCTTCGCGGCCAGCGAGACAATATCCCCTCCATCTCCGATGACGATCGTCTCCGGATCCACGAATTCGGCCAGCTCGCGACACAATCGGAGCGGATCAATGGGCACGGCGTTGGAGTGAAGGCGTGGCTCCAACGCGCGCTGCTCGTCCATCTCGATCTCGCGCAGGCGATCGCGCCAGGCGGTGAAGCGCAACGTGGGATATTCGGCCACGACGGCCTCCAGCAACAACTCGAAGAGCGCGCGCAGATCGCCGACCAATCCCACGTCGGCCGACCGATTGTGCCCGATGACCGTGTGGTCGAGGTCCATCTGAATGATCTTCGCCTCGGCCTGCAGCTCGCGGCCGAAGTTGAGGCGGAAGTCCAGGGGGGTTCCGGCGAGGATGAGCACATCGGCGTGTCGCAGCGCCTGGCGCCGCGCGTGGACGAAGAGTTGGGGCGCATCCGGGGGGAGCGCACCACGCCCCATACCGTTGGTGAAGGTCGGCAGATCAAGCCGTTCGACGAAACGCGTGAGCACGCGATGCGCCTCAGACCATCGCACACCGCTTCCGGCGATGAGGACAGGCCGTTCGGCCTGCGCCAGCAGGGCGAGCGCCTGCCGGATCGCCTCCGGGCGCGGGCGCAGCCCCAACGGCTCTCGCTGCATACGAGGGAATCGCACCGACTTCTCCGAGACCTGGTTCATCAACACGTCCACCGGGATCTCCAAGAAGACCGGCCCGGGAATGCCCGACACGGCATGGCGCAACGCGACTTCGATCAGTTCGGGGATACGATCGGTCTGCAGCGCCTGTCCCGCCCATTTCGTGATCGGGCGCATCATGCTGACATGATCCATCTCCTGCAGCGAGCCCTGACCGAGCTGAAACGAAGGCGCCTGCCCTCCGATGACCAAGACGGGACTCTGGGCCCGGAACGCGTTGGCCACGCCGGTGACGCTATCGGTCACGCCTGGCCCGGCCGTCACGACGGCGACGCCCGGTCGTCCTGTGCACCGCGCCCACGCATCGGCGGCGTGCACGGCCGCTTGCTCATGGCGCAGGTCAATGACGCGAAGGCCCTCGTCCACGCACCCGTCGTAGATCGGCAGGATATGGCCCCCGCAGAGCGTGAAGACGACATCCACTCCCGCCGCTTTCAACGTTCGGGCGACCAGTTGCCCTCCGTGAAGATTCATCCCCTTCCCCCCGTGAACGCGTCTGTCTGCCTGCGCCATTCTACTACGATCCCCGCCCGTTCTCAAAATGCGGCCTCCCGTTCACGAAGCGGGCGAGCCCATCCGGTCAGCGGCGCGCGAAAAATCCGGCGTTCACCGTATTGACCGAGCGCATCATGTGTCGTACTCTCCCAGCGGATTAAAATCCGTCGTAGCTGATGTCAGCATAGATGGAGCGGGAGAAGAGCGCGATGGCTGTGCCGAAAGTCGTCTTCACGCTCAAGGAAGTGGCGGAGTACCTCAATGTGCATCCGGATACGATCCGCCGCTATGTGAAGCGCGGGGAGCTACCGGCCTTCAAGATCGGCACGGATTGGCGTTTCAACAAAGAGTCCATTGATCGGTGGCGAAAGGCGCAAGAGGAGCGGTGCCGCCGCGCGCTTCGGTCCAGACGGCATCCGCCGACGGCCGATGCTCAAAAACCGAAGAAGCGTCCGACGAGCCGATGAGGAGACCGATGGGAGGAGGCCGAAGACCGTATGCGCGAGTGAGATGGCGCCTCTGCGGGAGCGCGGCAGGGGAGCATCGCCGGTGCGGGCGGGTGAGGAGATGTCTGGCGGCTGGCCTCGTCAGCCTCATGAACTTGGCGTTGCCGGTGGCGGCCGAGCAGTACTACTTCCGCCGGTACTCCGCGGCCGAAGGGCTCTCGCAGGCCGTCGTGCAAGCATTGTATCAGGATCGCGCGGGGTACCTCTGGATCGGGACGCAGGCCGGGCTGAATCGGTACGACGGCGTTTCCTTCACCACCTACGGTCCGGCCCGTGGGCTCGCCCAGGATTGGGTCAACGCCATTTTGGAGGACACGCGCGGGGACCTGTGGATCGCCACACTGGGCGGGGTGTTTGTCTGGAACGGGCGAGGATTTCGCGCGTATACGAGCGCCGATGGGCTGGCCGATGATCGAGTGACGTCCTTGGCGCGCGACCGCGAGGGGGGAATATGGTGTGGGACACCGCGCGGCGTCAGCCGCTATGACGGTCAGCGATGGCGAACGTATGCCGTGGCGGATGGGCTTCCGGATCCGCGCGTCAATGTCCTCTTTGTGGACGCGCGAGGCCGGCTCTGGGCGGGAACGGAAGCGGGGCTCGCCGTTTGGACGGGCGCGCGGTTCGTCACGTTCGATCCAGAAGGACTGCGGGGCCAGAGCGTGCGCGCGCTCGCCGAGGATCGCGCGCATCGGCTCTGGGTGGGGACGACCGCAGGGGTGCGGATGTACGAGAGGGGGCGGTTGATGACGAGATATGCGACGGGTCAGCCCGTCGTCGCCCTCTGCGCCGATCGCTTCGGCATCGTATGGGCGGGGACGCCACAAGGGCTCATCAAGATCGAGAACGGGCATCTCACCGTCCTCACGGCCTCGCACGGCCTCGCGTACACCGACGTGCGCGCGCTCTTGGAGGATCGCGAGGGTATTCTCTGGATCGGCGTCGTAGGGGGACTGTACAAGTTCCACAGCCGCGCGTTCACGATCTATCGCGCGAGCGATGGCCTCGGCTCCAACGTCGTGCGCCCTATCGTGCGGGATCGGCGCGGATGGCTCTGGGTGGGCACCAGTGGAGGACTCAGCCGCTTCGACGGCCGTCAGTGGCGGACCTTCACGACGCGGGATGGATTGACCGATGACTACGTCTTCGCTCTGCTGGAGGACCGCCAGGGATGGCTCTGGATCGGCACGCGCGTGGGCATCACGCTCTTTGATGGCGCGCGCTTTCGCCGGGATCGCACGTTGTCCCGCCTGGGTCTCATCGTCGCTTTGGCCGAGGATCGAGCGGGCGCGATCTGGATCGCCGTCATGTCCAAAGGCATCTTTCGGTGGACGGGATCGCGCCTGGAGCCTGTGCGGGTCGAAGGGCAGACGTTCTCCAATGCGCGCTTCCTTGTGGATCGGCGCGGGTGGGTGTGGATCTCCGGAGATCGCGGCCTCTCGCGCTGGGATGGTCGAAGCTGGCGCACGTACACGGTGCGCGACGGATTGGCCAGTGATCAGCCGTATTTTCTCTGCGAGGACGCGCACGGGCACATCTGGTTCGGGTATCACTCCTCGCACGGCGTGACGCGCTTCGATGGGCGGACGTTCCGACATTACACGACGCGCGACGGCTTGACGAACGACGCCGTCTACTCGCTCGGTGTGGATCGGCAGGGGGACCTTTGGATCGGCACGGCGCGTGGCGTGGATCGCTTCGACGGAACGACCTTCGTCAACTATGGCGTGGAAGAAGGATACGCGGATCCGGAATCAAACGCCGGGGGATTCTGGCGGGACGCCGATGGCACACTCTGGTTCGGGACGATGGGAGGATTGAGCCGCTACGACCCGCGATTCGATCTGACGCGCGGGGCTCCGCCCGTCGTCCTCCTCCAGGACGTGCGACTCGGCGCGCGAGCCTTTCATCCGATGGACGCGTCGAGCGCGCGCGATCATGAGGTCGGCCCGAAGGACAATACCCTGATCGCGCGGATCGCTGTCCTGTCGTTCCTCAACGAGCGTCAGGTGCAGGTGGAATATCGGGTGAGCGGATTCCAAGAAGACTGGACCCCCCTGGAGGGTCGAGAGCTGCGCCTCTCGCATCTGCCGCCAGGCGCTTATGTCCTGCATGTGCGGGCTCGGAAATATCGAGGGGCGTGGTCATCGCCCGTCTCCTTCGCGTTCAGAATTCGCGCGCCACTTTGGCAGCGATGGTGGTTCTGGGGGCTTGTGGGGATCGGGATCCTGGGCCTCTTCTACGCCGGACATCGCTGGCGCACGAATCGGATTCGGCGCCGAGCGGAGGAGCTGGAGCAGAAGGTCGCCGAGCGCACGCGCCAGCTCGCGGAGAAGGCCGAGGAGCTGGAATCCTTCATCTACACGGTCTCGCATGATCTGAAGGCTCCGGTCATCTCCCTGCAAGGGCTCGCGAACTTGCTGCGGATGGAGCTCGGGGAGAGCCTCTCGCCGAACGCGGCCTTCTACCTGGAGCGCATTCACGCCAATGCGGAACAGATGCAGCGGCTCATCGCCGAGCTGCTGGAGCTCTCGCGCATCGGGCGGATGCGCGAGCCCCGACGCCCGGTCTCGATGCGAGAGTTGGTCGAGGAGGTGCTCGCCGAGCTGCACGGGGAGATCGCGCTCAAGCGCGCGCGAATCCGCGTGGATGAGGCACTGCCGACGGTCGTGGGCGAGCGCACGCGGCTCCGACAGGTCTGGGCGAATCTCGTCTCCAACGCGCTGCGTTTCTCTCGCCCGCATGTCCCTCCGGAGATCGAGATCGGCGCGCGACAGGAGTCGCAGGACGTCGTCGCCTTCTTCGTCCGCGATAACGGCATCGGCATCGCGCCCGAACATCGGGAGAAGATCTTCGAGATCTTCTATCGCGTCGAGGGCAAATATCAAGGCGATGAAGGCACGGGCATCGGCTTGGCCATTGTGAAACGTATCATCCAGGCGCACGGTGGACGCGTCTGGGTCGAATCCGAAGGGCTTGGGAGGGGGAGCACGTTCTGGTTCACCCTCCCCTTGGAGTCGGCGTCGCACCCGACGGCGCCTGTGGTTTCTGCAGAAGCGCACGCGGTACGCAGATCGTCACCGGAAGGGGGGAACCGATGAAGCCGATCCTCATCTTGCTCGTCGAGGATAATCCCGACCACGTCCTGATCATCAAGCGCGCTCTGGAGATGAACAACGTCCTCAACGAAGTGCGCGTCGTCGAGGATGGTCAGGAGGCGCTGGACTACCTCTATCGCCAGGGCAAATATGCGGATCCGGATGCGGCTCCGCGCCCGGGGCTCATCTTGCTGGACATCAAGCTGCCGAAGGTGGACGGGTTCGAAGTCCTGAAACGGATCAAGAACGATGCGGTGCTCAAGATGATCCCTATCATCATGCTGACGAGTTCCGAACAAGAGGCCGACATCGTGAAGAGCTATTTGAATGGGGCGAACTCCTACATCGTGAAGCCGATCCGGTTCGACGACTTCATCGAGAAGGTGCGCGAGTTGAAGCTCTACTGGATCCTAGTCAACACGCTGCCGCCGGAGTCGGCGCTTCACGGGCCGACGCCCTAAGCCCGCTGAAGTGAGAGAGCGGCGCTTCGCCCGAACGCGAGGTCGGCGAGGTGCAGACGCATACGGCGTGGAGGAATCGGCATGGCCGAGGAGACCGTCGCATTCACAGCAGGAGAGGTTCCAACTCGGGAGCCACCGCCGGGGTATCGCATCCTCCTGATCGAAGATGATCCCGATCATCGGATGCTCGCGATGCGCGCTCTGAAGGAGCAGTTGGGACCGGCGACCACCGTCGTCCCGGTGGCGACGGCAGTCGAGGGGTTGGAGGCGTTAGAGCATGAGACCTTCGATCTCGCGTTGGCCGACTACCGTATGCCCGGCATGGATGGCGTGGAGTTCCTCCGCGCGCTGAGGGCTCGCAGGATCGAAGTCCCGGTGATCCTCGTGACGGCCCTCGGCAATGAACGCGTGGCCGTTGAAGCCTTGAAGCTCGGAGCCGCCGATTACGTCATCAAGGAGGCCGGATATTGGCGACTGCTCCCGCCGATCGTCGAACGCGCGATTCGCACGGCGCAGATGAAGCGTCGCGTTGAGGAAGCGCGCCGCCGCACAACGCTTCTTCACGAACTGGCACAGGCGCTGAATCGCACGCTTGATGTGCACGAACAGCTCCAGATCCTCGTCCGAAAGAGCGCCGAGATCTTTCGCGCGGAGCGGGCCACCGTGTACCTGCCGGATCGGGACCTGGAGACGATCGCCGATGTGGTGACCTATGACGTGGACCCCCAACGCGCCGATTTGCTCCAATCCTTGAAGGGGAGACGGATCGCGGAACTCCCCATCGGGCTGAAGCTGCAGGAGGCTTCCGAGCCGCTCATCATCCCCGATGCGGCGCGCAGCGAACTCGTTCCCCATGAACTCGTCCGAGCCCTCGGCATCCGCTCCATCCTCGGCGTCCCTATTTGTGCCAAGGAGAAGCCGATCGCCGCTCTCTTTCTGGGCACACGAGGATCGCGCGTGTTCACTCAGGAAGATGCGATGTTCGCTCGAGTGATCGCCGAGCAGGCGGCCATCGCGCTGGAGAACGCGCGCCTTTATCAGGAAGCTCGACAGCGGCTCTTCGAGCTAAACGGATTGTACGAGATCGCCTGCCTCCTCGGCTGGGTTCGAAATCCGCGCGACATCTACGGCGAGCTGACGACTGTGATCGCGCGCTTGATCGGCGCGACCCGCTGCGTCATCGCCATCTATGATCCGCGGACGCGCGAGCTGCGCGCCGAGCCTCCCGGATATGGCGTCGAGGAGGCGCTGGTGAGAGCCGCCGCTTATGTCGTGACCGAAGAGCTGAGGGCGTTCTGGAACCTGCGGACGCGCGGCCCCTTCATCGCCAATCGCCCCGAAGAGATCCCCGCTCCCTTGCAGCGGCTCGCCTCGGATTTCAACGTCGAAAATCTCCTGGCCGTCGCCATGCTCGCCGAAGGACAGACCGTGGGCGTCATCTACGCCATGGATAAGCCCGAAGGGTTCACCCTCGAAGACGCACACCTGCTCGGCATCTTCGCCCATCAAGCTGCTCGGGTCATCCAAAGCGCGCGCCTGTACGAAGAGATCGCCCGATCCGAGGCGAAGTACCGAAACATCTTCGAGAGCACCATCATCGGGATCTATCGGAGCACGCCTGATGGGCGAGTCCTGATGGCGAATCCCACGCTGGCGCGACTCCTGGAGTATCCGAACGTGGAGGCGCTCTTGGCCGTTCCCGCTCATGAGATCTGGGCTCACCCGCAAGAGCGCGAGCAGTGGCGACAGCAACTCGAGCAGCAGGGGATTCTCGAACACGAACATCTGGTTCGGACGCGCACGGGACGGATGCTGTGGGTGCACGATGTCGCGCGCGTCGTTCGCGATGAGCGAGGGCGCGTGCTCTATTACGAAGGTGGGCTTGTGGACATCACCGAGCAGAAGCGCGCGGAGGCCGAGCGCGAGGCGATGTTGGAGATCACGCAGGGGGCCACGGCGATCGCCGAGCTCGATGAGTTGTTCCCTCTGATCCATCGCGCCTTGAAAAGGGTGATCCCGGCGGAGAACTGTTTCATCGCGCTCTATGATGCGACGACCGGATATTTCCACTTCCCCTATTTCGTGGATCAGTACGATCCTCCGCCTCCGCCCCTGCGTCTGGAGAAGACGGCCACGGCCTACGTCCTTCGGACCGGGCGGCCACAACGGCTCACGCGGGAACGGTGCCGGCAATTGACCGAGCAGGGCGAGATCGAACCGGTGGGGACGCCCTCGGCCTGTTGGTTGGGCGTGCCCTTGCGCACGCCGAGGGAGACGATCGGGGTGCTGGTTGTCCAGGATTATGAGGATGAACAGGCGTACACGGACCGCGATCTGGAATTCCTCGCCTCCGTGGGGAACCATATCGCGGTGATCATCGAGCGCAAGCGCGCGGAAGAAGCGCTGCGCCGTTCGCAACACCGATACCAGCACCTGGTCGAATCGGTCACCGATTTGGTGATGGCGCTCGATCGCGAGGGGAGGATCACTTACGTCAATCCGGCGGTGCGACAGGTCCTCGGCTACGCGCCCGAGGAACTCGTGGGGGAATCGGTCAGCATCCTGATCCATCCGGAGGATCGGCCTTCGGCCGAAGCATTGTGCGAGCTGTGGCGGCACGGACACACGGCCTCCGTCCGCTACGAAGGCCGTCTCCTGGCGAGAGATGGAGCAGTACGATACGTTCAAGGTCTGGTGCGCCTGGGCGCCTCAGAAGAAGAGGGCGCCGATTTGGTCGCCACCTTGCGCGACGTGACCGAAGAGCGGCGCGCTCGAGAACGCCTGGCGCATGTCCATGACATCGTCACGCGGTTCCGGGGCCAGGAGCTGTTCGATCGTGCGGCTCAGGTGCTCGCCCAGCTCTTCGATGTCGAATACGCGCTGCTCGGCGTCCTGGAGGACGGAGGCGCGCGCGTGCGCGCCCTGGCCTTCTACAGCGAGGGGGAGTTGCGACGCGACTTCTCCTACACCCTTCGCGGCACCCCGTGCGAGAACGTCATGGTTCGGGCCGTATGGTGCGCGTACTCGCCACGCGCTTGGGAGATGTTCCCGGAGGATGAGATCCTGGCGGCCCTCCGCATCGAATCCTATATCGGCGCGCCGATTCTCGCCAGCAGTGGGGAGGTCCTCGGGGTGATCAACGCCTTCGGGAAATCCCCGCGGACGTTCACCGAGGCCGATGCGCATCTGCTGCAGATCATCGGCCAACGCGTGGGTGTTGAGCTGGAACGGCTGCGCGAGGAGGAAGCCCGGCTGAAACTGCAAGAGCAGCTCTATCACGCGCAGAAGATGGAATCGGTGGGCACGCTCGCCGGAGGAGTGGCGCATGATTTCAATAACATCCTCACCGGCATGGTCGGATTCGCCGAACTGGCCCTCATGGAATTAGGCCCGCAGCACGGCGCCGCCGAATATCTCCGTCACATCCTCTCGCTCGGCGCGCGAGCGCGCGATCTGGTGCGGCAGCTTCTGCTCTTCAGTCGTCCCTCCACGGGCGAGAAAGAGGCGTGCGATCTCCACGCGTTCCTCGGTGACGTCGTCGCGTTGCTCGGGCGCACGCTGCCGGAGAACATCGAGATCGAGTTGGATCTTCCGTCCGAAGCGCTCATCGTCGCAGCTAATCCGACTCAGCTTGAGCAAGTACTCCTCAACATCGCCATCAACGCGCGCGATGCCATGCCTGGCGGCGGGCGGCTGCGCATCGCAGCCCGGCTCGTGGATGTGGAGACGCCCGGTGCTCCGCACGCCCAACCGGGACGTTTCGTGCGGCTGACGATCAGTGACACCGGACACGGCATCCCCGCCCATATCCTGCCGCGCATCTTCGAACCGTTCTTCACCACGAAAGAGGTCGGCCGGGGGACGGGCCTCGGCCTCTCCGTCGCCTATGGGATCGTGAAAGCGCACGGGGGGTGGATTGACGTCGAGAGCGAAGTGGGTCGCGGAACCCGATTCCATCTCTACGTGCCCGCCCTCCCGTCGCGATCGGAACCGCGCGGCGCGCCTCGCGAAGAAGAGATTCGCGGTGGAGAGGAGACGATCCTGCTCATCGAAGACGAGGCGGTCGTTCTGGAGCTCGGACGAGAGATGCTGCAATCCCTCGGCTATCATGTGCTCACGGCGCGCGATGGCCAGGAGGGGGTGGCTCTGTACGCCGCCTGGCACTCGCAGATTGATCTGGTCCTGCTCGATGTCGTCATGCCGCGCATGAGCGGGCATGAGACGTTCCATCAACTGCGGCGGATCAACCCGCAGGCGAAGATCTTGCTCATCACCGGCTACAGCCCGGAGCACGTTGCGGCCGAACTGCTCGCGCAAGGAGCCCTGGGCGTCATCCAAAAGCCCTACGAGCGTCGGGAGCTGGCCCGAGCGGTTCGCGAAGCCCTGGATGCGTGACGCACTCCGCGCGCGCCGGAAGATGGCGAGCGCACGCGCGGATCCCGTCCGCCTCCTCACCCGAGCCAGCGCGGACCGCGAGCGCCACATGCGCTCTCTTCACATGAGGCGCTCGCCTCCTCTTCACTCCTGCTGAGGGACGGACGGCCCCGGCTGTGGCTTCGGCAGGGGCTTGCGCGGCAGCTTCTCCTCGCGCATGGCCGCATGGTACACGAATGAGGCCATGATCACAGCCGCTTGCATCAAATCGCCCGGCAGGAGCCGATCGTAGACGTCCATGTTCGTGTGATGCGTGCGCGTGCTGTAGTCAATCGGGTCCTGGATGAACTGAAAGGCCGGGATCCCCACGGCATCGAAGGCGAGATGATCGGTGCCGCCTGTGCCGCGGATCGTCACCGTCGTCGCCCCCAGATCGTGAAATGGGCGCAGCCAGGCTTCGAAGATCGGCCGCACGGCATCATTGCCCTGCAAATAGATGCCGCGAATGCGACCCGTTCCGTTATCGAGGTTGAAATAGGCGGAGATCTTCGCGTGATCCGGCTTGAGCTCCATCGTCCGCGGATTGCCGAAATACTTCTCCACGTATGCCCGCGAACCGAGCAGGCCTTGCTCTTCACCGGTCCAGAGGGCGACGCGAATCGTGCGCCGCGGTTGGATGCCGATAGCTTTGAGGATGCGCACGGCCTCCATGACGACGGCCGATCCGGCAGCGTTGTCGGTCGCCCCCGTGCCCGCATGCCAGGAATCCAGATGAGCGCCCAACATGACGATCTCGTCCTTCAGCTTCGGATCCACGCCCGGGATTTCCGCCAGCACGTTATACCCCTGCAGGTCTTCGTCATGGAATCGGGTCCGAATGTTGACCTCCAGTTTCACGGGGATCTTCTTCTCCAACAATCGCGCGATGCGCGCATAGTGCTCGATCGCGACAACCATCCAAGGGACGGTCGGCTCAGCGTTCGCCCGATAGGATCCGCCGCCGGTGACGAAGATCGTGCCGTGCTCGCCGCGACTCGGTTCCAGGACGACGGCCACGCCCTCGTCGCGGAGGAAGCGCGCGATCTTCTCCTGCAGAGCGCGCTGCGCACGCAGCTCCTCGCGCTGCGCCTCCATCGGGGAGCGCGCGCCCGGCTCCGGAGCCTGTGCCAGACGCTTCAGGTCCTCCTCGCTATGGCGCCGCGCATCGGGCTCAAATCGCGTGACCGCCTGACGCGGCGGCTGCAGCATGACGATGGCTCCCTGGAGCTTCCCTTTGTACGCGGCGAAATCCTCCTCCGAGCGCAACGTGACGACTACCGGTTGACCCGTGACCGGCCCATTCGTCCCCGGCGTCCAGGCCTTCGGATACGCGATGATCGGCATGTACTGCGGCTCGAGCATCTCGATGGAGAAGCGCTCGACCGACCACCCTCGCCCGAAGGTTCCCCACGGCTCCAGCCGCGCGTTGGCGAGCCCCCACTCTTTGAACCGGTCGCGCGCCCACTCGCTCGCGGCTCTCAGGTTCGGGGATCCGGTCAGGCGCGGACCATAGACGTCGGTCAGATAGCTCGCGATCTCCATGACCCGAGAATTTCCAAACCCCTCCTGCTTGATCCGCGCGATCGCCTGCCAATCCACCGGCTCTTCGGCGTGAACGAGCGGAGGGATGGCAAGAAGCACAAAGAGAAACGCCGCTACGTGACGCCTCATAGTCCCTCTCCCTCTGGTAGAGTCGCCCACCTCAGCCGTGCAGTGATACACGAATCCTGCTGAAAAGGCAAGGCGGCGAGCTTCACACGCAGGTATGCTTTCAGGACTGAGGGATGAGAATCTCGCGGGGTGGGATGCGCTCTCCCCGCCCCGTCAGCAAGCCGATTCCCTGTTCTTGAACCGCCGCGACCGTATGCTGATCAATCCGAATGCCGAAGACGTAGACCAAATAAGGCCCCGGAACTCCGGCGGCACGCAGTCGCTCCTGCCATCCGGCAGATCGCATCCGCTGCGCCCAATCGTGCACAACCCGACGACTCAACCGCGTCTTGACCTCCACGATCGCCCAGAGAGTCGCCCCAGTCTGATCCTGAATGGGGACGACGACGTCAATCTCTCCGTCCAGGGAGAGTACCGTGGGTTCGGCGAGAGGACGATACCCCTTCTCCTCAAGCACCGTCAGGAGCACGCTCTCGGCTTCCTCCTCGATGGTCGCCCCGAGAGCATTCTGAAATCGTCCCATCTCCTGAATCGCAATCTCCATGCGCTCTTCGGTCCGCCGCTGCGCCTCCGCCAATTCCCTGACCGCGGCTTCCAAACGACTGAGTCGCTCCTCCGCCTGCCGATGCGCCTGCACCAACTCTCTCACCACCACCTCCAAATGACTCAGCCGCTCCTCCGCTCGCCGGTGCGCTTCTGCCAACTCCTTCACCGTGGCATCCAAATGACTCAGCCGCTCCTCCGCCCGCCGATGCGCTTCTGCCAACTCCTTCACCGTGGCATCCAAATGACTCAGCCGCTCCTCCGCCCGCCGCTGCGCCTCCACCAACTCCCCCACCACGATTTCCAACCGCCCCACCCGATCCTCCAACCGCCCCACTCGCTCCTCCGTCCGCCGCTGCGCCTGCGCCAGCTCCTCGACCACAGCTTCCAATCGGCCTATCCGCTCCTCCGCCTGCCGCTGCGCCTGCGTCAACTGCTCCACCGCCGCTTCTAACCGCGCGACCGCAGCCGTCAACTCCCTCACCTGCTCCCCCGTCTGCCGCTGCGCTTCCGCCAATTCCTGAACGACGGCCGGCAATCTCAAGAGGTCTTCCGTTAAGATCAAACGGCGCAATTCGGCCTGCCACTCCGGATGCTGCGCCAGAAGGCGAACCAGATCCGAGAAGTCATTCACCGTGAAGGCCATAGCTTTTCCCCCTCATCAGTGTATCACGCTGATTCCACGGAAGCGAGAGCAGCAATATGCCGCACAGGAGCACAGCCTCTCTAGATCTTCGGCTCACCTGCCGACGCGGGCGAACTGGTCCAGTCGCGCGACAGCTTCCTGGAGGACCTCCCGAGACGCCGCGTAAGAGATGCGCACATATCCTTCCGCGCCGAAGGCCGATCCGGCCGTGAGCGCGATCTGACACTCTTCAAGCAGGCGCACTTCCAGGTCCTTCGATGCCGGGATATCGCGCGCCCGCATCAGCTCCCGAACGTCGGGGAAGACGTAAAAGGCCCCTTCGGGCTCCACACATCGAATGCCCGGAATCCGGTTGAGCGCCGCCAGCAGAAACTCGCGCCGTCGTTGATACTCCTGCAGCATCCGCACCACCGATTCCTGAGGCCCGGTGAGCGCTTCCAAAGCCGCCTTCTGGGCGATCGAGGTCGGATTCGACGTGGAGTGGCTCTGGACCTTGATCATCTCCCGAACCCACGCTTCCGGACCGACGGCGTAACCGATGCGCCATCCCGTCATCGCGTAGGTTTTGGAGAACGAGCCGACGATGAGCACACGCGCGCGCAGTGCCTCCGGCAGGGCCGCTGCCGAGAACGATTCATGAGGGGGGTAGACGAATTCGCGGTAACACTCATCGGAGATGACGTAGAGCCCGCGCTCAACGGCCCACTCGACGATGCGCCGGAACTCACCGGGTGAGATGACGCGTCCCGTGGGATTGCACGGCGAATTGAGGATGAGCAGTTTCGTCCTCGGCGTCACCGCCGCGCTCACCATCTCCGCCGTGAGTCGGAAGTCGTTCTCCTCCGTCGGAATGAAGCGGCTGCGCCCACCGGCGAAGGTGACGACCTGCGGGAACGTCACCCAATATGGGGCGGGGATCAGGACCTCATCCCCTGGCTCGATCAAGGTCACCACGGCGTTGAAGATCGCCTGCTTGCCTCCGGCCGTCACGATGACTTGTCCGGGCGTATAGGTCGAACCGAAGCGCTCGTTCAAAGACCGAGCGATGGCGGCGCGCAGCTCGGCGATGCCGGCCGCCGGCGTATAGCGCGTGAAATCCTCCGCCAGGGCGCGACGCGCGGCCTCCTTGATGTGCTCGGGCGTAGGGAAATCCGGCTCCCCCGCTCCAAGATCGAGCACGCGCAGGCCGGCGGCGCGCAACCGTTCCGCCGCTTGCAGGACGGCCATCGTGGAAGACGCTTCCATGAGGCGCACGCGTTCGGCTGCCGGGAAACTCCGTTCATCAAGAGCGCGTTCCTGTGTCATCCTCATCCCCTCCCACGCGTAGGGCATTGTGACCCGCATCCCTCTTGGCCAAGAGCTTCTCCCGCATCTTCCGCTCGACAATAGGGGGGACGACACCGGCGATGTCTCCCCCCAAGGCGCACACCTCCTTCACCAGGCGGGAGCTGAGGTACGTATAGGGCTCGGCGGGCATCATGAAGATCGTCTCGATCGTGGGATCGAGCCGCCGGTTCATGAGGGCCATCTGGAACTCATACTCGTAGTCGGAGATCGCGCGAATCCCTCGGATGATGACTCGCGCCTCGACCTTCCGCGCGTATTCAACGAGCAGACCGTCGAACGTGTCCACGCGGACCTGAGGGGAGCGCACGACCGCACGGATCATCTCCACGCGCTCCTCCGCCGTGAAGAGCGGTGTCTTCGCCGGATTGACGAGCACGGCGACGATCACCTCATCGAAGAGCCGCGCGGCCCGCTCGATCAGATCCAGGTGACCATTGGTGATGGGATCGAATGATCCCGGATAAATGGCTCGCCGCATGCTCCTCCCCCCTTCGGGAGGCTCGGTTCACCCCGAATGCGGTCTCGGGCCGAACGCGCCCCCCGTGAGTTGCTGCCCTCCGTTCTCGCCGATCCTTCCCTCCACGTGAACAAACTCGTTGCGGAAAGGCCAATTTTAAGCTACCCTATTGTCGGATTCAAACCAGAAGGCATGGTGTGATGAACCGATGATCGAGGAATTTCGCCAACAGTATGAAGAGCTGAGGTCGCGCGCGCTCGAACTCAGGAGGTTTCTTTGACATCGAGGGGAAGCGAGAGGAGCTGGCGCGACTTGAAGAGCTGATGGCGCAGCCGGAATTTTGGAACGATCCGGCTCGCGCCGGGCACACGCTGCGCGCCCGGCATCGGGTGGAATCCGAGATCGAGGCGGTTGAGCGCCTGGAGCGCGAACTGGAGGAGATCGAGATCCTCCTGGACCTCGCCCAAGAAGACGAAGCGTTCCTGCAGGAGCTGCGCGAGCGGGTGTCCCGAGTGGCGGCCGAGATCGCAGAGATGGAGCTGAAGGCGCTCCTGTCAGGAGAGCACGACGCGGGCAACGCCATTGTGACGATCACGGCCGGAGCGGGGGGGACAGACGCACAAGATTGGGCGGAGATGCTCCTGCGCCTCTATCTCCGGTGGGCGGAGAAGCACGGCTATAAGACCGAACTGCTCGATCTGCAACCCGGCCAAGAGGCGGGGATCAAATCGGCGACGTTCCGCGTCGAGGGCGAGTACGCTTACGGATACTTGAGCGCGGAATCCGGTGTGCATCGGCTCGTGCGCCTCTCCCCCTTCAACATCGCCCACAGCCGCGAGACGAGCTTCGCCTCGGTCTCCGTCTATCCGGATCTGGACGAGGACATCGTCGTGGAGATTGATGAGAAGGACCTGCGCATCGAGACGTTCCGCGCCTCAGGGGCTGGCGGGCAACACGTCAATAAGACGGAATCGGCCGTGCGCATCACGCACCTCCCGACGGGGATCGTCGTCTCCTGTCAGAATCAGCGCTCGCAACATCAGAATCGCGAGATGGCCTTGCGAATCCTTCGCGCAAAGCTCTACGAGCACGAGCGACAGAAGCGCCTGGCCGAACGGCAGCAACTGGAGCAGAACAAACGCGAGATCAGCTTCGGATCGCAAATCCGAAGCTATGTCCTGCATCCTTACAAGCTCGTGAAGGACCTGCGCACGCGATATGAGACGAGCGATGTGGATGCCGTCCTGGACGGCGAGATTGACGAGTTCATCCGCCAGTACCTGATCGCGAAGCGAAAGGGCGCGATCGAACCGGCGGCGACGAAAACGAATTGACGAGCGCACGCATGGTCGCCTCTCATCCGCCCATGAATCACCCCTCGCGCTCGCGCGCGGATGAAGCCCTGGGCGTCCTGCTACTGGCCGGTGGCGTGCTCCTTCTGCTCAGCGTGCTCTCCTATCACCCGGAAGATCCCTCCTGGAACGTGCTCACTTCCCGTTCGATCGTGCACAACAAGATCGGGCGCGTGGGGGCCTATGTGGCGGACTTCTGCCTTCAAGTCTTCGGGCTGGCCGCATTCGCGCTGCCGGCGCTGCTGTTCGCCTGGGCGTGGTCGAAGCTGCGTGGCCGGCCGCTTCGGGCGCCCGTGACCAAAGGCTTGGGATGGGCGAGCTTCCTGCTCTCGGGAGCTGGATTGCTGAGTGTGCTCCTTCCCCGGCCGTATGTCCTGTGGCCCACGGTCCGTCCCGGGGGGATGCTCGGTACTCTCCTGGCCGCGCAATTAGTCGCCGTTCTGAACACGGTCGGAGCGGCTCTGGTGCTCGGTGTCACTATGCTTCTCGCCCTCATGGTCGCGGGAAACTTCTCCCTGATCGCTGCCGGAGGGGCCGTCATGCGGGGGGCGCGGAGCATCGCAGCCCGTCTCCGAGGGGCCATGGAGCGCCCGCAGCGAGAGGAAGTCGTGAGCGCCGCTGCAGAACTGGCGAGCACGCCTCGACCGAAGATCGCCTCAGCTGAGGCGCCCGATCTCACTGAAACGGTGACGACGGCCACTGCTTCGGAGCTCCCGCGCGCGCCGGGAGTGGCGGCTGCCCGTCGGGAAGGAGCGCGAGCGACCGAACCCGTCCTCTCGCTCGCGGAGGCCGAGACGGAGGTGAGTCCTCGGACGCGCAGCCCCGTCCCTCCTGTACCCGTAGATGTTGAAGAGATCATCGAGCGCGCCGGTCCTTCTCCGACCCCAGCTCCGACCGGATGGCGTCCCTCGAGCGAAGCCGTGCGCCGGGCTCCCGCAGATCCGATCGCCGAGATGCTCTCGACAGCCTCGGTCCGAACCACCAAACCGGTGGAGAAGGCGAGCCCTGCCGAGCGCTCGAGGCCGCTCAGCCCGGGAGGGAGCTTCTCGCTCCCCTCGGTGGAGATGCTCACAGAGCCTTCGCCCCCGCACGAGCAGGCGCATGAGGAGCTGATGCAACGGGCCGTCCTCCTGGCGGAGAAGTTCAAGGAGTTCGGCATCACGGGGCACGTGCACCAGATCAGCCCGGGCCCGGTCGTGACGACGTTCGAGTTCAAACCGGATCCGGGGATCAAGTACAGCCGCATCGTCAGCTTGGTCGAAGATCTCTGCCTCGCTCTGGAGGCCGAATCCATTCGGATTGATCGCATCCCGGGCAAGTCCACGATTGGGATCGAAGTCCCCAATAGACATCGCGAGTTGATCCGTCTGCGCGAGATCCTCGAATCGAAGAAGTTTCAGGAATCGCGCTCCCGCCTCACGATCGCCCTGGGCAAGACGATTGACGGCGGGGTCTACATCAGCGATCTGGCGAAGATGCCGCATCTGCTGATCGCGGGGGCGACGGGCTCGGGCAAGTCCATGACGGTCAACTGCATCCTCGTCTCCATCCTCTTCAAGGCGACGCCCGAGGAGGTGCGGTTCATCCTCATTGATCCGAAGCGCCTGGAGCTGGGGCTTTACGATGGCATCCCTCATCTGCTGGCTCCCATCGTCACCGATCCGAAGCGCGCGGCGTACGCGCTGAAGTGGGCCGTCGCCGAGATGGAGAATCGCTACAAGCTGCTCGCGAGCTTCGGCGTTCGCAATATCGAGCAATTCAACCGCGAGGTGCGAGACCTCTCCGACCGGCGCGCGATGTCCGAGAGCGGGGAGCCGATTCGCCCGCTCCCTTACATCGTCATCATCATTGATGAGCTGGCCGACCTGATGATGGTCGCCTCCAGTGAGGTCGAGACGGCGATCACGCGCCTGGCGCAAATGGCGCGAGCTGTCGGCCTGCATCTGGTCCTGACGACGCAGCGCCCCTCGGTGGATGTCATCACGGGGCTCATCAAGGCGAACTTCCCCTGCCGCATCGCCTTCCGCGTCTCCTCGAAAGTGGATTCGCGCACGATCCTCGACGCCAATGGAGCCGAAGCGCTCCTGGGACGCGGCGACATGCTCTTTCTGCCGCCGGGCTCGTCGCGCCTGGTGCGCGTGCACGGCGCTTTCCTCGAGGAGGCGGAGATCAAGCGCGTGGTCGAGTTCCTCAAGGCGCAAGGCGAGCCTCACTATGATGAGACCGTCCTCATGTCGGACAAGGAGTACGCGGCGGCGCAGGGGGGTGGGGAGAAACGCGACGAGCTGTACGAAGAGGCCCTCAAGATCGTCGTGGAGATGGGGCGCGCCTCCACGTCCGTCCTGCAACGCCGCTTACGCATCGGCTACGGGCGCGCGGCCTCGATCATTGATATGATGGAGCGCGAGGGATACGTGGAGCCCGCCGATGGACCGCGCCCGCGCGCCATCACCCGTAAGGCCCTCGAATTTCGCGAACGCCTCCGGCAGATGGACGCCGAGCGGTAGAAAAAGGCGCTTCCGACCGAGTATAATTCCCCCTGACTTGCGGGCGACTCGGGGGACAGAGTGATGAGAGAGAGCGACACGGGTGCCCTCAACGTCTTTCCCGCCGGTTCGCGCGGGAGAGGCGAAGCGCCTCGCCCACCACTTGGTGAGCGTTCAACCGACGTTCCCCCGCAGTGAAGCTCGGCATCTCTCTCAGGGAGGCCCTCATATGATTTCCAAAACCCTCACCGATTGGGTCGAAGACGTCGCACAACTGACGCAACCGGATCGCATCGTCTGGTGCGATGGATCGGAGGACGAATATCATGCGCTCATCGAACAAATGCTGCGCGAGGGGACACTACTTCGCCTCAACGAGCGGAAGTACCCCAACTGCTATCTTCATCGCAGCCATCCGACCGATGTCGCGCGAACGGAACATCTGACCTTCATCTGCACGCCGAAACCGGAGGATGCGGGTCCGACGAATAACTGGATGTCTCCCGAAGAAGCGCGCGAGCGCGTGGGCGCGCTCTTTCGCGGCTGCATGCGAGGACGGACCATGTACGTCGTCCCGTATTTGATGGGCCCGCCCGGCTCTCCCTTCAGCGAGGTCGGCGTGGAGGTGACCGACAGTCCGTACGTCGTCGCGAACATGCGCATCATGACGCGCATGGGGACGATCGCGTTGGAGCACTTGGGGGATTCCGACCGCTTCGTGCGAGGTCTGCACTCGCTCGGCGATCTGAGTCCGGAACGACGCTATATTTGCCACTTCCCAGAAGAGCGCATGATCTGGAGCATCGGATCGGGATATGGGGGGAATGCCCTGCTCGGGAAGAAGTGCCATTCCCTGCGCATCGCGAGCGTCGAGGCGCGGGACGAGGGATGGTTGGCCGAACATATGCTGATCATCGGCGTCGAGGACCCAGAGGGGCGGGTGACGTATCTAGCCGGCGCCTTCCCGAGCGCGTGCGGGAAGACGAATCTCGCCATGCTCGTCCCTCCACCGGCGCTGAGCCGCTATAAGGTCTGGACCGTGGGGGACGACATCGCCTGGCTGCGGTTCGGCCCGGATGGTCGCCTCTGGGCGGTGAATCCGGAGACGGGTTTCTTCGGCGTCGCTCCGGGCACGAGCATGCGGACGAATCCCAACGCGATGATTGCGCTCTCGCGGAACTCGATCTTCACGAACGTGGCGCTGACCCTGGACGGAACCCCCTGGTGGGAGGGGATGAGCGATCCACCGGAATATGCCTATGACTGGCAGGGGCGACCATGGACGCCGACGAGCGGCCGACCGGCGGCTCATCCGAACGCACGATATACGGCGCCGGCACGACAATGCCCTTCGATCTCCCCGCATTGGGAGGATCCGCAGGGTGTGCCGATCTCGGCGATCCTCTTCGGAGGACGGCGAGCGCGCGTGGCGCCGCTGGTCTATGAGGCCTTCGACTGGACGCACGGAGTCTTCGTCGGCGCGAGCATGGCATCGGAGACGACGGCGGCTGCTGTGGGGGAAGTCGGCGTCGTGCGTCGCGATCCGATGGCGATGCTCCCCTTCTGCGGCTACAACATGGCCGACTACTTCCGCCACTGGCTGCGCATGGGCGCGCGCAGCTCGAAAATGCCGCGGATCTTCCACGTCAACTGGTTCCGCACAGATGCGAACGGTCGGTTCCTCTGGCCGGGATTCGGCGAGAATCTTCGCGTCCTCAAATGGATCATCGAGCGCGTGAACGGAGGCGGTGAGGCCGAGGAGACGCCCATCGGATACGTGCCCACGCCCGACGCGCTCGATCTGGATGGGCTCGCGCTCTCGAAGGAAACCCTACGGGAGCTGCTGCGCGTGGATCCTCACGACTGGCGTCGCGAAGCGGAGGCCATCGCGGAGTTCTTCTATCAGTTCGGCGATCGCCTTCCCGAAGAACTGTGGCATGAGCATCGCCGGCTTCTGCGCCGCTTGGGATGAGCCATCGCCTCTCCGCAGCGCCTTCCCGGACGAGGGGGTGCAACCCCTTCGACGCGGACGAGATCTCCGCACACGAGACCGATGAAGGCGCGCCCGGATTACTCCTTCCGCTCCGGGCTGATGGAGATCTCGCTCACCTCCTGCTCGAACGTCGGCCCCTCGACGAAGAGATAATATGCCACGCCCACCAGCACGAGGACAACCAGGATGGCGATCACAACAATATACCACGGCAAGCCATAGGGCATCAGCAGCAGAAACGGCCCGATGATCACAAGTCCCAATCCCGTCGCGATGGAGGCGCGCACGAGCGGCGTCTCCTCCGCAGGCGTTCGCAAGCGCTCCCCGATCAGCGCCCCCGCGACGGTCGCGACGACGCCCACGGCGATCGTGACCAGGAGCGACATCCACGCCCCCACCCGCGCGAAAGAGACGAGGAAGATGGTCTCCGGCGCTCCGGCCAAGACCGCCAGTGAAGTCACCAGCATCGCGCCGAGCGCCGCCAGAATCGGTTCGCCTAAGATGACGCGCTCTTGCATGAGCCCGAGGATCAAGCCGCCGATGAAGAAGCTCCCGAGCGTGATGGCCAGGAATAAGGGATTCCCGAATCGGAGCGTCGCCATCAGCGGTTCCGATCCCGATTCGGCGATGCGCTGCGCATACAGCGAGACCAGCGCGCCGACGACCACATGCATCCCCACGATGACGGCCATGCTGATGAGGACTCGCTTGGCCCCTCCCCTCATCGTCGCCCTCCTCGGAGGTCTTCCCTTCACGATTCCGGCGAGATCATAAAGCCCCTCGCACCGCTTGTCAACGGACGATGCGCCTGAGCGCCATCGTCATTCACTCGAGGGTGTGCATCGAAGCGAGGAATTCGGCGTTCGAGCGGGTCCGGCTCAACTTCTCCAAAAGCAGCTCCATCGCTTCGACGGGCGAGAGCTGACTGAGGACGCGCCGAAGGATGAAGATCCGATGCAGATCCTCGGGGGGGATGAGCAACTCCTCCTTGCGCGTGCCCGACCGCAGGATGTCTATGGCGGGGAAGATGCGCTTATCCACGAGGCGCCGATCCAGATGGATCTCCATATTGCCCGTCCCCTTGAACTCCTCGAAGATGACGTCGTCCATGCGCGATCCCGTATCAATGAGCGCCGTGGCGATGATCGTGAGCGACCCCCCCTCTTCCACCTTGCGCGCGGCGCCGAAGAAGCGCTTGGGGCGCTGCAGGGCGTTCGCGTCCAGGCCGCCGGAGAGGACCCTCCCCGAGGAGGGGATCGTGGCGTTATAGGCGCGCGCCAGGCGCGTGATCGAATCCAGTAGGATGACGACATCGCGCCCGTGTTCGACCAGCCGCTTCGCCTTCTCGATGACCATCTCGGCCACCTGCACATGGCGCGCGGCCGGCTCGTCAAAGGTGGAGCTGATGACCTCCCCGTGCACCGAGCGCATCATGTCGGTCACCTCCTCCGGCCGCTCGTCAATCAGGAGGACGATGAGGATGATCTCCGGATGATTGCGCGTGATCGAATTCGCGATATTCTGCAGGAGCATCGTCTTGCCCGCGCGCGGCGGGGAGACGATCAATCCCCGCTGCCCTTTCCCGATGGGCGTCAACAGGTCCAGGACGCGCGCGGAGAGATTCCCCGGCCCCACCTCCATCCGAATGCGCTCGCACGGATAGAGGGGGGTGAGATGATCGAAGGGGACTCTCTCCCGGTGCCGCTCCGGAGGCTCGTAGTTGATCGCCTCCACCTTGACGAGCGCGAAATACCGCTCGCCATTGCGCGGCGGACGCACCTGCCCGGAGACGACATCACCCGTGCGCAGGTGAAAGCGCCGGATCTGCGAGGGGGAGACGTACACGTCCTCGGGACTGGGCAGATAGCTGTATTCGGGCGAGCGCAGGAATCCGAATCCCTCCGGGAGGCATTCGAGCACCCCCTCGATGAAGAGCAAGCCGTTGCGCTCGGCCTGCGCGCGCAGGATCCGGACGATCAGCTCCTGTTTGCGGAGATGCATCGCGTCCACAATCCCCAGCTCCTGCGCGATTCGCGCGAGCCGCGACAAGCTCAGCTCCCTCAGTTCGCTCATCTCCAGGGCCATCAGTCGCTTTCCTCCCCCCAGGATCCCTCCTTCGCCGCTCAGCCAGAGGGCGAGTGGGCTAAGGCGCGCTCAATCGCCCGCCACACCTCTTCGCGCCCGAGCCCCGTCCGCGCCGAATACGGGATGATCGTCACCTCCGGAAAGGCCCGCGCTGCGCGCTCGACCGAGCGCTTCACCTCATTGGCCGAGAGTTTATCGGCCTTGGTCAGCACGACGATGTACGGCCGATGATGAAAGTCCAACCACTGGCGCATCTGAAGGTCCAAAGGAGTGGGCTCGTGACGGGCATCCACGATGAGGAGCGAGAGGCGGATCTGCAGGCGATTCGCCAGATACCCTTCGATCAACGTCCGCCACGCCCGACGCATGGCGTGCGGGACCTCGGCGTAGCCGTACCCCGGCAGGTCCACGAAGTAGAAGCGCTCGTTGATCGCGTAGAAATAGATCCCACGCGTCCGCCCCGGCGTGGAGCTGGTGCGCGCCAGGTTCCGCATCCGCAGCAGGCTGTTGATCACGCTCGACTTCCCCACGTTCGAGCGTCCGAGGAAGACGATCTCCGGCTTCTCCTCTCGCGGGAGGTCCTCGAGCCGATAGACGCTCGCCTGTAATCGCGCGGATGTGATCTTCATAACGCGCGTGCGGCGACGGCGTGGGGTCCCCCCCTCGATCACCGGCGGAGGACGAGATCGAGCCCTACTCCGCCATCGGATTCAGATCGGCTCCCGAAGCTGTCGAAGACAACCAGATCGGAGGCATCGCAGCCGATTCCGCAGGAGGGGGCCAAGTGCCCTCCAGAGCCAGGGGCAGGACCTCATCCATCGTCTCCACCAAATGGATGTGCAAGGCGGCCCGGACATCCTCGGGGAGATCCGCGAGGTCTTTCTCGTTCTCCTTCGGGAGGATGAGTTGCGGGATGCCCAGGCGATGCGCGGCCAGGACTTTCTCCTTCACGCCACCGATGGGCAAGACCCTCCCCCGCAATGTGATCTCCCCGCTCAACGCGACATCCCGGCGCACGGGAATGCGCGCCAGCGCCGAGACGAGCGCCGTCGCGATCGTGATGCCGGCCGAAGGCCCCTCTTTCGGAATCGCGCCTTCGGGGATATGAACGTGAATATCCTGCTCCTTGTGAAAGTCCGTGGGCAAGCCCAGATCGCGCGCGCGCGAACGGACGTAGCTGATCGCCGCTTGCGCCGATTCCCGCATCACCTCGCCGAGCTTCCCCGTCAGCGTGAGCTCTCCGCTGCCGGGCATCAACGTGACTTCGATCTGCAACACCTCTCCCCCCACCTCCGTCCACGCCAGGCCAGTCGCGACGCCGACCTCGCTCTGCGCGCGCAAGCCCATTGGGCGATATCGCTCCGGGCCCAAGAGGACTCGGACGCTCTCGGCAGTGATGGCCTCCCGATAGACCTCGCGCTCCGCACCAGCAGCGACCACCCGCCGCGCCACCTTCCGACAGATGGCGCCGATCTCGCGCTCCAGATTCCGTACCCCCGCCTCGCGCGTATATCCGCGGATGAGCAGTTGCAAGGCCTCTTCGGAGAAACTCACCTGCTCCGGTTTCAACCCGGTCGCCTGCACCTGCTTCGGGATGAGATGTCGGCGCGCGATCTCCACCTTCTCCCGCTCGGTATACCCGGGAATCCGGATGACCTCGAAGCGGTCCAAGAGTGCCGGCGGGATCGTGTGCGTCACATTCGCCGTGGCGATGAAGAAGACCTGCGAGAGATCATACTCGACGTCGAGATAGTGATCGCGAAAGGCGTGGTTTTGCTCCGGATCGAGCACCTCGAGCAGAGCGGCGGCCGGATCGCCGCGGAAGTCCGCGCCGAGCTTGTCAATCTCATCGAGCATGAAGAGGGGATTGATCGTCCCGGCCTTCCGCATCATCTGGATGATCTGCCCCGGGAACGCGCCGACATACGTGCGCCGATGCCCGCGAATCTCCGCCTCGTCGCGGATGCCGCCCAGACTCACGCGCACGAATGTTCGTCCCGTCGCCCGCGCGATGGAGCGCCCCAGGCTCGTCTTCCCCACGCCCGGCGGACCGACGAAACAGAGGATCGAACCGCGCGGCGTCTCCACCAATTGGCGCACGGCCAGATATTCCAGGATGCGCTCTTTGACCTTCTGCAGACCATAGTGATCGGCTTCCAGCACGGCCTCCGCGTACGCGAGATCGCGAATCTCCTCCGAGCGCTGCGTCCACGGGACGGCGAGCAACCACTCGATATAGTGGCGCGAGACGGCAGCCTCGGCCGACATCGGCGGCATCTGCTCCAGGCGCCGCAGCTCGATCATCGCCTTCTCCCGCGCCTCTGGGCTCATTCCTGAAGCTTCGATCCGCCGGCGCAATTCTTCCACCTCCGCCCGCTCGTCCGTCCGCCCCAGCTCCTTGTGAATGGCCTTCAGTTTCTCCTGCAGATAATACTCGCGCTGCGCCCGCTCCATCTGCCGCTTGACCCGAGTGTGGATGGCGCGGTCCAGCTGCACCTTCTCGATCTCGAATTCGAGAAGCTCGATCACGCGCCCCAGGCGATGCGAGACGCGAACAGCCTCCAGCAACTGCTGCTTGACCTCGACCTCCACGTTCAGCCCCTGCGCGAGCGCGTCGGCCATCTGCCCCGGATCCGGCAGGCGAAGACACGCGCGCAGCATCTCCGCCTCCGGATACTGCTGACAGTACTGATCGAGCACCACGGCGAGCCGAGCCAGAAGCGCCTTCAGACGCGCCGCATCCTCCGGCTCCGCCTGCAGCCGGCGCACCGTGGCCATGAAGCATCCATCGTCTTCGGCGATCGCCAGCGCGCGAGCCCGCTCGCGCCCCTCCACCTCGATGTGAATCGCCCCATCGGAGCGCCGCGATGAGCGGAGGATCATCGCGATCGTCCCGACGGTGTAGAGCTGATCCGGCGTCGGATCCTCCACGGCAGCATCATGTTGCGTCGCCAGGAAGACGAGCCGATCTACGGCGAGCGCGCGCTCCACGGCCGCCATCGAGGACGGTCGCCCGATGAACAATCGAACGGCGGGCGTGCGAGGGAAGATCACCAGGTCTCGAAGGGGAACCAAGGGATGACGCGTCACATCCTTCGCCATCAGATCGCCGAATCCGGGCATAGGGAAGCTCGCGGAACCCGACCGATGTCGGCCTCAGCCGATCATCCCGCCTTCTTCTCCAGAAGGGGGAAGATGACGCACCGTTTCTCGACCATCTCGCGCGTGACGACGAACTCCTTGATCTTCTTCTGCGCCGGCAAGATGTACATGGCATCCAGCATCAATTCCTCCAGGATCATGCGCAGGCCGCGGGCGCCGACCTTACGTCGAAAGGCCTCGCGCGCGATGGCGTACAGCGCGTCCTCGGTGAAGCGCAGCTTCACATTGTCGAACTCGAACTGCTTCTGATACTGCTTGATGATGGCATTCTTGGGCTTGGTGAGGATCTCCACCAGCGCCGTCTCGTTCAACTCATGCAGCGTCGCGACCACCGGCAGCCGCCCGACGAACTCCGGGATGAGTCCGAACTTAATCAGATCCTCCGGCTGCACGTGGGCGAGGATGTTATCGCGCCGTCGCTCAGCCGCCGTGCGGATCTCCGCTCGGAATCCGACGGAGCGATTGCCCAGGCGTCGCTCGATGATCTTCTCCAACCCGACGAAGGTCCCCCCGCAGATGAAGAGGATGTTCGTCGTGTCCACGGGGATGAACTCCTGATGCGGATGCTTGCGTCCGCCGTAAGGCGGGACGTTCGCGATCGTGCCCTCGAGGATCTTCAACAGCGCTTGCTGCACCCCCTCGCCCGAGACGTCGCGCGTGATCGAGGGGTTCTCGTCCTTCTTGGCGATCTTGTCCACCTCGTCAATGTAGACGATGCCGCACTGCGCGCGCTCGACATCGCCATTGGCCGCCTGGATCAAGCGCAGCAGGATGTTCTCGACATCCTCCCCCACATAGCCGGCCTCGGTCAACGTCGTCGCGTCCACGATGGCGAAGGGGACGTCGAGCATCTTCGCCAGCGTCTGCGCGAGCAGGGTCTTGCCCGTCCCCGTCGGCCCGATGAGCAGGATGTTGCTCTTTTGGATCTCCACATCGCTCGGGGCGCGATTCATCAGGACGCGCTTGTAATGCTGGTAGACGGCGACGGCCAGCTTCTTCTTCGCCTCCTCCTGGCCGATGACGTATTGATCGAGGAACTCCTTGATCTCCGTCGGCTTGGGCAGCCGAGGTCGTGGGGCCGGCTCGACGACGGAATCCTCGGACATGAGCGCATTGCAGATCTCGACGCACTCATTGCAGATGTAGACATTCGGCCCGGCGATCAGTTTCTTCACCTCGTGCTGGAGTCGTCCGCAGAAGGAACATCGCGCCACCTCCTCCGTCTTTCGCACCATGGGCTCCCCCTCCGCTCAGGACTGTCTCTGGATCCGCGCGAGCGCCACCGCCCTCCTCCTCCGATGCGGTTGGTCCGCGTGACCCTCCGTGAGGCCTCTCTCAGGATTGCCCCCGATGAGTGATGACGTGATCAATGATGCCGTAGCTGACGGCTTGCTCCGCCGTCATGATCAGATCCCGTTCGACATCCCGCTCGATGACCTCCAAGGGCTGGCCCGTGTGCCGCGCCAGGATCGAAGAGATCAGCCGTCGCATGCGCAGGATCTCCTCGGCCGCGATCTTAATATCGGTCGCCTGCCCGGAGATCCCCCCGGCATGCGGCTGATGAATGAGGATGCGAGAATTCGGCAAGGCGAAGCGCTTCCCCTTCGCGCCCCCGGCTAAGAGCACCGCCGCCATTGAGGCCGCTTGCCCGACGCAGATCGTCTGCACGTCGGGACGGATGAACTGCATCGTGTCGTAGATGGCCAGCCCGGCCGTGATCGAACCCCCCGGGCTATTGATGTAGAGCGAGATGTCGCGATCCGGATCCTCCGCCTCCAGGAACAGCAATTGAGCGATCACCAGGTTCGCGACCGTATCGTCAATGGGCGTGCCGATGAAGATGATGTTATCCTTGAGCAACCGAGAGAAGATGTCGTAGGCGCGCTCGCCACGACTCGTTTGCTCCACGACCATGGGGATCAACGCATCGTACGCTCCGTGCCTCATACCCCTCATCTCATTCCCCCTGCGGCGGAGCCTCTTCGGTCTCCACCTCGGCGCTCGCCACGACAAGCTCCAACGCCTTTCGCCGCCGAATCTCGTTTCTGATGGTATCGAGCCCCCCTTCCGTTGTCAAGCGGCTCCTCACCTCCGAGGGCGACATCTGCCACTGAGCGGCGCGCCGCGCGATCTCCGCTTCGATCTCGGCCTCGCTCACCTCGATCCCCTCCTGCTCGGCGATGCGATCCAGGATCAACATCGCGCGCACGTCGCGGGCCGCCTCCTCGATTCCTCGACGAGCGATCTGTTCCCAATCGAGAGCGGCCGAGGGGGGTTCAGTTCCGGAGCGGGCGAGCGCTTGGGCGAAACGCCGCATGCGCTCGCGCGCCACATGCTCCACCAGCGTGGGTGGAACCTCGAACGGATGCTCCCGCACCAGCTGATCCAGGAGCTGCTCGCGAAGCTCGGCCTCCGCCTCCTCCACATGCCGCCGCTCCAGCTCCCGCCGAATCAGCTCGCGCAACTCCTCGAGCGTCTCCGCCCGCTGGCTCACCGTTTGAGCGAACTCGTCATCCAACTCCGGGACCTCCTTGCGCCGCACGTCGTTCACGACGACCGCGTAACGGATCAGGCGTCCCGAATCCTCGGGGAGCATGAACGTCTTCTCCTGACCCGCCGCGCACCCGACGATCTCTCGCGCGAACGGATCTGCTTCCACCTGCTCCGGCGTCAGCTCCAGTGTCATCTCCTGCTGCTCGAATACGGGACGGATGGGAGCGCCGCGCTCATCCACCTCCTCAGCCGTGACGCGGAGCGTGACGACATCGCCCACAGCCGCCGCGCGCCCCTCGACCGGGACCAGGACCGAATGCGCCTCCCGAAGCCGTTCGAGAACGCGCTCGATCTCCGACTCCGTCACCGGACGAATGCGCTTGACCGCCCGTCGTCCGCGATACGCGCGCACGTCCACGTGAGGGAAGATTTCGATCCGCGCCCGCATCCGAAGCGGTTCCGTCTCCGAGAGGACGAGATCCATGACCTCCGGCCCGGCCGCCAACCGCCACCGATGGGTCGAGAGCGCCTGTTCGATCAACAGAGGCACCAACCGACGCCGTAATTCTTCGCGGGCTTCTCGCTTGAACCGTTGCCGCGCGACGGAGAGCGGCACGCGGCCCGGGCGAAATCCGGGGACCGTCAGCCGCCGCGCCAGATCCCCATAGATCCGCTCCAGCTCCCGACGCACATCCTCCGCGGGCAGCTCAATGAGCAATTCCTTTCGGCACTCGGAGAGATCTCGGACTTCGACCTTCGGCGTCACGGCGAAAATGCTCCCCCCTCGCTCCTGTGCGCCCTGATGGAATCCCCCGGGGCGTTCCCCCTCATCGAGAGCGACGCTGCCTGCACTCCCCGGTCGGTCACCTGGATGGTATCACGGAAGGACTCTCTCGGCTGGTGCGAAAGGGGGGATTCGAACCCCCACGGCCTATGGCCACCAGATCCTAAGTCTGGCGCGTCTCCCAGTTCCGCCACTTTCGCAGAAAGTGAGACACATGGTGAGCCGTGGAGGACTTGAACCTCCAACCCGCGGATTAAGAGTCCGCTGCTCTACCAAGTTGAGCTAACGGCCCACCGTTTCAAAGATCCGGAGGTCGTAAATGTAGCCCGACAGCGGCGCCCCTGTCAAGATGGAGGCCTCACGCCGCGCGTTCAATCCGCCGCACGACCAGATCTTCTCCAAGATGATAGACACCTCCGGCCCCCTGCCCGGGCAACTCGAACAGCACGTCCTCGAAGAGGCGCTCCAGGATGGCCCGCAGACCGCGCGCGCCGATCTTCTTGGCCAAGGCTTCGCGCGCGATGCGCCGCAACGCCTCCTCGGAGACCGTCAGGCGCGCTCCCTCCATCTCGAAGTAGCGACTGAACTGCTTGATGAGCGAATTGCGCGGCTTCACCAGGATGTCCACCAACGCATCCTCATCCAGCGGGTCCAACGTCACGATGATCGGCAGCCGACCGATCAGCTCCGGAATGAGCCCGTACTTGAGCAGATCTTCGGTGAGCACCTCCATGCGGTGATCCTGTCCCGGCGGACGCCCCGTGAATCCGATCCCCCCCTTCTTCGAGATCCGATCCTGAATGATCTTCTCCAACCCCTCGAACGCCCCTCCGCAGATGAAGAGGATGTGCGTCGTGTCAATCTGCTCCTGATTCGCCTGCGGATGCTTGCGTCCGCCAAGCGGCGGCAGCGTCGCCATCGTCCCCTCAATGATCTTCAACAGCGCCTGCTGCACCCCTTCGCCCGAGACATCGCGCGTGATCGAAGGGCTCTCGCTCTTGCGCGCGATCTTATCAATCTCGTCAATGTAGACGATGCCGCGCTCGGCCGCCTTGATGTCTCCATCCGCCGCCACGACCAACCGCGTGAGGACATTCTCCACATCCTCCCCCACGTAGCCGGCCTCGGTCAACGTCGTCGCATCCGCGATGGCGAAGGGGACCTTGAGGAACTTCGCCAGCGTCCGCGCAATGAGCGTCTTCCCCGTCCCGGTCGGGCCGATCATGAGGATATTGCTCTTCTCCAACTCGACATCGGTCTGCCCCTGATCCAGCAACTGCAACCGGCGATAATGCTGATAGACCGAGAGGGCGACACGACGCTTCGCGTGCTCCTGCCCGATGACGTACTGATCCAGGAACGCCTTGATCTCCGCCGGACGGGGGAGGACCCACGGCTCCGGCTCCGCGCGCGAGCGTTGCCGCGCGATGACCGAATCGGCCGCCGCATTCAAGGCCCGGATGCAACGCACGCACACGGCCGCATCCGGCCCGATGCTCACGAACATCGTCTCCGCACGACCGCACAAGAAGCAGTATTGAGCGCGCCTGGCCATACCGTCGTGACCTCGAACTCTGCAATTTAGAGGAAGCCTCCGCGTCCGTCAAGCGCGCCGACCGGCAGCGCGCAGCGGCGGCACGATGAGCACCAGCGCGGTGATCAGGAAGACGAGCACGGCCACCCCCCCCATGACCGCCGAGGCGACGACGGGCTTGGGCAACGTGATCCCACCGATGAACAGGAAGGCGAGCACGATGGACGTGATGGACTCGCCGGCGATCAACCCCGAGGCGAGCAAGATCCCGATATTCTCCACGCGCTCCCGCTCGCTCTCGACGAGCGACCGGCGACGCAACGCCGCGTCCAGGATCGCTCGGAAGAGACCGCCGACGAAGATCGCGGCTGTCGAATAGAACGGCAGATACATGCCGACGGCGATGAGCATCACCGAGGGCACGCGCAGCAAAATGAGGGCCACGGCCAACAGCGCCCCCATGAGCACGAGCGGCCAGGCCATCTGTCCGGCCATGATCCCCTGCGACATCATCGCCATCAGTCCCGCCTGCGGCGCCGGCAACGCCTCCGAACCGATCGTGTACGTCTTGTGGAGGACGACCAGAGGGATCGTCAGCACGAACGCCGAGAACCAGACGCCGATCATCTCGCCGAGCTGCATCCGCCATGGCGTACCGCCGAGCAACTGTCCCACTTTCAAGTCTTGCATCATATCGCCGGCGATGCCCATCGCGCAGCAGATCACGGCCGCGACGCCGAGCACGGCGAGCACGCCCCGTTCTCCGCTCACGCCGATGCCGAGCAGGATCAGCCCGGCCAGGATCAACGTCGAGAGCGTCAATCCCGAGATGGGATTATTGGAACTGCCGATCAACCCGACGAGATAGCCCGCGACGGCCGCAAAGAGGAGTCCGGCCAAGAGCATCACGAGCGTCGTGACGATGGCCGCCCCCACGCGCCCGGTGAAGTACTCGTAGAGGACGCCGACCGGAACGGCGAGGACGAGGATCCCCATGAGGACGGCCCCGAGCGGCAGGTCCCTCTCCGTGCGCACCGCCTCGCTCGAAGCCGCACCCTCCCGACGCACAATGCGCAGCAGATCCTGCACGGCGTGAGCGAAGGCCGACTGAAGGGCTCCTCGCAACCGAGAGAGGGTGTAGAAGGCAGCGACGATCATGGCCCCCACGGCGAGCGGACGCACTTGCTGCCGCCACACTGTCGAGGCGATCTCCATCCAGCCCCGACTGCCCACCGCCGATTCCAGATGCGGTCCCGCGAACAGCAGAAGTGGGACCAACAATCCCCACGCCAGAAGTCCCCCGGTGAAGACCAACGCGGCCAAGCGCCACCCGATGATAAACCCCACCCCCATGAGCATGGGCGACGCCGAAGGCGTCACCCACACGATCCCCCCGCCGTGTTGAACGCCGGGAAGAACCGGGGAGGCGAAGTGCCGAAAGGGAAGGAACCCACGCGCGTATTCCTGAATGACTTTGATGCCGATGTCATTCTTGAAGAGCTCAATGAATGCGCTGAGCCCCATGGCGCCGAAGACATAGCTGGCGCCCGTTTGCCCCGCCTGCCCGGCCTTGGTCAACTCCGCGCAGGCGACGCTCTCGGGAAACGGCAGCTCCGGATCATGAACGAGCACGCGACGCAAGAAGGTGATGAACAAGACGCCGAGCGTCCCGCCGACGAACATGATGAGCGTGCTCTCCCAATAGTCGAACTCCGCCCATACGCCCGTCAGCAGGAAGGCCGGGATCGTGAAGATGGCGCCCGCGACGAGCGCTTCGCCGACCGACGCCGTCGTGCGCGCGACGTTTTGCTCCAGCACGCCTCCGCCCAAGGGGCGCAGCAGGGCCAGCGCCATCACCGTCGCCGGAAAGGTCGCCGCAACGGTCAAGCCGGCTTTCATCCCCACATAGGCGTTGGCCGCCCCCAGGACGATCGCCAGAATGACGCCGATGAACAAAGCCCGAAACGTCAACTCCGGTGCGCTCTGCTCCGGTGGAACATAGGGCGTCTCTTTTCGATTCATCGCCTTCCCCCTCCCCATTGAGACTGCGCGCGACCGCATGCGAGCGATGCCGCCCGGCGCGCCCGACGTAGTGTACGGGATCGCTCTCCCCTCTTCAAGCGGTTCTCTCATGCGCCGAGCACCCCTCGTTGACTTCCCACCTCCTGTCACCTATAATGCGAGCGGTTCATCGAAAGGAGGAGCGGAAGGGCAATGACGATCACAGAGCGACGGCATAACGACGTGGTGATCCTCGACATTGATGGGAAGATTCTGCTGGGCGAGGGCGACGTCCAATTGCGGGAGGCCATCCGCCGCCTCCTGCAGTCGGGCGCGCGGAAGATCCTCCTCAACCTGGCCAACGTCCCCTACATGGACAGCGCCGGATTGGGCGAACTGGTGCGCGCGTACACGACGGTGCGTCGAGAGGGAGGTGAACTGAAGCTTCTGAATCTCACCGCGCGCATTCAGGATCTGCTGACGATCACCAAGCTCATCTCCGTCTTCGAATCCTTCGACTCCGAGGAAGCGGCCCTCAAGAGCTTCGCCCGCTGAGCGCGAGCGCCCATCCCCACGCCCCGCCTCATCGCGCGCGCCCTCCGAGCATCTGCCAGCGCAAGCGATCCGCGGGCGTGGGCAGAGAGATGCGCGTCGCCCCGGCGAGCTTCGCTTCATCGAAAGCGGCGATCATCGCCTCAAACGGAGCCTCGGGATCGGTGTCAATGATCACCGGCGTGTTCTTGTTCTGCTCGATCTTCCCCTTGATGGCGGGGCCGAGATCCTCGATGCGAATCGGTTGATCGTTCAACCGATACTGTCCGTCGGCGAGGACCTTGACGTAGAGCGCTTGCTCCGGCCGGACGTGCACCATCAACTTCGGATCCTCCGGCGGCAGACCGAAGCTCAATCCCTTGATGGCCGCGAACGCCGCCGTCAGCATGAAGAAGATGATGAGCAGGAAGGCGATGTCGGCCATCGAGGCCGTGGGGATCTCGGACGGAATCTTCCGACGCGGGACGCGCACGGGCTCCCTCCGGTCAGCTCGGACGCCGAGGCGGACGCCCCTCGGTCAGGAAATAGACCGTTCGCGCGCGACTCAACCGCAAGCGCTCCAGGGCGAATTCGACGAGCTGATACGGCACGGCGCGATCGGCCTTCACGATGAAGGGCCGATCGGGATTGCGCCGCAGGACATCCGCGATGAACCGATCCAGGTGCTCCACCGTCTGTACCGTCTCGGAGTGTTCCCCATCGGTGACCTTGATCACGCGATCCACCGTGATCGTGATGATCGCGCTGTTGCGGTAGACATCCTCCCGATTCACCGACGTCGGCAAGTCCACGACCGTTTGATCCGTGCTGAAGACCGTCGTGACCAGGAAGAAGATGATGAGCAGGAAGGCGATGTCGGCCATCGAGGCCGTGGGGATGGTCGGCGCGATCCGATGCACACGTCGTCGCAGGCGCAACATGGTCACCGTCCGGCCATCGGCGTCTCAATCTCCGGCCGCGGCAGATACGACTCCAGCTCCTTGAGCGTCTCCAGGAGCATGGCCCCGGCCGTCTCCATGCTGAGTGAGATCTTATTCACCCGCGTGGTCAAGTAGTTGTAGGCTGCCTGCGTCGGCAGCGCGATGATCAGGCCCGCCGCCGTGGTGATCAACGCCTCGGAGATCCCGCCAGCCACCGCGCGCGGATTCCCCAGGCCGACCTCCGCCACGCGATCGAAGGCGTTGATCATCCCCGTCACCGTCCCCAGGAATCCGAACAGTGGCGCGATATTGGCGACCGTCGCCAGCACCCACAGGAACCGTTCCAACCGCGCGATCTCCTGCGTCGCCACGATCTCCATGATCCGCTCGATCTCCTCGGCCGGCTTCCCGACCTGAAGCAACCCGGCTTTCACCGTGTTCGCGATCGGTCCTTGAATCGTATCGCACACGCGCACGGCCGCTTCCAGATCGCGGGCGTGCAGGGCGCGTCGCACGCGCCCGATGACCTCCGCCGCATCGTCCTTGATCCGATGCAGCACCCAGCTGCGCTCGATGATCACCACGAGCCCGGCCAGTGAGCACATCAACAACGGATACATGACGGGGCCGCCCCGTTGGAAATAGTCCACGAGCGTCCCCCATCCGATCCACAGAAGCGGCATGCCGAAGATGAGATGACTCGTCACGATGTCCTCTCCCTGCATCTCCAGTGGTCTCGCTCAAAAACATGCATGAGGCCCTGCGGAAAAGTCAACTCACTCCCCCACGATTTGAAAAATGAGGCGGCGTTGACGCGGATGCGTGTCGAAATCAATGAGGACGATCTGCTGCCAGGTGCCCAGCAACAGCTCCTTGTTCACAAAGGGCACGGTCAACGAAGGGCCCACCAAAGCCGCGCGCACATGACTGTGGCCGTTATCGTCAATGGCGTTGTGTCGGTACGGGAGATCCTCCGGAACGAGGCGACGGATGGCCTCGGCCAGATCCGCGACCACGTTCGGCTCGTACTCGATCGTCGTCACCCCGGCCGTCGAACCCGGGACGAAGACGGTCACCGTCCCCGAGGAGATGGTGCTCGAACGGACAGCGCGCGCGACCTCCGGCGTGATATCCCGGATCTCATCGCGACCTTGCGTCGGGAGCGTCACCTGCTTCGTCTCAACCGCCATAGCGAAGGGAAAATCTTATCCGAGCTGCCCGCGCTTTTCAACATCGCCCGCGCGATCCTGAGGGGAGGATTTGGCCCCCCAACGGGCGACCCCCTATAATGAATCACTCGGATCATCCCTCGCCACGGAGTGGAGACCGATGACGGAATCGCGCGTCTATAATTTCTCGGCCGGACCGGCGATGCTCCCGCTCCCGGTCCTGGAAGAAGCACAACGCCACCTGCTGGCGCTGCCCGGCGTCGGGATGTCGGTGCTGGAGATCAGCCACCGCTCGCGATGGTTCGAGGGGATTCGGGATGAAGCCGAAGCGAACCTCCGGCAATTGCTTCGTCTGCCCGATCACTATCACGTGCTCTTTCTGCAGGGCGGCGCGAGCCTGCAATTCTCGATGGTCCCCATGAATCTGCGGCGTGGCCGCGAGGAAGCCGCCTATATCGTGACGGGCTCCTGGAGCGAACGGGCGGCCGAAGAAGCGCGCCGTCAGGGCGACGTGCGCATCCTCTGGAGCGGACGCGCGGAGAACTACACGCGCGCACCTCGTCCGCAGGAGGTGCCCATCCCCTCGCGCGCGGCCTACGTCCATTTCACCTCGAACGAGACGATCCAGGGCGTGCAGTTCGCGACCGAGCCGGAGACGGGCGACCTACCCCTCGTCTGCGACGCATCGTCGGATTTCCTCTCGCGCCCGATCCCCATCGAGCGCTACGCGTTGCTCTACGCCGGCGCGCAGAAGAACGCGGGGCCGGCCGGCCTGACCCTCGTCATCCTGCGCGACGACCTGCTCGAACGCATCCCCGAGGGGCTCCCCACCATGCTCGACTATCGCACGCATGTGCGCCATCGTTCGCTCTACAATACCCCCCCGGTATTCGCCATCTACATCTTCATGCTCGTCACCCGATGGCTGCTGCACGAGATCGGCGGCCTGGAGCCGATGGCCGCGCTCAACCGCCAGAAAGCGCAGTTGATCTACGATGTCATTGATCGAAGCGAGGGGTTCTATCGCGGCCATGCGCATCCGGAGAGCCGATCCCTCATGAACGTGACCTGGCGTCTGCCGAATCAGGAGCTCGAGCGCGCGTTCCTGCGGGAAGCCGAAGCGCGCGGGCTGTATGAACTCAAGGGGCATCGCTCCGTCGGCGGTCTCCGCGCATCGCTCTACAACGCGATGCCGCTGGAGGGCGTGCGCGCCCTGCGCGACTTCATGCTGGAATTCCAGGAGCGATACGACCGGCGCCGGTGAACCGCCTCACGGCGCGCGCCCGAAGAGATTCACGCTGAAGAGCGCGTCCGGATCGCGCCAGTGCCCGAGCAGACGCAACCCGGCGGCCCTCGCCACTGCCGTGATCTCCTCCGGCGAGTACTTGTAGGAATTCTCCGTGTGGATCCGCTCGCCCGCGGCGAAGGAGACCTCCAGGTCCAACCGCTCGATGCGCACGCGCTGGGCGCGAACACTCACCAGATACATCTCGATCCGCCCCTCCGCCTCGTTGTACAGCGCGTGATGGCGGAAGGCCGCCAGGTCGAAATGCCCGCCCAGCTCTCGATTGATGCGCGCCAGGAGATTCGCATTGAACCGCGCCGTCACCCCGCGCGCGTCATTGTACGCGCGCTCCACCACCGCGCGATCCTTGCGCAGATCAATGCCGATGAGCATCGCGTCCGCCTCTGACATCCGCTCGCGCACGCGGCGAAGGAAGGCGATCGCCTCCGCGCGCTCCAGATTGCCGATGTTCGAACCCAACCAGAGGATGAGCTTCCGCCCCCGCAGTGACGTCAGATGTTCGAGCCCATCCGCATAATCCCCCGCGATGGCGCGCACGCGCAGTCCCGGATAGTCGCGCACCAGGCCGCGGGCGCTCTCCTCCAACATCTCGCGCGAGATGTCCACGGGCACATAGAGCAGCGCGCCCTGACGGCGGAGGAGCGCCGCGATGAGCAGACGCGTTTTGGTCGCGCTCCCGCTCCCCAGCTCCACGAGCGTGATCGGATCGGACACGCGCTCGCCGAAGCCGCGTGCGAGAATCTCCCCGGCATGGGCCTCCAGGATGGCGCGCTCAGCCCGCGTCAGATAGTACTCGGGCAGCGCGCAGATCGCCTCAAACAGGAGCGATCCCTCGCGATCGTAGAAGTACCGACAGGGAAGGTGCTTGGGAGAGGCCGTCAGTCCCTCGCGCACATCGTGAGCGAATTCCGCCAGGTGGTCATCCGGAGTCGCGCGAATCAACTCGAATCGGCGCTCCTCATCCATGGGCGTCCTCCACCGCGCGAAGTTCCTCCAGCAGCGCGCGCCAGCCACGGCGCTCGCGCGCTGGGGAGACGAGCGGTCGCAACCGCCGGATGTGCGCGCGCAACGCCGCGCGAAAATCGCGATCCGTCTCCGCGCGCCACAGCAGCGCGGCGAGCGCTTCCGTATCTCCGACCGGGAAATAGCCCGGATACTCCGGCCCCAAAATCCCCACCGATCCCGGAATGCGCGTCGCGAGGATCGGCACCGAAGCGGCGAGCGCTTCAGAGAGGACGTTCGCTCCCCCCTCCATCCGCGAGGAGAGGACCAACAGACGGCTGCGCGCCAGAAGGCGAAGCGCGCGACCGTGCGGCTGCTCGCCCAGCCACCGATAGCGCGGATTCGCCGCCATCTCCGCGCGCGCGGCTTCCGCCCATTCGGCTTCCAACGCTGCTCCGATGTGCGTGATGCGAATGCGCGAAGCCGACGGCAGACACCGCGCCGCCCACGCCGCGCGCAGCGGATCCTTCACCGCGCGAAGATTGGCGATGACACAGACCTCGAAGACGCGACGAAGCGGGACGATGCGCCCTCGAGGCCGCTCGGCCGATTGATAGAGGACGCGCGCTTTGGCCCGCAGCGGTTCCGAGAGCTCGGCCATCCCCTCCGGCTGCAACAGGATGATGCGCGTGGCCAGTTCCAGCGAACGTTTCACCTCCGAGGATGCGCACAGGTCCTCATAAAGGTCCGTGCCCGTGAGCGCGACAATCAAAGGACGCTCCGGATGCGCGCGCCGGAAGCGCTCCACGGCGCCCGCGCTCCGACGCGCGTGCAAAGCGATGAGCAGATCGCACGGCTCGTCATGATAGTCCTCTCGAATCACCACGCGATGACCTAACGCGCGCAGCAAGCGCGCCCACCGACGCGCCGTCGTGCGATTGCCCGTCTCTCGAGCCGAAGCCGTGGGCGTGACCAGACAGATCCTCATCGCGAGAGGGCGCACGTACGAAAGCCCGCCCAGACGTCGCGCCGATCCGGGCGATAGAAGTTCCGCCACGTGTTGCGCAAGAGCCGACCGCGCGTGACCCAACATCCCCCGCGCAATACCTTGTGATCCCCGAACCACGGTTGCGAGTACTCCTTGTACGGATCGGGGACGAACCCCGGGTAGGGGAGGAAATCGCTGCTGGTCCACTCCCACACGTTGCCGATCATCTGGCGACACCCGAAAGCGCTCTCGCCCGCCGCCAGCGCGCCCACATCCACGCATCCCATCGCGCGCCAATCCAGATTCGCTCGCTCCGGCGTCGGCGGCTCATCGCCCCATGGGAATCGTCGCTTTCGCTCGGCCAAGCGTGCCCCCGAGGCATCCGGCTCGCCCGCGGCGGCGACCTCCCACTCCTCTTCGGTCGGCAACCGGCGCCCCGCCCATCGGCAATAGGCCTCGGCCTCGTACCAATTCACGTGGATCACCGGACGATGCGGCTCCAGCGGTACCCATTGATCGAAATGGCGACGCCACCATCGCCCCGGAGCCTCGCGCCGCCAATAGACCGGATGCTCGGCGCCCACGCGCTCGCGCCATTGCCACCCGGCCTCACTCCACCACTCCCGCCGACGATACCCCCCATCGTCCACGAAGGCCGCGAACTCGGCTTGTGTGACCGGAGCCCGCGCCATGACGAAGGGACGCACCGACACCGGATGCGCCCACTTCTCGTTATCGAAGACGAAGGGCTCATCAGGCGTCGCCCCCAGCCAGAACGTCCCCCCTGGAATCTCGACATCCCCGGGAAGCGGCCCCCCTTCGGCGGAGATCGCCGAGGTCTCCACGACGAGAGAGAGCTTCGGCGGCGGATACCCGAGCGTCTGCCGCGTGTAGGTGATCGCCTCCGTGTGCATGTCCTCGTGAAACACCGAGAGACAGACGAAATAGGCCAGCTCCGGTGTCAGCTCCGATCGCTCCAATACCTCCAGCACGCGATCGCGCACCTCGCGCATGTAGGCGAGCGTCTGCTCGCGCGAGGGGAGCGGCAACCGCCACCGCTCATCATGCGGGATGGCGATGGAGTCCCACAGCGCATCGGCATCGGGGCGGATCGGCTCACGCCCGAGCGCGTGTCGCAACACCCATTTCTCCTGAAACCAGGCGACGTGCCCGATCTCCCACAGCAGCGGATTGATGATCGGCAGCAGAGGGCCGATCATCTGCTCATCTGTCAGATCCGCGACAAGCTCAAACGTGCACCGGCGCGCATCGCGAACCCATTCGCTCAATGTCCGCGCCGAGAAGACCGTCGTGTCCGCTCGAACCACCATCGTCTTACCTCGCCGCTTCCCCCAGTCTATGAGAGCGCGCTTTGTCCTGTCAACGCTCATCCGGATCCGCGCGCCGACGCAAAGACGTCCTCAAGGCGACCGAGAGCCAAGGTCTTATTCCGCTGGAGCCGAGGATGACCCGCGAGCGCATCATCGGCGCGGTCGTCGCTCCGCACGTGAGCGCCAGGGCGATGCGCGCTTCCCCATTGTGGATGCGGCCCAACGGAAGTGAGCACAGGACGCCGATCCTCTCCCGGAATGCCGCGGAGGAGCGCGGGCTCGCGCGTCTTTGCTGTCGCCGGACGTCCACAGCAGATGTGGCGCGCGCGCCACAAAGGCCGGGGCGCACGATCACCCCCTCAGATGGGCAAGACGTGGAATGGCCGAGGGTTATGTCGAGCGCGCCGCTCGGGCACGCCGTTTGCATATCTCCTTCGTCTATGCGATCGCTGCAGCGAACGCTCGCGCGCCCGGTGGAGATCGAAGGGATCGGGCTTCATACCGGAGTGCGTACCCGCTTGAGGCTGTGCCCGGCTCCGGCCTACACGGGGCTGCTCTTCCGCCGTACGGACTTGGACGGGTTCGAGATCCCGGTATCGCCTCAATACGTGGCTCGCGTCAGCTATGCGACGGCCCTGGTGCGCGCCGGGGTCATGGTCGCGACGGTCGAGCACCTGCTGGCCGCCCTCTATGCCTGCGGCGTGGATAATGCGATCATCGAGATGAACAACCTGGAGGTCCCCATCCTCGATGGCAGCGCGGCCCCCTTTGTCCAGATGCTCGCGCGCGCGGGGCTGCGGACGTCGGATGCCCCCCGACATTATGTGCGCGTCCGCAAGCCGATCCAGATCGGGGATGCGCATCAGCGAATCCTGCTCTCCCCCGATCCGGCTTTCCGCGTGAGCTGTGTGATCGAATTCCCTCACCCCATGATCGGACAGCAACAGCGAGAGCTGGTCATCACCGAAGAGACGTTCGTCGAAGAGCTGGCTCCGGCGCGCACGTTCGGATTCCTGGAAGACGTGGAGACCCTGCGCCAGAAGGGCTTGATTCGCGGGGGCTCGCTCCAGAACGCCATCGTCCTGGATCGCGCGGGCATCCTCAATCCGGAGGGGTTGCGATTCCCCGACGAATTCGTGCGCCACAAGATCGTGGATCTGATCGGCGACCTCGCGCTCATCGGACATCCGCTCCTCGCGCGCGTGGAGGCGTGGCGCCCCGGCCACGCTCTGAATACGGCTGCCGTCGCCGCTCTCTTGCGCGATCCCGAAGCGTGGGAGCTTGTGGCGCCGACTTCGACCCGGCTGGCCGAACCCGTCACCCCCTAGCCGCGCGAGGCCGAGGGTTCAACCCAAAAGCGAGCGCACGGTGCGAATCAACTCCTCGATTTGATAGGGCTTTTGCAAGAACCGCACGCCGGGGCGCATCGGAACACGCGGCCCTAGGTCCTCCAGGTTATAACCGCTGCAGAGAACGACCTTCACCTCAGGGTTCAGGCGGATCAATTGCTCGTAGCACGCCAGCCCACCCATTCGGGGCATCGTCACATCGAGGATGACCAGCGCGATCTCCCCTTGCTGCTCTCGATAGATCTCCAGCGCTTCGGCACCGTCCGAGGCCAAGAGCACATCATAGCCATGACGCGCGAGGATGAGCGTGGCGACGCGCCGCACGGCGGGCTCATCGTCCACGAGAAGGATCTTCGGGCGAGCGCACACCGACGCTCCTGAGCGCTCGCCCGCGGGAGCCTCTGTCGCCGCCGGGAAGTACAGGGCGAACGTCGTTCCTTGCCCCAATCGGCTCTCGACCTCAATGAATCCGCCGGCACCGCGCACGACGCCGTAGACGACCGCCAATCCCAACCCCGTCCCTTTGCCCACCTCCTTCGTCGTGTAAAACGGATCGAAGATGCGCGGGATGTGCTCCGGCGCTATTCCCACGCCGGTATCGGAGACCCACACCACCACATACGCGCCGGCGAGAATCTCGCCCGCCCGCACACGCGGATGATCCACCGAGAGCACCACGTGCCCCGTCCGCAGCGTCAACTGTCCCCCCTCGGGCATCGCATCGCGCGCGTTCACGCAGAGATTCATGAGCGCCTGCTCTAACTGCGCGGGATTGATGCGGATGGGTCGCACATCCGAAGCCAGCTCCGTCCGAATGTGAATGCTCGCATCGAAGGAGCCGCGGAGCAACCGCGCGAGACGCTCCACGACCTCGTTCACATCCACCAGGACAGGCGGGGCCGCCGAAGGGCGACTGAACAGCAGAAGCTGCGACGTCAGCTCAGCCGCTCGCTGTGCCGCCTGCTCGATCGCCTACACCGATGGGCGCGCCGGATCCTCCGGTCGCAATTGAGCCAGAAGCAACGACGCGTAGCCGAGAATCACCGTGAGTAGGTTGTTGAAGTTATGGGCGACCCCCGCGGCCAGCGTGCCCACGCTCTCCATCCGCTGCGCCTGCAGCAATTGCTGCTGCAGCCGACGCCGATCGGTGATGTCAATGAGCAAGCCCTCATAGTAGAGCACCCGCCCGCCGGCGTCGGTCACCGCGCGCGCATATTCCTGAACGAAGATGCGCCCTCCATCTTTGCGACGCAGCTCGAACTCGGCTCCGTCCAGCCGCCCGGTGCGCTGCAGGATCTCCATGTTCCTGCGGCGCTCGGAGACATCCACGTACAGATCGCGCTCGATGTCCGCGCGCAACAGCTCCTCCACCGACTCGTATCCGAGCATGCGCGCCAGTGCTGGATTCGCCACGAGGATACGCCCCTCGGGCGTGCTCTGGTAAATCCCCACGACGGCATTCTCGAAGATGCTGCGGTAGCGCTCCTCCAGTTGCCGCGCTTGCTGATAGAGCTCGGCGTGCCGGAGCGCGAGCCCCACCTGATGGCTGACGGCGCGAACCAGCTCGATCTCCTCCACACTCCAGACCCGCGTGCGACTCGTCATCGTGAACCAGAGGACGGCCAATAAGCGCTCCGCGCGAACGATCGGGGCGTAAAGGACCGAGCGCACGCCCAGAGACCGATACGGCGTCAGGATCGGATGGGCCAGCGGATGCGTCTCCACGTCGGAGATGGCCAATACCCCCTCGCGTCGTCCGACCTCGACCAGAGGCGCATAATCCGAGAGCCGATACGACGGCTGAGCCCCGGGAACGCCCGGCTTGCAATACTCATGGACGGGCTCGACCAGATCCCGCTCCTCCTCGATCCGGGCGAAGACCGCTCGATCCACGTCGAGAAACCGCGCCAGCTCTTCCAAAGAACACCGCGCGATCTCCGACGCATCGAGCGATTCGTAGATCCGCGCGATGAGGCGCCGCAGAAGCGCCTCCCGCGCGGCCGCGCGACGCACCTGCTCGTAGACCTCCTCCAGATGAGGAGCGTTCACCGGAAGCGCTCGCTCCGAAGGCGATGGAGACTCGCTGGACATCTGTTCCCCTTCTCCCCCACGCCTCAAAGCCCGGCAAAAGTCATCTCCGAAAAACCGACAAACTCTATTTCAATCACGAGAGGCCTGTCAAGGCGAGGAGGAGCGCACGATTCGTGTGCTTTCAGCCTGCCCGCAATACCCATTTTGACTTTCCCCACCGCATCGGATATGGTTTTGGGCTCCGCTGAAGGTGCGATCAGAAGTCTTGAGGCAATCGGGCGAGCGCGAGGAAGATGCTCGGCGAACTCTTTCGACGTAAGACTGTGGACGCGATCCTCATCGAGAGCGAGAAGCCCGAATATCGGCTCAAGCGGGCGCTCACGGCCTGGGACCTGACGGCACTGGGCATCGGAGCCATCATCGGCGCGGGGATCTTCGCTCTGACGGGCACAGCGGCGGCGGGCACCGTGGATCCGACGACCGGAGAAGTCCTGCGCCCCGGAGCCGGCCCCGGGCTGATTCTCTCGTTCGTGCTGACGGCGATCGCCTGTGGCTTCTGCGCCCTCTGCTACGCGGAATTCGCCTCGCTGATCCCCATCTCCGGCAGCGCGTACACCTATGCGTATGCGACGCTCGGCGAACTGATCGCGTGGATCATCGGATGGGACCTGATCCTCGAATACGCGGTCGGCAATATCGCCGTGGCCGTGAGCTGGTCGGGTTATTTCATCGAACTCCTGCGCGGACTCGGTCTGGAGATCCCGCCCGAATGGCGATGGCTCACGGTGAGCTACAACGTCGGCGTTCACACGCCGGAGATCCTCGCCCATGCGCCCCGCGTGTTCGGCCTCCCGATCATCATCAACCTCCCGGCCTTCGGCATCGTGGCCGTGCTCACCATCTTGCTCGTCATCGGCGTCAAAGAGAGCGCGCGCTTCAACGCGCTGATGGTCATCGTGAAGCTGCTCGTGCTGTTCTTCTTCATCGCGATCGGATTCCTCTACGTGAAGCCGGAGAATTGGCAGCCCTTCGCTCCCAATGGGTGGAAGGGCATTATGACGGGCGCGGCGCTCGTCTTCTTCGCCTACATCGGCTTCGACGCCATCTCCACGACGGCCGAGGAGACGCGCAACCCTCAACGCGATCTCCCCGTGGGGATGATCGGCTCGCTCGTCATCTGCACCCTCCTCTACGTGGTCACGGCCGCCGTGCTCACGGGATTGGTCCACTATTCGGAGCTGAACGTCCCGGAGCCGCTGGCGCTCGCCCTGCGCCTCCTCGATTTGAATTGGGCGGCAGGGATCGTCGCCTTCGGCGCCGTGGTGGCGACGACGTCGGTATTGCTCGTCTTCCAGATGGGGCAGCCGCGCATCTTCTTCTCCATGGCGCGCGATGGGTTGCTGCCAGCGCGATTCGCCGAAGTGCATCCGCGCTTCAAGACGCCGCATGTGACGACGATCCTGACGGGCGTCGCCGTCGCCGTCTCCGCCGCCTTCGTGGACATCGGCGAGGCCGCGGAGTTGACCAACATCGGCACGCTCTTCGCCTTCATCCTCGTGTGCGCGGGCGTGATCGTCCTGCGCCACACGGACCCGCAGCGGCCGCGTCCGTTCCGCACGCCATTGGTCCCTGTCGTCCCCCTCCTCGGCATCGCCAGTTGCTTCTCCCTCATGCTCAGCCTGCCACGACTCACCTGGATCCGCTTCGGCGTGTGGCTGGCCCTGGGGCTCCTCATCTACGTCTTCTACGGCGTCACCCACAGCCGATGGATTCGCGAGCAGACGCCGCGGCGTCCCCTTCAGATCGCGGGCTTGGGCGCCGCCCTCATGATCCTGGCTCTCGTGAGCCTCGCCGCAAGTCATCACTACCAGGAGCTGAGGGCGAAGGTCTCGTCCGACCCCTCGAGCGCGCTGCTTGCTTACGCCGAACACATGTACCGCCTGACGCGCCTGGGGACCTTCGGAGGATTGAGCATCGGGGCCCTGCTTCTGGCCCTCGGCTTCTGGAGCGGACGACGACGGCGAACGTGATCTCGCCATCCTCATCCGGTCTTCCGCGGATAGGGACAGAGAGCGTTGAGGACGCACTGTCCGCACAACGGTCGGCGCGCCCGACACGTCTGGCGACCGTGAGCGATCAACCGATGGCTGAAGGCGATCCACTCCTCCTGTGGGATGAGCGCCATGAGGTCGCGCTCAACCTTGTCCCGATCCGTGTGCCGTGTCAGGCCGAGGCGTTGGGCGACGCGCAAGACGTGCGTATCCACGACGATGCCCGAGGCGATCCCGAACGCATTCTGCAACACGACATTGGCCGTCTTCCGCGCCACGCCGGGGAGCGTCAGCAGCGCCTCCATCGTCGCGGGCACGGCGCCGCCGAAATCGGTCGCGATCTTGCGACACGCGGCTTTGATCGCCCGCGCTTTGTTCCGGTAGTAGCCCGTCGGCCGGATCAGGCGCTCCAGCTCACGCAAGGGCGCCGAAGCATAATCCTCCGCCGTGCGGTACTTCCGAAACAACTCCGCCGTGACCTGATTCACTCGCTCATCGGTGCACTGCGCCGAGAGGATCGTCGCCACCAGCAGCTCCAGGGGATTACTGAAATTCAGCGCCGTTCGAGCCACGGGGTACGCCTCTCGAAGCCGCGCCAGGATCTCCCGAACGCGCGCTTGCTCCTCGGGCGAAGGCGCGCGCGCCTCCGCGAGCGTCGCTTCCGCCGACCGTCTTCCCCTCGGACGATGCGCGTCCCTCATCCTCCCTCCCCTCGACTCTCCGCGTGCACGGCGTCGAAGAACATCGCCTCGTATTCCAAGGCGAGCCGAGCCGTGCGACGAATCGCCTCCCATGCCCCCTCCGCCGCGTACTTTCGGAGCAGCGCCACCTCGCGCGTCGGATCAAGCGGCGGGAGCGCGAAGCACTGAACCTCGGACTCCGTGAACCCATAGTGCGCGCGAAAGCCAGCATGCAGCGCGCGACAAACCTCGCTCCAGACCTCCTCGATGAGCAAGAACGCCGCCAGATTCTCGGCCGGCGTGCGACTGACGGCCACGTGAACGAGGAAATTCGGCGCGGCGAGCACCCCCGGCAAGGGCTCAGCGCGCACGGCCACCTCCGGCTCCAGGCCGAGCGCCCGCAAGAAGTGCCGATACTGCGCCAGGTAGCCCACCTCGCGATGCGCCATCTCGATGAAGAACTCCTTCCCCTCGCGATCCGGCATCTGCAGCACGCTGAGCGCGAAGTAGTCGTCAATGTGGAGCGTGTAGTGATATTCCTGCTCGGCCAGAATCCTCAACCGTTCTCGGGGAAACCGCCCCTCCGCGATCTCCCGCACAAGCGGATGACGCGCGATGCGCTCGAAGAGCGGTTCTACGGCCCGTCGCAGATCCTCAAGCTCATCCCGCATAGCGGCATTAAAGTAGTTGCGCCCCCGATTTTGTGTCAAGATGCCCCTGTGCTATAATGGTCGGTGATCTTATGGAAGGGGAGACGGTCAATCAAGGCGAGTCGAGAACACAGCCCAACGTCACTCCTCACCCTTCCCTTTTCCGCGTGTCACGGCGAGACCTTCCCGGGAGGACGTGGCGGTGAATCCAGAGTTAGCGAAATTGATCGCCTTACAAGAACTGGACTTGAAGATTCGAGCCCTGGAAGAAGAGATCGCCATCGTACCGACGAAGAGGGCTGAGCTGGAGCGACAGTTTGAGGAGTTCGCGGCCGCGTACCTGGAGAAGAAGTCGCGCCTGGAAGACTCCCGGCGTCAACATCGGCAATTGGAGATGGACCTGCAGGACGCGCAGCTGCGCTTGGAGAAATATAAGAACGACCTCATGCGCGTGCGGAATCAGACGGAATACGCGGCAGCGTTGCGCGAGATTGACATGGCCAAGAAGCTCATCAGCGCGCTGGAGACGCAGATTCTGGAGCTGCTGGAGACGATCGAGACACTCGAACGAGAGGTTCGGGAACAGACGCCGGAGATCGAGGCCAAGCGCCAGCATGTGGACGCGTTGCTGGCCGAATACGCGACGGCCGTCGAGCGACTGACCGAGGAGTTGCATCGCATGCGAGAAGAACGGGAGCGCCTGGCCCGGACGATTCGCCCGGATTTGCTCCAGCGGTACCTGCGCCTGGTCGAATTGCGCGATGGGATCGCCCTGGCGGAAGTGCGCGATGGCTCCTGCACGGCCTGCTATATGACTGTTCGCCCGCAGGTCTACGCCGACGTGCGCAAAGGCGAAGAGATCCTGACGTGCGATCATTGCAGTCGCATTCTCTACTACCGCGGGGCATCGGCCGAAGGCTCAGAATCGGGGACTTGAGCGGCGAGGGGTCATCCGATGGGCTCGAATTCGCGAGAAGCCGAGGGGGACGCTCGGTGAGCGGGCTGCTTCGCCGAAGGAACCATCAAAGATCCGAGGCGCGCCTGAGAAGATCCCGGGGCGCGTGAGGAGCGATGAGGGAGGATCACTGATGCCATCCGATACGATCTTTCGCCGCGTCATTCTCATGGTGCTGGATAGCGTCGGGATCGGCGAGATGCCCGATGCGGATCGGTATGGGGACCAAGGCAGCGATACGCTCGGACATCTCTTCGCCCATCGCCCGCTTCATGTCCCCAACTTGCGCCGCTACGGGATCGCGAATATCAAGCCCGTCGCCCTGCCGCCGGTGGCCGCTCCCGAGGGGGCGTTCGGACGCGCAGCTATCGCCTCGGCGGGCAAAGATACGACGACCGGCCATTGGGAGATCGCCGGGATCATCACAGAGACGCCCTTCCCCACGTATCCGAACGGGTTCCCCCCCGACATCATCGAAGCCTTTGAGCGAGCGATCGGACGGCGCGTGCTCGGCAACAAGCCCGCTTCGGGGACGGAGATCATCCAGGAGCTCGGCGAAGAGCATCTGCGGACGGGATGCCCGATCGTCTACACGTCGGCCGACAGCGTCTTTCAAATCGCGGCCCATGAGGAGGTCATCCCCCGCGAAGAGCTGTACCGAATGTGCGAGATCGCGCGACGTCTGCTCGACGGTCCGCACCGCGTCGGGCGCGTCATCGCGCGACCGTTCGTCGGCACACCGGGGAATTTCCGACGCACGGAGGGGCGGCGGGATTACGCCGTTGATCCCCCCTCACCCACATTGCTCGATCTCCTGAAGGCGTCCGGATGGGAGACGGTCGCCGTCGGGAAGACCGGTTCGATCTTCAATCACCGTGGATTCACCCGCGAGATCCCGGCGGGGAATAATATGGCCTCGATCGAAGGCACGCTTCACGCGATGCGTGAGACCGAGACCGGTGTGATCTTCGTCAACCTCGTGGACTTCGACACGCTCTACGGTCACCGCAACGATGTCGAAGGCTATGCGCGCGCTCTCGAAGCCTTCGATGCGCGCTTGCCGGAGATCGAAGCGCGACTGCGCCCGGACGACCTGTTGCTTCTCACTGCCGATCACGGCTGCGATCCCACGACGCCTTCGACCGACCATTCCCGCGAGTACGTTCCCATTCTCGCCTACGGCCGACGGGTGCGACGCGGGGTGAATCTGGGCATTCGCCGCTCGCTCGCCGACATCGGACAGACGATCGCGGAGAATTTCGGACTTCGCCTCCCAGCGGGAGAGAGCTTCCTCGGCGAGATCGGGGCCGATCCGCCCGATTCTTGACGCCTTCCCGCGAAATCCCCAGCCCCCCATGAGCGCGCGCCAGAGCTACGGGGAGCGGGGATCCTCGACCGAGACATTCTTCAACACGGCGACGAAAGGCAGGTTCCGATATCGCTGCGCGTAATCCAAGCCGAAACCGACGACGAAGGCGTCCGGGATATCGAATCCCTTGTATGCGATGGGCACCTCCACAAGGCGCCGCGAAGGCTTATTGAGGAGCGTGGCGATGCGGAGCGACTTGACTCCGCGGGAGAGGAAATTGTTCCTGAGATAATTGAGCGTCAGCCCCGTATCGAGGATGTCCTCGACCAGCAACACATCGCGCCCGGCCAGACTCTCGTCCAGATCCTTGACGATGCGCACCTCTCCTGACGTCTTCGTCGCATCTCCGTAGCTGGAGACGGCGATGAAATCGAGCGTGACGGGCAGATCAATATGGCGAATGAGCTCGGCCAAGAAGACCACGGCTCCTTTGAGCACGCACACCAAATGAGGCGTCTTCCCGGCGTAATCGCGCGTGATCTCCGCCCCCAACTCGGCGATCCGACGCTTCAACGTCGCCTCGTCAATGAGCACCTCGATATCCGGATTCTGGAACTCCGAAGCTCGCCCCAGCGATGACATCGTCATCTCCCCCAACCGAATAGAGGCGAAATATAGAGACCCCCCTCCTGAGGCGTCAATCCCGTCGCGCACCCCGATCACGCGTCCCTCGCCCCGTACCGGGCGCGCCTCGGAGGACGCCACGAGTTCTCGGACTTGAACGTTCGGGAAACGAGGCCGTATACTTCCCCGCGGAGGGTTGGCCGAACAGGCAAGGCACCGGTCTTGAAAACCGGCGGGTCGCATGACCCTTGTGGGTTCGACTCCCACACCCTCCGCCATATCCACTCGATCTCACGTCGCGCGCACATCTGGATTCTCCCCCCACGGAGGCACCACAACGGGCGTTTCGGACACAGGCCTGCACACCGGATGCCCACACGCCTTCTCCGACCCCCGCCGCCTCCGTCGCCCGCGAGCGAGGCGAATCGTCTCACTCGACCACGAGATGCGTCGTGAGCGGAATGGGAGTCGTGAGACAATAGACACCGGGACACCGCTCGCGCGCCAGCCGTTCGATCTCCTCTAACTTCTCGCGCGGGGCATCGGCCGAGACCATGACGGTGATCTCCACGCCCTCGACGATGGGATTCGAGGAGAGGCCAAGCGTCCGGCTGAGGTCCACGCGATTTTCCGCCGCGACGACGAGCTTCTTGAGGGCGACTCCCTCCATCGCCGCCAGCGTGGCGAACGTTCCGGCAAAACACGCGGCCAGACCGTAAAGGCAATATTGAACGGGATCGGGCTTTCTCCCCCCTCCCCCCATGAACGGCGCGCCGTCCGATTCGACCACATCTGCGCCCGTCGAATACTCCAGACGCGCGCGAAACTGCGGCTGCCCCTCTTGGAGCACCCACTCCCCTTCGACGCGCTTTCTCTTCTTCGCCGCTTGAGGATCGCGCTGCACCTCGGCCGCGAAGGCCATGATGGCTTCCGTGTTGACGTTATTCACCCCCATCGCCTTCCCTCCACAACGAAGACCTCAGGTCTCGGATTCCGAAGAGGCCGACAACGCCGAGAGCACTTCCTCTACGAAGGCCGACTCCGGGCGCGCTCCCTCGATGAACGTCGTCTCGTTGACGACGGTGAGGGGAACGCCCATGACCTGATACCGCGTGATGAGATACGGGAATTCGGAGACCTCCACCATATCCGCGCGAATCCATTCGCTCTCGATCGCCATCCGATGCGCCAGCCGCACCGCGGCCGGACAGTACGGTCAGGTCGGTGTGACCAGAACCTGAATGTGCAACGGCTCCTTCACCCGACGCAGCTTCTCCCGCGTCTCAGGCGAGAGCCCGGAATCCCCTTGCGAGACGGCGAGGATCGCATCCACCAAACTCGCGAATTCATAGCCGGACGGAATCCCGTAGAAGCGAATCCCGTAGTCACGCTCTCCCATGACGACCGTCGCCGGGATCTTATCCACCCCGAAGGCCTCGACCTGCTCGCGATCGAGCTGAAAGTTATAGACGTCCAGGTGGATCTTCTCCGAAAGCTCGGCCGTCTCGCGCAAGAGCTGCCCCGTCTCTCGACAGGTCGGACACTCCAGTTCCTGGGTGAAAAAGACGAGCCGCACGGGATGGACCAATTCGGCCCATCGCCGTTGCAGCTCCTGACGCGTGCGTTCATCCAAGAAGGCCATAGCTCCCTCCTTACTACACCCCCAATTCCAAGCGCGTGCGAATGACATGCATCAATTGTTCGCGCCCGAGGAGACCGATGATCCGCCCATCGCGCACGACCGGCACTTGATTGACGTTGTAGTCATCCATCAGAGCGAGCACCTCCACAAGCTCCATCTCCGGCGGAACGGCATGCAGCTCGGATTCTGGAATCGCGACGGCCTCCAGAGGCGTCATCGTCCACTCCGCGCGCGGCACTCGCCGAACCTGATGCAGCGTGATCAGGCCCAGGAGCCGATCCCCTTCCACCACGAGCGCACAGCGCCGTCCCGTTCGCAGGAGGTGCTCCTCCACGAGCTCCGCTACACTCATCCCTCGCGGCAAGACCAAACAATCCGTGGTCATCGCATCAACGGCACGAATCCCTCTCAGCAAGCGCCGCACGTCCAACTGAGCTACGGTGGCTTGAGCCGCACTCAGCAAGAACCATCCGATGAATCCCAACCACAGCCCGCCCACGAAATCCTTCGAGAAGGCGATCCACACTCCGGCGACGATGAAGAGATACGCGATCCCCTGACCCGCCGCCGACGCCAAGCGCGTCCCTCGATCGTAGCTCCCCGTCACCTTCCACAAGAGCGCGCGAAGCACGCGCCCCCCATCCAGCGGGAACCCCGGGATCAAGTTGAAGGCGGCCAGGATGAAGTTGATCCGCCCCAACCACTGCCCCAACACCTGAAGCGGCTCACTGAGCGACTCCACACCGCGGGAGAAGCCGTAGAACGCACCGGCCAGGAGGAAGCTCACCGCCGGTCCGGCCACCGCGATCTGAAATTCATCTCGGGGACGACTCGGCTCGCGCTCGATCTGCGCCACGCCCCCGAAGACGAAGAGCGTGATCGCCCGAACTCGTATCCCTTTTCGCAAGGCGACGACGCTATGCCCCAGCTCATGAAGCAAGACCGAGAGGAAGAGCAACAGGCTCGTCAGCACGCCGACGCTATACTGCACGCCCGCTGCCCAATCCGGATACTCCGTGGCGAACTGCGTCACCAGCGACAACGTCACGAGCACGAAGACAATGAACCAGGAATAGTGGAGTCCCACCGGAATGCCAAAGATACGCCCAAGTCGTAGAGTATGTGCGAACACAACGTCTTCCCCTCAAAACGGCGGCTTCTGCCGAAGGCCCGACTCCGCTCAGCCGGACGGTGGACTTTTCTCCCGCTCCTCGATGGGGACGTAGTCGCGGCGTGGGGGGCCGATGTAGATTTGGCGGGGTCGGGCGATCTTCTGTTCGGGGTCCTGCAGCATCTCGAGCCAGTGGGCGATCCAGCCCGCCGTGC